>Ga0208198_1000022_pt1 | contig 201980 bp, 172 predicted proteins | sample AD_JPNTR2_MetaG_FD_184446 | JGI IMG/M metagenome (GOLD analysis project Ga0208198, IMG submission 184446) | Active sludge microbial communities of municipal wastewater-treating anaerobic digesters from Japan - AD_JPNTR2_MetaG (SPAdes) (version 2) | ecosystem: Engineered > Bioreactor >...
ACCTGGACATGACGGAATACCATGAATGGAAAAAACAACAGCAACAAGCAAAAAAAGTAAGTAAGGTTACCCCAATACGCTGAGTTCATCTAACCGAGGGATTTTACACACACTTATGGACTTGATCCCAAGCATGGCCGGCTTCGTGCAGAATTGTATGATAATCGTCATATCCCCCTCTAGGCATAACGACAAGCATGATGTTGTCAGGGACGTGGAGAGGAGCGCAAAATGCCCTTGGGGTTTTCCCCTCTCTGACCTCTGTATCTATATGGATATTGGGATAACTGTCATGGCCCAAGCCCATGGCGCAGACAGTGGCTTCCAGGCTTGTAACAAGCTTGGCTGCAGGGAACATCGAGTCAAATTCAATCCCTCGGAAAAGGTATGAGATATCATGGCGGCTGACATCCGCAAGCGGCATGTTCAGATAAGCGGATGCTGCCTTCTCCAGATTACGCGTGTAAACGCTGTCAGTCTCGTCTAAGAATTCCTCCATCTTATCGGATAGGGCGTCTAAGTCCAGGCCTTTAGTATCCGCATACAATGATCGATAATTCCCGTACCCGAGCTCTCCTGCCATGGAGTGGAGGCACTGAATGCGCTCCTCACGCAGAGGATTAAGTTTCTTCAGCACCTCTTGTCTTCCTGCTTCCAGCCCTTCACGGGCTCGGGCATTAGGTTCATTGGCAAGAATAACCGGAATCATGCGAAACGGGATTTTTCGGCCTTCAAACTCTACAGTCGCTTGCGCCTCGCTGGACACAATCTTGTCAGTCAACTCCCCGACAGCCCTGTCCATAAATCCGTCTGCCGCAAAAGCTGCAAGATATAACCTGCGTCTGGCAGTATCCGAAGAATCACTGTCTATATGATTGTCAGTCCCATGGTCTTGCCCAGCCGATTTGCCCATGATTATAGAATGTCTTAATGAACGAATAGGCTGCAGGAGCTGTAAGACTACCTCTTTTTCAAAGAGATCTTGGTAGTTCATGTATATTTCCGACACGTTCAGTGAATCCTTCAGTCCAGCGTGGTTCATATAGAATTCCTCAGTAAGTTCACATATAAAACTCTCGGCGCGATTTCGATATTCTTCCGGATCCATAACTAACACCCCTCATTTACCTGGAGAACACCGTCTCTAATTATCACTTTGTCGTCAATGACGAGTGTAGGTCGTAACATGATACCGTCAAGATGAACAGGCACATCGCAAGTCCCGCCGAACCCTATGTTATTTCCCAACGCAACGTGGACCGTTCCGAGGACCTTTTCATCCTCCAGGACTTCGCCTGTTATTATAGCACGATCATTCGTCCCTACACCAAGCTCCGCAATGTTCCTTGCAGGCTTGCCAAGATGAGCGATGCTCTCTTCCAATATTTCCGCCCCGGGCCCGCCTGTGATCTTTGTGACGTAACCGGACTCCACTTTCATACGGATCACGTCTTGTAAGGCGCCCACCCCTGACATGGCCCCGTCCATGACAAGCATGCCCTCTGTAGTTCCTTCCACAGGCGCAATGAAAGCTTCTCCTGCAGGAAGATTGCCGAAATCGCCCGGTTTATGATATATCCCGGTATCCGGCCGGCTTATGCGTCCCTCCAGCGACATGGTAATGTCAGTTCCGCAGGGAGTCGTTATCCTCGCTGACTTCCCAGCTGACAGAATCCCTGCCACTTGTGCGCTTAACTTGGCAATTCTCAAATAGTCGGCAGTCAGAGTCCTTATCATCGAGTCTTTGGTGATCCCGGGCATTGACGCGATTCTTGCTCCGGCAGAGTTTGCCTCACGCCGGGCAAGCGTGTGAGACAGTGATTTTGAGGTCGGCATGAGGATCACATCTACCGACTTCATTATGTCCGCAACAGGCCGAGGCGGTTCTTCACCGTCCTGAGACCTTGTGGTCATCTCCACAATAATGGCTTCCGCTCCCAGCTTCTTCGCCTCCTCCCAAAAAGCGTAGCCAATTTCACGCATTTCTTCATCAGTTATAACAAGCACGCTCTCCCCACGGGAAACCGCCATGCACTGAACAAGAGCTGAATAAGCTGCTTGTCCAAGATTTTTCTCGGGTAATGCCATTTCCATGTCCTCCTTGGCGCAAGTTGGGAAGCAAATCACAAAGACCGCTTCCATTGCCGGTATAGGTGATAATTTCTCCCTCATGCAGCCTTTTCCTTCATATGCGCAAGATTCAGCCTATCTTCGATCGGTTCGCAGTTTCGTGAAATCAATGGCCAACTGCACATAAACAAGGCAAAAGACAAGATAATAATAAAGAAAGACAGGCCCTAAACATGAGGGGAGATGAATCAAAATGGCAAAGAAAGTCACAAGAGATTTGTTTATTGATAGGAGGGTGGCAGTGGACCCTGTTCCCCTAACAGGCAAGAAGAAAGCCACGATAATGTATAAAGGATTATTGTCAGTGTCAGGAGCTGACTCGGTATATCTCTATTCAGGATATGATGATCACTGGGAAAACGCGAGCCTCACGCCAATGTCAAAAGTGGACGATTTAACCTGGACTGCCGATGTTTCAATCGACGAGAACAAGAAATCCTTCAACTTCTGCTTCAAAGACAGCGCGGATCACTGGGACAATAACAGCGGCCTGAATTGGGGAGTAGCAATTGTGTGATTAAGCACAATTGTTGGGGTTGCCGACTTGGGCAACCCCTTAGCCGGCAAATTTAAGGTATAATACAGGTGAGCACCTTAGCATAGGATAAAGCAGACGCACCTGTGCAAGTCCTTAGGTGGCTCACCGGAGGCGATACCATGTTTGGCTTACTCCCTATGATCCTGATATTCATCTTGTTACTGCCGGCGTTTTTCTTTCTTTTCTACTTTAACATCGCAGCCATATCCTTTACAAAACTGGGCCTATCCCCCCAAGGCGCAATGCTCTTGTTTATCTTCTCTTTAGTAGGCAGTGTAATCAATATACCTGTATCAAAGCAAAAAATCATTGTAGAAGAGAAACCTGAAATGTTTTTCTCATTTCTGTTTTACTACCCGCCGAAAGTACGACAACAAGTCATCGCCGTGAATGTGGGCGGTGCAATCATCCCCACAGTATTCGCCATTTATCTCCTGGGCAAAGTGCCGCTGATCCCTGCACTTATATCCACTGCCATCGTTGCATTGGCAGCCCACGCCATGGCTCGGGTCGTTCCCGGGGTAGGCATATCTCTCCCTGCCTTTATTCCACCGCTAGTAGCTGCAGGATCAGCGTTGCTCCTTGCAAGTGAATTTGCAGCTCCCATAGCCTACATAGCCGGCTCTCTTGGCACACTTATCGGGGCGGATCTTCTAAACTTAGAGAAAATCAAGAATATCGGGGCTCAGGTTGTGAGTATCGGCGGTGCCGGAGTTTACGACGGGATATTCCTGGTAGGAGTCATTGCAGCGTTTCTTGCAATTTGAGATTTGATGTTCATAAAAAAATAAATATGGTGGCCCCGACGGAATTCGAATCCGTGTCTTCGCCTTGAGAGGGCGATGTCCTTGGCCGCTAGACGACGGGGCCACATTAATGGATGCCTTATTCTTTAAATCGTAATGGTATTTTACCCCGGAGCATCTTGAATGTCAACACTCCTGCTCTTTGATACAAACTGCGATTTTGTTCTTGCCTTTCCGTTTGGCTTGGTAAAGGGCTGCGTCTGCCTTTCTTATCAAATCCTCTTCAGTGTCAGCGGATGTCGGATATGAGCTTATACCAATACTCACTGTCAGTTTGCCGCCCGGCAGCACTCTCTGATTAGGAATACTACGCCCTTCAATGGAAGCCCGAAGACGTTCCGCTGCCGTACGGGCTTCAGTTTCATCGGTTTCAGGGAGAATAACCGCAAATTCATCTCCCCCATAGCGGGCAGGGAAATCTATATCACGCACTGATTGCTTTATAACTTTGCCAAGTTCCCCAAGAACTTGGTCCCCGTCCAGATGTCCGCAGCAATCGTTGTACAGCTTAAAATCATCCACGTCAATCATGAAAAGAGACAGGGGACGCCCATAACGCTTTGCGCGCTTCAGTTCAGTGCTAAGCAGGAATTTAAAATATCCGAAATTGTAAAGACCGGTCTTCTCATCGGTAATGGAAAGCCTCTTAGTCTCTTCATATAGACGGGCCCTTTCGATAGCAGACGCCGCTTGGCTTGCTGCAATTGAAATAAGCTTTAATACGTCTTCACTGATAACCTTTACTTTACTGCAGCTAAGAGTAATTATCCCTATGGGCTTGCCTTCTGCGACCAGAGGAATTGACATCCAAGATTGAACGTGGTCATTTACCCCTTTTGCCGGCTTCCATCCGGGCTCTGTCTTAACGTCCCGGAAGACTAAAGGCGTACCGTTCTCAATTGCAGATTCTATTAGCTCGTGTCCGGAATTGAAATCATGAGATTTATACGCTTCAGCGTTAACGCCCATTGACAACTGAATTTGAAATTCCTTTTTTTCGGTGTCGGCAAGATAAAGATTGCAGGTATCATATCCCGTAACTTCCATGATTTTCCTTGCGATTACCCGGAGAGTGGTCTCCAGGTCAAGGCTGGAGTTTACAACCTGGGTGAGATCATAGAGAATCGAAAGCTCGTCAACTCTCTGCTTTAAGGCAGTATTCAGTGTCTCCAGCTCGCGGGTGTATGCTTCCAAGTCTGAGAATCTGGCGCTTTTTGACTCCATATACTCACGATAAGCAAGCCCGTAAGCCATCATGCTTTCCAGAAGCAAGCTAAAGGAATTGAGTATGATCTGAGGCCCCCTAAGAAGCGGCTTTTCTCCGGCGATAAGCTCCACAGCCTGCATGTGGATATCTACGATATCCTCCGGGCTGTACCCTTGCTCCACAAACTTCTTGCCGAGCCTGGAAGCTTTATAAAGAACCTTTTCGCTACTGTCATCGGAGAATTCCCGAATCAGATTCTTGTATTCTTCTTGAAGATGCTCCAGCACAAAATGTCCTCCCGGTATCACTATTATCTTCCTATGATGATCGTAGCGTCGTCCGTCTTGACGCCGTATTTCTTGCCTATGAGTTCTGCAGCTTGTCTTACAGATACTCCTCCGTCTCCGACCGGAAAATCCATTGAGTAATCTTCTTTCACACCGTCTGAGTGTAAGACAAGAGTATCTCCTGCATAATACGGCCACTTTGCCACATGGACTATCTTCGGGACGCGATAGCCTACAATACCTGCGGCAGGAATAGGACTCAATCGCTCATCGGAAAATACGAAAAGAGTAACATTACCAACGATCAGACTTGACCAAATGCAATCCTTAAGGTCCAAATGACACAGGCCAATAGCTGCCCCTCTGGTGCCTGCCAAGCCATTATGACATAACCTTAGCGCATCCCTTAAATCAACCTGAGGACCATATTCACTGACATACGCGTCAATAATGGATAAGGCCTTTAGAGAGGCTTCCCGAGCAGCAATGCCGTGTCCTAACCCATCAACCAATGCAATAAGCCAGCCATCCTCTATCTCCTTAATCAGGTAAGCGTCGCCTGACACAAGCTCCTCTTCTGCAGAGCGCGCAAACGTGCCGAATATCAAGCCTTCCACTTCCTCGCGACAATGGTAGTTCCTTGTCCAAGCTTAGAATCAATGCGGAAGGTGTCCATGAGACGCTTTGCCCCCGGTAAACCCGCACCTAAACCTCCTGATGTGCTATATCCGTCAGTCATTGCAAGCTCAACATTAGGAATGCCCGGCCCGTTGTCTGCCACCAAGATCTCCAGGCCTTTCCGCCCTCCCTCGCAAAGAACGCGAATTGCAATTGACCCATTTTTCGCGTAAAGCACGACATTGCGAGCAAGCTCAGAGATGGCGGTAGCAATACGCACCTGATCAACGGTGGAAAACCCTAATTCTTTGGCAATTTCTTTAGCACACCGGCGGGCAGCAATAATATCCAGTTCGTTCTCTATACTTGACGTGCGTTCAAGCATTAACTATCATCGCTCCTTGCCGGCATTTCTCAACTTGTCCAACCCTTTCTGAAGATTAAGAGCAGTGTCAACACCTTCTAAGTTAAGCCCCATCTCCACAAGGGTAATAGCTACAGCCGGACTCATCCCTGCGATTACTACAGGAACCCCCATTAATCCAGCAAGCCCACGGATGTCAATGAGCGTCTTGGTGACAAAGCTATCCACCACATCCAATACTGTCAGGTCTATGATAAGTCCCCTGGATTTTGGCTGCATAATCTTATTAAGCAAGGCTTCCTTGAACTCGATCACGTCCTGATCATGCAGAGAGCCCTGGACTGAAGCAATCCAAAAGTCATCTATCTTAAGAATCGGCACCTGTTGATGCATCAGGGCCACCTCCGCCAACTCGTCTCAGTTCATAGTTGTGCCACTTGAGAGCAAGCTTAAGCCCGGCTTGGAGCGAGTTCTTCGTGACTATGCTCCCGAAGTCAATGCCGAGTTTCACAATAGTCTGGGCAAATTCAGGCCTAATACCGACTATGATGCATCGCGCGCCCAGAAGACTTGCTGCCTGAACAGTCTTTATTAGGTGATGGGCTACTTGGGTATCTACAATAGGAACTCCGCTGATATCAATGAGAACCGTATCAGCCTGGGCTTCCACAATTCCGTTTAATAGATTATCCATTATCTGCTTTGCACGTCTTGTGTCTATAGTTCCTATGAGAGGCAACACAAGTATCCCGTCTAACAGAGGTATGACAGGAGTTGAGAGCTCAAGGAGGTACTCCTTTTGCTTCTCGATTACTTCTGCCTGCGCCCTGATGATTGACTTAGTAAGAATTATCATTGTCTTATCCAGATACTCTTTGATATGTCCGGCAATCCGAGATGCCCTGTTCGCGTCTTCCCGGTACTTGGTTCTTGCTGCTTCTTCTGCACTTTTCATAAGAATTTCGATGATCCTCTGTATTGGCTCGACGTTACGTCCATACCTGACAGCTTCTCTGGATAAGCTTCCCACTACCTCGCCTGTCTTGGCCATGGTATCACTTTGCATATCTTGGAGCAACGCGCTCCAGAGATGTTCGAAGACTTGCTCTCTATTCTGCCGGTAGCTTTCATCCGGCTCAAGAATGGCATCCTTTGCTGATAACTCAATACATTTACCTATTATTTCGTTTCTTGAATCAGTCCAAAAGCCTACGATTTCTTGTTCCACTTGAAGGCCTCCCGATAGTTGCATTGATTTAACAAAATATGATAATATTTCCTCCCAAGTTTACCAGTTGTAATTACCTGAAGCAAGTGACAGTCTGCAAGTTATATAGCATAGGTTAGGCAGATGAAATCGGACAAAGAAGGCATTTCCCGATGTCTCCGGCCTTACCCTGTGAAGCAGCAGTTGGCCTCCTTCAAAAAGCTCTGTTATCTGCAACTTGGAACCGGACTCCTTGAGACACCCGAGAATATTTAGCTTAGTGAGCCTATTTAAAGAAAAGCCTTACGAAAACTGAAGCTTCAGAATCAGACACAAAAAACCTCCTATACAGCCCTTCCGCCTCATTGCCGAGGCGCCGGAGGCACTGACATAGGAGAGTCAGGCAAGAACATTGGCTGGGGAGGGAGGATTCGAACCCCCGCATACAGATCCAGAGTCTGCTGTCCTACCCCTAGACGACTCCCCAGCAAAGTATTGAATTTACTCTCGAAGCCAAAGGCTTTAAGCCTCATCTCAGCAAAGAAATTTTAACATACACAAACGTAGAGATCAAGTTCATAACTGTCGCAGCTTCCGAAGAGCTGAGTCAATCCTCTTGCAACAAGTATCCTTTCCCAGAATTTCGATAACCTCGAAGATTCCCGGGCTCACAGACCGCCCTGTCAAGGCTACGCGAAGAGGATGGATGACTTCTCCTGCCTTTCGCCCAATTTCTTTGGCATATCCTCTGATGACTTGTTCGGTAGTCTGTCTGTTAAAGGGGCTTATCGCCTCAAGCCTGACCTTGAGTTCCCGAAACATTTCAGGCACGTAGTTGCGGGTTAAGAATTCCTGAAATGCTTCTTCATCAAAGGTAACTTCTTCGGTAAAAAAGAAATCTCCCTGATTGACGATATCTCTGACTGTTCGTATCCTCTCTTTAAGTATGGCGACAACCGCCTGAATCTTGGTCAATTCTTCATCACTTGGCTCAGACGAAACCAAACCGGCCTTAGACAAATGGTCTATAGCTAGCTTGGTAAGGGAATCAGTGTCTGTTTCTCTGATGTAATAGCCGTTCATCCACAGCAATTTGTCAGGGTCAAAGATAGCCGGATTCTTAGATACCTTGTCCAGTGTAAATTTCTCGATGAGCTCTTCACGGCTAAAAATCTGCTGTTCCGCATCGTATGCCCATCCAAGGAGAACCAGGTAGTTCACAAGGGCGTCAGGGAGATACCCTGCGTCCCGGTATTGAGTAATCGAAGTGGCCCCATGCCTTTTACTCAGCTTTGTCTTGTCTTTCCCAAGTATCATTGATACATGAGCAAACTCCGGAAGCTCAAATCCTAAGGCTTTATACATCATGATCTGTTTCGGGGTGTTAGGCAAATGCTCGTCAGCGCGGATTATATGTGTAATCTTCATGAGTGTGTCGTCAACTACCGCAGCGAAATTATAGGTAGGGTACCCATCAGACTTCACGATGATGAAATCATCAATGAACTCGTTTCGAAAGATTACTTCGCCTCTGATAAGATCCTTTACAACCGTCTCCCCTTCTCCTACTCTGAACCTTAACGCAGGCCGCCTTCCTTCAGCCTCTTTCGCCCGCCTTTCTTCAGGTGAAAGATCCCTGCACTTGCCAGAATATCCAGGAGGCTTCCCTTGCCTCATAGCGGCCTTGCGGGCTTCGTTGAGTTCCTCAGGCGTGCAGTAGCAAGGATAAGCATAGCCGGACTTGATAAGCTTATCCGCATATTCTCTATAAATATCCAGCCTCTCAGACTGGAAGTAGGGGCCGTAGTCCCCTCCGACTATGGGACCTTCATCCCAGTCAAGCCCCAACCATTGCAAGCTGTCGATAATTGCATCTGTTGAAGCCTCGGTAGATCTCTCCACATCAGTGTCTTCAATCCTGAGAATCAATGACCCACCGGTATGCCTCGCAAAAAGCCAATTAAACAACACCGTGCGTGCGCCTCCGACGTGAAGATAACCTGTCGGGGACGGAGCAAACCTTACTCTAATTCCACTCATAATCAGACTCCCCTTAAAACGCCTCATTGCCTTGCATTATATACCAGCATTAATGCGCGTTCAAGGGATAGACGGGGGGCAATAACGACGAAGATACCTATCTAAACTGAGCTTCTTCACCGCAATGTATCTCGTAACTCCAATTTCGCCCTGAATTATTGTCCCAATTGCCTGCATCATCGGCAAAGCAGAATTGCAGTCTGGAACACTGCTCAACGGGAATCTCAACACGAGCCTCAAAAGCCCCGTCTTCCACTTTGGACATGGGGATATCGCATATGCCGCTCCATTCATTATGTCCGTAACCCATGCGTAAGGTCAACCGGCCGGCGCCTGCTTTGGCCAACATTCCGGTGTACTTGATACTTATGTGATCCCCTGCGGCAATCGGAGTCGGAGATACATATACCCCGTCATCCACCCAAGGAAAGTCCGGTGCGCCCTGTGCCGTGTTGGTCTTTTCAGTGAGATCTTCGGCAAACTCCTTTGCAATCTCAACGTCAGGTCTTCTCATCTTTTTACTGACCCAGTCAATTATTCCTGCCATAATCCCAGAGAACCCCCTTTGCTACGATAATTCTCATAAACTATGTACATAGTCTCTCTGAGCCGCGAAAAGAGTATAAGTGCAATTTCAACCTCAGGTGCTCATAGCGAGAAAAGCAGGTTATATCAGGTTTATCCTTCATCTTCAGGCTGCCCTGACTTTTCCTTAATATCTATAAATTCTTTTAGCTCAACTGCTTTAAACCTTTTTAGCCTCGCCATAACCCCGCTGAAGCTTTTCTCGTTAAGCAAGAGATATGCAGCAACGCCTATCAGCACCAGGAGGATTATCCATACGATGGTGGAAGTTGCAGTACTCCCTTCTCTCCTGGCATGACGTGCTGCTTCCCCCTCTGCGGTACGGCCGGCAGGGGTCACGCCGTAGAGAACAGCAGGAATTGAATTGATAAAATTTACCATGACCCGCTCCGCTGCCTCTTTGCTGTTTTCATGGGAACCCATTTCGAAAAGCAAAGCCCTGGGAGAAAGGTCTTGATTGAAAGTAGCGTCTCCATAGAATATGCCTCTCACGAACCCTGGAAACTCCTTGTCCGCATAGCTTTTCAGGGCAAACGCGAACTGCTCGTTGGCTTTGAGATTCGGGTTCTGTCTGCCGAGAACAATCATGACTTTAGCGCCTGGCTTGCCCATTACAGTGGTGGCGTAAGCACTGAGAGGAGCAGCGTCTCTATGAAGATCAAGGATAGCGTCGGGGTTCTTTTTGAGCAGAGAAACAGCTGTACGCCTTGACCGAGCATAAGCTGAACCGTCATGAGGCAAATGCGATTCCCATGAATGGATGCTTTTCAGACCTACGGAATTCTTCAGACTGGCTGAGATAACCGCGCCTACACCATAGACATCGCCATGTGGAGTAACTGATGATGAACCGCTTGTAGGAATGTACGATTCGTCACTGTGTGTATGATAAATCGCAATAAGGTGCCCTGTAGGCACACGGGATGACCCGGCCGGTATCGCAGTACGCGCAAATCCCAGCTTCAGACACATGGCAGCTTGGAAGGCCATGGCATGGGCTTGCATGTCCACTGTACCGATGAATCGAGCCCAGGCTGTATGCCCCTCTACCAGATACACACGATACCTGTGGTTTTCTTCATCGACAAACTCATCGCCCGGTGACACAACATGGCAGGTTTCCAGCAATACTCCTTTTGTGTCCTCGTCAATTACAGTGTACCAGTGCGACGTATCTTCGTCTCCTGCCCAAACCGTCCATGTCCACAGCAAAAGTGATACCGTAAGAATTGCAATAATGCAAGCAACCCGTTTTGCCAAGGTTATCCTGATCCCTTCCCATACAGGTTTCGCTACTTCTCTGCCACCCGCTCTTACTTTTATAGTATGGAGTATTCATGGCAAAAAGATGAATCTTTATGGGTCGGGAATTTTCAAGAACTTTTTACCACGGACCGGAGCCGTGGGATGAGAGTATCAAGCCTTTCTTACGAGAGCCTTTGCCCTCTCTTCAGCAGTCTGCAGGACCTCCTGTTCATCTATGCCGGTTAGGACGCCGTCCTCCATGACTAATTCACCGTTGATGATAACAGTTGTGACATCACTTGCTCTTGCAGAATAGACGATATGGGATGTCAGATCATGCTTAGGATACATATGCGGCTTATTCATATCAAGCAAGATTATGTCAGCTTTCTTGCCGGGTTCAAGGGAACCTATATCAGAATCCATTCCCATCGCCTTTGCGCCCCCGAGGGTAGCCATAGTCAGGGCTTGCTCCGCAGGAATCACAGTCGGATCATTGTTTGCGACTTTATGGAGGAACGCTGCCAATCTGGCTTCTTCAAGCAGATCCAAATTATTGTTGCTGCAAGCTCCGTCCGTGCCCAGTCCTACTTTCACGCCTGCTCTCAGCATGGCAGGAACAGGGGCTACTCCGGACGCTATTTTCATGTTGCTGCCGGGGTTATGGGCGACCCCGACCCCCTTTGAACTGAGTATTTCAATATCCTTTGCCGAAACATGAACGCAATGTGCAGCAAGGGTCCGAAACCCGAAAAGGCCGATGCTGTCCATGAGCTCAATGGGAGACATGCCGCCGTGCTTGGCTCGGGACTCTTCCACTTCTCCCAATGTCTCCGACAAATGTATGTGCATGCCTACCCCAAGTTCCTCTGCGGCTTCCATTACTTTCTCAAGGAAGTCCACGGGACATGTGTACGGGGCATGAGGGCCCAACATGGTTGTTATGCGGCCGTTCGCAGCTCCATCCCAGGTTTGACATAATTCTATGTTCTCTCTGAGAGCTTGCGAGGAATCAGGTGATGTAGCGATAAGCCCCCTGGACAGACAAGCGCGGATACCCGAATCCCTCACCGCCTTCGCAGTATCGTCCATGAAGAAATATTGGTCCGCGAAGGTAGTAACGCCTGCCCTAATCATTTCAACGCATGCAAGCATCGCGCCCCAGTACACGTCTTCTGAATCCAAGTGGGCCTCGATAGGCCAGATCTTCTTATTTAACCAGTCCATGAGAACCATGTCATCGGCATATCCCCGGAGAAGAGTCATAGCTGCATGGGTATGGGTGTTGACAAAACCCGCAAGGGCTATCAGGCAAGACGCGTCTATACGCTTCCTGGCATTACGGAATTCCAAAGGAGCGGGTGATGGACCTGCATATGCAATCCTTTCACCGTCTATGGCAATAGCTCCTTCATCCACGACTGCCATTTTCTCATCAGAACCTCCAAGGCCGGGAGATATTATAGTCGCGCCTTCAATGAGGATATCTATTCTCTTCACACCTACAGCCTGTGACATATCAATTCCTCCGTTCTTCTTAATCTTAACTGTCGACTCAGGGACAAAGTGGAAGCCTGTCCACATACAAAGGCCTAATTAATAAGCTGAGAAAGCTCACTGATAGCTTTTCCGGCCCTTGCCAACTCCAAAACTGAGAGCAAGTACCAGCCCTTTTCCCGATACGCAAGGCCTAGCAGGAGATGAGTATATTCATTGGAAGGATCTATTGCCAGCGCAGCTTTAAGAACATCAATAGCCTCATCCATCCTGCCATCTTTCGACAGACTATACGCATAGTAATGATGAACCCACACATTCATGGGATCAAGCTCCATGAGGGACCCGAAACAATGGAGGGATTTCTCATAATCGCCGAAAGCGTAATACGCGAAAGCCAACAAGTTAAAGCTTACAATGTCATTAGGCGAATTCTCAAGTCGCTTGCTATTCTCATGTATCACTTTCTTCCCGAACTCATCATAGCCGGAAGCTTCAATAACCCGAAACTCACGGGTGGCTTCAGGAATCATGCCGAGATTCGCGTAAGCTACAGCTGACATCAAGTGGGCGTTGAGATCCTGTTGAGGATTCTTGCTTGCGTTTTCCAGAATACTGTTCCAGTCCACCAAGGAGCCCGCACAGTGCGCATTCCCTGCTTCAACATGAAACATCGCCCATTGAAGCAAAAGAAAGACCAACACAAGAGCCAAAGCCGGCAGTACAACACAGAGTGCTATCCGTCCAGGGATGGCGTTATGTCTTCGGTCTTTTCTACGGATTACGGTTTGATGCCGGATATCGGAATAACGCATGTTTAAGGTCCCTGCCTATGATACTACAGCTTTTCCGGTTTTACGGCATGAGCAATCCATGCATAGCCTGTCAAGATCGTTTGCTTACGGAATACCCGTATTGTCCCAGCTTTCTGCCGATACTGTAATAGTCGGGACCTACATATGTAAACAGGTCCAGGTTGCTCATATTGACCCTTCCTTCAGGAGTAAGGACGCCGTCGCGAACGTAGGCAGCTACTACCTCTCCTATGAAGAGCTCGTGGCTGCCAAGGACTATCTTATGCCTGACTCGACACTCCATGTTAATGGGGCATTCGTCGATGTAATGACACCCTGTCTCATCGCCTTTCACAGGAGTCAGACCGAGCTCTTTGAATTTGTCTACATCCCTGCCTGATACATTGCCACAATAGTCAGTGGCATAAAGGGTCTCGTTGTCAGGGATATTTACGCAAAACACCCCGGTTTCCTTGATTATGCCATGGGAGTATCTCATGAGATTGATTGCTATGGACACCATAGGCGGTGTCCCGCAAGCCACGCCTGTCCACGCCACTGTAATAATATTAGGACGCCCGTCACTCCCGGTGCAACTAACAGGAACCGCAGGAATCGGATAAAGGTAGTTTTTCAGTTTAGCTCTTGTCTTGGACATTGGAAGTATCTCTCCTTACAATCATACTTAACAGCATAGTCAAATCGTCCGGCGCTGACTGCACTTACAACATAACCCCTAATTCCTCATGAAATCGAGTCAGGATATGACGATTTGAGAAATCTGATGAGGGGAACTCCGATAAGTATCACTGCTGCTGCTTCAGAAATACCTATGCTAAGCACAAATACCCAGTAACTCGCCTTCGTCTCTGCCAAAAAGCTAAGATATGCGCTGACAATAAGCGCATTAAGCGCTATGGGCCAGAAGTACGCGATAATGCTCTTCCTTGACACCCTGGTAAGCACAGCAGCCAATAATGTCGTGAGGCTGCCTAACACAATATCCAGGATCCCGTAAGGCCCGATGATATTAGCCAAAAGGCACCCGACGAATAACGCAGGCACAGCTTCAGGATAGAGTATCGGAAGCACGCTCAATCCTTCCGCCACCCTGAACTGGAGTTGCCCGAAACTAATCGGAGCAAGGGCATACGTCAATCCGACGTATATTGCTGCAATTACACCTGCACGCACAATTCTTCTTAATGTTTTCTCTCGTCCGCAACCTGCTCTTGATTCCAATGACACACATCCTTGCCGAGTCAATGCATATGTCATGTCCCTTATATCTTGTGTAATATTCTCCTTTTGCTCCACAAGTCCTTCGTACGAGCTATCTTGGAATCTGAGTTGTCGGATAAGGCATAAAAAGCTCAAACTATTAACCATTGGCAAGCTTTTAGCATACCGGTCGCCATATCATTCGTTTCCGGGCCAAAGCGCTCTAAAATCATGCAATATCGCTATAGACAACTTTATCATAGGAGAGTAAACTCAACTACTGACAAAAGCGGGCGCCATAGGAAGGCGGCTTGGAGGTGATCATGGGGCCTGTGAGGCTTTTCGGTAAAAGCCGAGCAGGGTGGCAGAAAACCTTGGTCTACCGAAAAGGCGGATGTTTTCCGTCTGTGACAGAAGCCTGAGTAATCATCAAGTGCTCTTGAGAGTGACATAACCATAATTGGAATGAGAGGGATGACCATGGGATTTGTTGTAGGTCTCGCCTACAATTTAAAGAAAGACTGTCCCGGGTCCGACATGGAAGTTGAAGACGCTGACGCCGAATTCGAAGAGCAATCAACGGTAGACCGTATAGCTAAGGCGTTACGGGCAGGTGGGCACCGTGTTGTCAAGATACCGTATCGCCGCGGACTTCTTTCCAGATTGCAAAAGCTCAATGTAGATATTGTGTTCAACATAGCGGAAGGTTGGGAAGGCAGATGTCGTGAAGCAATTGTGCCTGCCATCCTTGAATCCCTCGGGATTCCGTATACAGGCTCAGATCCTCTTACACTTGCAGTCTGTCTTGACAAAGCTGTAACTAAAGCTATTGTTTCTGCAAGCGGCATCCCGACTCCATGGTGTCTAAAAGTAGACAGCGTGAATGAACTGAACAATTACGAAACTGATTCCCTAAACTATCCGCTTTTTGTGAAACCTGCATATGAAGGTTCCAGCAAAGGCGTAAGGAATTCCTCCAAAGTCACGGATTACCAAGGCCTTATTGCCACGGTAAACTGGATAACAACTGTTTACAAACAGCCTGCGCTGATAGAGGAGTTTCTGCCCGGACGTGAATTCACCGTAGGGATAGTAGGGAACCAAGAAATGACAGTCTTCCCTATAATGGAAGTTCGCCCTGTGGTTGAGACAGGACCGGAATCGTTTGTATATTGCTATAACACCAAACACAATAACTTGGAACAATTCCTATGTCCTGCGCCGGTTACAGATGAACTGGCAGTTGCTATCCGGGATGTAGCCATAAGATCATATCGAGCCCTTGAGTGTCGTGACCTGGCTAGGGTAGATGTCAGACTCGACAGCTCGGGAGTCCCGAACTTTCTGGAGATTAACCCTCTACCAGGTCTCTCTACTGTCAGCCTTTTCCCGATCACAGCCATGGCAAGCGGACTCTCCTTTGAGGAGCTTGTCTGGCAAATCCTGGATGTAGCAGCGACAAGAGCAAATGTAGCTGCACGCAAGGCAGCCCAAGTTCAAACCCATGAGATAATCGCAGAACAGCGTCGGAAGACAGTGCCGCTGCACGGATAGGGACAGGGTAGAGGCATTGTAAAGTTCATAGAACTGTCAAGGAAGAGCGCCGGCACAAACTCAACAGAGGCCGGCGCTGATATTGTACACTAAGTGATGCACCATCAGTCTGTGCTGCCTTTTCTCAAGCCGCTTCCTTTACCGTGTTAGGCTCTGCCAAGGCTTACGCCGGTCTACGACGTACACCCCGGGCTCATTTTGAAAAAGCATGCTCGAGAACGAATCAGTACGTGCATACCTCCAAGAGAATTCTATCGTCAGACAGTCTCTCGCCCTTAGCGTCATGAAAGCGTTCAAGAAGATCAGATACAGTCATTTCTGACCTCTCAGGGTCACTTACATCCAAGACAATTTCGCCTTCGTGCATCATTATCGTCCTTGTCCCCACTGCAAGAGCCAAGCGAAGGTTATGGGTAACCATCAGCACAGAAAGGCTGCCTCGCCTGACAATATCACAGGTAAGCTCCTGAATCTCCTGGGCAGTCCTCGGATCGAGGGCTGCAGTATGCTCATCGAGAAGCAGCAATTTCGGTTTGGAAAGCGTAGCCATAAGTAGGGCTAAGGCCTGCCGTTGGCCTCCGGAGAGGAGCTTCACAGGCTCAAGAAGCCTGTCTTCCAAGCCAAGGCCGAGAGAAGACAACTGCTGCCTAAAGTAGTCTCTGTCCTTTGCTGAAACTCCTTTGGATAACCCACGGCGCAATCCTCTTTTCAAAGCCATGGCCATGTTTTCTTCAATAGACATGGATCCTGCAGTTCCCTGCATAGGATCTTGGAACACCCTGCCGATAACCGAAGCACGCCGATATTCAGGCAAATACGTGACATCCTGTCCGTCGATTACTACTTGGCCGCTGTCTACAGGGAAAACCCCTGCAATTGCATTAAGAAGCGTAGACTTTCCCGCCCCGTTGCTTCCAATGACTGTTACAAAGTCGTTAGGCTGAAGGCTCAAGGAAACGTCCTTAAGAGCCATCCTTCCGTTGCCTGCGCTTGATTGGAATTTCTTATACAGAGATCTCAGTTCCAGCATGCCTTGAAGCCTTCCTCCCTTCAGCGCCGATACCAGATTTGATGGATTTTCCTGACAGAGCTGCTATTACCAGTAGTGCAGTGACGAGTTTAAGATCTGTAGGCGCAAAACCAAGGCGCAAAGCAAGAAACACACAAAGTCGGTAGGCTACGGAACCGATGATTGCTCCTAAAGTCCCCATACCAACGGATTTCGGAGGGATAATTGCCTCTCCGATAATCACTGACGCGAGTCCGGCCACAACTGTGCCGACACCCATACCGATATCGGCAAACCCTTGATATTGAGCTACAAGCGCTCCTGACAGCGCTACTTGCGCGTTAGCAATGCCGATGCCTACGATTTTCATTGAATCTGTGTTTACTCCAAGGCTCCTGATCATTAGCTCATTGTCACCTGTCGCCCTAAGCGCAAGCCCAAACTCTGTTCGAAGGAAGGTATCCACCATTAACTTGAGAATGACAATTACTATGCAGAACAGGAGGAATGCTGAGAGCTTCGGAGAAATCCCCATATCCTCCATGACCGTAAGAACCGTGCCCGTCCTTAACAGAGGCAAGTTTGACCTGCCCATAATCCTGAGATTCACCGAATAGAGCGCGGTCATAGTAAGAATTCCGGCCAGAAGGTTGGAAATTCTAAGTTTTGTGTTAAGGGCGCCGGTTGCGGCGCCTGCAAAGAATCCTGCAACCGGCGCGCACAACGTCGCTATCAGAGGATTCACTCCTCCAATTAGCAATCTTCCGGCGATAGCTGCGCCCATAGGGAAGCTCCCGTCAACTGTCAAGTCCGGGAAATCCAAGACCCGTGAAGTAAAATATACCCCTACTGCCATTACTGCATATACAAGGCCTTGCTCCAAGACCCTGAACATTGCCCCCAGAGCTGAACTCACCTTATCACCTCATAAGCCTCGTCAATCAAGTCCTTGGAGACTGTAACTCCCATCTTGTCCGCTGCTGCCAAATTCACGGCTATTTGGATATCCTCGAGATACTCTATGGGAATGTCTTTAGGCTCTCTTTCCCCTTTGAGGATTTTCTGAGCTATGTCAGCAGTCTGCATTCCGAGAACGTAATAGTCTATTCCTACGGTCGCAAGAGCACCTCGTCTGACACCGTCAACCTCACCTACGATTACCGGAATCCGAAAATCCTCTCCTACCTTAATAACAGACTCCAGCGCGGAAACAACTGTATTATCTGTGGGCACGTAAATTGCGTCCACCCTACCCACCAGTGACTGAGAAGCTTCATAAACCTCACTGGAGGAACTCACAGTCACTTCAACAAGCTCAAGCCCGAGGCTTCCAGCAGCCTCACGAGCAAGATCCACTTGCACAAGGGAGTTTGTCTCGCCTGCGTTATATATTACTCCTACGCGCTCTGCCTCAGGAGCTATCCGGGTCAAGAGCTCCAGCTGCTTCGCTACGGGAGTAAGATCAGATGTACCTGTAACATTGCTTCCGGGCTCTTTGACAGAGTCAACTAACCCTGCAGCGACCGGGTCAGTTACAGCAGTTATCAAAATGGGAATGCTTTGAGTGGCTTTAGCTGCTGCCTGAGCTGTAGGCGTAGCAATAGCAAGGATCATGTCCACGTTCTGAGACACGAAGTTTCCGGCAATAGACTGGGCAATAGCCATATCCCCTTGAGCGTTCTGTATAATGAACTCTACGTTCTCTCCCTCTTCGTAGCCTAACTCAGCCAAACGCTGAATAAATCCGTTTCTGGACGCGTCCAAAGCCGGGTGTTCCACAATCTGCATAATACCTATTTTGGTGACAGTGGGTTTCTTAGTAAACCGAGGCAACGCGAAGGCCACAACTGCAATTACCGCAACCGCTCCTACTATAGTAAGCACCTTGGTTATTCTTGATTTTTTGGATGCCATTTAAATCCCTCCGATAAATATAAAATAATGGATTGCTGCAATAATCCCCGATATAGTCTGATTCACTCATGGCATCCATCCCCCCCATCAGTACTCAACCACCCGTTCCACGAGGAACTCTCTTTGCATACTTTTAAGACAAGAGATGTTTCAGAGCTTCGTATCCCAGGCATCTTCCTCAGTGTTTGAGTAAGAAATGTATAGAGCTCATCATTGGAGCTAAAAACTGCTTCCACCATAACATCGTGAGCGCCGGCTGAGACAGCCACATATCTGACTTGCGGCGCTTCCGCAAGTTGAGCTACGACCTTGTCAGGTGAATCTCCCTCAACATCAAGGCCGATTATGGTGACAAAGTTCATGCCCACCTTAAAAGGATCCACAACAGCTTTGATTTCGACTATGCCGTCCTCTACAAGGCGCGCCACTCGCTTTCTTACAGTGCCTTCAGCTACCCCTAATTCTTGCGCGATGAATGTAAAAGGGATTCTACCGTCATTCTTCAAGTAAGAAAGAATAGCCATATCCAGTTGATTCAATACAGGAGACCCTCTCATGAACTCCGCCCCAATACCTGCTATTATTTGCGTATATCGTAATAAATTGCCTACATATGTGCGTATAAGGTAATATAAGCTTTTCTATTCGACGAATATGGTAATTATCCTTCTTGGTGAGAAAAAATATTTTAGGGATGTAAGAAAGTCACATGGAACGGGGAGTCCTCCGCCTTAGAAATCTCCGCCGGTCGGTTGAAGGAGGACTGATTTCCAAGGTGTCTTTCAAGGTGTCCATGAGGAAATTATATGAAGAAATCACGATGACACCGGAAAGCCCGTAGAGAACGGCAGCTCCCCAAAAGGAACTGGCCACCCCGAAGGCGCTGCCCAGATACCCCCCGAGTAACGGTCCGAGAACAGACCCTACTGAGGACATGGCGTTCATTACGCCAAAGACAGTACCGCGAACTTCCGGCTCCACTGCCTGCGCTACAAGGACATTGATTGCTACAGACATGGCTACGCTTGGAGCGCCTGAGATAAATCTAAAAGCACCCAGGCTGTATACAGACTGAGAAAAGCCCTGCAACATAACACAAACTACAAGAAGAAGCAAGCTGTCCTTTAGCATGGCCACGTAATTGCCTCTCCAATACCTTCCCACCAGTGGGGCGGAAATTGCAGTTGCGACTCCGAATAATGTCGCAATGATGCTTGTGGCAAAGGCTGCATTGGCAGTTGACAGTTCTTTGATTAGAAGCGGCAAAGTAGGCCGAATACAAGCCGTGCCTGCCTGCATAAAAACCAAGATGCCAAATAGAATCTGTAAGACAGGTATAGAAATAGTCTCTCGCATACCTTTGATGATGCCGGTTTGTTCTGTTACAGAGACTCTTTTCTCCTTCACGATGAACACAGCAATAAGAGTAGCTATGGCCGGCATTGCTGCACACGCCACATAAGTGCCGTTAAGTCCAAACACTGACACAAATACTGCACCCAGAATCGGGCCTGCTATTGTTCCAATTGCCATTGTCGTCTGTAATAGTCCCATGGCATAGCCAAGCTTCTCATTGGGTGTGGTAGTGGCGATCAGCATAGTCGCAGCAGGGATATATCCTGAAAGTGCCCCGGTAATAGCCTTAAGCAACAGAATTTCAAGGTGGCTTTTGGCAAACCCCATAAGCCCATACGTTATGGTAAGAACCACACCTGCGCGAATTAACATTATTCGCTTACCATATCTGTCTGATAACGAGCCCCATACAGGCGCCATTATTGCTGAGGTCAACGCAGCGACGGAGAAAGCTGCGCCTGACCAAAATGACGCATCAGCTGCTGTTCCAAGCTCTGACATAAGGATAGGCAGGAAAGACGCAACTATAATGTCTCCTGCCTGGATAAGAGCGCAACCTATACATAAAGCAAGCAAATTGCGGCTGGATTTCACATTGCCACTCCTTGTCAAACATCGCCTTCATATGCTTTCCCGGGACAATTATTTCTCTACACGGGGTTTCGGAAGGCTTGCTTATCAATGCCTACATTTATCATAACATACCTATACTACTCAACCAGGCCATGTTTAAGCAAGCCCCAAAGTCTGAGAAATTGCAGTTGAATTATGCCGGATACGGCAAGGATTCCAGCTTGTTTCTGGCCACACCATAAACACTCATGTACTCAGCTGCTGAACGGTTCCATGAGAAATCATGGCGCATAGTGTTTTCCACCAAAGACATCCATTTCGTTCTGTCTCGGTAAACGCTGATTGCGCGTGTCACTGCATGGAAAAGTGCATCAGCTGAATACTCTGCGAACGTAAATCCGTTTCCTGTCTGTCTTTCAGGTTCATAGTCGGTTACAGTATCAGCAAGCCCGCCTGTACTCCTTACAATGGGAACTGTACCATAGCGCATACTGATGAGCTGCCCTAATCCACAGGGTTCAAAGCGGCTTGGCATGAGAAACATGTCACACCCTGCATAAATACGTTGAGCCAAGGCAACATTGAAGCCTATTTCAACTGATATCTTGTTTGGGTAATCCTTGTGAAAGGAACGGAACAGCTCTTCATAATACGGGTCCCCTGTTCCTAGTAACACAAATTGGATGTCTTGCCCAATAATATCAGGAATGATCTCTGCAATCAGGTCCAAGCCTTTCTGGTCTACAAGCCGGGACACTACTCCGACAAGAGGCATGTCTCCTGTAGGCAGATCCATTTCTCGCAAAAGAGCGTACTTGTTCTCCTTTTTGTACTCAATATTGCCCAAGCCGTAGTTACGATAAATGCGCGCATCAGTTTCAGGGTTAAATTCGTGATAATTTATGCCATTTAGAATTCCATATAAATCCTGTGCCCTAGCTCTTAAGACTCCGTCCATAAGTTGGCCATAAACAGGAGTTTGAATTTCTTTGGCATAAGTCTTGCTAACAGTGTTTATGACATCGGCATACAGAATGCCTGCTTTCATAAAACTCACATTCCCGTAAAACTCAATACGCTCAGGCGTAAAATACTCATCCCCTAAACCGATTAGGTGAAGCACTTCTTGAGGGTAGTTCCCTTGGTATTTCAGGTTATGGATAGTGAACAAGCTGGCAATGTCTTGGTAAAATGTATCGTGAGAGTATTTCTCACGGAGAAGGAGAGGCACAAGGCCTGTCTGCCAGTCATTGCAATGTATCACATGAGGCGCCCATGCTAAGTGCTTGAGCATCTCCAGGATGGCTTTGGAAAAAAACGTAAACCTTTCCGCCTCATCAAAATACATGTACATGTTATCCCTGTCGAAGTAATGGTAGTTATCAATGAAATAGACAGGCACAAGCCTCTCTGCCCCATCCAGTCTTGCTCTTATCACACCTTCGCGCAGAATCGCCGTCTCTTTTCTCCGGCCTACTTGCACCGGGAAATCGCCTAATGTCTTATAGTCTGTGATCCCCCTGTATTTAGGCATGACAACCCGTACATCATTCCCCATTGTCGCAAGGGCTTTCGGAAGTGAGCCTGCTACATCCGCAAGCCCCCCTGTCTTTGCAAATGGCGCAACTTCGGGAGAAGCAATCAATATTCTGTAGGTTTCATCGAGTTGCTGGACGTTCATTGTTCATATACCCCTTTTTGTTTCCCCAGGCCCAAAGTGCAACTGCACCGGCATTGCTTAGTCCTTTTAATCTTTTGGCATACTTTCACGCAAGGCAGCTGCAGCTACCTCCGGGGCTGTCGGATTTATGTAGTACCCCGTGCCGAGTTCAAACCCTGCAATAGTCGCAAGGCGCGGAAGCAGCTCGAGATGCCAATGATAGTATGTGCTAAAATCTCCGTTCCATGGGCATGTGTGCCACACAATATTGTACGGCACATCATCAAATGCCAGTTCAAACGTGCGAACCACAAGACGTAGCATTCTTGCGAGATCAGCTGTCTCATCCTTGGATATATCCTCAAAAGCTGAGTTATGTCTTTTTGGAACAATCCAGGTTTCATAGGGGAATTTGGACGCGTACGGGCAAAAGGCTAAAAAGTGTTGGGATTCGTTGAGGACCCGTTCCCCTTTCTCTATCTCGCTTTCGACGATCCCACAATACAGGCATCTACCGGTCCTGTCCGTGTGCTGCCTTGCATAATCTAATTCTGTTTGGATAATCTTGGGCACTATCGGCACAGCAATCAGTTGACAATGTGTATGTGAAAGAGAGGCTCCCCCTGCATGCCCCCAGTTTTTGAAAGCCTGCAAATACTTGATCCTCTTATCCTGCTTGAGGGCACGGAAACGAATGATCATAGCAGTGAGTATGTCCTCAATTCTGCGCTCTGAGTGCTCACCGAAGGTTGAATCATGTTCCGGAGTCTCCACAAGAACCTCATGGATGCCAACAGCAGGGATACTGACATACAGACCGTCTTGTCCTTCAATATCGCGATCTACGTCTACGGAATCCCCATAATCTAAGGAAAAAGCAGGAAACTTGTTAGGCACGATCCTTACCTGCCAGCCTTCTGCGTTTGGCGCGTCAGTTTCCCGGCCTATAGCAAGGATCTCGGGAGGAGTCATATGTTCGTTGCCATAGCAAAATGGACACGTGCCCTTCTTTTGCTCACCATGAATGATTCTGAAGTCAGAAGGGCGCCTGCTTCTGGCAGACGCAATTGCCACCCATGATCCCGATGTAGGATCTCTTCTTAACTCAGATATCATGAAACCCCTCTTTTCAGTTTGTTCTTTCGGGTTTATCCCCTGTCAAAATAGACATTTTTTCCACTGACTGACAAAGGAATACCAATTAAGACATCAGCGTCAATAAGACCCATCTTCTTGGCCACTGCACCTACGCGATACATAATCCTGTTGTCGATGTTATGAATAGACGCGACCTTCACTGCAGAGCCCACAGCAATACCCATATCAATTATTCTCCAAGCACACACAGGGCCTTCGGCCTCGGGACCTTCCTGCAATTTCGGCAAGTCCACACACTTATCATGCCCGCATGCGCCACAGTTAAGCCCACAAACCTCAGCATCCTTCAGGCCGATAAGCACGCAAGCGGAACTTGCAGCGACATTTCGGCCATCACGATCATAGTTTATCTTGCCGGAAGCCTTTCCATATTCAACCATACCATTGGCAAGCTCAAGCAGGTCATCGCCTTCAACGACACCGGTCACTATAAAGTCCTTCCCAACGGCTTTAGGAGCAGTCCTGGCAGCGACACACATAAGATCCGCAACCAGTCTTATTGCATCTTTCATAAAAAACCACCTCACAGCAAGAATATTCCACGTGAAGCTATGAATTCCTTGCCTTGCTTATCGATCTCTTGGGAAACATCCGAATGAAAACTATTTGCCTGTGTCATCCTATAACACAGGCAGGCTGAAGCAGGCGTCATCTTTCTGCAACAACACGCGTTGTTACAGCCTGCAAATGGACATCAACAGATGACGGATAACAGATGATATGGGGTGAGCAAGCAATGACAGTAGGCCAAAAACTGCACCAATGTCTGGCACAACTTGAAGGTGCAGCAGCGGATCTTAAGACTTTCTGCCTGGATACCCAGGACCAGACCGCTCAGAAACTATATGCGCAGCTTTCGGAAACATTACAGAATCAAATAATAAACCCGCTGAAATCGCGGGTTAATTATGTAGAATCGGAAGAACCACAGTACAAAGTATACCAGCAGGCTATGCAGCAAGGAGAAATGCCTCAGCCGCACCAGCCTGAGCAGTATGACCGGTAATGAATCGTCTGTTTGTCACGAAGCAGCCGGAAACCGGCCCGGCATAAGCCTCAATTCTCTGTAAAATACCGGTGAATCTCCAGAGAAATCTTGCGGATGACATCTTCCCCGCGGTGAATAAAAGGGAGATCTGACGTAAGAATCGTGACAACATAATTTGTCGACCAAGTATAGACAATAGCGGCGTCATGCCGTACTCCTGATACAGAGCCTGTTTTGTGGGCGATTTCAACCTTTTGCATCTGGCCTACCAGGCTCTCTTCCTTGTCGTCCGACTCCCGGATAAGGGCTGGAATAAGGTCATTATATTGCTGCTCCTTCATGATTTTGACCATCTCTTCACACGCCCGGCGTGAGACCACCTCCCCCTTGGCGATTTTCTCAAGGAGACCGGTAATATCCTGTGGGGTCACGGAATTAGCAGCCTTAGCTTTCTGAGGCAAGGTCATGAACTTGCGCCGAAGTATAATCCCGTTGAATCCAAGTTCATGCATAGTGCGGTTTACTTGCTCCATTCCCAAAAGATCAATGAGGAGGTTTGACGCTGTATTGTCACTTATCACTATCATAAGACGGATTAGGTCAATGATCGGTATCTTGATCCCCTGAGACATCACCTTAAGAATGCCTGCGCCATCCACTTTATCCGTATCCGCTAACTTCACCTTAGCCTGAAGGCGAATCCGGCCTTCTTCCGCTTGTTTGAACCCTTCCACCATTATCGGAATTTTGATAATGCTGGCAGCCTGAAATTCATGATCCGCATTTAAGAGAATTTTTCTGCCTGTTGAGAGGTTTTTTGCTGCAATACCAAATACCCCTCCTGCAGATGATGCAAGCTCAAGGATTGCGTCATGAATACTCATGGACAGGGTCACCCCTTCCTTATACACGGAGCTCCACAATATCCTTATCTTCCAAAACGTAATCCCTGGGCACAGCCTGACCGGGAAATCTCGCAGATCCCCACACACGAGCACTTTTCAGCCTGGACGGGAAGTCACGGTGGACAGCTTCTGCCATATCAATGACTGCGCTTCCCATCTTGAGCACAAACGGTTGGCTCATGTCGGGATCGTGTCCTGGTTTTTTACTGTAAATCCGCATAACACCCAGAAGATCAAAAATCGACCGCCTCAAATGCTCAAGGGTCTCTCCCATTGTAACTGACACACCGACAAGGCGAAATCCGGAAGGAACGTATTCTGTAATAAGCTCAAAGTTATCCTTTGCGCCTTCAATGTCCATTTTCGTCGCGACAATAAGACAACTGTCCCGGGTATGATGGTGTAATCCTTCCATTGAGTCGTCCCTCAGAATCTTTTTCTCCCTCAGTTGGCTGCAAGTTCCGTCCAGTTGATCAAGACAATCGTCACTTGATGCGTCAATTGTGATTAGAAGGGCATCCGCATTTCTTATCGCGCCTGCAAGTCCCGGCACAAATTCTCCCTCGGTAATAGGTGGCAGATCTACCAGCTGAATCAATATGTCTTCATATTCCATCATACCGGCCACAGGAAGCGAAGTAGCGAACGGATATGGCGCTACTTCAACCTTTGCTCTGGTGAAAACGTCAACTAAAGCAGATTTCCCTACATTAGGGAAGCCTACAAGAGCCACCTGACCTGCGCCATGTTTTTCCACAAGAAACGGATCTCGCCGACCTGCTTTGGTTCTTTTCTCGCTTTCATCCCGCAGTCTTGCCAGACGGCGCTTTATGTCAGCTTGTAGTTTCTCCGTACCTTTATGCTTCGGAATCGCGGCAAGCATATCCTCAAGCGCCGCGATTTTCTCGTTGGCAGTCTTTGCATTCCTAAAGACTTCCTCAGCTTCAAGATACTCCAGTGTGAGGTTGGCAGGCATAAAGTCACTCATCCTCATATGAGTTATTGATATTCGGAATTTCGGATGACTTTTCTTCTTATTATTAATTGTAGCATGATATCGCAAATTCCTGCACAGCGGAAAACACAGCCGAATAATATCCAGTAAATCCAACTTTGCCTAAGTTAAATTCAGGCGCTTGCCCAAATTGTCAGATTACGATATAATTGCGCAGGTGAAAACGTTATAGAATTGCCGCGTGAGGAGGGGAGCCATGTACACTACGAGTGCCACGCAACCACCGAGAGTGGCATACTTCTGTATGGAATATGGGCTGCATGAAGAGTTGAAAACCTATGCAGGCGGTCTCGGAATCCTTGCAGGTGACTATTTGAAATCCGCATGTGATCTGGGACTCCCTGTAGTCGGAATCGGTATCCTCTGGCGACAGGGGTACACTCAACAGATGATAGGATCGGACGGCAGACCGTTTGATGCCTATCCATGTTATTCCTATGACTTCCTCAAAGATACTGAAAAGACGGTAAGTGTGAAGATACGAGGGCGAAACGTCAAGTGCAAGATCTGGATGGTTGACAAGTATAAGAATGCGCCGTTATACCTTCTGGACACCAATCTTCCTGAAAATGAGGACAAGTGGATTACAGGGCAGTTGTACGGCGGATTCGGAGAAGATCGCATTGCACAGGAAATTGTGCTGGGAGTAGGCGGAGTCAGAGCTTTGCGTGCCCTCGGCATAGATGTGGACGTATACCACTTTAATGAAGGTCACGCCGTTTTTGCAGGCACCGAACTGATTAGAGAAAAAATGGACCGGATGGGACTCAGCTTTGATGAAGCAATGGCCTTAACCAGGCATGAAGTGGTCTTTACTACGCATACACCGGTTAAAGAAGGCAACGAGGTTCACAACCATAACATTTTGAAGTATATGGGAGCATACAACAGCCTTTCCCGGGGTCAAATGGTGAAAATCGGCGGAGAACCGTTTAATATGACAATAGCGGGACTTCGTCTATCTCGCATTGCCAGTGCTGTCGCGAAGCTTCACGGAGCGACTTCCAACAAAATGTGGCAGGACGTGTCAGGCAAGGCGCCGATCATAAGTATTACAAATGGCGTCCATCCCGGCACATGGCGAGATCAGACCCTCAGGCGAGCCTATGAGAGTTCAGGGAATCTTTGGGACGCTCATATGAAAGCAAAATCGCACTTGCTCTCTGAAATCCATGCAAGATGTGGCGTAACCTTGGATTCTAACAAGATCCTCATAGGATTTGCAAGGAGAGCTGCACCGTATAAACGCAGCGACTTGATATTCCGTAATTTGGATGTTATTGAGCCATACCTCAGATCCGGAGAGATTCAACTGGTTTTCTCAGGGAAAGCTCATCCATTGGATGATGCCGGCAAGGATATTGTAGCAAACCTCGTAGAGATGATGAGACAGTATCCAAAGAGCGTAGTCTTTGTGCCTAACTACGATATGGAAGTAGGCCGTATCCTTACCCGTGGTTGTGATGTATGGCTGAATAACCCACGTCGTCCCAATGAAGCAAGTGGAACATCCGGCATGAAGGCTGCCATGAACGGAGTCCTGAACCTAAGCACTTTAGATGGCTGGTGGCCTGAAGCGTGCAACCACGGAGTAAACGGATGGCAATTCGGCAACGGGTATGAGGGACCCAATCAAGACTCTCATGACCTTGACGCCCTGTACCAGACACTGTTTTCCGAGGTGTTGCCCACTTACTATGACAACAGGACGAAATGGGTCCAAATGATGAGAGAAAGCATATCCAGCACAGTGGAGGAGTTCTCATCAGACAGAATGGTCGAGGACTACTACAGTAGGTTGTATATTCCTACCTTAGCTTCTAAGCAGGTAGCTGTTATCACCAACAATTTGGAAGGCAGGCCTATGTAAGTTAAGGTATCTCTCAGCAGGTCCATATGGTTCTATGCAGTCTGTGTGATTGCATCCGGTTGCATAAAGTGAAATCAATGTAAGATGACTTAGCGCTTTAAGAAAGCAAAGCGCGGCGGGGACGCCGGATCCCCGCCGCGTGTTTGTTACGTGTCGCTCCCGTCCGGCATCAATCGGATGAAACTCTCACTTGGAAGTCGCTGCTACGTACACCCTGTCTTTCCCTCGATGTTTAGCATGATATAAGGCATTATCAGCTGCAGCGACAAGCCCGGGCACCTCGTTAATGTCGTCAGTTCCTGAACATCCGATACTGACAGTAATTTGGGCCCCAAGAGGCAACTCGCAATGCCGCGCTGCTCCGCAAATCCTCTCAGCAATGGCAAGAGCCTGTTCAATAGAGGTATTCCACAAAAACACAACGAATTCCTCACCGCCCCACCTGACAACAAGGTCGTCTTCGCGCACAAGCTTTTTTAGGAGAGAAGCCACAGTGCAAAGAATACTGTCGCCGAATTCATGACCAAACTCGTCATTGACGCTTTTAAAGTCGTCAATATCAACAAACAAGACAGCTACAGGAAGCTTGGCTTCACTCAGTGTGCTATCGAGATACCGCCTGAATCCCTCCCTGTTGGCAAGACCGGTAAGTGAATCAGTGGCAGCTCGAACTGATTCTTGCTTATATGCTTGCGAGAAGTAGAACTGTCGCCATAGAGCATAAATAGCGGAAAAGAAAAATACGGAGGCAATGATCCCGCCTGTTTCGGCAAGGTAGATCAAAAGCATGGAAAAAAAGTAGTAGCTTGGCATAATCCATGTGAGACTCTTCTTAAAAGAGCGGATTAATCTTGAAATAAACGGAAGCTTGGGATCTTCAATGTATAAAAGTAAGGTACAAGCGCCGGTCAGAATTAAATGATACGTAAGAATCAAGATAAGTCCATAAACAAGGCCGCCAATGGACAGCGGATTCAGAGGCTTTGTAATCCCCCGGAAAATTGCAGATGCTACACTGTCAGCGACAGCTATCGATATAGCTATACTCCCTGAGTTAAATGCGACCCTGGAGATTCGGTCCCGGTTTCGTATGCCCTGCCATATCAGTGAGGTCAGGATAAGCCATGCAGTCCCCGGAGGGCCTGTTGTCCAAAGAGCCGCGATTACAATGGGGAAACCCGGCATAAAGGCTACATCAGGGGCTAGAAAAACGGTCTTGTCCAAGAAAAAAAGATGAGACAAAGCCCAGAATCCCATAAGGAGCCGGTCGCCCCTCAATCCTTCGGCCACTATCGCCTGAATGACAATTGCCAGACCCAAAAAACCGGTCACCCACTCATAGGCTCTAAGGGATCGTCGACCACTCACTGGTTCAGCCTCCAGGTAAACACTCTCTTGCCCGACTAATTCCACTACTACTAATAAACTGCAATTAGCGTACAAGAAAGGCTGTCATCTATATGATACCTTAACTGAGAGGATTTACCAAGCCTTACCTTTCCGTCTTGTTTTGGATCCTTAATTTCTTCGTCTACTGATTACGGCTAATTGCAAGTAGTTTCCCGACTTCTACGATAATCAAGAGAGCAAAAGCGACTGCAAATACCATACCCCACTCCGGGGTGGACAGGGTCACAAGACCTAAGGCTTGCCTTAAGGCAGGCACTTGAATTGCCCCGATGGCAAACACAAAACCTATTGCCACAGAGACCAGAAGAGGCTTGTTACTCAACAAATGGCCGGTATGGAAAATGCTCTTTCGCATACTGCGATAAGCAAATACGTACACCAGTGATATAACGGCTAAAGTCTCAAAACACAGACTCCTTGCAACAATGATATCCTCATGTATGAAAAGATAATGGCCGAACATTCCAAGACAAGCCAAAGCAGCGGTGATACTGATTGCGGCGATGAGCCCGATGCCTAACCTGCCCAAGATCGGTTCAGACACAGGTTTGGGCTTCTCTTTCATTATCCCGTTTTCGGCAGGCTCAAACCCGAGGACCATGTCTACAGGACCATCGCAAATAAGATGTATCCAAAGAATCTGCGCCACTGTAAGAGGCGCAGGCCACTTTAGGATCATAGCGCCGAATATCAGAAGTATCTCTGCGAATGAGTTTGAAAGCGTATAAGAGACTACTTTCCTTATGTTGTCAAAAACCACTCTACCCTCTTCCACCGCAGCTACTATAGTTTTGAAGTTGCTGTCAAGTAATATGAGATCAGATGCTTCCTTAGCTACGTCAGTTGCGTTGCCGACTGCTACACCTATATTAGATTTCTTCAAGGCAGGCGCGTCATTTACCCCGTCCCCGATCATAGCCACTATTTCACCTGAGGCTTGAAGCGCAGACACTATCCTAAGTTTCTGATGCGGTGATATCCGTGCGAAAACTGTAGCTTCCTTTGCGCGAACAGCAAGTTCCTCATCAGTTATGCCATTTAAGGTTTCCCCATTAATGATTCCTTCTGACGGAACAGCAAGGCCCAGCCTCCTCGCTATGCTCACAGCAGTCCTTTCGTAATCGCCGGTAATGATCTTCACCTTTATGCCGGCTTCTTGACATGAACGGATAGATGTTATCACTTCATCACGGATAGGATCCTCTATCCCGACAAGCCCTGCCCAGGAGTATCCGCATTGATCTTGGAAGTCCCCGCCTTCTTTCACTGCTATCCCCAGAACCTTCAAACCATCGTCTGCCCATGCTTCAACTGTCTTTTGAATCTTTGCCTTCTCATCGTCGGAAAGACCACACATGGCAATTACAACTTCAGGAGCTCCCTTGACATATGCTACTTCGCTCCCACGCACAACATTGACTGTACGCATATATCTTATCTCGCTGGAGAACGGCTCTTCTTCGATGCGTTTTGACGACTTCTGAAATTCTTCCGGATCCTCGATTCCACTTGCTTTCGCATAGTCCCAAAGTGCCACCTCAAGAGAATCCTCCAGGTTATTACACAATACTAAGGCCTCGATACCCCTGTCGTGCATGGCAAAGTCTGCCTTTGAGACTGTCATTACTCCGTACGTTAATGTGCCGGTTTTGTCTGTGCAAATGGTCGTCACTGAGCCTAATGTCTCTACAGCCAACAATCGTTTAACGAGTCCTTGGCGTTTCAAGATCTTTCGCATTCCTATGACTAAGATGACAGTTACCGCAATCAGAAGCCCCTCAGGAATTGCAGCTATCGCAAGTATAACTGCTACACGAGCCATCTCCAGGAAAGGCCTGCCTCCTGCAAGACCTATGAAAAACAAAACAGCTGTAATAACAATTACAAGACGCGTAAGCGTATGACTGAAGTCAGCAAGCCTAAGCTGGAGTGGAGTAGCTTCATCCTCAGTCTCGGAGAGACTGGTAGCTATCTTGCCCAGCTCAGTATCCTTGCCTGTACGGGATACCTGCATAATCCCTCGACCTGTGAGGACTGTCGTGCCCATATACAGAGCATTCTGCCCCGGAGTAGTGTCCTTACGTATGGACTCGCTCTCACCGGTGAGAATAGCCTCGCCTGCTGCCATCCTCACGCTTTCAAGAACTATACCGTCAGCAGGTATTCTATCGCCTGCAGTTAGAATCACCACATCGCCGGGCACAAGGTCGGTCACGTCTACTTCTTTTCGATGTCCGTCCCTTACCACGGTTGCTGTGGGCTTCACCAGCTTCCGTAGACTCTCATAAGTCTCTTCCGCCTGACGTTCCTGGATATATCCTAATATCGCGTCAAAGAGCACAACAGCCATGATTATATAGAAATCCTTGAATTCTTTTAACAACAGAGATATCATAGCTGCCCCTAAGATCACGTAAACAAGGGGGTTCGTGAACTGCGATAAGAAGATGGCAATACGCGATGGGCGCTTCCGAGCCGGAAGAGCGTTCATGCCATATTCCTTTCTACGCGTTTCTACCTGGCTCTCTGACAGGCCGACAAATTGACCTGAATATGTCTGGTAACCTTCAACTGACATATGCCTTTCTCTCCTCTGACTTCATAAGGTTCAACGCCCGAATATCGCCTTTCTCTCTTCAGGGGTTAATTCGCAAAGCAAGTCTTTGCCCAATCTTTCTGATACCTTCTGTGTAAACATTTCCTGCCATATATATTGCATGGAAATAAAAATGAGGTGTCGATTCCCGGTCCAAACTGCAGTATCATCGTTTCCAACTCCTCCGATAAGCGCATGAGCCCCGTCAACTACTACGACTATGTTATCTTCAATCTGCTGAAGTGCGCTTTCGGCTTGAGGATGCTTGACGACCTGCCCGAATTCAATTTCCGCCTCTCCACAAACCAGAATGCGGATGTCGACTCCCCTGTCATGAGCCTCCCTGAGTTCCACAAGGAGCGTAAGCAATGTCTCATCACTCGCTGATAAAACTATCTCACCTTTTGCGTTGCGAATCAGTTCCCGTGCGCAACTGAGTACAGCCTCTCTTCCTTCAATATTCCATACCTGCTCTGAAGGCGCGGGCTTCTCGTATCCGGACAGGCTTTCATGGGCTCTGTCCAACGCGTCTTCATAGGTATGCCTTAGACTATCAAGCAAAGCATTGATCGGAACAGGGGCGTACCGTGTAGTATCCCCCTGTGGCAAAGCAAGGATTGCGCCACGGTTCAAAAGACGCCCAAGGGCTTCATACACCATAGACCTAGGTATACCGGCCTCTTTACTGATCTGGTATCCGGTAGCGGGATTTACCTTTAGTAGGGTGAAATATGTCTTTGCTTCGTATTCAGTAAACCCCAGATCCAATAGGGGCTTTATGGGATCCATTTTTCTCACTGCCTTATCATAGTAATCCTTCAGTAGTTTGTGTTAGGATAACGTAGTTCTATATAGAAACACTATTATAATATGCAGTGTACATCATCATGCCGCACATGTCAAACAAATCATGGGCGATTCATGAGCAAGTTTATATGTTACCCTTATATAGCGTGCAAAAGTTCCGTGCGGAAGTCATCAGTGATCCGCAGGTCATATGTGAGTATTTGGCAACGTAAGCGTCAAGCAGTCCCCACATAGGATCATGTCGGTTAAGATGAGACAATATCTGTTGGAAACATAAGAGTACAGAAATGCACCAAGCCTAAGGCTGCGAATGGGCGGCCGACAGTTCAGCCAGGGCTTCCTCCACTTTTGTTTGAACTTCAGCTGATATCTCATCAAGATACTCAGGGCTTGCAGCTTCAAACCTTAAAACAAGCACAGGCTGGGTATTTGAAGCTCTCACAAGGCCCCATCCATGAGGGAACTTGACCCTCACCCCGTCTATGCGGTGAACAAGGAAATCCTTTGAGAAGTCAGCTGCTACGCGCTGTACTACAGCCTGTTTCAAGTGTTCCGGACATTCCAGTCGGATCTCAGGGGTGTTATACATCTTTGGAAGGGTCCTCGCTATTTCTTGAAGATTCATCTCCGAGCGGGACAGCAGTTCTAAGAGCCTTGCGCCTGCATATATAGCGTCGTCGTACCCATAGTACCTGTCAGCAAAGAACAGGTGCCCACTCATTTCACCGGCAAGGGCAGCCTCTTCCTCTTTGAGTTTCGCTTTGATGAGAGAATGGCCCACTTTCCACATGATAGGCGTGCCGCCTGCCTTCCGAATCTCTTCAAATAACGCTTCTGAACACTTAACCTCGCCTATAATCTTTGCGCCAGGCTGCCGCATGAGAATATCCCTTCCAAAAATGATAAGGAGTTGATCCCCCCAGAGAATATCGCCTCCTGCGGTTACCACCCCGATCCTGTCCGAGTCTCCGTCAAAAGCTATCCCCGCTTCTGCGCCTGTCTCTGCCATTTTCAGGATAAGGTCCCTAAGATTCTCAGGGACTGTCGGATCAGGATGATGATGAGGAAAAGCAGGATCAGGCTCCGAATACAATTCTATGACATCATGACCCATGCATCTATAGAGATCAGGCCCGACAATGTTGCCTGTGCCATTGCCTGCGTCCACTACCGCCTTTATCTTGCGTCCATCCGGCTTGATATGAAGATCCTCGCAGATTTCGTTGATGTATTTCTCATTCAAAGACACTGAACGGCAGGTACCGTCCTTCCCCGAGACAAAATCTTCATTTACCATTATGTCTCTGATCTCCTGAATTGCCCTGCCGTAAATTGTGGATTTGCCGAGACATATCTTAAAACCGTTTTCATTTGGAGGGTTATGGCTCCCTGTGATCATCACGCCTCCACCTACATCAAGATTGAATAAGGCGTAGTAAAGTATAGGGGTAGGGACAAGCCCGATATCGTAGACATCAATTCCGCTTTTTGTAAGCCCACCGACGATTTCATCGCGGAATCCGGGAGAGCTTGCTCTTGCATCCCGTCCGACAGCGACAGATTTCACATTCTTACTTGCGTAAAGACGACCCAAAGCCCTTCCCAGCATGTAGACGAATTCGCGCGTCAGATCCTTATCCACCGTTCCACGTATGTCATACTCTCTGAAAACGTGGCCGGGGATGCCATGAGCGCTTCTACCGACGACAACATCACCTGTATGAGTCATTGACTTTCCCCCCAAACATAAACATTGCCAAACAATAGGTTTAGATCCTTTAGACACCTCACTTTGATTATCCTTCCCAAGCCTACAAAGAAAATGTTCCGAACGCCGCTTTTGGAATCTCTAACGTTGCCTGCAAGATCCTGAAGAGATCCCAAAAGATTCCATGTATCTCCTCGGAAGTTCCAAGCCCTGTCTCACAGATCTTAATATTATCTTAACATTTTCCAGGCCGGACCTTGAAAACCTCAAGCTATAATAAGTTTTGAAAGGAGGCGATCAAACTCATGAAAACTGCGCCAAGGATTCGTATTGCCGGTATCGCAACGATAATCACTGCTCTGTTAGTTATAATGTCTGCTACAGGTCTCGCTTTCGCGGAAGAAGCCCCTCAGGCTACTCTGCAAGAAACCTCGCAAGTTCCTGTACAAATCACTCCTCAGGATTCAAAGCCGTTTGGCAGAAGGCAACTAACACCAATGATAGCTAAGATCGCATCAATCATTAACATGAAAGTTGAAGACGTGATTGCTGCCAGGCACGAAGGCAAATCCTTCGTGGAAATAGCTGCGGAGAAGGGCATCAGTGAAAGTGAGCTTGTTGACGCTCTCTTAGAAGAGCGGAAGGCATTCCTGGACACCCAGGTCGCCGGAGGAAGGCTTGCCCCTGAGAAAGCAGGGACAGCCATCGCCAAGATGGAAGAAGACCTAAAGCTTGCGCTTAACCGCAAAGAAATCGGGCCACCCGAAACCGGACCGAGTATCGGGCAGAACATCAGTGGCAAAAACATGTCTCGTATCCATACAGGTCATGGTCGATCCGCAGGTGACAAGCAGGGGTTTATGAAAGGATTCTCCCAGGGATTCCAGGCAGGACAGAAAGTCGGCCTAAGACAGGGTCTTAGATTCGGAAAAGGCCAAGACCGGGGAGTCTGTCCCTTCTGCGGGCAAACTCAGAATCCTGATAACTGATACCCCAAAAATACGTCTTAAGAGGCCATAATAAAAGACCTCGGCGCCTCAAGAAGAATGTGCCCTAAAAAGCACAGTAACCCACGGCATTTCAGAACACTTAACACTTCACGATTCTCTTGTGCAAGGGAAGGCTTTGTGACCTTCCCTTGCAAGTTTTCTCAGCATGAGGGAGAATACAATTGGATGACGGAAATACAGGCATGGAGTCAAACCAGAGGCCAGAGGTGGACTACATATGGAAAGTGTAAGGATTTTGGTAATTGACGACGAAGAGGCAATCGGTAATATCATCAGGGACTATCTGGAGGCCCAGGGATACGAGGTATTCTGGGCAAAAGACGGGCTTTCCGCCATCGACACCGCTCGCAGGGTAAATCCTGATCTCATTATTCTGGACCTGATGCTTCCGGGAAAGAGCGGATTCGATGTCTGTAAGGAAATCCGCCAAGTGAGCGATGTTCCCGTAATTATGCTTACTGCAAAGTCAGATGAAATTGACAGAGTCCTCGGATTGGAGCTCGGGGCTGATGATTACGTGACAAAACCGTTTAGCCTAAGAGAACTGGCCGCGCGGGTCAGGGCAGTCCTCAGGCGGGTAGGCAAAGGCATTGAAGACCGGAAAGGCGTCCTGAAAGTCGGCGACATAGCAATAGATGTAGACGGCCATCAGGTGACAGTGTCAGGCCGTGAAGCAGCTCTGACGCCCACTGAGTTCTCTATCCTGCTTTTCCTTGCGGAAAGGCCGGGCAGAGTAGCCAGCCGCCTTCAGTTGGTCAACGCATCCCTTGGCGAGGCTTATATAGGCTACGAAAGATCCATTGATACACATGTCAGCAATCTACGTAAAAAGATTGAGGATGACCCTGCTAATCCCAAGCGCCTTCAGACAGTCTACGGCGTCGGGTATAAACTTGTTCCTTAAGAGACCTCCACTGCATGGAAACGACAAGACTGCAAGAGAGGCGGTATAGCAGCTGTGACAATTAGGCGGAAACTTCTTATAGCGTTCCTTTCCATTGCTGTACTAAGCTCTGTAGTAACAGCGGTCCTTTGGAGTTTTACCACACGCTCATTGTTTGATTGGTACGTACGCAGCAACAATGAAGCCAGGGCTACCCAATGGCAAAGGCTGCTTGCTGCTTATTACACTCAGCAAGGTTCATGGGAAGGTGTCAACGCTCTGATAAGAGCTACGCAATTCGTGCGCGGAAGGGGTTTGCCGAGACGCCTTATGATGCCTCCTGCGACAGCAGGCCCTGAAAGAATCCTCCTCGCAGACGAAACAGGTAGAATCATCGCTGATTCCATCGGACAAGACGTAGGACTCTTTCTCAATGAGAAGGCTACACCTTTTAAGTTGCCTATTACAGTTAATGGAAAGGTCGTAGGTTCAGTTGCGATAGTAACTGAGTTTCAAAAAGGTCTTATGACCCTGGAATCAGCATTTCTACGTCGAATGACAACATCGTCTATAATCGGATGTGCTATCGTCGCGCTAATCGGAACAGGGTTGGCTTTTATCTTCTCTCGTCATCTGTCCAAACCACTTAGCGAATTGGCGGTAGCAGCCCGCAAAATGGCATCCGGCGACTTCGATGTCAAAATCCAAGTCCCAGCCGGTGATGAGATGGAAGAGGTAGCTCATGCCTTCAGTTTCATGCAGGACAGCCTCAAAGCCAATGAAGAGGCCCGTCATAAGCTCATGGCTGATGTAGCTCACGAGCTACGAACCCCTTTATCCGTGCTTCGTGGCAATCTCGAATCTATCCAAGAAGGCGTTATAGAACCGACTCAAGAGACAATAGTCTCTCTCCATGACGAAGTCCTTAGATTGGCCAGGATTGTCGAGGACCTTCTTCATCTCGGCCAAATGGAATCCGGGGGATTTCCCCTAAGCCTACAGCTTACCGGGATCGAGGACGTAATCATGCGAGTCGCCTCGGTTTTCGCTGCAGAGACCGACGCGCGGGGAATCCATTTGGAGACAAACATTGAAGAGGCGCTTCCCAAAATTCAAGCGGATCCGGACCGTATAGCTCAAGTCCTTGTTAACTTGTTGGCAAACGCAGTCCACCACACTCCGGACGGCGGAAGAATTTTTGTCTCGGCATCCTGCCTTGATAACAGCATTTTGGTGTCTGTAACAGATTCAGGACCGGGAATTGCCAAAGAGGATTTGCCCCATGTCTTCGACCGTTTCTATAGAACTGACAGGGCCCGCGACCGGGCCACAGGCGGCACCGGACTGGGCCTTGCCATCGCAAAGGGAATCATAACAACTCATAAGGGATCCATCTGGGCGGAAAGCGAACCGGGCTTCGGCACTACATTCACATTCAGTCTGCCGATTACCTCATAGAGCACAAAACAACCTTAGCCTATCACCTCTGCAACGAGGATTCCCGCAATTATTAGTACAGCGCCTACCATTTGAGTTCTTGTCAAGGTTTCTCCTAAAATCCACCAGCCGAAGATCCCGGCAAACACCGGTTCTGTGGCAAATATAATCGCTACATGCGTAGGGCTTGTAAATTTCTGAGCGATATTTTGCACAAATAAGGTCAAAGCAGTCGCGAAAATTCCAAGGAATCCAATGCCTATAAGCTCCTTATTGCCGGGCGAAAACAAAATAGTTTGCCCCAATGCAAACACTCGCAATCCTACCATTGCAAAGGCAGCGACAGCCACAGTCCAAAGCTGCATTACCACCAGTATCCTCACATCATACAAAGGCGCAAACTTCGCCACTGCCAATATATGAAAGCCAAAAGCAACAGCACCTAACAGAGATAGCAAATCCCCCATTTGGAACAACGTCGCCTCAGTAAAATCAAGACTAAGGAGCGCCAAACCTAAAGTTGCGAATCCCACCCCAATAAGAGAAGGAATACCAGGGGATTTCTTTAAAAGAAATGCAGAAAGAATAGGAACCAAGACTACAGATAAGCCTGTAATGAAGCCACATTTTGACGCAGTTGTGTACTCCAAAGCGACAGTCTGGAATATGTAACCTGTAAAAAGGATCAATCCAATTACTATACCGGCCTTTACGGCCTTTCCATCCGCCCGCAGGATTTGCCTGGCCAAGACCAAGGTCACAGCGAGAGAAGCCACAAGAAACCTCATTCCTATCAAGACAATAGGATCTACCCTTGGAAGAATGCCTTTTACGATAACAAACGTAGTACCCCAGATGATTGTGATCAAAAGGAGCAGCCCGTCGGCGACCCAGTGTTGATAGGCGGCTTGGGACGAAAACTTCTGTTTTTTTGCGTGATTATCAGCATTGATTGCCACCCCCGCCCCACTCTCCTTCTCCATTACAGATGTATTTGGAATAATTAAGTTTTCAATTAGCCAGACGTTGACGCAATAGCTTGTTTACCGCTTGGGGGTTTGCCCGCCCCTTTGTCATCTTCATAACCTGCCCCACAAGGAAACCGAGAGCCTTATCTTTCCCTTCTCTTACTTGGTCAGCCACCTCTCGATTCTCCTCTATTACGCAATCCACAATCTTTGCCAGTTCCTCTTCGTCAGTTATCTGCACAAGGCCCTTTTCCTTGACTATAGTCTCCGGGGACTTTCCTTCCGCAAACATTTCCTCAAAAACAGTCTTTGCAATCTTACCGCTGATTGTCCCTTTGTCTATCATCTTCAGCATGGCAGCAATGTCGCCGGGCCTGACCTTCACTGACTCAATTCCTATACCGGTGGCGTTCATGAGTCTTGAAAGCTCCCCCATGATCCAGTTGCTCACAGTCTTTGCCTCGCCATATTCTCTGACAACTGCCTCGAAGTAATCGGCCAGTTCTTTTGTGTCAGTTAAGAGAGAAGCGTCATATTCCGGAAGCCCGTAACTTTCTATGAAACGCATGCGCCGTGCTGCCGGAAGCTCAGGAAGAGTCGCTTTAATCTCGTCAACCCAGGATCTTCTGATATTAAGCTGCGCAAGATCAGGTTCAGGGAAGTATCTGTAATCCTCCGCACGTTCTTTGCGTCTCATAGATACAGTGACTTGACTTGCCTCATCCCAATGCCTGGTCTCCCGGATCACTTCCCCGCCACTCGCCACCAGCTGGGATTGACGCTCCACCTCATATTCAAGGCTCCTCTCGACAGCCCTGAAAGAGTTCAAATTCTTGAGTTCCACCTGGGTTCCGAACTCATCTGATCCTTCAGGCCTTATTGAGATGTTGACATCACACCGCAAAGATCCCTCTTCCATTTTACAGTCAGATACTTCCAAGTAAAGCAATATGCGTCTTAGCATCAAAAGGTACTCATATGCTTCTTTCGGAGATCTTATGTCCGGCTCACTCACAATTTCCAGAAGAGGTACTCCTGCGCGGTTATAATCTTCCAGTGAATATGCTGCGCCGGTGATAGTGCCTCCTTCATGAACGGACTTGCCCGCATCTTCCTCAAGATGCACCCGCTTAATACGTATTCTACGTGTTTTGCCGTCTGTCATCACATCTATATGCCCGTTTGTGCCAATAGGGAAAGCATCTTGAGTTATCTGATAGTTTTTGGACAAATCAGGGTAGAAGTAATTCTTCCTGTCAAATCCGGAAAACTCCGCGATTTCGCAGTTGAAAGCCAAACCTGTTTTGATCCCGAAAAGAAGCGCTTTTTTGTTAAGAACAGGCAAGGCGCCGGGAAGTCCCAGGCAAACAGGGCATGTATTCCGATTGGGAGCTGCGTCAAATCTTGTGGAACAAGAGCAAAACAACTTTGATTCAGTTTTGAGTTGCGTGTGAACTTCTATTCCTATTACAGGCTCAAACACTTCTTTCACCCCCGGCCGACTCTGATTGATAAGTCTTTTGTGGGACTTCAGGCCTTCTTCTGTGGAAATCCGTAGCCTGCTCAAAAGCGTACGCTATCCTGAGCAAAGTCGCCTCATCGTATTGCTTACCCATGATCTGGAGACCTACAGGCATGCCTTCCTCATCAAACCCGCACGGGACGGAAATCCCGGGAATTCCCGCCAAATTAGGAGGCACAGTATAGACGTCAGAAAGATACATCTCCAGTGGATCCCTGGTCTTCTCTCCTGCCTCAAACGCTACAGTCGGGGAGGTAGGACCGACGAGACAATCACATGTCTTAAAGACTTCTTGGAAATCCCGGGAAATGAGCGAGCGGACCCTAAGCGCTTCGTTGAAATATTTCTCGCGGTTTTCAGCTGATAATACGTAAGTGCCCAGGACTATCCTGCGTTTTACCTCAGGCCCCAACCCTTCTCCTCTGGACGCTGCCATCATTGATGCTGAATCCTCTTGCCCGGGGGCGCGATACCCGTATCTTACCCCGTCCAACCTGGCCAGATTTGAGCCGGCTTCAGCGGAAGATATAACATAGTAAGCAGCGAGAGCATGTCTTACATGAGGCAGCGAGACTTCCACAACTCTTGCGCCCAGCTCCTCCAACCTATCCAAAGCCTTCATAAATGCATCTCTTACCGGCCCGGAAAGCCCTTCTTCCAAGAACTCCTTAGGGACACCGATTGTGAGCCCACTTATTTCCGGAACCAAACACCCGGCATAATCAGGCAACTCCCCGGGATAAGATTGGGAATCCCTCGGATCATTGCCTGCAATTACATTCAGAATCAGCGCGCAATCCCTGACATCCCGGGTCATGGGGCCAATCTGGTCCATAGATGACGCATACCCGATCAGGCCGTACCTTGATACCAGGCCATAACTTGGTTTTAGTCCTACAATACCGCAAAAAGATGCAGGTTGACGAATTGACCCTCCTGTATCAGAACCCAACGCAAAGACAGCCTCATTCGCTATGACACAAGCTGCGCTGCCTCCGCTGGATCCCCCTGGCACCCTGTTTAGATTCCAGGGATTTCTCGTAGAAAACATGGCAGAATTTTCCGTAGAAGACCCCATGGCAAATTCATCCATATTGGTTTTCCCTACAACAATCGCGCCGGCATCCTCAAGGCGCTCAATAACAGTAGCGTCATAAGGAGGGATGAAATCCTCCAAGTATCTGGACGCGCCGGTAGTCCTTATGCCCTTTGTGCAGATATTGTCCTTTATCGCAATGGAAAGTCCCTCCAAAGGCCTGGGGGGTTCGCCTTTAGCAAGCCTTGCGTCAGCCTCTTTGGCTCTTTGCAAAGCATGTTCCCTTGCCACCGTAATGTACGCCTGAATAGTCCCGTCCAAAGCTGCTATCCTGTCAAGCGTCTCAGTGACTGCCTCTTCCACAGTGACTTCATGCCTTCTTATTAAAGGTAGAAGCTCATGGGCTTTGAGTTCATTCAGTCTCAATCGAGTTTCCCTCCTATCTCCTTGCAGCCTCCGGCAGCCCATTTCTTAGTCTGCCTCAAGAATCCTCGGCACTTTAAAGAACGCCCCCTCCTTGTCAGGAGCGTTTTTCAAAGCTTCTTCCGGATCTATAGAAGGCAAGACGACATCTTCTCTGAAAACATTAGTAAGCCCGGCCGGGGATATCATCCGATTCATGTCTCCTGTGTCCACCTCATCCAAAGAGTCAATAACCTGTAGAATCCCGGACAGCTGCTCTGCGAACAGGGATTGATCGTCTTCACTTAATTTGAGCCTGGCAAGGATTGATATGCGTCCTACATCTTCCTTGGTGATTCTCACATTTCATCCCCCTTAAGCATCATTTCGAATTCCTCTTCGGTAAGGACAGGGATTCCAAGGGTTATTGCCTTATTGTACTTGGACCCGGGATCCTTGCCGACTATTACGTAGTCAGTGTTCTTACTGACGCTCCCTGAGGTCTTCCCGCCTGAAGCGAGAATCGCATCTTCCGCTTCTTTTCTTGTAAATCTCCCGAGAGAACCTGTAAATACCACGGTCTTTCCTCTGAAAGGATTTGCCTTCTCAGGTGATGCGGGTCTTGTGTCTTCTACCATATTTACGCCTTTAGCTTTTAGCCTCTTGAGTTCCTCCCGATTTCTGGGATCCCTGAAGAACGTGACAACACTTTCGGCAACCTTCGGCCCAATCTCAGGAATACTCATAAGCTGATCATATGTAGCCTCAGACAGTTTGTCCATAGACCCGAAATGAGCTGCCAGGTCACGGGCTGTTCTCTCCCCTACATGACGGATTCCTAAAGCATTTATCAGTCTATGAAGGGGACGATTCTTTGAGGTCCTGATAGCGCCTAAGAGGTTTTCAGCGGATTTTGCTCCCATACGTTCCAGCTTAACCAAGTCTTCAAAGCTAAGTGAGTAAATATCGCTGAACCCTTTGATAAGTCCTCGGGCAATCAATTGAGATACCAGCTGAGGTCCCATACCTTCAATATCCATGGCATCCCTTGAGGCAAAGAAAATTATTCCCTCACGGATTTGAGCAGGACAATCCCGGCCTGTGCAGCGAGACGCAACCTCTCCTTCCGCTCTTATCACATCACTTCCGCATTCCGGACATTTTACAGGCATTACAAACTCCTGCTCATGGCCGGTTCTTTTCGTGGTAATGACCTTGACTACTTCAGGGATAATATCCCCGCCTTTTTCCACAACAACTGTATCGCCTATGCGGATGTCTTTCGATTTTATGATGTCCTCATTATGAAGGGTGGCGCGGCTTACAGTGGAGCCGGCCAGTTCCACAGGTTCAAGCAAAGCCACAGGCGTAAGAGCGCCGGTCCTGCCCACCTGAACAATGATATCCCGTATAACAGTCGTCCCTTGCTTTGCAGGAAACTTGTAAGCCACCGCCCACCGGGGAGTCCTTGCTGTGGCACCCAGAGTTGCCTGCTGTTTCAAGGAATTTACCTTAACGACCACACCGTCAATATCATAGTCGAGGTCTCCTCGCTTCTCATTCCAGCTTTCAGCAAAATCCATGACTTCGTCAATGTTATGACACAGCTTCACATTAGGGTTTACCCGAAAACCCGATTCCCTCAAGAACTCCAAGACTGCCATCTGAGTATTCAGTGTAACCCCGTTAATATCGCCTACGCCATAGACAAATATATCCAATTGCCTTGCAGCCGTAATTCTCGGGTCCATCTGCCTCAATGAGCCTGCAGCCGCATTCCGTGGGTTCGCAAAGAGCGCGTCACCGCTTAGTCTCCGCTCCTCGTTGAGCTTTGCGAACTCACGTCTTGACATGTAAACTTCCCCGCGGACGTCCACTGAAACCTTACTGTCGCCCCTAAGGCGCATGGGAATGGAACGAATGGTTTTTAAGTTATGGGTTACATCCTCCCCGTGAGTACCGTCTCCCCTTGTCGCACCACGAGTGAAATGCCCGTTCTCATATGTAAGGGATACCGCAAGCCCGTCAATCTTGAGTTCAGCGACATATTCCACAGACTCTCCGCTAAGTGCCTTCCTTACTCTCATATCGAATGCCGCAAGTTCTTGAATCGAATAAGTATTTGAAAGACTCATCATGGGAGAACTGTGAATAACCTGCGCGAAGGCAGTAACCGGCACTGCCCCCACCCGTTGCGTCGGCGAATCTTCCGTTACAAGCTCAGGATACTCGTCCTCAAGGCTTATGAGTTCATTCATGAGCCTATCGAACTCGACATCTGATATCACAGGATCATCTAAAACGTAGTACCTATAATTGTGATACTCGATTTCCTCTCTGAGCTCTGCCAGCCTCTTCTCAACTTGCCTTAAATCGCCCATGGCCGACCCTCCCTGATAACTAACTGCGCTGCGCTCTGTCAGGTAATTCGCTCTATGGGAGCAATTGAAGCAAGCAACCGCTTTATCCCCTGATCGGGGAAGGCCACTCTTATGATGAGCTTATCTCCTTCGCCTTCTGAGCTTATTACCGTCCCGATGCCCCAGTAAGGCGACCTTATCTTGTCACCTACCCGGTACGGTTCGGTTTTACGGTCATCCCTTGAACCGGCAACAAAAGATGTCCTATTGACATCGGATTCCAACTTTCGCTCTGAAGATGTAACAACTCCCGCCACCGATCCGGTTCTTGTTCGGTAAGTCCTCGTTCCACCATATCCCGCGCATCTCTTCCCTGCAGTAAGGAGGTTTTCCGGCACATCTTCAAGGAACCGTGACGGCACGCACATCATGACTTCTCCATACAGCATGCGCTGGGCTGCGAAAGTGAAGTATAACATTTCCCGGGCTCTGGTGATCCCTACATAACACAGGCGCCTCTCCTCCTCCAACCCAGTCTCGTCAATTAACGTCCGGGAGTGAGGCAAGAGGCCTTCTTCCATGCCTACCAGGAACACCCTAGGGAACTCCAAGCCCTTGGCAGAGTGGAGAGTCATCAAAGTAACTCCTTCTTGATCCTCATCAAACAAATCAACATCCGCTATCAAAGCAGCTTCCTCCAAAAATCCGGCAACTCCGCGGCCTTCGACATCTCTTGCGTCATACTCCTTTGCCACAGAAAGAAGCTCTTTGACGTTTTCCGCCCTGGACGCAGCCTCAACTGTTTTTTCTTCTTCCAAAGCTTTTACGTATCCTGAAGCATCCAGGAGACCGCTGAGAATCTCAGCAACAGACCTGTCATTGACCTTAGCGCCTAACGCCTCAATGAACTCGCCGAACTCCATGAGCGCCTGCTTGGTTTTGCCGGCGATCCCGGAAACAGCGTTAACATCCTGAAATGCGGTAAGCAAATGAATATTGCGCTCTCCGGCATAGTCAATATACTTAGCTAAAGTGGCTTCTCCTACCCCGCGCTTCGGCACATTCACAATACGGCTCAGGCTTACCATGTCATCGGGATTAAGAAGGAGCCTGAGATATGACAGAATATCTTTGATCTCTTTTCTCTCATAGAACTTAAGGCCTCCTACGACCTTATAGGGAATGCCACGGCTCATGAGAATCTCTTCAAAGACACGCGACTGGGCGTTTGTGCGGTAAAGAATTGCAAAATCGCCGTACTTGACCCGACTGAGCCCTCCTATTATGGCCTTTTCAATTTCTTCCGCCACAAAGGAAGCTTCATCCCGCTCATTATATGCTTCATAGCATATAGCTTGGCATCCTTCTCCGTTCTCTGTCCATAAATCCTTTTCTTTTCTGGACTGATTCCGGGATATTACGTTATTGGCAATATTCAAGATGGTTTGAGTTGAACGGTAATTCTGCTCCAGTTTAATGACTTTTGCGTCAGGATAATCATGCTCAAAATCAAGGATATTTCTTATATCAGCGCCTCTCCACTGATAAATGGATTGATCCGGATCCCCACACACACACAGGTTTCGGCTCTCTTCGGCCAGAAGATTTACAAGCTCATACTGGGCCCTATTGGTATCCTGGTATTCATCGACAAGAATGTACTTGAATTGCTTCCTGTAATAATCGAGAACTGAAGGAAACTCTCGAAACAGTCTTACCGTCTCCGCCAGAAGATCATCGAAATCAAGGGCGTTGTTTTCCCGGAGGATCTTCTGATAGACCGGATAGAGCCTTGCCACTGTCTTCTTCCAGAACCCGTCAGCTTCGTCTGTATAGTCCTCCGGACTGATAAGCTCATTCTTTGCGCTGCTTATCTCGTTTAGCACCGCAACCGGCTGAAAACTCTCTCCGTCAAGATTTAATCTGTCAAGAGCCTTCTTCATAGCGGCTTTCTGATCAGATGAATCAAAGATGGTAAAGCCCCTTGAGATCCCGAGCTTGTCAATGTCACGCCTAAGCACCTTCGCGCAAAACGCGTGGAATGTAGATACCCAAATCGTCTTGCTCCATGGTCCTACAAGGCCTTCTACACGCTCACGCATCTCGCGGGCGGCTTTGTTCGTAAAGGTGACTGCAAGGATACTGCCGGGGAATACGCCTTTTTCTCCTATGAGATAGGCGATTCTATGAGTCAAGACCCTGGTTTTCCCGCTCCCTGCGCCTGCAAGTATAAGCAGCGGCCCGTCGGTATGGCAAACTGCTTGCCGCTGCATAGGATTCAGCCCGCTTAAAATATCGTTCATATTAACCCTCCGCACTCCATTTTAACCGAACCTAACCATATAGACAACTTCAGTCCCCTTGGTAATCAGCGTCATTCATACTAAACCAAAAGTAACCGGTGCAGGGAATTGATCGTCTTTTCGAGAATTAGTGTCTCTGTGCTGCTGTCACTCTTTTAGAAACAGGGCACAAACTGTATAATACTAGGCATAGGAAGATATGGAAAGGAAGATATCATGGGACACGAGAAGAATTCGACCCGTCCTTCGTTTCGCAGGGTTCCGATGGCCAGCCCATACTACAGCCCTGAAATTGAAGACGCTGTTATTTCTGTGTTGAGGTCAGGCAGATTAATACAAGGCCAGAAGGTAGCGGAGTTTGAGGATGCTCTAGCAAGCTACCTCGGATGTAAACATGTAATAGCGGTCAGCTCAGGAACTGCAGCTTTGCACCTGGCATTTCTCGCTCTCGGAGTCGGGCCGGGAGATGAGGTAATTACCACACCCTTTAGCTTTGTGTCGTCTGCTAACGCCATTCTTTACTGCGGCGCAACGCCGGTATTTGTCGATATTGATCCCAGGACATTCAATCTTGATCCTGTACTCATCGAAGAAAGTATAACCCCGAGGACAGTCGGGATTGAACCTGTCCATCTTTACGGACAGCCTGCTGAAATGGACGCAATAGAAGCCATTGCTAAGAAACACAATCTCTTTATTGTGGAAGACGCTGCACAAGCCATAGGAGCTGAGTATAGAAATCGCAAGATCGGAACCATCGGAGATATCACATGTTTTAGCACGTATACGACAAAAAACCTCCACACTATGGAGGGCGGGTTCCTTGCAACCTCAGATGACGAAATTGCTACGCGCTTAAGACGTCTCAGGAATATTGGCCAGGAAAGTAAGTACAATCATACCCTAATCGGTTACAATTACCGCATGACAGAAGTGGCAGCCTCAGTAGGAATACCACAGGTAAAGTTGATCGACGAATTCTCGAGTATAAGGCAGGCTAATGCAGCCTACATTACCGAAAAGTTGAGCGAGCTTGGCGGAGAAGGCATCACACTGCCTTATGTTCCGTCTTACTCAAAGCACGTGTTTCACCAGTACACCATAACAATAGATGCAAACAAGGCAGGTTTCACCAGGGATGCTTTGGCAGATTCCCTTAAGGCTTTCGGCGTGGAGACCGGAATGCATTATCCCGCTCCAATCTATGCTCAACCGTGTTTTGAAGGACGCTTCGAATCATTCCGCCTTTCATGTCCTGTGACAGAGAAAGCCGCCCGGCAAGTGCTTTCGCTGCCGGTACATCCCGGCCTGGTCGAAGAAGATTTGGAGCATGTGGTTAAGGCGTTTTCAGCATCACTGAATAAGTCTGTGTAATGTTCGTTGCTCCGTTTTTAGCAGACCTTAATAGGAAGGTTTTTCTAACCAAACGTCGAACTTATGAAATTGAGAGAGCCGCGCCTTGTATAGTATTGGTCGCATGGGAGGGGGAATGAAAGATTACGGGAATGCGACTTTACACGGCGCAAGCACATACCAGTTAGCTTCCGGTTAAGGAGGTCATAGAATGGCTAGTCCGAAGGCTCAAACAGCGAATGACGGTTTTTTCGAACGTGCGTTTCAGCTTAAGGCCCATGGCACGGATGTAAAGACTGAGCTGCTTGCAGGTGTTACTACATTCATGACAATGGCCTACATCATCATTGTCAACCCGTCTATACTTGGCGTTACAGGAATGGATGCCGGCGCTGTGATGGTAGCGACTATTTTGGGCAGTGTCGTAGGCACGCTTCTTATGGCGCTTCTTGCTAACTATCCCTTTGCCCTTGCTCCGGGTATGGGCCTTAATGCATTTTTCGCGTACACGGTAGTTTTAGGAATGGGAATCAGTTGGCAGGTTGCCCTTGCAGCAGTGTTTATTGACGGTGTGATATTCCTTATACTCTCGATACTCCCTGTTAGAAAGAGAATAGTCAACGACATACCGATGACCCTCAAACTTGCAGTCAGTGTCGGTATCGGTCTGTTTATCGCGTTCATCGGACTGCAGTCAGCAGGCGTTATCGTAGAGAATCCTGCTACCCTCGTAGGTCTTGGCAGCATAACATCGCCTAACGTCTTGCTCTTTGTGTTCGGACTCGTGGTAATGGGAATCTTAATCGCATATAACATAAAAGGTTCTCTGCTCCTTGGCATTCTCATCACAACAGTAGTCAGCATGCTATTCGGTTTAAGTCCACGTCCCATGGGGATCGCAGATATTGTCGGCAGTCCCCCGAGTTTGGCTCCTACTTTCATGCAAATGGACTTCCGCGGAGTATTTGATATAGGACTAATAGCTGTCATATTTACATTTACATTCGTAGATATGTTCGATACAGTTGGAACACTTGTCGGCGTGTCAACGAAAGCAGGCTTCCTGGATGAAAAGGGAGAACTGCCAAAGGCGGATCAAGCCTTACTCGCGGATGCCATCGCCACAATTGCAGGCGCCATATTCGGAACGAGCACAGTGACGACGTATGTTGAAAGCGCTTCAGGTGTAGCAGATGGAGGTCGAACAGGACTGACTGCGGTAACTGTCGCAGTGCTATTCCTGTTGTCTCTCTTCTTTGCACCGCTTGTACGCCTAATTCCGGCTGCTGCTACAGCGCCTGCCCTTGTTATCGTAGGAATCTACATGATGGAGCCGGTCATAAAGATTAACTTCACAGACTTTACTGAAGCGATTCCTGCATTCTTAACTATCGCTATGATGCCTTTTGCATACAGCATAGCTGAAGGGCTTGTCTGGGGTATTCTCGGATACGTATTCATCAAGCTCTTCGCAGGACGCGCCAAAGAAATCAGTGCTACCATGTGGGTATTGGCGGTCTTGTTTATCATTAGATTCATTGCATAAAGTTCGAACACAGTAACTTAGCAAAAACGAGGAAATTAAAATTGCCGCAGCAAGATAACCTGCTGCGGCAATTTTCTTTGCTTTGACCCTGCTGAAAGGATTATTCCCACTCGACAGTCCCCGGGGGTTTCGGGGTTATATCGTAGACTACACGATTCACGCCCTGAACCTCATGGGTAATCCGAGACGATATCCTTTCCAGCACAGGGTAGGGCAACTTAGCCCAGTCACATGTCATTCCGTCAAGACTGTTAATAGCTCGGATCACTATAGGCCGCTCATAAGTGCGCATACCATGAGAGACTCCTACACTTCTCACATCCAACAGTACCGCAAAAACCTGCCATACTTTACTATAGAGGCCGGCTCTGTGAATCTCTTCCTCGACAATAGCGTTAGCTTCCCTTGCCATCTCAAGGCTTTCTTCAGTCACTTCGCCGACTATTCTTACGCCAAGACCAGGGCCTGGGAAAGGATGTCTCTCTAAGACATGAGCGGGAATACCCAGTTCCCTCCCGACTTCCCGGACCTCGTCCTTAAACAGGTAGCGGAGAGGCTCCACAAGCTCAAATTGAATGGCATCAGGAAGCCCGCCTACATTGTGATGGGATTTGACCCTGCTTCCCCCTGTACCGCTCGCAACCATACTCTCCAGAACATCGGAGTACAAGGTTCCCTGCACAAGAAAACCGGCATCTCCTTTTAACTTAGCAGCCTCATCTTGGAACACATTGATGAACTCAGCACCTATCCGTTTGCGCTTCTCTTCAGGGTCTGTAACTCCTTCCAGCGCTCGGAGGAACCTGGCTTTTGCATCCACCGTCTTCAGATTCATTTTGAAGCCTTCACCGAAAACGCATCTCACACCGTCTGCTTCGCCTTTACGCAGTAAGCCTGTGTCCACAAAGATGCAAGTCAATCTGTCCCCTATAGCCTTTTGGACAAGCACCGCAGCGACAGATGAATCTACTCCGCCGGACAACCCGCAGATTGCCCTGCCGTCGCCAATCTTAGACTTAATCTCCTCAATTGAACGGTCAATAAATCCTTTTGCGGTCCAATCTTTTTGAAAACCGCATGTTTCCAATAGAAAACGAGAAAGCGTGTGCTCCCCTTCGTGCGATCCTATGGTATAGTTGGCGCATGACAGGCCGCCGGCCTTACAGTTTATCCCCATCATAGGGATACCAAGGCTAAAGACCCCTGTGTCAATAAGTCCGGAAATGTCAGGTGAAGCTTCAGGATCCAGGCTTCCTGAGATAATGATCCCTTTGGGCTTTAAAGCTTCAAGCTCTTCTTTGGTGACGTTATGAGGTACAATTTGAGAGTATACATGAAACTCTCGCGCTTTCCGGGCAAGAATCATGCTAAGTTGCAAGTCAAAATCGATGACTACTAGCACTTGTTGTATACTTCCTCTTTCAAGACACCCACCTGTGGCAGGTTTCTGTAATACTCAGCGTAATCAAGGCCATAGCCGACCACAAACTTGTCAGGTATTGAAAACCCGCAGTAATCCGGTTTAATGTCTACCTCTCTCCTTGACGGTTTGTCAAGAAGCGTACAGACCTTAACAGACGCAGGTTTTCTTGCCTCAAGATTGCGGACCAAATAGTGCATGGTCAAGCCGGTATCAATGATATCCTCAACAATCAGGACATGCTTGCCTTCTATAGGTTGATCTAGATCCTTTAGGATTCTTACTACGCCTGAAGTCTCTGTAGAAGCTCCATAGCTTGATACAACTGCAAAATCCATGAGAACCGGTATTTTTATGTACCTGATAAGGTCAGCCATAAACATAAGCGCGCCCTTTAAAATACCTACAACCACAAGATTACAACCTTTATAGTCTTCCGTAATTTCAGCGCCGAGTTCCCTGACTCTCCCGGCAATTTCTTCCTCACTTATAAGTACCTGTTCCAGGTCGTTTACCACGTCTTCTCCGCCTCCTGCAAAGGTCAATCTATGCCTTCTGCGTCATTCCGACTATATAGAGAACATATTTATTATACGTTGGACGGCTCTACAAGACAAGCGGGAACGAGTTGAGGCTGTTCCTAGCCACGGATCTCCTCAACCGCATGGATAAGGGCAGGCAGGATCGAATCAAGGCCTTCTTTCACTGCTTTTGGACTACCAGGGAGGTTAATAATGAGGGTTCTGCCTCTTACTCCGGCTGTCGCCCTGCTGAGCATGGCGTGCGGGGTTTTAGCCAGGCCTGATTGAAGCATTGCGTAGGGAATCCCGGGCACAGATTTATCAATAACCGCCTCTGTGGCTTCAGGAGTCACGTCACGGGGTCCGAGACCTGTTCCGCCTGTAGTGAGAATAAGATCCGCCTCAAGATCATCTGCCATATGTCTCAGTTCACTTACTATTCTATCGTAGTCATCAGGCACAATCCCTCTGGCTATTACTGCGCCTATAGATTTAGCCTCATCCTCAATAATGTCACCGCTGGTATCAGGCCTCTCACCACGCGAACCCTTGTCGCTTATCGTCAGGATAGCGGAACGCACGGGAAAGCCTGCCCTGATAATGTCGCCTCGTTTGACTTCCCCGCCCTTAATTACCTTGGCGAACACGCCTTCTTTCGGCATAACACACTGTCCCACTTGCTTAAATACAGCGCACCCTGTGTGACACTCCTTGCCTATTTGGGTTATCTCAAGAATTGCCTCCTCGCCTACCCATAGCCAAATACCTACAGGTAGGTTAGGTAAATCAATTCCACGAACGGTAATGTTTTCAGCGAAGATTCCAGGAAATACATTAAGGCCAATATCTGACATTTTTTGTATGCTTTCTTCAGATAAAAGACTTACTTGTCTGTGCCAAGGGCCTCCGTGGGCGTCGTTTTCCAGTCCGTACCCGTCCATGATTACCGCCTTGCCTACATCGTGTTTTATTGTGCCTTTTTCTTTGCTGATACAGACTGCTATGACTATGCCTTCTGTTACATGTCCCACTTGCCTGAATCCTCCCCTTCTCTCACGAATTCCCCGCTCTTTCCGCCTGACTTCCGCACCAGCCGGAGATCGCTTATGGTCATGGACTTGTCCGTTGCCTTACACATATCGTATATAGTAAGGGCCGAAACTGCAGCTCCTAAGAGAGCCTCCATCTCTGCGCCTGTCTTCCCCACTGTTTTGACGGTAACCTGGATCTCCACGACACCGCTTTCTTCATCTGTCTTAAATGCCACGTCTATGCCTGTAACCGGAATGGAATGACACATGGGAACGAGGTCCGGGGTCTTCTTACAAGCCATGATAGCAGCAATCCTTGCTGTCCCAAAAACCTCGCCCTTAGGACCTGTACCGCTCTTGATCATGCTTAACGTGGACTTGGACATGTATACCCTGCACCTGGCCACTGCCAGACGCACAGACTCAGGCTTGGAAGAGATGTCCACCATCCGTGCGTTACCGGACTCATCAAGATGGGTGAGGCTTTCACGCGGTTTCTTCGATTCCATATGTGCGCCTCCTCTAGCCACCGATCTTTGAAAGGGAAGGATTCCCGCCGGGGCACGCAACCATAGCTTGCGCAACTTGGCCGTTTTCCGGCTTCAAGCTTACAGCCTTGCATATTAGCTCTGCGATAACATCATCCTTTGCCCCTTCACGGAGAGGAGTTCTAAGATCAACGGATATATCCGAAAGCAAACATGGCAAAAGAAGTCCGTCAGCGGTCAAACGAATCCTATTGCAACCTGAGCATATATGGTCTTTCATGGATATAAAACCAATACTGCCTTCAGCGTCCGGGAACTTCACGTACTTTGCAGGACCTGCCCCGACTTCGTCCTTCCGTTTACCTTGTGCTATGTCAGATTCAACAGGATATGCGCCTTGCGCCATTATTCTATCCCTAATCTCTCGGATAGGCACGACATACCTTTCGCCGAATTTCCACCCGTTATTCCAGAAAGGCATAAACTCGATAAACCTCACAGTCCACTGGCGCTCCTTGGTGAGCATGGCGATATCTTCGACCTCATCATCATTTATGCCTTTTAAAACCACAGTGTTGATTTTAACCGGCGAAAGTCCCACAGCCTCTATAGCATCCAGTCCGGCAAAAACAGACTCAAGGTCCCCGCGCCTGGTGATTTTCTGGAATCTCTCAGGCCGAAGGGTGTCCAGTGAGACATTCACCCGGTGAAGGCCTGCTTCACAAAGCGGCCTGGCAAGGCCCGGCAAGAGCAGACCGTTAGTAGTCATGGATATGTCAGAAATACCGGGAATCTCAGACAAGACACCAACCAACGTCACTATTCCCTGTCTTACAAGGGGTTCGCCTCCGGTCAGTCTAACGTGGGTTATTCCAAGCTGAGATGCTATATCAACAATTCTTGCCAGCTCTTCGATACGGAGAATGTCAGAGTGAGACTTTAGCATTACTCCTTCTTCCGGCATGCAGTAAATGCATCTTAGGTTACACTTATCTGTAACTGATACTCTAAGATATGTGATTTTTCGTCGGAAGGAATCCACAAGCCGGGTCATCCTTCCCACATAACCTCCCCGCTGTGAGATACGTCATAACCGCTGAGAGATGACACTTTATCTTTAAACTCCTGAGATGACATAATGCTAAAGAGCTTTTCCATTGATGAGGAGTGTAAGAATTCCCGGGTCATGAGTAAATCATAACGCTCCCAGGCAAGAGGAACAAAGCCTAAACCCAGGGCCCTGGCTGCGGATCTTATGCCAAGGCCTGCATCAGCCACATTATTCGCGACTGACGCAGCAACACCCATGTGGGTGTATTCCTCATGCTCATAGCCGGAGATCATTTCCGGTTCGATGCCGAGCTTTTTAAGCTCAAGGTCAAGGAGAATCCTGGTGCCTGCCCCGCGTTGTCTGTTTACGAAAGAAACGTCTGGCCTTATGAGATCAGAGATTCCTTGGATGCCCTTTGGATTCCCCGGCGCCACAATCAAACCCTGTTCACGATAGACAAGATTCACAAGTGCATAGTCCTTGGGATCGAGGTATCGCTTCACGTAAGGCACGTTATACTCCCCTGTCTCCTCATCTAAGAGATGGACACCGGCAATATGGGCCTCACCCCTTCGCATAGCCATTATCCCACCCATGCTGCCCACGTGTGTAGAAGATAGATTTACACCGGGATATTCCATGGCCAAGAAGCTTCCCAGGAGGTCTAATGCAAGATCGTGGCTCCCAATAGCAACGATGGCGTTATCTATCTCCTGGATATTTCGGAGGAGGTTCACGGTAACTTCGGATGATTCCAAAATCCCCTGAGATGAGCGGGGGATCTCTATGTACCCGTCCGCCCGCACAAGCGACATTATTGCGCCTGCTCCCCTGGCAAGGGGGGAGGCTACGTACCTACCTCCGACGTTACCTACCTTAACTCTGACGAATTCATCCATTCCAGGCGTGGAAACGATCCTCCGTGTACAGAGTGCATTTACCTTTGCCCTCTCCGGAACTTTACGCCCTAACATCTTCGCCAGGAGGGGGAGGAGAAAGAGCTCACAGGATAGAGCAGCGGAAACCGGATATCCGGGAATCCCAAGGAAAGGCTTACTGTTTAATATCCCTAAGATCGTGGGTTTCCCCGGTTTAATTCCAACTCCATGCACAATGAGTTCGCCTAAGGACTTAACAATGTCTGCGGTATAGTCCTCACTGCCTGCGGATGAACCTGCATTTACCACGATTATGTCAGCTAAGGAAGAAGCCTTGCATACGGATTCGCATAAAGCCCCAGGCTCATCAGGCACGATATCCCAAAATACAGGCTCCCCGCCCCACTCTTGGACGAGCCCCCCGATAATCCTCGAGTTAAACTCAATAATGTCTCCTGCTTCAGGTGTGACCCCGGGAGGAATCAGCTCATCACCTGTGGGGATTATTACTACCTTAGGCTTCCTGCGGACCATCACGCAAGTTACCCCTGCAGCCAGCAGAGCGCCTAGATCCACAGCGCGGATTTCGTGATTTGCAGGAAGGACAAGCTCTGTCGCGACGATATCTTCTCCTACAGTGCGGACATGCTGCCAAGGCTTGGAGGGAGCGATTATTGTGACTGTATCCTCTGTAGTCTCTATCAGGTCTTCCACCATTATGACTGAATCAAACCCTTTGGGCAACGGGTCTCCCGTGTCTACAAACACCGCGTCTTCCCCAAGCCTGAGACTGCGAGGATTAGCCTCGCTTGCGCCAAAAGTCGCATATGAACGGGTGGCAATCCCGTCCATTGCGCATGAGTGGTACGCAGGCGATGACAATTGGGCAAACACAGGTTCACTGGTTATCCGAAAAAGAGCCTCTACATCTACAGGAACCGGCTCACCTTCCATGCGAATGTCCAATCCATGACTTGTCAAGCCATGGAAAAACTTGTCCTCTGCCTCTTGAAGCGGTGTCCCTACCAAGTAGATATCACGTTTCTTCAATTCTTAATCCCTCACTCCGACTGCTTAAGCTCCCTGTGCTAAAACAACGTCACACGGATCCGGTCGCCTTTTTCCACGCCTTCCACATCGTCAGGGATCCTCATTATCCCGTCAGCGCAAACAAGTCCGGAAATTGCGGCTGACTTAGTAAAAACCGGATCCGCCCAGACTTCACCGTCCTCTATGCGGAGTTTGACACTGACATAATCCTCCCGTCCTATAATGGAAGCGACATTTGCGCTGAGCCTGGCCTGAGTCTCTCTCCTAAACAGGGTCCCCCCCATCCACATGGCGATTGCAGGAGCAACAAAGAGATTGAACACAACCAACGAGGACATAGGATGGCCGGGCAAGCCGAACACAGGTTTACCTTCAGCCACAGCAAGAATAGTGGGTTTCCCCGGCTTTATTGCAACACCGTGGATGAGGACACCGGGGTCACCTAAAGCTTCAATGGATTCTCTCGTAAAATCCCGTTCTCCTATGGAACTTCCTCCGGACACGATAACCATGTCTGATTCTCTATGGGCTTTGGCTATGATTTCTTGAATGGCAAGGGACTCATCCTTGACAATGCCCCACAATTTCGGTCTCCCGCCGCAAGCCTTGATTGCGCTGTAAATGGAGTAGGCGTTCATATCCCGAACCTGTCCAGGGAGGGGAGTATCCCAAATATCAACAAGTTCATCTCCGGTGGAAATGACGGCAACTTTCGGCCCTACAGCGACTTTAACTTCAGGCACTCCCATTGCTGCCAGAGCTGCGATATCAGGAGGGCGCAACCTCCTCCCCTGCGAAAGCATCAGTGTTCCGGAAGCTATATCTTCCTTTGCGCCTACAACGTTTTCACCGGGCGCAACAGAATGAGTCACTGCAATAGTCTCATCATCAATTGCCTCACACATCTCTATCATGACTACCGCGTCTGCGCCTTCAGGTACCATGCCCCCTGTGGCTATAGCTGCGCACTCATGCTGACCTAACGACAGTTTAGTCTGCTCACCCATGCGGATTCGCCCTCTTAAAGTAAGAAGCGCAGGAAGCCCTTGACTTGCGCCAAAAGTAGAAGAAGCCCGCACTGCATAGCCGTCCTTGGTAGACCTGGCAAACCCGGGCAAGTCTGCAGGGGATATAATATCCTCAGCTAAGATACAGTCTATCGCATCACAGATATTGACTGTTTCACTTTCATGTGGCCCCACTTTGATATATTGCTTAAATTTGTCCCATGCTTCAGCGCGCGGAGTCAGCGATAAAAACAGCGACATCTTTTTCTTCACCGCCCTCTGTGAGAAGCCAATTGGCAGCGCCTGCAAGTTGTGATAATGCGCCGCGCATCTCTTGGCGCAACACTTCTCGGACAGGGCCATCAGCGACAATCCTCCCACCTTCCATAAGCACAGTCCTGTCAGCAAGAAAGGGAATCTCTGTGACATCGTGAGTCACAAAAACCGTTGTTACCCGGGTCTTTTTGATTACCCGCCCCAATTCCGCAAGGAGGGTCATTCGTGTAGGCACATCCAAAGAGCTCATAGGCTCGTCCAAGAGAAGAACCTCAGGCCTAAGCACCATAGCTCGCGCCAAACTGACTCTCTGGCTTTCACCACCGGAGAGGGAACGTCCGCGCCGCTTGGCCAGATGCCTGATTCCAAAGAGGTCAAGGGCTTCATTGACTCTTCTTTGCACTTCATCCTTAGGCACATGCCTCATCCTGAGCCCAATAGCTACGTTATCAAAAACTGTGGCATCTAGAAGATAAGGCCTCTGGAGGACCATAGCCATGCGTCGCCTGGCCTCGATCGCTGTGATTTCCTTGCCTACATGGCGTCCCCCGACGCATACTCTGCCTTCACCGGGGTTGAGGAGACAAGCTATTACCTGCAAAAGCGTGCTCTTGCCGGCACCGTTCGCGCCGATTACAGCGATATTCTCTCCGCGAAATATCTCAAAATGCGAAACATCCAATGTGATCCGGGATCCCCGCTTCAGTTTCACATCCTTAAGCTCGATAATAGCTTGTCTTGTCTCCATTCTGTTGTTTCCCCCGATTCATTGCCTTCAGTGCGAGCCATACCCCTCAAGAAGGCTGGTTGAGCCGCAGCAAATCTATGCTACTCTTCAACGCATGAGCATGTCTCATGTGCCATAGTCAGCTCTGCTGCTGAATCCGGGTGAGACTTGCGTTGATGACATAGGTAATCGCCACTAAGATAATACTCAGTGCTATCGCAAGTCCAAAGTTGCCTTTTGACACCTCCATAGAAGTAGCTGTCGTAAGCACCCGGGTCTGTCCTAAAAGATTTCCCCCTACCATCATAGAGGCGCCGACCTCAGCGACTACTCTGCCAAATCCTGCCATGATCGCTGCAAGCACTGAGAGCCTGGCTTCTCGTATAAGAATACACAGGAGTTGCCATGATGATGCCCCAAGAGAGAGCATCTGCAGACGTATGCCGGGATCCAACTGCCCGACACCTGCCATGGTGAAGCCGGTCACTATCGGCAAAGCGATTATCGTCTGAGCGATAACCATGGCAGTCGGCGTGTACATCAACCTGAGAAACCCCAAAGGCCCGGTCCTCCAAAGAAATATGCTCACCCAAAGGCCGACAACTACAGGAGGGAGGCCCATTCCCGCATTGACGAACCCGGCTACTTGCCGTCGTCCTCGATGGGACCATACAGCGAGCACTGTCCCTAAGGGCACACCGATTGCAGCGCTGATTATGGTTGCAAATCCGGAGACTCTGAGAGTTAAAAGGGCTATACGAAGCACCTCACGGTCCCCTTTGAGCAGGAGACGAAAAGCTTCGGTAATCCCTTCGGCTATCAGGTCCAACTCTCCCTCAACCTCCGAGGTCTTCTATGCTCTTGCCGGCGTCAGGGAAGAATAACGGGCTTCCATACTTATCAATACCGAACTTACTTATGATCTCTTGGACCTCTTCGGACACCATAAACTCTACAAAGGCTTTTCCACCTTGCCCGTCTACAACTTTATGCTTTTCAGGGTTGACCTGCATAACATGGTAGATGTTAAGAAGAATCGCGTCACCTTCAACCAGGACCACTAAATCCAAGCGATCCTTCATAGACAGGTAGGTTCCGCGGTCAGTCAGACAATACGCCAGCTTCTCGTTGGCGATATTGAGCGTATTCGCCATTCCCGTCCCGGCTTCCAGGTACCATGCCTTTCCTGACGGTTCAAATCCAAGCTTATTCCAGACTTCCTTCTCTTTCTTATGTGTGCCTGAATCATCAGCTCTGGAAACAAAGACCGCCTCTTTGTCCGCAATCTTCCGAAGCGCCTCGGTGGCGGACTTAACGCCTTTAACGCCTGCGGGATCCTCAGGCGAACCCACAATTACAAAGTCGTTGTGCATTACAAGCTGTCTGTTAATTACATCCCCGGATTCAACGAGTTCCATTTCTGAAGCAGGAGCATGACAAAGAAGCACGTCCGCCTCTCCTTTCTTCCCGAGGGCGAGCGCTGCTCCTGTTCCTACTGCAATTGTCTTTACATTATATCCGGTTCGCTCCTGGAAAACCGGAAGAAGCACATCGAGAAGTCCGGTGTCACGGGTACTGGTAGTTGTCGCGAGGATAAGCTCTTTCGAGGCTCCAAAAGCTACGGCACCTACGCTAAGTGCAATTATCAGGGAGATAGCCAGAATTGACATTGAGCGTCTTGACATTGGACAACATCTCCTTTCCAATTACGGGAGGCTGACAGGTTTCCCTGTAAGCCCTCGGACCACTGTTCCTTCCATGTGGCCGCCGGTCAGCTGCCATCAGCATCCATTAGGCGTACTGACTCGGAGATTAGAACCGGACCATTGTTTCCTGCAAATCACCTCCTACTGTCACAGGCCTATCGTCTATGTAAACTCGACATCAATGCCATACTCACATAGGCTCAAGCCGGACTTCACATACAGGCTCTGTGCGCTTCTTTTGGACAGGTTCTCCATGGTCTTCCTCGACAGACTCTGTGCTGCTCTCATATACAGGCTCCACACGGTCATCTGAAACCGGCTCTATGCGCTCTTTAGGAATATTGTAATTATCAACCAGCTCCGCGCCGGGATAATAATGCTTTAGTATGTCTACATAAGTGTATAGAGGGGCTCCGTTACTGTCAGACATTGAAGCCATGCCCTGAGCGCCCCATTGGCTCAAGCCTACACCGTGGCCTTTCCCTACACCGTCAAATATTACAACCGTCGAAGAGTTTAGCTCCTCGCGGCTCTCCACGACTTTGCCCGTTTCTGTACCATCTCTTACAGTAATATGAAATCTGGGACTCTCGAGGCCAAGCTTGTGACGAATCTGTTCCCTTGTTAAGTTAACTACTCGATCTCCTGCGCGGAATCTATATGCCAGGATCTTGTCACCGGACTGAATAGAAGGCTCAATCCATGCCGGGTAAACAGGTTTCAGTCCGAGCTTCCGAAGAAGATCGCTGCTTCCTATGGCATAAGGCTCCCTCCAGCGATAGTACGGGGACATCCGGTCGAAGTCTTCCCTGGCAGTGAGGTACGGCTCATCACTTCCTCCCAACCATACCTCCTCGTCTCCTTCCGTTATTCCCCCTCCTGAACAGAAATAGTGCGCTTTGATGGGAACGCCTTCATAAACAAGGACTTCACCGCGGGTTTCGCGGACTGCGGCTTTGAATGCCTCTATTTGGTTTTCCCCGACATACACCTGAGATAATACAGTATCATCCACATCATAGGCGCGAGACTCGTTTTCGCTTTTTCGTCGCAGCGCATATGTCCTGGCCGCAACAGCTTGCGCCTTAAGGGCTTCAGCTGCCCATGAGGGGTAAACCTCCCCTGCCAGCACACCTTCAGTATAGGTCTCCAAATCCACAAGATTAATTGCCATTATCTCATAAAAACCGGCCTTCGAAACCCCACAAGATATCTCAAGTTCCCCTCGGTAACGCCTGTCTCCCATCTGAAAAGCGGAAGAGCCGGGCTCCAAAGGCACAATACGCAATCCTCCGAGAAAAGAAATTTCTTCACCCGACGGATAACAAAGCACGATCTCTCTTGGGATATTGCCTGCCTTTATCAGGAAAGGCTTTCCTGATGAAAAGAGGCTTATGTATGGCAGATTACCTGCAATCTCCCGTCCGAAGGAGGCTTCTTCATCTTCATCTACAATCCTTGCAGGCAATAGGGGAAAAGCATAGGCGTCTTGCTCCAACAAAAACTCAAAAGGCGGGGCTACGGCGAGAGCAACCCTCATAACTACTTGAGGGCTCTCTCCGTATGCCGATCTGCACCAAACGGTGATTAGGACAAAGGCCATAACTGCCACAATGATGACCTTATGCATGAACCTTAGCGCTCCCGGAAATATCCATAGGTACGATATGGCCTTCATGGAATACAGGAACCACCTCTACACAATCGGTTACCGCAGCTGCCTTCACATCCTCCCCGAATCCTGTATTGATAAGGTTGCGGCCATGCGCTGATTGGAATAAGGCTTCCTCAAGCCTCTCACGAAAGGTATTGTACAGAAGACGCGCTGTCAGGCATCCGTCAGTCTCTTCAACGCGTGCGTCTGTTAGAGAACTCAGTTTGTCCGCGAATCCACCTGCGCAAATGGCATCCTCCATAGCAAATCTCCCGTTCTGGCCTGCGCACACAATGAGAATATCCCTGTCGAGAGCCAAAGCCGGCTTACAACAGGCGGATATATTCCAAAACCCGCCGATTATGACACAAGGAGCTGTCTTCGCAGTCCTTATTGCTCTCGTTCCGTTTGTTGTCGTCATTATCAGCTTCTTACCTTGCACCCGATCGCTAATGTACTCCAGCGGCGAATTGCCCAGGTCAAAACCGTCTATCTTCTCATTTTTCCTCTCGCCGCACAGAAGATAATCGTCCCTGGCATAAGCCCTGGATATATCCATTGCCTCTTCAACAGAGACAGTAGGAATCACTCCGTCACAACCATTAGCAATAGCATTCGCTATACAAGTGCTTGCCCTCAAGACATCAATAACAATTGCTGTGACGTGTTCCAGGTTTTTACCTTCAATTTCCTGAGGCACTAATGCTACATCGATACGCACGCCGTATGCGACCTCCTCTCCACACTTCAACGACACCTAGGACTATCTATCAAATCCCTGAACCATACTATCTACCATTTCTTGCAAGGCATCTCTGTTAGGCACCCAGTATTGCTTCTCGAAATCTCCGGGTATGGTCCGGGTAAGCACATCTCCGCCTGTCCTGACAAGAAACCATCCGGCAGAAGCCATGTCTCGCTGTGACAGGTCTGTTTTCACATACTCCGTTAGAATCTTAGCCAGCTTAGGCGCTTTGCGTATATTTCGGTAATTTGCGGCTTCATCTATGACGGTTTTGATTAGGTTTTGCTGTCTGCCTACGCGCGTTATGTCTCCTAGGACATCTGCTCTGAACCTCACGTACTGAAGGGCTTTTTCACCGTCAAGTATCTGCCTGCCTTTCTTAATATCAACATTCAGTCCGCCTGCCCTATCTACATAACGCATATCTTTGTCCACATCCACTTCAATACCGCCAATTGCGTCTATGACCCCGATAAATCCATCAAAATCCACCTCAGCGTAACGATCAACAGGCATACCGATAAGCCCCTCGACAGTGTCAGCAATCAACTGAGGGCCTCCGTAAACATAAGCAGCGTTAACCTTGCCTGTTCCGCGTCCCGGTATATTAACCCGTGTGTCCCTGGGGATTGACACCACGTATGCCTTGCCTTCCTTGGGATTCATTGAGAAGAGAATAATGGTGTCAGCTCGTCCGAGACCTTGCATCACCTTGCCCTTGTCATCATAGGTATGATCTATCCCGAGAAGCAACAAGTTCACAGGCCTGTCTTTCACTCTGAATGTCGCCTCAAGCGACAGGTAAGAGCTGATAACCATGAGAAAGCTGAGTATGACAACAATTACACACACGGCAATCATAAAAATGAGACGCCCGGGCGTAGGCTTCCCCAACTCTTCCTGTTGCTCTAAAGGTTCAAGGGGATTATCCCCTTGACCTCCAACTTCGCGTCCTGTCATATTACCATATCCCTCCACGCTGTACCTCCATGTTTCAATTAAGTCTCAACTTAGGTTTCATTCAAGATGGAGGTTAGGCACAGCCGGCAGATCCAAGGAACTGCTCTTTCCGGATACTGCCTGGAAATATCCTACACAAGCCACCATTGCCGCATTATCAGTACAAAGAATCGGTGAAGGATACTTGACATTCAAACCCTTCTTTTCCGCACGCAGGGACAATTCCTGCCTGAGCCTGGAATTGGCTGCGACCCCGCCGGCTAAGGCTACAGTCCTCACCGCCTTTTCCGATGCAGCTCTCAGAGTTCTTTCCACAAGAACATCAATTACTGCTTCTTGAAAGCTGGCTGCGATATCCGGCACGGATATCTCTCTGCCCTTGCGGTTCGCCTTAGCCACATAGTTTACCACTGATGTCTTAAGACCGCTGAAGCTAAAATCATAAGACCCCTCCTCCAGGAAAGCCCGGGGGAAGCGCACAGCTTGAGGGTCGCCTTCTCTTCCGACACGGTCTATTTCAGGTCCACCGGGATAACTGAGGCCAAGAGTCCGGGCGACCTTATCAAAAGCTTCGCCTGCAGCGTCATCTCTGGTCCTACCCATGACATGGTAATCCCCGTAATCCTTCAGGTATACAAGATCGCTGTGTCCTCCTGATACCACCAAACAAACGAAAGGCGGCGCAAGGTCAGGATGCTCAAGAAAATTAGCATATATATGCGCTTCGACATGGTTCACTCCGATAAAAGGAATATCAAGCGCCACTGCAAGGGCTTTAGCAGCTGACAGACCTACAAGCACTGCCCCTACCAAGCCGGGGCCATGAGTGGCAGCGACAGCTGTAATATCCGAAAGAGACACGTCCGCTTCACTTAAAGCCTTCTCCATCACAGGAATAATCGTTTCCACGTGACAGCGGGACGCGACCTCCGGAACCACGCCCCCGAATTGACTGTGCAAATCTATTTGCGATGCGATTATATTGGATCTTAGTTTAAGAGCGGAAGGCGAAGGATCACCTGTGCCTTCCAACACTGCTACGGCTGTTTCATCGCAGCTTGTCTCAATACCGAGAATAATCATTTGGTCTTTTGGGTCCTCCACATTATTACAGCATCTTCTCCGTCATCATGGTAGTAGCCCGGTCGTATCCCTACGCTGATAAATCCCATCTTCTCATAGAGTCTTTGAGCTATGATATTGGATGCCCTGACTTCCAATGTTACAGCGCTCACTCCTTGGGATTCAGCGTACTCAATGGCTGATAACATAAGCCTCTTCCCTATGCCTTTTTTCCGGAAATCAGGATGGACCGCAATATTAGTAATATGGGCTTCATCCAGAATCAGCCAGATGCCCACATATCCGACTACTTTTCCTACTGCTTTCTCTCGTGCCACAAAATAGCGCGCTCTTTTGTTTTCATAAAGCTCCGCCAAAAAAGCGTGCCGTGACCACGGTGTATGGAATGAAGCCTTCTCAATCTCTATGACCGCTTCAAGATCCGCCCTTTTCATTTGGCTGATTTCCACATCCATCGGCTTTTGCACGCTCCTCCGGTTTGCAATGAGTTTGCGCTCTTTCCGCACTGGACTTACCCATATAAAGAGGAACCAGATCACGAGGATCCACAACATTGCCGACAGCTATTTGACGCTGTCCCATGACTGCGACCACCCCGGGCCTGGGGCCCAGATACCAAGGGGGACCGATTGCGGCCTGGTTTCCGAGTCTTTCTTCTATAACCTGTCTATGTTTTATCGCACCATCACCAAGAAACAAAACCTTGTCATAGTCATGCCTTTGATTTTCAAGATAACTCCGGGCTTTGATATTGTCTATAACCTCTGTAATTTTCCCGACGTTATAGTCTATGACTTTCTCAAGGTCCGGTCCGTCCGCCCTATAAGCTGCATTATATACAAGGTCTCTCCTGGCGCAAACAATAGGGCATACCAGTGACTTGGCAAAGACAACATTCTGAGCGATAGCGTCAAGGGTGACTACTTGGCCGATGGGAATATCGAGCGAGTACCCAAGAACCTTTGCCATTGTAACCCCAATTCGAATGCCGGTAAAAGAACCCGGTCCTATAGCTACGGCAACACCTTGAAGGTCTCGGGCTTCCCAATCCAGATCTCGGAGCATCTCCTCCAGGACGCCCATAAGACTTTCTGAATTCCGTCTGGTGACATAGGCGCTGTACTCAGCCACAACTTGTCCATTGTCAATGAGCGCTATGCCCCCTGTAAATGTTGACGTGTCAATCCCTACGACACGCAATAGCCTTCAACTCCTTGAGCATATCCCGGTATCTTTCCCCATGAGGACTGATGCTGATCTTGCGAAGGTTATCATCTTCGCTCATGTCCTGCCTTTCTATCATTACATCCAGTCTTTCATCAGGCAGGATTGATAACACCTGGTCAGCCCATTCCAACACCACTATGCCGTCGCCGTAAATGTAGTCTTCAATCCCTATTGCCTCGACATCAGCCGGTGTCCTGAGCCTGTACACGTCCACATGGTAGAGGGGAATCCTCCCTGTATGTTCATGGATGAGAGTAAAGGTCGGACTGGTAACAGGCCCTCTTGCGCCGATACCCTTTGCGACCCCTTGCGCAAATACAGTCTTGCCTGTTCCAAGATCTCCCATAAGCCCTACCACATCACCGGGGGCAAGAAGTCTTCCTATTGCTTCCCCGATTTTCCTGGTTTCTTCAGGACTGGAAGTTTGGACAGTAAACAAATGGCAAACCCCCCGGTCCACTGATTCAAGGAGATTATACCACAGAATACGTTGTTAAAGAGAGTGATAATAGAGTCATCGCCTGTTATGCCTGAGAACCTTACCCGGCAATAAGCCGGTATGTTCCCCTTGCTCCACTACCGGGGTTCCACTGACTATCACCCACATTATACCTAAAGGATATCTGTGAGGATCCGTATAGGTGGCAATATCTTCCACTGTATCAGGATCAAAGGCTACAAGATCCGCGACCGTCCCGGGACAAATCAGGCCCCTGTCTAAAATACCCAGTCTTCCTGCAGGCAGAGAAGTCATTTTGCGGACAGCTTCTTCCAACCGGAGAGCACCCATGTCCCGCACATACTTGCCAAGAACCCGTGGGAACGTGCCGTACGCTCTTGGGTGGGGCTTACCCATACCCAGAACCCCATAAGGCGCCATAGAAGACGCATCTGTCCCTATGGAGCTCAAACGTGAACTCAGCACGAATGTAACATCCTCTTCACACATTATGAATCGAACAACCTGAACGGATAAGGCTTCATCTATAAGCAAATCAATAGCTGCGGTAAACGGATCTTTCCCGGTTATCGCAGCAATCTCGCACAGGCTTTTCCCTTCAAAAGCCTTATTTCCTTCATTTGTGACAGAAGATATTACAGTCTTATCCCAGCCCAGTCTAAGCCCTTCTTCTTCCTCCACCTGCCGACGGATTTCAGAAAGAGTGTCTTTGTCTTTGAGTCTTGCCAGGGCCTTTTCATCACCCCCGTCAAACAGCGAGTTCGGCAAGATGACAGACAGCCCTGTAGATGACGCAACATAAGGATACACATCGCATAATACGTCTATCCCTTGGCATCTTGCATTTTCGATAATCCTGAGAGTTTCTTTGACCTTTCCCCTGTTCTCCGGCCCACCGGACTTGTGGTGCGATATCTCCACCCGCACCCCTGCCCTCTTTCCAATGGCTATTGCTTCTTCTGTCGCATCTACCACACCGGAGCCTTCATTTCGGATATGAGTCGCATATATGCCTCCCTTTCCGGCCACGATCTGTGCAAGCTCCACAATCTCGTCGGTATCCGCATAACATGACGGCGGGTAAATGAGCCCGGTTGAAATGCCGAAAGCCCCTTCATCCATGGACCGGGACACCAACTTCTTCATATAGGCAAGCTCCTCCGGATAAGGCTTGCGCTCTTCACACCCAATAACAGCTTGTCTTATGGTGCCGTGACCTATGAGAGCCGCGATATTCACAGCTGTCCCGTTATCCTCTATCCTGTGCAGATACTCGCCAAATGATGACCAGTCCGGCGTAATTCCACATCCGTCAAGATCGCGCCTGATGGAATCTATAGCTTCCCCTTCCAGCGGAGCCGGTGAATAACCGCAGTTCCCTATCACCTCGGTAGTAATCCCTTGTCTGATTTTACTTTCGGCAAGGGGATTTATAAGGACCGTATCGTCGGAATGAGAATGTATATCAATGAACCCGGGCGCAAGAACCAAACCACACAAATCTATAACACGAGCGCCGGAGGCTGTGAGGCCTCGCCCTATGTCAACTATTATTCCGTCCTTAAGAGCCACATCGCCCCAAAACCATGGTCTGCCTGTGCCGTCCACAATCTTCGCGTCGCGAAGAAGAAGTCTTCCCATGTCGGCTTTTCTCCTAAGCTCTTGTTCCTTAGATTCACCTGCTCGAAGACTTGCGTCGCCTGTGGGCCCGCGCCTTCCCCAAACACTTTTCATTCTGCCTCAAAACTCATACTGCCTGAAAACTCTCATCTTACCCCGATACTACCTTCTTGCAGCAGCCTCTGCCACAAAGGCAGCGAATATCTCGATCATGGCAGGCGATTCGCTGAACATTTCTTCCGGGTGCCACTGCACACCCAGGACAAACTGCTCATTTGGAAACTCAATGGCTTCAATGACACCGTCAGAAGCCCGCGCAGAGACTATGAACCTGTCAATCATCGGCTTTTTGACAGCTTGGTGGTGAAATGAGTTGACCCTGACTTCTCCTGTACCTATCATTCCCGAGAGCTTGGAGTTTTTCTCCACTGTCACCTTATGACTGGGGTACGACTTGGGCCCTTCTTGCTTATGCTTGATCGCGCCTATGACTTCGGAAGATATGTCTTGAATTAACTTGCCGCCCATAGCAACGTATAGGAGTTGCATACCCCTACAGATGCCGAGAATCGGGGTACCAACACCTATCGCTGCCTTCACAAGCTCAAGTTCAAACATGTCCCGACGAGGATCAATTTTGCCCAGAGCAATGTGGGGTTGCTCATCGTAACAAGCGGGATCAATGTCATCACCGCCTGACAAGACTATGCCGTCCAGGGTCCCTATGATCTCCTTAACTCCTTGTTCATCAGTGTAAGGCAGAATTACCGCCTCACCGCCTGTCTGGCTGACAGCGTTCACGTAGCTATGACGAAGCCTATATGAATCATATTCTGTAGACTCCGAAGAACATGTAATACCTATCAATGGACGCAATGCTTCCCCCTCCTCTTAATCTATACGGACTAAGCCACAAGAGATTCCGGTTATCAAGACCGGCTTCATCCAATATATTCTTGCAGTTTCACAAAAATCCTCTGAAATTCGTCATGGTTGGAGTTGCAGTATGAGGGTGAAGTCGGGGCGGATCACGATGGTATGGTAATCCTTCTATATTTCGGTCAGTCCAAGGCTGATCTCAAGAGCATTGTCCACCTGTTCCATTATGGATGAATCCAAGTGAGATATCTTCTCAGTGAGTCTTTGTCTGTCGATTGTTCGCAGTTGTTCAAGAAGAGCTACAGAATCTTGAGGAAGTTTACTCTCCTCAGTAGGGAGCTCCACGTGGGTCGGCAGCTTTGCCTTGCGGATACGCGACGTAATAGCAGCCACGATCGTTGTTGGACTGTATCTGTTCCCAATATCATTTTGGAGTATCAGGACAGGCCTTGTTCCTCCTTGTTCTGACCCGATAACCGGGTTGAGGTCCGCATAGTAAATATCACCGCGCCTAAGCTCCATTGCTACGCGCCAGGACCTCCTCATAGAGCGCAAAGGCTTGCTCAGCTGCGGATGAGCCTTCTTCAGCCAACTCGCGACTTAGCTGTGACATCTTGCAGTAGCCCTCTTTCAGCCTTTCACGAAGCTCCATCCGGCGTCTCTCATCAATGTAATGTTGCATGACTTCCCTTATGAACTCGCTTCGGTTGCGATTCTCTTGTCTCGCAAGACCGTCTACCTCTTCCAAGAGGCTATCAGGCATAGTAATCATAACTCTTCTAACTTGGGCCACCGCAACCCCTCCAGCACACAATATATACTTGGTTCTATACTGAAATTATATACGTCTTACGAAAAAAGTGTCAATACGCTACCTTCGCCTGCACCTAACTTCTTCGTCGGGCAAACCACAACTCCTCCCTGGAAAATTGTGATGGCTTTCCATAGTCTTCCACCATAGATTAAGTTTATGTGCCGGAGAATGCGATATCAAGAGCTTCACATCTGAATTAGCCAAAAACATCATGGTTTTTTAGCCAGCTTATGGAATCGGCAATGGATTGCCTCAAGGGACGGGCTGAATAACCCAACTCTCTGACGGCTTTTTGCGAAGTTGTCTCAGAATTCCTCTTAAGCGTTTGAATGGAGCATGTTGTAAGAAGTGGCTTCTTGCGCATTACCATGGGATACAGAGGTGTGAGGATAGCTGCCGCGATTTGTGCAAGCCATACAGGAAGCTTCAGCCTCGGTCTCGGTAAGCCTGTCAGCTCCTCCAGTAAGGACATAATCTGCGGGACAGATATCCTTTCCCCGGAAAGGATATAGCTCTCTCCTCTTCTGCCATGCTCACATGCCAGGATAAGCCCTTTGGCCACATCGCGAACATCGACGAAATCATAGGCGCCGTCGATATATCCAATTAAAGTCTTCCTGGAAAAATCCCTAATCAGCCGCCCCATTTCAGACAGCCTATAGTCATAAGGACCTATTACTCCTGTAGGACATACGACCACTGCATCCAGACCTTTCTGAACAGCTCCTAGAACTTCCAATGTGGCCATAGCCTTTGATCTGTCATATTCCATGCTCAGTCTGTCAGGGTCAAAGGGAGAGGTTTCATCAAAAACAATACCCGGAGGAGGCTCCGCGAAAGCATGGATGGAGCTTGCATAAACGAGTCTCTTGACCCCACAGGCAAAACACGCGCTAATGACATTCCTCGTGCCCACTACATTGACTTCGTAGAGCCGATCCCACTCGCCCGGAACAATGGATATCACTCCTGCAAGGTGATATACAACATCAGCTCCTTCGAAAGCCCGGATTAGAGAATCCAAGTCAACGATATCGCCTTCGACTGTTTCCACATCCAAACCTCTGATAGGCGTAAGATCCTCATTGGCAAGGACTAATGCTCTGACGCGTTCCCCCCGTTTTAACAGTTCCCGCACAAGAACATTTCCGATATGGCCTGTGGGGCCCGTTACAACTATCATGGACATTCCTCCTAAGTTGCCTTCTTGTTTTGGGCTTGCCGCATCAAGACTTGTCGCTGATTGATATCGGTACGGTCCGCCTCTCCACCGTCAAGAGAACTCCTGGAAGACATAGTAGTGAGGACTTGACCTATAAACGCAAGAATGGTCTTTTGCTCCTCCTCAGTAAGATCTTCCAGCACGTGACTTACAGTTCTTACATACTTGTGCCTGTGCTGCCGGAATATCTCGTGCCCTTGCTGAGTGAGGCTGACCAGAACAATCCTTCTGTCCTCTTCGGTTCGAAAGCGCTTCAGGTAACCCCTTTTCACAAGTCGTGTGACCATACTCGTCATTGTAGTGAGCGGCACAGAAAGAAGCTGGGCAAGTTCAGACATAGTCGCAGACTCACGGGATCCGAGAGCGTCTATGAGAAACATCTCTTTAATTGTGAAATCTGCGCTTCCGGAAGCAAAGTAAGTAAGAATGCGCTGTCCGAGACTAAGGATTAACTCATCAAGACCTCTGATGGCATCCTTCAGATGGATTTCCTCTCCCACCTTGAAGTCCTCCTCACGCTGTCTTTCGCGCCGGTCAATGGGTTCCGTGCAACCAAGCGCCAAATACTTCATGGTTCGTATTATTCGTATATCGTAATATTATATTACACGTAGTTTTCTATGTTGTCAATTGCACTCATGAGGATGGTGGTCTGGATCCCCTGTCATAATACAATCTTCCGGCAGTCATGTATTCTCCTATGTCATGAAGATGAACTGCCATGAAACAGGTGAACTCTATGGTATCTTAATGACTTCGCCCGGGTAAATGAGGTCAGGGTTTCTGATCTTATTTGCGCTGACTATAGCGTCTACAGTGGTTCCGAAACGCCTGGCGATAGACCAGATGCTGTCACCTGGCTGAACCGTGTAGGTACGACCCGGGACGGAATCTGATGTTGTGCTACATGCAGGACTCGGCGTCTGGCTTGTATCTTTAGGGTCTTTCGGCTGAATGCCGGCATGATCCAAGCCTTCTCCCGGTTTCCCCGCCTGTTCCGGGCCTGTCGCCGGTTTCCCTGAGTCGGTTCCAATCTGACTTGTGGGCTTTCCCAGCCCTGACCAGGACTGAATAGCCCCTACCATTACCACAACCGGCGTTCCTACGCTAACCATCTCATACAATTCCTCTACGTTAGCATTATACATCCTCACACATCCGTTTGAGACTTCCTGTCCAATAAGCTCGGGCCGGTTAGTTCCATGTATCCCGTGCATTTGATAGGTAAATCCGATCCACCTGGTACCCAGCCCGCCCCCGGGATGAAGGACCTTCTCTAAGACTCTGTGGGTGCCAACCGGTGTAGGAGTTGATGGTTTACCTATAGCAACCGGATAACGTCTGATGAGCTGATTGCCTCGGTAGAGCCCTAATGCGCGTTCACTGAGGCTTATCACGACTGCATGATCAGTTGCGCCCGTGGTCATAAGAGACCGCGCTTGGACAAGGTTTGCTAAAGGCCCCTCATTTCCATGGGAAATCTTATGATCCTCAGCCGGTTCCCCCTGTCCGACCTCAGAGTTCTCATACTCCTCAGGATGCATCTCCTCTCCCTCAATGAGCGCAGCAGGATATCCTTCCGGGTCCGCCTCCTCATAGAGAAGTTTCAGGGTTTTCGCATCGATGATCCCGGTCACCGGAAGACCGTACTCTGACTGAAACACCCTTACCGCATCTTCAGTTTTAGTTACAAACACCCCTTCAGGCTCACCCGGATCAAAACCAAGCTTCGCTAACATCTCTTGTATATCTACAATGAACGGGCCTTTATCGCCCCGCTTAAACTTAAGTGGCCTCCTAAGCAATGTCAAGCCCTCCCCTGAAGCGATCTTTCCGCCAATGGCTTACAGTTTATGCTCACATGATATGCGTAGCATCAGGTATACGCCACATTTGACGAAATATCGGCTTCATACCTATGACTTGAGTCATCAAAGGGTCAGGATGCCGAGCAAATCAAAAGAGGCCTCTCATCGCGATGAACCTCGCTCATTTTCACCGCTTAGGCAACACCCTAATCAAAGAAAAATACTGACTTTATCAACCCTGTCCGTGACTTGTTGAGATTAGCTTCAATTGCCTCCCTATAATCTTCGATCCTGAACTTATGCGTAAGGAGTCGCTCCAAAGACACTTTTCCTTCTTCCAGCAAGCTCACAGCCGTTCTGTATGTAGTCGTGTCTTTGCCGAGATACGTCTCACCGCTACACCAGTACGATCCCTTAACCGTGATCTCGTTGAGCCATATAGGTGTCCAGTCCACCCCTTTCGGAAATGATGCAAGCCCGACCAGCACTACCTTTCCGCCGGCCTTCGTAAACCTTAGGGAATCGTCAATACTGGTCGCATTCCCTACGCACTCGAACACTACATCCGCTCCGCCTTCCATTATCCGTTTCCCAATGATAGGTTTTAGAAGCTCCCCGCCAAGGATTTCCGCAAGCGTTTGGAAATAATCAGGATCTTCTTTTAAGCACACTACCTCGTCAGCGCCGTAACTCCTGGCAAGATCCGCCTGGTGCCGATATTTGGCGACTACAACTACCTTCGCCAAGCTTCCCAGTGCCCGCAAGCTCGCAACCACTGACAGTCCGATAACGCCTGCACCCATTACAAGGCATGTATCATCGTCTTTCGGGTAGTTCCTCATAACAGGATGGAGAGAGGAACAGAAAGCGTCTATGAGAGCAGCTTCTTCAAAGCACACTTTGTCCGGAAGCTTGATTACCTGAGACTTGTGGGCGACAAAACTCTCTGACCATCCACCGCCTGTATCCCGGCAATAGCCTATGGAGAGACCGGGTGCGACAATACCCTTTCGAAAATTCCGGCACAGAGAAAAATCCCCGTTCCGGCAAAACTCGCAAGGTTCAGGAATCTCCCGAGGAGCACAGGATAGTATAGGATCCACTACGACCCTGTCTCCTATCTTGATATCAGCGACATTTGCCCCTACCTCTGTCACCAGTCCGCAGTTCTCGTGTCCGAGAGTGAGCGGAAAGGATACAAACGGTGATGAGCCAGGACTGTCCCGTAACAAGATAAGGTTCATATCGCTCCCGCATATACCGGAATACTTGGTCTTTATCCTGACCCAGTTATCGCTTAAGAGTTTCGGCTCGTCGACTTCGCGAAGAACGACATTGGATAAGGCAGAATAGTAGGCCTTCCTCGTGAAAGTCCCTGCAGTCATGGAAAAAACATACCTGGGAACAGCGCCGAGGAATTGCACTGCCTTCATACTGCCTGCCCCCTTGACTCTTTCGGACTTATAAGTCCCAGTTTAAGACCGGCCCTTTCCAGGCAGTCAAGGGCATACTTTATATCCTCTTCCGTGTGGGAAGCAAGGACGTTTGCCCGCAAGCGGCATGTCTTTCGTGGAACTGCAGGAGGAAGAATCGGACAGATGAATATGCCGTCTCTATGAAGCAGCATGGTAAGGTTCAAGGTCGTATCTTCATCCCCTGTTATAATAGGAATTACTGAGCTTTCTGTGTTCATGATGTTGTAACCGAGGGCTCTGAGTCCGTCTGTGAACATCGAGATGTTTTTGCGTAGACGACTTATGCGCCACTGTTCTTCTTCAATTACATCAAAAGCCTCCTTGGCAGCTGCCACTGCGCCCGGGCTTAATGCAGCGGAAAACACAAATCCTCTGGCTGTGTGGCGAAGGAAGGAGATGAAATCCTGTCTTCCTGCTACAAACCCGCCAACAGACGGAATAGTCTTGGAAAGTGAGCATGTGATAATGTCGATTTCACCCGGAGGAATGCCGAAGTGTTCCTGGATTCCGTGGCCTGTCTTCCCCAGAACCCCGAGGGAATGGGCTTCATCCACGAGAAGCCACGCTCCATACTTCTTGCATAGCTCAATGAGCTGAGGCACAGGAGCGATGTCCCCGTCCATACTGTAGACAGCATCAACTATAACAAGCTTGCCGCGATACGCATCCTCTGCGTCTTTTAAGATCCGCTCGAGATCGTCCAGGTCGTTATGTTCAAACCACAAGAACTCTGAGCCGGACAGCCTACATCCGTCGATAAGACTGGCGTGGGATAGCTTGTCACTGATTACAGCGTCCCCTCTGCCCATAAGGGATGAAATAGTGGCAACATTAGCTAAGAATCCGCTGCTGAAAACTATTGAATCTTCAGCATCTATGAACTCAGCGATTCGTCTTTCCAAATCCACGTGAAGTTTGGTGGTGCCTGCAAGAATTCGGACTCCGTGAGTCCCTGTGCCGAATTCGTCAGTCGCCTTATTGGCTGCCTTAATTATCCTGGGATGATTAACAAGACCGAGATATGAGTATGATGAAAACATTACCTTGGACTCGCCATCTATCGTTACCCTTGCCCCGTCCAAGGAGTCAATTTGCTGAAGATAGAAATAGAGATCCTGTTCTTTGATTTTTGATACTCTGCTTGAAAATGCGTCGATTCTCCTCTGTAGAGGAGCTCTGACTGTAGACATAATGGTGCTTCCTCCTTCCCATGCCGGCGCATGGCGACTGTTGCATATAGACTGTCTTCGCGTCTTAGCCTCAAGCAACTTTTGGATACTGAAGATAGTCTATCAACGCCGAAGGAGGATGTCAACATTTTTGTGCACAATATGCCGTGTCATTGAATTAAGGCATCGGAAAACTTGGCATTACCTTCCTTGATGCCCTGGATATACCAGTAATAGATCATTATCTGCAATAAGATTCCTAAAAGAGCTCGCAACCCCCGTCTATCCAACCAATCAATGAATCTTGCCGCACCCGGTCTGTCAGGCCACCCGCCAAGAGTAAGCAGTCCCACTAACCAATAGAAAGGCCGTATCATTGTCGTACTCATACGGACACTGAAGGTAGGATGTTTCATGTAGTAGATTACTGCCATACGGCCGCGTTCTATTTCACGCTTTCGGATGGCAGGAAGCTTTGCAACAGAGAACTCATGTTTCAGGTGATATCCTGCAGGTTTATCCGATCTTACGACTCGAAGCCCGAGCTTTTTTAACCGTTGACCAAGCTCTAAGTCTTCCCAACCGTATTCAGTGAAGTCCTCGTCAAAAAGACCTGCTTCAAGCAGCCACTTGCGGGCGATGGATACGTTTCCGCTGGCAAAGAAGGCCATTGATATGTCAGAGATTCGCTTTTTTGTGCTTGTGGGATTGTCAAGATCCTCAGTATAGATAACGCGTCCATGCACAATAGTTTTGTCTTCCGGGGAAAACCCATGGTTGAGAGGTTCATCGCTCCGAGGTTTGCAAGTCTCATCCAAATGTGCAAATGCATGGGCTTCGATAAAGTCGGGCAGTGTCACGATATCGCTGTCCAAGAGAATCACCAAGTCACCGCAAGCCCTGCGAATTCCGCGATTCCTGGCTGCTGCTGCTGAGGTGTGCTCCTGCCACTCGTAAATCAACCTCCGAGACCGGCGAGTTACACTAGGCTCAACCAGGCACCCACAGTCAGCCTCAGTCATGATTATCGACTGTTTCTCAAGCCCGTGTTCTTCTACCAGCCTGCCCACCATTTCACCTGTCCCGTCCGTGGAACCGTCGTCTATGACAATGATTTCGTACTTGTCATGAGGATATGTCTGGACAAGTAATGCAGAAAGACACTTCCTGAGGATTGTTTTTCTATTGTATGTAGGGATTATCACGCTTATAAAGGGCAAGTCAGCACTTCCGAACCACGGATAAACCCTGAAAGCCTCCAAAGTCGCAGCCTGCCTCTTCTATTTCTCGGCTATGCGCATCTTTATCGTTCCATCCTGGTTACACGCATATTTACAGCCTGATACTTACGTTCCCGACCCGGGCGCACTTTATGCGTCCAGGCGCTCTTATCATGTCACGTTCACGAGTAGCCTTGTTGACAAGCTGAACTATGGTGAAGGATGAGGATGGTTGCGAAGCTCCAACCATTGCTCCAGAAGAATGAGAACCCCATAGGGAATGAAGAAGAATGGAAGCATGTCTCCGGAATTTAAGGTAATGTCAACCTGGAGATGGGTAAGGATGGCAGCAAATACCGCTAAAGCTGTTGCCGGAAGACTCGATGAAGATCCTGCTCTGACAAGACCCCTAATTCCTCCGGATACTCCAAGGACTACGATAACCACAAACAAGATAAGGCCGGGAATACCTGTGGTAGCTCCAAATTCAAGAAAAACATTGTGAGCCATGTACATGGATGTGCCGAATCCCTCCGGGTGTTCATACAGAGGATAGAAATTGACGAAGTTATTAAGACCCACACCCAACACAGGATGATCCTTTATCATCAACAGAGCTGTTCTCCAGATTTCCAATCTGTCCTTGTTTGCCATGGGGTTTAGAATCCTCGCGTAGCGTGTGGCAACAGACGGACTGATTTTAAAGACGAAAGCCACGACTAACGCAAGACTTGCCAGGGCAACTATCTTCAGAACCAAACTGTGCCTTGACCCAGTACCTAGCAAGAGGAACACTACGAAACCAACTATGAAAGCAACGAAAGCGCCACGAGACTGAGTTGCCATAAGAGCAGCTGTAAGCAGAAGGATAGCAGGGATCACCATGAGCTTACCACGACGCTCCGCGCTACGGAAGTAACCTAAGGCTGTCAAAATAGCAACACAGAACACAGTCCCGGCTGCATTGCAACCAATAAAAGGCAACGCAGCACGATAATAGCCCCAACCTTTAGACCAAGCCAGAATGTAGTTGGTTACAGCATGTATCGCGCCCACACAGGATGAGCCGAGGAATACTCGGATAAGATTTGTTCCCAGGTTTTCCTCATCCATCATAATCCCGTACACAGCCCCCAGGGTTACCCATCCCGAAAGCGCCATCCCGACAGCCCCACCCAAGGCAGAAAAGGGTCTTATGGCAGGAATCGCCGATAGCATCATCCATACCGTCAATACTTGGAATATGGTCGTTATCGACCCAAACCTGGCTTTCCTGGATCTCGGATCCACAATTACTCTATGTATCCCAATTGCAAGCAGTATTACCTGGGGAATCACAGCGTGTCCTAAACCAAGTCCGACTGCACCCGCATAGAGGGCTGCACGCTCCACACGCTCCAGCCAAGGAACTGAACGGACATAACTTACGCCCTCATCTCCGGATTCTCCGTTAGCTGCAATATCTCTCTGTAGACTGATAATCTCTTGCTCCTCCTATCCAATGCAGACTATGACATAGAAATCATACCTTCCAAATGCTCTTGCTTTCTCTTTCTATTCGCCTGTTATCCGGCAAATCCTTCCCCAGTTCATTCACAGCAAAGATTCGCTCACACAAAGGTTGAAGAAGTTGTGATAGAATAATGACGGCCTTGCACACGTTATGTAAGCTGTAAAGAACACTGGGAGTAGGAGGATGTCGGATGCTTGCTGTAACTGGAGATCAGGGCGCCGCACCACAACCTGAGCATACCGAACATGGCTATGACACGACTAAGACAGACAATTACACTCAGCAAAGCCTACCGCTAACCCTTAGCTTTGTAGTGCTTACCTACAACACCAGGGATTTTCTCAGGGACTGCCTTAACAGCGTGTTGGCAGAATGCCGGAGTCTGACTTCAGGCCTTGTATCGTGTCAGGTAATCGCAGTTGATAATGCTTCATCTGACGGAACCTGTGACATGGTGCAAGATGAGTTCCCGTCCGTGCGCCTGATAAAGCATTCCGAGAACTTAGGGTCAGCCAAAGGATTCAATGCGGGTTTAGCCCGGGCTCTCCCTGATTCTGACATTATCGTAATAATGAACAGCGATATCATAATCTTGCCTGGGACAATCAAGAAAATGCTCGCGTTTCTCAAAGAGCACAAAGAGGTTAACGGGGTTTCATGCGCTCTCTATAACCCTGACATGACACCGCAGCGTACAAGGACAAGCATCACACGTATCCTTCCAAAAGATAAGTCTAAGCCTTTTCGCGCTGAATTTCCGGGCACTGGGTTTGCAATGTATCGAGCAGAAGCGTTCCTCCGAGTCGGCGGATATGATGAAACATACTACTTCTATAACGAGGACTTGGACTGGGCAGCCAGGGCAAAGCGTCTTGGATGTATATTTTACTTCTTGCCTGACGCCAAGGTCATTCATATAGGCGCCGGCGGGAGAAGGCATAACGTATCCGGTATCCTTAAAGAGCTCTATAGGTCTAATCTGTACTTCTACAGATGTCACTATCCCAGGCTTGCATGGCTTGCTTATCTCATCTTAAAAGCGGAAATTGCAATCCGCATTCGGAGCATACAGAGACAGATGTCAAGACTTCCCAGCAACGAAGGGCTGAAAGAATGCGAGCAAAACATTGAAATCTACCGAGAGGCCGGAAGACGAATGCAAGAGGAGTATCAAAAACCCAGCACACCTCAGATTCCGCGTTTTGCCGGGTGAACCTGCTCATGTTGCACTAAAAAGTTACGACAACGCAGTTACCATCTTACCTCAAGGATCCTGCTGCTCGCCATGACATGGTTTGCAGACCAGACACCGAGAGCTGCGCCTACCAAGACATCACTGGGCCAATGGGCATGGACATATACGCGGGAAAGCGCGATCACAGAAGCAAAGGCATAAATGACCTGTTTATACTCAGGATACTGCTTTGCCAGGACAGTCGCAAGGGCAAAAGAGGCAGCGCTATGCCCTGAGGGCATTGAATTGTAGTCGTCACTGATTCGAGGTCCGTCAAAGGAGTACGGCCCTTCACCCATCCATGGCCTGGCCCGGCCAAACGCTGCTTTCAATGTCAAGCAAGCTATCCCTGAATAGACTACTGCGTTTGCCCCAAGATAGGCGGTCTCAGGATCCTTTGTCGATATCAGTCCGCAAATTGCAAGCGCTGACAGGCTATTACCCAATTCGGTCACAATTGAGCTAACATGCCGGGCCTCAGGAATTCTGGGTCCGGCATTAATCCTGTTATACACATCCTGGTCAACCAAAAGCAACGACCCTCCGCTCACCAAGAGGAGACACAGGTCGCATCTATTGATTTCGATAGGAGTTGTATAGATGTTATGAAGGTCAATTAAAATCCGGACATTCTTATCATCAGCGTATCCTACCTGCAGGCCTTCTAAGTCTTTTGTTGCAATATCGCAAGTACTAATAGCGTTACCTGACCGAGACCCTGTACCGGCTTCAGAAAGCCTGACAGCATCAAGCGAAAGCCCTGTATGACATTTCCAGAGCAGGGAGACGTCCGGGTCTCTCACAAAGACTGCCTCTGCGGAAATCTTAGGGGACACAAGAAGCGCCAATCCCAAACAACACCCAAGGAGCAGAACCATGACTGCTGAAAACGAAGATCTTTGCATGACTTCCCTCTCTTGCCCTGTGTTTAGCTCTTGATCAGGTTTAACCTTCCTGTCTTTACTCCTGACTCTCTTCACATACGGGTTTAACTGCGGTATCCTTCAGGGTGGCACTTATGCCACTCCCAGGCTGTAGCGATTATGTCCTCTAAGTCGGGGAATCTCGGTGTCCAACCCAGTTCGTCTTGTATCTTTTCTGAGCTTGCCACAAGGACTGCAGGGTCTCCGGGACGCCTCGGCGCATCTACCGCTGGAATCTCTTTCCCTGTTACATGCCGTGCAGTCTCTATCACCTGACGAACTGTATAACCTTGGCCGTTGCCTAAGTTGTAGATACGGGATCCTGCACCTTCCACCAAGGCCTCAGCAGCCAGAATATGGGCAGACGCAAGGTCAGAGACATGGATATAATCCCGGATGCAGGTCCCGTCAGGGGTATCATAATCCTGGCCGAATACTTGAAGCTCAGGATGCAATCCAAGGGCGGTCATGAGCACAAGCGGAATCAGCTGAGTCTCAGGATCGTGATCCTCACCTATGTCTCCTCCGGGATGAGCGCCTGCAGCGTTGAAATAACGAAGTGAAGCATAACGAAGATCATACGCTCTGTCATACGCAGCAAGTATCTTCTCAACCATGAGCTTTGTTTCGCCGTAGACGTTGGTAGGGGCGCACCTTGCATCTTCATCCACCGGAACCCTCTCAGGTTCACCGTAGACAGCAGCGGAAGAAGAAAATACTACATGACGGATTCCCTCATGAATCATGGTATCAAGAAGAACAAGGGTTTTCCTTACATTGTTGTGATAGTACTTGGCGGGATCAGTCATGGATTCAGCTACTGATGTGTACGCTGCAAAATTCATAACCACATCAGGTTTATGCTGCGCAAACACTGAACTCAAAGTGACAGGATCTCCAATATCCCCTTGAATGAGTTCGCATCCTCTCACAGCTTGTGCATGACCATGTTCCAAGCTATCATACACTACGACAGAATAACCTGCTTCCTTCAGCTCCCGAACTACATGACTTCCTATGTAGCCCGCCCCTCCCGCGACAAGCACATTCACGGCTTCTCCCCCTATCCCAATAATCCTATCCCGCACTTACCTGGTGAATTTCATGTCTATGCCGAATACCTGCTGCTTCTTGTGCCATGTAGTAGAGATATCGTAGCAGTGCTTATGGTATGTAAGAAAAAGACCTACATCGTCAACACTCTGACTCTTAAAATCATACGATGTGGAAGCTCCTATACTCCAGTTCTCGCTCACCCGGTAATCCATATTTGCCGAAGCTTTGTTTAAAGGATTTATCTTATCAAAGCTGAACGGGCTTGCGCCACGGACATACGTGTAATCATAGCTGATCCCGGCTTTGACTTGAGGTACGGTTCCCCCAAAGGCCTCTGCTTTACCGAAGCTTGCTCTAACCTTAGTGCCGGCATTAAATGAGTCAAGGGTATCCCCGGTTTCATACCATGCTCGCCTGGCGCCAAGAGACAGGCTTCCGGTTATCCCGGCGGACAGGTGAATAGTAGGTGATGTAAAGGATGCAGCTACATGAGTCCTGCCGGCTTTTACCAAACGCGAAGGCTCCTCAAATTGCCCGAAACCGCCGGAGAGAGTGAGCGACCCTACATTTCCGGGAATAGACACAGGTTTCAGGGCTATCTCAAGCTCCGGTATACGGTATAGGTCCCCTGTTGAAAGGACGTCTTTGGCGACTGTCGCCTTAGCTTGAAGAGGCCCTTTGCCGACAGTCTGGGCTATCAGTTTAGCTTCAACGGCGCCTCGCTCAAATCCTTTCCACTTCGCTGTGTCACCGCCTGACTTGACCGGGACATAGCGCACAACGGCATCAAGGGTTACTGAATTTGAAAGGGACATACCATAGCGGGCTTTGGCAGAGAATCCTTCCCATGAACTGTACACCCCTTCCAATATCCCTGTTTTGCCGGGCCCCAAGGCGAGGTCTGCCTCAGCGCGCGCCTTGATTCCTCTGCGCTTCGAAGCGTAAGCGCCTTCATAACTTAATTGCGCCCAGTCTTGCGTTGTATTACGATATGTAAGCCCTATGAGAAAGCCGTCGGAAGAGTCATAACTAAACAGAGGGACAGGAACGTTCTTGCTTTCACCTTCCCCAAGAGCCACGCTCTCCCCTCTTAGAGGAAACGTAAGGTTCGGCACAATCATAACCGGGACATTCCCAAGCCAAAGGATGGGCCACTCTGCCACAATACGGTCATCAGGGTATATTACGATCTTCTTTGAGCTGACACGATAACACGGGCAATCCAGCTCACAACCTGTTATATATGCATTATCCAAAGTCAGCATGGCAGGTGCAAAATTCATCTCATTACCGCGAATGTATACGTCAGACAAATGAGCATTCGGTTCCAGGATGCGCCCCTTGCCTGTATATAGATTATACGCGAAGACATCGCACTTGATAGTGCGTAACCCTTGACTTGCCACCACGTCTCCATGGGCGATGACCTCTCCCGACCCCGCGTGGACGTGAATTGAGTCAGCCGAAACAGAGAAGTCCTCATAGGTCACTTTAACATTCCCTTCGGCCACCACCACTGTGCCTTCAGGCTCAAACCGGTACTCTGTTATATCTGCCTCTATTACAATCCCGTCATTGCTTTGACCGGGTTCCCCTGCATAGACAGCATCTGTAAAGAATCCTGACAGCACACACAGAATCATTGCAAAAACTGTCAGCCTTACAGGAAGAGCTGCTTGTGATATGCGAGGAGATCCTCCGGCCCTTTTGTAGTTCCCCATATATCCACTCCTTGAGATGCCCTTTGGGACCTTCTTAAGCCTAACCTATTTCCCCGGTTTTATTTCCACAATAGGCATATCTTTGGTGAGTTCCACCACGACATCTACAGGAAGCGTCATTCCGTGAACCTTTACGTCTGACCCGGCAGCCACATAAAACTCGGCGCCTTCAGGGATTACTGCGTCTTTGCCATGAACAAACACAGCTCCAAGAGCGCCAACCGGCCCAAAGACAATGAATCCTGCAAGTCCTGCACCGATTGCCCATTGTAAGGACTCATTCAACTGCTTGGTCTTCTCATCAAAAGCCAAAGGCACAACAGTTCCGTCCAGCGCTTTGATGCCCTGTAATTCAAGAGCTATCTTTCCATCCTTACCCAGTCTCCCTGCAGGTGATACGTCTGTCACCACTCCGTAGGTCTTTGCTCCTTTAGGAATGACAAGCTCGCTGTTGATAAGGACATCCCTGGCTATTTCAATGTCGACTCTCTGCCCTTTCTGGGTGGAGCTGGAATCAAGTTTTTTAAGCAATTTAATGAGCACAGGCTGACCGCGTGTGACAGTTACATCTTCTGTTTTAAGAGTCCCGTCAGGTAGGCATACTGCAAGGAGATAGTCTACCCGGGATGCCATAGCCCCTGTCCCCGGCCCACCAAGCACAATAGTCTCAAGCTTCTCCAGCTTTGTCATAACGGGTTCTGTAACAACGCGTCTCCTTAAGAACCACTCTACTGCAGCAAGTTTATATGCTACAGAGACTTTAGCGCCAAAAGCCCCTCCTGTGGCAGAGCTGATTCTGTTTATACGGGTTACCATTGAACCTGTTTCGACTTGTCCGAAAACATCCTGCTCTATTTGATCCAAACGATCTATGATTGCTCCCGGCAATCGCTCTCCGTAGAGGGACATCTCAATATCCTCGAGGTCCTCCAAAAGAGTCAATGCCTCCCCTCCTGCAAAAGCAGGACTTCCCACTGTCATCAGGAGAACCACAGCGAGAGTCATAACAGCGATTGTTTTCTTCATAGCTCACTCCTCCTAACCATGCACCAAAATGCACAAATGCGGGACTGATAGCCCGCAGACATATGTCAGCATAACTCCCTTCTATATCGTAAAAACACTCAACCCTGATCCTGATTATCACAAGATCCTAGAATTTTATTGTTAACTCCGCAGTTGCGATATTGGTCCGGTGAACCCCCGGAAGCTGCGACTCAGGATCCAGCTCGTGAAAGTCTATAAGCTTGTAACCTAGTAAAATAGATGTCGTCCCACTGAATGTGTAGCCCACACCTAAGCTGGCAGTGTGCTTACGGGCATCAAGGGACAAGCCCGGGACCCGATAATCACCAAAAAATCCTGCAGACTTACCATCACTTGTTTGCTCAGAACCTCCGGGCACGACAAGCTCCACCCCTTTCGGGACAGGGACATCAGTAGTCCTTGAGTAACTATAACCTGCTTTTATAAAAGCTGAATCAGAGAGAGCGAAATTGTAATCAATCCCCAAAAGGGCGGTAGCCCTTGCAGCGCTGGCCTCCCCGTCTTGAGACGCCTCATCCTCCTTAGCCAGTTCGCAACTGGCCCTGAATATCGCAAGCTGACTCAAGGCGTACTTAAGATCCAACCTTGCTATGACGTCATCACTTTCCCCTGTGCCTTGCCCAATCCCCACTGACGAAGGGCCTCCCAGTGAAAGCTCTGCCTTTGCCCCTGCATCCAGCGGAATACTGATAGTCTTTGAAGGATTACCGGAAGTGGCACCCTGGGGTTTAGCAGGATCTGTGCCTATTATCTCTGAAAGCCTCTTTCCTCCACTGATAGTCTCAGGATGAGGGCCGGTAGATATGGGATATTGAGTAGATAGGTTCCCAAGCCCAAGGCTGCCTGTACTAATCTCCTTTGCATCTTCACCGGTAGGCGCTATAAAGCGCTCAGCTCCTTTTAACAGCGCAAGTTCTAAAGAGAATTCCTTTTGCAGGCGCTGGAGAACTTCCATTTGACGCAACGAAAGGGAAATCGGTACAATCCTTGAAATGGCCCAGGCCATTTCATACCTGGTGATTGGGCGTTCACCGCTGAAGGCTTCTTCTGAATACCCTTCTATCAACCCTGCCTGTGCAAACTCAGAAAGAGTGGCATAAGACCAATGGTCTTTATCGACTTCGCTGAAAGGGTTGGCAGCGACAGCAATTCCGTGTAAGGCAAAAACAGCGCACAATACTACAACAAGCACCATAGACAACCACTTGCCCGGTGACTTCGGGTGCCCTATGCCACGCCGTATACCACGTGCTGACTCACCGCCGCAACGTCTCATGCGCATAATCACTCCCAAGCAGCATAAGCCCGTTTTGGAATCTTATCTGTACCAAATACTATTCTATATATGTGCTAATAATCCCTCCCTGAGACCCTACCTTTTCAGGCATTGGAAGAATCTTTCGGCAAGAACCACTGCAACGTAATCATCAAACGGTTCACTGGGAGCTCTTAGAGATATAGGAAGTAATCTCCCAATCCCTCGAAGAGGATGATTCAGAAGATACCGGCGACGCCCCTCCATGCTGCTTTCATGTTCATCTACGAAGATGAGCTCAGGACGCGGGTCTTGCCGGTTGCAGCCGCATGCAGAAAGCTCTCCTGTCGCTTCCATGATCTCTGAGGCAAACTCCCTTGAACCGGTCCGGTCTCCGAGAATTACCCGATGTACACCATATTTCTTAGTAAGTTCCAAGACCCTCCCTACTGCCTCATCCCTGGAAACGATCTCCTTTAAGATGAGTTCCAAATCGCTTGTAACCACTGCGACTCCGCACTTTTCCCTTCCCGGGTCTACGGATACTATGGTTTCCCTAAAGGATTGCTCAGAATTCATGCCTTTCACTTCCTGCGCTCTTTCAGAAGCCTTCTTGTGATAGTTCGGGAAGCGGAATCACCGGATGGAAGTACGATCGTTATCAGTTATATTATACCATAGGGCAGATTGATATAAGGTAATCCGTTCTCTCTTAATAACGTGAATTCGTCTCCGGCTAAGTATGATGCTAGTGATTCACCTAGGTTTCCTTGTGAGTCTTGCTATAGCCATAGGTGACCGTCCTTGTGTGAGGATTCTATAGCTTTGGGTGCACTATACTCATGTAATAAGCACAGGGTAAGACTTGTCACAGCATACCTAGAACAGCCTGCTGAAAAAGCTGAAGATATGCGAGAGATCTGCTTTTTTTTGGAGAGTATTCAGGCCGGAAAAGCAGGAAACCCCGGGGGGAGACCCCCGGGGTGTAGTCCTGGCTTAGACTAGAACGTGACCTTCAGCGAGCCGGTGATTATGCGGGCCAGGTAGCTCAGGGCTGGCGTATCATCTACGTCAGACTTGATTACCTTGTAGCCGAGGTTCAGGTCAGTGTTAGTTGTGATGTTATAAGCATACTTGACTTCACCTATGATGTTAGTTACAGGAGCATATGGATATTGCACTCCGTCGTAGAATCTGTCAAGTCTCTGATACTCAGCCTTCCCGTCAATCTTCGACTTCGGCGTCACCTGTGCCTCGACTCCGCCTTTCAGGATGCTCTTTGTGTATGGCTTGTAGTCGCCCAGATGATCATTAGCGACTGCATAGTCGTAGGCTGCGTTCAAGCTGATGCCTTCGTATACTGCGAATCCTGCTTTCGCGCCGATGTTGAATTCGCTGTCGTGGTTATCAGCATCTGAACCAAGGGGGTTCTCATACTCCCTCTTATCCCACTCGTAACCGCCATGGATATTGATTGCTTCGGTTACGTCGTAGTCAGCGTTCAGTTTCAGGGTATCTTTCTTATAGTACGGCTCAAACTCGGCGCCCTTAACTCGGGCATCCACGTGTGTGAAGCTTGCTTCAATCGGTTTAAATTCGGCTGCTACTGCTGCTGTAGTCAGCAACACTGCGCCATCATCGCCATATTTGGCAGGAGTCGCACCTTCGATAATGTAATTGGTGTGCTTCAGATTGAGGCTTGGAGTAAGGGTCAGATCGCCCCATGCCAACTTGTATTCTGCGCCTACTTCTGCAATTGCATGCTTCTTGTCTTCCCAGTCAATCTTCACGCCGCCAGCCTCACCGGCATTACCCGTAATTTTGTACCCGCCGGTAAGAGTCAGGTTCTCGATGGGCACTACTTTAACACTGGCGCCGATCGTCTTGACGTTTCTCTTCAGTCCTTCGTCGTCATCCCAGATGTGGACAAACTCAGGTCCGAAGTCTTTCTCAACCCTGACGTACTCACCCTTGACAGTAGCAGGTCCGATTGTACCACTCAGGTTGAGTTTTGCGGCTGAAGCATATCTTGTCACGTCAGCAGGCTCCGTATGGGCGTGCCTGGCGTATTCGCCGTCAACCTTCCAGCCTTCAAGGAACGAGTAGTCTCCCGCTAAAGAAATGACTTGGTCAACGTAAGGCCTCTCCTCTTCTTCATCGATTACGTCTGAGAGATAGTCATCCCATACTCTTACGTATGCTACTCCAAGATTCAGGTTGTCAAGGATAGCAGCCTTGGCCTCGCCTGCAAAGGCATACTTGGCAGGTTGAGGAGCAACGGCGGGAGTGCCGGGAATTATCCACTCGTACGGCCTCTCAACCCACTCCAAAGCATCCCAGACATCCCAGAAGAAGTCCTCCGGCCAAGTATCTAGAACAGCAGGATCGAAGGGAGTATCTTCATCTATAGGCTCAGGCCAGGTGGTTTCATCATCAGGATCAAAGCCCTCAGGCCATACTATAACCCAGTCGTCCGGGCAGTACTCTTCTCTCCAAATCCAAGGAGTCTCAGCAACAGCGGCACTGGCCTCCTGTATCCTCGTGAAGAGAAGCGTTCCGGAGAACATACCATAACCCAGTTCAGCTGTGACACCCTTAAATATTGGGTCGTCATCATCGTCAAGGATCATGTCTCCCCAGAAGGTGTAATCAGTGAACGTTCCGTCAGGCAATGTCAGATCACCGGCATACAGTCTCTCAAGCACGCCGGGCGTAGTCACTTCAAGCGACAGACTGTCTACTTCAAGATTCCCTGTAAGGTCGCCTGTGAACAGGTTTGTCACAGTCGCAAGATCCGCCTTCACTGTCACTCCGTCAGCCGGATATGCTGTAAGAGTTAAAGCCAGCTGATGTTTGAAGTCTGTTTTGGGCGCATACTTGCCGGATCCGTGGTTGTCATCCTCATCATCCTCAAAGATCTCACTGGGATCTTTCCATGCTTTGACATCCGGATTCTCTGAACGAATATCGACATCCTCGAACTTTACTGTGCTCGAACCTGTGATCTTGACTTTCTCATGGCCGGCAAGATGATCGCTGAGTGAAGCGTCAATGCCTGCTACTTTGTCGTCAAGAGCTGCGAAGTCTTGCTCGAGAACATCGAGCCTCTCCATGGCAAGCTGAAGCTCACCGTCGAGACAGTTGGTTTTTGCGTTCAGGATATCGAGCTCAGTCACGAACTCAGCCCTTAGAGCGTCGATAAGCGCGATAGCCTCGTTTACCTTTGCATCGACTTCTTCAGGGGTGACTCCGACAGGAATGTCCAGCGCGGCTAACTCAGCCTTCAGTGCAGCAATTGCTGCGGCGTTATCCGCGTCACCCTTAGCGATCTTCGCCTCGAGCTCTGCAATCTTCGCTTTGGTATCGGCATCAAGTCCGCCGACCTCATCTTCGAGTGCAGCGACTCTGGCTTTGAGCGCATCGAGCTCCTCAGTTTCCAGCTTCTCAACTATTGTTTTTTCGATTATTTTCTCAATTACGGGCTGCTCGACAACTTCCTTCTCAGGTACAGGTACTTCTGGAGGGATTGTTGTCTTTGCGGCTTCGACTTCAGCCTTGATCTGCGCGTCAAGGGATACCAGCAGTCTGGCAATTACCATTGCCATCTGATACCTTGTCATAGGCTCATTACCCTTGTACTCGCCATCAGGGAAACCGATAACCAACCCGTAAGCTGCAAGCTGCTTCACTGCTTCATATGCCCAGTGATTCTCGGGCACATCAGCGAAAGGACCTGCAGCTGCCGGCACTGCCAGCGCTATTACCAATAGAACAGACAGCACGACCGGTAGATACCTTTTCATCATTCTATTCCCCCTAGGTTATTTTAGTAGTGAGGGTGTGATGCCGTCTTCTGTCCGCCTAAAGTGAGTAACCTTGTTTCCTCATCTCAAGCGTCACAGTTATGTGGTAAGCACACCCTTTTGCTTATCCCCTTCCAGCCTATGCGGGAAACCTTAAGGTGCACCTCCTTTCGCCCACTGCCGTGTAGGATAAGCATGGCATAAGGCTCATAATTAGCCTCATTTTCGTTTATTCGCCATCTCGTCGGGAATTCCTCTAATTATGTATAGTTTTTGTACAACTTTTTTTGACACTGTTGAATAACGGTTGTTTGAGTAATATTCACCATGAGAGCCTGAAATTCCTTCCTGGCAGGTCCGCAAAAAATATCTCGGCCCGGTTATTTACGGCATCTGTCATAGAAAGAGCCCCCACGGTCCAATTGACGTGGGGGCTCTTTCTATAGCATCCTCAGTATTGACTTCTTCCGCAATTCACTTCGGACTCGTCTGAATAATTCCCGGGTTCAAGTCCGTGTCTTTAGAAGCTGACTGAGAGTGATGCAGTGGCTCTGTTTGCTCTGTAGTCACCGTCCGGATTGTCATTATCCTGGAACATATAGGCTTCGTAACCCAGCTCGAGCCTGGCATTGTCTGTGAAATCATGCGTTACGCCCACTTTACCGGTGGTAAGACGGCCGTCTACATTAGGAAGACTTACAGCGCCTGATTCAATACCGACTTCACCGAGGACCTTCGTAGCAGGAGAGAGAGTCATTTCAAGCCCTGCCTTAGCAGTGGTCTTGACGCCTTCTGTCTCGTCGCTGTCTTCAGTCCAAGGCGTTGTGTCGCTGTAGTCGACTCTGCTATAGTCGTAAGAACCGGTGACCCGGGTAACAGGCGTAAGATTGAACCCTGCGCCGATACCCGCTTTCTTCGTGGTGTACGCCTGACTTGTCGCATCTGTCCTTTCATCCTCATCTTTAAGATTGTAGGACTTATATCCTGCTGACAGCGCTATGTTGGAGGTAAGGTCGTACTCGAATCCAAGATCAAGCACACTCTCTCTGGAAACAGCAGCCTTGGTCTCGATGTCTCTCGTATCAGTAATAGCGTATTCAGCAGTGAAAGGCGCGTATTTAGCAACCATTGACCCATTGGTCTCGAGAGAATTGACTATTATGTTTGCTGCGTTATTGTCGTTATGTGAAAGTGCAAGTCCTGCACGTGCCACTACATCCGCACCCATAAGGTTTCTTGCGTATGTAGCGCCGACTGATGTCTTCGTGACAAGGTCTTGATTATCGTAAGTCCAGTCAGCATTGCCGGACTTCTTTATGGCGGCGTTCATAGTCAAGTCACCGCCTAAGATACCCCCTACCGGAAGAGTTGCACCGGCTTGTGCAATTCTCACGTTATTGTCAATACCGACTCCGGCATCTTTATCATGAGGAACCTCTACGAAGAACGGATCGAATCCTTCTTCCACCTTCATGTAAGAGGCGTCAATTCCGAGAAGCCATACCCGGCCTTGGAGGTTCATCGTATAGGCGAGACTCTTGTTCTCTCCTGCTGTATGTTGAGCGATCTCGCCGGCCGCTTCCCAGCCCGGGATAAGAGTCATCTTTGCATTTGCGCCGATTACAGTGTCTTTCTCAACGGTTTCAGGACCTGATTCCAGTGATCCTTTATCGTCAAACATAGTCACGTAGGTTGCGCCTGCTGTGATATTCTCAGTAAGTGCAAGCTTCGTATCTACTGCAGCTGCATATCTGGCATATTTCTGCTCTCCGTCAGCCACAGGCTCTTGCAATCTGAAGAAGAGTCCTGTTCCTTGTGCTCTGCCGTATCCGAACTCACCAAGGGCGCCTTCATAGACAGGCTTTCCGTCTTCATCACGAAGAAGGTGGCCTTGCAGCGTAAAGTCGGTGAAAGCACCGGCAGGTTCAGCCACGTTGCCTACGCGCACATGATTGACAACACCGGGTGTTGTAATGTCGAGGTAGAGTCCTCCGTCTTTCAACTGGAAGGCTCTTGTGTCCCAGCCGCCTCCGAGGATATTCCTCATAGTGTCCAGGCCTGCCTCTACAACTATTCCCTTGTCTACGTTTGCCGTGAGCTTAAGAGTGAGATCATGGTTGAAACTGGAAGTTGGCACGTACTTATAATCAGCGTCGCCTTCTTTATTGTCGGCATTAAAAGGATCCTTCCAAGGAATACCGGGCCCTGTTACATCAACATCCTCAAATGAGACTTTGCTTCCTCCGGAGAGGCGTACCTTCTCATCCTGAGCTATGTACCGGTCCAGATTCGCATTGGTTTCTTCGAGCTTAGATACAGTCTGGGCCAGCTTTACGCTGAGCTCGCGAGTGGCTTCATTTACATCCTCGATCCTCTCAGTTGCAAGAGCCAACTGCTCCTCAAGAGCGCTTACCCTGACCCCGAGGACCGCAAGCTCCATGGCAAACTCAGCTTTTACCGCATCGATCAAAGCGATGGACTCGGCTACTTTAGCGTCCAGTGTCGCCTCATCGATTGAACCTTCGCTCTCAAGTATGTGCTTTTCGATGATTCTCTCGATAATAGGTGCTTCAGCAGTCTGCTGAGGCGCAACAGGCTCTTCCCCGTCTTCGGGTACGAGACCTGCTTCTTGCATCCTGCTTACGGCTTCTTCCGCAGCAGCCTCCGCAGCCTCCATCGCTGCCTTCTGCGCCAGCTCTTCCGCTATCTCAGTTGACATCCGGACAGCTTCATTCTGAGCCTCTTCAACAGCGGAATTAATTGCTTTACGCTCCGCATTTATACCGGAGCTTATTTCATCCTTCAGCTCAATTATCTCTGTGTCAAGATCCGAAAGTAATCTGGCGATTACAATTGCCATTTGATATCTGGTCATAGGCTCCTGCCCTTTGTATGTCCCATCCGGGAATCCCTCTATCAAGCCGTATGCAGCCAGCTGCTTTACGGCTTCGTATGCCCAGTGATTTTCAGGGACATCAGCAAAGGGGCCGGCCATGACAGGCAGCATAAGCCCCAGAACCATAGCTATAGCTACTACTACTGCCATGTACTTTTTCATCATTTAATACCCCCTTATTTACCTAAACAAAGCCTTTCCCGTAATAAGGAGGCCTTAGCACAGGAGTTTCCATGTTTCCTCCCTGCGTCAACCGCTGGTTACGGGTGAGGCTATCCTGCATGAAGACCTGACTGAAAGACACACCTCCCTCGCGCCGTATTAGTCTTCCTTACAGGAAACTTTGATTCAATCTGCTGCAGGTACCGGTTTTCGGAAATGTTTTTTGCATTTCCTGGTTACCTAAGCGTTAATTGGATGCTAAATACCTGCTGGATTGGGCTTTGCTGAACTTGTACTTACTGTGCGGATTGACATAATCCTGCCGGAAAAAGCGCAGGTAGAGGCGTGGATTAATGGGAATTGAGGAATAAAAGGGGGTCATAGTCAGATTTGGGATAAGGAGTAATAAAGAGGGTATTACTCTATATGCACTGTGAGACTACTCTTTTTAATTTGAAGCGCTCTCAACCTTGAAAGCGATCTTAAGAGGAGGCTTCGTATTCCAGGTGTCATGTGCAGCTACGGCAAGGACGCGCACCTTTTCACCGTAGTTGACAATCTGTGATTTAGCCATATTAAACTCAGTATAAGAAACCTGGCCGACCCGTCCTTCTATGTCAGTTACCATCCCAAGGCGGGTCGCTTCATCGTTAGCTGCCATAAGCAAGTTCATTAGCTCGTCCTGAATTAAGTCTTGACCCATGGACCCGTCAATAATCCGTTCCGCCACTACTTGTCCCTCTTTGAAGAGAAGCTTGTTTTCGAAAATCTGAAGGTATGCATAAACAGGTTGGCCTACAAACGCGTTAGTGGCAGACACTAACCTTACTACTACCGGGCCTTCGGCTTGCGCTATTTTTTCTGTGATAGTCTCGAGATTATCCATGAAGAAAATTATGGCTTCTTCTTCACTGCCTTCAATACTTGCCTTACGCCCTAATGCCAACTTGTTCGCCTGCTGCAAGAACACGGAAATCTCCTCACGGATAGTCCCGGCCTCGGCCTTCCCGTCCATTACTTTGGCTAAAATAATCTCCTCAGAACGGTAGGTGATATCACTGAGTTGCAGGCCTTCCAGGAACTTGCGCATAAGGCCGATAAACTCATAGAGCTCATTGGCTTCTTTTGTCAGATCGCCTATCAAAGTCTCCAAAGCCTTGCTCTCTTCTTCCAGCTTTTCCTTGTCTTCCCTGGCCTTTTCCCGTTCCTTTTGGACCTTCGCAAGCTCAGTGCTTAACCCGTCGATTTGCGACGTCAAGTGGTCGATCTCCCCCTGGAGCTCCTTGACACGGGTCTCGCCTTTGATGAGCTCCTCTTCTTTAGCGGTAAGCTGGGAAAAAGCAGTGGACAACTGATCTTGTGTGGAAGCCAGCGTAGTCTGGATCTCATGCATCCTGAATAAAGCAGTCCTGACATCCTGGGACACAATACTCATTACCAAAACAGACGTGGCAGCCACGACAATCCCGGTAATAACCGTAATCAGCATAGAGGTATGCTTCGGACGCAGCCCGAAAATACTCAGTCTTTTCTTGCCGATCTTCATGCCGATACGATCACCGATGAATGCGATTATACCGCCGATGACTACCAGCATAAGAACGAGTCCGAGCCCGTACACTATATACCTCCTAAAAAGAATTTTGCGTCAGGACTTCTTTGCCATCATCCAACCACCGACAGCGCCGAACAACATATTTGAAAACCATGCACCGAGCATAGGCGATATGCTGCCGCGTTCAGCCAATGCACAACTCAAACTCATTATAACATAGTAAGCAAAGATAATTAGTATACTCATGCCGAAACCCCGTGACGTTGAAGCCCTATGCGTCGTTATGCCAAGAGGGGCGGCGATAAGACCGAACACCAGACTTGCGAAGGGAATTGCAAACTTAAGATAGTACTCCACCCAAAGCTTTGCTGCGGCTGCACCCTGCTGCTTCAGTCGGCGAACATGCTCTCCCAATTCCCGTGCGGACATTTCATCAGGACGCAAGGCACCCCTTTCTACCTCTTTCGGAGTATAAGCTATGCGCCCTTCTTGCCTCGTAAATCTCACTGAAACCATTCTATCGCCGTCAACTACATTGTAAGAAATCCCATCCTCAAACAGCCAACCTGCATTATCCCATTTTGCCCTGGCGGCTTCAGTGATACGGGTAAGTTTTCCTCCTTCAAATTCTTGGACGGTGACGCGCTGAAACAGCTTCCGAGAGGCGTCATATGTATCTGCAAAAATCAGCCTTGAGAGGACCCCTTTTTCAAACTCCTTCAGCACCACATTTCTCTGGACGTACGGGCTTGACCTCTTGCCGATTTCCCACATGATTTCTTCGAACCTACGATTCGCATGAGGGACCACTTTCTCATTAAATGCAAACGCCACTCCGCTTATCACCAAGGCTATGACCAGCGCAGGCGTCATTATTCGAACCAAGCTGAGGCCTGCTGCCCGCATAGCCACGATTTCGCTGGAAGCTGAAAGCCTGCTGTAGCAAAGAAGGATTCCGAGAAGGGTAGACATGGGAAGCGCTAAAGCCACGACACGTGGAAGCCCGAGAACAAACAACTGAAGAATGGTCCCTAATCCGACACTCCCGTCCACGAGCAATCGCGCCAGCATGAAAAGGAGGTCAGCAGCGACAAAAATCAAAGTGAAAGCTATAACTGAAAACAGAACAGGTCCAAGCAACTCCTTATAGGTGTATCGCTTAAGGCATTTCAAAACGCGAATCGCTCCCCAAAGTAGTACTTACGTGCTATGGGATCATCAGCAACTGAAGAAGAGTCTCCTTCGACCAATACTCTTCCATCGTGCAGGATATAAGCCCTGTCAACAATAGCCAAGGTTTCCCTGACATTATGGTCAGTTAAGAGGACACCGAGACCGAGATCGCGAAACCGCCCGATAATTTCCTGGAGATCAGCGACAGCAATGGGATCCACACCTGTAAAAGGCTCATCAAGGAGAATATAAAGAGGGGATCCTGCGAGCACTCTCGCTATTTCCACGCGCCGCCTCTCACCTCCGGAGAGTGTGTACCCCATCTGCTTCCTGATATGTCCGATGGCAAGCTCATCGAGGAGTCTCTCCATCCTGGATAGCTGCTCCTTTTTTGAGATTCCCATAAGCTCCAAAACAGCAAGAATATTCTCTTCCACTGAAAGCTTCCTGAAAATAGACGGCTCCTGAGCCAGGTATCCTATGCCAAGCCTTGCGCGGCGATGCATTGGAAGCTTAGTTATGTCTTGTTCATCTAAGTATATGGACCCGCCATGGGCAGCTTCCAACCCGACAATCATATAGAAAGTCGTTGTTTTGCCTGCTCCGTTCGGTCCCAAAAGGCCCACAACCTCTCCTGGATGGACTTCCAAGCTGACACCGCGAACAACCTTACGCCTGCCGTAGTTTTTAACCAGATTCTCACAGACTATCCCCATTTATGCCCCTCCGAATACCGACTCCGTCCATAAAACACATAACACCGGGCTATGGCGTTAATTCATCCCTGGGAATGACAGTCCGAGTACCGCCTTTAGCCATCACTCTTTCTTCATCTAAGAATACAGTGATAACGCTTGCCGAAAACACCTTGCCTGCAATCTCTACGCTGGCGTCACCTTCAACAATAGCGCGTTTATCCAAGCCAAAGTAAGAAAGCATTTCTCCTTCTGCCAGTACTTCGCCTTCCTTATACTTAAGGAATACACCGCCTTCCGCCTTCATTTCTTCCTCATTCAAGAGGAACGTGATCTTTTCAGCAAGAAATACGGTCCCTTCTTGGGCGTCTTCCAACTTCGCGTTGCCTTTGATGACTACGACTAATCTATCTTCGTCATACTCGGCCAAGTCCCCTGTAATTCGAAAAGACTTAAATAATACTGTCACATTACCCCTTGCGGTAGCAACAGCGCATTTCCGGTCATAGCTAATCTCGTCCGCGGTAATGTCGATAATCTCTTCGTAGCTTCCCCTGTCATCCTCAACCCCTTCAGGCTTTTTCTCTGCAAAAGCGGAAAACGGAAATGGCAGAAGAAAAATCAGGGCTAAAAGAAGAGAAGCACTTACGATAACCCGGACTGCCGGTGCAGAAGCATAGCACAATTTCGTTCCTCGAAACATTACCGCCCCTCCCAACTTTCGGTTTCAATGTAGTTGATTATAATCTTCGCCGTCCTGGTGGCAGCTCCTTGTTCCCCCATCCTTGCATGGCCTGCCTTACGCATCTCGGCGACGCGCATGGAATCTCCGAAAATGCTCATGACTTCGTTGGCGACATCACCGGCATCACCCGACTTGACAAATGCCACTGCTTCACCTAGGAGTCTTTTCTGTGCAGCTGCAAACTCAAAGCTGAACTGGGGGCCTTCTGTAGGGAAAGTCACGACAGGTCTGCCAAGCCCTGCCGCCTGCTCGTTACCTGTCCCTGACAAGCCGATTATGATATTGCTGACATTCAGGACATCACCGAACCAGCCCTGAGACACCAATACACAAGGACTTTCCCTGCCTGAACCGGGATAAATGCGGCCTGTCACACCGCGTTCTCTATCCCCCGGATCTTGTTTTTCATATCGCCATCCAGCCTTATACACTGCATGAGCAAATCTCTCCTCATCAAGGTTAGGTGCAAGTCCGACTATGAAGTTCAAGTTGTCGCCGCTCATGTCCGCCAACCGCATGACAATTTCAAGGAGGTTTTCTATGTTTCGGTATGCCTCTTCTCTGGAGCCGGGAAGGATACCCACTACCTTCTTCTGAAGGGTAAGGCCAAAGTTTTCGCCGGTTATCGAGAATCCGTCCATCATCACATTTCCGGCATACCTGGCAGGCACTCCCAGTTCCGAAAGGGCCTTGGAAGTTCTTTCGTCCCGTGCCAGGACAAGGTCGGCATATTTTCGCATGAGCCGACACTCGATACCAAGGTGCCCCTTGATATACTCGGACTTTGCAGTGGACAGGCACAGAATGGGTGATTTGACATAACGGCCTGCAAGGAACAATGGGTAAACGTCTCCTACGGATACGGTAAGCCTGACATTTTCTCTTATCGACTTCAAGCACCTGATCTGCTGCACTGTAAGGCCTATGAGTCCGGCCTTGATATCCTCCAGTACAAGGCGCATGCCGTGTCTTAGAAAACCGCCGCTTGGCATCGTTTTTTGAACGCCCATCACCCTAATGCCTGCGTCTTCATATGGTTTACCCAACCCTACCAAGGGGAAACCGGCTATATTGAAAGACTCGCGTTCAGCCTTGACTTCCCGCGCAATCATGGTTGCAATAAGATCTTCACCGTGGCCGTTACTTAAGAAAAGTATCATATCCCACGCCTACCGGGCAAACCCTCCCTCAGGCCCGTCTGAGCACAGGAGAACGAAACCTTACGTTCCCCTTGACCCGGGCTGTTTCAAGTTCCGCATCGATTTCCATCTCATCCCCAAAAATCTCGGAGAGGCCGTTCTTATATTGGATATTCCCATATGCCCGAAACTTCTTCGCGCCCGGATCCCATGTAGCGCCTCCTGCGCTAAAGCTCGGGCCTTGTTTTGATTTTACTCTCACATTGCCCTCAAAATCCACTCTGCCTGATTCAAAATCCAAATTCACGACCTCTGCCTGAATTTCAATTTCAGGTTTGTCATGAATAAACCTTATCCCTTCCGCACGTACAAGGCTGGCACGGTTATTGTCAAGATCATACTCGATTGTTTCCGCCCCGAAGCTCCACCCCAATACCCCTCCGGGCTCAGGTACGGTTATTCTGGTTTCTTCAAGGATTATGCCTTGCTTCAGCTCTTTTCCGGACCCGCTTGTTTCTGTTCCAATTGCAGATTGTGGCTCATCTCCTGAAGCAGCCTTCTCATCCTTGTCTGTCTGTGGTGATATGGCAAAATATGCGCAGAAACCCACGACAGCTATGCATAAGCATATGATAATTACAGTGCGCCGCCTCAGCCGGCGCACTGGAGAAAACAGGCTGTTCACCACCGGGCCACCTTTCGTTTGACAGTCCTCCCGGGGTCAATTTTTACGTTGCTTCGAATAACGCTATCCTCTTCCACAACGCATTCATCACTTAGCACAACACCTTCACCTAAGGAGGCCCCGGCCGCAAGATAGCAATCGCTCCCCACGACACAGTTCACAAGGTTCGCTCCTCGCCCGACCTTGGTATTATTCCAGACTATACTCCCGGAAACAGTGGCGCGTTCGTCTATCCGGCATCTATCTCCGATAACGGTATAAGGCCCTATAGTCGCATCTTTCCCGATCGTGACATGCTCTCCTATGAACACAGGCGGACACAATGTTGCGCTATGGTGAAGCTCTGTGCCATGGCACACAAAAACGTCGCGTCTTACCTCTTCACCGGGCAGGGCGAGACCCACCTTTCCATCGAGGATATCTCTGTGTGAAGCATGGTATTTCTCCAGGGTTCCGATATCACACCAGTACTCGTCTTGAGCAAGGCCGTAAAAAGGCACCCCTTCCCGCACTAATAAAGGAAATATGTCACGTCCGAAATCAGGTTTCCCTGAAGACGGAATATACTCAAAAATCTCAGGTTCAAACACGTATATCATAGTATTGGCAAGATCGCTGTCAGCCTCGAGAGATTTGGGTTTTTCTTGGAACCGAAGAATCTTTCCGTTTTCGTCTGTAACAACTATCCCAAACCCGGACACATCGTCTACCCGTTTCAAGCCTATCGTCGCCAAAGCATTCCGGGACTTATGGAACTCGACGAGCCTTGTCAGGTTTGCAGTCGTTAAAGCGTCCCCTGCCATAAGGATGAATGTCCCGGATTCATGCCCTTCCCCGGACGTCTCCCAACCATCGTCGCAAAGAAGAAGATCCTTCGCGAAAAGCATGCCTCCTGCAGTGCCACGCAGCTCATCTTCATAAGAGTAGCGCAGTTTTATCCCGAAATCATGACCGTCACCAAAGTAACCCTCGATATGTTCAGGAAGGTACCATAAGTTGGCCACAACTTCCGTTATTCCATGGCGTCTCAGAAGGGATATGATATGTTCCATCGCAGGCTTGTTCACCACAGGCACCATTGGCTTAGGCACATTGATAGTCAACGGTTCAAGGCGGGCGCCTACCCCTGCAGCCATAATCATGGCACGCATTTTGGGCTGTCCTCCTTATCTAACTTATGTTTCCCTACATCTTATCGCCGGACTGCCTGAGAGCCCCGTGTTTTTTCCTACGTCTTGTCTGGTTGTCACGGATCTCCGTTTCTTTCGCACCGAGATACTGTTTAGGTCTGTCAGGGTGACCGGCGATTGCAGTGAGGGGCGTTCAAGAGCTTGGCAGACCTACGCGCCGGCAAGCACTTGACCTTCATCCTGATCTTCTTCAGAGTCTTCATGGAATTTCAAGGAAGCCAGTCTCGCATAAAGGCCTCCTTTTTCCATGAGTTCTCTGTGATTTCCTGACTCAACAATTCTCCCTTTATCTATTACAAGGATCCTGTCTGCCATCTGAATTGTGGACAGCCTGTGAGCAATTACAAGAGTCGTCCTGTTCCGGAACAGCCTGGTCAAGGCTTCCTGCACCTCAGCCTCAGATTCAGGATCCAAGGATGAAGTAGCTTCATCCAATATCAGAATCCGCGGATCCCTTAAGATTGCTCTGGCAATGGCAATCCTCTGCCTCTCACCGCCGGATAATGTGACGCCTTTTTCACCTACGGGAGTATCGTATTTTAAAGGAAGTCTCATAATGAAATCATGGGCGTTAGCAAGCGTGGCAGCTTTTACAATGTCTTTCATGCTTGCACGCGGACTGCCGTACCCGATATTCTCCGCTATACTTATACTGAATAGGACGGTCTCTTGCGGAACAAGTCCTATCTGACTGCGTAAGGAGTGCAAAGTAACCTTACTGATATCACACCCGTCAATATATATCCTGCCTGATGTAGGCTGATAGAACCTGGGGATAAGATTCACAACAGTGGTCTTCCCGGACCCGCTCGGGCCTACAAGTGCCACAACTTCCCCGGGCATCACAGTAAGCTCTATATCATGCAGCACAGGCTCACAAGGACGGTACGCAAAGCTGACACCGTCAAAATCTATGCGCCCCTCAACAGGCTCAGGTATGGATATGGCGTCTTCCGGTTCCTGGACTTCAGGTGTCTTGTCAAGCAAGCCAAAGACTCGCTGAGCAGCGCCTAATGCCTGGTTGAGTCCTCCATAGGATGCGGAAAGCCTTGAAAGAGGAGTAGGAAGGGTTCCTGCAGCACCAAGGAACGCCATGAATTCTCCCACAGTCAACCCGCCTTCTATAACCCGCCTTCCTCCGAACCACAAAACCCCTGCAAGGCCCAGAACCGACAGCAACTCTATAAGCGGCGTGATTACTGCATGCACCTTTACTCCACGCATTGAAGCTTGGAAATTCCCTTCGTTTTGCCTCCTGAATCTCTCCATCTCATGGGCCTCCATGGTGAAAGCCTTGATTACCTTAATTCCGGAGAGGGTTTCTTGAAGGACGGTGGTGACATCAGCAATCGTGGTTTGGATAAGTCCGGTTATTCGCCTGAGTTTACTTCCGGCTTTGCCGACTATCCACACTACCAAAGGCATTATGCTGAGTGTAACTAAGGAGAGTCTCCAGTCCAAGTAAAACATAAGCCCTAGGATACCTACACTCATAACCGCCTGGGAAAGAAGTTCAGCTAAACCTGATGACACACTCGCCTGTAAGACAGCTACATCATTTGTGACACCTGAAATCATCTCACCTGTGTGCTTACTGTCATGATACTCTATGGGCATGCACTGCAAGTGGCCATACACCTGTTCACGCAGGTCAGCAACGACTCTATGCCCGACATAAGCCATAAGATAGACTTGCCCGTAAGAAAATGCGCCTTTTATGACAAACAGCACAATAACTCCGATAACAGTTATATTGAGCATTCTACTCATAATGACAATATCGCCGCCTGTAAGAACCTTATCCACAAGTTCTTTCACAACCCAGTATACAGCGAGGTTCAAAAGGCTTGCCACAATCGTACAAAGCAAACCTAAAGCAAACAGATGTCCATATGGCGAAACATATCCTAAGAGTCTTTTAATCGGACTTTTCTGTCGGTTCAAAATACCGACCTCCAGTTGCAATCAACGTATCGAGCACTGCGGAAGCGACACGATCAGCCGCTCCCTGCCTACCCATAGCTTCCTTCAATTCTACAGAGATTCTATCGCGCGCTTTCGCATCCTGCAAGAGCTCCAAGGCTTTTATGGCCACGTCCTCAGCAGTAAGAACCCCGCGGATTTCCGGCGTAATGAATCTCCTCTGCCTCTTATTGGGAATCGCGGTAAATTCTATACGCCCAAGGGCTTTTCGCACTGCCATCCTTTTTATGGGCCTTCCGATTACAGGCAATCTCCCGAGAAACTCAAATGCCCCGGTGAGCGGAATCTCATCAGGCAGGTTAAGGGGAACAGTGACTACAGTAGGCACACCGAGGTAACCTAATTCCGCAGTGACAGAACCCGGCATACATAAGGCAAGATCTGATGCAGCCATAACAGAGTAGCGTGAATTTGTGCTCACAAAGACCTCAACCCCTTCGGCTGTCTCGATAACAGCTGAAACAGGAGAAGCCTCATGCCTCTCATCTTGCAATCTACGGAGCGTGGCAGACGCTGCTTCAAGCCCCTCTTTCGCCCCACCGCTCCTTAATCCGCCTTTATGTTTATCAATCTGATTGCCTGTGGCAACTAAGGCCTGCCGAACCATATCCATACTGACAAAGGGGGAGAGTGGCATGATAAATTCAGTGTTTTCGCGGAATTTCCGTATGATCTCAGCAACTCTGAGGAAGAAGGGCATTGCGTATAGAATCTGCTGTTTTCTGCTGCCGGGCAGAAGACACACCACTAGGGTGTTCTCCGCCACTCCCAGCGCATCCTTAACGCCTTCAGGGTTTCCTTCCCCGCAAATACCGTCTATCATAAGATTGCCGACGATATCTATTTTCTCATCAGGCACTCCCTTTTGCCGGAGTTTCCGGGCAACCCTTGCGTCTTCCGCCAAGATTCTTATGAATTTCCGTTGAAACTTGACTGTGCGATCACTGTATGCGACAGCCGGAAATCCAAATCTCCTCGCTATGATAAGTGAATGCAGATGATCCCCGCCAAGGTGAACAACTACCCCTCGCCATGTTTCCCTTTCTTTCCCTGACGCGAGGTTTCTTGCCTTCTCCGGAATGGTTCCCAACGTGACAAACCTCATATACTCAGAAGGCGTCACCACAGCATCCACTCCGGGGATAAGTCCGGCGACTTTTGCCTCATTGCCTGTGGCAAAAGGGCAAGGAGGCAACACAATAACGATAACAAGACCTCCGAATTCTCGGATTATCTTCTCTTCTGAAGCTCGCAAGCTTCTCACAAGGGGCAGCGCCCATCCGACAACTTCTCCCGGACTGTTAGCCACAATCACAACAGCGGCACGGCTTTTTTTCATCTTCGTGCCACCTCCAATATCAGCCGAGCTGTGCGTGTAAGTGCACCGGGCGAGCCAAGTTTACTTCGGGCCTCAGCGAGATTTTTTCGAATTTCCGAAGAAAGCGAAGGATTCTCCAGCATCATAAGGACGAGGCCGGCTATACCCTCGGGTTCAGCTTCATCCTGCAAGAGTTCGGGGACTATACGTTTTCCCATAAGAATGTTGGGCCATGAGATAAAAGGTATGTCCACAAGCAATCTTGCCAGAAAGTAAGTGGGTGTGGAAGTCTTGTAGATTACCACCATAGGAGTCCCCACTATAGCGGCTTCCATAGTCGCAGTGCCTGATGCCACTATAAGGACATCTGACGCAGCCATACACAGGTGAGCCGCATCGGATACAATACGTACAGGCAGATCGGATTCCCCGACGTATTCTCTGACTACGTCTCCTGATACAGTGTGGGATAAAGGAAGTAATAATTCCACCCCGGGCCTCACTTGTCTAATAAGAGAGGCTGCCTCCAGCATCACAGGGAGCAACTGCTTGATTTCCTGATCTCGACTCCCTGGCAGGATCCCGATGACTTCTTGAGAGTCTAATCCCAAGTCTTCCCGGGCGGATTTCTTCTCTTCATGTCGGGCAGGGCCCACAAGATCCAAGAGGGGGTGTCCGACAAACCTTACGTCCGCCCCGGCTTGCCGGTATGTTTCCGCCTCCAAAGGGAATACGGAAGCAATTGTCACACCTAAGTTTGCAAGGGTCTTAGCACGTCCCCTGCGCCATGCCCACGCTGTCGGCGGAAACAGGTAAACTCCGGGAATACCCTTTTTTGCTGCTCGTCTTGCGAGCCTCATATTGAATTCCGGAAAATCAATAAGAACAAGACAATCAGGGGGAATCTCGCCTAGCATGCGCGCAGTCCGGGCAAAGATCCCGCGATGCTTGGAGAGATTCGTTAAGACCTCCGTGAATCCAACAGCGGAAAGGGCAGTCGGATCTTCCAGGATCTCTACGCCCTTTTCCTTCATCTTGGGACCACCGACGCCCAAAAGCCGGACCCCGGGATTTAACTGAATCAGCTTCTCTGCGAGATACGCGCCGTATATATCACCTGACGCTTCTCCGGCGCTTATCATTATCTTCAAGGGTTTCCACCTCTCCCACTGCAACAACAGGAATCCCCGCCTCGTTAGCAAAGGCCAAAGTATCCTCTTTTCGGACGATAATTGTCTTTCCGGCTTCAATGGCAAGGACTCGGGCCTCGGCCTCAAGCATGACCTTTATCGTGTCCGGCCCGACAGTCGGGATATCGAACCTCATGTCCTGATCTTGCCACGCAACCTTGACCACGACACACCCTCCGGCCAGACGGCCTGCCCTCGCAATAGCTTCGTCTGTGCCTTCAGCAGCTTCTACCGCTACGACAGAGAGGTTTTTCACTATTACCGTCTGACCGATACCTGCCCCGGAAATGGCCTTAGCCTTCTTGAAGCCGAAGGAAATGTCGTCCCATTCAGCGGGGGAAGGTTCCGAGCATCCGAGAACCCCTCTCTCGGGAACTGCATCGCCCAGATATTCCAGCTGATTTGCGACACGAATTCCTGCTCGTCCCAGATTCTTGACAAAGGCAGCAAGGAGAGATGTATCAGCCCGATCCGCTTCATAGTGCGCGAGTTTCTCTACAGCTTCTTCAACACCAGGCCTGTACGCTTCTTTTCGCCAGACCTTTCCGATCATCGCCACTTCGCTTATGCCTTCATTTTTCAGGATTTCCAGAGCTTCGTCCATCTCATCCAAATCCACTATATGAATGCCACTGGCGACAAGGGCAACTTCCGGGTCTATTTCTTCGCATACAGATATTACAACAATTTCCAAGCCTTTTAAGGACGCATTGCGCGCCATGATAGCCGGGAGCTCCCCTTCACCTGCTATGAGCCCAAGTTTCCTCAAGAAAGCCTTCCTCCAATGATTCCCCGGGTCGTGCCTTTCAGAAACTCTACGAACGCCTCAATCTCAGATGACCCGGACAACTCGCTTTCAATCTTCCCGATGGCCTGTGCAAGACTGAGACCGGATTCATAAAGGATTCTGTAAGCCCGTTTCACAGATTCGCGGACCTCTTGGGGTGTTCCGTGTCTGCGCATACCGACTACGTTAACACCTATAACACGGGCAGGATTACCGTCCACCAGCATGTAAGGAGGCACATCCCGCGCGACCTTGGCCATTCCGCCGATCATCGCCATCTTACCTACCTTGACAAATTGATGTACACCTGCGAGTCCGCCGACTATCGCATAATCGTCAACTGTCGAGTGACCTGCAAGAGCAGCCCCGCCTGTGATAATCACATTGCTGCCTACAATACAATCGTGAGCGATGTGTCCGTATGACATTATGTAATTATCATTGCCTATACGCGTTTCACCTCTGCCATGATCAGTCCCTCTGCTTACTGTAACAAACTCACGAAAAACATTGTTGTCGCCGATTATGAGAGGAGTCTTCTCTCCGTTATACTTAAGATCTTGCGGCTCAACACCTATCATGGCCCCTGATGAAAAACTACAGTTTTGTCCGATAGTAGTAGGTCCGTCGATTACAACATGGCTGCCTAGTTTAGTGCCGTCTCCAATCACAACGTCTTCACCGATAACACAATACGGGCCAACAGTAATGTTTGCCCCGATAACCGCGCCAGGGTGAATAACTGCTGTAGCATGGATCTTTCTCACGCGAAAGCTAAGAGTTTCAGTTGCTTTCATTTATGTGCCTCCCAGCGGGAAAACCCATTTTCTTCACACATCTATTTTTCTCCCCTATCCACCAGGGCAAACATAAGCTCCGCATCTGCCACTAACTTGTCCTCAACATACGCTGAACATCCAAGTTTCCCCAAAGTGCCTCGGATTTTGATAAGTTCCACCTCAATCCTCAGCCTGTCCCCTGGGACTACCGGATGTCTGAACCTTGCCCTATCCACTCCGGCAAGGAATGCAATCTTGTCTTTAACTTCAGGGTAATTCAAAACAGCGTACGCTCCTACCTGAGCCATAGCCTCAACAATGAGTACCCCGGGCATTATCGGATTGCCCGGGAAATGGCCTTGAAAAAACGGCTCATTACAACTGACGTTTTTGATGCCAACAATACGCTTGCCCGATTCCATTTCAATAATTCTGTCCACCAAGAGAAACGGGTACCTATGAGGCAGCACCTTTTGGATTTCTTCCGCTCCAATCATCATTTTCTGTCTATACACCTCTCTTGATTTCCAAATCACGGGAAATAAGTCGAACAAGTTCATGGTTCATGGAATGCCCGGAGCCTATGCCGATAAAATGCCCCAGGACCTGTCCAAGTATGGCAATATCCCCTAGCAGATCCAACGCTTTGTGGCGACATGCCTCATTCGGGAATCTGGTCATGCCGATGTAACCATCCTTGCCGACAATTGCTGCTTGCTCTAGAGTCGCCCCAAGAGCAAGTCCTTGTTCTTGGATAGTTTCAAGCTCCCACTGAAATCCTATGGTCCTGGCAGGGGCAATTTCTTCTCTGAATACTTCCGGAGTCACCTCAATATCCAAATACTCAGAACTCGAATACTCGGGCTCTAAATGAGAACCTTTGCGGAGAAACAGGAAAGTCACCCGAGTTCCTTCGTACGGCAAGGCTATAAGGTGACTGTCACCTCGGGTGGTCCATACGGGACACTCAACCTTCACTGACCGTCGTCGCGCGCTGAGGTCTCTTAAACCGGCCTCCTCAAGAAGGCGCACATAAGTAAGGGCGCTTCCGTCTCCTAAAGGTAACTCTTCACCCTCCAACCGGACTATGATGTTGTCAATACCTGACCAAGAAATCGCTGCCATAATATGCTCAACAGTGCGGACAGAGACCCCGTTACATTCTAAGTCAGTAGCCCTCAGCGACCCCCCTATGTTGGCTACAGTCGCAGGCACGATTTGAGGTTCCGAAAGATCGCACCTCTCGAAACAGACCCCTGTGTCCTGCGAAGCAGGCAACATTGTGACGCACGAAAGCTTACCGGTGTGAAGCCCTAACCCTTCGTACGATACAGGCCTAAGTATGGTAGTTTGCCAATTTAACCATTTTTTGCTCAATACCTGAAATCTACCCTTTATTTGATTTCTTGTTCAGTTGATCTTTAATTATTTCTACGTTTCTCAAGTTTTCCCTTCATGCGCCCAAACACCCTGGGCAAGCGATCCTCAGTTACTCCTCAATAGGGCTACAGACTGAGCAACCGACTGTACCTTACGCCCAGCTCGGATTCGGGGGAGTCGAACACCTTTCGAGGCGTGCCTTGTTCCGCTATTTTACCTTGATTCAGAAGAATAAGCCAGTCAGCGGCACGAAGAGCGAATTTCATTTCATGGGTGACTATGACCATAGCGGCCTCACTTGTCTTGACCAGGCTTTCCATGACATCCAAGACTTCTGCAACAAGAATAGGATCGAGGGAAGCTGTAGGCTCATCCCAGAGCATAAGATTCGGCTCCGGCGCCAAAGCCCTGGCTATTGCCACACGTTGGCACTCACCGCCTGATAACTCACAAGGTCTCCTGTGAACCACATCCCCGATAAGTCCTACGCGCTTCAAAGCCCGATGTGCCTTGCGTTCAGCCTCATCACGGGTTGCGTTGGCGGCTAACAGGGGAAGAGCCACGTTCTCTAAGGCTGTAAGTCTTTGAATAAGGTTAGAGCGTTGAAAAACAAAACCTATGCGCCTGCGGACATTCAAGAGATCCGAGTAAGACAGGTTCGTTACATCCTCACCTGCCACAATGATCCTTCCGGAGTCAGGATTTATCAGTCGAACAATGCACCTTAGGAGGGTGGATTTACCGCATCCTGAAGGACCTGTGACCACTACCGTATCACCGGGCATAACCTCAAGGTCAATCCCTGACAGGGCCCGGTTTTTTCCATAGGTCTTTGAAAGGCTGCAAACTTTAAGAACCGGGGTTCCGGAGGCCTGCATTTTGAGAGACAGACTTCTTGACACGGGTATCCCCTCCTTTCCGCCTGAACATAGTCTTCGACCTGTTCATAAGGGCCAAAAGGCCCGGCCTTGAGGAAGGCACCACAATTTCACGCATTATCTGTGTGTAAGTCAGACCCATAGCTATCCCGGCGACTATCTCATCTCTCGGCGCAGGGCTGATCTTGTTTGACTGAGTCGCCACGGCAAAGCCTATAAGGGCTCCGACTACTGCGACATGCCCGGGATTAATGTAAGGCAATCTCGCGCCTGTAATTGCAAACTGGAGAGTGAGGATCACTGCGCCGACTACCGCCGAATAGACCGTACCGGAACTTCGCTCAAATTCCCTCATCGCGCTGACAATAGCAGCGTGATCCAGAATCAGGGCAAGAAATGTCATGATAACGGAGACAATCGCAGCAACTGAAGCTTTCGCCTCGCGGAGGACTCTGTATACCTCACTTCTTACCCCGGGTTCCAACAGCCCCGCAGGACTCGTGTATACACTGACCTCTTTCCCAAACATCTCTTTCGCCAAGGCTTTCGGCTTATTCGGGTCTGTCTTTTTATCTACGAGAATCAAGAGACTGTCACCTGGGATTACTTCGCCGCCTATATAACGGTCAATTAGACGAATGGATCTCCCTACCTCGTCGTCGCGAAGATCCGGCAACGATGCCTTCACCTGCTGAAGTTCTGCAATTATCGCCTTTGTATCAATTGCCTTGACTGCTTCAAGATTCTTTGCAGCCTCACTGACAGCATCCTCCATGCTTGGAATATCCAAAGCCTGGGCCTGGACAAGTACGCTGTTGGTGGCGTCCATCATGTCAGATATGACTTGGCCTGCCTGACCTGTGGCTAATACTCTTCGAATTCCTGACATTCTTTGTGAAAGGCTTTCAAGGTTTGATTTCCATTCCGCTAACTGAGAATAAACAGGATCTGCGTTTTGCATAAACTCATCAATCGCCTTGGCCCTTTCTAAGGCCTGAATACCCAACAAGTCCAGGAGATATTGGACCATATATAGTTTCTCTTGAAGTTCAGGGGATATTTCACCATAGGATCCAACCTCTTCTTGGAACTCGCCTCCTTTTGACGATAGCATCCGAGCCACTTGTTTTGTCTGAGCTTCAAATGTGTCCAATTGCCTGAGCGCGGATTCCAATGAATCGACAATACCCATGGCATCATTTATCGCCTTTTCTATGGCAGCTGCTTCCCGCCACCCAAGGGTCCCGTCAGGGCTCTTCCCCAGAGACTCCATTGCGCTTTCCAAGGCCCTCTGGACACTTATCAGCCTGCTTACTGTCTCATCGTACATCCCCAGTATGTCCAAGGTGTTTACTGCGGCTTGGTATGCATTGCTTCTGAAATCCTCAAGTTCACAGAGGAGACGAATACTCTCATCCACAGCGTACCCTATCTTCTTGCTCTCACTTATCACAGTCGCGGTCCCGATTAAGTCTTTCGCCTGATTATCGCGATCCACAGAGAACACTTGAAGCCCGGATTCCGGGATTTCTTCCGTATCCCCTTGGGTTACAATACCCCGAGCCCGGCTGCCTTTAACCTCTTCAACGAGGACTGACAAGCCTTCTATTGCATCCTCGCCTGATGCGGTTGAAGCCCTGTCGGGAGATGGTTTGCCGAAAGGCAATAACAGGACAGTATCACCGGTTTTAAGCGGGGTATCGCCTGTAATGGAGATGTCGGCGTATGCAGCGTAATGCCGAAGAAACATTTTCATTTCATCCAGCGTAGCGGAGAGATCAGCCAGATCCGAGTTCCCGCTGCGACGCGTAATATCCCGCGCAAAACTCGCTCCGGCTTCAGAAGTCAACTTCTTTATATAGGCAGCGCCTGAAGCTACCGAGTCTTCCATTTCACGCCCGATAGGAAATCTTACTTCAATTACCCGGTACTTCTCGACTAAGGCGGTCAACGCATCAGATACCTGCCTTATGTCAGCGTCAGGTTCCAACACGATTGCAATCCTGCCCCCGTCGCGAAAGCAAAATCTGACCCCTTTAACTTTTTCAGCTTGATTTAAGAGAAAATAGAAAGCGCCTGGCTCGATCCCGGTCAAAGTGAGCCTGGGTTCGATAATGAATGTCACTCCGCCGGACCCTGGGACTTCGCAGAGAAGTCTTGCAAGGTTCTCAAGCGCACTTCGACTTCGAAGCTTGTCCGGAAGCGCCACGAAAAAATTGCTTTTTCCTAAAACTACAGGGCCTTCTTTCACGTGCGCCCCTTTGAACCCGGATGATATGACTTTTTGAATCTCAGCCTTTGCTGCGTCAGAAGATTCCTCACGCACATGGAGAATAAGGTCGTACTCGCCTAACTCACCCACTACTCCTGTGACTTGTCGGGCAAGGTACGCGTTAACCGCATAGGCCACACCGCTTGCCACAGAGGCACCTATGAGCACCGTAAGGGTTATGACACGAAGGAGGTCCCACGTGAACCCCTCCTTTATTAACTCCCGCACACAGCCGCCTCCTGAATCCTTTATTGAAGATAACCCGGGTGAGTCGCCACAGGCACGAGTATCCTTGATACCATGCCAATTATAGCATAATCCCTGCTAGAGTCGGCCATGCAAATCCTACCTCTGTTGCTTACCTTTGCTTCTTGCCTTGTTTTCCCTATCCTGTCTCTGTTTGATCATTGGTGTCCTCATCGATCTCAAATTCGAAAACGACTTCCTCCTCTGCTTCCATGTAGTCCTTATCTGTCCTGAAGATCAATTTACCGCACTTTATGCTTTCACCGTTCTTGCCTTCAGCTGACACGTTACCCATTAACAGTACGACTTTTTCGCTTTCCCGATATGTAGCCTCATCCGCTTTGGCAAAAGACGAACCTCGTCTTACCTGCACATTACCTTCTGCCGTAAACCCCCTGGTTTTCGTGGAAAGATCCATCTTATCACAAGTAATTACCACCGTATCTTTTTCCAGGGAGCTGTCCGGCCCTTCATTTGCCCTGACTTCTTCCTTGGTAAGGACAACACCGCCTTCTGCGACAACCCTCTTTTCATTTATGTAAGCGGTGAAAACTTCGCCTGTAAGAACCACATCAGGTTGAATAAGCTTCACATTCCCTGACAGATGGGCGGTTTTCCGTTCCTTCACCTCTGCCCGCTCCGCCATGATTTCAACATCTCCGTATGCGATCCTCACACTGCCTTCAAACACTGTGACATCAGTATCCAAATCGACAGTGACCTTATCTTTAGCAGTCACTTGAACCTTCTCTTTAGCTGCCTCAGCACCTAAGACCGAAGGCGCTAACAGAGCAAAAAGCGCAAGTCCCAGAGCTATTCTCACCTTCCGGGATCCTAAGCCTGATATGACACACATTCATCTTCCCCTCGCTTGCTCTTGGTATTACCTGAACAGTCAGTCATCCCCTATTTCTATTTCCATTATCGTCTCTCCGACAGCCTCGAGGATGTTATCGCCCGGCGCGTACTCTGCTCGAAGGCACTTAAGGACGGCATCTTCACCCTGCTTGATAAGGACATTTCCTTCTAAGACGACCTTATCACAGTTCTTGTTCCAAGTGAGGGTATATGCGGACAAGCTATCGCCTGAAGCTGAGTGAAAAACGACGCTCTCCAGGTTGAGACTGTCAGTCTTCATATTGACCTCTGCCCCTTCAGCCGAAAAATACATCCAGGCCCTGTCTTCGTCATAGAAGACACCTTCCTTGATGCCTTCCAACTTAACCCGGTTATTATCATCAGTTGATATTACCTTGTCAGCCTTAAATTCCCAACGCTTCTTGCCTTCGGATCTGCCCACAAAATGGGTGGACTCGGCGGAAATCCCGGCCGTCTCACAAGATGAGGCGCCTTGGATTTGCGAATCAGCCAAGGCGCCTGAATCCTCATAGGACGCGCGTCGTGGGAGCACTGTCATCAATACGAGAAAACAAGCAATACCAAGAATCGCCACTATCACCGGTATAATGAACTTTCTTGACATTGCCTGCACCTCCCTGACCATGGCACTCTTAACTTGCGCCCTTTATCCTGACAGCGGTGAGGTAGCCGGTGTCGCGTTCGGCGACGACCTGCTTGCGGCAGACCTCGTTCGAATTTGGCACATAGGCCTGTCAAATCCTCTACGTCCCTCGCTGCAAGCACCGGCTACCCTTAATCTGCATCTCATCTCTTCACGGCATCATTGCCGCTCAGACAGAGGCCCCTCAAAACAGGGCTTTTTTCCGTTTTCGCGAAAGTATTCATGGATCCTTCTTCGTATTTGTCTTTGCCTCTACTTTCCATTATTATTTCAGTTGGATGCTCCAGGTATAGTATTATCAGATCTCTTCCGCATCCTAATGGCCTTTGGTGTTCTTGTCCAAGGCCTTAAAATCCACTGATGTGAATGACTCATAAATTCCTTTGCTTGTAAACGCTAAAACAAACCCAGGATAGTCTTTCGGGAGTATGGATTTGTAAACAGGAAGCCAGAAAAAACATTTCTCAGAAGGGATGTTGAAATATGAATATGAGGACGGCAAGGCAGTGTTTACGATCTCCCTTTATCACCGCACATTCTGGATGTATGAATACTGCTTCGAATTCCGTAGATTCAATTGCTCAAGGAATAAGATTCGGCGCTGATATTATAGAAATTGATGTGAGTGTGACTTCTGACGGTGTTCCGGTGCTGTTCCATGATTATGCGATTTTCTTCGAAAGCAAAAGCTTCCCAATACGAGAAATCGGGTATAGGGAACTTAAAGAGTATGTTGACGGTCTCATGAGACTGGACGAAGCCTTTGAGATAGGAGATGCAAGGGAGAGGCTTTTTAACTTGGACATTAAGGATCACGAAGCCTACAAGATTATTGCTGATACTGTTATTGCGAGCGATATGGCTGAGAAAGTATTTGTTACCGGATGCGACGCCAAAACCGCCTATAGAATCAAGACATATGTTCCACAGATTCAAGTGTTGCTAAACGCTGAAATGGAGATTGGAAACATAAAAAACGCAGGGAGCAACTACGATTCCCTTATGTGCGACATTTGCAATAAAGCTGTATCCAATTATTGCTGCGGTATTAATATTGACTATCGACACTGCAAAGATGAACTTGTTTTTGCTGCCCGCAGACGGGGCTTGTTAGTCTTTGTATGGACAATTGACGACGCTAAGGACATGAAGGCGTTTCTGAATTTAGGTGTTGACTCTATCACTACAAATGAAGTTGAGACGTTAAGGAATTTGCTGATTCAAAAGAAGAGCTAGATATCAAGTCTAAGCTCAACACGATTGCAGAAAAAAATAAAGCAAAATAAAGAGGAATTAGGCAAGTCAAGTAGAATGAATTATGCAAAGATAGGTCATCAGACATCCTAATGTCTCTGTTAAAAAAAGGAGCAATGAAAAGGACAATAAACGTAGGAATGCAAGCAAGAACACAACTATGAGTCTTTTGTGCATAAGAAACCTAACCATATTGGTAGAAAGTTGGTAAGCAAGTGCCCAAAAGAGATAGAGCACGTCGATTTCAATCTGGGTTAGGAGCAGTTCTTAAGTATTTGGCGTTAATACTTATAATTGTGTGGTCATTATTCCCGGTTTACTGGATGCTGAATAATTCGTTTAAAAATCGTGTAGAACAATTCTCAGCTGTGCCTACATTTTTTCCTCACGAGATAACCTTTGAAAACTACAAGGAACTCTTCGACAACCTAGGTTTTGGCAATGTGGTAGCAAATAGCTTTACGGTCTCCTTAACATCTACGGTTATTGCCATAGTTATCGGGTCACTGGCTGCCTATAGCCTATCGAGGTTTAGATTCAAAGGGAAACGCATGCTAATGATATGGATATTGCTCACCAGGATCTTTCCGCCTGTCACTTTTGTGATACCTCTTTACAATATTATGAGAAACGCCGGATTGCTAAATACAAGAACTGCGCTTGTGCTGGCATATATTGTTTTTAACTTGCCCTTTGCAATTTGGATGCTGATAAACTTCTTCAACGAGATCCCTGTCGAAGTGGAAGAGAGCTCAATGGTAGACGGCGCCACTTTATTTCAAACTTTTTCAAGAATTGTATTGCCTTTAGTGCTGCCTGGTTTAGCTGCTACCGCTATTTTTACTTTCATCATGTCATGGAATGAATTCATGTATGCAATGATCTTCATACAATCTCCAAACCTTGCCACTGTTCCTGTGGCCTTGTCAGGCCTTATAACCGAATACTTAGTGCTGTGGGGTCCTATGAGCGCAGGAGGGATACTGTCTGTTATACCGATACTTGCCTTCGTAGTCTTAATGCAAGACTACCTAATTAAAGGTCTCACCCTTGGAGCGGTCAAGGGTTGAAAGAATCATGAAAAAGGAGATGAGTAAATGTTAAGGAAGAAGTTTAGTTTGTCCTTACTCGCTATGGTGGTTTTGATGGCTCTCGCGGTAACAGGGTCCATCCCTGGCCTGGCTGCCGGAAAACCGGGAGAAGTGACCCTAACCCTTGCAGCGAGAGCAGGAGCGATGGGGGATGCCTTGACTGAATCAGCCAAAAGATACGAGGAAATAACAGGCGTAAAAGTCCAGGTTGTGTGTATGCCCTATGCGGAACTCAAAGAGACTGCTGTGCTCGACGTTAGGAACAACGCAGGCGCTTATGACTTAGTCATGCTGGATGACCCGTGGATGCCTGAATTCTCCCAAGGCAAACTCCTGACGAATCTTGATGAGTACTTCAAAGACGGACTCGATGATGATTTCATTGAAAACTGTGTAGCGCTGTGCAGAGATCCGTATGGTAAAGGGTCATTATTTGCTGTTCCTGCAATAGGAAATGTTACGATGTTCTATTACAGGCACGATCTCCTTAAGAAATACAATCTGTCTCCTCCGAAAACATGGGATGATGTTATAAAGATAGCCGAAATCATAACAAGGGATGAACCTGATACATACGGATATGTGGTCAGAGGTCAGAGAGGGAACCCGATAGTCGCTGATTATCTGCCGGTTTTCTGGGCCTACGGCGGGGAAGTGCTGGATGAAAATATGAAGCCTGCTGTAAACAGTGAAGCAGGTGTAAAGGCCATGGAAACCTACTTGAAATTGAAGGAGCTCAGCCCGAAGGGGTGCGAGACTTTTGACAGTGACCAGATTGCCACCGCATTGACGCAAGGCCAAATAGCCATGACCATTGCGTGGCCTTCCTGGGTATCCCAAGTGGATAACCCCCAGAGTTCCAAGGTAGTCGGAAAAATTGAGTTCCTCGCTGTACCGGGCCAGACGAAGGATTCCGCTGCTATGATTGGCAACTGGCTGCTGGGTATTCCGAAGACATCCAGAAATAAGGATCAAGCGGTAGAATTCGCAAAATGGGTGATCAGCCCGGAGGCGCAAAAAGAAATGGCGTTAATGGGCGGAGGGGCGCCTACAAGAAAGAGCCTCTATAACGATCCTGATTTAACCGCAAAATACCGTCACTATCCGGCGCAGCTTTCTGCCCTTGAGCACTCTGTGGCTCGTCCAAGGACCCCTTATTGGAGCCAGATTGAGGATGTATGGGGACTGTATCTGTCTCAGATACTGGTCGGACAGATTGGTATCCGTGAAGGTCTTGACAAGGCCAATAAGGAAATTGAGAAGATACTGAGATAGCCAACGATAACGGCCGGTCTTTCTCTGATTTCCAAAGCAGGGAAAGACCGGCAAAAGGTGATATTATGCGAAAAGCTGAGAAGCTTACTTATCTATTTGTCGTGCCTGCAGTAGTGGTTTTTGCATTATTGACTGTATATCCATTAATATACGCTATAGTCACAAGTTTCTACAAAATAGATTTCATAAGGGCTAAAACCACGTTTTATGGCATTCAAAACTATGTCGGGATCCTCACTGATGAGACCTTTTGGGTTGCAGTGAAAAATACACTATCCTTTGTTGTGTTGGCTGTAGTTTTCGAGACTCTTCTCGGCACAGTATTCGCCCTGTTTTTTAATTCGGGGTTCCGGTTCACGAAACTTTATAGGACGATAGTCCTTGTGCCAATGCTTTTACCGCCTATAACAGTAGCCTTAACATGGAAAATGATGTACGATTACAATTTTGGCATATTTAATTTCCTGTTGAAAACCTTAGGACTATCGCCTGTCGAGTGGTTAAGCTCCACTAATTGGGCATTGCTTTCAGTAGTTTTGACAGACATATGGCAATGGACGCCCTTTGTATTTCTTGTGGTGCTCGCCAGCCTCCAATCGATACCACTGGAGATATATGAGAGCGCGCAAGTGGAAGGCGCAAGTTACGTCGAGACCCTAAGATACATTACATTACCGCTCTTGCGTCCGGCCCTTGCTCTGGCGCTTCTGCTAAGGACCATTGACACTTTTAGGGTCTTTGACAAGATGTACACGTTAACCGGGGGAGGTCCGGGCAATGCCACGGAAACCATAATCTTTTACATTTATCGATACGGTTTTAGGTATTTCCAAACCGGTTATGCAGCAGCAGCTTCAATCATAATGGTCATAATGGTTCTGGTATTCTCAATTCCCTATATAAAGCAAGTAGTCGGAGCAGCGGATTTCGGGCGTAATACTAATTGAACACTAATCAATCGATTCTTCTAAAACAAGACGCCCTCTTCACCGAGGCCCATCTTCACGGTATCGTGAGGAAAAGCCTTGATTCTATACTCCAGCCATACTTGCTTTTGAATGTAATTATAGGAAAGCCTAAGTTCTCTGCAATGCATATCTCGGGTGACTGCCACATCCCCGCGAAGAACGCTCGGCGCCTTGGACTTTGAAGCGCCTCCGTATACGAGTCGCCATTCCAGCCCCCATGCATCAGACACTCGGAGAGCAACTTGACTTTCCACCCTATCCAAGGCTTCCCGGGAGAAATCATACCTTGCCCCAAGTTTGATAAGGCATCTTTCTGATGCAGCTATTTCCAGCTTCCCAATGGCGTCCTGCATGGAGCTGGATTCAGGATCATAGGCAGCGGAGGCTTCCACTGCCCAGACTTTCCCCAATGACAGTCTGGCTTTCCCTGAGACGCTCCGATAAGTGTTTGTATAAAAATCATACCCGCAGTCAATTGATGCAGCGAAGATGCCCTTAGAGAGACTCAATCTCCCGGTCAAGAGCCCTTTTCTGTCTTTCTTGTCAAAGGCGAAGGGAGTTTCTCCGAATATGCCGCAATAGTCATATCTTGCGGAAACAATAGCTGCATTATCAAAGGCACGTGTCTCTAACCCTAATACTCCTTGAAGCACATACCTCTTATCGCCTGTAGTATAGTTGTCAAAGCTTGCGCCTGCGGATAGAGTCATCTTTGATGTGTTCCCAAGACGATATGTCTGTTCCAACCCGCAAATCCCAATATGGACCCGAGATGCTCGAGTGATAGGATCGTCATACCAAAAGGAGGTCTTCTCCGCGTACCGGCCGTAGGCTACAGTCCATTGGAGTCTTAACGGAAACTTGCCCAATGCAAACGGGCAACTTTCAACGACTATCTCCGGCGCACGTCCTATAGCTTCATAAGGGAGTGGGTCCACTTCACCTTCTTCTTCCTTCTCCCGCCTTTCTCGAGGTTTCACATACTGCTCAGCCACTGCGCGGGCAGATGCGGCTTTGAAATCCTTTGCCGCTTCAAGCCGGTAATTGAAGTATCTATCATCCTTCCAAGGCCCGTCTTGGACTTGGCGCTCAAAGAACCTAAAATCCCCTGAAAGAGACAACCCTTCCGGGGCTTTCCATCTCCCTGTCAATGTCACACGTGTCTCATCAGATGTTGACACCCCTTGCATCCAGGCTTTGTCCACAACGAGATCCGCGGATTTCCTGTCGTCCTTGTACTTAACCTTCGCCGTGCCGGAAATCTGCGTGTTGAAAACACCTGCAAGAGACAGGTTATCAGAATACTTGACGTCAAGAGAGCATGTAGCATAGGAACCTAACGATAATTCATGGCTAAGCTCCAGTTTGGAATCGATATGGCTTGTGGTTCTGTTCATCAACTCATATATGGACAGAAAACCGGTCCCTAAGTTTCCGTAATCATAAACATGCTTTACACCTAAACCCAGTCCTAACCTGCTGAAATAGTCCAAATACAGAAAACCGCGGAATGAAGGATTTCTGTAGTAATTGTAGGCGGTCTTTATGAACCAGCCTTCTTGAACACCATATCCTACCTGCGGCATATCGAATCTGTTCTCTTCTCTGAGGGGAATGACGAGGTGAGGCCAATGAAGGATACACAGTTTACCTTCCCAGTATGACAACTGCCAAAGCTCCATCCTGTCGCCTATATGGATTTCTATTTTCCCGGCCTCAATCCGGTAATGAGGAGTCTCCAGGTCACACGTGGTGAAACTTCCGCCTTCTATCCGTATCCTGCCGGGTTCAGCCTGGAATTCGGCGCCGGTCACATACATAGGGCCTTCCATGCGATCGCTTTGTAGAGTCACATTCCCGGATCTGAAAACTCCACACTTCGATGTCAAATCGTAAGTGAGATTTTTGCCTCTTGCCACATCCTCCCCGTCATGAAACTCAACGTTTCCTGAAGCTGCAAGCTCGCCGGACACTGCTTCTATCTCCAGAAGATCACAGCAAATCATGATATCCTTGTACTTGAGGACTACATTACCTTCGGCGCGGGCAACTTGCGTCTCCAAATCAACGCTTAAGGTATCACCTGTAAGCTGTACAGTGCAGGTTGAACCTGCAGCGCAACGATTAGGCAAGAGAAAGACAGAACATGGAAGAATAAAAGCTATAACAACCAATACCAATACAGTCGTGCGCCTACCTGACACCTTCTTACCCATGTCTACAGCCTTCCGCCTCTTGGCGCTTGTTCGCTACGGACAATGAGCGCAACGCCAACCACAGCGAATATAATATTTCCCGTCCATGCTGCCACAAACGGAGGTAAGACATTAGAAACCCCCAAAGAACGCAGGATTGAAGAAAGGGCATAGTAGAGAAGAGAGATACACCCCCCCAGTGCTATGCCGGCAGACCTTCCGGTCTTGGGACTTACGGTGCCGATAGCAATAGGGGCGCCGGTTAAGACGAATATGAACGCAGCAAAAGGCAGAGCCAGTTTTAATTGGTAATCTACTATGAGCGCTGATACGTCAACACCGCCTGTCCGGAACAAATCAATATACGATTTCAACTCTCGTCTACTCATCTCAGCCGGAGTCTTTTGCCCGCTGAAGAAGGGTTCAGATTCCTGATCCATACGTAGACTCATTTCCTTGAACTTGGCTTCGTAAACCACATAACCTTCGGCATCCAAGTCGTGCACTACTCCGTCAGAGAGAGTCCATACGACCCCTTTCGCGCTCCCGCTCTTGGCAGTGATGATCCTGGGAGGCCCCTCCTTTTGCGCCTCATAAACTAAGACATCACGTAATTCCTGTGAAGATTGGTCGACCTTCCGAATGTAGAAGAATCTGTCCCCGGTAGCTCTGAAAAACACGTTTTCCTCCGCAGTCGGGATGGCCTCCTCCAGAATAATCCTCCTGATTATGTTCTCAAACTCATGGTTGGCCCAGGGAACTACGCGCTCGTTGAAAGCAAAGGAGGCAACACTTGCCACAAGGCCCAGGACAAGAAGAGGCATGACAAGCCTTAAAGCCCTGACTCCACCTGTGCGGAGAGCAGCAAGTTCACTGTCCTTCCCCAAACGCATGAGAGACAAGAGAGCACCGCAAAGCGTAGATACAGGGATAGACTGAGCTATAGCATCAGGAAGCTTATAGAGAAGCAACCTGGCAACTGTGCCTGTGGCGATTTTCTTTACAATAATCAACTCAGCGAGCCAAAACAGTTGGCTCGCGAGGATTATCAATATAAATCCGCCTATGCATCCAAGAAAAGGCGTAACAAATTCTTTTGATATGTATCGGTCGATAATCTTCAGAACTTAACCGTCACTCCTATCTGATGAGTGCCGCCGAGACCGGAGTGTCCGGGAACTGTAGCAACGTCCAGATAAGCGTAATCTATGGCATATCTCCCTCGGTGTAATCCAATTCCGCAAGTTACAGCTCCCTCGCCCGGCCTAATCCCATAATAACCGAATCTTGCAGCTAAATGCGGAGTAAGCCACCGCTCAAGCCCGAATCTGGGACACAGTCCGCTGCCCTGATAGGTTCCGGACGCCAAAAGCTGCAGGCCTAGATCGTATATGTCAAAGGCAATCAACGTGTAAGGGTCAGGCCTGTATCCGATTCCCGGACGGATATTGATCCGTCTTACCTCGCTGCTTCCGTCATTCCACTCTAAATTCGATAACCCTGCATCCTGAAGCAAGCAACCAATTGAGAGCTTAGTATTTACCCGGTATAGGATCCCTAAGTCTAATCCCCAACGGGATCCTAACACCAAATCTTCGTCTTTGGCGCGCATGGAATAAGTTTCGAACCTGAGATTTGCGCCAATGGAAAGCCTGTCTGCAACCGGTGTAGCGATGGAGCCAGTGAACCAGGTTCCGGCCTGATAACCACCGCTATCCGAAGGCCTGCCCAGATGTTCCCGGATCAGGCTGAAGCCGAAAGCAATGTCGCCGTATCCGGGGGAAACATATGCCAGGAAGTCATCGTAGTTGTACGTATCCCTGTTGTTCAGGGTTGAGGTAACATGAAGGCTTGACTGCTCCAGCATGGCTATGCCTGCAGGATTCCAATACACAGCGCTCATGTCATCAGCGATCCCGACAAATGTGCCCCCCATTGCCATTTGCCTCGCGCCTACACAAGCTGACGCGGACCCCTCCACAAAAGAGACAAGCACGATTACTGTAATAGCGATTAGTAAGCACAGACCGTACTTGCCAGGTCTTGCCATATTATTCTCCCCTCTCCCCGCATAGTATTTTCGCTGTATCCCGCCTAAATCCCTTCTCAAATGCCAGAGGGGAAAAAGTATCCAAAAAAGAAGCAAGCCCTTGACCGAACAGCCAAGGGCGAATATCAATCACTCCGGGAAAGAATAATTGAGCCTTGCTTAGAACTTCGTTGTGAAGGATACCCCTGCTGACAAATGACCGGTGTCTAATAACCCTATACTCAGACTGAGGCCCTTGGCAAAGTCGAACCTGGCGCCGATATTGAATTCGCCTCCGACGTATTCGCCAATCACAGTAGTAGTAGGCGCCTGGGGCCCTGTACCGCTGGAGATAGTCACCGGATTAAGGACATGATCAAACCCTACGAATATCCCGTTGAACCTACCTGTTCCGAACCCTATGTGAGCTCTGGGGCCGGATGTCATAAGACGTTTGCTGGCAGCTACATAAAGAGCCTGGCCTTCGAGGCCTATGGAAACCGCAGGCGCATTCGACGTTTCGCCCAGAAGCCTTAGCTTCGCCATGGGGTATACTGTGGCGCCATCCCAGAACCCTTTTGAACCCAGCCCTATCTCCAAATTTGGTATGATTCCCGCGCCTATGTACACACAATTGCCAAGGCCAAGTCGACTGTATCCTATAACAAAGCTACCCTGTCCTAGCGTGTCAGCAGACGGCGCAAGCAAAAGCCCGGTCTTGCCGGACTGGGATGTGGCTGCAAAGCTAACCTGAGACACACTGATGAGCAGCGCTAATACTATACCTACAGTAGCCACAAAGTTTGATCTGGTTTTCCTTCTTGCCATAGAATAATCCCCCTTTAACAACACTTATGGAAGGACTATTCTTCACGAACCACCTGTTTTCCTACTTTAACCTTACCATGATTCAATTACATATTCATCCAAAAACCGCCTGCATGTGACGAAACGTCCGGCGTTACCCTATAGCTTTACTTAAAAAACCTTAGTCGCGAAGAGATTTGATTCATGTTATCCGGAACGTTCCATCTCGTTGAGTCTTCTTTCCAGCTCCCGCAATTTCTCCAAAACATCAGGCAGTTTACGGGATGCTGCTTCTATCTTCAGTTGCTCTTTGTGGGGACGAGCCGGTCTGCCTGACACAAAGGAACCGGGAGGCAGATTTGTGAATACTTCGGCCCCGCCTGCCACCAGACTGCCCGGCCCAATCGTAACATGATCACTTATACCCACCTGGCCTGCAAGAATACTCCCTTCCCCGATCTCGCTGGATCCGCCTATCCCGGTCTGTGCCACTATAATGCAGCGGTCCCCGATTCTCACATTGTGCCCTATTTGGACCAAGTTGTCTATCTTAGTGCCTTTGCCGATAATTGTAGCGCCCATGGTGGCCCTGTCGATACATGTGTTTGCGCCGATCTCAACATCGTCCTCGACTATAACAGTCCCTGTCTGCGGGATTTTGTGATGTTCATTTTCATAGGTCACAAAACCGAATCCGCAAGCTCCGATTATCGCACCTCCGTGGATAATAACGTCTCTCCCAATGGATACGCGCTCTCGTATCACGGCATTGGGATAGATAACGGTTCCATCGCCAATCTTCACATCTTCACCGATATAAACACCGGGATACAGGATAACCCCTTCCCCCAGAACTACGCGGGCTTCAATCACTACCTTGGGGCCTATTCGAACTCCCTTGCCTATTATCGCGCTTTCAGCGACAACGCTCTCTTTGTGAATCCCCTCAGGGGGACGAGGGATATCAGGCGCGAATATCTCAAGTGTTTTTGCAAAAGCAAATCGTGGATTCTCTACGAGTATACCCGGTTTCGTCTTAAGATCCTCTCCATGTTTCGCAATAACAGCGCCTGCACGACCCTGTGTGGCAACTTCAAGAATCTTAGCGCTTTCCGCAAAAGTAATATCACCGGGGCCTGCGTTTTCCACAGCAGCCGCCCCCATAATACAAAGTCGGGGGTCTCCCACTGGAACACCCCCTACAATCCTTGCTAATTCCTCCAATGTTAACTCTTTGCTCATCTTTATGCACTCTCACTCACAATTTCGAATAATCCGGATGACAGCAGGAGTCATGTCAACATCCCAAGACTCAGTCTCTCTATGTTCAGAATCATACTCGACTATTTCTATCAAGATACCCGTATCATCCCTAAGATCTGACACTGCACGGTATATATCGTTCTTGATACTGTCTTCGACCTGCTCCCGACTTGTCGTGAGTTCACGTAGCTCGTCAGTGAATTGAGCTTCTCTATCCTTGAACTCCTTGGATATCTCAGCATGCCTCGCCGAAAGCTCAATCCGCCCTCGTCTGGAGGCCTCTTCCTGCCAGATCTTGAGATCGTCGGGGTCTAAAGGCCTCCCGTCAGAAAACAAGCCTTCCATTTCTTTCTCCAGTCTCTCTCGTTCCTTTCTGAGCTCAGAAGATATCCAATTGGCTTGTTCGTCAATATACCTTGCAAGTTCGGCTTCAGTCGAAGCTGTTTCCCGAGCTTCATACAACGCATAACTATCATCCAAGGCTTTCCGTTTAGCTACAAGTTTCTCCTCAATGTTATCATTGAGTTGCCGAAGCTTCTCTTCAAGCTCCTCTCGCTCGGCATTTGATAATTCCAGAAGTTCCAATTTCAGCTGGGTGTTAATAATCGTAAGATAGCTCTCCTTAACTACTCTGTCTTTAAATTCGTCGAATTCGTTGTTGAGACGGGCTTCCTCTGCATAAAGCCTGTCTTCCAGGTTTGACTGAAGCTCGATTCCCTTTGCCTTAATACGCGCATCCGATTCTTCTATGAGAGACGCTTCCGCCAAGACAAGCCCGGACTCTAATGCACCGGCATGCTCAGGCAATTTGAAACCTTCATAAGAACTCATTTGAACTTTCTCATCTAGGACCTGTTCGGACGCATCAAGACATTTCAGCACGTCCTCTTCGGTAATCCCTGATGCATCCACATAACTCCGCCACCGACTTTTCATTGTCTCTATGTCCCGATCGATGCGGATTACTTCCATCCACAACGGATGTTTCTTCATTGCTTGATTTAACAAGACAAACCCTGTCTTTATGTTGTCTGAAATGTCAGGCGTTAAGGTTACGGACTCATGTTCCGAGGATAATAAGCCGTCAGCCGTACCAACATCAACATGTATAGAATCCGGAGGCACTGAAATGACTGACCCTGTCTCTCCGTAAGAATCTTTATTGCTTCTTTCTTCATCTATTGAAACTAATGGAAAAAATACTGACACATCAGACAAAGAGAGAGAACTCAATTCATCCGCTTGGAAATCCTCAAAGACCCATGGAGAAAGAGTCGGGGCCCCTCTGTCAATGATGAGGGGCCTCAGAGGTTTAAGCTGATTTTGAAAATCAACAAGGTTCGGGCTCCCATGAAGGACACAGGTATCACTCTTAAGTGAAACCTCCTGTGTTAACGGGAGCTTGACTGCTATAACAGCCAGGACTCCAACAAGTCCAATTATCGCAGAGTAAACTAACCGCTTCATCAGTATCCCGCCAAAGCCTGGCATTTTAAACTAGCCTGGGCGACCTGCCTGTTATTTCACCCCGAGCTTCTTCAAGACAGGATCTGTAAGATCCTTGCCTCCTGTGACAACAATAGGTATGGATATCGGAATAGGTTGCGTGCCAACAATGCTTGCGCTCTTGTCACGGACAGGCACAAGCGCTTCGAACTCCACTCGCTGGCTGAGAACAACGGAGCAACCTTCACTCTTCGCAACATCTTCAATAGCCTTTTGAATTTTGTCCTGGAAAGGCTGGTTCAACTCTATCTGCTTTTCAGTTAATTTCTTTTCGAGATCAAGCAGTTTTGCCCGCTTGCTCTGTTCATCAAGCCCTTCCGCTTGAGACTCGTATTCCTTCTGAAGCTTCTGGGCAAATGCTTCATAATCCTTTTGCGCTTTTGTATATTCAGGCGAACCTTCCACTTCTGCAATTATCTTTGATGAATATACGAATCCAACCGGGCCCGCTCCGTTTGCAGCTCTAAGGCCTTTGTCTCCGACAAGGCTTACGACAACTGCCACAGCGGCGATAACGACTACCAGTAAACCTAGGAGTCTTGTTTGGGACTTTGACATTCCTGCACTTCCTTTCACCAACGCTGACGCTTTGACTAAGACCGGAAAGGAGCGTGTCCCTTCCAATCCGCCTATTAATTAATAATATCACATAGCCGCCGGAACTTTCCACGGCATCAATACTTACTTCGATTGTTTCTTTCAGGGTTGCTTAGAACATTTGGCCAAAACTGAGGTATGCTTGGCCTCCTTGCTTTCCTATCCCATAGTCGATTCGAAGCATCCCTATAGGGGTCTCAACTCTGACTCCAAGGCCTGCGCCTGTTGAGAAGCCTCCTACATTAATCTCCTCGTCTTTCAGCCATATGCCGCCTGTATCCACGAACACTACTCCCTGAACGCCCTTTAGTATCCGGAACCTGTATTCCGCGTTAGCCAGCAGCATACTGTCACCGTAAAACTCGCCGTAGTTGTAGCCGCGGAGTGTTTCAGCGCCGCCGATACGGTACTGCTCATGAAGGGGAAGGACTCCGGTGGATGCCCCCCCAGACAGCCTCACTGCAAGCACTTGATTAGGCCTAACCTCCCGATACGCGCTGCCTTCTCCTTGGTACTTGGAAAACGTATAGCTGCCACCGAGAAGCCCGCCTGCAGTTTCTGCCGAAGCCCGCCAATAGAACCCTTTAGTCGGATTCATATAGTGATCCCGCGTGTCACCGGTAAGGGACAATGTAAGGCTCCTTGTGTCCCCACTGGGGTTCTTCCCAGGCAGCCATGCCCACTCCGCTTTCTCTGTCTTGGCTTTACCTTCCTGAGGCAACGGAACAAGTTCTGTCCCGTCAATTCTGAGGGACAAAGACAGCCTCATGTTTTGCTTAAGAGGCCTCCCTATAGATGCGTTTCCGCCCCTTCTGAGCTCATCATATCTGATTTCACAAGGAGAATCCCCTGCCCCGTTCCATTGGAACCTACTCTCATCCCACTTCCTGGTCACTGCTTGAGTGCGGTTATAAAGGTTAATACCGAAGGAGGTCTGCTTCGCGTCAATCCATGGGTCGTAGAAACCCAAAGAATAAGAACTGCGGCCCTTTCCAAATTGCCAGTTGACGTTTACAGTCTGAAGTCTCCCAAGGAAGTTGGATTCAGAGACCTCGATATACCCAATAAGTTTCTCAGTGCTGCTGTATCCTGCACCTATACCGGCACTACCTGTCCTGGCTTCTTTCAGCACGTACGCGACTATGTAAGCATCTTCTGTTTCCGCCATGTCCAGCTTTATGTCAATGCTCTCGAAAATCCCGAGATTCCCGAGTTTTCGTTGATCCTCACGGAGCTTGTTGACGTTTAGCAATTCACCGGGCTCAACCGTTATGTACCTTTGTATTACATGGTTTTTTGTCTTCTTGTTTCCCTCTATCCGTACATCAGCTACACGAAGCTCCACGAGTTCTATTGTGATATCTCCCTGTTCTGAGATGTTTACGTCTTTGATTTTAGCAGAGTAACCTTCGTTATAGTAGTACTTGAGAATTCGCTCGAGATCCCCGTTCAGCTTTTTCAAGTTGAGAATCTCCTCCGGCCGTACGCTCATCAAAAGATCGAGCTTGTCCCGGCTGACTGCCTCGTTACCCTTGAAATCAACAGACGCGATCATCGGATTTTCCACAACCTCATATACAAGTTTTATCCCTCCTAAGTGGGGATAAAACCTTGCTGCTACATTAAAAAACAACCCGATATCGCTAATGGCTTCAAGGTCGACTCTTACCGCATCCTCTGTCAGCAGGTCTCCAGGTTTCACCTTGACAACTTCCAAGACTGTTTCTTGAGAAACAGTCTTGAGCCCTTCGACCTCAACTGCGATTATTTTCTCGCCTGTGGGCACTTGCGCCAAGACACAGGGAGACAATAAACCTGCAAGAGCTATGGTCAAGACTGCAACCAACGCTGCTGTTGCAATAGATCCCTCACGAATGTTCTTGGCGAATCTTCGCGGTTGCCCGGATAATGAATTCACATTTGTCCCTCCTATTCGACACACGCAGATATTCACTTATTATAACTCTAACATTTCTTCAGAAATCATGTCCCAACTGAACCTCTCAGCAACATAGGTATCATCTTCTACCCGCCTTACGTAAATCCTTCCCATCTATCTATCCAAATATTGATGGTATCAGCAATGAGTCCCAGAGCTTCCAGGCAAGTTGTTATAGATCTTCAGCCATTCTTAACCTCATGAGTCCTATTTCGGGCTGTCAGCAACTGCAGCACAAGTTAACGGGGATGTACTTAGAATCTTAGTCGGGCTTCAACACTGAAGATCTTCTCTCCCCTTTCATCGAACCGCCCTGTAAACACTACACCGGGACGGTAGAAGTAATCAAACTTCAAAACCCCGTAAGAGTCAGGACCCAAAACTTTTTCGTAACTGAGATATAAGTTGTCTATTAGATATTTGCCGACTCTGAGAGTCAGTTCACTTGACATACCTCTCTCAATTCTAAACTCGTCTAAAGCCAGAAGAGCTTCGAAGGCTCTCCCGATTCCCCCTGACACCTGGAGACGGAGCTCTTGCTCAAAAATCCTGGCTAATTCCTCCTTGATGGCACCTTCAACATCGCCTGCAAGTATCTTGGTCAAAGCGCCGGGGTAATTCAGCAATGCCAGAACCTCATCATGGGTCATAGGCGGACTTGACGATAACTCCAAAGTTAGATTATCAGGCAAGGTCCCGTGCAGTCCGATGAATATTCTTACCTCACCTGAAGTTGTTTCCGCTTCAAGCTCGATTGCAGGCATAATACCGAGTTTCTCAGTGAATTCAACGACAGCCCGCCGTATGGTAAACTCATTCCCGAAGTATGCGAACCAACCCCTCCGGGCTTCCATTCTGCCTGACGCTTTTGGCTCCTTGAGAGTACCACTGAGTTTTACAGACCCGGATGCGGGAACATCCATGATCTTCGTTCGCACCCTGAGGTCTCCCTCAGTAGCCACAGTCAGAGCCAAATCCGCGTCAAACAGAGGGGCCCCTGCAAAGGACCATGTATCCGGTGAGACTATCGCCTTGGCGAGACTGATTCTGCCGGAGACTAACGGATGGCTGACAGGGCCGTATAATTTGATATCCGAATTGACTATACTCCGGAAAATACCTGTATTCACCATGGCCCCTTGCGATGTTAACGTTAAGTCAAGTCTCGGTCCTCCCTGCTCTTGGAACGTGACAAAGCCTGATGCTTTGACCTCGCCGTCCCCAAGCCGGCATGAAAGCCTCTCAATGCTCGCTTGAGTCCCTTCGAAGTTAACCTTAGCATCAATGTTTCTAAACACGTCAATAATAGGTGAAAGTTTTACAGTCCCGTCATTCACTTGGGCAAAGCCATACAGCCTTGGAGCTGCAACTCGCCCGGCAACATGAAGGTCTATGTCAGTTTCACCTTCTGCCCACTCAATTCCGTGGTAGAACATGGAGATAAATTCAAGCTTCGCATTGGTCATCTGCAAGCTCACGTCGAGTTCTTCCCTTGATGGGTAGGCTGTTATCCCTATTGCCTCAAGACTCTCTTTCGGGATAGGAACCTTGCCGTGCAAGGTGGCCTTGTGCCGTCCTTGAAGAATCTCACCGTCTTCAATAGTAAGCACCCCACCGCTAAAGGCCATTCTAGCGGCTAAGAGGTCGAAGGCAACTTTCTCCACACTGCCGTCGGCAATTCTAAGAGATAGGACAGCGGAAGGATTCGCGAGTTCTCCTTCGACTTTCATGGCAAGATCCACATTCCCTTTGAATGAGTATTTCCATCCCATTACAGCAGAAAGAGCACTGATATCAAAACACCTGGCTGAACCTGTGAGAGAAATTGGCCCAACTAATCCTAAACTACCGTCTGCCTCGAAGTAACCGCCGCCTTCCTGAAACAGCTGTAAGATTCGCAAATTGACGCGATCTTCTGCGATTCCTACATCCAGTGACGCACTTTCAAGAGGAATACCTCTTGCAACCAGACGACCGGTATTAAGTTTGAGATCTATTGCAGGCTGAGACAGATTTCCACGAACATCGGCCTTACCGCTGATTCTGCCCTCCACAGGGTCATTCTTTCCCGGGCGCAAAATAGCAAGAACAGTCTTTACATCCAGGTCTTTAGCGGTAACCGTAAGATTCAAAGGGTTGCCTTTGCCAAGTCCTATGCTTCCTACAGCTTGCGCTGTACCGCTTCCGTCATGGATTATTCCGCGTCTTACTTGCACCTCCCCGTTATCCCACTTCAGGTCGCAACTGACATCAGGAAAAAGCGCATCCATAACGGAAACATCCCTCGCCACAACCAACCCTTCCACATGAGGTTCGCTGAGCTCCCCCGCTACCTTGCCGTCAAAATCGACGATCCCTCCGCGTATGGGATTATCCGGCATGTCTATGGGAAGCTGAGACAAATCGAAGTCCCGTATGCTGACAGCAAGGTCGAGCTTGCCTTCACGCGTCACAATACCGGATGAGTTAATCTTTAGCGTTCCTGCTGTGGCGCTTAGGTCTTTTATGTTAATAGTATCTGCGGCATATGCAAAACCTGTGGTGACATAATCCAGCTTTATACCGAATACCTCTCCGGATAAGAGCCTGACTTCCCCTTCCGCCTCCGGGTTTTTCACCGTTCCTCTGACCGCGCCCTTCCCGGAAATCCGGCCGTTTACAGGCATTTCGTCGATCCCTATAGCTGACGCTAATTCGCGGATAGGCATTCCACTGATATTCGCTGATAGATCCAGACCAGGATCTTCCCTGCTTAAGTCTATTGCGCCGTTAATCTGACATGCTGCGTCTTCCTGAGTGACTAAAATATTTGAGAGATGAATCGCGTTATTCCCAAAGCTAACCCTTCCTGCTGCAGAGTCCAGCTGAATCCCGTAAATCATGGGACTTCTAATTTCAGCGAGCCCGTCTACGGAAATCTCCTTGCCTTTGCCGAAGACAGCCCCTGCGAAATTCGCGATCCCGGAGATTTCTCCATATCCCAATGATTCACCCAGCTTTTTGAGGTCAACTGCAGTCATGCCCACCTGCGCTTTGAAATCGCCGTTCTCGTGAACCACGCCTTGTGCGGTAAGACAGCAGTTAGGGCCTTCCGAAGTCAGCTTGTCGATTACTATTCGGCCATTCTCCGCTCTAAACTCCGCTTTTGTGTTATTAAACGAATAGCCTTGGACACTGCCTGCTGTTACGGCGCATGACCCTAAAATCCTGTAAGCACCCTTTTCTACCTCAAGCATGACCTCAGCGTCGAGAATCCCGGATGTCACAATCTTCTCTGATGTAACGTATGAAGCTGCTTCTTCCGCTGAGATCCCTTTAATATCAAGGGAAAGTCGTGTCCATGGATTTCGATCCGGCTCATCTTCCCCCTTCTTAAGCAGAGCAACTCCGCCGGCATTAATCTCTCCGCCCATAGTCAAGACTCGGATATCAGTAAGGGTTATTGCATTGTTACCATAGCGAAACTTCCCTTTAACCTCACTCGCTTTAAGTGATTTTCCTCCGACTTCCCCGGAAAGGTTCGCCAGAGCAAAGTCCCCGTCTGTCCACAGCTCATCAAGGGATCCGGCAAGATTCAGAGTCACTTTGCCACGTCCTTCGATATCGCCTTGAATATCAGGTGCAAATACTTCTTTTATGCGACTCAATTGGATATCGGCGAAGGACGCGGTAATATCAAAAATAGGATCGGAAAGGCCGGTGATGGTTCCCTTAACCAGGACAGGCGAGTCCGCAAAGACCATTCGGAGATTCTCTGTGCTTATGCTATTCCCGGAGAGCCTGACCCTGCCTTCTATATTCTTCGCAGGCAGTTTCATAATAGCATGCTCTGCCTGCACACCGGACAATACCACCTCTCCGGCCAATTCCAGATTCGGATAAAACCCTCGAACCCCGACATCCAGCATAGCAGAGCCTGACACACTAAGAGGCTTGCCCGCCACAACGATCTCCCCTAAGTCTTCCAGGGCCAGATCCTTGCTTTTGAGATTGATGTCTATCTCCGGCCTCTTCCCGAAATTCACGAAACCTGCCGCCTCGAACCTCGACTTCCCGAAGTTTCCTGTCACTCCCTTAATGTCCAGGGATTCTGTGTCAAAATCCACCTCCGCAACAAGATTATCAAGTCCTGCGCCGATGGAATCAAGATTCAGTATTCCTTTCGTTACCATGACTTTTCCGCTGAAGGACAAATCGTCCCCTTCAGCTTTCTTGAATGTCAATTGAGCCTTACCGTTTCCGCCGATCTCTTTGATTCCCGGATAGACCTGGCCTGCTGCAAAAGACACATTTGATACAGTGGCTGTACCTTCAAATGATACAAGGCCCGGAGGGTTGCCGGCAAAATGAATCGTGCTCTCGGCCTTGCCTGCAATACTATTGAAGCCGGCTGAAACATTGGATGCTCTGAACGAAGCGTCACTTACCGTAAGCGTTCCGTTATAGGTGGGAGCTATGCCAAAACCACCGGCGAGCGCTACTTCCAAGCGAGCAAAGCCTTCGATGGATTCGACTCCTTCCGCGATTTTCCCTACTTTCAGCGTCCCCCCTGAGATTACTGCATTTCCGTGAAAAGAACCCTGGGCCTTTCCGTCGCCTTGAAATCTCAGGCCCAGAGAAATATCGCCGTCCATGTGATCGAAGCCTTCAATCAGGCCCTTAAGCAGGACCCTGCCAGATGTAAGATTAGCAGACCCCTCATACATAACCCCATCGTCGCAACTTCTGAAAGAAACCTCAGAAGTCACGTTGCCTCCCAGGCTTTCAAGCCCTGGATAGATTTGCTCTGTACGAATCCTCCCTGAATGTATCTTAGCTTTTCCTTCATAGGCGAGGCTTTTGTCATCTGAATAAGAGAATCTTAAGTCAACATCAGCCAGGCCCTTGGCTTCAACCAAGCCAGGCAACGCTTCGTCTGCCACAAACGTAGCGTTCTTCACGGCACCCTTCCCGGAATATGCGGTAAGTCTTGCCCCATGGGTCAAGAAACGAATCTCGCCTAATGCTTCACCCTTTGCAGACTTAATAAAACCCTCGATCTCCCCTACCTCGAGATCACACTTGGCAGTAGATATGACCCCGTCTATAACCGGTTCTTCTAAGTATCTCCCTTGGAAATTCACAGTGCCCTTAACCGGACCTTCCAGTCTTCGGATACCCCCTTCAATTTCTGTGGCAAGAAGGTCCCCCCTCTTCAGGCGCCCTACGCCTTCATACTGCAGAATGTCGTCTCCTCCGCCTCGGAAGCTCACATCTATAGCGCCTTCACCGGAAAACCGCTTTATCCCGACAGGCGCGTCAGATACGTCTATGATAGCGTGAGTTAAGCTTAAATCTCCGCTATATGCGAATGTGTCTCCCAAGCTCCCGAGGATCTCCATGTCTCCTGAGACCTGCCCGCGGGCCTGTCTTAACCAGGGAAGCCCATCCTGAACCTCTACTATCCCCCGGGAAAGACTGATTCTCCCGCTATACTCGGTCTTGCCCGGTAACTCCCCGCGGATCAAAACGTTTCCACAGGCCTCTCCCTCTGCCATTTGGATTTTCCCTATCTCGGTTGTGCCTGCCACCTCTACTACGCTGTCTCTGAGATTAAGCAGCCCACTGTACTTAACAGCCCCGGGGGCTTGGCCTTCAAATTCCACTCTGCCGTCTGCGAGGCCTTTCGGCAGCAGGATTTCGCCATAAGAGCCTCCGTCAAGAGAAGGTTCAACCGGTTGAAGCCTACGGTCCAGAGCTATGCCGGCTTCTTCTATATCGATGAATCCCTTATAGTTGACAGGTCTTTCTTCACCACCGGAGAAACTCACAAGGCCGGTTAGGCGCCCTTTGACAGACTCAATGCCCTGGCTCAGGTACGTAGCGTCTGCATAACCTGAAACCAACCTCACTTGTCCCTGATAGCCGGTAAGAGCCCATCCTTTGCTTTCGAACGCAAGGGACGCTTCAATATCCCCTGATATTTCCTGTACTTCCGGCACTATGTCTCTTGCAGCAAATGTCCCTTTGTTTGTTTTCAGACTGCCACATACTTCTATGCTGTCCCATGACGTTCCGGCGAAGGCCATATCAAAACGGACAGGACCTTCTGCCTGCAAAGCGCCTCCGCCGAACCCTGCTGCCTTCTTGAGCGCTTCACCTGCTGATACCAGCGGAATGTCCAAGGTTGTCTTTCCTTCAAAAGACAGAGATTTGTCTTTTGAATTCTTCCAAAATTCAACTTCTGCGTTACCGTTTGCGGAGATCTCGGAAAAACCAAACTGACTGTCAATCCACTCTACATGCCCAATAGATACTGAGCCCTTCCCTTGGCAAGCCAGGCCTGCCTCATCTAGCTGGAAGTCTAAAGCCAGATTCAAACTGCTCTTAAGATCCGTTAATTGCCCGAAGTCTGCCTGGATTCCGCTTACTGTGATACGAGACGCGTCGAGAGCAGCCTCAGCTATACTCGCCTTTCCCCGAATCATGCTCCCGTTTTTAGGCATCGGCCTCACGTGGGCCTCTATGTCGACTGTCCCGCCTTCCAGATTCACTGTGTCAATGTCGCTTAGGACCCGCCTTATGCCCAAAACAGCCTCTTCGCTGACCCCGAGCAGCTCCGGCGTGATAGAATCTACGATACTGCGCAGGTCTCCTAACCAAGCGTGGGGCATTGCTCCGGTCAGGCCTGCGTCACATGCTATTGCCTTTGTCTCCCAGTCATATCTACCTGTCGCTGTAATACGGGTCTGCTTTTCACAACCTGCAAACAGGTTAATGCGGCCTGCTGCGCCTGTCCCGGCAAATGTTATACTACCGGTTATGCCTGAAACCACAAAAGGTCTATCAAGCCCCGGTATCCCGGATACCTCTACTCTGCCGTCCTTCGCAGAGACATAACCCTGAAACTCACCTAACGCGTCAATTGCCTGCCCCAGGTCAGTGCCGGCTTTCTTCGGCGAAATCCCGAAATCAGGCGGGAGCTCGATGGAGAGCTCCGGTTCAATGAAAACCACACCTTTGAGTGCTGCACCCATATCCTTACGCTTACTGATAATGTCGAGTAATGAGTAACTGACCTCTACATGTTTGGCAAAAAGAACAGGCGCATCTGTATTAGATTCCGCATCAACAGAGAGGTCAGATATCACCACTTCGCTAAGGGTCTTGCCGACGATGGAACCAATTTTCACAGGGGAACCTAAGGCCTCTTCCAGCCCAGCCTCTATCTGATCATGTGCAGCCAGGAGAATTGCATTTTGGATCTTAAGGAGATTAGCGTAAACCGAGATGATCACTACGCCTATGACAATAATTGCTACTACAAGCAAGGTTTTCTTTTTGCGAGACCAAGATGCCATAATCTCCCCTCCCGGCTTCAACATAGTTCGACGTAAACTATTTCATTCCTTCATAAATAAATGCCCCTACGCTGCGCGTAGAGGCTCCAATTCATGGCATAAACGGGAAATGTAAAAAGTCAATTCTGAACTGTCAATTCCAAATCTGTTTCGCCTTCTATCACGTAACCTGTAGGCAGTATGACCTTTACCAGATCTGTCTGGTCTTCCTTTGCTTTTTCACTGTCCTCAACACGCGAAGGTTTCTCTTCGGCACGTGGAGGGATTTCAGCTTCTATCTCAAATTCCAGTCCCAGAGGGAACTTGTCATCCTCCAATACCCCTTCGTCTATAAGACTTGTCTCGTCAATCTCTCCCCGCCTACCGGGATAGAACTCCACTACTATATCATTATTTTTCTCAACAGTCGTCATATCAGAAATCAACTTCTCCAGGCTCTCAGCAGGCGAACGCTGGGCAGCTTTGCCGTCTTCTCTCTCTTCTTCATCCTCGAGAGGCGCAACCCCACCTCCGCGAACCGTCAGGTAGAGATTCCCCGTAGAAGTGTAGTCGGGAATTCTCACGTTTATGCCTTTAACCTCAGGGACGCCTCTATATGGATGAAGCCTGACTTTTATTTCGCAAGTCTCACCTGGGGAAACAATGGCCTTGGATGCCTCAGCCTGGACGATACGAGCTGTCTGCCTCCTCTCCTCAACTTCGACATCAGCCTTTATCCCAGTCACAGAAGCTTTGGCAAACTCATTATCCACCAGCGCAAAAAGGATATCAAGAAGCTCGACTCCGGAAATCGCGGAGATATCCACCGGACTGAAAAACATGTTTTCCCTGGATATCGGCTTTTCAAGATTTTCCGTGTGAATCTCGAACTTTACCCGACCGGTCCCTTGCCCGATCCTGTCTATAGTAGAGTCAAGGCACTCCAGAACAAATGACCACACGAGTTTGCCCATGAGCAACTCGTCATCAATAATGTCCGCTCTGAACATCTCTACGCGACCTGTATCTTTATCTCTCACAGTCAAAGCTACAGGGATTGTTTTCGGTGTCTCATCCAGTCTCACCAATACACCTTTGGAACGATCCTGGGTTACTTTACCGACAACATCAAGGGGGCTTCCGATCTTATAGGGCTTAAGAATCGAGGTGACAACATGATGAACCTCAGCCCCGGTGGCAATGTAGCCTGCATCTCCTTTAAGAAGCACGTCGTGGCCAAAGGCAATTACGAGGTCACCTTTCCTGTAAGTTACCGTGCCAAGCACAGTTGCGGAAACGTCCCCCCTTATGAGCTGCACCCCGATGGCGGATCCGGGTTCCGGCAGAGCCGGATTTCCGGTAGACGCGGATTGGGCAATCCCCATGGCAATGGGCTGAAGCCCGTAATTCTTCAATCCGTCTGCCAGAAACTGAAATGCCCGCCCTCCTAAACCGCTTATCATCACAGGGCTTTTCACAGGCGTCATCTCCAAAGGCTTCCCAGGCTCCTTGCCTATCAGTTCCTTCAGTTCTTCGCTGACGACGACTGAAGCATCAAGCTGCCGAGCTCCGACATGATATCCTTGTTGGGCTTCCAAAACCCTAAGGATGTCCCCAATTGGGGTGACCAGAGCCAAATAGGGATCTGAGCCGTCACTGAGGGAATGGGTTATAGCACCTATAAGGCGTCCGTTTATGTACACCGGACTACCGCTCATTCCTGCAGCCACCCCGCCTGTTGCTTCTATGGCGTCCCCGCTTGCCCTCACAAGAATAAGGTCGCCTGTGGTTGCGCCGCCTTTCAAAATCCCTAAGACTTCTATGTCGAACGTATCTATTTTCGTGCCTCTTATGACAGTCTTTGAAACACCTTTCATCCCCGGAACAACCTGTGAAATAGGCATGAATTCAGGGTCTTCCTGCGCTCCTGCGCCGGAATAAGGGAAGGCTCCTATGCCTGTTAGCAGCAAGCCTAAGGCAATTGTGACGGCAACAGCCACAAACGTCTTTTTCCCTGTATTCTTTATTCTTGAAACTGAAGTCATAATCGTAGGATTCTCCCTTCACAGCCCTTGGCGGACTGCAAACTACCGGCCGATCTCAGGACTCATGGGAGCCGCCCCGGATACATCGGAAAATACAAGAATCGCGTCAGCGACCTTTCGTTCCCTTCCGTCTGAAGGAGTATTCATGACAAAGTCACGAACTACCATCGTAGACGAGCCTCCGCCATCCAAATTCATAGCGTCCTTTGCGCCCAACTCAAGCATGATATTAGCCAGTTCTTCCAAAGTTACACCTATACTGTGGTATGCCTGTCGTCCTGTAACAGCAACCAATAGGAGGTTTCCGTCATATGTTACCCCTACTCCGGTCCGCGGTGCCCGACCACCGGCTACGTCTGGCTTAAACTGCTCCTGTGCCGCAGTTACATAGACTTTTCCGTCTTTTACGAGTCTAGGACCGCCGCCCACTGCATAGACCACTCCTTCTTCCAGCCAGTTGGGGACCAAGTTTCCTCCGGCATCTGTCGATACATTATCAATAAGGATCCTTCTGTCCTTCGTTATCCCCATGGCAGTCCTCCCCATAACAGGTAGACTACGTAGGCGGCCATCCACAATGATCAGGCCGAGAGGAGTGCCGTCTGACGCATAAAACACTCCGTTAACCCCTGCTATCGCGCCGGAGCTTGACACAAGCTCGCTAACAGGGGCCACTCCAAAACTGTCGGAAGGACCTGCAAGGGCAGTCTTCACCGCGATGCTCTCATCGCTCATCTCAATCTCCAAAACATCAACAGTAAGAGGGCCTTGGGGAGTGCCGTTCGTTATGGTGATATAACGGATACCGCGAGCTATGGTAAGCGCGGATTTTTTGCTGTAAACCGTCGGCACGTCCACAACAAATCTTACAGGGTCTTGTAACCAAAATGTAGTCACGTCCGGAAGCGCGTAGTTAAGATCTATTACCGCTCTGGTTTTTCGTTCTTCAGTCATGGTAACTCTTACCCGCTCAACAGCCACATGGTCAATGAGGGAATCCAATGCGCCCTGTACGCGCGTATCTTCAAAATCAATTACCACCCTTGGCGGATTCTTCATCTGCATGACCTTAACCGGCGCTTCCCTTGTCAGATGAAATACTATTCTAACCTTGTCATGATGAATACCATGCCTTGACTCAGTCAAAGCAGTCATTTTGTCACCCGGCCGATGAAGGCGGATCTCCATTGCCCGAGAATCCCACGAAATATCGTAGTCCCCCGTTACCCTGAGAAGCTCTACGGGAACAAAGGGAATGCCGGACCAGCTTATCGGAGGTTCAGCGAATGTCCGCTTCTCACCCGAAGACAAACTCCATTCCCTCTGATGCAGCAGGACCTCAAATCCCCCACCGGGTATACTGTATGAGAGACGCTTCGCCTGAGGATCGTACCTCATTGAGATCTCCAGCACCTCAGCCACAAAAGTCGCAGGCAACAAGAGGGTGGAACCTCTGACAATAACAGGCACAGGTAAAACAGCTCCGCTGTCATCAATAATAAGTTTTGCCTGATTGATAGCGGGACCTTCCGTGATTTGCACCCACTCAGCGCTGCAGGTCATTGTAGCAAGAAGAAAGATGACGCAAACAGCGATATGTATACGCAGTCGAAAACAATGCCATGGGCGTCTCATGAGATCAGTGAACCTCCTTCCCAAGGTCGCCTTTTATGTTTCAGTTCTATACAAAAGCCAACTATCCTCTTGTGAGAAAGATGGTCGCACATGAGGCTTCTTGAGGATTCCTCAGAGACAAGCAGGGCAAATTGCAAGGATATGCCGGCTCACATAGACTTGGCGCCTGCCACCAGACTATTCTCAAACATCTTCGGCGATTCAAAGATTTTACTTGCACCCATAATAACACAACTCATAGGATCCTCTGCAATATGAACCGGTATTCCAATTTCTTCTGACAAGAGCCTTGCGAATCCGGAAAGCAGAGCGCCTCCGCCGGTGCAAACTATCCCTCTGTCAACTATGTCTGCAGCGAGCTCAGGAGGGGTGCGTTCCAGGACTCCCTTGACACTGCTAATAATTTCATTGACAGGCTCACAGAGGGCTAAGCAAGCCTCGCGAGAGGAAAAGCTGATAGTCTTGGGCAAGCCTGTAACAAAATCCCTTCCTCGTATTTCAGCTGCCTCAGTCGGAGCTTGAGGATAAACCGACCCGACCTGTATCTTAATATCTTCCCCGGTCCTCTCTCCTATCATAAGATTGTGCTCTCGCCTGACATACCTGATAATTGACTCGTCGAACTTGTCGCCTCCGACTGCGCAAGAGTCAGCGACGACAATACCGCCGAGAGAAATGACAGCTATATCAGTGGTCCCCCCTCCTACATCAACGACCATGTTCCCTGAAGGTTCCCATATGTCGAGGCCTGCGCCAATAGCCGCAGCCATCGGCTCTTCCACAAGAAAAGTCTGTCTGGCCCCTGCTTGCGCCGCAGCCTCAAGCACAGCCCGCTTATGAACCCCTGTTACCTGAGAGGGAATACAGATAATCACCCTGGGCTTCATTAGAACTTTACGGCCACATGCGCGGCTTATAAAATGACGGAGCATTACCTCGGTTATCTCATAGTCAGCAATGACCCCGTCCTTCATAGGCCTTATAGCCAATATAGAACCCGGAGTTCTCCCAATCATCATACGGGCTTCTTTACCGACTGCCAGAACCTTACGCGTTTCAGCGTCAAGAGCCACCACTGAAGGTTCGCGAAATACTACCCCTTTACCCTTAAGGTAGACTCTGGTATTGGCTGTTCCCAGATCAATCCCGATATCCGTAGACAGCCCGAGCATGGGCTTATTCCTCCTAGGCGCCTTAGTAAACTGTTAGAAAATGGAGCCGGATTGAAAGGCTTATCCAACGTGTAGATAAGAAAAAATCGTCGCAAGATAGTTTCTTCTACATACTGCGAAGATTTCCTCCAAAATAAGGGGATCTAACCCTTCTTTTTTTCCTTATATTTTCTCCGTGTAGCTTCCCCGCCACGAATGTGGCGCTCTGCCTTGTTTTGCTCCAACACTTGTTTGACTTGTTTCGACAGAGGCTTACTTATCATGGGAAGCCTCTCTGTTACGTCCTTGTGCACAGTACTCTTACTGACATTATATAACTTAGCCGTTTGCCTAACAGTAGACTTAGTCTCTATAATATGGCCGGCAATGTCAAGCACTCTACGCCGGATGTAATCCTTCATCTCCGCTGCCCCCCTGCCCCTGTTTAATACCATGTATATTCTTGGGACAGCGAGATATGTCAGACTTACTTATGGGAGGGCGGCATTACAAGAACCCCTCGGGATCCACAACCTTCCCACCGGAAATCACTTCAAAGTGAAGACATGGCCCGGATGTGACACCGGATGTACCGGCTTGCCCTATGATCTGCCCTTGTTTTACTTGATCCCCGCGATTCACGGAACTCGACATCAAATGGGCATACTTGGTCTTGATACCGTTTGAGTGCTCAATAACTATGTACATGCCCAGTTCTCTGGCCCTGTCAGACTCGACCACCTTGCCTGAAAGCGCTGCCCTTACACCGGCGCCTTCAACTGCTCCGATATCGACTCCTGTATGATACCGCCAATCCTGGTAGACAGGATGTTTCCTCCATCCGAAACCGGATACGACCCTTCCTTGGACAGGCATTATCATTTTCTCCTTAGCGGACGCAACACTTTCTCGACGAGGAACTTCTGATTGAGTTTCCGGAGTTTTGGTCGGTACAGGACCTACGACTCCGGTGTCCGCAACAAGCACCGGAGTCGCAGGAGCGCCCTTTTGATTCGTTAAGAGAGCATCCTCCTCGCTCCCGGTAACCTCGATAGCGCCTTCTCCATCAACAGGAAGTTCTCCTCTAGCGTCCTGCGGGGCAAGATCTTCGGTGGAATCGGCTAAAAGAGAGCTTGTGCCGTGAACATCAATCTCTTGAATAGACACAAAGTCAGTGGGCAATACAGACTGTCGGGTCCCTCTTCCCACAAGAAACCCAAATGTAAAAGTAACACCGGTTACAGCAACAACAATAACGATATCCCTTAACGGAGGAACAGTGTTTCCGAGGCCGCCTAAAACTTGGCGAACCCTCTTTATACTTGCGTTAAATTTCGCTCGAACACTGGAAACCAAGGATTCTCTTTTGGTCGGAGAATTCGTCTTGGGCCGCCTTGGTCCGGTATTTCTCTCCATGGCATCACCCCGGACAATATTCTCCCCAATACTTTCCTGTCTATGCAGACGAAGGATTTATCTGGCTTGCACATTCTTATAATCTATAACTTCAATGCCCTGATAGTAATGTTTGAGGATTTCTACGAAGTCTTTGCCTGAGTCCGCCATGACATTAGCTCCGTACTGGGACAGGCCGACACCGTGCCCGTATCCTGTGGTCGTAATGTAGACTTTGTTCCCTGTTATCCGATAAGTCATCTTAGTCGAAGGAAGTCCAAGAAGAGTCCTCAAAGCATACCCACTGAATACCTTGTCACCGACTCTGATTAGCTTGACGCGGCCTGCTTTCGAAACCTCCAGGATTTCAATGGGTTTATCCATCCTTTCTTCAGAGATGACCTGGACATCCTTGCCTGCGATTTTGTAAGTAGTGAATTTCTTATCCTTTAAGCTGATGTCCAGCTTTTTCTCGAGATCATCCACGGTAAAGCTGACTTCCTTGCGAAAATCAGGTTCCTTGGATTCAAACTCAGTAGAAACCCCTCTTAGGTACGGAACAGGGTTAGACCATATTTCTTCTGAGTTGTCTGTAGCTCCTCCTGACGCGGCGTGATAGTAAGCTTCTATCAGATACCCTTGATATGTAGCTACCAGTCCCTTTGTGGAATCTATCGCGTCTTGGATTTTGCGGGCATATGTCGGATAATTAATGTAGCCGATTCTCTTCTTGAACTCGTCTTGGGATATCCATGCCTGGCAATGCTGATGATCCGTACATATGTCAGCGCCGGGATGGGCAGAGCATCCTTGCCCTCCGTTAGCTGTCATCCTTTTCAGAGTAAAAGTTCGAGCTGCTACAGCTTGCGCCTTCAATGCCTCAATACCGAAGGACGCCGGCATCTCTGCAGCTACTACCCCTTTGATGTATTCTTCCAGCGGCATGTCGCAAATCTCGTTTTGCAAAACAACGAAGACTTTGACAGTGTGATCAAAAGAACTCAATTGTTCGGTGGGAGGGTAAATATCAAAATTGCATCCCCGAATAATTACTGAAGGGAGCACTACCACTACGAGAACGCAGAACCCAACGCAAAGGATAATCCATTGGCCCATATGGAGTTCCTCCTGCCAAGAAATGACTGCTTGTCTATTCATCACTCCTATAGACCTATCTATACTCGGCAGAAGAACTAATTAGAACCGGATAACACTACAAGAGAAGAAAGGTGATATTATGAGGCTGTCTGAGCAGAAGCTCCTCGCTCTTTCGGGACGGACCGCCTGACTATATTTGCCCCCAGAGAATTCAGTTTCTCCTCAATATGCTCGTATCCTCGATCAATGTGCCCGATATTGACTACTTCCGTTTCTCCGCAAGCAGCCAAACCTGCAACGACAAGAGCGGCCCCGGCTCTGAGGTCAGTTGCGCTAACCGGCGCGCCCGACAGTTTATCCACTCCTTCAACAAGGGCAGATCTACCGTCAATTTTAATCTTCGCGCCCATTCTCGTAAGCTCATCTACATGCATGAACCTGTTTTCAAATACAGTCTCGGTAATAATGCTCATGCCTTCAGCTAAGGAAAGCAAGGCCATAAACTGCGCTTGAAGGTCAGTCGGAAAACCCGGGTATGGCATAGTTTTAATGTCCACTGCGCGAGAACGTGTCTCAGAAGAAACCCGGATCTCGGATTCTTCAACCTCAACACATACGCCAAGCTCGCGCAATTTGGCGATTACCGCAGTAAGGTGTTCAGGCACCACATTTCCGAGAATTACGTCCCCCTTGGTGATGGCTGCAGCTGTCATATACGTACCTGCTTCTATCCGATCAGGAATCACTGTATGGCTTGCTCCACCTAATTCATCTACTCCTTGGATCCTGATAACACCGGTACCTGCGCCTACCACTTTCGCACCCATCTTAGTCAGAAGGTTTGCCAAATCCACAATTTCCGGTTCCCTGGCTGCATTCTCCAAAATAGTGCTGCCTTTGGCAAGAGCAGCTGCCATCATAGCGTTTTCAGTCGCTCCTACGCTGGGATAATCAAAGTAAATATGGGCGCTGCGGAGTCCTTTGGGAGCTCGCGCCTGAATGTACCCACTTTCCGCGGACAGCTCCGCCCCCATAGCGCTGAAGGCTTTAAGGTGAAGATCTATAGGTCTTGAACCTATGGCACAACCTCCGGGCATAGGCATGCGCGCAAACCCGAATCTTGCCAACATAGGACCTGCGATCAAGAATGACGCTCTCATGCGTCTGACTAAACTATATGAAGTTTCCCTTGGGCTCGCCTCTCCGGCGTCGAGGGAAAGACACCCCGGACCCCATTTTGCAGTAACGCCGACGCTCTCTAAAAGCTCACACATGGTAAAGATATCGTGAAGGCCGGGCACGCCCGAAAGATTAACAGTCCCTTCGGTTAGAAGCGCAGCAGCAATCGCAGGTAAAGAAGCATTCTTTGCACCGCTTATAACAACCTGTCCGGAAAGCCTTGCTCCTCCCTTAATGAGGAGAGTCTCCACACGGTTTCCTCCTCTCGACACATAAACCAGAAATAGTACAGTCTTCGGATATTACTCCGCCCAATAGTCTACCATCGGTAAGATCAAGCTTCAACTGGAAACCTCAGCCTGTTTACCCTATGACATCTATTATGTCCGGGTTATCCCTGAAAATCTCTTGGCCTTAGAGGGTTAATGCCGAACTTCCACAAGATCGCGTCACGAATGCGTAAGGCAGCCTGTCCGTCACCGTAAGGGTTGCGCGCTTTCGCCATCCGCCTGTACTCGCACGGATCATCAAGCAATTTTAAGACGGATGAAACAACTCTCTCTTCATCTGTTCCTACAAGAGCAAGAGTGCCGGATTCAACACCTTCAGGCCGCTCTGTCACATCTCTGAGCACCAAGACAGGCTTATCCAAAGAAGGCGCTTCTTCCTGCAAGCCGCCGGAATCCGTCAAGACCAAATAACATCGGGACATAAGAGCTACCATCGTTTGATAATCCACAGGATTCAACAAATGGATACGCGGCGTATCACCAAGGCTTTGAAAGACATCTTGCCTGACAGCAGGATTCAAATGAACCGGGAAAACCACTTCAACGTCAGGTCGTATTTCCACAAGCGTCTTAAGAGCCCGACATATCCTCCGCATAGGCTCGCCCAGATTCTCACGACGATGGGCTGTGACAAGCAAAACCCTACTGCGTGTGTAATCAATGGATGCAAGGCGAGGGCAGGTAAACCCATAAGGGATTGACGCCATACCAAGAAGCGCGTCAATCACTGTATTACCTGTAACATGGATTGACTCCTGAGGCGTACCTTCAGAAATAAGATTGTCTCTGTGAGCACCAAGCGGAGCAAAGTGGATATCAGAAAGGCACCCTGCAAGGCGCCTGTTCATCTCCTCAGGATAGGGCGAGTATTTATTATGAGTCCTAAGGCCTGCCTCGACATGGCCAACTTGAATATGGCGGTAAAACCCACTGAGTGCACCTGCGAAGGTTGTTGCTGTATCTCCGTGAACCAAGATTAGGTCCGGTTTTTCCTTCTCTAAAGGCTCCTCAAGCCCAAGGAGAGTACGGGTGACAATTTCCGAGAGGGATTGCGCATCCTGCATTATATCGAGATCATAATCAGGAGTAATACCAAAGATGTCAAGGACTTGATCCAACATTTCCCGATGTTGAGCAGTTACAACTACAACCGTCCGAAGCTCTTCGGAACTCCTGAGAGCTTGGACTACCGGGGCCATCTTAATCGCTTCCGGACGAGTCCCAAACACTGTCATGACCTTTTTCTTTGGCATATCAATCCCCTTTCAACCAGCTTGCCGGGCTGTCCGGAAATGTATCTTCCAACATCGCCTTACCTATGCTGGGTCTCTATATCGCCTCTCCGCTTGTCCTGTGTACGGACACCCCATAGTCTGCGGCCGGATACCACAATAACGCTGAGAGACAGGGCAACCAGAACATAACCGGTAAATGTCACGCCTAATCCGGCCATAAGAATGGCCATTATTCCCAGACAGCCTGTAATTGCGTATATGAACATGACCGCTCCCCTATGAGAGAACCCATTATTAAGGAGACGATGATGAATATGCTCTTTATCAGCTTGATAGAAAGGCGTACCTTTATGAACCCTACGAACTATAGAGAAAACCGTATCAAGAATAGGCACACCGAGAGTAAACATGGGAACAGCCAAAGCAAGCGTAGCTGCGCCTTTTAACGCGCCTTCCACCGAGATCACAGCAAGCGTGAAGCCTAAGAGCATTGCACCGGCATCACCCATAAAAATGCTGGCAGGGTTAAAATTGTATGGCAAGAACCCCAAAGCGCTCCCTGCCAGAGCTACCGCAAGCGCGGAGACGAAGACTTGTCCACGGGACGAAGCCACCACAGAGAGAGCGAAAGCCGCAATTATTGATACGCCTGCAGCCAGACCGTCAAGGCCGTCAAGGAAATTGACTACGTTCACCAGCCCCACAATCCAAAGGACAGTGAGGGGCATACCCCAGAAACCAAGGTAAAGCATTCCGGGGCCGAAGGGATTAGTGATAAACTCAATCTTGACACCGAGTTTCACTGCAACCAAGGCAGCTAAGATCTGCCCGATGAGCTTCGGCAACGGCCGAAGTTCCTGAATATCATCCCACATTCCCACTCCTACGATAATAAGCGTACCCAAAAGCAAGCCCAGTGTATCATAGCCAAGGCCTACACGATGAAGGACAGTAACTGAAAATGCGATGAAGATAGCCAATCCTCCCATTACAGGCATAGGACGGTCATGAACAGTCCGTGAGTTTGGCATGTATACAAACCCTGCTCGAATAGCTCCCTCACGTATAATGGGAGTCAGGAGGAGTGATATTATAGAGGCTTCTAAAAGCATAGGAATATGAGCTGTCATGTAAGGCCGACTTTCTCCTCTCAATTCAAGGCCTTGTGTATGTACACTTTGAGATTATTGAGGTATTATGCAGGCTAAATAAACATCTACGGCTACCGTTCCCATTCTATCCCACGTATATAGGCCTGTCAAGGTCGGTTTCATCCGTGTCTGTTCCGAACCTACGGTGTCCGTTGAGACTCTGGCCTAAAGAGACCTCAGGCAGATACTGAGGCCTCTTTAGCCTTATGCATACTTATGCTAGACGCTGCTTTAGCCTTCCATAAACCTGCGAACCCTTAAACCGGCCTCCTTCACAATCTCGGAAGCGAGCTCGTCAGGATAATCTCCAAAGTGGACTATCTCTTGAATGCCTGCATTAATAAGCATTTTTACACATAATGAACACGGATAGTTTGTAATGTATACAGTAGCTCCCTGGATGCTTATTCCATGTAGAGCAGCCTGAATTATCACATTTTGCTCTGCATGAAGCCCTCTGCACAGTTCATGGCGCTCACCGGAAGGCACATGCCTCTCTTCCCTCAGGCATCCTACTTCCGCGCAATGAGCAAGCCCTGCAGGCGCGCCGTTATATCCGGTGGCCAGAATACGTCTGTCTGCCACAGCCACTGCGCCTACCTGTCTTCTCAAACACGTTGACCGGCTGGCGACCAGTTTAGCAATGCCCATGAAATACTCATCCCAGGAGGGTCGCGTCAATCCTTCTCTCATCATGACTCATTCCTCCTAATACACGGGGCGTAAACTACCGGCAATTTGGCAACCGCCTTTTACGGCCATATTCATTCATCCCCCTGCCGGGGACATAAGCCCTACTTGGTTCCGAAAAGCCTGTCCCCTGCGTCGCCAAGCCCGGGCACTATATACCCATGTGAGTTCAGGCATGCATCAATTGCGGCAGTATATATATCTACATCAGGATGATTCTCCTGCACCATCTTAATGCCTTCGGGAGCAGCCACAAGCACTACCAACTTGATATTTGCCGCACCTCTTTCTTTAAGGAATCTTATCGCGCAGGTGGCGGACCCGCCTGTCGCTAACATAGGATCAACTAATATAAGATCCCGTTCATTTACATCCGGCGGCAACTTGCAGTAATAGTCTATAGGCTTCAGCGTCTCAGGATCCCGATAGATGCCGATATGCCCTACCTTGGCTGCAGGTATGAGTCTTAACATACCCTCTACCATTCCCAGGCCTGCCCTTAAAACAGCGATAATTCCGACTTTCTTGCCTGAAATAACTTTAGCTTCGGCTATGCCTATCGGGGTTTCAACCTTCGTATCCTCAAGCGGTAGGTCTCGGGTGACTTCATATGCCATCAAAGTGGAAATCTCACCCACGAGATCCCGAAAATCCTTGGAGCCTGTAGTCTTGTCCCTGATGAGAGCAAGCTTATGCTGGATAAGCGGATGATTGATTAGATGAACTGTAGACATTCAAACCTCTTCCCTTCCGGCTTCGCCCATAGTTATTTTATCCACACGCCTTGCGTGACGCCCCCCGGCAAACTGTGTGTCCAGGAATACCCGCGTTATTTCCTTAGCTTCATCGAGGCCAATTACTCGTGCACCAAGGACCAGGACATTCGCGTTATTATGTTCCCGGGAAAGTTTCGCTACATGGGCATTCCCTGCTAAAGCCGCACGAACGCCGGGCACTTTATTCGCTACAATTGACATGCCGATCCCGGTGCCACATATGAGAATGCCCTTATCAACCTCGGAAGAGGCCACAGCCTTAGCTAACGGATAACCTATATCAGGATAATCAGTAGAAACAGCGGACTGACATCCAAAGTCTACAACTTCCATTCCAAGAGAGCTAAGGTAAGCCTTCAGGCTTTCTTTCATTTCGAAGCCTGCGTGGTCACTCCCTATTCCGATCTTCATGATTATCTCTCCTTGATTCAAATGAGTCCTTGATTTTCCTTGCCACTATCTCCACCGCCCTGCCGATTTGCGCGGCACTGGCCTTGTAAACGTCAAGAGGATAACCAAAAGGATCTTTAATGTCCTGACCCAGCTCCCGAGTTAAACCTGCGAACTCAGTGAGAGTCATGACTTTTGTTCCGATAATCGGATAGTCTTGTAGCAGCTCATCCTTTAGGGACTCTGTCATAGCCAACACAATGTCAGCGTCATTTAGGGCTTCAGCGGAAACACGACGCGCTCGGTGGAGTGACACGTCAAGGCCAAGCTCCTTCATGGCCTCCTCGGCTTGACAAGACGCAGGATCACCGCACCTTGCCGACACCCCCGCTGAAATCACGCGTATATCTTTGGCTGCGTCCCCCATAACCTTTTCAAGCTCCCGTTTCAACATAACCTCAGCCATGACGCTCCTACATGTATTCCCCCTACAGACCAACATGATTGTCTCTAACTGTCCCATAAAACACCCTCCTTCTGCCGGAAGGAGTTATATGCCCTGTTATGCCACAAAACAATGTCATGCATAGATAATCCGGCTTCTTGCAGCTTCCCGCAGTCTGTTCATAACTGCAAACCCAAGGCCTCGCTCACTGAACCCTTCCGCGAAAAGAACATGGACGTTACAAGTCTCGAAATCCCGCAGAGTACGGTAAAGACCTGCTGCAATCTGAGTCATGTCATGTCTGGAACCAAGGGACCTTATGACGTCTGCGCATCCTAAGTATTGCCCCTTGCTTTCTTCAGAACACATGACACCGACCTTCTTGGCCTGGCTTCGATACTTCCCTGCCTCCTCCTGTATCCGCCTGATGACAGCCTGAGGCTCTCCTTCAACAAGAAAAAACGGTATGTCAAGAGTGTAATGGGGATATTTCCCGCCGGGGCGAACTTGTCTTAGGAAAGGCCTTTCATCTTTTAGGATCTGCGCCTCAACATGTCCTAGAACGTCCTCGAGCTCCTCCCGAGTGACGCTTCCGGGCCTTAAGATTCGAGGGGGGTCTTCCATCAGATCCAAGACAGTTGATTCCACACCTAAACGGGTAGGCCCTCCGTCCAATATGAGGTCAACCTTGCCCCACATATCGTCCGCTACGTGGCTTGCCAAAGTCGGACTGGGCCTCCCTGACAGGTTAGCGCTTGGCGCAGCCAGAAGGGTCCCGGATTCGGCGATAAGGGTTAAGGCTATGATGTTATCAGGCATTCGCACTCCTATAGTAGGAAGGCCTGCAGAGACTTTGTCAGGCACATGAGACTGCTTAGGAAGGACCAAGGTAAGAGGACCGGGCCAGAAAAGCTGAACAAGCTTGTCTACTATAGGTGAAACTTCCGTTGCGACCCGTAATATGTCATCAGGGGACGCCACATGAAGAATAAGCGGATTATCCTGCGGTCTACCCTTTGCGAGAAAGATCTTGTCCACTGTATCGGCCTTGAGTCCGTCCGCACCTAAGCCATAGACAGTCTCAGTGGGAAATGCAACAAGACCTCCTGCTTTGATTATTGCGGCTGCTCGCTTTATTTCATCAATATCAGGGCTGTTCGGATCCACTTTTACTATCTCTGTCGCTTTCAACCTTCTTGTCTACTCCTTTACCCTACGGAGTCAATTACTCATTCCCGTTGTCCATATTCCTCGGAGCTTGCCATTGGGATCGCTATTAACTCGCTATTACCACTCTCTCAATACCCGCTAAATCCAACACAATCCCGACTTCATCATATCCCAGCACATCTTTGGCGAATTCCGCCAAAATTTTAGCTTGGCCATAACCTGCTTCAAGCGCCACAAACCCGCCTGGCGTCAGGTAACGCCGGGAATCCTCGAGAATGGTGAAGGAAAAATCCAGTCCTTGTTCGCCGCCGAAAAGCGCCGACTTCGGCTCCTTGGCCACTTCCGGGGGAACAACGGCCATAGCTCTTCTGGACAGATAAGGAGGATTGCTGACAATTGCAGCAAGTTTATGCTCCAGTCCCCTCCCGGCAAGAGGAGACACGAGATCTCCTTGGAGAAACTCCACCCTGTGATCCACTTGGTGCTTTTCAGAATTCTGCCTGGCTATGGTAAGCGCGTCGGCTGAGATATCAGTCGCTATAACCTTCACCGTCTTTAAGAACCACGCAATGCTGACTGCTATGGCCCCGCTCCCGGTCCCTATATCTGCAACAATTGCAGGTCTCGCCTTATGAGGAGAGATCTTGAGGCGGGACGTGACCTCTTCGACAAGAATCTCCGTTTCAGGCCTGGGTATAAGCACATGCTCGTCCACGATGAACTCTAAGGACATGAACTCCTTTTTGCCTGTAATATAAGCCACAGGCAGCCTGGTTAATCTGCGTTCCAGAACTGCCTGATATCTTTCATATTCACTAAAATCAAGGCGCCTTTCAGGATGAGCGTAGAGGTGCTCACGCTTGATTCCTAACACGTGCATAAGCAAGACCTCTGCATCCAATCGCGCGCTTGGAATACCTGCTTCGCCGAGTCGGCGAGTCGCAGCAGAAAGCGCGTCCCTGGCAGTGACGATTCCAATGGGTTCAGCCAATTTTCTTCAGCCTCTCGCTCTCGTCAACAGCCATGAGGGAGTCAATGACTTCATCAATATTCCCCTCAAGAATCTCGCCAAGTTTGTATAAGGTAAGACCGATTCTGTGATCAGTCAATCGGTTTTGCGGATAATTATAGGTGCGTATGCGCTCACTGCGCTCTCCACTTCCTACCTGCATACGCCTGGCTTCATCCAGTTCCGCTTTTTGCTCGCTTTCAAGCTTGTCGAGGAGTCTTGCGCGCAAAACACGGAGGGCTTTTTCTCTGTTCTTAATCTGAGACTTTTCATCCTGGCACGTGACTACCATTCCTGTAGGAATATGCGTTATTCGAACCGCAGAATCAGTCGTGTTCACGCTTTGACCGCCATGTCCCGTAGACCTAAACACATCAACACGCAAGTCATCAGGTTTTATCTCCAGCTCCACCTCTTCAGCCTCAGGCAGCACAGCTACAGTAGCTGTCGATGTGTGAATTCTCCCCGAAGCCTCCGTGTCTGGAATTCGTTGAACCCTGTGCACTCCGCTTTCGTACTTCAGCCTGCTATATGCGCCTCGTCCCTCAACAGAAAAGATTACTTCCTTGAATCCCCCGAGGTCCGTAGGACTTGAGCTCAAGATTTCCGTCTGCCATCCATTTTGCTCAGCGTACCTCATATACATTCGCATCAAGTCCGAAGCAAAAAGCGCAGCTTCTTCTCCTCCGGTCCCTCCTCTTATTTCGACAATAACATCTCTGTCGTCATTTGGATCTTTGGGAAGAAGGAGGACTTTCAGCTCGTCTTCCAACCCGACTACGTCTCCCCTGAGACGTTCCAACTCTGATTCGAGAAACTGCGCCAACTCATCATCATTGCACGATTTAAGCATTTCCTCGGCTTCTTCAATATCATCCTGAACATTCTTGTATTGTCTGTATTTCGTTACGATTTCCTCGAGGCTTGCGTGAGCCTTGGCAATATCCCTGAACTTATCTTGATCAGCCAACACTTCAGGATTGGAAAGCTCTGCCTCGAGGTCAACGTAACGCTGCTCAATCTCATCAAGTCTATCCTGCATTACATCTCACCCCCTTGAGGAAAGCGGCATATGGGTTCCGGCACGCCTCAATCAGCCTTGCCTAAGCGCCGTCTGCCTCAAGCACGCTTGTAAGAGCCTCAATTGCCACTTCTATCTGATCTTCATCCGGCTCTTGACAGGTGAGTTTCTGCAGCCAGAGTCCTGGCGCGATTATCCATTGAATGAATTTCGGCGGATTGGGCCTGCCGGCGAGCTTAATCACTTCATATGATATCCCGGTTACAACCGGCAGTAGTGCGAGGCGAGTAAGAATCCGCATGGCCAGAGTGGTGGAGCGAAGAAGCAGTGAAAATACAAGCACCATCGTGACCATAACTATAAGCAAGAATGCAGTACCGCACCGAGGATGAAGAATTGTATAGGGCTTCGCGTTTTCCACGGAAAGTTGTTCCCCTGCTTCGAAAGCATGAATCACTTTATGTTCAGCTCCATGGTACTGAAAGACCCGCTGAATATCTTCAATCCTCGACACTGCTACAATATACGTGATAAAGATGGCAATTCTAAACACGCCTTCTGCCAAATTTACTAAGACTCTGCTACGAACAACCTTCTGAATCCAGACTGCAAAAACGTTGGGAAGCACAATAAAAAGGCCGACGAAAAGCGCGAAAGATACCACAAAGGTCAACGCAAGCTCCCATGGTTTTAGCTTCTCTTCTTCATCCAGGCCACCGGCTTGGTCCGCGGAAAACATGAGCGCGCTAAAACCGAGTATCAGCGTTTCGATAAACGAACAAACCCCCCTTATGACGGGCAATCCGAATACAGGATACGTTTCAGCAAGCGTCTTTACGGGCTTATTTTCCACTACAATACTCCTGTCAGGCCTTCTCACCGCAATTGCCATGCTACGCCTGCCCCGCATCATTACGCCTTCTATAACAGCTTGGCCTCCATAGGAGAACTCCTTGCTCAAATTGCAAGCCCCCTAATAATACAGGTAAAGGTACGAACCTTTAGAGATACGAGCGTTATATCGCTCCAAAGCCTTACTGACTTTGTGAGACTCGTCAGAAATACCGGTCTCATAGCCTTTTTTGGAAATCCTGGCTTCATGCCTTGTCAGCAAGGCAAATCAACCGAAAATCCTACTTGTCCAGACCATGCCTTTTCATAAAACGCTCCACTCGACCACCTGTATCTACTATCCTTTGCTTTCCGGTGAACATAGGGTGGCACTTTGAGCAGATTTCTACTCGCATATCCTTCCGGGTTGAGCCAACCTCGAACTTCTCGCCACATGCGCATGTAATCGTAGTCATAGTGTATTCAGGATGTATTCCCTTCTTCAACAAGTCCACCTCCCTATCGGCTTACGCAGTCCACAACTGCAACCTCGCCAATTAGTTATTATAGCACAAGCCCTATAGGCCATCAATGACAGAAAAATGATTGTCAGCCACTCCGCTTCAGCTTCCCGGTGCGCATCGCGCAAAGCTCAGCCTGGTTGAAAACTGCCAGTCCCAAGGGAATCAAGACTACTCCGGTGGCCAAGAGAATTACGAGATCATTCCTTATGTCAGAGAAAGACGCTGCATCAAGAAACGCTGCCCTTGCAGCCCTCAATGTGTAGGTAGCAGGTGATATCACAGACAGTTTTTGCATCCATGCCGGCAACACGCTCACATCGTAATATACACCTGAGACCAACAGGATAGCAGCTTCCAATATATGCGCTGCTTGCGACCCTTTCTCAGCGGACATCAAGGGAAGTGCGGCAGCCATAAGTCCTACCCCGATAAAGGACAGGCTCGAGAGAAGGAGCACAACAAGCCCAGCAAGAAGGTTTGCGGATCCGAGATCCAGGTCAAAGATACTCACCACGGCAAACATGACTATTACTGTCCTTATCGCTCCGTAAGCTGCGGCGTACAGACATACTCCGACAAGATATGTAAGTCTTCGCATAGGTGCCATGAAAGAGTACTCTATTGTCCCTTCCCACCGCTCCCACTGGACCGACTCAGCGACTTCGTGGAACAGGACGGACAAGAATCCCCAAAGCAAAGCGCCGACAACAAGGTAAAGGACTTTATCTTGGCCTGAACCATCGGGAGACAGACCGATAAACGCTATTGTCAGCGTATTCACGACTGTGTAGATCATAAACACGACTTCCCAGCCAAGGTATCTCTTTATAAGGTTAAAGTTTCGTTCAACCAAAGCATAGCTCCTACGGAGCTCTCTATTAATCTCCAGCATAGGCGCAATCTCTCCCTACCGATTGATATATGCGCACATCAACTTCCGTCTCAGTTTGCGGATTTCGTGTGACCCTTCAATGTTTTCCCAGTCAGAGCAAAAAAGACTTCTTCCAATGTTACATAATTACCATTTGTTGACACCTGAGACTTGAGGCCTTCCGGCGTGTCCAAAGCCACAAATTTGCCGTGGTCAATAACGGCAATCCTGTCACAAAGCCTGTCAGCCTCCTGCATATCGTGGGTAGTAAGGACTACAGTCGTCCCGTGACGCTCCCTCTCTTCCAAGACAAATTCCTGAACTTCTCTCTTAGATACAGGATCCAGTCCTGTGGTGGGTTCATCTAAGAGGAGCAGCAAGGGATGGGTAAGAAAAGCCCTGGCTACAGCAATTTTCTGCTGCATGCCTCTGGACAGATCCTCCAGTGGTTCATAAAGCTTATCGCTTTCAAGGCCTAATCGTTCGAGGATGACGGAGGCCTCAGTTTGCCAAGTTCTTCTGTCAAGACCGTATAGTCTCGCAGCATAACTTAGATTCTCCATCGCGGAGAGCCCTTTGAAAAAGGCAGCGTCCACCGAAACCCTGTTGATTAACTTCCTGACTTGAAACCTCTCCTTGACCACATCATATCCGAAAACCTTAATACAGCCTTCATCAGGTAGAAGCAGTGTTGAAATCAGTCGTATCAGAGTTGATTTCCCTGATCCGTTAGGACCTAAGATACCGAATATCTCTCCCGGCGCCACGTCAAAAGTGAGCCTGTCTACCGCTTCTACCGCCTCGTACTTAGGTATGGCCATGGCAAAGAGCCGACTTAGAGCAGTGCCGTTCTTTCTCTCCCTTTTCACATAGAAGACCTTTCTGGCGTCACAACATTCCAGTGCGGATCGCATTTCCACCAAGCCTCGCTTTCTCATATCAAACCCGCAGCAATCCAAGGGATCAGCACACTAAAAAGAGCCGCAGGATTTCCCACGGCTCTCTGAAATGACACAAGCAATTACAGGCCTATCATAGTCAAAAGGTCGTGGGTGTATCTGACCCGCGACCATGACATTATTTTCCAGTCAACAGTCAAGGCGGGGTCGTGCTTTTACGACAACTTCGAGCATAGTTCTGATCATTTAGACGACCCCCTTTCGTCCCTTTATTTTAATGCCTTTTCTTGGATGGATTTCCTTTTAAGTAAAGATTGTGTCTTGAGTATAGAATATGCTAAAGCTCAAGTCAAGCAGAACTTACCTCGTGACGTCAAGCCTACTTAATATTTCACGGGCAGCTACGACACCGGAAGCCGATGCCTGCATGAGCCCACGGGTAACGCCTGCGCCGTCTCCGATGGCAAACAGATTCCTGACTTGGGTTTCAAGAGAACGAGTGACAGACAGCCTGGATGAGTAGAATTTCACCTCTACCCCATAAAGCAACGTATTACGGCCATAGACACCCGGCGCCACAGCATCTAAGGCTTTTAGCATTTCAATGATACTTACAAGGTGCCTGTACGGGAAGACGAGGCTGAGATCCCCCGGTGTAGCGTCCTTCAGTGTAGGAACGACCGTTCCCTTGGCTATTCTCTCCTTAATGGATCGTCTCCCATTTATCAGGTCGCCAAGCCTTTGCACAATTACTCCGTTACCGAGAAGGTTCGCGAGACCGGCAACGTATTTCCCGTACGCAATAGGGTCATTAAACGGCTCAGTAAAAGTTTTGCTAACCAAGAGGGCAAAGTTGGTGTTTTCAGTCTTTCTTTCCGAGTGGGTATGCCCATTAACTGTAATGAGGCCATCTGAGCTCTCAGTGACGACTTCGCCGTACGGACACATGCAAAACGTTCTGACTTTATCGTCAAAGGATCGAGAGTGATAAATCAGTTTCGACTCATATGCCACATCAGTTAAAGGCTCTGCTACCACAGCCGGAAGCTCGACCCTGACGCCGATATCCACAGGGTTGATAGCCATGGACAAGCCCAGTCTGTGAGCCTCATCCGACAACCATTCCGCTCCGTCTCTGCCTGGCGCTGCAATTACGCAGGAGCCCTTAATCACACGGCCTTTTGACGTCTCAACACCTACTACCTTGTTATCTTCCACCAGGATTCTCTCTGCACTCTCCCCGAGGATAATGTCAGCGGATCGCTTAAGCTCGTCCTTCATGCCTTCTAAGATCTCTTTTGTCTTCCCGGTGCCCAAATGTCTGATGGGCGCAGGGATTAGTTTGAGTTCAGCAAGAATAGCCTTGCGATCCAGTTCATGTATGGCTTCTTCGTCCTCGCCCCATACCTTTTTCGGCGCGCCGAAGTCAAGATAAATCCTGTCCACATAACTAATAAGCTCCCTTAGTTTAGCCTCGCCGGTATATATGTCCAGCATCCCGCCTACCTGAGTTGATAGGGTCAGCTTTCCGTCACTGAATGCGCCTGCTCCGCCCCAGCCTGATACAACGCTGCATGGATCGCATCTCCTGCATGATGAACTCCGCTCAGTGGAAGGACATATTCTTGCATCTATATCAGGGCCTTTCTCAATAATGGCAACCCTGATTTGCCCGCTCCTCCCCCGAGTCAGTTCAAGCCCGGAAAATATGCCGGCAGGACCTGCTCCGATAATGATCACATCATACGATTCGCCAATTCTCTGTGTGGCCATTTGCCTACTCGCTCCCTCATCTTAATAGCCGCAAATCACCGGAACATATTACGTCTAATTCCCGGCTTTCGTTTCAAAAGAGTACTCCCGCGAGACGGAAAGATTCCCGGCAAGATCCCGTGAAAGCACCTTGAACCGGTATTTAGTGGACGGTGTAAGGTCTTTAAGACGAATTACATGAAAAGTAGTAAACCTGTCATCGCTTATGGTGACAGTCTTCTTCCTGTCCTTGTCCAGCCTAAACTCTACAGCTGAATCACATTCCTCATCAGTCACCCATGTAATCTCCACTGACGTAGGACTTAAGTGCTTCAAATCAATGAACCAAAGCAGGGGAGGAGTCGTGTCCAACTGGACTTCAGCGGTGATGACACCTGATATATTCCCTGCGCCGTCATGGACACAGGCATACACCTTTTTCGTGCCGTCTCCCGGAGGCAATTGCCAGTTGCGAAGGGAACTCCGGTAAGGCATCCAGTCAGTCCACGCCGTGCCGTCGTTGCTCAGGCAGATGCCGGCGATGCCGCTTAACTTGTCATAGACACTGAAATTCAAACTTACTAAGGTGTTATTGGCATATTTCTCGCCTTCATTGATCTTAAAGGAACCCCACGGAGGCCTCCTATCCAAGGCAATGGAGGCTTCAGCGACTCGCGCTTCATCAAAGCCCTCCCGATAGTAGACTGCTTTGACCTTCTTTACCCCGTCTTCCTCTCCCCGGAGTCTCCACTCAATATTCATTGACTGCCAGTTATGCCACCTGAAACTGTCATCTCCTGCAGAGATAAAAAACCCCTCCAAAGGAACGTCAGTGTCTGTTCCGAGCGTCAGCTTGACATGGGGAGTCATCGTATACTTAGCCCCGGAATTGATAAAAACTACACCTTGAAAATCAGAGGCAACGACACCGGCCTTCTTAGCAGCTGCCTCATTCCTACCTAGCTGAGGCTTCGTGGGAAACAGTACGCTCTTCTTCTTCTCGCTGTACTCTATTACCTGGATGTAATAGTCAGGCACGGGATCATTGGGAGATACGCTAAGCGCTTCTTGAAACATCTCTTTCGCCGCTCTAATTCTGCCTGCTTCATAATTTGCGATCCCAATCAGAGTAAAGACTATAGCCTTCTCCTTCCCTTGACAGATCCTAAGGGCATCGTCAAACAAGGAAACAGCCTCATCATAGTTGCCGGTATCCAACTGTAATTGACCGAGAGCCAACAATGCCCTGAACCTCAATATGGAATCCCTTGTCAGGCGGAGACTCTCGGAATAAGCCTCCTTCGCCTCAGAAGTCCATCCCCTGCATAAGTAGGCATAACCAAGCCAGGCATATACCTTGTCCGCTTCAGGCCCTTCCGGCTCATTCTCGACCAGATGCGAGAAAACCCTTATCGCCTCATCAAACTTGCCGGACTGAAAATAGCTAATTCCTGCCTCCGGATCACAACTTGTCTGAATGCCGTAAGGAGCCTCAGCGGGAGCAGGAAGACCTGCAGCCCAGGCCCCTGAAGACAGGGTAAGCGAAATCAAAACCAAAGCAATGAAACAGGCTTTGCATACATTCGTCATACGACTCTGAACAGGACGTGGCACACGAACCCCTCCTTTATGGATAAATCCTGTTTAGCAGCCTTGGGAAGGGTATTGTCTCTCTGATGTGATCAAGTCCGCATATCCAGGCAACAGCGCGCTCTATTCCAAGGCCAAACCCGGAGTGAGGTACAGAACCGAATTTTCGAAGGTCCATATACCATGCGTAAGCCTCTTCAGGAAGATCGTGCTCCCGGATGCGGAGACTGAGAAGCTCAGGATCATCAATCCTTTGGCCGCCGCCGATAATCTCGCCGTAACCTTCGGGCGCCAAGAGATCCGCGGATAGGCAAACCTCAGGCCTCTTTGGGTCTGGTTTCATGTAGAAAGCCTTAATATCTGTGGGATATCTATGGACAAATACCGGCAATTCGAATTGCTCGGCTAAGATAGTCTCGTCCCCGCCTCCGAAGTCATTGCCCCATTCAAACTCGACGCCGTTTTTTATAAGGATCTCAACAGCCTCATCATAGGAAATCCGCGGAAACGGAGGTTTTATATTAGCGAGTCTGCCTGTGTCCCTTTCCACGGTTATAAGGTCATTTCTTCTCTCTTCCAGCACCCTTTGAACCACATAAGAAATCAGCTCTTCTTGAAGCTTCATATTTCCGTCAAGATCCACCCAAGCCATCTCCGGCTCTACCATCCAAAACTCTGTAAGGTGTCTCCTGGTCTTCGATTTCTCAGCCCTAAAAGCAGGCCCGAAACAGTAGACTTTTCCCAAAGCCATAGCTGCGGCCTCCATGTAAAGCTGGCCGCTCTGACTGAGATATGCAGTGGAATCAAAGTACTCAGTGGCAAATAATGTAGTCGTGCCTTCGCAGGCAGACGGTGTCAGAATCGGCGCGTCAACCAAAACAAACTCCTGCTCGTCAAGGAAGTCCCGGATTGAGCGTATGATTTCATGTCTTATCCTTAAAATGGCTGCCTGCCTAGGGGTGCGCAGCCACAGGTGCCTCTGGTCCATGAGGAAATCAACCCCGTGTTTCTTAAGGGATATTGGGTATTCCTCTGCAATATGCAAAGGCAGGACACCTGTTGCAGTTAGCTCATAACCTCCGGGAGCCCTCTTGTCAGCCTTGATTATCCCGCGAACCGCAAGTGACGACTCTTGAGTCAATCTGTCACATGCTTCAAAATCTTCATCCGGGACCTCGCCTTTTGCGACGACTGCTTGAATAAATCCCGTCCCGTCCCTCACAATGAGAAAAACCACAGATCCGCTGGATCTCTTATTGTACAGCCAGCCCCGAACCTTGACTTCTTCACCTACATGTTCAGCTACATGGGAGATATCGACACTTTGCACCGAGCAACCCCACCAGTCTTACAAGAATTCCCACGGATACCTTATGCCTTACAGGGACACCGTGTGCCCTAATATTATACCATCCCCGAAACATGCCTGCCATAGCCCGATTGTCCGAGGAAACCCGGCAAACCGACAGCCTAAGCCGGTCTGGCAAAGCAAGTCGCGGCAGTGCTACCCTGTGCCGCCCGGACAGGAAAGCAGCAAGCCCAGGCCTGCTTACACCGGCAGAACCTGGGCTTGGATTTCACTTAGAGAAACCTCTTGTAACAAGTTTCCCTCTATTGTATCCGTTTCAGTGTAGTGCTGACATAATAGGTTTGCACATGGTTGACTTCGAACTTCCGCGTGTATGTGTAGTAACCGGGCAATATTACTGTGACTTCATGTGTTCCGAGCGGAACGTCTTTCATGAGAATAGGCGATGTGCCCCGCTCCACTCCATCCAAAAACACCCTGGCCTTAGAAGGGCTCGTCGATACGTTTATCGCAGCGTACCTTGGCGCAGGAGGCAAGACAGGCGCCGGCGGTTGCGGAACAGGTATCGCATAACCTCCGCCGACATAAAAGTATGTATTTGAGCTTACCCAGTTTCGCTGAGGCGCTATCCTTATCTTTGCCTGAATGGCGCCGAGGACTATGTTCGCTTCACCTTCGATAAATGATGTCTCCTTCCCTGACCTGAGGGATTCTTCAAGATATGGAAGGGAAAGTGGCTCCGTTGATGAGAAGATTATCAAGTACTCTGTTCCGGAAGGCGATTCTACCTGCATGTTAGGAAGCACATACGTTCTGTTGGCCCTCACATAGTTGTTGGGAAACCATTGACTGGGAAGCAACCACCTGGAGCGATTAGCAGCATCGATATTAAGGATATAGACATAACTGTCTTTGGTGGATTTGTAATAGACATCTATGGGATCACCGGGGTAATAAGTAGCCCCTTGTCCTTTATCAACCCAGATATCGGCTTTGAATTCCGGACTTGGGTTCGGATTGATAAAGAGCTTAATCGGCGGCTCGTCAGCAGCAACTCCTATCTGCGAAACAGTCAAGAGAACAAACAACGCGACTGCCATGACCGGCCATTTGCTGTGGCTCTTTAACACTTGTATCCGCCCCTTTCTTTACTGTTTTGTAATGACACTCCATGAATCTTGACCCTACAATATCTCGTCTGAATCCGTGTCTGCCAAGCTATAGTTCGGCGCCTCCCTGGTTATGACGACATCATGAGGGTGGCTTTCACGCAGGCCTGCGCCGGTCATTCTTACAAACTCGGTGTTTTTTTGGAGCTCCTCGATATTTTTCGTCCCACAATAGCCCATACCTGCTCTCAATCCGCCTATAAGCTGGTAGACAGTATCTGCAAGCGACCCCTTGTATGGAACCATGCCCTCAATGCCCTCAGGAACCAGTTTATGTCGAGGATCCTGAAAGTACCTATCACCTGAACCGGCTTTCATTGCTTCGACTGATCCCATACCTCGATAGACCTTGAAGCTCCTACCCTTGTAAAGAACTCTTTCTCCGGGACTCTCCTCTGTCCCTGCAAACAATTTGCCAATCATCACCACATCGGCGCCGCAGGCGATCGCCTTTACCACGTCTCCTGAATACTTGATTCCACCGTCTGCTATGACAGGTATTCCGTACCGCTTGGCGACTCTGGCACACTCAAAGATAGCGCTTACTTGCGGTACTCCTATTCCCGCGACTACCCTTGTAGTGCAGATAGAGCCGGGCCCGACTCCCACTTTAACAGCGTCAGCCCCTGCCTCAATAAGAGCAAGAGCCGCCCCAGCAGTGGCTATGTTGCCTGCAGCCACATCTACATCCCTGAAATTCTTCTTAAGGAGCCGGACTGTGTCTAAAACAGTTTTTGAGTGCCCATGGGCGGTGTCTACAACAAGAAGGTCACAACCGGCGTCAACCAAGGCGCCTGCCCGTTCCAAAGCACCGATAACCCCGACTGCAGCAGCTACACGAAGCCGCCCCCGTTCATCTTTTGATGAATTAGGAAACTGCCTCGCTTTCATAATGTCCTTGACAGTAATAAGCCCTCTTAGCGTCTGATTCTCATCCACCAGGGGGAGCTTCTCGATTTTGTGCTTTTGAAGAATAGCCTTCGCTTCCTCAAGAGTAGTCTCTACAGGAGCTGTGATCAGGTTCTCCTTAGTCATCAGGTTCTCTATGGGCTGATCAAAGTTAGTCTCGAACCTGAGATCCCTGTTGGTAAGGATTCCTACAAGTTTGCCATTCTTTGTAATAGGAACGCCCGAAATATGATAAGTCTCCATTATCTTCAATGCGTCAGAAATAAGGTCATCAGGGCCTAAATGTATGGGGTCAACTATAACCCCGTGTTCTGAGCGCTTTACTTTGTCAACTTCACCCGCCTGCATCTCAATGGACATGTTCTTGTGGATGACACCGATACCGCCTTCACGTGCTATGGCAATGGCAAGCCTGGATTCTGTAACAGTGTCCATAGCTGCGCTTGCTAAAGGCACATTGAGAGCGATTCTCTGTGTCAGCTTTGTGGATATATCCACATCCCTAGGCAGAACTTCAGAATACCCGGGTACTAGGAGTATGTCATCAAAAGTCAAAGCGGACTTGCCGAATTTCTCGCCGAATTCCATGTTTTAAGAGCTCCTTTTGGAACTTATGTTGTTCCAATTGTAGCAAATCTTTCCCCCTAACTCAAGAACTGTTATTTTCCATCTTGAGTTATGATACGGGGTAATAAGATTGTCGCTCGGAAAAAAGATGTCCTATTTTCCACCACTTATGCGAGTCTCATTGGTCGAAAACAGGACAAGGTCTCAAAAACCACATGTCGCTTTCTCTCTTATCAAGGCAAACCTCGGGGTAGACTTTATTCCTGCCTACATTTTAAACACCGGCACATTACTTGTGCCTGGCAAAAAGCTTAAGATAGTTGGCCACATGACGTGTGGAAAGAAACTTCCTCCTCACAGTCTCGCGGGCCTCGCGTCCAAGCTTTGCAGCAAGCTCCGGATTCTTGAGTATCTCGCAAACCCTTTCAGCGCATTCTTTTGTGCTGTTTATAATATAACCGTCAACGCCGTCTGTAATCTGCAGTTTGCAACCGGTAGCAGCCCCTGCCACAACAGGCCTCATCTTCCACATTGCCTCAGTTATGGTGAGGCCGAAACCTTCTCGGACGGATTTTTGAACAACCACAGTGGCTAATTGCTGGAAAGCGGCCACCTCAGGCGCGCCGACACCGTCCTCGTTTGAAAGCACGTGGATATCATGATCATGTTCAGCCAACTTCCTCAACTTTCTTAGCAGCTCAATCCCTTCGGGATCGTCGTGCGCGATGGAACCGACCATAGCCAGCTGCAGGTCGGGCGTTTTCCGCTTTACCATGGAATAAGCGTCTACAACACCAAAGGGATCCTTCCACGGATCGAACCTGGAAACCTGCACCATAAGAGGTCTTTTGGGATCTATGCCAAAAGAAGCTATTATCCTTCTCCCTTCCTCATCGGAAATGGCTAAGTTCTTCGGACTGGTGGGGTCTATAGACGGCGTGATTTCGCAAACCGGTATCTTAACCTCCTCTTGCACATATTCCCGACTTGTAAAGATTGCACAGTCAAACCTGTTCAAATGGCTTGCGACTTTCTGCCACGTAGACATCAAAGGTGTGGACAAGTCGATATGACAACGCCAAAACCATCGGCCAACAGCAGGTTTTCGGCTTTCCGGAACACCGTCCAAAAAAGTCAGGACAGCCAGAGGCTGAGGGTCATGAATTATCACCACATCCCACGGGCCGGGCGGAAAGCTCGCAGCAAATCTCATATTAATGTCCTCGTACAGCTTCCATTCATTATCAGTTAACGGAGTCTCTGCACCTTGCAGTGAATTATGAATCTTCTTCGTGACTTCAAAAAACTCAGGAGGCACATTGTCCATAACATACCACCTGGCATCGAGACCTGCGTCACGCGTCAGGGGAACAATGGTATAGAGCAATTCGGCAACTCCGCCCCCATAGGAAGTGGAGTTGACATGGAGCACACGCAGATTCTCCATACCTTGGGCCAGTTGTTTAATCTCTCTTATTGCCTCTTCTCCTGCATATGGTGATTGATCCTTTAGCTGCTTCTCCGGTAATTCCACTTCACGAAACATGTGCAGCACCCCCCTAAGGAATTCTTCATATCATTACTTCGACACCCATCCGACCATGCCGCGAATGTAGTACCTCTGCATCAGAGCAAACACGATGATAGGCACAGTCATCACAATGATACTCCCTGCAGCGAGAACACCCCAATCCACGTGGTACACGCCACGGAGCAGAGGCACGCGCTGGGTGGCAAGGAGTTTTGTAGGTGAGTATATCAGGATCAACGCGAGAAAGAAATCACTCCAAACCCACATAAATTGCAGCACTGATGATGACGCAACAGCAGGGAGAGCCATTGGCATAACTATCTGGAGGAAAATCCTCCAGTCGGACGCGCCGTCCACTTTCGCAGCTTCCTCGATCTCAATAGGCAAGGTGCTGAAGTAGTTCCTCATAAAATAGAGAATCCACGGAATGCCCCAGGCGGAGTGGACCACCATAAGTCCGGTATATGAGTCAACCGCTCCCAGCTTATTCATGATCCGAAAAAGCGGTACCGCTATCATCTGCTGCGGAAGAGTCATCAATGCCACGATAAGCATGAACAGGAAATCCCTGCCACGGAATGAAAACCTAGCAAACCCATATGCTGCAACAGATGCAGCAAGAACAGGGAGTATCGTAGCCGGAACAGCAACTCTTAAGGAGTTTATCATCCCACGGGATATGGGCGCAGCAGGATGATTCCATGCACCCACGTAGTTCTTAAGGGTGGGAGTGAAAGAGTCAAACCTCCACCACCCGCGACTAATCTCAGACAGAGGCCTAATTGAGGCCATAAACACGCCTAAGAACGGAATCAACCAAATAAGTGCTATAAGCCAGGCAACTAAGTGAAGCATGAAGGTTCCGGATTTGCTTCGTCCTGCCATTCTCAAGACTCATCCCCCCTTAAGGCCCTGAATGTAGGAATCGATACGACTAACGCGATTAGCATCAGGAATGTGGCCACAACCGCTGCAGCATTTGCATTAAACTCACGGAATGCATACATATACATCTGCAAAGCCAATACATTGGACGAGCCTCCCGGCCCACCCATTGTTGCCACATAAACAATATCGAAGATCTTCAGAACCCAGAGGAACGTCATAGTAACCACAACACCGGTAACAGGCTTCAGGAGAGGAACAGTAATCATAAAGAAAATTCTTAAGGGAGAGGCCCCATCAATTACAGCAGCTTCATAGACGTAATCAGGAATGGTCTCAAGGCCTGCAGAGTATAAAACCATGCTAAACGGGGTCCATAACCACAGAGACCCAAGTATTAACGCAAACAGAGCAGTGTCAGGGTGAGCGGTCAAGGTTCGTTTTGCGACACCGAACAGACTGAGGAACGAAGGGAGTATCCCTACGCTCCCGTCAAACAGAAATCTCAGGATAATGCCTCCGACAACCATAGGAGTGACCATTCCCAGAAAGATAATAGACTTGATTACCGCGCCCCCCTTGACATCTCTGAGTATTACGGCAAGAATGAGGCCCAGCATAACAGTAAGAGGCAAGTGAATGACAATCCATATAATGTTGTGAATCAAGGCGCCGTATGGGAAACCCCTCTTAAACCCTCGCAAGTCAACTATCTCAGGTTCAGAAAGTATCCGGACGTAGTTTTTGAAGAACGCGAACTCGCCCTCAGGGGTTTGAAAACTCAGCCACACCGTGTTTATCACCGGGTAAACCACGAAAGTTGCCAGTAGAATCAGCGCAGGCAAGAAAAAAAAGATCCTGCCTCGAGTCTGCCCCACACTATCACCTCCCGGACAGGTTCTTGAAACCGGTACTTGGGGCGCTCCGGGGCGGAGCAACCTTCCATCATTCCTCACATATCGCCCCGGAGCTTATCTGACTGTCTCTACTTAGCCTTACGCTGTAGTGTCTCTAAAACTTCGTCCACTCTTCCCGGGCTCACCCAGAGCAGTTTGAGTTGATCCCAGAAAGCAGGTTGCCACTCGCCGCCTATGGTGTCATCCAGGTCAGGCAGTGCGACAACACCATCAAGAAGCGCAGCAACTTCCCGATCAACAGCCGGATATGCGCTTAGGGGAACCTTTGTATATGTGGAGATATGACCGCCTTCAGCCACCTGAATCTCCTGTCCCTTCGTGGCAAGGAACGCCAGGAGACGCCGGGCTTCTTCAGGATACTTTGTATAGGCCGGAGCAAAAGCATAGTCAGGCGCAAACACTATACCTTTACACTCAGGCAACGAGAATACGCCGAGATCATCCGGGTCTTCCACCATGCCTGTAATCCAGCTGCCCATAAAGAAAAGTCCATAGTCTCCGCCCCACCAGAGATCAAGAGCCATGGTCCATTCTATCGGCTCGCTGAAATAGCCCGCTTTCAGAAGGGGGACAAGCTTATCCTTGAACATGGAGGCAACAACCGGATCTTGCCACGATATCTTCTTGTCGATTAGCGCATGGGTCACATCAGGCCCGGCATAAGTGGCAATAAAGTGCTCAGTGATGTCTGAAAGCGGCCAGCCGACTCCGTTTCCGCTGGCAATTGCAGCTTTGATTCCGGGAATTCTCTGTATTTTGCTGCATAGCGCCGTGAATTCGGTCCAAGTTTTCGGCACTGACAGCCCATGCTTCTCGAAGAAGGACTTTCTATACCAGAACCCGGGTTTCACTTTACCTGTATACACTCCGCCATATAGTTTATCTCCGACCTTAACAGGATCCAAGGCGCCGGAAATAAAGTCAGCTTCGTTCAAATATCCGGTCATGTCAAGGACATGCCCTTCTTGGGCGTGTTTGGCAATAAACCATGCCCACATGAAGATAACATCAGCAGGTGCAGTTTTCGCGTCGAATTGAGCAGGAAGCAAGACAGCCAAGTCTTCCGCTCTGTAGATCTGATAGTCCACCTTGATACCGGTTTCCTTTTCAAAGGCAGAGAGAACCGGCATAAACGCGTCCATCTCAGGCCCTGACCATCCACTAATCACGGTAAGTTTCTTCTCAGCGGCTATTCCAGGCAGACTGCAGATTGCAACCAGGACAACGAGGAGCAGAACAAGTATATTTCGCCTCACAACAATCCCTCCGTTTCAGCAGTTTCCTTAAGTTCTCTTTGGCACGCTGACAAAATCTTCGCCTAACCTAAGACAGAGTATTACGATAATATTAGCTGGCAGCCACCCCCTATCTCAACTATAGTGAGAGTTGGACATTGCCGATACGTACCGTATGCACAAAATCAGACCGCACCGCTCACACAGGTGGAGGCCTCCCTGGATATCCAAGAAGGCGGTGCGATAGACCCAGCCGGTTGAAACTCTACATTCAACACCTTATGGATTGGGCACTTATTCTTCCCGTTCATTTGCTCAACTAAGATTTCCACAATGGTCCTTCCCAGCTCTAAGATAGGCTGTCTTACAGTAGCAAGGGGCGGATCCATGTACTCGGCAAAAGGTATCCCATCAAAACCCAGGACTGAAACGTCATTCGGAATTGCAAGTCCGGCTTCGCGTAAGGCTCGCATCACACCAAAGGCCATAACATCATTGCACGCAAATACCGCAGAGATGTCACTTTCATGTTCGAGAACAGCCTTCATAGCTTGATACCCGCCGGTTTGCGTAAAATCACCGGAAGCAACGATATTGCGATCAAGGGGTATGCCGGCTTCTGCCAAGGCTACGCTGTATCCTTTGAATCTGGCTTTTGAAGCAGTCTGGTCCGAAGGTCCGGTAATACACGCTATCCTTCTATGCCCGAGCTCAATGAGACGAGCAACAGCGAAGGCCGCCCCACGTGTGTTTTCTCCGCTCACCCACGATACATCCGGGTCTTCTACCATCCCAAGAAACACGAAAGGCAAATCCATTTTCTTCAGTATCTCTATGCGCTCGTCAAGAACCCTTGGTTCAGTCAGAATCATGCCATCAACACGCGCTGAGTTTGCAAGCTCCATATGTGAACGATATCCGCCTGATCCTTCACGTTCAGCTGCAGAAAGCAAAAGACTGTACCCATACTTCATTGCCGTATCTCCGGCTGCCCCTAAAAATTCCAAGTAAAACGGATCAGAAAGAGACCTGGGAGCGTACGGCACAGCAAGACCGATAATATTCGTCCGCCGGGTAGCGAGGCCTTGCGCGATAGGGTTAGGCCTGTAGCCAATCTGTTCAGCCAAAGTCACAACCTTGGTGCGAGTAGCCTCCGCAACCCGGGAATCACCTGCCAAGGCCCGTGATACTGTGGATTTAGATAAATTTAGGATATTTGCCATATCTTGAAGCGTTGGTCTCATTGCAACCTCTCCTAGCATATCAAACGATTGTTTTTCATATTACATCGCGTTTATCAGCTATTTCGCTTATTTGTACAGCAATTAATGCAACCGGTTGTATTATTCGCCACATCCGCCCGGAATCCTTCTTTTGCTTTCTTAAAATGCAGGCTTTTGCGGTTTTGGATTTTGCAGATAGCAATCATCCTTGAAGGTTTCGAGGTAACACGCTGAACTGTTATGCGAAAGCAAGTGGAGCGCCCCAGCTCCACAGCTAGAGCGCTCCACGTACCATATGGGATCAATGAGTTATGGGAAGTATGGGATTTTGGGTCGCTCGTCGGTCGGTTTATCAAACCTATGTCACGCTACGAAGCATGGGCTTCAGTAGAGTGAGCCTCTTTATATTCAGCAAGGATTCCCTTGATATCCTCAGGTTTAACCTTTGCGTAGACAGTGTCGTCAATTACAACAACAGGAGCTAAGGCACACGCTCCTACACAGCGCACTCCCTGCAGAGTGAACAGACCGTCTTCGCTTGTCCCACCGATGTCGACACCGAGCTCCTTTTTCAAGGCCTCGAGGCAATCAGCTGCCCCCTTCACGTAACATGCTGTCCCAAGGCAGACGTTCACTGTCCACCTGCCCTTTGGTTTTAGGGAAAACAGCGAGTAAAAGGTAGCTACCCCGTAAACCTCACTTTCCGGCACGCCCAGGCCTTTTGCAACAAATTGCTGAACGTCTTCAGGAAGACACCCGAAGAGCTGCTGGGCTTCGTGAAGCACAGGAATAAGTGAGCCCGGTGTGCCCTTGTGTTCTTCGATTATGTCATAGAGCTTATTAAATCTGTCATCAGGTAGTTTCCCATGACACTTGCATTCTCCGATTTGAGATTCCGGTTTGGGACGCTTTGCTTGAGCGCCAGATACCATCTTACATAGCCTCCTTCCGACTGACCGCGGCAGCCTTATCTACACTTTCGTAGGTTGTATGCAGCAACCTATGGGCTATATCACTACCGGGTTTCTTCAGGAATTCCTCATAGAGACGCGCAACTGCAGGATTTTCATGGGATTTACGCATCTCCATACCCCTATCCTCAGCGTAAAGCGCAGCTGCCCTTTTGACAGCAATGTCAGGATCCAGTGACCTCGGCTGGCCTCCACCCATGATACAGCCGCCGGGACACGCCATAACTTCAATAAAGTCATAGTGTTCTCCGGTTTCCTTAATATGCTCTAAGAGCTTGTTTGCGTTGCTCAGGCCATGAGCCACAGCCACTCGAACCTTTCTGTCGCCTAGATCTATGGAGGCTTCCTTTATTCCATCCATCCCCCTGACTTTAGAAAACTCAATCTTGGCAAGGGGTTTCTTCGTCACAATCTCATACACCGTACGAAGCGCGGCCTCCATGACACCGCCTGTGACACCAAATATCGTCGCCGCTCCGGTCGATATTCCAAGGGGAGCGTCAAACGTTTCGTCAGGCAGATCCTGGAACCTAATGCCTGCTTGCTTAATCATACGAGCAAGTTCCCTCGTGGTCAGAACAATATCTACATCCCTTTGCCCTGACGAATTCATTTCAGGCCTTGCGCATTCGAACTTCTTGGCAGTGCACGGCATTACCGAAACAGACACGATCTTATCCGGGTCTATGCCGGCTTTGTCAGCGTAATAAGTCTTGATAACTGCGCCCATCATCTGCTGCGGCGATTTGCATGACGATAGATTAGGGATGAACTCCGGGTGGAATGTCTCGGCATATCTTATCCACCCCGGGCTGCACGATGTTATTAGAGGCAGCGGTCCCTTCATCTTTAATCTTTCTATAAGTTCAGTCCCTTCTTCCATTATCGTCAGGTCAGCTGTGAACTGCGTATCAAATACGGCATCGAATCCAAGCCTCTTTAAAGCCGCAGCAAGTTTACCTGTTACAGGCGTGCCTGCCGGAATCCCGAATTCCTCACCTATAGCAGCTCGGACTGCAGGCGCCACCTGCACTACCACATGCAAGTCAGGATCGCTTATCAAATCAGCGACTTTCTGCCACTCCTCTTTTTCGTGGATAGCGCCGACAGGACATATTTTGGCGCATTGTCCGCATGATACGCACTTAGAGTCAGCCAATCCCCGCTCGAACATAGGCGTCACAAGAGCGTCAGTGCCACGGTACGCGAAGCCCAGGGCAGCCACATTCTGCACTTCGGCGCACATGTTCACGCAACGGCCGCATAGTATGCATTTATCAGGGTCCCGTACCAGCGCAACACTGGATGTGTCACACTCTCTATGTTCTTTCTCCCTGCGGAACTTACTCTCCCGAATCCCAAGGCGCATAGCAAGTGCCTGGAGTTCACACAGGCCGTTCCTTTCACACTGGAGACAATCTTGGGGATGCGACGCCAGTATCAGTTCAACCACGGTACGACGCGCCTCACGCACCACCTCTGTGTTAGTGTGAACAACCATGCCTTCTCTGACAGGGGTCACGCATGAAGCTGGGAGGCCTTTGCCATTTTCGATTTCCACCACACATACTCTGCAGGACCCTATCGGGCCTATCGCCGGATGATAGCAGAGAGTGGGAATATCGATCCCAGCTCGCCGTGCAGCCTCAAGCACCATTTCTCCCTCATATGCTTCAACCTGGATTCCGTCAATTGTCAAGTTAATCTTCTCTTTTTGATCTGCCATCATGCTCACCTCCTGGACACGGCGTCAAAGCGGCAAACACTCATGCACTCACCGCATTTTTGACATTTACTGTTATCAATTTCATACGCTCTCCGTTTCGGCTTGTGACCGCCTTCGCCTCCGGCAGCCTCGGCTACTTGCGCCTCGCAGGCTACCGGGTGGATGGCCTGAGTCGGACAAGCCTTTGCGCAAAGGCTGCAGCCCCTGCACTTTTCAGAATCTATCTCATATCTGACCAGATCTTTGCAAACTCCGCCCGGACACCGCTTCTCGTGAATATGAGCCTCATATTCATCTCTAAAGTACCTTATGGAACTAAGCACAGGGTTGGGAGCAGTCTGTCCCAGTCCGCAAAGGGCGGTATTCTTTATGGTCTTCCCAAGAGACTCGAGAGTCTCGATATCCCCGGGCTCGCCCTTCCCTTCAGTAATCCGTGTCAAGATATCAAGCATTACCTTTGTTCCTTCTCTGCACGGGACACACTTGCCACAGGATTCATCTTGAGTAAACTGCAAGAAGAACTTGGCGATGTCCACCATGCAAGTATCCTCATCCATGATGATTAATCCGCCGGATCCCATCATGGCGCCTGCCTTTGTCAAAGTGTCATACTCCATGCTGATATCCAAAAGGGATTCGGGAATACAACCACCTGACGGACCGCCGGTCTGAGCTGCTTTAAATGCCTTGCCTCCGGGAATTCCTCCGCCGATCTCATACACAATTTCTCGGAGGGTTGTGCCCATGGGTACTTCCACAAGCCCGGTATTATTTATTTTCCCGGCAAGAGCAAAGACTTTTGTGCCCGGACTTTTCTCCGTCCCGATACTTCTGAACCAGTCCGGCCCTTTAAGAATTATCGGCGCAATATTCGCGTAGGTCTCTACGTTATTTATAAGAGTAGGCTTCCTGAAGAGCCCCTCATTTGCCGGGAACGGAGGCCTGGGTCTCGGCATGCCTCGCTTGCCCTCCATGGACGCCAACAGAGCCGTTTCTTCCCCGCAGACGAAAGCACCTGCGCCTACTCGGATATCCAAGTCAAATGAAAAACCTGAACCGAAAAGATTCTCACCTAACACCCCAAATTCGTGGGCTTGCTTTATCGCATGGGTCAGTCTGCTTACTGCCAGGGGGTATTCTGCACGAACATAAACATATCCCTGGCTTGCCCCAATTGCGTATCCTGCTATAGTCATAGCCTCGATAATGCTGTGGGGATCCCCTTCAAGCACGCTCCTATCCATAAAAGCGCCTGGGTCACCTTCGTCAGCGTTGCACACCACGTATTTTTCGTCAGAACGCACTCGCTGAGCGAACTCCCATTTGAGGCCTGTAGGGAAGCCTGCTCCTCCCCGTCCTCTGAGGCCTGCCTGCTTTATCGTGTCAATGACGTCTTTTGGCGTCATATCCGTAAGAACTCTGGCCAAAGCTTCATAACCGTCGCGGGCTACATACTCGTATATGTTCTCAGGGTCTATGACTCCGCAGTTCCTAAGAACCACTTTAACCTGTTTCTTGAAGAAGTTCAGGCTTGAGATGTTCTCTGCCACCTCCCCTGTAGCCTGCTTAGGGAATAACCTTGCAACCGGTCTGCCTTTGACTATGTGTTCTTCAACAATCTCTCTGACATCCTCAGGCTTAACCTTCTGGTAGAAAGTCCCTTCAGGATAGATCAAGACAGTCGGGCCTAAATCACAAGAACCTATGCAACCGGTCTTGATTACTTTGACTTCACTTAGAATCCCTTCATTTTCAAGGGCATGCATAAGTGAATCATACACTTCATGGCATCCGGAAGATACGCATCCTGCTCCGGAACATACCAGTATATGTGCACGAATAAATGGACTCATACTGCTATCACTCCTTGCGCATACAACAGCTAGTTCTCATCAAACCTAGCCTCAAGACGAGCTTCATGCATTTCCCTCTCGAGCTTTGCAGCTCGTTTAAACCAACCACTGTCCGGATATCCGGGACCGTACTTCTCCATTGCCTCTATATACTCGTCTATTAAGTCTTCATCGATTCCCGGAGGTATCCAACGCCTTGTTTTGTCTTCTCTTAATGGCAACGCTGACACGTTACTTCCCCCTTTGTGCTTTATTTCACAATCCAGACCACTAGAAATGGACAGCTCCTTAGCCTGCAACTGTCCAATGTCGGGTTCATCTATTACTAGATGCAAGTCTCGTGCCAGCTTTTCGGCAAAAGAACAAGAGTCCGCAGGGACTCTTTAAACATACATTACTCAGGTCTTTTATATATTTTACTCGGGTTATTCAGGTAATACAAGAAGGGTATCGGATCCAATATTTTGGATTAGGTGTCCATATTTTTGGCTCTTTTGGGCCTTCCTACATTCCCAGGCGCTTCATCATTTCATTAAGTGTGGTCCTTTTAAGGCCCAGAATCTCAGCAGCTCTGGCCTGAACACCATCGGATTTTGCCAGAGCGCAACTGATCAGCTCACGCTTATACTCGTTGACAGCCTCATAAAATGATTCATCGCTTGTATCCCCGTGAGCGGCGGATGTGGTCTTTTCATAAACCTCGATTACCTCATCCGGAAGATCACAGAGCTCAAGATCATTTCCTTCCATCAGTATCACCGCGCGTTCAATAGCGTTCTCCAGCTCCCGCACATTGCCAGGCCAATCATAGTTGACTAGTGCATCCATAGCTTCATCCGAGAAGGAAATCGGACCCTTAAGGCACTTAGCTGCAAATTTCCTGGCAAAGTGTTTGGCCAGAAGCGGTATATCACTCTTACGCTCCCTTAGCGGAGGCAGATGGATAGTTATTACATTCAATCTATAGTACAAGTCGGAACGAAAATCCCCTCTTTCAATGGCAGCCTCCAGATCTTTGTTCGTTGCGACTATGACCCGGACATCAACACGCCTTGCAACCGTTTCGCCGACGCGGATGAACTCCCTGTTTTGCAGGAATCTCAAGAGTTTAGCTTGGAGCGCAAGGCTTATGTCTCCTATCTCATCCAAGAATATGGTGCCTCCGTCCGCTTCTTCAAATAATCCCCGTTTGGTCATGACAGCTCCTGTAAAAGCGCCGCGAGCATGACCGAAAAGTTCGCTCTCGAGGAGTGTCTCAGGAAGCGCAGCGCAGTTTATGCCTATAAAAGGCTGTGTCGCTCTTAGGCTTTGCATGTGGATTTCACGGGCGATAAGATCTTTGCCGGTCCCGCTTTCTCCACGAATCATTGTTGTCGCATCAGTCCTTGCGATTTTCTCAACAAGTCTGAAGACTTCCTGCATTTTTTCGGATGTACCGATTATCTCGCCTGACCGCTCACGAATTGCCTGGAGTTCCCGTCTAAGTCTCTTGTTTTCCAAAGCAATAGTTCGCCTGTCTAAGGCCTTCTTGACTACAAGCTTCACCTCGTCAACTTTAAAGGGTTTCGGCAGATAGTCGAAAGCCCCCGCTTTCATGGCTTGGACGGCATTTTCCACTGTGGAGTATCCGGTTATCATGATCACCGGGGTCTCCGGCAATAAGCGTCTTGCCTCTTCTAAAACATCCATACCGCTCGTCCCCGGCATCATGAGGTCAGTGACAATAACATCCAAGTCAGTCTTGGAACGCATCATGTCCAAAGCTTGTTCCCCGCTTGTAGCAGTCAAGACCTTGTGTCCGTCTTGGGACAAAATGAGTCCGAGGAATTCGCACATTTTCTCTTCATCATCGATAACAAGCACCTTACCAGCGGTTGTCTCCATATTATTCTACTCCGTTCATAGGAAGGATAATGGTGAAGCATGTGCCCTTAGCGAGTTTGCTTTCGACTTTGATGGTCCCGCCATGCTTTTCTACGATATTAAAACTCACAGAAAGGCCTAGGCCTGTTCCCTTGCCTACCTCTTTCGTTGTAAAAAACGGGTCAAACACTTTTCGAATATCCTCAGCAGTAATTCCAAGGCCTGTGTCTGTTATGGAAATCTCGACTATATCCTGGGATATGTTTGTTGCAATCCCCAGACGCCCTCCATCAGGCATTGCTTGCATAGCATTAAGGAGCATATTAAGGATCACTTGCTGCAATTCTCCGGTGTCAATTGCAGCTTCCGGATCGGATTCATCAAGCTCCAGATTAACTTGAATACCCCTACGCGCCATTTGCCCTCCGAATATCCTGAGAGTTCTCCTGCAAGCTTCGTTAACTCTGCATTTACCTTGAGGCGCATTGCTCGGCCTTGCAAAATTCAAAAGGCTGCGTACAATATCGGCAATCCTCTCTGATTCTTCCATTATCGTTTTGAGGTACGAATTGGCAAGGTTGTCGGGACCGACAGTTTCCTTGAGAATGTCAGCATAGCCTAGGATCAAGGTCAGCGGAGTGTTGATTTCGTGAGCGACCCCGGCTGCAAGTTGTCCTAAAGCAGCTAACCTATCAGACTGGATAAGCTGGCTCTCAAGTCTGCGTTTCTCGGTAGTGTCCTGACTTAAGAGAACGGCTCCGTATACTTCTCCGCTCTCGTTCTTAAGAGGGCTGATTTTAATGTGCAATGTGACTTTTTCTTCACCCAGCGGAAAAACCATTTCCCCCACATCTGTCGGCTCACCCAGTGATATAGCTCGCTCAAAACCATGTCTACACCTGGGAATATCCAGATCCGGGAATACTTCAAAGACGTTTCTGCCAACGGATTGTGAAACAGCATAGAGATCCGCGGACTTGTTTAAGCTGGTTATAATCATGTTACGGTCTACGACTACAATGCCTTCAATAATGCTGTCAATAGTGTCTTCGTGGTATGCTTTAAGTTTTGCGAGTTCCATATTATGCACCTCAAGCTGTGTTATCAGGTATGGGAGGCACATCTTGTTTTCAGCAAGTCCTTGGAATACCGCTACAGCTTTCTCCCGACACGTGTTGTACCCACATGCGCCGCAATTCAGTTCATCTTCAGGTCTAATCTTGTCAAGCTCCAGGAGTATTCGCTTTATGTCCTCCTCAGTAGGAATCGGCATATCTATGCTTCTGGGTGAAAACTTGCGAGCAGCCTCAATTTGGGGGAATCGAGGCTCAACCGGACCTATGCTCGAACCTCTCCGTTTCGACTGTTTCGCGAAATCCACAGCGACTACTCGTCGAGTATAACTCGGAAGATCTGTCGTCATCATAGGACCGCTTATGCATCCTTCGCAAAACAGCATGTCCACAAACTCAGGACAATCCTTTTCCCGGCTCAATGCCTCAAGAAAATCAATGCAATTATCCTTGCCTTCAACAATAAGGATTTCATTATCAACCATATCCGCAGAAAGGGCTGCGCTTCTAAGCAAACCTCCGGATACCGGATACAGCCGGCCTAAATATGCCTCATCCCTGTCGAAAGCGGTATCAGACAGATCTCTGCATTCAATAGGCAGCTCCTCAAGGAGCATCCTCAATTCTGGAAATGTAAGAACCGCGTCAATAGCGTCTGCTACTGACGGATCCAGCATTTCGCTTTTTTTTGCGACACAAGGTCCTATGAACACGGTATAGGCGCCTTTGAGTTCCTTCTTTATCATTCTTCCGGCAGCTACCATAGGCGAGACTACAGGAACAAGCCTCGGAATGAGTTGGGGATACTTGACTTCCACAAGGTTAACTATGGCTGGGCAAGGAGTAGAGATGATGCCTAGCTCATGCTCGCCTTGGATGATTCTCATGTACTCTTGGGTTACACGTTCCGCCCCCCACGCTACTTCATAGACGCCTTGAAACCCGATTTCTTTTAATGCTGTCACTACCTGGCCTGGCCTTAATTCCCCGTGAAACTCCACTGCGAAAGCAGGGGCAAGCAAAGCGTAAGCCTCGCCTGTTCTAAGAGCATTCTTGACTGAAACCAGATCTTCCCTGATGTGCTTCGCATTTTGAGCGCAGACCCTTACACAATAACCGCAGGATATACATAGCTCGTCTATTACGGTTGCTTGACCGTCTTCCACTTTAATAGCCTTCACAGGGCAATTCCGAACGCATGCATAGCATTCCCTGCACTTGCCTTTAATCGTAGTGACAACGCCTATCTCCGGCACCTCCAATGCATAAAATACCTGCTGCTGCAGCGCAGCCCTTCCTTCTCAGACAGCACGTTCCCCAAACGTCTGCACTACGGTTCAGTTATTAGAATACCAAGATCGATTCCGGTATTATATTATCATACGTTACCGAGCATAGGTTGACTGGATCTTTGACTGACGACTGTAAGATCTTGCTATATCGCATCCTACACGGGTGTTATTCCGTACAAGAGATAGGTTAGCCTTGAGCGTGGCACCACCTGTAAGTTCTCCGAGACGGAACAAGATGTAAGGGGTTACGTCTTTACCCTTAATCCCTTTCTCATTCGCCTCATGAACCGCCCGGCAAATGGCGTCATTGAGCAAGACCGGGTCTGTCTCATCCTCCTCGGGTATAGGCACAGTAACAAGGAGACCGCCCTTTAAACCTGAACTCCACTTTGACATCATGATTCTTGCAATGTCTTCAGGACTTTCCGCTGCGTATAGTCCTTTGTAGTCAGTCTCCCTTACGTGGAACCCGGGTAAAATGTCAGTCCCATATCCGATGACCGGAATGCCCAGAGTCTCCAACACTTCCATGGAGAGTTTTATGTCAAGGATGGATTTCATTCCTGCACAAACCGTAGCCACGTCCACCCTGGACATTATGAACAAGTCAGCTGATATGTCAAAAGTCGTCGGAGCGCCGCGGTGTACGCCTCCGATACCTCCGGTGATAAAAACGCGGATACCCGCCATTTCCGCCAAGGCTATACTGGAAGCGACGGTTGTGCCGCCGGAACCTTTAGTAGTCATGAGAATAGCAAGGTCTCTGTACCCTGCCTTGGCTATTCCCGGCTCCGTGCCCAGGAAGTCTATTTCTTCATCAGTCAACCCGACTCTCAGCTTACCCTGAATAACGGCGGTGGTCGCAGGGACAACTCCCATAGATCCGGCGATTTCCTGGACCTCCTTGGCGAGAGCTACATTATAAGGTTGAGGCAAGCCATGGGTTAGAATGGAGGTTTCAAACGCGACCACAGGCTGACCGCTTTCTACAGCATCTTTAACCTCGTCACTGATTAATATGTATTCTTTCATACCGACGATCCCTCTTTCACCTATCTTTGCCCAAACTTTCAACCCACTCCTTGGCAATGCTTATGTCAGGCCTGGCGCCTGCCATAGTCACAATTTTACCGGCCAGAGAATTGCCTAAGCATGCTGCAGTCCACATATCTCCTTGACGAAGGAACTCAGAGATAAACGCAGCATTGAAACAGTCCCCTGCGCCGGTAGTATCAACCGGATTCTCCCGAGCTTCCGTAGGGCAAACCCGAACACAGCCTTCCTTAGCAATAACGCAACCCTTTGGGCCCAGTTTCACCACGACATGTGGAGCGTAGTTCAGAAGTTCTGCAGCCATCTCTTCAGGAGGCTTCCTCCCTACAAGAACTACCCCTTCCTCATAGTTTGGCATGAGGAGAGTGGCATTCTCAGCTGCCCTCAAAAAACGTGAAACGCCATACTCCCGAAGAGGATACCACGATGATGGATCTACGGATACAGAAACCCCGCAGGCCGGCGCAAGCCGAATCGCTTTCTCCGCAGCCGGACGCGAAATGTCGCTATAGAAGGCATAACCGCCGATATGTAACCACTTAGCCTTTGCAAGGAGCTCTTCTGTGATAATCTCCGGAGGAATTGCCTCGTCAGCCCCGCGTTGAGTAATAAAGGATTTCTCACCTGATGCATCTACAAGATTGACAATACATGCAGTCCTTTTGTCTTGATGAAATTCTACGAAAACATGAACCCCTGCTTCATTAAGATCTGAAAGCGCGATGTCTGCAAGGGCGTCGTGGCCAACTGCACCAATGAGTCCGGATTCCTGACCAAGAAGTGAACACCAGAACGCGAAGTTAGCAGCCGTTCCGCCGGGACACACCTGGATTGTCGCCGGAGTATCAGTGCCCGGTTTTGGCTCAGCCTTCGGAAATACCAGAATATCTACGGCAATACCCCCCATCGCCAGGATCAAGCTATTCGCATCCTTTCCGTTTGGCAGATTCACCCGACACTTGCCTCCTATCCGCCTTCCTAATCTAATCTGCTACTATCGATCGCTTTAGCAAAACATCAGTCGTTTATTAGTCCTCAACTACTTACCATGGTTCAGTAGTTGAATCTCCCGACCGGGACCTGCACCCATATTATCTTTACTCAGTCATTAGTTAGCTACTTTCGATATTACTCCTTCATCCCTGTACATCGAGGACTACGAAACAGAAAACGAGAAGCGCCGAGAATAGAGCGGAAACAGTAATATCCGGCATATTACAATTTATATGATTTGTACCAGGATGCCCCAAATGACAACACATACAAAGAAGGCTCCGGCAGGCGCCCAAATACTTCTATATATCGCGTCAAGGGAAACATGATAATATTCCGATATGAGGTTAGGGATAGACATAAGTGGATAGACGACACCAGGTAACCGCCAAACGCGCCCATAAAGATTGCAGCGCAAAAGACGCATGTACCTCCGCGTCTCCATTAACCAAAGATAATAGTAACGGAGCCACTGGGGACACCGCAGCTAACACTGAACATGTAAAGAATCCGATAACTCACGGCAGGAAAGAGACAATCAGAGGAGTTAAAGGACTATGCAAGAGCCTCATAACGAAAACTTCTGTTATAACCTCATTCCGGAGAATGCTATGAATAGCAAGAATGCTTGTGATAAGCAACATGCTCTTAATCTTGTCGTTTATCGGTGATTCCAGTCTTCCATGGCAAATACTTGTTCCATAGCCAAAACGTACGCTCCCATTAACTCCGGGTGTTCACGCATAGTTGATCGCACTACCCGAACCGTTTCCATAAACTCTATCAGTGAATGGGCCTTTGCTGAGCGTATTACTGTCTCCAAGAACGAATCTCCGACCCCGCTCAGCTCTCCTCCTAAGATTACCATCTCTGTATCAAAAAGAGATATCAAATGTGCTATGGCTGCTCCAATCATACAACCTGTTTCATCCATAATTCTTTGGATTTCAGGGATATCAGACAGAGGAGGCTTTGTCAGATGCCGAATTTGAATCCCGTTCTTGTCCACGTCAAGCTTTCTGAATTCTCTATCAGAAACCTCGGCCTTGACCCTCCTAAGAACTGCAGGCACCCCACAGAAAGCCTCCAGACAACCTTCTCGTCCGCATGAGCACTTTGGACCGCCGTGAGGGATCATGGGCACATGACCAATCTCTCCGGCATATCCATGAGCTCCTCTGAACACATTATCATCAATGATAACGCCTGCTCCAATCCCCATAGAAACGTTAAGATATATTAGATTTGAACATGCTTTTCCGATACCGTACACCTTCTCACCAAGAGCGGCAGCATTTGAGATATTCTCAATATGAACTGGAATTCCGGATAGGCTTTCTGATAGAATGTGCGCAAACGGCACCTTTCTCCAAGATAGGTTTGACGATATCTCTACAACCCCCAGGTCGGAATTGACTAGACCAGGGCTTGCTACCCCGCACCAAAGAACTTTCTCTTCAGCGATGCCGGTCTCTGTCAAAAGTGCCCTGAATGACTCGGTTATTGTGCTTGTTATCTCGTATGGCGAAGACACAGAAAGCTGAGTGTCTTGTCTGGCAAGGATATTGTTGGCTAAATCCATCAATACCACTTTAGTCCCGCCTCTTTGGATTGTCACTGCGAGAATGAAGCCCGCACGGGAATTAAGCTCAAGCATTACCGGTCGTCTGCCCCCGGTAGACTTGCCATATCCGATTTCTTCTACAATACCGGCCTTCAACATATCACTGACAATATTCGTTACAGTAGGAGGTGTTAAACCGGCGGTTTTCGCAATATCACTCCTGCAAATCGGGCCATTTCGCCGTATTATGTCCCGAACCAGTAGTCGATTGATCCGTCTTATGTCACTGGTATTGCTTGATAACCTGTTCATTATTTTCCCTCTCTGCAGAAGTTGTAGACGTCGACACGCCCATAGCGCACTAATCGGACAATTGCAAAGAAGCGATCGCTACCAACCATATTGCTCCGGGCCCCATGTACGTCTCGTAAGCTCTTGCTTAATATAAGTACAGGTTCGTGATGGAATATCCTCATCTACCAGTACACCGGGACCGATTACGCTATACGGACCGATTTTAACCCCTGGCATTAATGTGACATTTACTCCTGTTCTGCAAAAGTCTCCTATATAAACACAATTCGAAAATTCCTTCGGATACTCCTTCCGTCCTTTCATGTGATGTACTGTGTTTGCATCATCAAAACGGAGGTTTCCACAGACAGTTCCGGCTCCCAGATCTGTCGCCCTTCCAATCACGCCATCATACTCCATGAAGTGATATAGGTGAACCCTACTCATTATTAGACCACTCAATTCAGCACAATGGTTTATCTGACAATAATCGCCGACTGAAGTAAAATCAGACAGTTGGCAGTAATTTTCGACTCTGCAATTCTTTCCTATACTGCAGGATTTACCGATTATCGCCCCGTTATCGATGATTGTATTGTCCCCAACCATTAAGTCCCCGTTAATCCTTACCCCGGGACCGATGTAGACGTTTTCCCCTAAAATCAGCTTCCCTCGGATATCTGCCCTAGTCGAGACGACAGAAGAAGAGGGAATACGATTACCCGCTACTCTTGAAAATGTATGCTTTAAGTATTCACGGTTAGCCTCCAGGAGGTGCCAGGGCTTGTCAATATCAACAAATATATCCTGAATAGGTATGGCGTGAATCTGCTGTCCGGCATCAATTGCATCCTGAAAGCTTTGAGCCAATTCACTTTCTAACAGCGGCATTTGACCCGCTAGAATCGATGTCATTACCCCGGGATTGCTCTCTATGAACGTTCGAGCGTCTCCGGATAAAGCTGCGATTCCGGTAAGCCGATGAGTAGCATTTCTGCGCGGATGCCCAAGGATCGCTGATACTTTATTGTCCCGCACCTCTGCGCACAACCAGTCAATAGGCCTTTCATCTTCGAGAGGCATTACCAGGGTCGTAGCAAAAGCTTGTCTTTTCTTATGCACATCAAGCAGATTCTTTACGTCTGAAGAACCTACCAATACGTCACCATAGATCACTAAACACTCTTCCAAATCATCTCCAGCATATACTTGCTGAAGCGCACCTGCCGAGCCCGTCAATCTGCTTTGCCTATAGTATCTTACATCTGAGCACCTACCCAATGCGGATTTCACTTGTTCCTCAAGATGTCCTACTACAACCCGTACATCTTCAAATCCCAGCTCTCGAAGCATATTCAACGTATAGGCAATTAAAGGTTGTCCGGCTATTGGTAGGCATACCTTTGGTTGAGTCTCACTAAAAGGCCACATTTTGCTTCCTTGACCGGCAGCTAAAATTACAGCTGTTTTCACATGCGACCCTCCTACGGTCTAAGGTCTACAAAGCGAAGCCCCTTCCCACTGCCTATAAATGCTTAATACGAGGTCCGTATTCTTTAAGATATTTCGCATTTGCTTCATCGCCTCCGGGCATGTTTGAGCTAACCCACACCGGAGGAGTCATTCCCCTCTCTACCAAGGTCTCCATAGCACTCAACACAAGACTGTTGATTGTGAAAGCATTCACCATCGTGGAGCTGGGCCCTACCTTTACTCCGTCAAGCCCCTGAAGTTCCACTATAGCATCGCCCACAGGCATATGGTTATCAATAACAACATCCACTTCCTCAAGCTCGAAAAGATTGCTGCAACTTGGATGACGAGCAGGATGATTAGAAGGCACCTGTTTGGAGAAGGTTGGAGATGTTATCGCAATAACCTTGGCGCCTAGTCTCTTCCCTTCTATGGCTGCATCAATCGTTGAACTGTTAATCCCATATGCGTTAGCCACAATCAGTGTATCTCCTTTACCGACCCCATACGACTTCAGCACGCGTTGAGAGTATCCGGGCAGCCTCTCAATCCATGTACTGCGAGCTGCGCCAAACGCAATTGATACTCCGGGATCAAGAATGGGGCACACCGGCACCAACCCACCTGCACGATAGAACATCTCCTCTGCACATATATAAGAATGTCCTCCTGTACCGAATACATATATTAACTTATCATCCTGTATGGTATCTGCTATGATATCAGCAGCTTTCGCAAGCGAGTCCTTTTCATCACGAACAATGGCGTTCATCAGTTCAGTAATAATCTTGTGATATTCTTCGTACGCTTTCATTATAACAACGAAGCCTCCTTTTACCATTCATACATTAGGTTCTGAGGATTATTTGTACTTCGGCGCCAAAACATGTTTGCATCATACGTTTATGCAAACCCCTGATTACCGGTAATTAGATGATATGCTAACTCAGCAGAAGCAAGTAATTCCTCAACTGCAATACTCTCACAAGTTGAGTGAACCTGCTCATAGCCCACTCCCAGAGCAACACACTGAATTCCGTAGGAGTTCAGGATATTGGCATCAGTAGCTCCCATAGAAGTCTCAGGAATCATAGTTCTTCCAGTCTTCCCAATAGCATTCTTAACTAGATGCATAAGCTGGGATTCTTCGCCGATCTTGTATCCACGGTACATGACACGTTGGTTTGTCTCCGCTATCGCGCCGGCCTCATTGGCAGCCTTTTTAAAAGCAGTCAAAAACTCACTTGCCACCTTCTCTGCGTTCTTGTCACACTGACTACGCACTTCGCCGGACAGCGTTACCCTGTCACAAACAACATTAGTGCTTTCTCCGCCTCTTATTATCCCGATATTTGCAGTAGTGACATTATCAACCCAGCCAAACGGCAAATCCGACATGGCTTTCGATGCCACCTGAATAGCGTTTATTCCGTCTTGAGGGTTCAGTGCTGCATGGGCTGAACGCCCAATAACCGTCGCATCGAATTTAACTTGACTGGGAGCCTGTATAATAACTCTGCCTACCGGTCCTGACGCATCGAAAACACAACCCATCTTGGACTCCAGTAGAGAACAATCAAGGAACTTCGCGCCTTTCAGCTGGTCTTCTTCACTGACTGTAAACAAAACTTCTACAGCAGGGACAAAAGAGCCTAAAGATCTTGCTAACCGAAGCCCGGCAAGAATGGCTGTTATTCCCGCTACATCGTCAGCAGCCAGAATTGTATCCCCGCCCGACGTAATACGGTTATCTTTAAGCTGTGGAGAAATACCGTTACCGGGAGCTACTCTGTCAAGGTGTGCACAAAGGAGTATCGGTTCACTCTTCATCACACCCGTGGGTTTACCTATTACATTTCCCGCATTGCCCCCAAAGGCCTCGCCGGCACGGTCTCTATAGACATTCATCCCGATTTCTCGGAGCTTCTCTGCTACTACATCCGCCAGAGCAGCTTCGTCTCCGGGTTGACTATCTATCTGAACGAGTTCACAGAATTCATCAATGACTTGTTCTTTGAGCAATGAAATATCTGTTAATCGCTCTTTCATCTCATTTGCACTCCTCAATACATCCGTCACCCTGCCTTAAACATAGATCCCATCTTCTGGCCCAGTAGCTTATTGGCAACAAGCATCCCGACAAGAACCACCACATTCACTATTGAACCCAGGACACAAGCAGGACCAAGAGCGTCATCAACAAGAAACTCATAAATGGCTACTGAAATTGTTTTCCAACGAGCTGAATATAAGATCATGGTGCTGGACAGCTCTCCGACGAGTGTCGTAAAAGTAATCATGCTGGAGGCCACGATACTTGGCGTAATCAGCGGCATGGTGACCTTTCTGAAGGTCGTAGCCCAAGACGCACCCATGATTGATGAGGCTTGCTCCAGCATGGGATCTAAACCTTCCAGCGCTCCTACTGCGGACCTAAAGACATATGGCATTCTCCTCACAAAGTAGGAGATTATTATGATAATTCCTGTACCGGCCAAGAAGAGTGGTGGGTTAATAAAAGCAGAAAGAAGAGCAACTCCTACAACCATCCCGGGCAATATGAAAGGAATCGTCACAGTGGCATCGATGAGCCATCGACCCCTCGCAGTTTTTCCTCGAACAGCGGTGTGAGCAACAAGAGTGCCGAAAAAAGCACAAAGCAGCGTTGCAGACAGAGCCAAAACAAGACTATTCTTAAGAGGGTTCATAGAGCCCGCGAAGACTTTGCGGAAATTTCCCAATCCCATCTTAGTTGGCAACGGAGTGCCCGCCCATACCTCAGAAAAAGCTGCAATAACCACGGTAATATGAGGAGCAAGAGATATGCCCAGCAGCAACACTACGTAAAGCATTCCAAAGAACTTTGCAGCAGGATGTGTTATCTGTTTTACCTCTCGGGTAGTAGAAGTCATGGTAACGGCTTTCTGCTTTGCGGTAACATAGTTCATTATAACAAGGGCAATGATGGAGAACAGTATACATACCAAACTGATGGCACAAGCAGCATTTAAGTTGAAATATCCTGCTACTTGAAAGAAAATTAGTGTAGGCAGAACATAGTATTCTCCGCCAAGAATGGCTGGAACGCCAAAACCTCCAATGGATCTCATAAAAACAGTAACTGCAGCTGCCCCGATGGTAGGTGACACCAAAGGCAATACTATAGTTCTCAATCTCCTCAGAAAACCGGCTCCCATTACTTCAGCACTTTCCTCCAGGAAGGGATCTGCAACGGATAGAGCGCCTTGAACCATCAGAGACACCAGTGGCCAGTAGCCTAGGCACATAGCAAGAGTAATGCCACGAGCCCCATATATACTGGGTAAGGTTATGCCTAAGAGCTTTTCAACAAAAGAGGTGATTAAACCATTTCTCCCACGCAAGATGATCCAGGAATAGGCTCCTACGAAAGGAGGCAGTATGATAGGGAGTGTCGCCAAAGACGAAATAACATCCTTGCCGGGGATATCAATTCTACTCACCACAAAAGCCATAGGAACCCCCAGGAGCACCGAAAAAAACACAATTGCCAAGCTCACCTTTATAGAATTCAGTGTTGCTTGTTTATAAAGGTTGGATGAACTAAATCTTCGGAAATTGTGCATTGTCAAGTTGGAAATGGTAATAGGTTGATCCGGTTTCACAAAGCTCATCAGCACCATCTTACCAATGGGGTAAATGATGAATAGGGCCAGAACAACAAAAACCATGATTAACACAACAACAGATGTGAAATCTATATCTTTCAGCCTTAGACGACGCTTACTCACTACTTAGTCACCTCCTCAATAGCAGCCTTCTGGTCAAATGGAAAGATCGTAGCATCACTGGGCGTAATAAGGAGGTTGACTTTTTCTCCCTTCCCTACATCCTCAAGACGTTTGCTCACAGAAACCATCACTTCTTCATCATGGGAAAGTTTCAAGGAGTACTTCGTTGTCTCACCCAGAAAGAGAATTCCTGTTACTTCGCATGGCAAGGTCGTTTTATCCATCGGTTCTTTACTGAGAGAAACCCTCTCAGGTCTAAAGAAAAGCAAAGCCTTTTCACCGATACGAAACTTAGATTTTTCTCCTGCAATTCTACCGACTTCTACTATAGAACCGTCCTTGGCCGCTACATGGGCACCGGTAGATGAGAGAGAACAAACCTCAACTTCAAGAAAATTTGCCTGTCCTATAAACGCTGCGACAAAAACAGAAGAAGGACGCTCATATACATTGTATGGCTTGTCAAATTGGGCTATTGTGCCTGAATCCATTACTGCGATGTAATCTGAGATACTAAGAGCCTCCTCCTGATCATGAGTTACATATGCTGTGGTAATACCTGCTGTCTCTTGGATATTCTTGATCTCTTGCCTCATGTAAATCCTCAGTTTTGCATCAAGATTGCTAAGGGGCTCATCTAGGAGGAGCACCTTGGGATCATATACTATCGCTCTGGCAAGTGCTATTCTCTGTTGCTGTCCGCCACTCAATTGAGACGGCTTACGATCTGAGACGCCGGGCAGACCGACAAGTTCGAGTGCACTATTTACACGCTTTTCTATTTCAGCATTGCTTGCGTTACGTATCCTCAAGCCATACGCAACATTCTCATAAACAGTCATGTGAGGGAAAAGAGCATAGCTTTGGAATACCATTCCTATCTCTCGCCTAAACGGTGGGTAACTGGTGTAATCTTCTTCATCAAAGAATACTTGTCCGGAAGTGGGGGTTTCAAGGCCGGCTATTAGTCGCAATGTAGTAGTCTTACCGCACCCGCTAGGTCCGAGAAGAGTAAAGAGGCTCCCGGGAGGAATAACGAAGTTTATATTATCAACCGCCCGCACTCCACCGGGGAACTCTTTCACTAAGTCCTTGACTCTCAGCTGCACCATTTTGTGTTCCCTCCTAACAACATATACTTGCTGTAACGTGCTGTAGGTGGGTGGAAGGCCACACAGGTTATCCTATTTACACCTTCCACCCACCTACTTTCTATTGCGCCATATATTACTTACATTTTTGCAGAAAAGATTTCATCGAATTTTTCCAGCACTTCATCACGATTTCTACCGGCAGCAACCTCATCGTAATCCATAAAGGTTATCTGATCCGTAGGTATCAAACCTTCGCCTACCGGAACGTCAATTCTGCACATTCTGCGTTCGTCATTAAGAGCTACAGCGGTGTAGACTTCCTTGCTTGTGACAAAATCTATGAATTTCTTGGCATTTTCAGGATTGGGACCATTCTTGATTATGGAAACTGTATCATATCGAAGACCTGTTCCGTCTTTTGGATAGACAGCCTTAACGGGATAACCCTGTCTTAACATGTTATATACGTTACTTTCTCCTGTAATCCCAACGAGATGCTCACCGGTGGCCACATTGAAATAGGGAATCTTTGAAGACGGTGTAATGGTAGCATTGTTTACTACCTTCGCAACAAAATCCCATCCGTACATCTGCAACATCATTGAAAGCTGCGCATAAGCTGAAGCCGATACTGCAGGATTAGCCATGACTAGTTTGCCTCTCCATTTAGGATCTGCTAAGTCCAGCCATGTTTGAGGAATTTCCTCCTCCGAAAGGAGTTCCGTATTGACAATGAATACCTGTAAAGGCATGGAAAAGCCATAATAGTAATACTCAGGATGTTTGAACTCTTTCCCAAAAGCACTGTCGTTAGCGCATTTATAAGGCTGAAGCAGGTCAATAATGCTGTTTACAGTCTCAGTGCCGCCGGTAAGAAGCACGTCCCCCTGGGGCCTGGCCTTCTCTGTTTTTATTCGAGTCATTATCTCTCCGGTGCCTGCAGAAACAACCTCAACCTTGATATCCGGATACTTCTCAGCCCACATGCCCATGATTATATCTACAGTCCTGGCGCCTGCAGGCGTGTAAACAACCAGTTTGTTTGATGATGCTAATAAGGCTGGGGACATTATTGTACCTAACATCATAACTGTCAATAGGCCTACGAGTAGCATTCTTCGCTTTGTCATCACACAAATCTCCTCCTTATGATTGTAGGGGTTTTGCATAATAGCTCCATCTTGACTGCTCTCTTACTAATTAGAAACAACACCGACCTATCCTGCTGGTTGAGTCAAATGACATTTACTTGCCGGACACAGTATGCCTTTTTGCTCTTGAGCACCCCCTTTTCACCGTTTTGCACTAAGAAAAACCTAATCATAATGCGCTTCAATCAAGTTCTTACATCTGACCATAGAATCCATATCCGAAAGCTCTAATACCCACCAGGTTATACCCATTGACAGAGCCCAATCCAAAACAGAGCCTATGGAATCCAGATTAGTCGGCTCAATATGCCTGCCTTGTTTACTCTCTATCTCGTATACATGGAGGTTTCTAACCTTGTCTCCAACCGGCTTCAAGAACTCTTCCAAGGTATAGTCTCCCTCTAATACATAAGGGCTGGCTCTTGCATGACCAATATCGAACGTAACCATTGCGCCTGATTCATCGACAAGCTCGGCAAATGTCTCCGGGTTATTCGTCCATCCGTGCTTCAGATTTTCAAGACATACAGGTACCCCATGGTCATTACCGAACCTGACCACTTCCGAAAGGCCTTTGACAGCATTGTCCCAAGATAACTCCTCCATGGGAATGCTGCGGGAACCGATATGAACGGTGAGAGTGGTTCCCGGGAAATCCTTGATAAGGTAAATATACATTTTAAGATACTGAACGGCTGTAGAAGATATCAGAGGATTCGCATGCCCTAACTCCGTGTCGTGACACGGCGCATGAAATCTGGATGGTAAGCCGGAAGAGAGAGTACACTCATAAAACTTCTTCCGTGCGTTCGATGCCACAGCGATCCTCATAGGATCAAGGTTCCAGTCAAGTCCGGAAAATCCCTGCAAAGATGCCTCTTCCACTCCGATAGCATATTGATCTCCACAAAACCTGGTGGATACTGCAAGCTGAGGCCTCATGACAGAACCTCCTCCGGATTTCTATCATAAAGTTTCTTCACGCAAGAAACAGCAGCTTCCACAAGTTCTTCGCCTATCTCAGGCGGGAATTTGCTTGAAGAAACTTCATATCCTCCTTCTAAAAAAGCTTCCTTCGTTGGAACATAGCCGATATAATCATTGGCATATCCCACAGCAAAAGTATAAGGGAATGGTGACTTAGCCTTAATAGCAAGTCCGATGTCTACAAAAGCCTCGCCGGGTAGGGATACGAAGACTGCATCTCCTACGCGAATCCCCTGAATCTCTGTAAGTCTATTACCTGAAGGAGCATTGCCAATCTCTTTAAGGTTTCTCATAATGATGTCTTGATATATGAGATCTAACCGGACACTATCCATATCCTTGCCGGTGCTCCCCTTTAACTCATCCAATTGTTTTTCAAGCTGCTTAATGCGTTCCATCGTCTCCTCGGGAGAAGGCAAGTCTCTTCTATATCGGGCTTCCCAAGGACAAGTTGCCGCGTCAACCACTGCTTCCCGGGATTCCTGTATTGTCCCGAGTGTTTCGATGACAGCATCGGCAAGTCGTTTGCCTAACTCATCTGCACGCTCAAATGTTCTACCTGGAATGAAGCCTCCAAGGGCGCTCACGTCTGCGGAATGGCCTGTATTTATATCACCTGCAGCACCGTTCGTGAACATGACTACTGCATCTTCGCACCCTAACATAGCCTTGACATAACGTTGTGCATATCCTGGATAATCAGCACTAATCAGACGATTATCAGGTCCAAGCACAACTGCATGGCATGTATAGTTTATTAAGATTGCCAAAGGCCGTCCATTTGGTTTTTGCACTCTAAGTACGCCGACTGAATTGTCTATGCTGTCCTTACCCCGACGGTTCACACCTATGCCTGTAACATTGCCGACACCTACCCCAATAGATACATCTTCTCGACAAGACCAGGCATCACATACAGCATCTACCACTTTGGCTTCAAAGAGAGATGACCATTCTTCGCATTCAGGAGCATCCAGGTCCGGACCGGAATGGTTATGTGATGTTGAAATCATTATGTTCTCTACAGGGATGCCTGTAGCTTTGTTTATTGCACGACGTATACGTTGTGTACGCTGAAGGGTAATATAGATGATATCTAAGCACACGATAACAACAACTCGTCCCTCGTCCTCAAGCACTAAGGCCTTTGCCGTCAAGTCATCATGCACACCGATTGCCCCACCCTCACGAGCACAAAAGCCTGCCATAGGAGAGTCCAGTGGTGGATTTATGATTCGCATACCAACCCCGGCTCGCAGCTTCCCTCCTGCCAATACAAACTCCTCCTGCTTCTTAAATTGCCATACTCTCAAGCAATGTATTTTTGTGTACAAAAGAGGTTTTCAGAGTGAAACACTTACCTATAATGTTTCACTCTGAGAAGGTACTTCTGTTCAATCTTCTCATTAAGCTTGTCGCCTTCCGGCAGATTACCACTAACAAAGACCGGAGGCTGTATCCCCATTTCAACAAGTTTCTCAGCTGTTCTTATCATAAGAAGATTAGCGGCAAAGGAATTAACAAAGGTAGATGTAGGTCCCATCTTCTGCTGAACTCCCTCTACATCCACGACAGCATCGCCTATAGGAAGATGACAATCAATGAAGACATCCACTATCTCATATAAGCTCTTCCCACTGGGATGACGTAAAGGGCTGTCCTTAGGGACAATACGGGCAAAACCTTTTGAAGTTATCCCGATTGACGTTACGCCTCGCTTCTTACACTCTAAGGCAGAATCTATAGTCATGGAATTAATACCGTAGGCGTTTGCAATTATGAGCACGTCTCCGGAAGTAATATTATAGGAATCCAACACCGGTTTAGCGTACCCTGGGGTGCGCTCAATAAACGTAGAACGCAAGCCGCCGTGAATTAAATTAGTACCCGCATCAAGCAAAGGATTCACCGGCGCCAGACCTCCGGCGCGGTAAAACACTTCTTCCGCTGCCATATTCGAGTGGCCACCTGTACCAATGATGTTAATCAGTCGGTCATCTGCCACAGCCTTTGCAAGTATACCGGCTGCCTTGTCTATGGATTCCCTTTCATTCTCTTCGATAGCGGTAATAAGTGAAATAATAGTATCCCTATAAGCTTGACTTGTTTTCGACATATCATCAGTCCTTCCTAAGCATTGGCGTTGAGCTCTCTATTAATATCCAGCGACATTGAGATATGTATGATGTAGATACACCTTATACTAGGCTAAACTTTGCAAGCACTGTCCAGCTGCGTGTACCAGCTTGGCGCCTGTCTCTTTGGCAAACCTTGCAGTGGCTACTTCGTAACCACCTTCTGCAAATGCCTCTGCCGTCGGTATGTATCCAAGGTTATCGTTTGCGTACCCTGCAATGAATGTAAAGGGAAATGACGATGCCTCCTTTATGGCTAATCCAAGTTGCACAAAAACCTCGCCAGGCAATGCCACTAGAACTGCATCACCAATGCGAATAGCCTGTACTTCAGTAGTTCGTCTCCAAAACTCTGCGGCATTTGCCTCCTTCACATTCTCAAGTATTTCTTCTTTGTACATCAATTCTATACTGGCCTGAGTCCATTCCTCATCGTGTTCGCCGTGTTTACTTGCAAGAAACTCTTCAAGGTGCGTAATTCTTGCTATGATTTCCTCTTCAGATTCCATATCTGTCCTGTAATCCGCTGTCCAATCGACCCGCACCGATCCAAGTTCAATATCATCGCGTGTCCCGATATCGGGCAGGACTGTCAGTACTGCATCTGCTAAACGGGTACCTAGCTCCTCAGCTCGTTCATAGGTTCTTCCAGGGGTAAAAGCACCAATTCCGCATGCATCAGCAGAGTGACCCGTATTTATGTCACCAGCGGCACCATTTGTGAACAGAGCCACTGTCTCCTTCTTCAGCAAAGCCGTCTCTATTCCTCGCTGGGCATAACCGGGGTAATCTGCAGTTATCAAGAGATTGTCAGGACCTAGTACTACAGCGTGACAAGTGTAGTTCACTACAACAGCATCCGGATATCCATCTCCTCTTTCAACTTTGATTACCCCTACACTAGTGTCAACTATGTTCTTGCCCCTGCGATTAACGCCGATACCGTGTACGTTAGTACTGCCAACTCCAACCAAAGCTTCGGTTTTGGATTGCCATGCATCTATGACTGTACCTACTACCTGATCTTGAAAGGTAGGAACCCAATCGGAGCATTCAGGATCGTCAAGATCTGGGCCGGAATGGTTGTGACTTGTACAAATCATGATATTATCGCCTGGAATCCCCGTCTCATCAGTAATGGCATTGCGGATGGCTTTGGTTAGTAATTGGTCAATCCATAGAATGTCCAAGCATAGTAGTACTACAGTAGAACGGCCATTCGCAAGTAACAGTGCCTTTGCATACAGGTCATCATGTACGCCTGTGCAACCAGACTGCCGGGCAGCAAATCCTGCCATAGGCAGACCCATAGGAGGAGTGATCACGCGCCTCCCCACACCTGCTACTAGCCTACTTTTCAACTAAAACACCTCCAAGCCATCTCATTACATGATACTCTTGTAATGCCACGTTACGTCCCACAGTAAAGCAAAACACCACGTGCTTACTTGATACCACTTAAGGTAATCCCCTCCATGATCTGTTTGCGGAAGAGCAGAAAGACCAAAATAACAGGAGCAATTACTATGGTAGCAGCAGCTGTAAACTCGCCGTAGTTAACTGTAAACCGCTGTTGAAAGAAAGTAAGAGCCTGCTCCAGAACAAAGTTCCGCTCGGACGACGTAATGATCATAGGCCACAGCAGGTTTCCCCAGATGCCCGAAAATACGAAAATTGTTAACCCACCAATGGCCGATCCCATACATGGCAGCGCTATCCTCCAGAAAATAGAAAACTCTGATGCTCCTTCCAATCTTGCTGCTTCTAAATACTCCGTTGGCAAGGTTTCGAAATTTTGCCGCATGAAAAAGGTGCCGAATGCCTGAACCAGATATGGCAACTGCATTCCAAGATATGTATCTACCGCTTTTATCTTCACCATCATCATGTATAGCGGGATCATATAGCACTGAAACGGCACCATCATAGTAGCAATAGTAATAACAAAGAACCATTCCTTATATGGAAACTCGTATTTCGCAAATATATAGCCGGCTAAAGCCGAAGTAAAAAGTATTGCTATAGTTGACACACCCGCAAAACGCAATGAATTCAGAAAGAATCGTCCCATATCAGCCTTTTTGAATACAGCTGCATAGTTAGACAAAGTTGGTTGTCGCGGGAAAATTGTCGGTGGCCAGGCCAGTACGTGCTCAGGCAGCTTTAGGGAAGTTGATACAAGCCATATGAACGGAAACAGCATGATCGCAGCCAGTAAATACAGAAATATGTTACTAATGACATCACCAGCGGTTACGCGCAACCAGTTTCTCTCCATCAGTACAGCTCCTCCCTTTGAATCATCTTTACCTGAATGATAGTAAGAACAAGAATAATCAGGAATAAGATGACTGCCTCCGCATTAGCCTGTCCTATCTTGTAATACACAAAACCTCTCTCATAGATGTCGTAAGTCAGCACCTTTACTGCATTGCCCGGTGCTCCCTGTCCCCCAACTGTCATTACGTACACTTCTGAGAAAATCGTAAATCCGTTAATAGTGGCCATGACAAGAGATAAGAGTAGGATTGGTTTTAGCAAGGGCATTATGATATTCCAAAGCACACGCCATTCACCGGCCCCGTCTACCTCTGCTGCTTCTAGGTACTGTCTTGGTATCGACTTAAGCCCAACCCAGAATATCAGCATGTAATAGCCAAGCCATTTCCATACAACAAAAGCAATTATCGATCCCATCGAGTATTTCTTGTCAACTAGCCATCCTATGGACGGGACTCCAAAATTAGAAAGCACAAAATTAAGGATTCCATACTGAGGATCATAAATCCACTTCCATATGATAGCGCATGGTACAACTGATAGAACAACTGGTAAGAAAAATACCGTTTGAAGAAATGGAATGCCGATTATCTTCTTGCGCTCCATCACCAACGCTATTGCAAATGCAGCAACGAGTACAAGTATGGTCGAGGTTGCCGCAAAGACAAGCGTATTAGTCATCGCAATTGAGAAATCCTTATCCCGAGTAAGCAGGTGAATATAGTTCCGCAGCCCCACAAAGTTTCGCACCGGGTTTATCAGTTGAGCGTCGGTCATGCTCAACCAAAACGCATGGAGTATCGGCCAACAGCGCAGAACAATATACAGCATGAATATCGGCAATAATCCTCGGTAGGCGAATGATACTTCGTCTGACTTGTATCCTCTTGCCATGCCCATCCTCCTTATCCAAGGGGAACAATCCAACAAAATGTGGTTATGACCGGGGGGCACGCCAACGTTTTCACCGCAATTGCAGGCGCAACCCCCCACGGTTGCAACTGTCTACAGTCTGCAGCTATCAAACCACCTTGTTCTGTCCTGTCACTCAGCAGCATACTCCCCGTACGACTCTAGGATCTGATTTACCTCATCAGCAGCATCATTGAGGAATTTCATGATCTTAGTCTTATCATCTGTCATCGATGGATCTGCAAACGCATCCACCAGTCGCGCAGCAAACTTTGTGTATGCCTCAGCTGTAGATTTCGCATTCGCCAGCGTTATGAGTTTCATATCGGCAGGACGATTCAATGCTTGCTCGAAGTGAGGTTCTTGCGCATAGACTTCGGAGTAGTCGACTCCGTTCCGCGTAGCAATCCAGCCAACATCGCGCATAAGTTGAACCAGATACTTATCCCTATTAATGTACTGAGCAAAGTCCCAAGCAATGTCCTTATTCTTGCTGCTCTTAGGTACTATGAACCCACCAAGAGCAAGGTTGGTAGCTTGCTGTACATCTCCACGCGGTATTTGGCAAATGCCATAGTTCATATTCGGAGCAAGGCTCTTAGCCTCACCGATTACCCAGGTTTCACGGTTGAACTGTGACGTGGCGCCCGTGACAAAAGCTTCTGCATCGTGCTTAACGTTGTAGCCGTCAACTTTGTATTTATGTATCGCTTGCAGGTAGAAATTGAGCGCTTTGTAGCCGGCTTCATTCGCAAAGTTTGCTTTCCATTTGCCAGGCGCTGTTGATTTGAGTACCGAACCCCCTTCTGCAAAGAGAAAAACTTCGAACTTCTCAGCTACTCCCATACCTCCTCCGGATATTCGAAGACTCATACCGGATCGCACCAAGTTGCCCCTACTATCATATTTCGCCAGCTTACGTGCGTGAGACATAAGCTCATCCAACGTCTCCGGGGGAGCAGTGATACCGGCTTCCCGGTAATGATCCAAGTTATAGTACATGACTTGGAAGCCATGAATCCATGGTATGCCATACAACTGCCCGTTAACAGACAGAGCATCTAAGAAAATCTGATCGAAGTTGTCCTTGAGCCAATTTTCTGTTGACTTGGGCACTGAATCAAGCAGACCAAGACCAGCGTATCGGTTCACTAAACCACCATCAGCATCATACAAGTCGGGAGCTGTACCCGCAGGCAAAGCTATTGCATATTTCTGCTCAGAGTCACGTAGATTATATGCAGTTACCTCAATTTTGACATCCGGGTGTTCCTTCATATAGTCAGCTGCAGCAGCTTCAAAAACGGGCACATTCTCAGGATAACCTGTCCAGACTTTCACAGTCTTTACAGCCGCTGCTTCCAAGGGATAGATGGACAGGAGCATAACAAGTGAACAGACTAGCACCACTAAAATCCTTCGTGTGTAGGTTTTCCACATGATTGATCTCCTCCCATTTTGATTGATGACGCGACTTGCATAAACATCGAGTTGGTTCTTGGGATGTCATTTGCGCATTATCCACAGTATGTATGATGTGTTTTTAAGCCACAATTGAACCCATTATTCCAACACGAACCCATCTACTAGCAAAAGCATAATGTGCCTGTCGAAAAAGACTTTTCAACTGCTTAGTACCCTCACCTCCGCTAGTATTCTAATCCTGAAATACAAGGCCTTGACTTGATTGCTCGTCCAAAAACATCACCGCTGACCCATGCTTTCGAAGAATTGACGCGGGACAAGCGGTATCAATGGGCCCCTCAAGAGTATTCTTGACTGCTTCCTGTTTAGTGACCCCCGGAACAATACAATAGATATGCCTGGCAGACATAATAGCCGGAATCGTTAGGGTAAGAGCATTTAGAGGCACGTCCCGGATATTGGAAAAACAGCCGTCATTAACCTGTTGCTGACGACATTTCTCATCAAGATCCACTACCTTGACCCAATATGGATCTTGAAAATCAGCAACGTGCGGATCATTGAAGGCTATATGCCCATTTTCGCCTATACCAATACATGCAATATCCAAAGGGTAAGCCTTAAGGAGGCGTGAATACCTATCACATTCATCCTGAAGGTTCTCTGCATTACCATTCAGGTAGTGTACTTTCCCAGGATGAACCTTTTGAAATAAGTTGTCATCAAGGAATCTCCTGAAACTCTGGGGAGCTCCTTCCGGGAGTCCGATATATTCATCAAGATGAAATGCTGTAACTTTGCTCCAATCCAGTTCGCTTGTATTGCACAGCTCAACCAAAAACTCGTCTTGTGATGGTGCAGCAGCAAAGGCCATGTTTACCGAACCTTTTTCGGCTATAATGTCCTTTATCTTCCGACTCACCTGTTCTGCCGCAGAAATACCCATGTTTGTACGGTTGTCATAAACCTCAACAGACAATTTACCAACCTTCCACTGTTTCAAACAGCACCTACAATCTGTCAACTCTGATATCCTCCTTAAGCAATCCACACAATGATCACAATGACAATTAGGCCTGGTAGACTAATTTGCCTTCTACAATGGTCATCCGTACATTGATATCTTCATCAAATACAACTATATCCGCGTCTTTACCTTTATCGATGCTACCTTTCACATCGTCTATTTTAAGAATACGCGCAGGAGTAAGAGTAGCCATCTTGACTGCATCTAGAAGGCTTACTCCGGCAAGATTAACCATATTTCGAACCAACAGATTCGCAGTTGCTACACTGCCGGCAAAGGCAGTCCGATCAGGCAGCCATGCAACGCCTTCATCTACTACTGCTACCTGTCCGTCCTCAGGATTCCCTAAAATGTATTCTCCCTCAGGCATTCCTGCAGCACGTATAGAATCGCTGCATAGCGCAATTCTGTCCGGACCCTTACATTTATAAATCAGCTTAAGAAGGCTCGCAGGCAAGTGTTTCCCATCAGCGATGATCTCTACAGTCAAATCATCAAGAAGCAATCCGCTTTCTATTACTCCGGCGATGCGATATGCCCTTACCCTGTGCACTCCCGACATGCCGGAGTATAAATGAGTAACATGAGAGTACCCGGCTTCAATAGCCAATAGAACCTCATCATATGACGCATCAGTATGCCCTATGGACGCAAGAACTCCTCTTCGCCTCAGTTCTCTGCCCAATTCAAGTCCACCCGGCAATTCCGGCGCGGCCGAAATCCGAACAATGCCGGGGAAAGAATCCAATATGCTGAGGTATTCATCTTTATGAGGCTCCTTGATAAATCGGATGTCCTGAGCGCCTTTCTGCGAAGGGGCAAAGTAAGGCCCTTCGAGATGCATTCCAAGAAGCCTGGAGCCGGTATTCTTCATTTTAAGAGCCTGTTGAAAAGCAGCAAGTGCATTCTTGAGGTCCTGAAGTGAGCTGGTAGTAGTAGATGGGACGATTGATGTGGTTCCTCCTTTAGCATGGGCCTTTGCAATAGTAGCAAACGCCTCAGGAGTCCCATCCATCACATCCGCTCCCCCACCTCCGTGTAAATGCATGTCGATGAATCCCGGCGCTATGTATGCGCCCTTAACATCAAATACCTCGGTACCATCATGGGGATGAAAGGAATCCATTGAGAACAGGTTTTTGATTTTGCTCCCCTCTATTACCAGACCGCTGTTAGGAAGCACCCTATAGGGCGTTACGAGCGTCCCGTTTATTAAGGAATAGCATTTATTATCCATATTGCATCTCCTGTCTCTTACCAACCTTTAGTTAAACGGAAACAACCGGCACACATCCTCGCCAGGAAGAGCTGCACCATACTCGCATATTTCGTAGGCTTCAGCGTACTTAATTGCTCGGCCTTTCTCCTGCCCATAGAGTTTAATCAACCGCTCTCTATAAAGATCTGCAATGTTCTTCCATACCGGGTCATATTGTTTTTCCAGCCACTTTCGACGGTCATCGTCATCTGCCGGAACCTGATCCAAGATTCCTTTGTTATACGGAAGCCATTCATACATCTGAGACACATGACAGTGCAACATTGAGATCTTTTTGTCAATAACATCATCTATACTGACGACCACATCAGGCCGGAATGGATAAGGCTTTTGAAAATCGTCATGCATGTAACAGATTACCGGGGTCTTTTTAACAATATCTGTAAGGGGTAACATATTAGGAACAGTTATTATGTATGATGCGTCTTGCACAAGCTGAGAAGCATATCGATGATCCGGATGATAATCGTTGGGACGATGTGTAATTATTAGGTCCGGCTCGAAGTCTCTGATTATCTTTATTATGACTTTCCTATTCATCACAGTCGGTTCAAGTTCTCCTGTATGCCAATCAAGTATCTGATACTCGCTGAGATTAGCTATTGTTGCAGATTCTTTAGCTTCTTGATAACGACGTCTGGCCAGCTCAATCCCGCCGATATTGAAGTGTCCTGTGGCACCGTTTGTACAAGATACGAATTTCACTATATGTCCCTGAGATGAGTACTTCAGCGCCAATCCCCCACAGTTAATGTCAGCATCATCTGGATGAGCTCCAATAACAAGAACTCGAAGCGGTGCGTCCATCTTTCTACCTCCTTATGCGAATCAGGAAGAGCCTTGTGCAGCTAAACTTTTGCCTTTATCCGTGATACAGCAAATCCCGAGGGTACTTTTCACGTAGTTTGCTGTTGTATTCATCTCCTCCGGGGATGTTGGCACTAGCTAATATAGGTGGCATAATACCCTCCGCCAGTAATATCTCAGCAGTTCTGATAACCATAAGATTTAAGGCAAAAGCGTTAACTATAGTTGACACAGGCCCAACTCTGGGCTTCAATCCTTCAAAAGCTACTACTGCGTCACCATATGGCATGTGACAATCAACATGGATATCCACGTTATCACAGAGATTCTTCATAGACGGATGACGGGCTGGATGGCTAGAGGGAATTTTCTCAGAAAACTCCCTGCTAGTTACGCCTATTGTTGACAAACCTCTTCTACGGGCCTCTAATGCGACATCAATAGTCATCGAGTTAATGCCATAAGCATTGACAATAATCAAAATGCCGTCAACGATATTGTATGCCTCCAGCACTGAGATCCCATAACCAGGCGTCCGCTCGATCACAGTAGATCTCCTGGCGCCAAAGTTGCTCATAGTGCCCGGGTCCAGAATTGCGTTGACACATACTAAACCACCTGCTCTGCAAAACATCTCCATAGCACCAATGTTTGAATGGCCACCCGGCCCGATAACGTGAATCAGTTTACCGTCTTTAATTGTTTCAGCCATTAATTCCGCTGCTTTGTCTATATTGGCCTTTTCTTCCCGTTCGATTGTCTCAAGGAGCCCTATTACCGTTTCTTTGTAAATCTTTGAACCTGCCACCGACACCAACATGCACCTCCAAGCCGTATTGGTAAATTGTTATGGTATGAACTACAGCAACTACCAAACACAAAAGGAACGAAGATTATCACTAAAGGTGGAATATCCTTTTTGCGTTTCGGCACATGATCTTCTCTCTGTCTTCCTCGGTTATATCAGCTTCAAGTAGAGCGCCTAACTGCATCCATGGATTGTTCTCTGTCATTCCGGTTCCAAACAGCACCCTGTCCGCTCCCAGATACTTGGTGGCATGACCGATTTTATCCTTATCCGCATAGCTCGAGCAGAAATCTACCAATATATTCTTAACATCCTTGATAACCTGGATGCAGTGTCTCCATCCAGGACCTCCCATATGACCCATTATTATCTTAAGATTTGGATGGCGATTCGCTACATCAACAACAAATTCCGGAAGACTGCTTGGCAGTACATTGTTGTGCTCCGGTAAAGTCCATGTGTGGATAAGAACCGGCTTCTTATATCTGTTTTCAAGTAGGTTCCAGAGAGGCTCACACTGAGGAGAGTTGGGAGGCAACACGGAAAGTTCAGGATGGTACTTAGCACCTACAAATTTGGGTGAATCAAGGTACCTCTCCATCTCCTTGATGGAGTCCTCGACGTAGTTCCCGTTTAAATAGACATACCCCAGCAGTTCTTCATGGGGTTCAATAGCTCTGTAAAGCTCAGAGTTGCCTTCACTCATGTCGTATGAAAGGCTGAGAGCGGACATCATAATTGCTTTCTCTATACCTACTTTTTTCATGAGCGCAAGGAGCTGTTCAATGCTTACGAGTTCAATTGGGAATCCCCACTTGCCGTAGTAGACGTGAACGTCAATTAGCTTCATCTGTCTTTTCCTCCAGAAGCCTTTTAAAGTTCTCCCCGAGAATTGCAGCTTTGTCATCATCGGGAATATCTGCCTCAGTAATAGGCAACAGAGCGCTTAGGAAATATGACAGCGGTGCATTTGAACCGAAAAGAAGTCTGTTGATTCCTACGTAATCCTTGAGAATCTTAAGGAAATCAGGAGAATTGATCATATGCGTATCGATAAATATATTTGGATTTGAATGTAAAGCCTCAATAGTCTCAGCAAGATTCGTGTAGCGAGGAGACGTTATGATTACAGTATTAGGTAAAGACTTGGTGACCTGCGCAATGCCGCCTATTCCTTCAGAAGCCGGTATCAACAATATCGTGTCCGGGTAATCAGCTATGAATTCTAAGAACTTCCCAAAGGCTAATCCCTTAATGCTCCATTCCTGTATAGACGGGAAAAAGCGAAACAGCTTAAACCCTTCTTCTAATCTTTGTTTGACTTCTTCTTTCCATCCAAGATAAGCAGCAAAATTGAGAGTTCCAACCGGAATAATGACGGGATGATCCTTAGAGGCGGCAAGTGTTTCATCATTGCCTTCGTGAAAATCATAAAAAATGCCTCGAGCAGACAATGAACATATTTCCCCGATATTATGACGATTCACAAGATTAAGCAGTGTCTTCAGAGAAATATCTCTTTCAGCCCTAGGCCATGTCCCAAATAGAGTATTAACATCAACAACTTCCATGACTCACCCTCCAGACACCAAATACGGATATTCCTAGAAGCAGTCATGATAAAATATACAAGTATTGGTATTACTTATTTATGCTTAATAAGTAAGTTCTCCACGAATATCATAATTCCTTCTTTCTCTACAATGCTTTGTAAAATCATTGCTTGTAAAGTTTAATTCACAAGAGCAAAAAGCCTGCTGTAAAATACAATGCATATTTCGGTCTGATACTTGGTTGCCCTGTACAGTGCACACAAAACGCTTATGTGACTAAAGTTTTATTTTCGTACAGGAAAATGGATCTAAATGTCGAATAATATTTACTATAGAGCCTATTTTCTGGCACATAAAGGTTCCCAAAGGCTTACATAGGCTTCTGTCTCCGGAACCAACCAACGTCAGAACCGGTGAAGAACCCAATTCTCTCTTCAACGTAGTCAGGCTAATTGATATGACCACTTATCGAAGAATTATTACACCATGTTATGAAAAACCTTTGTATTTATAATCAAGAATTACGTTTAAGCCGGCTATAGGAGGTCATATAGATGGAACCCATTCAGTTAGGCAACTTATCTTCAGTAGTTAAGGAAATATGCAAAGCAACACCTGTTACTGACATTCATACGCACCTTTTCCCTTCATCGTTCGGTGCCTTACATCTTTGGGGAATTGATGAACTTCTTAATTATCATTACCTAATTCCGGAGACTATCAGAGCAGCCAACATAGCAAGCAAAGATTATTTTGCCTTAACCCCTAAGGATAGGGCTGACTTAACGTGGCGCACATTATTTTTAGAAAGCAACCCGTATAGCGATTCCTGCAGGGGCGTAGTTAAAATCTTGTCAGAACTGAACCTTGATCTTTCTAGGAAAGCTATTGATACATATCGAGATTATTTCAGCTCTCTCAACCCGGCCCAACACGTTCAGCATGTACTAAAATTATCAAATGTAAAAGCAATTGTGATGAGTAACGATCCGTTCGATCCTAGCGAACGTAGCATTTGGAAACAGAAACCTCACATTGACCCAACATTCTATTCATCCCTCAGGCTGGATGCCCTAGTAAACTCATGGTCCGAAGCATCAACCTTGCTTCAAGGATGGGGTTATGATATCAGTGGAGAATTCAGCAACAAGACCGAATCGGAAGTTCGACGATTTATCCTTGATTGGATAGAACTTACACAACCACTTTTCCTTTCAATATCACTGCCACCTGATTTCTCCTTCCCGAATGAATCACCTGGCGGAAGGCTCTTATCTCATTGCATCTTGCCACTGTGTTCAGAACAAGATTTGCCACTTGCTTTAATGATTGGTGTTAAGCGTCATGTAAATCCTTGCCTGGGGCTTGCAGGAGATTCTGTGGGAAAAGCAGACATTAAAGCGATTGAATCTTTGTGTGCTGAATACCCTCACATTAGATTCCTTGTATCAATGTTATCCCGGGAAAACCAGCATGAACTATGCGTAACAGCTCGTAAGTTTCCAAATCTCCTGCCCTTTGGCTGCTGGTGGTTTTCAAGCAATCTCTTGCTCCAATGGGAGATCACCAACATGAGACTGGATATGCTTGGGCCAAGTTTTATTCCTCAGCACTCTGACGCAAGAGTTCTCGAGCAGTTAATATATAAATGGCACAACGCCCGAAACGTTCTGTCAGAAGCGCTGATCACCAGGTACATCACACTCATTGAAGCAGGTTGGACAATAACACGAACGGATATTGAAAGAGACGTTTCGAGATTGCTTAGCGACAACTTCTGGTCGTTTATCAATAAAACGCCTTCGGAAATCAGAGATTAGGTAAATCTGTACAACAAAAAAAGCTTCCGGCAGTGACCTACTCTCCCACACCGTCACCGGTGCAGTACCATCGGCGCTGGAGGGCTTAACTGCTGTGTTCGGGATGGGAACAGGTGTGACCC
>Ga0208198_1000024_pt1 | contig 192847 bp, 157 predicted proteins | sample AD_JPNTR2_MetaG_FD_184446 | JGI IMG/M metagenome (GOLD analysis project Ga0208198, IMG submission 184446) | Active sludge microbial communities of municipal wastewater-treating anaerobic digesters from Japan - AD_JPNTR2_MetaG (SPAdes) (version 2) | ecosystem: Engineered > Bioreactor >...
CTGGCCCCCGCCGCGTCGCTGACCGTGCAGGTCAGCCGGTAGGTACCGGCGTTGGCCGGCGCGGTGAAGGTCGGGTCCGGGACATCGGCAGCACTCAGCGCTGTGGTGGCATCATCACCAGCCGGATCCAGCACGCTCCAGGCGTAGCTGTACGGAGAGGTACCGCCGTTAACTGTGACATTCAGCGCCGTGGTCTGACCGGAAGGCAGACTCTGCTTGACCGCAGTAATCGACGCCGACAGGCCCATGCCCACGGTGATGCTTACCGAATCGCTGAAGGTCGCCCCCGCCGTGTCGGTCACCGTGCAGGTGAAACGATAGGCGCCCGGGGTGGCCGGGGCGGTGAAGGTTGGGCTGGCAACGCTCACGCTGCTCAAGGTGGCAGCCGCATCCGCGCCTGAAGGATCAACTGCCGTCCAAGCGTAGCTGTAGGGCGCTGTACCACCATTGGCTATGGCCAACAGAGAGGTCGTCCCACCGGCGGCCGGAAGGCTGCTCTTGGTGGCGATCACATCCAGTGACAAGGGCATGCCCACCTGCAGATGCAGCGTGGCCGGGAAGCTGGCCCCCGCCGCGTCGCTCACCGTGCAGGTCAGCCGGTAGGTGCCCGCACCGGCCGGGGCGGTGAAGGTTGGGTCGGGAACGTTGGTAGCGCTCAGCGCCGCAGTGGCATCATCACCGGCCGGATCCAGCACGTTCCAGGCGTAGCTGTACGGAGAGGTACCGCCGTTAACTGTGACATTCAGCGCTGTTGTCTGGCCGGAAGGCAGACTCTGCTTAACCGCAGTAATCGACGCCGACAGGCCCATGCCCACGGTGATGCTTACCGAATCGCTGAAGGTCGCCCCCGCCGCGTCGGTGACCGTGCAGGTGAAGCGATAGGTGCCTGGTATGGCCGGAGCGGTGAAGGTCGGGCTCGCTACGTCGGTGGCACTTAGGGCCGCAACAGCATCACCACCCGAAGGATCAATAGCAGTCCAGGCATAGCTGTAAGGCGCGGTGCCCCCGTTGGCTACGGCCAGCAGTGAGGCCGTCCCACCGGCCGCCGGAATACTGCTCTTCGTGGCCAGCGCATCCAGCGACAACGGCATGCCCACGGAGATGATGAGCGAATCGGTGAACCGCTTGAGCACAGAGTCGGTGACGGTACAGGCAATTCGATAGACGCCGATACCTGGCGCGGTGAAGATCGGTCCGGGGATGGTCGGATCGTCCAGTGCCGTGTCGATCAGCTCTCCGCCAGGCCCGATGACCGCCCATTCGTAGATGACAGGCGGCACACCGCCCAGTACCACTGCGGTGAGGCCCGCCTGCGTGCCCGGAGCCGCAAGGGATGGATGGGTCGTGCTCACATCCACCGAGAGGCCCTGGTCGAGGCCGCCGCCCACGACCAGGCTGGTGGAGAGGACCGCCACAAAGCCGGCCGCATCGGTCACGGTGCAGGTGAAAGTAAATGTGCCGGTCAGCAACGAGCTGGTAAACGTCGGCGCGGCGATGAAAATGTCGTCCAGGCGTTCATTTTCAATCTGGCCCAGGGGATTGCGCACGCTCCACACGAATTGATACGGCGGAATACCACCGCGCGCATCAGCGGCCAGGTGAGCCTGTCCGCCGCCGGCGATCACGTCGGTTCGGTCGCAGGTGACGTCCAGGGTCACGGGTTGACCGACAATGAACAGCAGCGCATCTTCGATCTGCTGGCCGACGGCATCGGTCACGACACAGGAGGCGCGATAGATGCCGCTCATCGGTCCGCTGGTGAATGTGGGATTGGCAGCGGTGGGATCATCCAGGAAGCTATTGTCGATCTCGCCGTCGGGGGCCACCAGTGTCCAGGCATACGTGAAGGGGGCAATTCCGCCCGTGACGTTGCTGAACAGATGGGCGGTGCCGTCAGGACCACCGTTGGCCGGTATCTGAACGCGATCCATGGTCACGGTCACGCTCAGCAGGCTGTGCACAACAATCTTGACCGAATCACTGGCGGACATGCCGGTGGAGTCGGTAATTGTGCAGGCAACCCGGTAGGCGCCCAGCACGTTGGAGCTCTGGAAAACGCGCGTATTCGGAGAAGAGCCGGTCAGTCGGTCGGGCGCGAGTTCGCCGTTCGGATCGATGACAACCCAGGTGTAGGTGTAAGGAGGCGATCCGCCAATGGCCTCGGCGGTGATGGTGGCCTGGCCATTGGGCCCGCCGCCGCTGGTAACCCAATCAGAGCTGGGATCAATTCCTCCCGGCTGAGCACCATGGGCGGTACTCACCGTGACTTCGGCCGACAGTTGCTGGCCGACCACCAGCACAAGGGAATCCACAGCGACCTGGCCGAGGGCGTCGGTCACCTCGCAAACGAGTCGATAAGTGCCCGGCAGATTGTTACTGGTGAAGACAGGCGACGGGCACTGGAAATCATCCAGCAGGTCGGCGGCATCCTGGCCCATGGGATCGAGCACGGTCCAGCGATGGGTATAAGGGGGCGTACCGCCCACAACAATGCTGGACAGCGAAGCCTTTCCGGTGCTGCCGCCCTCGGCGGAAATGCGCTGGCGATCGGTCAGGACGCTGATGGAGAGCTGCTGATCGACCAGGATAAGCATCGAGGCCACCACTTCCTGGCCACGATCATCGACGACGGTGCAGACGGCGCGGTACGTTCCCGTCTGGGCCGGGCTGGTGAACAAGGGAGTTTTCGAGGTCGGATCGTCGAGCCAGTCGCCCTTGAGACCGTCCGGCCCGAACATGGACCAGGAATAGGTATATGGGGCGGACCCTCCGGAGACGTCGGCAACCAACAGAGCCTGGCCCACGAGTCCCCCGCCGGGGGTAACAACCGGCCGGTTGGATGAGAGATTCACGGACAGGAGGCGGTTGACGACTACCTGAGCCGTTTGGGAGGCAATCGCGCCGGTTGCGTCCTTCACCGTGCAGGTGATCCGGTAGGTGCCCAGTTCCGACCCACTGGTGAAGACGCGCGAGGCATTGGCGCTGCCGGTGAGGCGATCGTCGCAACGGACGTCGTCGGGACCGAGCACACTCCACTCATAGGTATAAGGCGGCGAACCGCCCCAGATTTCGGCCGTGATCGTGGACTGGCCGTTGCTCCCCCCACCGTTCGGCACGACCTGACGGTCCACGCTCAGAGAGATGCCCAGGTCTTGACTGACGTAGATGATGGCAGAATCGGTGACAAACCGGAGCAGTGAGTCGGTGACCCGGCAAGTCAGAAGATAAGGGCCGATCAAGGGACCGGGGTGAAAAACCGGATCGCTGGCATGCCGATTGTCAAGGAGATCGTCGCGATTCTGGCCCATCGGATCCTTGACCGACCAGATGATGACATACGGAGGCTGGCCGCCGGAAACATTGGCATGAAGCGTGGTGGTCTGGCTGGTGATGGCTTCAGGGTCGGCCGCGCTCATTCTCAGGCGATCGGCCTGAACGTCGATGGCCAGCTCCTCCTGGCGGGGTGTGCAGGCCATTGGCAGCACAAGGGAAGCAGCAAGCCATGCCGCCCAGTACCCATGCCGATAACGGCGTGTTCTACCGTCAGTGGTCGGCGCGGCGGGGCGTGTTCCAGCGATCGTGAGTCCGTTCCTCATCTGCGTACACCCAATTGCTCCCTGGCATTCTGAGGGACACTCACCAGAGTTATCGGTTATCGAGCGGTATGAAGTGATTTATTTGCCCTCTGGGAGAGGCGCGCAGGACCGATAATCACGCAAGATCGGCGAATGGACGACCGATATTCCCGGCATCCACCCGGCCAACAGCGGTTCACCTTGCATGGCCCCGGGAATTTGGCATTCGGGGTCCCTTCAACCTGCCGATAACGATCCGGACATGGCGTAAATATTCGTGTGCTTCGATTTTCCTCCCGCAGGGTCTATATCGTATGTTTGGAACGGCTTCCGCGTCGCCGAGGTTGTGGCCGGCGGAAGACAGTCAAACCCAGGGGGAAACATCGATGCACCACCTGAGTAAGCGAGCGGAGAAAATTCTGGCTCTGGCCCGCGAGGTGGCTCGCGAGTACGGGCAGGGATTTGTAGGGACGGAACACCTGTTGCTGGCGATCATTCGGGAGGGTTCCGGGCTGGGGGCACGGATCCTGCTGGAGCATGACGCCGACGAGGAAAAGGTCAAGGCGCGAATCGCCGAAATCACCAAAGACCGCCTGCAGGAGACCTGGGTACTCGGACGGCTGCCGGGCACGCGTCATTATCGCGACGTACTCAGCAAGGCGGCCGAGGCGGCCCGGGGGCGAGGCAACTGGCAGATCTGCTCCGTGCATCTGCTTATGGCCCTGTTGTCGGAGCGCGATTCGACAGCGTACCGCGTGTTGCGGGCCCTGGGAGTGACGGAGGACAGAGTTCGGCGAGCCATCGTAAGGGAGGTGTCAGCGCACGTGAGCTGACAGGCGCTTTCCGAAGGGGGAAGGGAGCGTCTGCGCAGAAGGCGGCAAAGGACTCGAAGACTGCCTCAGTCTTCACTCCTTTGACTGCCTTCTGTTCGTTTGGGGCCCATGCTGACCACCTCGCGTGAGCCATTCCCCGGCCAGCTCGTCGCGCAGGAGAAGCTGCCGTGCCGGGACACAGAGCCGGCCCGACGATGTACGATCGCAAGGCGGAGAACCGCGGCCCCGGCCTGCAGAGGCAACAAGAGGGATAAGCCTCTTCCGGACAGGCGGGCTGTCCTTCCGTGCCCCGCTGAGCGCAAGATCTCTCTCAGGTGGCGGTGGGTTGTGGACCTTGCTCCCACCGGCGGGCCACGAACCAGCACAGAGTCAGCGTGGGGATCGGGCCCGTGAAAGGAATCAGGGCCTCGACCGTGGCCACCTGGCGGAGGGCCTTGAGGTTCAGGCGGTCGAGAATGATCCAGGTAAGCGGCGCCGCCAGCACATCCAGACTCATGTCCAGCAGGTCCAGGGCGACCACCAGGCCCAGCGGTACGCAGCGCAGCGTCTGAAAAAAGCCCGCCTCCGAGGGGACGTTCAACCGGCGCAACCGATGATAGAGCAGGGCCAACAGGAGTAACCCGAGCAGGAAAGCGACGCCGGACACAATCAGGATAATCCTTAGAATTTCCATGGCGACCTCCGCGATTTTCCCTTCCGCGTCGGGCAATCACCTTATTTGCAGACGCAAAAACAGCCCCGAGGCGCGCCCCCTGCCACTTAAAGGCCTGATTCTCAAATACTTATGAAGTAGTACCCAAGGGGTAGCAATACTTTGTGACACTTGGTACGATGTTGGACAGCGAGGACCAACATCATGAACCTGACCTACTACACGAATTACTCGCTTCGAGTAATGATCTACCTGGGATTGCATTCTACATCTCTGGCTTCCATCACTCAGATCAGTGAGGCGTTCGGGATCTCCCGAAATCACCTCATCAAAGTGGTGCACAACCTGGCCAAGCTGGGTTATCTGAAGACGACCCGCGGCCGGGGCGGTGGGTTGCGGCTGGCCCGGGACCCCAAGGAGATCAACATCGGAGAGGTGGTCCGCAAGACGGAAGCCAACCTCAACCTGGTGGAATGCTTCAACACCCTCGGCAACACCTGCCCACTGACGGGAGCGTGCGAGCTCAAGCGCATGGTCCTGGAAGCGGAAGAGGCGTTTTTCTCGGTACTGGATCGCTACACGCTGGCCGACGTGCTGGTTCGGCGCAAACAGATGGCGTCCTTGCTGGGAGTCACGTTCACGCGACAGACCCCCCTGTGGCGACAAGGCTGCACCAGCCGGCGCAACGGCACCAATCAGCGAAGCTGACGCCCCGGCCCTGGAAAGCAGGATCATTCGCGCCGCGGCCCGGCGAGGACGGTTTGTGCGCCTGTTTTGAGGAAGGAAGGCTCGCCTCGCCGCGACGGCTCATGGGCGAACCTGGATTCAATCAAACAGGTCTTCCAGGTCATCGAAGAAATCATCAAAGAAATCATCGTCGTCATCGATGTCGACGAAGAACCCGTCGCCGAATCCTCGCACCCGAATGTCACAGTCGCTGCCCAGCGACAGGGCGCCGAACAAGGCAATCAGGCCAATCAGCCACCACTCTCGCAACCTGAACTCTCTCAACCTGGACATACTGGCCTCCCTTCTGGGGGGATAAAATCAAAGTGGGCAGTCCACGCCGCATCGTCCTTAATATCGTAGAGGGGTCCCCTTAAGGTTGAGCATGACCGGGCCGGATCGAGCGATTGATTTTTCGATGCAGCCGGCGCGCGGGGCCGGCAGAGCCGCTCCCGGGTCCGGCCGACCCGGCTGGGCCGTACGGCTGTTCGAGCCGGTCAGCATCGTCCTACTGGTCTATATGCGCCTGATCTTCGGGGCCCTGATGCTGGTGGAGGTGACGCGATATTTCAAGAACGACTGGATCCATGCGCTATTCACTGAACCCTCGTTCCATTTCAGCTACTACGGATTTGCGTGGTTGCGCCCCTGGCCGGGGCCGGGAATGCACCTCCACTTCGCCGCCCTGGGGCTGCTGGCCGTCTGTATACTGTTCGGCTACCGCTATCGCGCGGCCGCGGCGCTGTTTTTCCTCGGCTTCACCTACGTGTTCCTGCTCGAAGAGGCGCTGTATCTCAATCACTTCTATCTGCTGTCGCTGATCAGTTTCCTGATGCTGATGGTGCCGGCGCACCGGGCGTTTTCGGTGGACGCATGGCGACGGCCGTCGATTCGTAGCCCTGTGGCCCCGGCCTGGGCGCTGTTCCTGCTGCGGTTTCAGGTGGGCGTGCCCTATTTCTTCGGCGGCATCGCCAAGCTCAACGCCGACTGGCTGCACGGCGAGCCCATGCGCATGTGGCTGGCCAAACGCACGGACTTTTGGCTGGTGGGCCACCTGTTCACGCGCGAGGAAGCGGTCTATTTTTTCACCTACGGCGGGCTGTTGCTGGACCTGCTGATCGTGCCGGCGCTGTTATGGCAGCGGACACGGCTGTTGGCGATCCTGGCCATGGCCACCTTCCACGTGATGAATTCGATGCTGTTCAACATCGGCATCTTTCCGTGGTTCATGCTGGGGGCAACGCTGATATTCTTTCCGGCAGATACGTGGGCACGCTGGGGACGGCGTTGGCTGGGGATTCCGACGCCCTCAGAGACAAACGACTCGTCTGGTGAAACCACAACAACTCCGGCATCTCCCATGTCCGCCTGCCCGAGTACGGGCGTGTGGACCTGGCCCCCGGCGCGATGGGGACGCCTCTGGCACCAGCAGTGTGCGATCACCGCGTTTGTGGGCTTGTGGGTACTCGTGCAGGTGTTGATGCCCTTTCGACACTTTCTGTACCCCGGCGTGGTTCATTGGACAGAAGAGGGACATCGCTTCTCCTGGCACATGAAGCTACGGGCCAAGCAGGGGCGGCTGTTCATGTATGCCTGTGACCCCCACAGCCAGGCGTGCTGGGAAGTCGACCCGTTGCGATACGTCACGGTCTGGCAGTTGCGCAAAGCCGCGGAGATTCCGGACATGGTGCTCCAGCTTGCGCACCACGTGGCCGCCGAGCTTCGAGAGCAGGGATACCCCGACATCGAGATCTACGTGGATGCCTGGGTCTCGCTCAACGGGCGCGAGCCGCAGTTGCTGATCGATCCGAACGTGAACCTGGCCAGCAAGAAGCGCAGCCTCCGACCGGCCGATTGGATTCTGCCGTTGAAGGATACGCCTCCGGGCCGGTGGCCGGCATGGCCGGAGCGCCCACCCCAGGAGCCTCAGGAGGAGGAACCGGTGGGCAGCGTTCTTTCCCCGCCCCCAGTTCCGCGCGTCTCATGTGAGCTTGGCCGGCCCCCGATTTTTGCCTGAAACCCGGCGAATGCTGGATGCCGGGTTGTTTCCTGGGGTAGCGGCCGGGCTCCGTACCGGCCGTTTCGCGGACAAAGCGCCTGCCCCTCGTTTGGCTTCTCGAAGGCAGGCAGGATGCCCACTCTCCGTTCGGAATCAGAAAGGCGGGCAGGATGCCCGCCCTCCGTTCGGCTTCTCGAAGGTGGGCAGGATGCCTGCCCCCCTGCGCCGGCGAGCAACCGGCGCCACACTGGCTATTCCGCCCCACCCAGGAACCCTTCGTGGAAGAAAACCGGCTCGTAGCCGTGCTCGGTTACCCAGCGGATGGCCGTATCGAGCCGCTCGGCATGGTCGGGCACATAGTTCTTGTAGAACTTCCAGAAATACTGCTCGTGGGTGAACAGGTCCATGATCTCGGCCTGGTTGGGGTCTTTGGCCAGCGGCTCGAGGGTGGGGACGATCCGATCAATCGGCGTGGAGTTGCAGACGATGTCCACCTTCGAGAAGACGATGCCGCTGTCAAAGTCTTTCAGCGCGTCGTGCCGCGAGAGATATTCGGAGCGTTCGTCGTCGAGCAGGTAATTGATGTCGTACCGGCCGTTCACGCGGATGAAGTAGCCGCTCAAGACACGGACGCCGCGCTGGTAGAGCGGCTTGAAGGCCGATGGCTGGGTCATGGCCCAATGGATGACCGTCGGAGGCGTGCACGTCCGCTCGCCGGCAAAGCGCAGAATCTGCTCAGTGACCTTGTCATAGTCGGCGATGAGCGTCGCAGGCGAGGCATGCTGGTAAAGCCGGTCGGGGAATTCGGAACGGGCATGGAAGGCGAGCTTGAGCCAGTCGGCATTGTCCTGCCATTCGCCCTTATAGCGGTCGGGAAACTCAGACAGCTCAAACCCATCCTCTGTGGCATAAAACACGTTGAGAACGAAACGGGTTTTGTACTTCCGGTGCAGGTCGCGCAGGATCTTCAGATAGAAACAGTCGAAGAGCGATTTGTACTTCTTCTGAGCGATGTCGCGCAGGAAATAGCTGTTGTCGTCGATGGAGAAGCGATAGCGCGGCTTGGAGAGCCGGTCCCAGACGACGCGCACGCGATGTTCCGCCTGGCCGAGCGAGCCGCGGGTGGCCGCCACAATGTCCGTCTCCTTCTCCCGGAGGACGATCTCGGCGGTGAAGGTCCGCCCGGCGCGCTGCGCGACGACACCATTGACCGTGACCTGGTCATCCAGCGGGGCCTCGCCGCGAACGCGGATTTTCAAGCCGCCATCGACGGACTGGCCATGACGCCGGTTGAGAACCGCGCCGTGAAACGGCTCATCAATGCGCAGCCAGCCGGTCCCGCCCGCGCAGGCCGTTGAGGCAACGCCCAAGGCCAGGCCGGCCGCCCCGGCACTGGCCTCCAGAAAGTCACGTCGTCCAATCATTTCATCTGGCATGGATCACCGTCCTTGCACTCCAACTCCGCGCGTGCGCGGGATGCTGAGCCGGCCGGCTTCCCGGACCCGACACATGCAGCAACGCAGTCCCGGCGAGCCCACCGTCCCAACCCGCGGCCGGCAGGTATTCTAAACCCCCGCTCGCCGCCTCACCAATAAGAATACCGGCGACCAACCACCGCTTGCCTTCGCCCTGCTGCCGTTGCCAGTACACCAGTTTCTCGGCGAATGAGGCGGGTTCCCGGCGAATCGGGGGGATCTCATCGGATCAGGCGGGCAAGATGCCCGCCCTCCAGCACAGCCGGCCGGCATTGTCGGAGGGCGGGCATCCTGCCCGCCTCAATGCCTCGGGGGGTGGGCATCTTGCCCGCCTCAATGCCTCGGGGGGTGGGCATCTTGCCCGCCTCATAGGTTGAAGCGCAAAACGCATGGACCGGAAAAGGGTATTGGGGCCTCTGTTGCGCGAACGACCGGTACGGAGCCCGGTCGCTACAGCGCGAATGGTCGGTGCAGAGCCCGGTCGCTACAGCGCGAACGGCCGGTGCAGCGTCCGGCCGCTACGGAAGCGAGGAGAACAGCCGGCACCCAGCCCGGCCATCGCCGACAATGGCCCACTTGGCACGGCGGCATTAGAATCGCGGCATGTGCGGCATCGCCGGGATTATCGACTTCTGCGGGCGGCCCATCGACCGGGCCGTGCTGGAGGGGTTTTGCGCCGAGCTGGCCCACCGCGGACCGGATGACCGGGGGATCTGGATATACGAGACGCCGGAATTCAGCGTCGGGCTGGCCCACACGCGTCTGGCGGTCATCGACCCCACGCCCGAAGGGCACCAGCCCATGGCCGATCCGGCCAACCGGTGGGCCCTGGCCTACAACGGTGAGCTTTACAACTATCGGGCGCTGCGCGCGGAGCTGGGTGGCGAGTTCCGCACCGACAGCGATACCGAGGTGGTGCTGCGGGCTTGCATGCAGTGGGGGCCGGAGGCGCTGCGGCGGTTCGATGCCATGTGGGCGCTGGCCATCGTGGATACGGCCGGTCGCCGGGGGCACCTGTCACGCGACCCGTTTGGGATCAAGCCGCTCTACTACGCCCACCTGGACAACCGGCTGGCATTCGCCAGTGAGATCGAAACGTTGATGCGCTTGACGGCCATCCCCCGCGAGATCGACATGGAGGCCGTCTCGCTCTACCTGCACCTTGGATATATCCCCCATCCGATGAGCATCTATCGGCACGTGCGCAAGCTCCCGCCGGGGTACGTGCTGGAATTCGACGCCAACGGCCCGCGTGCGCCGCGGCGCTATCACCACCTGCCGCCCCCGCCGGCATTCCCCCTGCCGTATGAGGAGGCCGCCCGCGAGCTGCGCGCGCGGGTCGAGCGGGCGGTAGTCAGTCAGCGCGTGGCCGACGTACCACTGGGGGCGTTCCTCTCCGGCGGGCTGGATTCGACCATCGTGGCCGGCTGCCTGGCCCAGGCCGGCGGCGAACGGGTCAAAACGTTCAGCATCGGCTATGCCGATCACCCCACCTACGACGAGACGCAATACGCCCAAATCGCCGCGGAACATTTCGGCACGGAACATCACGCCTTTCGCCTGACCTTCGCCGACGTGCTCGCAGCCGTCGAACCCATGTTGAATCATCTCGGCGAGCCGTTTGCCGACAGCTCACTGCTGCCCACCGCGCTGGTCAGCCAACACACACGGCAGCATGTGACGGTCGCGCTGAGCGGCGACGGCGGCGATGAATTGTTCGGCGGGTACTGGCGCTATCTGGGACACCACTACCTCGTGCGATATCGGCGCATTCCCGGCCTGTTGCGCAAGGGCCTGATCGAGCCGCTGCTGCGCGCAGCGCCCACAGGCAAGTCCACGTCCTGGATGAACCGGCTGCGACAGGTGCGCAAACTCCTGCGCGGCGACCTGCCCGATCCACTCCTGCGGCACATCGCCTGGGCGCGATTTCTTGACCTTCCCTCCGCATCCGCGTTGATCGGCCCGGATCGCGCCCGCAAGACCGCCGACACGCTCCAACAGCTCGCGCGCGATGCGGCACGAGGTTGGCGAGCCGGCGCGGCCCCACCGCCGGGCCTCGACGAGATCCTGCTCGCCGACCTGGGCATGGGCCTGCCTGACGATATGCTCTTCAAGGTGGACATGGCCAGCATGTACCACAGTCTGGAGGTGCGCGTGCCGCTGCTCTCGAAGGAGCTGGTGGACTTCATTACGGGTCTGCCCATCGAATACAAGATCGCCGGTGGACAAGGCAAGCGCATCCTCCGCGAGGCCTTCCGTGGCTTCGTGCCGGAGGCGATCCTGACGCGCAGGAAGATGGGTTTCGAGGTGCCGGTGGGCGAGTTCCTGCGCCACGAGCTGCGCGACATGTTCCACGACGTGGTTACGCCCGACGCGCTGGGGGCTTTCTCCATCAACGCGGCCACCGTCGCGCGGATCTACCAGGCCCACGCCGCCCGCCGGGAAGACTACACGGAACTGCTGTGGGCCTTGCTGGTCCTGTGTTGGTGGAGACAACGGCACTGAAGATCCCGGCGCTCTGCAGTCCAAGACCGTAGCGGCCGGGCTCCGTACCGGCCGCCTCTCGGATAAAACGGCCGGTACGGAGCCCGGCCGCTACAGCAATTTGATGACCTTTGCGCCATAGCGCAAGCCATTTCGTCATTCGACATTAGCCATTCCTTCGTCATTCGGGTTTCGTCATTCGTCATCTTTGGACATTGGGATTTGGACATTGGTCATTCCCCCCCTGCCACCTCCGCCACCGTTCGCCTGTAGAAGCAGATGAATTCCGGTCGACAAACAGCTCCCAGCGGCCATGTGTAAAACGATGAGCGACGATGCCAGCGACGTGCCCGCCACCCTGGCGGGCGACCGGGAGGCCTTCGCGCGGCTGTACGAACGGCACGCGCCGGTCATCCTGTCGCTGTGCCGCCGCTGCGGGTCGCCGGCCGAGGCCGATGACGCCCTGCAGGAAGTGTTCCTGCGCGCCTTTGGCCGGCTGCACCATCTCGCTGAGCCGGGCGGATTCCGGACGTGGCTGTACTCCATCGCCCGTCGGGTCTGCTCGGAACGGCGGCGATCGAGCCGTCGGCGAACCCGACACGAGATCGAGGCCACCATGCGACACACGGAACTCGATCCTCCCAGTCCGAACCCGGCCGCGCAGGCCGAGCAGGCCGAACAGCTCGACCGGCTGACCGCCGCCCTGGACCACCTGCCCGAGGACGAGCGGCTGGCCATCCACCTCTATTACCTGGACCCCGACCCGCCGGCAGCGGCAGCGGCCGCCCTGGGGCTGTCCCGTAGCGGGTTCTACAAGCTGCTGCACCGGGCCCGACAGCGTCTGGCCAAGCAGCTACGGGAGGCGCGAACGTCATGAATGACAACCACTTACGTCCCGATGACGATCTGAATGCGCCCAACGGGGGCGAGATGGAGAATTGGAGAGATGGAGAGTTGGAGAGCCCCGGGGTGCCCCACCTCTTCAGAGGTGAGGGACACGAGCCCCCACCTGCCAGGGTGCCACACCTCCTCAGAGGTGGGGGACACGAAGACCCACCGGTTGATATTAGCGCCAATAATCCCGGCCCGCCGCCGGAGGATGACTTGGACGCCCTGCTGCGCAGTTGGCACCAGATTCACACCGCCCGGGCCCTGGAAGCACAAGACCGGATCCTGGAACAGGTTCTGGTCGGCTCACGAGAGAATTCCCCAATCTCTCCATCGTTCACACGCTCCGTCTCTGCATCGATGGAACTTTCAGCTTCTGCCGGCGTCAAAGACTCCGGAAGCGCGCAACGGACCCACTATTGGAGGTCGATCATGACCCGGTATTCTCCGATCGCGGCAGTGCTGGCCCTGCTGGCGGTATTGATTCCAATGATTATGCCCAATGGGCCGGTCCAACCCGCCCGGGCCCAGGACATCATCTATGCACCCGAAGGCGGGAAACTCGAAGCGTTCAACCCCAAGGGCGAGTTGATCGGCCCCTGCCCGCTCAAGGGTACCGACGTGAACGTGGCTATCTCCGGGCGGTTCACGCGGGTGACGCTCAAGCAAACCTTCCGCAACCCCTATGAGGACAAGATCGAGGCCGTCTACACATTCCCGATGAGCCACCGGGCGGCGGTGGACCGCATGACCATGACCGTCGGCGACCGGATCATCGTCGGCGAGGTCAAGGAACGACAGCAGGCCCGGCGAATCTACGAAGCCGCCCGCGAACAGGGTTACGTAGCCAGCCTGCTGGAGCAGGAACGGCCGAACATCTTCACCCAGTCGGTGGCCAACATCGAGCCGGGGGCCACCATCGACGTGCAGATCAGCTATGTCGAACTGCTGGAGAGCAAGGACGGCACGTTCAACTTCGATTTCCCGATGGTGGTCGGGCCGCGGTATATCCCGGGAACGCCGAAGACGAGCCTCGCTGAGGCGCCCGGCCATTATCAGCGGCGCGCGGGGCTCATCCTGATGGCACCAGCCAGCGTGACCATCAAGGAGGAGGGGCCTCAGCCACTTCACAAACTGAATGGTCAACAACTTACGGCACTGCTCCAGAACGCCATCCCCATCGAGGCCCCCGGTGGCGACCGTCACCTGTGGTATGGCTTCGAGGCGGCCTACGTGGATGGGTCGAAAGAATCAGGCATGTTGTGCAACGATGGCGTGGGGCACGTTGGCGGGCGCTGGTTCTGCCTGCCCAAAACGTTGATCGCCAAGCCGGGTGCCGCCTTTTCACCGGATACGGACCAGGTGCCAGACGCCAGCAAAATCACCCCCATGCCCGTCCGGCCGGAACAACGCGCAGGCCACGACATCAGCGTCAGCGTAACCATCGACACCGGCGGGCCGGGCATTCTTGACCTCAAGTCCGAACTGCACGACATCATCACGACCAGAACCGTCCAGCGTGATGACGGCCTGCCGCGCCGGATGACCATTGAGCTCAAGAAAGAACGCGAGATCCCCAACCGCGACTTCGTCATTTCCTGGCGGCAGACGGCGGACACGATTGAGGAAGCCACCTTCACGCACACCGGCAAGCACGGCAACTTCTTCTCGCTCATCCTCCAACCGCCGGCACGGGTGACCGACGCCCAGGCGGTGGCCCGCGAACTGGTGTTCGTGCTGGACACCTCCGGGTCGATGTTTGGCTTCCCCATCGAAAAGGCCAAACAGGTCATGAGCAAGGCCATCGGGGCCCTCCGGCCGCAGGACACCTTCAATCTCATCACCTTCTCCGGCGACACGCACATTCTCTGGGACAAGCCTCGACCGGCTACCAAAGAGAACATCAATTCCGCCCAGCAGTTCCTCGCCACCCGCTCCGGCCGTGGCGGGACAGAGATGATGAAGGCCATTGAGGCGGCGCTGGTACAGCAATCCACCACCGGTGATTCTCAACCTCTTACACCGGATGATCTGTTGAACCTGCCGGCGGATGGCCGCGAAGTGCAAGTTCGAGTCCAGGGCAAGCAACTCATTCATGCCATGATTCCGACTGTTTTGACCGCCAGGGGAGAGACCAGCATTAAGGTCGATGATCAGGTCGTCCCCGCGCCCGGTCTGCCGGACGACTTCGCCGAGTTAAAAAACAAGGAACTCATCATCAGTGGACGGTGGGTCACTGAAAATCGCCGCCGCGTGCTCCGGGTATCCAGATGGAGTGAAGCCGGCACGGCCGCCGCTGCCCCCATCCGCATCTGCTGCTTCATGACCGACGGTTACGTAGGCAACGACCAGGCCATCATCGACGTGGTGAAGCGGAACGCCAAAACCACGCGCGTGTTCAGCTTCGGGATCGGCAACAGCGTGAACCGCTACCTGCTGGACGGCATGGCCCGGGCCGGGCGCGGCGAGGTGGAATACGTATCACTGCAAAGCGACGGCGATGCGGCCGCGAAGCGGTTTGCCGAGCGCATCCAGACGCCGGTGTTGACCGATATCGAATTGACTTTCAGCGACGGACTGAAGGTCACTGAGATGGTCCCCAACACCCTCCCCGACCTGTTCGACGTGAAGCCGATCATCCTGCATGGCCGGTATACCGCACCGGGCTCCGGCACGCTGACCATCCGCGGCCGGACGGGCAGCGGGCGCTACGAGCGGACCATTCCGCTCGAATTGCCTGCGAACCAGCCCGAGCACGACACCATCGCGACGCTCTGGGCCCGGGCCAAGGTCGAGGAACTGATGAACGAGGACCTCCGGGCCGCCCAGACCGGCAACTTCCCCGAAGAACTGCGCAATGAGGTCGTGAAGCTCGGCGAGACCTTTGGGATCATGACCCAGTACACGAGTTTCGTGGCCGTCGAGAAGCAGCGGGTCACGATCGGTGGCCAGCCGCGGCTGGTCCACGTGCCCATCGAGATGCCCCAGGGGGTGAGCTATGAGAGGGTGTTCGGCCAGGAAGCATTATTCAAGCTGGTCGCGACCTCGCCTGAAGATCCTGAAGATGCCGCACCCCGAATACAGCTTGGCTCGGTGATCATCGTGAACCAGCGTAGACACAGGTCATACGACGAAGCCAACCAGCCGGGGAATGTGCCGATGGGCACTGCCCGGAATATGTGGGCACTTTCGCGACAGAGTGGCCACGTCGGCGGCTTCGGCGGATTTGGTGGCGGCGGTTCGGGCGATTCCTACGGCAGTGCCAGCTATGGCTACCAGGTCCCAGCCATCGGCTCGCCGGCACCGCCGACTATGGATCAAAGAATCGTGGGGCTACCTCGGAGCCAGCCCCCACACACCAAAGGTGTGCAACCGATCATTGGGGATTTCTATGACACTCGGCAGGAAAGGAGGGCCTTGGCCAAGCGAACGGACTCAGCCGCCGCCGGCCGCCCGCCAGTCTCAGCGGGGGATGTGAACACGCAGCAACTACCCGCCCGGCTGGCGGCGCTGAAAGCAGCCAACCGGCTTGACTGGGCACGCCAGATGATGGTGCCCCAGCGCGTGGCCATCCAGATCGGCGAACTAGTCAAAGCCGGTAAGCTCGACGATGCCAAAGCCCTGGCCGAGGCGCTGGTCAGGCTCGATGGCGAATTCAAGATCGGCGTGCAGATGCGCGACGTGCTCAACGACCCGAAGCTCGCTGCCGCCGAGCGCGATCGCCGGATCGCCGCCCTGGCGGACGAAGCCAGGAAAGCCTTCGACCCCGTCATCCGCGAGCTCAAGCTGCGTCAGCGGGTGGACGACCGGCTGCTGGCTATCGCCCAGGCCGGCGCTGCCGCGGCGACGCAGCCGGCCCCCGCGGACCTGGAGCTGGTGAATAACCGCCTGCGGGTCAGCGTCATCACGGCGGATATGGAGCAACCGACGCTGGATGCGCTGCGCCAGGCAGGCCTCCAGGTGGAAGCAACGGCGAAACCCGCACGGCTGGTGATCGGCCTGATCGCCCGCGAGAAGCTGGCCGACCTGGCCCTTCTCGACGTCGTCCGGCGGGTGGAGCCAACACGGATCGAGAAGTGAGGAGCATGAGAGATAAAATTCACTCTCACTCCTCACTTCTCATCCATCTTCTTACCAGGAGCAGTAAGGGCGCCCGAACAGGAAGCCCGAACGCCGCCGCCGTCTCAAGACAACTTCTCAGCGGCGATACTCGGGCGTGCCGGCCGCGGCCAGCACCTCGCCGAAGTACATGCGGTGATAGTCGCCCTGGTAGTTGGGCGCGATGAAGTCGGCCAGGAAGTGGGCGGGTTCGAGGTCGTCGAAATACATCTTCCGGCATTCCAGGATCAGCTTGGCTTCGGCGAATCCAGGAGTGGGGATAAGCGACAACTCGATGGGCGTCAGCCCGCACTCGGCCATCTTCGCGGTGTCCCGCCCTGATTGCCGACCCAGCTTCTCCAGGGCCGGACGGTATTGGTCATCGAAGGCGCACAGGCTGAAGGTGTTGTGACGCTCCATGAACTGGCGGGTGTAGCGTTGCGGACGGACAACCACCATCACGAAGGGCCGATGCCAGATGACCCCCATGGCCCCCCAGGACACGGTCATGCTGTTGAAGTTTCCCGCCCCCTTCTCCCCGGCCGTCAGCAGGAACCACCCGGGCTCCCAGGCGCCGAAAGCAGGCAACTTCAGCTCGGTCAGGGGAATCGTCTCACGGCTCATGGTATCCTCCTCTCCACCATCACGCGCACCGGCGGCCGGCGAGTATCCGGCCACCAGGCAGGGTTCGTGGCTTTGATGGCATGAGCCTACCCTGCCGGCCGAGCAGATACAATATCTCGGCCAGGACGCCTCGGGCGTGGATGGCAGGACCGGGCACGGCCCCAGCCCCCAATCGCGGCAGGTGCCGCCATGTCCTTCCGACTCACCAGCCCCCACGGGGTAGAATAAAGGCCCTGGAGACTCATCTGATGCCGGAACTGGAGCTCGTCCTGTTTGTCGGCTTGCAGGCTTCGGGCAAGACCTCGTTCTACCGAACCCGGTTTGCCCAGACGCACGTCCATGTCAGCAAAGACCGCCTGCGGAACAACCGCCGCCCCGAACGTCGTCAGCAGCAACTGATCCGGGAGGCGCTCGGCGAGGGGCGCAGCGTGGTCGTGGACAATACCAACCCCACACGGGCGGATCGCAGGCCTCTGATCGCCATTGGCCGTGAATTGGGTGCCCGGGTCATCGGGTATTACTTCGCCTCGGACGTGCGGGAATGCCTGGAACGCAATCGCGGCCGTACCGGAAGAGAACTCGTACCAGAGGTGGCCATTTACGCTACCGCTGGCCGTTTGGAACCGCCCGTTGTGAGTGAAGGCTTCGACGCGTTGTACTGCGTGCGGTTGCAGGAGGGCGGCGGGTTTGACGTTCAGGGATGGCGGAATGGGAAAGTAACCGATGCACCCGGATGAGTTCAAGCGGCGGATACGCGTTAGAATGTTGCCACACCCTGCGGCTGCTGCCGGATCAAGGCGGATCACGATCTGCCGATGAAGGCCGACTACTTTAGGTTCATTCGTGGTCTCATCCGGCAAGTGGAGAAAGAGTCTGGGACAGCGGAGCCGGGATGACCGCCACCGTGATCGCAACTCCTCTGTTTTCTTGATCCGGGAAAGTCGAAGTTGAATGAGAGATGTCCGATGAACCCAATGGACACGCAAGATCAAGGCCGGACATCCGTGCGATGGGCGACCGAGTGGCCCGTGAGATACCGTCGTTTCGCCGGATTCAGGAGGCGCGTTGCGGGGCTGCGCCAGTGGCTCTGGAAGCTGGGCAGCGTTCCCGGCCTTCCGGCTGCAGGTATCATGGCTGACCAATCCAGCGGTTCGGGCATGGTGCTCGTTGACAGCCTGCAACTGGCCTGCGATGCCTTTCAGGCGTGCCGTCACGGCGGAGCCCGCCCTGAAGTCGTGAGGATCGTAAGCCTGCTCACGAGCACACTGGCGCGAGTCAGAGAGAGCGGCGTCTTGATTGTCAGGATGCCCGATCAGGGCTTCCTGTCGGCCGGCTCGTGCATTCAAACGGCAATTGAATGGGAGCCACTGGCCGGACGCCGGCCATTGAACACCCTGTCCCCGCAGGGTCGAAAGTTGCTGGCGTACACGGAAGTGGCCGCTGATGAATTACTGAGATTGTGCCAGGCAGGTTCGGCCATCGCGGTTCGCTCCGTGGGATATGCCATGCAGTGCATCCCCGGCTTGATCCGGTCGGAACAACCGTTCAGACCAGAATCCTACGAGTTCTGCCTCCGAATCGCTGCTTACCGCTGGTTTGAGCTGTCGAGACAGTTTCAAGAGGCTATCTGCGATCTGATGGACGTTGACCGCGCCGAAATCGACAGGCTCGCAGGCGAAGAAGGCTTTGCGATCGACCTGTTCGGCTACTCCCCGCGAGGGCAGTGCGATGCTGATTGAGGGAGCCGTTCATCCCGTTGCCCCGTTCGACATCGTCAGCCCGAAGTGCGGCGGCAAGACCCGCTTCCAGTTCGATGCAGGAACAGCGACAAGCCTTCCGCCGAGCGGCAACATAGGAGTAAGATGGCACCATGCACTGGTTCTGGCGAGCGGCGATTGCGGTCTTGGCGGGCGTTCTCGGGGCGGGAGCGTGCTTCATCGTGGCCCTGTTCCTGGCCAGCGGAAGGAATCCAAACACCATCGCGTTCAGGGTGATCTGGCTTTTCGCGGTCGCCTCCGTTTTCATTCTTTCGTCCGTCGTGGCCGTTGCTGTTCATGGCCGGTTGATTCGCCGGTATGGCATGGAGGTTCGCGAAACCCGCTGCCGTAAATGCGACTACATCCTGCGGGGCATCAGTGAGCCGAGGTGCCCCGAATGCGGGGAGAGGATATGAGGCCGCGTATCCCGCTGACGTGCGGACTGCTTCTGCCGGCTGGTGTCCTTTTTGTCGCCTGGATGAGCTTCGGTTCCATCTCCATCAGGTAGGTGTCCCCTTCGCGGGAACACACGTTCACTGTCGCCGATGGTTGCCTGCGTTACGATCTCGGGATCGCGTACAATCGCTCGGGGTGGAAATTCGAGTCGTCCCTGATGCGTCCGATGCAACTGCTTCCCAAGTTCTCACGTTACGGGCGGCGCCCTTCAGTAGATAGACTCGACCCTCGTACTCGCCCCCCTGCTCGGCCTGATTGGGAATGACTCCAGATTCAGGGGTTATGTTCGGATATGCCATCTGAAGGGCATAGTACCGCGGGCTTTCGACAGAAGCAGGAAAAGGATACACTGTCCTGAGGTTGGCCCATCGCCTCCAAGCAGGTGATGCCATGAGCATCGAGCCACCACGTCCTTACCGGCCGTTACCGAAGCATCCCGAACAGGTTCCACCTTCCCATGGGAAGTGGCGCCCCTTCGGAAGTCTGCTGGGGCTCTGCATGATCTTTTCGTCCCTTGGCGCGCTCCTCCTGGCCTACGCGATCGTTGGGGTGCGAGCCCTGTCTTTCTGGGTTGCGTTGTTTGGTACCCCCTTCCTGACGAGTTTCATGTTTACGGAGGCCGCTGTTTGGCGCGGACGCTACGGCCTGGCCGTGCTCGGCACTTTGAGATTGATCTTTGTGTGTTCGTTCGCGATGGTCTGCGCGTATTACTGCGAGTATTACTGCGGGCTCCTTGATTCTCATCTAGAGGTTGATCTGCTGATCTGCTCGGCGATCTGTGGCGCGACGACTTATCTATTCTTGTCAAACCGCCCACTCCTCCCACTGATGGGACTTCTGGCCGGCGCCGGCGGAATGTGGCTGGTGATCGTGCTGACTGAGGCGGGAAATGCTTATTGGCCAGTCCGCTACCAGCGATGGGAGCCGCCTTACCTGATAGTGATGCTGCCCTTGTTCGGACCGGTCATGGGCTTGTGCATGGCCCTGCCGTTCACGATCTTTCCGGGGTTGCTCAGGCCGCCAAAAACGCAACATAGGGAGGGATTCTGCGATCAGTGCGGCTACGACCTCACCGGCAACGTATCCGGCATCTGCCCCGAGTGCGGCCAGCCCACGCCACAAAAAGACCCGGCCCCCCGCGAACCGGAGCTCCTCTCGAACGACGACCCTAAAGCCACATCCTGACTTCTCCTGCCAGATGCGGCATGGTGAAGTTAGTGCGCGCGAAGGAAGCACATTTCTGAAATTCTCATGCATTCTATCCTCTTGCGTACGGCGATGTTGTGTTCATCGAGCAGCGGTTGTCCATTCAAGACGATCTTCCCTGGAGCGGCTCCGCTGGTCTGTTTACGTGAGCTTCAGCTCAGCGACCATGCAAAAACGCAGCGTCCTTGTTATCTTTAGCCTGAGGAGGTGACCATGAACACGCTGCGCCGTCCGTGGACGCTGCTGGCCTGTGCCGTTCTCGTCGCGGGATGCCGCTCTCAGGCCCCGTCCTCTTCAGTTGCCGTTGACCCCCACCCCGATACCCAGGCGGCGATGCACGACCCGGCCCACCCGCCCATCGACTGCCCGCTGCGCAAGGCGGGGGTCAATCCAGGCCATCTGCGTCCGTTCGAGGACATGGAACAGTACATCGCGTTTCTGGAACGGCCGGACCGGGCGGTGTGGCAGAAACCTGATGAGGTCGTAGCGGCACTGGGGCTGGAGGGCACGGAGATCGTAGTGGACCTGGGAGCCGGCTCCGGTTACTTCACGTTCCGGCTGGCGAAGGCCTTGCCCGGGGGAAAAGTGGTGGCTGCGGACACCGAGCCCGAAATGGTCCGCCACATTCACCACAAGGTCGTGTCGGAGGGTTTGCGGAATGTCGAAGCCCGGCTTATCCAGCCGAATGATCCTGCGATACCGCCGCAGGCCGACCTGGTGTTCGTCTGTGACGTGCTGCACCACGTCGCGGATCGCTCCGCCTGGCTGGCCACACTGGTCTCCCAAATGAAGCCCGGGGCCCGGCTGGTGCTGATCGAGTTCAAGGAGGGTCATCTGCCGGAGGGACCACCCGAGTCGGTCAAGATCGCTCGCTCCCAGATCATCAAGCTGGTAACCGACGCCGGGCTCACGTTGACCGCTGAGCGCGCGGATCTGCTCCCCTATCAGACTTTTCTGGTCTTCCGCAAGCCGAATGGTCGGTAGCTGTAACCCGGCGGCAGGAGCGCATTGGCTTGACTGTCCCGCGAGGCCCGTGTTCGCATGTCTTCGGCAACGCCCCGGCCACCGAACGCCCGCACGGTCGTGCCGAGCACATCGTCGATGGCCTGGCCCAGCAGGGTTCCACGGGTACGACGAAGAATGTCAGGATCGCTCATCGCCCTTATTTCTCCGGGTGGCCCCAATCGGCGGGAAGCAGACCTCGCCCCAGTCTTTCGTCTGGCCGTTCTCGATCATGATGTCGATGAACTCCGGCAGAAACTCACCTATAAGCGTCGCCCCCTCCGTCAGCGTGCGCCGGTTGAGAGAACTCCCTTTGGTGGCCGCCCCGTGCATCAGTTGGTTCCTGAGGATCCACAGTCGCTCGAAGGCCACCTGGAGGATGGGGCACGGATTGTGGGCATTGAACCTGGGCATCAGAGCCTTGACCTTCTGGTGCAGGGCATCTTCGTGGTTCGCGCCGGGGTCCAGCCAGAACTTGTCATAGAGAAAGCGATTCTCCACCAGCCGCAGAATCGGGAGTTGTCGTTTGAAAACCAGATGCCGCAGCCGGCCCCCGTGGTCGATTCCGCAGATGGCCGCAAGGAACGCGCCGAACGCCTCGCGGTCGCCCCAGGCCCGCTTCTGGTTATCCAGTCGCCCGTACAGGGCGTTAAACCCGATCCACCCGGCGATGAACCGGTCCTCGGCGTCCTGGGCCTGCTCGACGCGCTGCAACCATGACAGCGCCCGCCAGACCCGGATCGCGAAAGACTGGTTCGCCTGCCGGACTGATTCCGGGATGGCCTTGAACTTACGGCGAAGCTCTTCGGACACCACGACCGCTCTCCGATCCGTTGGACATGCCAGAGTGCGGCGAGTTGGTTCCCGCGCCGGGGCAATTCCCGCCGTCAGCAGAATACCACAGCCGGGGCGCAGGACAACCATCCTGCTGATCATCAATGAGAGGGCTTCCCGTCAGGACAGTGCCGCCCAATCCGGCTGCCCCGGCAGCGGCTATGGCCGAGGCGAACAGAACCGCTGGCAAGGCGGCCAATACCACCATTCGCTCGATTATCCCCCGCAACCTCACCAGTAGCAGTGCGCAGCGACAACACCCCGGCGCGGTCCGGCGCGATGAGGGCGACAAAAAACTGGCAGGGTGTGGTTAAGACGGCAGGTTCCATAAACGACGCGGGGGCCGCAACTTCGTGCGACCCCGTGCAATCAGATACGAATGGAAACGGAGAGGCAGGGATTCGAACCCTGGGTACAGGTATTATCCCGTACAACGGTTTAGCAAACCGTCCCCTTCAGCCACTCGGGCACCTCTCCAGAATCTATAATGTCTTGGCTCGCAAGATCTTACGCGCAATCCACGCCTGACGTGCCCCGCGCGGTCGTGCCGAGCCATCTGGACCGCACATGAAGATAGCAAAGTATAGCCCGGAAAGCAAAGCCTGACCGGGGAGATTTCCACGCGCATCGGGTCAAAACGATCGTGATGAGCATCGCGGGATCAACCCCCGGCGCGAGCCCGGCCGGCTGAGCGGGTCGGGCCGGCCGGAAAGCCCTGCGGGCCCGGATGGGGTCGGCCCGGTGAATGAGGGTGTCACCCTTGATCTCCGGCTGGGATCGTCCCCTGAATGCGGGTGTCGCCCCTGGCTCACAGGGCATCCGCGTCCGGGGACTGCCCGGCGACAGGGATGTGCCGGGGATGTGCCGGCCCCCACCGGAAGCGCTGTTGAGCCGCGATGGCGCGGTTCATTCCTTGAACTGCACGTCAGTGTCGGCAAGCCGCGAGAAGCGATCCGCCGGCTCGCCGGCCGCCCAAGCGATCCCGCGAAACACCAAAAGCCGGAAATGCGGATCATTGAAGGACCAGTTGTAATGGCCCAGGATGTTCACGTAAACCCGGCACTTGCCGACCCGGCGGTTCCAAAGAGGGCCCCTTCTCACCGGGGCAGCGCTGCCGAATTGTGGCGAATACCCAGTCCAGGTGCAAACAAAAAACAACGCCGACTGGCCAGACTCTTCGTCCGGGCAGTCGGCGTGATCGGCGAACGTCAATAATCCGGAATGCGCTTCAGCCGCGAAGCTTATGGCTCCCAGCGGACGAACGCTTCCATGCCGTAATACTCCGGCAGGCCAAGGCGGTTGTACCGCGCGGCGGTGTCCGTGTTGCGGGCCTCGGCACGCTGCCAGAACTCGCGATCGTCGTAGGGGCCGGGGAAGAGGGCCTTGTCCTTCTGCGACTGGTGCTTGAAGATGCCGAAGATCTTGTGCGTCAGCTCGCTGTGCGAGAGCGGCACGGCCAGGTCGATCAGGTCAATGTCCCACTCCTGCCAGGCGCCGCGATAAAGCCACACGATCTCGGGCATTTCCTCGGGCTTGCAGCGTTTCAGGGCCGCAAAGATGGCCTCCGCGCACAGGCGGTGCGTGCCGTGCGGGTCCGACAACTCGCCGGCCACGAATATCCAGTGGGGACGCACATCGCGGAGCAGCTTGTAAACGATGTCGATGTCCTCAGGCCCGATAGGCCGCTTGCGAACCTCACCGGTCTTGTAGAAGGGCAGATCCAGAAAATGGGCCCGCGACTTGGGGATGCCCATCCACCGGCAGGCGGCCACGGCTTCCGAGCGCCGCAGGCGGCCCTTGACCTCCTGGAGCTCCTCGATGTCCACCTGGCCGGGCTGCTTGGCGGAGAGGAATTCACGAACCTTCTTGTCGAAGGCCTGGGCCTTGGGCCCATCCAAGCCGGAAGCGCGATTAAGCTCCTGCCAGAAATCCATCATCTGGAGGGCATAATCGTCAAAGACGGCAATGTTGCCGCTGGTCATGTAGGCCACGTGGACCTCGTTGCCGCGTCGCACCAGGTGGCTCAGCGTGCCGCCCATGCTGATCACGTCGTCGTCGGGGTGCGGGCTGAAGCAGAGGATGCGCTTCCCGCTGACCAACTGGCCGTTGTCGGCAATGGTGGCGAAGAGCCGGCCGTAGACCCGACGGTTGATCACGTCGGCCGATTCGGATTTCCGCAGCAGCGAGGCCAGGTGATTCTCGTCGTAATCAGAAGCATCCAGCTTGAGCAGGCTCTTGTTCAACTTATTGCTCAGCCAGATGACGGCGCGATGTTCGTTGTAATCAGTCCACTCGATTTCACCCAGCACCCACGGGGTGGCCACGCGGGTGAGGGCCCCCGCCGCCGCCACATCCACCACGACCTCCGCCTGGGGATGATTCTGCAGAAAGCTGGCAACCACGGCATCCGTCAGCGGGCCTTCCACGGCCTTGCGCACAACCGAAGCCTTGTGCTCACCGAAGGCCAAGCAGAAAATCCGGCGGGCCTTGAGAATGGTGCCCACGCCCATGGTGATGGCCCGACGCGGCACATTGGCCTCGCCGAAGAAGTCGCTGGCAGCGCCCCGGCGAGTGGCCGAGTCCAGGGTAATCAGCCGCGTAACCGAGTCCGGCGACGAGCCCGGCTCGTTGAAGCCGATATGGCCCGTCCCGCCAATGCCCAAAATCTGGATATCGATCCCACCGGCGGCCTTGATCTTGGCCTCGTAGTCCCGGCAGAAGGCCTCAACCTGGTCCTCAGGCAGCGAACCGTCGGGAATGTGGATGTTGGCGGCCGGAATGTTCACATGGTCGAACAGATTCTCTTTCATCCAGCGCACGTAGCTCTGGATGCTGTCCGGCGGCATCGGGTAATACTCGTCCAGGTTGAAGGTGATGCACTTGGACAGGTCGAGGCCATCCTCACGGTGCAGGCGAATGAGCTCGCGATAAACGTCAATGGGCGTGTGGCCGGTGGCCAGCCCCAGGACCGTGTTCTTGCCACGGCTGTTGTTCTCACGAATGGTCGCGGCAATGATGCCGGCTACGCGAGCGGCGGCGGCTTGCGCATCCGGATAAATGGTCGTGGGGATCCGTTCCAGACGGGTAAAGATCTCAGAGGTCGGGATGGGAGCGTTGCGTTTCACGATCTATCCACTCCAGGTGGTCAAAAGCGGGGATTATATAATTCCGACAAAGGAGCGGCAAGAAATGCAGCCCTTCGCCGGAATCCGGGCAGACGACCATAAGCTTATTTCAAATAAAGACTTATCAGCCGACGCGAACGCGCCATGCGGTCAAGCCCGGTCGAGCACCCGAATCAGCCGAGGCCCAACGAACCACCGGCTGCTACACGTTGCGGGCCAGAAAGAAGGTAATACCCGTCAGAGCGGCCAGCAAGCCGGTGGAGATCACCTGCAGGGTGGTGTCGCAGGCGGGGGTCTGCAGCAGAAGGCAGCCGGTGGCAATCCATAAAAGCAGGTTTTTCGAACGGGAAAACATGGGTTCTCTCCGGGTGACCAGCCGGGCAAGTGCCAAAGCGCCTCTACCGGCCGATGTCCATAATAATGGGCTTCAAGTGTACTCAGCAGCGCCGGGCCGTCAAGTCTTCTCCATTTTCACCTTAAGTCCATTCCCCACCCTACCGATAGTCGGTGCAACCCCGGCTGATATTGGTTCAGCCGGACAATCGCGTCCAAAGTCTTTTGGAGACAAAACTATGCCAAGTTACACCTCCCGTCGCGCCACCGCATCGCGGAAGACCACTACTCGCTCCAGCAGCAAGGCAGCCACCAAGGCCAGCCGGACGGCTCGCAAAGTGACCGCTTCAGCCAAGTCCAGGAGCACCTGCCGCAAGGTGGTGGCGAAGGCTGCGACGGCCAAGAAGTGCTGCAAGACCACGGCCAGCCGCAAGACCAGCCGGACGCGGTAACACCGCCGGCGGACTGGGGGCCGGCACGACGCCGGGCCTCCGCGGGCCATCTGCCCGCGCGGCCTCGCACGAATGCGGGGGCACGTCCAAAATTCCGGGACAAAGCCCGGTCAATACTTGAACCCTTACGAACATATGCGGGTATAACCTGCTGGAGCGTACTGCCCGCTCCCACCGGCCGATGAGCCGTACACTGCCCTGAAGGGGCATTCCAGAGCGACAGACGACCGCGGCAGTCCTGGCGGTCGGCTCCGAAGCTCGCTCACACCGGAGAGGTCATTCAGCGTTGGTCGAGAATGGCCTCTCCTCAATTTACGTTCAAAATTTCCCCTGTTCGGACGCGATGGGGCTCGCCGTCAACAAGCACGGCGAGCCCTTGTCTTTGGGCCCTGCGTCGGGCCGGCCTTGCGGACGCGTAGGCCCGGATCCCGAGGGTCTGGGCCACCCGCGCCGACTCGTGGTACACTACCGGCCATGACTACCAGCCTGACTGATCGTGTGGGCCATTTACCCAAGCCGCAGCCGGACGTTCAGCGGATCAAGACCGCCCTTTCCCACGGACAGCCCGACCGGGTACCGCTGGCGGAGTTGGCCATCGCCGAGGAGGTGATGGCGGAACTCGGCGGACCGTTGCCCCCCCTGCCGGCCAACCCGACCGGCCAGCAGCTTCGTGAGTGGGCCCAGGCCCGGGTGGGGCTCTGGTGGCGACTGGGCTACGACTACTACCGTGTACGCGTGGAGATCCCCTTCACGGTGGACCGCCTCCCCGCGGTCGATACGGCCAATGCCCAAAACCAGCGTCAATGGGTGAACGAGCATGACGGCATCATCCACACCCTGGCGGACGTGGAGCGCTACACCTGGCCGGGCCGGGCCGACATGGGTCTGAGCCAGGCCGAAGCGGCGCTCGCCTGCCTGCCGGAGGGCATGGGCGCGATCGGTTTTTCCGGCGGGGTGCTCGAATGGACCACCGCTCTGATGGGCCTCGAGCGTTTCATGATGTGCCTCTATGACGAGCCCGAGCTGGCGCGAACCGTAGTGGATCGGGTCGGGGCCGCGATCCTCCAGGGGTTTGAGCTGCTGTGCGAGATGGACGCGATCTTCGCCCTGTGGTTGGGCGACGACATGGGCTTCAAGACGGCCACGCTGGCCAGCCCGGAGCACCTCCGAGAATACATCCTGCCCTGGCACAAGCGCTACGCGGAACTGGCTCACCGCACCGGCCGGCTGTTTCTGCTGCACAGTTGCGGGCATGTTGAGGCGATCATGCCGGACCTGATCGCGGACGTGGGCATCGACGCCAAGCACAGCTTCGAGGATGTGATCATGCCCGTGGAGGAGTTCCACCGCCGCTGGGGCGGAAAGGTGGGCGTCATGGGCGGAGTGGACGTGGACCTTCTGTCGCGCAAGTCCGAAGAGGAGGTCCGTGAGCGCACGCTGCAGATTCTGGAAGCCTGCGCACCGGCCGGCGGCTACTCATGCGGATCGGGGAACTCGGTGACCAACTACGTGCCGCCCCGGAACTATCTGGCGATGGTTGAAACGGTGCATCGCTTCAACGGCCGGCTGTAGCGGCGGCCGGCCCTGAGGCGGCCCTGACGCTCCGCCTCCCGGCTTCACTCTGCAGGTTTACTCGCTCACCCGCCGCACTCCCACGCGGCCGTCCAGATAAAGGGCACAAGTGGCCCCTTCCTTCCGGGTGGTCAGAAGGGAACCGCCGGTGGTCAGGTGAGGATAGTATCTCTGCTTCGCGATGATCGTATAGCCGCTGAACGGGCCCTTGAAGCCGGTCAGGCCGGGTTGCCAGCTATAGTTGTCGTACACCCATGGAACCTGCCTTTGAGTGTCGTTGCGGCTTATCTGGAAGAGCGTCTTTGTTGTCAGGTAGGCCGAAATACTGAACGCATAGGTATTGCGATACTGCTGCATCTGCTTTGATTGAGCCGGACAAATCCACACCGGCGACCGGCCGGGCAGATTCCTGGTCGTGTGCAGAATGGCCGCCAGGCCGTAGGTCTCGGGTATGGCGCCCCGATCGCGCGGATCCACCTCGCCGGGCGCCCGTCGGAAAGCGTGCAGACCCAGCGTATCCGCATCCGGCAACTTGTCCCGATGAGCGGTCGCGTAAGCCCACGACGCGGCGCCGATCTGCCTGAGATTGGTCATGCACATCGTGCGGCGCGTCTGGCTCCGTGCGTGGTGCAGGGAAGGCACCAGGATGACGATCAGCAACGCGATGATCGCAGCCGCGACCAGCACCTCAATGAGGGTGAAACCGGCGGTCAGGGGTGAAGACTGGCTCTTCACGGCACGCTCCAGGCATACCCAACCGTGCACTCAATCAAGGCAATCCGCAGAAGCTGGAACCGCCGGCCCGCTCAGACAGGTGGCAAACAGGCTCACATCATCCTCGTCTATGTCGCCATCCTCGTCCAGCAGGCCGAAATAACAATCCGCATCGCTCAACGCGATGCCGGGGCCGGTGATGCAGGCTTGAAGGTAGCCGAAATCCTCCTGGTCCACATCTCCGTCGAGATCGAAATCGCAGGGCGACTTTCCGGGGTACATGAACTTCCACAACATGACCCGGTCTCTGGCGGTTACCAGGCCGTTGCCATTGAGATCGTATTTGAGATACTCCACGTAAGCCGGGCCGTCACCAATCAAATCGTTCCCGTTCGCATCACTCGGACTTTCATAGTATGTCTTCTTGGCCGCATCGTAGAAGGTCCGAATCGGCGTTATGATCATGTTCTTAAACAAGGCCAGGTCGGCCTCGTCCACATTATTGTCGCGATTGAAGTCTCCGGTCTTGAAAGCCAACAGGCCGCCGACAAGCCTGTTGCTGGCTGCATCCTGGAACAAGAACTGCGGCACGGTAATCGTGGCATAAGGCGCCTGCCGGAAGAACTGCAGGCGCAACATCGTGGTCTGCAACACATTGCTCGCCCCCAGGACCGTGTTGTATTGGACGCGCTGAGCCTTACTCATGACCACGGCCAAACGCCCCTGACCGTCCAATCGCCAGACGGCGCCGCCGGTGGTTTCAAAGAAGTAGATGTCGCCGCCCAGCGTCGTGATGCTGGAAATGCTCACGACCTTATCGACATCTACGCCCGGATCGGTCTCATCAGGGTTGGCCGGCCGGGCCAGATAACGGCCATTCCATTGGATGAACCTCTCCAGTTCGGCTTCGGTGAAGAGCGCATAGGGCCCGAGGACAGACGTGCCGGTGTCCACCAGGTAATCCAGGCCGCCCACGTTACCGGAGGCGGAGGAACCACGAAACAGGATCTGGTCTCCCACGGCGGGATTGTCCGGATCGAGATCGCGCACAGAGGTGTGCAGGACGCACGGTTCGCATTCAATGGCAACGTAGGGGGGAGGCCCACTGGAAGCGGCATCGGCAGCAAAAATCCGCGTCAGGGCCCCGGTGGCCACCCGCACCTTCCAGATCCCACCATAGCTGGAACTGCCATCATTGAAATAGAGGCTCTGACCGTCGCTGGACCATGCGAACTGCCGGCCAACGTCGCTGGTGGTGCTCGGGGGGTCGAGCCCGATCACATCCGCCATCTGCTGGAGCGTCACCAGCGGGGTCATGACCGTACTGGCGTCAAAATCAGCCGGGACCTGCAGATTATAGCGGTACACCCGCTTGGTCAGGTCGGGGCGTTTGGTGCTGCTCAAATCTCCGATCACGCTGTTCGCATCGATAATCCAAGCCTGAGTGTACGGCGGATAGAGCGGCGTCACGCCATCGGTATCAAAGATAGTCAGTGGATTAAGCAACAAGCTGCCACAGATTGGGCTTCCACCGCTGAAACTGGGATTGGTCTTGGTAAACCGCACCCACTCGCTGGGAGAAACCATCTCCTCAAAAGCCTGGGCTCCGGTAACATTCGTCACCTTGCGGATCCATGCGCTCCCTCCGTAGCCGGCAACCCAGAGCGTGTCCGTCGTGGGGTCATAGCCGAACGCGCCAACGGCCGGACCACCGGTGGCAATGTAGTTTGGCACCACCACCATCAGATTGTCCGGCATCTGTGCCATCGACACCGACACCATAAACACCAAGGCGAAGAGAGCAGACCCGCTCCTTACGCCCCACCCGAGCGAATTACATCCAGACATGCTTTCAACGCCTCGCGACTGATATAGACAGGTTCCTGCGTCTTCCCTGTCAGAATACCGTCAGGCGCCGCCCCCGGCAACTGCAAAACTTGAATACTTCACAACCGAGTCATAACAAGTTGCACACAGCCCAATTGCCAATGCACAGAATACACCGGCCCGGAAATAAGATCGGTGCCGACTCTATCCGGAGCTTGCCCGGACGGATTACGATGCTTACCGGCCAGGCTCGAAGAACAAACACAGTTAATCGCGCACTTGGCTATGTCACTATCGCGTCTGGCCGTTGACCGGAAACTTCGATGCCTGATGGAGTCGTGAGAGGTGCATTCAGGATCTGGACGATGTGGGTGAACGTCGATCTGACAGCCGCAAAGCGGGAATCTTCACCGGCACGGATGCCGATGGCCACTCGGTGGACAGCCCATTGGCCAAGTCGGCGCGCAGGTAAAGCCATGCGCACAACTTATTGTGGCATGGCGACCTGCACCCGGCCGGAGTGGCTTTCGCCGGAACTCAATTCATTTCGCCCCTCCGAAAGACACGACGACCTTGCTTCAGGTGCGATCGCCGGCCTCCGGGCTACTTCCCTGCCGCCCAGTTGGCGGAAACGCAAGACGAGGAATCTACTCTGTGATACGTCCGCGCACGACACCCGCGCCGCAGCCGCGCGGAGTATATCAGTCGCGACGGACTATGGATATAGTCCAACAGGCTGGATCTGTCAAGCCCCGATTTCAATGATCCGAGCAAGGATCGCAACGTCAGGAACCCCGGGGTACCAGAGGCCGGGCCTCAGATTTGCCCACCGTCACGGCCAGGCCGGGCAGCTTCGCGCGGATGTCGCGCAGCCCCTCCTCGCTGACCTGAGTCCCGCGTAAGGCCAGCACCTGCAGGGTGGGCAGGGTTTCGAAAACCTTGAGGCCCGCATCGGTGATCGGAAGGTCCGGTCCATTGATGGACAAGACTTCGACGCGCCGCAACCCGCCCAGATAGGCCAAGCCCAGATCGGAGAGATTGGGGGTATGAAGAGCAAGGTGTCTCAGATTCTCAAGCCCGGTCAGGCAGGCCAGGTCGCCATCCAAGAGCTCCGAGGTGATATTCAGCCTGAGGCACTCAACCGTGGCCGGGATCCGCAAATGGCACAACCCGCCGGGCTCAAGGCTGATCCGCACCAGGTTCAACTCACTCAACGCGGGAAACGCGCCCAGCGCTTTCAGTCCCGGCCCCTGCAACGTCATGTTGTGCAGGGTCAGCTTGCGCAGGCCCTGGAGTTGAACCAGTTGAACCAGGCCCGCGTCACTCACCGGCGCGCTCAGATTCAATTCACGAAGTGAATGACACCGGGCAATGTAGGGCAGGGCGGCGTCCGTCAGCCCCGGCGCCCGGATGTGCAGAGACTCCAGGGCGGTCATTGACGGAAGGATCCGCAGGCCAACATCCGTCAACGCCGAGCTGGTAACAGGCCACAATCGTTTCAGCGATTTCAATTTGCTGAGATGGTAAAAACCCGCATCAGTGGCCGCCCGGCTGGGAATCCCCAGCTCCTCCAGGGCCGTCAACCGGGACAAGGAGGCCAGACCGGCCTCGGTGATATTGGTCTGGCGAACCACGAGCTTGCGAAGCTGCTTAAGATTCTCCAGGTGCCGCGCGCCTGCGTCTCCGATCGGCGTACCAGACAGGTCCAGTTCCTCAAGATTGGGCAACGCCGCCAGGTGAACCAGGCCCTGCTCGCTGATCGAAGTGCCCTGCAGATCTAAACGGCGCAGCCGGCTGAGACCTTTCAGGCAGGCAAGGCCTTCATCACTCAGCGCCGACTCGGGAAACCCGAGGTTTTCAAGTGCGGGAAGAGAACCAATGTACTGGAGATAATGGTTCAGCTCGGGGTTGCTGTTTTTGACGAGTTGAAGCGAGCGCAGCGAGTGGAGCGAACCGAGATGAGCCAGACCCGCCGCCATCCCCGGATGACCGCGGATGAGCGTCAGCCGCGTCAGTGACGTCAGTTGGCCAATGGCGGCAAGTTGATCCTCGGTGATCTCAGTACTGGGCACATCGAGTTTCAGCGGCGCCTCGATCTGAAGAGCGGTCAGTGAGGGCAGCGCCGTCAGAATTCCCAGGGCCTCCGCATCGATCGCGCTGGGCAGGCAGAGACCCTGGAGATGTTCAAGCGCCACCAGGCTCTGGATCGCGGCCAGATCCAGCGGCGGATCCGATTTCAGGAACGCGTCGCTGCCACAGAGGCTCAAGCCGATGAGGCCGCTCAGATCGGACAACGCCCCGATCTCCCGGGCTCCCGGTCGACTGCAGGCCTCGAAGGTGAGAATCTGAATGTCATCCGGATTGAGCCCGGCAAAAGGACGGTCTACCAGGAAGGTCTCGGGCGTCACCTTGAGCTTGAGCATCATGCCGGCGGGGACGGTGATCGTGCCGCGGGCTTCCAGCGGGAGGGAGCCCTCGCCGGCGGCGGAGATCGAAAAAGCTTCCGTGAAGAAGTCATCCTCCACGAGATCGCGGCTGACAAACGTGCAATAGCCCAGGGACCGATTCTTCGGGAAATGTACGAGTCGGGGGGCCGGACTTTCCGTTTCGCCCTCCTGCCCGGAGACATCGCCCGGATCCCGAACCGTCACCCCGACCGCCAGGATCACGCCCGACAGCAGCAGCACGCCGGCCAGGGAGCGGACGGTCAGCCTGGGCGCTGAGGTCACCGAGCCGTCCAGAAGGGCGGCAATGCGCCGACCGATCTGAGTACGGGTCACAAACAGACCACCGGCCAGGCCGATCCGGCGACGATCCCGTATGGCCCGGAGGATCTCAAAGAGGTACTCCGCATACTGACCGGCCTGGGGGAAAGACTGAACCAGGGCGTGGTCACACGCCGTCTCTAACGCCTCGGTAAGCCGCCGACTCCCCCACCACACCGCCGGGTGGAACCAGAACACCGCTCGGACAATATCTCGAATGAAGATGATGAGCGAATCCAACCACCGCCAGTGAACCAGCTCGTGCCGGAGCGACCAGCCGACCTGCTCGTCATTGCACTTCTCCGCCAGCCACTGGGGCAACAAGATCACCGGGCGAAAAGCCCCGACCAAGGCCGGCGACTCAATCCGGTCACTGATCAGAAGCGACGGCAACGCGCGCAAGCCCAGAGATCGGCCCAGTCGCTGGTACGTGGATTCCAACTCCGCATTCGGCCGGGTTGCGACCCGAACGAGGTTACGAAGTCGCAGCAGGGCATGCATATAACGGGCCAAGCCGATCCCAACGCCGCCGAGCCAGACCCCGAGCACGACCCAGTACAGTGGACTGCCGGCGCTGCGGGCCGGGCGGGACTGTCCGCCCCGGGTGTCGCGACTCACCGTCAACCGACGCTCGGGAACGTCGGCCTGCGGGGGTTCTGGCGGTGGCGGAAGGTTTTCAGCCGCCGGCGCGACGGCGGGACGCTCAGGCCCGCTTGGCGTCACGGCGGGCGCGACGTTGCGACTTTCCACCACCGGGGCCGGCAGCAGCGACGCGTTGAACAGCGGAACGGTCAGGATGCTTCCTGCCATCAAAGAGAATAAAGGCTTGATCAGCACCGCCAGCCACAGATAACAGATCATCCGTGGGCAGCGAATCCGCGCCAGCACAATAAAGAGATGGACCAGGGCCGCCACCCAAACCAGTTCGGCACTGACAATCAACAATCGGGCCAGAAGAAGATCTGGACTCAATCCCCAGAAGCTGGCGTGAAACGAGATCACGACACCTTGGTTCCTCGATCTCTACGGGTCTCGATTAACTTGCGAATCTCTTCCAGATCCGCGTCGGTCATGTCGCTGTCGTCCAGCATGCAGGCGATCGCCTGCCGGGGGGAACCCTGAAATAGTGTGGCCAGCAGTTCACGCAGGGAGCGACGGGCCACGCTTTCGCGGGGAACCACCGGATGCCACATGAAACCTCGACCGATGGTCGGAATCGGCTCGATGTAACGCTTGTCGCGCAAGCTGGAAAGGACCGTGCGGATCGTGGTCGGGGCAAGTGGGCGTTTCTTCTGAAATTCGACCGTCACCTGGGCGGATGTGCAGTCACCCAGGCTCCAAACGGTATCCATGACCTCCAGCTCAAGGGCACTGAGGGCCGGCCGACTCTGGGGAGCGTTTCGAGATCTTCTGGCCATGACCTTCCCTGGTGAACAAATCTCACCCTGATCAGACGGATTGGCCTATAAATATAGTCGAGAACGGCTGAGCCTTGAAGAGAATTTTCGGCTTGACTTTTGTGCGCCGCCGGCGACCCCATGCGGCATAAGGGCCGGGCAGTGCCTCACCCGACCGCAATCTGCTGTCACACCGACACTTATGGACTATTCACCCCGCTTCGCCACCGGCAGGGCCGACCGAAGCATCCAGGCCGGGATGGTGAAGTACAGTATTGCGAAGTGCAGTGGCTTCCCCCGCGATTGGGCGTAGAGCCTGTGCTGGCAGGCGCTGGCATCGCCCTCGCCGAGGCCGGCGCAGGCGGTGCGCCGGCGCCATACGGTCTGCCGAGGCAACCCCCTATCCGCGTCTGTCGCGCTGAGTCTGCGGCGGTACGGCCGCTGCAGACCGGCGGGCTTGCGGCTCTTGCGAACCAGGCACCGTTCGCCGGGCCACTGCGTCGCGAGGTGGCGGGAGCAGCTTGCCCTCGGGGCTGATCCGCGCGGCCAGCATGGCAGGCCGGGAGAGTACATCGTGATGCTCGGCAAAGAACCGAGCCAGGGTGGGCCAATCCGGCATGGTCATGGCCTTCCGGCCATACCGGTCGGCGTCTTTCTCATTGACGATCAGCGCGAGCATGCGGTTGTACGTATAGGCTTCCACATCCGCCCGCTTATCCCCAATGCCGATCAACAGATTGGGCCATTGCTGCCGGAGGCGGGCCAACGTGTTGCGTTTGAAATTGGTCTGGCTGCGCCACTCGGCCCAACTCTCCGAGACCATCACCGGGCCATCGGGAAAGCCATGTTCGCGCAGCCATCGGCGCGTGCGTTCCAGCATGAAGCGCGGCCGGGCGGTCACATAAGCGATGTGATAGTCTCTCGCCAGCGCGGTCATGGTCTCCCGAGCGCCGTAAATGGGTCGCGAGCCGCCATCGTGCCGGGAGAACAACAAATCGCCGTAGTCGGTGACGGAGAGAGTCTCGTCGATATCCACGACGATGATGGTCCGGCTCGGATCCCAGTGAAACACCTTGCCGGAAGTCCGCAGCGTCCGGCCCTTGAGCCGGACAGTGGCCTCGAATTGCGAACAGTCGGGATCGGGAAGTGTGCAGACTACACTGGCATTGCCTTCGTCCCGGGTCCGGCCAGTACCGATCGGCTGGTTCCTGGCGGAGAACTGAACGGGGACTTCTTCCAGGCCATTGCGAAAGCCCAGACCCACCGGCTGTTCGAGATAGGCCGTCAGGGGGGCCTGGACGCCGCCCATCACCACCGCATCGTTCACACTGAGAACCGGACCGCTGCAGCCGAAAGCAGAGAGGAACACCAGCCCGCAAAAGATACCGGCAGAGGCGAGGCGAATCATTCGCATCGGCAGTCTCGTCCCTTTCTGATTGGAGGTCGCGATCGTACGACACGACCAGCGGCGACGCCCCCGGCACATCCCGTGCGGTGACGAACATCCGTCCACAATGGGCACTATAGCCAGCCATCGGCAAGGCTCAAGTCCGATAATAAGCAGCCCTGAGGGGTAGTTTCCTTAATCCCGCCAGCCTCCATGGGCTGGCGGGCGGCACCGGCAGGGTGGACAGGCGTTGCCGGAGCGTGTATCACCTTCGCCTATGACTCGAACATATCCCTTCTTATGCGTTCTGGGCGTTGTGTTTTTCCACTCCCCGGCGGTTCGCGCGGCCGATACCGCGTCACCCACAACCCAACCTGCGCTGCAGATCGTCGGCGGCCCGTATCTTCAGGCCCCTTCACCAACGAGCATGACCCTCGTGTGGACGACGAACCGCAAGTGTACATCGAAGGTCGAATACGGCGCCTCGGCGGACGATCTGTCCCAGGTCGCGATCAGCGCCCGGCACGGGCTGATCGACGCCAACACCACCCTGCACAAGATCACCGTGAGCGGGCTGCGGCCGGGGACAACCTACCACTATCGCGTCATGTCCACGGAGATCGTGGAGTTCAGGCCCTACCGGGTGAAGTACGGGGGGACTGTTGAAAAAAGGGGAGAGTTCACCACGCTCGATACAGATAAGGAGAGATTCTCCTTCTGCGTGCTCAACGACCGGCACGACAGGGTACCCGCTCTGCGGCAGGCGCTGGGCTCCATCCAGTGGCAAGGGGTGGACATGGTGGTCGGGCTGGGCGACATGATGAACGACCCCATGAGCGAAGAGCAGATCTTCCGCAACTTCATCAATCCCTGCACCGAATTCTTCGCCGGGCGAATCCCCCTGATCATGGTGCGCGGAAACCACGAGACTCGCGGGCTGCTGGCCCGCAGTCTGATCGATTACTTCCCGAACCCAAGCGGGCGCCACTTTTATTACTCCTTCGACCACGGCGGAGTGCATTTCGTCGTGCTGGACTGCGGCGAGGATAAGAGCGACACCAGCCCTGAATACAGCGGACTGGCGGCCTTCGAAAACTATCTGCAGGAGCAGACCCGCTGGCTGGAAGAGGAACTGCGCAGCTCCGCGTTCCGCAACGCCCGCTTCCGCGTTTGCCTGGTGCACATTCCGCCGGTCTCATACCGCGAGGAAGACGACGCCAAGTTCATCCGCCCGGGTTGGATCCGTAAGAACTGGAACCCGATGCTCAACCAGGCCGGGCTGGACCTGATGATCTCCGGCCACACCCATCGCTATGCGGAGTTCCCCCCGGACGAAACCCGCGCGTTCCCGCTGGTGGTAGGCGGAACCAACACGGTCATCCGGGTGGACGTCTCGCCGGAGAAGTTGCAATTGACCACCTTCAAAGACGACGGGTCGGTGCTGTCCCGGCCACCAGAGGTACCGCGCAGGAAGTAATACGGATTCCAAATGGATCTTGCGCGTTGGGTGCCCTACCTTTTCAGAGGGTGAGGTACTCCGAACGCGCGAAGATTTGAGCGCTCAGCAGCGCGGCGACCAACAACCAGGCAGGAACCCACTGCCCTCTCCCATCCAGCAGTTTCGCGCTTCGACCCATGAGGCGGGCAGGATACCCGCCCCCCGGCAACGTCAGCCGGCTGTTCTGGGGGGCGGGCATCTTGCCCGCCTGAATCCCACGGAGGGCGGGCATCTTGGCCGCCTGCTTCGCCTGCAAACTGATGTACCGGAAACGGCCTATCTCCACATCTGATAGCCACCGGCCAGGTTGTAGACTTCGCCGAAACCGGATTGCATCAGGATTCGCGCCGCGTTGTAACCCCGCTGGCCTACCTGGCAGAAGACCACCACTGGCCGTGTGCGATCCAGTTTGTCCAGATGCGCTCGCAACTTCGGGAGCGGAATGTTGATCGCACCGGGCAGCGTGCCCCCGGCGAATTCATCGGGATTGCGAACGTCCACAAGCTGACCCTCGGGGATCGGCTCGCCCGGGGCCACCTGACACACCCGGCCGGCGCGCTGGTTCTGGGCCACGAACGCCGCAATGTGCAGCGGGTCTTTCGCCGAGCCGAACTGCGGCGCATAGGCCAGGTCGAGCCCGGCCAGATCGTCGATCGTCCCGCGAAAATGCAGAGCCGTCGCCACCACGTCGATGCGCTTGTCCACCCCCGCCCCGCCGACCGCCTGCGCGCCCAGCACGCGGCCGTCGCCGGGATCGTAAACCAGCTTGAGGATCATCGGCTCCGCGCCCGGATAGTAGCCGGCATGATGCGGACGGATGGCATAGCTCACGGCGTGAGGCACGTTCAGCCGGCGGGCGGCCTTGGCGCTCAGGCCGGTCATGGCGGCCGTTCGGCCGAACAGGCCCACGATGGCGGTACCCATGACCGGGGCGGCGTCCGGAGCCGCTCCCAGTGCCGCCCGCTCGCCGGCCAGCCGACCGTTGCGATTGGCCGGGCCGGCCAGTGGAATGCGCACCGGCCCGCCGGTGATGCCGTACACCGTTTCGGCGGCATCCCCCACCGCGAGGATGGCTGGGTCGCTCGTTTCGAGTCGCGCGTTGACGGCGATGCCGCCCGTCGGGCCCAGGGCCAGCCCGGCATCACTCGCAAGCTTGACCACCGGGCGAACGCCGATGGAGATGAGCACCAGGTCGGCCGGCAACTCCTCGCCGGTGGCCAGGCGCACAGCGGTGACGCGATCCTCGGCGGCCACGAGGTTCTCGACAGCCGCCCCCAGGTGCAAGGCGACGCCGTGGGCCTTGAGCACGGCCTCAATCTCGCGGGCCATCTCCGGGTCCAACGGCGGCAGTACCTGCGGCTGTTGTTCGATGACGGTCACCGTGATGCCGCGCTCGACCAGGGCCTCAACCATTTCCAGGCCGATGAACCCGGCACCGATGATGGCGGCGCGGGCCGGGCGGTGGGTCTCCACGAAGGCCTTGATGCGATCCATGTCGGCCACATCGCGAAGCGTGAAGACGTTCGGCGAATTCACCCCCTCCCAGGGCGGAACGATGGGGGCCGCGCCCGGCGAGAGAATGAGCGTGTCGTAGGGCTCCCAGAAACGCTCGCCTGTGGCAAGATTGAGCACTTCCACGCGCTGGGCGGCACGATCGATACGCAACACCTCGTGGCCCGTGCGAACGTCCACATTGAATGCGCGTTTGAAATACTCCGGCGAAGCCAGCAGCAGCCTGTTACGCTCCTTGATCTGGCCGCCGATGTGGTACGGAAGCCCACAATTGGCAAAGGACACGTGCGCGCCTTTCTCAAAGACGGTTATTTTGGCCCGCTCGTTCATCCGCCGGGCGCGGGTAGCCGCGCTCGCCCCGCCGGCCACGCCACCAACGATCACGATTCTGGGTTCTGCCATAACGTTTGCCTTTCGTAAGTCCCCTCTCCAGGGCTCAGGCCACTGATCCCTCGATCCTCAGCGCATTGGCCCAGCACCGCTCATCCCCTTGTCTCCTTGTCCCCTTGTCTCCTTGTCGCCATGTCCCCACGTTCCCGCGCTTCAACGCTCACGAACAACTCGCGCCCGTGTGGCACGAAACCGAATTCCAGGGCATCTTCTCCAGCAGCCGGGCCATCGGACAGAAGCCGCTGAAACCCGCAAAGGTCAGGCCAGCCGCCACGAAAACATCGATCAGCAGAAACGCCGGATGCACGAACGACAGGCCCAAGCCCGCCAGCAGCAACAATCCGGCTACGATCATGACCTGACGGTACAACGGGATGCGCTTGCGGTCCACGATGACGTTCACACCCTCGCGCTTGCAGGCATCGAGGCCGCCTTCCACGGCACAGACGCTGGTGAAGCCGGCCGCCTCGAGCTGCCCCACCGCCTGCCGGGCCCGCACACCGCTCTTGCAGATCACCAGCAGCGGCTCGGCGCGATCCCAGCGGCTCGCCGAAGCGGCCAGCGTCCCCAGCGGCACGCATTCAGCCCTGGGCAGCCGTTCCCCCGCGAACTCATCCGGGTTGCGAACGTCGATAATCCGGCCAGTCCACTCCGATACCTGCTTCGGCTTCAATGTCACCATCTCCATACCTCACGATATGCACACATATCTTCACAAAAAAAGAGAGTCTTATTCTTCCGCCGGCTGGTGGCCGCGGATGCAGTCCAGCAACCAGCAGGGGCGTTTGTCCACCACCTTGTAGTACACGGTCTTGCCCTCGCGCTCGCGATCCAGAATCCCGTGCGCCTTCATCAGGTTGAGATGCTGGCTCACCGCATTGGGCGGAATCTTCAGATGCTCGGCCAGCTCCCCGACGGCCATGCGCTCCCCCAGCAGCAGATCGCAGATCCGCAGCCGATGCGGATGGGCCAGCACGCGAAGAACCTCAACGGCCTTCTCGAGCTGCTCCATGGGGATCAACTTGTGGCGCGTCGCAGTCATCATTTATCAATATATCATGAATTCTACACATGTCAAGCGCCAAGCCGCAAAATTTTCCCCGCCGACCGCCGACAGGTGATCATCCACAGGAACGCCCCGGGCAAACGGTCCCCACGGAACGGATGCACCGGCAGCGAGGCCGGGGATTCCGGCCGTATCGAAAAAGCAGTATTTCCAATACCTTCCCCATCGTTTCCACGCTCCAGCGACCGCGCCGGCTCGCCTGGAAGCGAGTTTTTCTCCCCGAGCTTTTCCCGCGAGCAGTCGCGGCAATCTGGAAAATTTTGCTCGCCGGGATCGTGGCCTTCCGGCTGCAACTGCTCAGAAGCCGGCCCGTATAAAGCTGCGGCCATCGTGGCTCGGCGATTCAGGCATTCCCCGTATGGACGTCTTAGGGGGGACTGCTCTTTAATACTCCACTTGGCTTGCCGGAACGTCCGATACATGGCTGGTCACGAATAACAGGCGCTGGAGGCGTCTGTCGGTGAGGCAGGGCCGGGCCAGGTTTCACCGACCGAAATCACAACCCAACTTTGAAACGAAAGGTGGCTTGATGAGAGCAGGACGCTACCTCACCAGGCGTTCAGGAAGACACGAACTACGGAACCTGGCCCTGCCTCCTCTGCTGGCCCTGCTGGCCGCCGGCTCAGCGGTCGCGGCAACGAAGCTTGCAACAACCCAACCGGCGGATGCCGACAAGTCCTCCCGGACGCGGTCGGCCGCCACCCTGGTACAGACCGTGGTGGCTGAAGATGCCGCCCCCTTCGCCGTCGTAGAACTATTTACTTCAGAATCCTGCCCCAGTTGCCCCGCCGCCGACCGGCTCCTCAGCGAGATGAGCGCTGAGGCCCGCAAACGCGGTCAGCGCCTTATGCCGCTGGCTTTCCACGTCGATTATTGGAAAACCGGCAGTGCCGCCGACCCGTTCAGCGATCCCGCCTTCGCCCGCCGACAGAGGTTCTATGCCGCCATGTTGAGCAGCGAAGACGATGTCTACACCCCCCAGATGTTCGTCAACGGACGCGCCGGTTTTGTCGGCTCGGAGCGCGCGACTGCCGAGCGCCAGATCAAGTCAGCCCTGAGCCGTCCCGCTACCGCCACAGTCAGCCTGGGCATTGAGGCGGGCAAGTCGGCCGACACGCTCCAGGTCAACTGCGACGTGCGCACGACCGCAACCAACGCCACTCTGCAACTCGCCGTCGTCGAGCGGGGCTTGTTCGGCCACGGCCGAAGCAAGCTCGATAACGTCGTGCGGGTCTTTAAATCCATCCCTTTGAGCAAAGGCAACCACCAGAGCGTTGAGCTGCAATTGCCACGCGACTTGAACCGTAAGAACGCCTCGATCGTCGGTTACATCCAGGACAGCCGTAACCTGAGCATCCTGGGCGCTACCAGCGTCGATCTGGAGTCCGCCCCCGTCGAGCGGGTTGCCCGCTCCAAGTAGGCCCGTTTCAACAGCTTGACCGCCGGCCATGCCCCCCGGCATGCTTTTCCTGAATCCACTGGATCCGTTGAGAATCCAGCGGCCCGGTCGAAACCGCCCCTGAAGCATCGTGGCCCCTCGGCGCCCCCAGCGTCTCTCCGGCAAAGGCGAGACTCCCCGGCTGAAGGTGGCGCTATGATGAGGGGACATGACAAGGGAGGATTCGCCATGCCGCAAGCCTTTGAAACGCACGCTGACAGCCCCACCCACGAACAGATCCGCGAACTGCTGACCAGGGCGCGGACCATCGCCGTCGTGGGCCTGTCCGACAATCCCAGCCGGGACAGCCACCGTGTCAGCGCGTACCTGCAGAACCAGGGCTATCGTATCATCCCGGTCAATCCCGGCGTAACCGAGGTGCTGGGCGAGAAGGCCTATCCCAGCTTGCGCGAGGTTCCGGAAAAGGTGGATATCGTCAATATCTTCCGACGCCCGGAAGCGGTTCCTGCCATCGTCGAGGATGCGATCGCCACAGGAGCCGGGGCGGTGTGGATGCAGTTGGGCATCACTCACGACGAGGCGGCCCGGCGCGCCTCTTCCGCCGGAATCCCGGTGATTATGGACCGGTGCATCATGGTGGAACACAGGGGCCTGGGCGCCTGATCGGTCCGGCGTCGCGCCCGGTTAAGAAGTACCGGGCTTCTGTACCGGCCGTTCGCGTGTAGCGGCCGGGCTCCGTACCGGCCGTTCTCTCGGACAGCCCACAAAAACGGCGATACTAAACTCGGAGCTATCGCATCCGCGGCAGGTGAAGCGGTTGAACCGGCCCCTGAGCGCCATCACCGGCCGGCAACTCCGTCACTTCCAGCCCCAGGTCAACAATCCGCTCTCCGGCCTCCAGGCTTATGGGGCCCGGAGTGGTAACGGTCGGAATGGCTCCGCACAAATCGCCGGCATCGCAAATGAAACCATCGCCATCGCGGTCAGTGCCGGCATAGATCAAGTAAGCTCCCGAGGCCAGGCCAACCAGGTTAAACGCGTAGCCTTCCGCCGCGGATGTCTCGTCCTGGGCCACCGGCTCCAGCGTATCCGCCTTCAGGGCCAGCACGTAGATCTGCTCACCGCCGGAGCTATCCCCGGAATCCTCCGACGGAACCGCCTGTTGGCCGCCGGCATGACCCGCCCGGCGCAAAGCCTCGCGAACGGCCGCGGCGGCATCCACCAGCCCGTGGCCATAGTCAGGATCCGGCCCCGCGACGCCCAGGTCGCGGGCCGTGCCCAGCAGGATCGACCGCATCTCGGCCACCGTCAGTCCCGGGTTAACCGCCAGCATCAGGGCGGCCACGCCGGCCACGTGGGGCGCCGCCATGCTTGTCCCGTTGCTGAACAGATACTTGGTGATGATCTGGCCGCCGGACTCCGCCGCGCCGGTGCTCAGTACGCTGTCGGAGTAGCCGTCGCCGTTAAGATCCACGCCCGCCACCCCGCCGGGGGCCATCAGATCGAGGGTGGCCCCATAGTTGGAATAACTGGTTCGAACCGCCTGGGTGTCCACCGCACCTACGCTCAGGGCCTCCGGAGTAGCCGCCGGCCAAGCCGGCTTGGAAGAGCCGCCGTTGCCCGCCGCGCAGATCACCAGCGCGCCGGCTTGAGTCGCTTCGCGAATGGCCGCCGTCTCTTCCGAAGAGGCGGGCTCGCCAGGCGCCCCCGCGACGCTCAGATTGATGATCCGGGCCGGTTGGGCCGGCAGCGTGCCGGAGACGTTGGGCAGGCCGGCCGCATAGCGAATCGCTTCAGCCACGTCGAACGAGGAGCCCCCATTCACCCCCAGGGCCCGCACCGGCATGATCTTCGTATTCCAGGTCACCCCGGCCACGCCAATCCCGTTGTTGGTGGCCGCCCCGATGGTGCCGGCCACGTGCGTCCCGTGGAACGAGCTGCGTCCCGGGCCGTTGTATTCATCTCCCATGTCTTCCGGATCGCTATCGCGTCCGTCGCCGTCACGAGCGGAGGCCGGGTCGGAAATGAAGTCATAGCCCGGCACGAGCCGGCCCTGCAGGTCAGGATGCGTGCTCACGATCCCGGTGTCCACGACCGCCACCACGACCGAGTCGCTGCCCGTGGTCAGGTCCCAGGCCTCCGGCAGGTTGATCAGCGAGTAGTGCCACTGGGCGGGAAAATAATGATCGTTGGGAACCGCGGCGATGTACCGCCGCAGGTTGGGCGAGGCCCGCAGGACGCCCCGCCGGTTCAGTAAGGCAGCGGCATCCCCCACGGTGGCGGCTTTCGCCTGGCGGGAAGCCAGCTTGGAGCGAGCTGGACAAAATACCCGGCACAACCCGGAAGGCGACCGCTCAATCTCCTGCAGGCCCGATTCAGCCAGAATCGCGGCCCGCTCTTCATCCCCCACCGACGGGTCAAACGTCACCAGCAGTTCGCCGGGAATGACGCCCTCCACCTCGGTAGCGGCATCGGCCGGGTCTGGAAGCTGCCGTTGGGTATCGTCGATATGTTTGGAAGTCGGCTGCTGCGTGGCGGCCGGCTGCTGCCCGAAGGTCAGATAACCGCTCACTGCGGCGGTCGAAGGATCGGAGGGATCCGAGCCATCCTCATACGCCGAGGGGGGGCCGGCCGGCGGTGGTGACTCAACGCAGCCGCCCAGCCACAGCATGGGCAAACTCAAGGCCAGAATAAGTAGCGATGCTTTCGCATCCATGCGTGCTCCTCTACGCGTGTATCGACCGTCTTGGCCGTCGGCTTCGGCGCGCACGCGGATTCATGCGGCCCAAGCCCGCCCATACTACGAAAAGAGGGGCTGTCTGATTGGGCTCAACCCCCACAAGACGCTCAAAAGGGGGCATTCACCCTACCGATCCAGTCCTCACACAGTGCGGATTCAGGGTTCGGAGTTCAGTAGAGGGGCGAGAGTTGAAGGGAAAGGGGGAACGGCGCGACAACTGGTTATCGCACCTGCCATTTGCGACATTGTCTTCTATGTTCCCGACTCACCAGCGGTTGCTGGCATCGTTTGGCACCAGGGGCCTCGCGTGGACGTCACCGCAGGGGCGCGGAGCCACGGGAAAACGCTGCGAGTGCTTTCCCGTGGCTCCTGGAAGAGAACCAGATAGATGCCGGGGAGGCCGGTCAAGCCGGATTCACCTAAGAAGAACCGGTCGATACACCACCTCCCGCGTTCTGTTGGGCCAAGCAAGAAAGAGTACGGAGAACATGGCCGTGCAAGCCGGCCTTTCACGGTACTCCTCCATATCTTCCTCAATCAGCCTTTCCCAACAGTTCCGGGTTGTCGATCCACATGGCAAAGTAGGGGCGGTCGGCACTGCGGAGCTTCATCAGGAAGAGGAACGGTTTGTCGAACACCAACCGTTTGGGCTCTGGAGGTGCTGAAGTCACCATGGCCCCGATCGTGGCCTGGGACTCCAGGCGCACGCCTGCCTCGTTGAGCTCGAATCGAACGTCCTGCCGGGCCATGAAAATCACGTATTCGTTCTCCAGTAACCGAGAATCAAACGGATGGTCGATCAGTTCATCGAAAGACCGCTCCAGGCGGAAGTTCATCATCGGAACCTTGAGCACGTCGTTTTCGGTCAAAGATCCTGAAGAACCTGAAACACTGCGGGCCAGCACGGCATCGATGGTCGCCTCCAGAGTGGCTTCCGGGTGAACCTTCGCCATGATGATCTGGTCGGCCTCGCTGCGGGTGATCAATTCAATCACGAAGTCATCGTTATGTTGATAATCCAGAACCTTGACCTGTCGGAGGACCTGGGGATCGACACTGGTTTTCCCGGAGATGCCAAAGCAGAGGATCGGTGTTCCTCCGAAATCGAGTGGGTCGGTAATCCGCTCGAACCGCTCCGGAAAAAGCAGGTTTTTGAGGAGATACGCATACGCCACGATGATACCTTTTCTATCGGGCTTGATTTCCGGCAAAACCGGTTGCGCTTCAGGGGACTTCTGGGCCATCGTTTCTCTGATCTGGCCCAGAATGTCATCTTCCACCTGCCCGGCCATTGCGACATAGGACGCATCATCGAGGTCGTCGCGGGTCACCAGCCATTCGTTCAGGCTTGTGAGGAGGGCCGGTTGGCTGGCCATGTCCTTGAAGTAGATATCCTCCCCGAACACATCGAGCAGTTCATTCCAAGCCAGCGGGAAAGTGGCACACCACACCAGATTCCGGCCGGAGACGATGGGCTCGCGGAGGTCGGCCGTGACCAAAGTGGAAGTCAGGTCCCTGGCGTTCACGTCGGTCAGTTTGGCCTAGTTGCCTGGTTGATCCAGGAGTGGGCAACCGGTGAGCAGCGAAAGTGCCAGCAGAGACAGAAGCAGGGTGATCTTCATGGTTGTCTCCATCTCAATCTCATTTTGTCCAGAAGGGCTTCGCCTCCCGCGCCGGAGGCAAGTTTGACTTTGAAGTGTACGCAGAGACCAACTGTCCAGTCGCCTTTACTTGCCTCCCCGACGACCTGATAATCGAACGGTCGTCGTACCTGTTTAACGTGGTTGAGCTTATGCTCTCAGTCATCAGGCAGCCATGATTCTCGAAGCCGTGACCATTCAGGCCAGCCCACGCGAGCACGAATCGCTCGCCATCGCCCTTCGCGCAATAGCCCGGATGGGCGGGGTGGACCCGAATTACGACGAGATCTGTGCCGCGTTGGGTATTTCACTCGTGGCCATCGTCGGACCGGCCGAGAGTTCGCCCGCCCTGTGGCCAACCTTCGGGCGGGACGCCTTCCTGGCCCCCACCGCCCGGCTCTTTGGTATCCACCTGCGCGACCTGCACCCCCCGGAGGTGGGCGTGGACATGCTCTGGGCCGAGGAGTTCGCCCAGCATTTCGATCTGAGCTATAAACCATTACTTCGCCAGGCCTTACAAAACGAACAGCCAGTACTGGCCTGGGGCGGATGGGCGGGTGATCCCACCCCCCGCTGGGGAGTCCTCACCACTGCCGCCGACGAGGATCTGCTCGGGGTCGTGCCGGGCACCCTCGACCCGGTGCAGCTAAGTCACCCCGCGCTTCAGTGCTACGTCGTCGAGCACTACGAGCCCCGGACCCCCTCGTCCGAGGAGGTGTTCGACACCGCCATGACCCATGCGCACGGTTTTCTGACCCGCTCGACGGCTCTGTTCCAACACTTGACGCCTCCGGGCTCGAAAATTGTCGCGGGCCCCGCCGCCTTTGACGTCTGGGCCACCTGGCTTCAGTCTCAACGGCCCGGCAACGAAGCAGACCCGGCCCGCGAGGCCTTCCGAATTTATACGAAGACCCTGTGCTCGGCGCGGACCTCGGCGGCACGGTTCCTGGCGAGGTCCGATGCCGCTCAAGGGCCCAGCCATGCGGCCATGATGGACGCGATCATGCATGCCTGTGACAGTTTTGCCGCGGAACTTGGCCTGCTTTGCCGGCCCGCCGAGGTCCATGCCCTCTGGCAAACGGCGGAGGGCCACCAGGAGCTGCTCGAAAATATTCGTACCGCTCAGGCCATCGACCGTCAGATCGCCGACTGTGTCAGCCGGCTCGTCTCGGCTGCATAATTCGCCCACCGGCCCGGCTCGTGCTAACATCGCCCATATGATCTCGCTGCCCGTCATGCCCTCTGATTCGAACCGCCCACAGCGGCGCCTTCCACCGTGGCTGAAACGTCCGCTGCCTCTGGGCGGCGAAATGGCCGTTACCCGGCAGGTGGTCTCCTCCAGCCGCGTGGCCACTGTCTGCCAGGAAGCCCACTGTCCCAACCTGATGGAATGCTGGTCGCACAAGACGGCGACGTTCATGATCCTGGGCGACAAGTGCACGCGCCGCTGCCGTTATTGTGCCGTCAACACCGCCCGGCCGGATCCGCCTGAGCCGGACGAGCCCAAACGACTGGCCGATGCCGTCGCGGAGCTGGGTCTGCGCCACGTGGTCATCACCGCGGTCGCCCGCGACGACCTGGACGACGAAGGCGCCGGCCAGTTCGCCGCCTGCATTCGCGCCGTGCGCGCTCAGACTCCCCAGGCCACCATCGAGGTTTTGCCGGCAGACATGCACGCCCGCCGCGACTGCATCGAGACGATCTGCAACGCCGGGCCGGACGTGTTCAACCATAATCTCGAAACCGTCGAGCGGCTCACGCCCATCGTGCGCCCACAGGCCAAGTATCGGCGCTCGCTGGAGGTGCTGCGGCTGGTGAAGGAACTCCGCCCCAACATGCCCACCAAGAGCGGCCTGATGGTCGGGCTCGGCGAGACACTGGAGGAACTGCACCAGGCCCTGGCCGATCTGCGCGAAGTCGGCTGTGATGTGGTGACCCTGGGCCAGTATCTCCAGCCGACGCCGAAGCACGCCCCCATCGCCCGTTTCTACACTCCCGAGGAGTTCGACGCCCTCGCCGAAACCTGTCGCGAGCTGGGCTTCCTGGGTGTGGCGTCGGGCCCATTCGTTCGCAGCAGTTACAACGCGGCGGAAGTCTACGACCGCGTGCGCGGTTCGGCCTGACCGGCGTTGGATTTGTGGCGCAAAGCGCCCCGAAGATTTCCAAACCAGGGAGCCCGTCCGGGTCGTTCGCATCACAACCGATTGAGGCTGCGCCGGTTTCGGTTATCATGCGGCCCATGAAAACAGCACAGCAAATGGTTCGAGAGTTTCACCAGGCCTTCGGCCACCCCGTCGCCGACCGCCCCGCAATGCTCAAGCCCGACCGCGTTATAGCCAGGGCCAACTGGATGGCGGAAGAGGTAACCGAATTCAGACGAGCCCGTAACCTTGAAGATCAGGCCGACGCCATGATAGACCTGCTCTACTTTGCTCTGGGGACGCTGGTCGAGATGGGTGTAGAGGGCGAGCCCCTGTTCCACATCGTTCACAAGGCCAACATGGAAAAGCTCTGGCCGGACGGGAAACCACACCTGGGCCCCGACGGCAAGGTCCAGAAGCCCCCCACCTGGCGCGATCCCAGCGAAGCTCTCCGCCAGGAGCTCGCACGGCAGTTGGTGAACTCCGCCCAGGCTTGCAGGGTGTGATACGGTTTCCGTTATAAACTTGGGCCAGTTCCTGCCTGGTTGTTGGTTACCGCGCTGCTGATAGGTTGAATCCTCGCGCGTTCGGAGTACCTCACCCTCTGAAGAGGTAGGCCACCCAACGCACAAGATTCATTGGGGATCCGTACTATCCCGCGCGGACTGATGTGTGCCGCGGCAACCGGGTATGACTGAGCCGCGGGGACCGCTATCCCCCCATACTGTCCAACCTCACGGCCGGAGGCAATCCGGATCAGCGGGAACGCCTGTTCCGCTGACGCAACGCTGGAACAGGTCCAGATCGACGGAATCCACCTCTTCGTCGTCGTTCAGGTCGGCCGCGGCGCACTCCTCGGACGGGGGCCAATCCATGCTGTCCATGCACGATTGCAGGTAATCGAGATCCGCGTCATCCACGTCGCCGTCCTGGTCGAAGTCGGCCCGCACAGTGGAGACAGTGAGATTGATCTGCAGCGTTTGCGGCGAGTTGGCCGCCCCGGGCGCCGACACCGTAACCACCGCCTCGTGCGTGCCAGGGACCAGCTTGGCGACGTCGTAAACCAGGTTGATCGTGTCCACGCCGCCGGTGCTCTTGCCTTGCATGGGGTTGACCAGCAGCCAGTCCGCGTTGCTTTCCACCTCGTACATCAGCGTGCCGGCCTTGCTGGCATTCCTGACCGTGAACGACCCACTGGGCAGATTCACGCCCGCGTGGGTGGCCAGCTCGATCTTGCGGGGGGCCAGCTCCACCACCGGCAACAACCGCCCGGAATTGAGCTGCCGCACTTCCACGTTGTCCACATAGACCATGAAGGAAGGATCTGCCACCGACTGGCTGGCCCGCAGCCAGATGCTGACCGTAGGCGAAACCGCGGTGAACGTCCGCCATACGTGCGTGAACACCTCGTGCACGATACCCTTGTCGGCAATCTGATCGGCCCCCCAGTCAATGCTGGGCGCATTGCCGTTGGCGGTCTGGCCGGTGGGATCCACGCCGATGTGGAACCGCAATCCGGTGGGCTGCTGACCGCGAAATTCATACTTCATCCAGCACGCGACCAGGTAGCCCTGCCCCGGGGTAAGCCCCCCTACCTGCCGATTGATGCCGCCGGTGAACCGGCCGGCCGGGGCCAGCTCCTCAAGGGTGCGCGGGTGAACCTGGCCGGCGCCGAACATCTGCGAGTAGAGCCCCTCCGTCGCGTCGGCGGGATTATTCGCATTGAAGGTGCCCACGTCTTTGACGATGTTGCCCTGCCCCAGGATTTCGTAGGCCGGCCAACCGCACGAACCACCGGCCACGAAGTTGGCAAACCCGCACCACCAGCGGTTCTCGTTCATGTACTTGCCCATGGTGACCAGATCGACGGCGATGGTCTCCGGCCGCCAGTTGCCATGCCAGCCCTGGGCGGTCGAACCTTCGGTGGCCAGGACCGGCGGGAAACGCCAACCCCGCCGTTCGTACAGATCTCTGAACCGCCGCGGACGCATGGAGAACTCGCAGGTGTCGTCCCGGCTCTGGTTGATGACCATCAGATCATCGTTGGGCCCGCCGTAGCAGTGGTACCCCAGGTAATCGGTCACCGCCAGCAACTCCCGGCAGGACGGACTGAACGTCTCATCCACCATCCGCCAGATGCTGGCCGGCTCTCCCGAGGCCAGGTTTAACGAGCAGACTTTCATGCCCAGTTCGTGGGCCCGCTCGGCGAAGGCCAGTTCAAAGGCCAGCGCCGCCGGCCAGTCTTGGCCCGTATCCGGCTGATTCAGCCCCTGCCAACAGTCAATTCGCGGGAATTTCTGCTGCTTGGTCCAAAGCTGATCGGCAAGCTGCCGGCCGTAGTACCTGGGGGCGGTCTTGTAGATCTCCCAGTTCGAGTCGATCGCGGGACGTCCGATAAAAATCGTGTTCTCGAGGTGAGGATACTTTTCCGTCAGGTACTCGACATCGCCGTAGACCCCGTCCTCGCCCGCATCATTCGGATCGCTTGCGCTGGGTGTGCCGCCATAGAGCAGGATGACCTTGGGATTCATGTCGGCGAGGGCATCGCGGTTGCCGCAGTCGTAACGGCCCCCGCCGATCTTGCCCACCCGACGGGATTGTCGCCACGCGCCGTAGCCCACCGTTGACCACTTGTTCCAGCCCGCTGAGACCCCGCCGGCAAACGGCTGCTCGAATCCCCCGTTGACCACCAGGTTGGCCCCGAAGGTCCGCGGAATCAGCATCTCCGGATCCACCGGATCCGGCTCCGGCCCCGGCGGGTTCCCGGTCGGAACCGGCCCGCTGATGACCAGATCATCAAACCAGACCCTGGCGTCGTTGCCATGCTGGGCCCAGTTGCGGGTTCCCTTCAACGAGACAGTCATGACCGGCAGAACCGCCCTGGCACTCGTGACCAGGGTCAGCCAGCGGTAGCCCTGAACGCCGCCTGCCGACCAGACCATGCCTTTGCCTTCTCCGCCGGGCTCCCCATAGGGATCCAGGCCCAGCCAGGCTACCAAATCCTCGCCGTTGTAGGTCTGCTGGGCCGGCGGCTCCAGGTAGACGCGGACGCTGGCCGTGTAAATCTCGCCTGGAACTACCCAGATCTGCTGATAGACGCCCACACTCTGGTTGCGGGTGGAGGGCTCCGGCAAGACCAGCTTCTGGGACTTATCCCCCCGGTAGGGACGGTCAAAACCCTCAAAGTGGACCTGGCCTGTGTAGCCGGAGCTCTTGAAGGCCGTCCATCCCTCGGCCGTGCCGTTGGTGAACGACCTCTCGAAATCAGAATTGTTTGCCGTTCCGGCCCCTGCCCCCTCTGGCGGGTAAGGAGTCGGCAGCGAACAGCGATCCTGGATGCCCACAAAGCCCGAGGACACCCCCGGAACGAGGGTTAATGCAGCCAAAGTGACCGCCAACAGGTGGCCCAATCGCATCGCTTACACTCCCCTGACGCCGGCTGAAACCACGGTAAACGCGACGCAACCAGTCTCATCCGTTATGAGCCCCCGGGGCCCGGCATCTGAAGCGGCATTCCCCCCTGCCCAAGCCCCATGCCCATAAGTTCTGGCTTGACGTTCTCCAGGAGGCCGGAAAGACATGGCCGGCACAAGGCCCCCCGGAGACCATCGTCCAAGTCGAGCGTCGCCGTTAACTTCCCGCAGCGATACTCCATTCTAGCTGAGAGAGAACGGCAGGTTCAAGCAATTGCAGGATAACTAAGGTGGATGGGGGGCCGGCGGATCAGAGGTTCAAGAATTACCGGCCGTCAACCGCCATCTGGCAGGCGGGATCAGGAAGGCTTCTTTCGGCAGGCAGAGGGATGCTCGGTCATCCCGTCAGCATGGCTTCGGCCGCCTCGATCTGTTCGGGCAGTTCGGCCCGGAGCTCTTCGAGCTGGGCTTCGGTCAGGCCAATGGAGACCAGGAGCGTCTCATCGATGACTTGATGCGCGGCGGTCAGGTGGAAACCGAAGTGCTCGTGACAGCACAGGGTATCCGCGACGTACACCATGGCCGGCAGCAGGCGATGGTCGGGCCCCAGATTATCGATCTTGTGGTGATATCCCAGCACGGTCTGGAGGACGCGTGGGAACTTCCACTTGGCCGCCAGGGCGCTGCCCAGCGTCTGGTGATCGGCGCCGATAATCTCCATTTCCAGCTCGTGGAGGTATCGGTCGCCCTTCGCGGATTCGCGGATGATTTCCGCCAATCCATCCGGATAGGCCTGTCGTTCCACCAGCAAGCCCAGGTCGTGGATCAGGCCGGCCAGGAAGGCCTCTTCCGCAAATGGCCGCTTGCCCAGAAGGCAACACATCTGACGGGTGGCCACCGCCACCGCCACGCTGTGTTTCCAGATATCCCGGGCACTGAAGCGATCGGAAATCCGCTCCGAGGTGAACAGCCGGCTGATGGACGCTGAAATGGCGATGTTCTTCACCGCGCTCAGCCCCAACAGCACGATGGCCCGATCGATCTCCGACACCTGCCCGGGTAACCCGTAGAAGGCGGAGTTCACCACCTTGAGAATCCTGGAGGCCAGGGCCGGATCGTTCTTGATGATATTGTGCAGATCGCGTGCCGTGCTCTTGGGGTCATCCACCACCGCGATGATCCGCGTGGTGACCTCCGGCAATGTTGCAATGTCCCCGATCTTGGCCAGGGCAGTTTTAATCACCTGCGCGGTATTCATGTTCACGGCGGTTGTAGACATCAAATCCACACCCTCTCTATGGGCGCACGACCTGAACCACTGGGTCCGCTGCCTCGACTAAATCTGCTATCGTCCGGGTCTGTTGGGGGGTTTAGCTGGATTCATGCGTGATCAGTAGCGCAGGGATTTCCGCATCAGGCGGGGCGAGATTATAAGGCGTTCCAGAACCGCGGCGATGTGTTCGCCGGCCCGTCCGTCGCCATACACCGACCGCCCGGGACGCGGCCGGGGCCGGGCCAGTGCTGCCGCAATCGCCCGCCGAATCTCCGCCGAAGATTCGCCGCAGTCGATCACGTTGGGCCCGCAGCGTAATCGACCTTCCTGCCGCGGACCGATGTTCACCGCATTCAATCCCAGGCTGGCCGACTCAATGATACCCGCCGAGGAATTACCCACCATCACCGCGGCCAGAGAAGCCAGCCGCAGGTATTCTCCTCTCGGCAGCGAGCGGAATACCCGCCAGCCGGGGCGATTTTTCCAGCGCTGAATCACCTGGATGATGCCGTCGTGGCCGGGGTCGCTGTTCGGGTAGATGATGGCCGCCCGCAGGCCGTGGGCCTCCACGCCGGCCAGGATGGCCCGCATGGTAGCTGATTCTCGCCGCCCGCTTCGGCCGAGGGGGTGCTGAATCACGAGGGCATAGGGTCGCTCCAGGGGGGCGGACGTCTCGGCCGCCTTCTCCCGGAACTTTTCCCGGAACTGTCGGATGTCGTCCAGGCCGGGCGCCCCCACCTTGTGGATGCGCTCGGGCGGCTCGCCCATCCGCCGGAGCCGCTCGGCCGCATCCCGCGAGGCCACCAGGTGCACATGGGCCAGCCGGGTGATGGCGTTTCGCAACATGTCATCGATGTCGCCGGTACCCCGGTCGCCGCCGTGAATATGCGCCAGCACCCGCCTTCCGGTGACGGCCGCACAGGCCCCGGCGAAAGCCTCGATGCGGTCGCCAAGGACCACCACGATCTCGGATCGCAGCCGGTCCAGGGCCTGGGCGATGCCGGCCACACCCCTGGCCAAGGCCGTCGCCTCGGACCGGGCATCATCCCGCCCGGACTGCATGGGCACGGCCGCATCCACCCGCCAGCCGGCCTTCCGGATATGGTCGATCGTCCGCCCGAACTTGGGCAGCAGGTGCATGCCGGTCACAATCAGTTGAGCCCGGAGCCGGGGACGGGCTGTGACGGCGCGCAAGACAGGCTCCAGCAGGCCGAACTCGGCCCGGGTGCCGGTGACAATGGCGATGCGACGACGGCTCATCAGAAAGAATTATCGGCAGGACGGGGCGATCGGCACGACAGCGCGAGGTCGTGGCGGCTGGGTGGATAACCAACCAAAGGCTCGGTGATCGGCGGCTGGATAACCGACCATTTCTCGGACAGGGCAGCCGGTACGGAGCCTGGCGGTTACGGCGAGAACGCCCGTACAGAGCTTGGCCGCTACGGAACACGGGAGTTTCCAACTGGAAACGGCACTGGGATTACAGAAGAGGAGGCGGGTTCGGGACCTGCTGCCGATCTGCTATAATTGACGGTTGGCCATTGAGGACCTGCGTCATGAAGAGCCCGTTTCCCGGAATGGATCCTTACTTGGAGCCCTATTGGCCGGGGCTGCATACGCACCTCGTATCCCTGGCAACGGCGGAATTGAACCGCACGCTGCCTGGGGATTTGGTTGCGCAGGCGGAAGAACGCTTGTCAATCGAAAGCAGCGACGAACTGATTCGAACGGTGGCCGCGGACGTTATGGTCTATAAACCAGAGGGCCCGGACATCGCCGAAGGGGGAATTGCCATCTCGGCACCGTACAAGCTTGTCGTCGATGCAGAGCCGTTAACCGAAAGGTTTATTCGCATTATTTGTGCGGACGACGGGCGGCTCATAACGGTGATCGAGTTCATCAGCCCAGCCAACAAGATGGGCAATGGACTGGAACAATACCTTCAGAAGCGAGATGAATTGCTCGCCGGCGGCGTCCACGTGGTAGAGATCGATCTGGTCCGCCGCGGGAACTGGCGTGCCCTGCTGCGCCCACATCTGTGCCCTCTGGAAGCCGTGGCACCCTATCGCGTCACAATCCGGGTGGGCGGCCGGCGAAATGCTTACCTCTATCCCATCCCACTCCGGCAGCATCTGCCAAGCATACCAGTACCTCTGCGTCCCGGCGATGCAGAGGTGAAACTAAACCTGCAGTCCCTGCTGGAGCAGGCCTATGAGATAGGCGGCTATGCTCGCAGGCTCGACTATGCTCATCCTCCCGATCCGCCGCTGGAAGAAGATGATGCAGCATGGGCGGCGGCTCTGATCAAGGACAAGATGGCGCAGAGCTAACCGGGCAGGCTTGAAAGGATACCATTGGTCGCATTGCCGAGGTCACCAAGACCCTGACCTGTACTCGCTGTATCCGAACGGGGGTAGGCGTTTTGTCCGGGAAACAGTCGGCATCCAGCTCTTGGCCAGGGACCGGGGCCAGCGGCTGTGGTGAGAACGGTCGGTACAGAGCCCGGCCGCTACGTCGGAAACAGGCGGTATGGAGGCCGGCCGCTACGTCGGAAACGGGTGGCACGGAGGCCGGTCGCTACAGCACCGCTTCCCAGGCCAGGGCTGTATCGGCGGGAATGTCCAAGCGGGCGTGGCGGCCGATGAGGTGTTCCATCTCCGCCGGAGCGATCCCCCCGCCGGGGCGTTTGATGGTGAGCATGGAGCGGGTCAGGGCTTCGCCGGCGCGAATGTGACGGGCCGCCACGATGCTCCCCCGGGCCAGTTGCCGGACCTCGCGCTGGCTGTTGGACACTTCGATCCGCCCATTGCCAACGAAACGCTCGGCCTGGCGGATATGGCGAATGTATTCGGCCAGCATCTCCGGCTCCAGTGAGAAGGCGTGATCGGGTCCGGGGCGGGTTCGATCCAGGGTGAAGTGCTTCTCAATGATGCGGGCCCCGGCCGCCACGGCGTAACCGCCCATGGCCACCGATTCGGTGTGGTCGCTGAAGCCGCTCACACAGTGGAAGGCCCTGGCCAGAGTACCGATGGCCGCCAGGTTGGCTTCGTCCTCGCGGGCCGGGTAGCTGCTCACGCAGTGCAGCAGGGCCAGCGGCGCGGCCAACGTCGACTTTTCGGTGGAGCAGGCATCCAGGCCGCATTGTGAGTCGGGCAGAGTGTCCGCCCCCCTGTCTGACGCAGGAAGCCCTTCGCGCATTCTGGTCAGCCGGAAACACTCGACCGCCGCCGCGATCTCCTCCAGATCCGCCGCCCCCGTGGAGGCAATTACTGGCAATCCGCTCTTCGCGGCCCGCTCCACCAACGCCGTGTTGACAATATCCGGCGAGGCCAGCTTGAGGGCCCGCACCTTGATGGAAACCAGGAAGTCCAGGTCGGCAACGGAGAACGGGGTGGCCAGGAACTCAATGTCCTGCCGGCCGGCGTAGGCGGCCAGTTCCGCAAAGTCCTCCCAGCTCAACTGCAGCCGGGCGAGCATTTCATACTGAGTGCCGGCATGGGCGGCCCGCTTCTGATACTGTGCGGCCGGCGCGGACCGGGTCACCAACCGGTCGGCCGAGAACACCTGGAACTTCACCGCGTCGGCCCCGGCATCCGCCGCCGCATGGATCATCTCGCAGGCCAGCCCCACGTCGCCGTCGTGGTTCACGCCCGCCTCGGCGATCACATATACGGGATAGCCGGCCCCAACGGTGGCCGGGCCGATCCGCAATGAGGGGAAATCATACATGGCGTCGTTCATAACCGGCTCCATGCCCAATGGCCGCGGTGAGAGCCCGGCGGCGGGTCGCACCGGTCGGGAAATCCACAATCGCGGTCTCGTTCCGCAGGCGAATGACGGCCTCCGCCCGGTAGAAATCGGCCAGCGTATCGATATCGACGCATTCCTCTTCCTGCACGACGGCCTGACGATTCTGGCCGAGATAGGCCGTCGGGTTGGTGGCTGTCTCCGGCGAAAGCAGCAACGCGCGCCGGACCACCACCACCGCCCCATCGAGGCAATACAGCGGCTCGAGGTCCTGGCGGCGGACGATGTTGTTGGGCCGGTACTGGCACATCCGGCCATCATCCAGCCGGTACATCCAGTCAGGGTGATACTTGCCCACCGGAGCGACCGTCTGGACCGAATCGCAGCCGGTCTGCAGCAGGCGTTGGACACATTGGTCGATGATGCCGTCCTGGCGAATAGGGACATTACCCCCCAGAACGACGATCACATCCGCCTGCCGGCCCGTGCGGGCCTCGTAATCTTCGATGGCGTGCCGGGTGGCGTCCTGGGTGGTGGCCGCATCCGAGGCCAATTCGGCCGGCCGGTCCACCAGAAACAATTTCGCCGCCCGCCCGAGGGCCTTGGCCCGGGGCGAATCGGTGGTCAGGATAATTTCGTCCACAAAGCGGCTGGACTGGGCATGGCTGATGGTGTAACTCAAGACAGGCCGGCCACATAGGGGCAGAATGCACTTGTCCGGCAGGCCCTTGGAGCCCGCCCGCACCAGGATGACGGCTACGGTATGCATGCCAATGCATCGGATGAGTTATGGGGCGGTCTTGAGATAGCACCGTCAGAGCAGGCTGCGTAATTCATCTTCGGTCAAGCCGGCCTGCTTGAGGATCTCCTTGAGCACCTCGCGATGCAGCTCCCGGGGATGGACGGCAACCAGCGTGCGCCGACGGGTGACGGGATGACGGAGGTGAACATGGCTGCCGGTTTGGCGGAGGATCTCGAACCCCGCCCGCTGCAACGCGGCAATGACTTCGCGGGGCTTAAGACTTGGCAGTCGGCTCATATGGCAATCGGGACGGCAAGCTCGGCGCCTACCGTCGCCGCGCGGGCCTGCTGAGGATCTTCGGGGATGGGCTCGCCATCATGGAGCAGCCCCTCCAGGTAGCAGCGGATAGCGTCCTGGGCCATCACAACCGCTTCCTCGTAGGTCTCACCCTGGGTAACGCAACCCGGCAGGGCAGGAACATAGACGTTGTATCCGCCCTCCTCGGCTGGTTCAATCCTGACAGTGTAAGTATAGATCTTCATCTTGTTTGAGTTTAGCCGCCTGCACCCCCAAGGGTCAACAAGAGACGGGCTGTCGTACGTATAATGCTTGACCGTGTGTAAATGGAGTACCTGAAGATGTCTGTACGAATCATGCGCATGGCCATCATGACGTCTTTGGCACTTGTCCCCTGGCTCGCTCAGGCCCAAGCCCAGCAGCGGCCCGTGTTGAAAGCCTCCAAGATCCTCAAACCCCACGCCCTGCGCGGCGATGGCTACCACGTCGAGGAGAACGTGGAGGTCGTGGACAACCGCTACTCGTTCGTGCTGGTGACGCCCCAAGGCCGAATCGACGCCCAGGGCATCAACATGCTCGAACTGCGCATCAGCGAGGTGGAGGCGATCAAGCGGGCCGAGCGCATGATCAAGGAATCGCCCGAACTGGCCGGAGTAAAGGACAACATCAAAAAGACCGGCCAGGGCCTCAAGGCCCTCGTCACCAACCCGGTGGACGCCATCGGCGAAGCCGCCAAGGGCGCCGGCAGGAAGGCCAAGGCCCTGACCAAGAAGGAAACCTACACGAAAGGCGGCAGCGATTCGCGCCGTGAGCTGGCCGTCATCCTGGGCTGCGACCCGGAGACGCGCAACCCGGTGCTCAAGAAGCAGCTCGATCAGATTTCGCTGCGGCGCTCCGCCGGCAAGGGGCTCATGGCCGTCGCCACCTTCGGCCTGACCGGCGGGGCCGCGCTGGCCGCCAAGGGGGCCTCCGCCATGCGGACCACCGCTGAAATGCAGGAAGCCCTTCGCACCACGCCGCTCTACAAGATCAACGAAAACACCCAGGCCGAACTCGTCCGGCTGGGCGTTGACCCCGCCACCAGCAAGAGCTTTGTGGAACATCCGCAGTTCACGACGCTCCAGCGTCTGCAATTTCTGGCCCAACTCAAGCGATTCACCAGTACGCGCGGGCTGCCGCGCCTGGTGCACCTGGCCTTGCGGACCCGTTCAGAGACCGAGACCCTCGGGCTGATTCATGCCCTCGAACTGCTGGCGGACCTGGCCCGGCAACATCGGATTGCCGAGATCGTGGATACCGGCCGGCCGGCCGTGCGCCTGACTGACGGACGGATCGTGGTCGTCAGTGACGCGGATTACCTGCTGAACGGCCCCGAGTTGACCAGCATTTTGAGCGCGATCGCCCGCGAGAAGTTCAACCAGTCGGGGCCCGCAGTATTGCTGATCATCGGCCAGGCTTCGCCGGAAGCCAGGGAAGCCCTCACGGCCGCCGAGATCCAAGTCGTCGAAAACGGTCGTGTGGAGCAGGTGAAGTAACAGGAAACCGAAGCCTGCCAATAACGCTGGACGAATGGTTGAGGCTTTCAGCCGAAAGCCGAAACCGCGCGTTGGCCAAGCAGGAGGCCGCCAAAGGGCGCGTGGAGTTGACGTTCTGACACTAGCGTAAGGCAGCCAAAGCGGATTCGAGCAACTGGTCAAGTTCTGCGCCCGTGACGTCTCCTTCTCTGAAAGCCTCATGGATGGGAGCGAAAACCTTGTCGAAACAGACCGGAGCGCTGAGTTTGTCTGCCAGAGCGTCTAGCACGAATGCGGTTACGTCTTTGCCGGCCGCGGCGGCTCGCTCTCGCAGTCTGTGCTCCATTTCCGGCGTTAGGGGGATCTCAAGTGTCATCACGCACCAGTAACGTAACCAAGCCAGGACACGCCCGGCTGAAGGGATCAGAAATTTACATCTCCCAACTATTTTATCACCAGACGAGACCAGGATCACGATTATTGTTGGCCCTCAGACAGGCCGCCCGGCCCCATGCCGCTCCGGCCAGGGCGAAGGCCGCGCCGCTGACAATGAATACCGGATCCTGCGGCCGGTCCAGAACCGCGCTGGTCGCAATGGACAGCCCCAGCGGAATGAGCCCCGCCAGGCAGGCCGACGCCGGCCAGGCCATCCACGCCCGCACATTCACCAGCAAGACCGCGGCGATTATTCCCAGCGGCAGGAACAGGAGGCCGCCCGCGGCCATGCCGGCCACCGGGTAATCGTGCCGGAATAACACGACCGACACCCGGTACAGGCGTAACGGCCGGCGCGCCTCCGCACCGTCCACCCAGATCCGCGCCTCGCCATCCGAACACACGGTCATGACATGATGCCGCCCCTCGCCCAACACGCCCTGGCGCGACCGGCAGCGCACCGCCGAGCCGTTCGGCCCCGTGCGTCTCGTCCGAAAGCGGAAGTCCACCGCGTCGCCCTGCTGGCCCACCGTGACATTGCGATGTGCGGCATCCTGCGAGATCGAGACGATCCGGGCCGGCCCACCCTGCCAGGATTGCGCCGGCGCCACCAGACATTCCACCGCCAGCGCATCGGCGGCCATAACCGCCTGGGCAATCCGCGCCGCCGGACCGGCCGAGCGAATCACGTCCGGCGCTTCAATTGTCAGCGCACCGCCCGCACACGCGTTCGCCTTGACGTCCTCCCCCGGCACAACCAGGGCCAGTTCCGCCTCGCCCCTGATTCGTTCCTCCAGCGCTGAACCATCGGGCAAGAAAGCGTACAACCCGATCGCCCCCGCTCTACGCCGCAAAGCCACGCCGGCAGAATCGAACGGAACCCGGGCCAGCTCACGGATCTCGTCGGCGGCAGGTACTCTGGCGTAAAAGGCCAGGCCGTGGATCTGTCCGCGCCAATGCCGCCCGCCGTTCAGCTCATTGCCGACCACCACCGGATACTGCGAATCCCATCCCGCCAGCCGAACCCCCGCATGGGCCCACCCTACCAGCCCGGCCACAGCCAGGTTGCCGACCAGCAGCAGTCCGGCCGCAATAAGCCGGTCATTCCGTTCATAGACGGCCAGCCAGCGCGGCCGAAATGGCAGAAGCCGCCGGCTTAACCTTGCCCCTGCGAATCCGGCGGCCAGTGCAATCAGCCAATCCGTCAGCCGTGCATGCCGCCCGGCCATGAAAGCCTGGCCGACTTCCAAAAGGGCGGCGAAGACGCCCACAACCAGCATCGCCGCGCGGGTGGGCCGGAGCCACCTGTCTGCAGCCAGACGGTTGCTCGCGATCCAGTGCACCAGGAAGCCAAGCGGCACAAACACCACCAACCGTTCGAGCAGCGTCAGAACGACCGGCGGATCAATCGTCGGCCCGATCGCAGCACGCAGTTTCGCGAGGACCGCACCGGGGGCATCTTCAAGGGCCAGCGGCAACAGCGAAGCGACCGTGGCCGCAGCCAGCAACAGACCCAGCATAAACCAGGAAATCGGCGGGGCCGGCCGACCGGTCGTCCGGCTGATGGCGGCACGCGGTGATATCTGGGCGTGCAACATCCGAAAAGGTCTCGATGGATTCGCCACTCCAGCAAGAAACCTGATCTATTGTACCGGCCACGTGTGGTGCGGGCAGCGGAAGAGGAGCGATAATGACGACGCCGGCCAACTGCCATAAAAGGCGTTTCCGGCCGCGGGCAGGTTTATCGCGAGATCGGCGAACCACATTCGGGACACGTGCCGCTCACGTTGCCGGTCAGATTGTAGCCGCAGGTTTCGCATGGTTTGCCGGCGGGCTTTCCTGCGAAGTTCGCTTCGGTGTATATGATCAGCACCAGCATCACCGGAACCAACCCGAGCAGCGCGGCCGCGCCGAACCAGCCGAGTTGCGGTCCGGTGATTCCATGCAGGATCAACCCGGCGCAGACCATACCCGCAATTGCGAGATAGACGATGGTCCAGATGGCAGCCAGCCGGTTGATTCGATACCAGTTGTGCGTGCTTCTGAAAGCCGCTGGTGTCCGGAAGCCATACCAGCCGTTCGGTGGAATGCGACCCAGGAGCAGCGGGACCATAAGCGCGATGAGCAACAAGAAGATACCGCCGAACACCAGCTCATGCATTTGTCAGCCTCCGACAGAGAATGCAAATGGCGGTGGCCGGCTGATGACCTCTGCGGCCAGAGCCGTACCAGCAGCGTCAGAGCCGCCGGCGGATCGATCCCCCACCCGATCCCGGCGCGCAGCTTCGCGCGAACCGCACCGGAGGTATCCTCAAGCGCCAGGGGCAACAGCGACGCGGCCGCCGTCGCAATCAGCCCCCACCCCGGCACGAACCGGGAGATCGACGGCGCCGGCCAGCCGGTTGACGACAGCATGCTCCGGCGCCCGGCTCCACACATCCGGCAGGATCTCTGCTCACTTATACATCAGGTACTTCGCCCGCTTGGCCATGAACGGCTCCAGTCCGGAATTCCATATCTTGAGGATCTCTTCGATGGGTTTGCCGTCCAGGAACGCCTGGCGGATCTGGTCGGTGCCGCAGACCTTGTCGAACATGCTGTCCCGCTTGTTGCCGAACAGCTTCTGGTCGGGATAGAGCTTCCGCACCGCATCCATGATGTGGAACTGGATGGGCGTCAGGCGGATGGCATCACGGTCGGTAATGTGGATCTGCACGCCGCCGCAACGCTGCTTTTCGTATTGGGTGTAGTAGGGCTGATAATAGCAGGCCCGGAAGTACACGCCCGGCAACCGCCGGCCATTAAGCTCCTCGGCCAGCTTCTCGGCGTCGATCCAGGGCGCGCCGGCCAGCTCGAACGGCAACGGGTAACCCACGCCTTCATTGACGACATGCAGCTCGCCCATGATCCCCGTCGCGGCATAGAACATCGAGCTGTCCGCCCGCGGCACGTGCGGCGACGGCGGCACCCAGGGCAAGCCCGTCTCGTCGAACCACATGTCGCGCTTCCAGCCGCGCATGGGCACCACAGTCAGCTTGCACTTGACGCCATTGGCCAGCCAGCCCTCGCCGTTGATCATCCGGGCCAGTTCGCCGCAGGTCATGCCATACACGTAGGGAATCGAGAGGTAGCCCACCCCGGAGCGGAACTTAAGATCCAGCGGCCGGCCCTCGATGCGGTTGCCGGTCAGCGGGTTGGGCCGGTCCAGCACCACGAAGGCCTTGTTGTGTTCCGCCGCCGCCTCCATGCACTTGGTCATGGTGGTGATGTAGGTGTACGAGCGCGAGCCGTTGTCCTGAATGTCGTACACCAGCACGTCGACGTCGCGCAGCATCTCGGCATTGGGCTTGGAGGTCTTGCCGTACAGCGAATACACGGGGACGCCCGTCACGCTGTCACGGCTGTCGCCCACGTGAGCGCCGGCCGGCACATCGCCGCGTACGCCGTGCTCGGGGCCGTACAGGGCGACCAGCTTCACGCCCGGAGCGTGGAACAGCGCATCCACCGTCGAACGATAATCGCGGGTAATGCCCGTGGGATTGGTGATCAGCCCCACGCGCTTGCCGACCAGCGGCTTGAAGCCGTCAGCGGCCAGCACGTCGATGCCCGTCTCCACCACCGGCCGGGCCTGCCCCCACGCGAGGTTCGCCCCCGCCAGGAAAGCCATCACCACTCCGGCCACCAACTGAAAACTGGAAACTGCGAACCGCGAATTGTTCCGCATGACGACTCCTCTCGCATCCTGTGTATCAACGGGATTCATTTCACCAGAATATAATCCAGCCCGGCCATGTACCTCTGTCCGGTGCTCTTCTCGTTGGTTCCGATCATCTCCAGGGTCAGCGTGTTCTGCCCCGCTTTGAGATCGAACGCGCCCAGATCCAGCTCTTCGGTGCCCACCACCCGGGAGTGATACAGGTCGATGGGCGCGCCGGCCTTCTGCCCATTCACCGAAATCTGCACGATGCCGTAATCCGGCGCCCGGGTCAGCCGGGCCAGGACGCGCTTCCTGCCCGCCTCCTTGACCTCAAATCCCAGCACGAGTCGATTGCCCACCTGGTTATCCGTCCACCAAAGGTGCTCCTCTCCGCTCCAGCCCTCGCCGAAGGGAGCCATATTTTGGCTGTGGGTCTGGCCGGTCTTGCTGAGCACGGCCATCTGTTCGCCCTCGATCGCGCCCTTCACGCGGGTCACCTGGAACTCCGGCACGACGGTCAGCTTGACGTCAGAGGCGATGATGGGCCCGAAGAAATCCGTGGAACCCGGCCGGGCATACCAGTAGCTGATCGCCGCCCGCGTGGTGCGGGCCCGCTCGTCCCAGTGCCAGTTCTCCACGTCGAAGCGGAAGCTCCTGGTGAAGGGAATGTCATCCAGGATATGGAACCGGTTCACCGACGTATGGCCGTAGTTGCCCGGCCCCTGGCAGCGGGGCTGGTTGTGATAGGCGTGCACGAACCGCTCCGGGCTGCACCACGCGTAACCGTAGTAATCTTCGGTGCCGGTACCCAGGTGGCTGGGGAAAGTCTCGCCGTCCACGTAGATCTTCTCGTCGCCCTCGCCCCACCAGGCGCGCACGTTATTGATAATGTGCAGGTGCCCGCCCACAAAGCGGCCGGCGCCGTTGGCCTGCAGGTGTTGCCAGTCGCTGAACGGGCGAGTGGGCACGTCGCGCTCGATCCGCCACTTGGCATGAAAATGTAGGCTGCGGTCATCCCAGTTGTATGGCACCACCGACACCGCGCCACTGACGCGGGCCGGCTGGCCGGAAAGATTCGTGACCGTGATCTTCGCGTTCCTGGCAAAAGGCATGTACCAGTGGCACCACAGGTCCTGCGGCTTCCCCTCGGCCGGCTCGGTAATACCCAGCGGGAAGGAGGCATAGGGAATCAGGCCGGGGGCCGTGCCGAAGAAGTCGCCCAGCGGCGCTTCCACCTCGGGCGGCCGGGGCTTCTTCGACTTCTCATCACCCTTCTCACGGTCAAAGGTCATCTTCACCACGATGCCGCGTGCGGCCCGCTCGAGGTCCTCGGCGGACAGGTGCACCAGGAACCCGCAGATGGCTTTGGCCCCCTCTTGCTCGAACAACACCGCTTCGGCGTTCGGGGCCAGTTCCACATCAAACGGCGTCTTCACCCGCTCTGCCGGGGGCTCGCTGCCAGCTCTTGGAGAGGCCAGGCGCCGGGCAATGTCCTCGATCTTGCTGGACAGTCGTTGCAAGTCTTCGCGCTTGAAAGTCTCGACCTGCGTGCCGGACGCATAGGTGCGATAGTTCACGTGGTAGTAGAAACCGCCCTTGTCGCTGGTTACCTTGCAGTGCCGGGCGTAGGGGATTGGGAAGTAGAGGTTCCAGCCCTTGGACCGCTCACCGGCGATGGGCACGGGTAAACCCGGAACCTTGCCGCCCAGCAGATCGGTCATGGCCGCTTCAAGCACCGGCGTCTCGCCGCCGTCCAGGTAAATCCGGAGCGTCCCCGCCGGGTTGGCCGACCAGATGCGGACGATGGCCCCCGGACCGTCCGCATCCATCATCACGTGCTCATCGCGCCCATCCTTCTTTTCCACCCGCAGGTAATGGCCGCAGTCGCCATTGGCGAACCAGCCCTGGTAATCGGAAAAGGATTTCGAGGCCCGGTCATAGCTGGAGAACTGTCGGGTGGCATAGGCGGGTTCCGGCAACCTGGTGAGCCGCTCGAGATTGACCATGTCGTCCAGGAGCGATTCCGTTGTGATGGCCGCCAGGGTCGCCTGGGCGAGTCCGGCCACAGCCAATCCCGCCAGCCACGCCGGTGCGAATCGTCGAGACATTCGTTTTACTCTCCTATTGATGGGGTCGCCGAGCCACCCGGTTCGACGTGCCGGGCTCATGGGGTGGTATTGTCCCCATCGCTGGGAAAATGACAAGGCGGAGCACAACGCGTTCATTCGTGGAGCGTGTGAACCTGTGAATTCATGCCTGGCGTCTGCCGGATCTACTCCATGAAGCCCGCTGCGCCCGGCATGATGTCCACATCCACCCCGCAAGCGTAAGGGCCTCAATACGTGAGCAGAGCAACGCCGGCCTCGATGGAATTCACCCGGCCGGACGGAAGGCACTGAAATAGTAAGGTGTCAGACGCGGTTTCCCTTACAATACCCGGTATGATCGCAACGTGGTCCGCCGTCTTCGCTGTGGTCACCTTCGGGCTGCCGGCCCTGGCCTGGGGAGCTCTGGCTGCTGCCGTCCCCGTGCTGATTCACCTCATTCTGCGCCAACGGCCGCGCCGCGAGGTGCTGCCCACACTGCGTTTCCTGCTCCAGGCCCATCAGGCCTCGTCCCGCGCCCACCGGCTGAAGCACCTGCTTCTCCTGGCCTGCCGGATGATGGCCATTCTGCTGGTCGTCGGCTTGCTGATGAAGACGGCCTGTGCTCCGGCCGGCGCCACCCACCCCCGCGCCGCCGGGGCGTTGGACGGCCCGGTGTCGGCCGTATTCGTCATCGACGACTCCGCCTCCATGCAGTACCGCTACCAGGGCAAGACCCGCCTGGAAGATGCCCAGGCCTGGGCCCGCAATCTTCTGACCGACCCGGAGCGGTTTCCCCCCGGCTCGGAGGTCACCATTGTCACCGGCTCAGCCGATCCGATCCACCCCCTGGGCTGGAGCCGCGATGCGAGGGCCATGGCTCGCCTGGTGTCTGACATCCGGCCCGCCTGGCACGACCGCTCCATGGCTGCCCTGCTGCGTCTGGCCTATGCGGGCATCTCCAAGGCCGGCCATCCCTGTACCGAGGTCTACCTGTTCACCGACTTGACCGAGTCCGCCTGGCAGGAGCCGCCACCCGACCCGCCCGCCACACTGGCCGGCGTCTTCATCCTCGATGTGGGCCGAGACGAAAACCGCAATCTCGCCCTTGGACACGCGGAACTCCCCCCCTTCACGCTCAGCGCCAACGCCCCCGCCGCCGTGGAGGTGCGCGTCCGCGCCCCCACCGCCGCCCCCTCCGCCACTGTGACTCTGAGCATCGATGGCCGCCCCCGGGACCGCCAGCCCGTCAATCCCAACCAAGCTTCAGCTCCAGGCGAGGCAGACCACCATCAAACCGCAATTGTCAGCGACGGGCCCGCCCCGCGAACCGAAACCACTTTGACCTTCACCCTTCCCCCGCTGCCCGAAGGCCCCCATGAGCTGCTCTTGCGTCTCGAACCGGATGATGCCCTGTTATTCGACAATCTTCGTTTCGCGTGCATTTCCGTGGGACGAATTCCCGATGTGATCGTCGTCGGCGAGGAGGGCGGCGTCGTGGCCGACTTGGTTTCCGCCATGATCGCCCCACCCGCACTGCCGCCTGAAGCGCATCGCTTCAGGGTTCAGCGCATTCCCGCCCAGGCCCTCTCCACCACCCGCCTCGAGGGCTCCCTCGCGGTCATCCTGGCCGACCCCACCGGGCTAACTCCCGGCGGTTGGCAAAGCCTGAGCCGTTACCGGGCCGCCGGTGGCGTCATTCTGTTCATCCCGGGCCCCCATACCACCCCGGAAATCTACGCCGATCAGCCACAGCTCCTGCCGGCTGAAATCCGCGGCACGATCACCCCGTCCGAACCCATCACCCTCGCCGCCGCCGATCTGAGCCACCCGGCCCTGAAACCCTTCACCGATCCCGGCATCGATTCCATCAACGACCGGCTGGTCTACCGCCGTCTTGATCTCGGCACTCCCCGGGCGGGTACGACCATCGTCGCGCCCTTCTCCGACCGCACGCCGGCTATTCTTGACGATCACGCCGCCCCCGGCCGGGTGATGCTGTTCGCCTTCTCCCCCGACCGCGACTGGAGCCAGTTCGGCACCCAGGCCGGCCCCTTGATTGTGCTCCTGCATTCGCTGCTGGAATCGCTGGCCCCCCCGCCGGACAACATCCAATCGCTGATCGCCGGCCGCCTGGCCGTCCACCAGTGGCCCGCCCCCGCGTCCGACTACACGCTCCACGGCCCCGCAAGTCCGCCCGCACCGCTGCCCGCCCCCGACGGCACGAGTACGCTCCCCGCTGACCGGCCAGGCCACTACAAGGTGTTCGCCACCCCGGCCACGACCCAACCCGCGCTGCTCTACAGCGTCAACGTCGCCGAAAGCGAGTCCGAAATGAACCGCATCACCGATGAAGCCCTGCTCTCCCGCTTCCCCCCGGGTCTGGCCCTCGTCGTCCACGAGCCGGCAGACCTGCCCTCCCGGCGAGCGGAGACCGGCGGAGTCGTCAGTTGGACCGTGCCCCTGGCCCTGGTTCTCCTGGTCCTGCTGTTCATCGAGAGCTTTTTCGCCAACCGCTTCTACGGCAAGAAGCTCGGCGACGACATTTCCGAGGATACCCACCCCCCTTTACAAGCCGCTGGCGGGTTTGCTAGACTTCGCGCACTTGCCCCTCGCCAGGGAAGGGGGCATCCATAGCCCAGTCCGACCACCCTCACGGTGCTCTGACGGGTTGGTTCCGATATACAGCGGGAGCGCATGACTATGCAGGATTACGATAGGCTGAAGGAAATGGTTGAATCCGTCGCCGATGACATCGCCAAGGCCGAGGGAGGCAACAAGGCCGCGGGAACCCGCGTCCGCAAGATCATGCAGGACATCAAGGCGACGGCCCAGGAAATCCGCAAGAAGATCCTGGAAGTCCGCTCGTCCGAACAACCGTAAACCGCGTCCTTATCAGGTTTTGATTTCCACGGCCGAGGGTCTTCGCGCCCCCCGGTCGTTCTTTCTGATAGCCGGGGGAGCCGCGCATGGCCTCGTTACCCTTTGTCGATCTGTCCGCCCTCGATCTGAACCGCCGCATCACCACGCGCGAGGAAATCTACTCGGTGCTGCCCCACCGCTACGAGTTCATGCAACTCGACGGGATCATCTTCGCCGACATCGAAAACTGGCTGGCCGTGGCCGTCCGCGAGGTCCGCGAGGACGAATTCTGGGTCCGTGGGCACATTCCCGGCCGGCCGCTGCTGCCCGGCGTCCTCATGATCGAGACCGCGGCGCAACTGGCCGCTTATATGACCGTGCTGCTGGTGCCGGACCAGAACCGGTTCTGGGGTTTCGGCGGCGTCGAGAACGTCAAGTTCCGGGCGGCCGTCACCCCCCCGGCGCGGATGTACTTCATCCTCAAGGGCGTGGAGTTCCGCCCCCGTCGGTCCATCGCCGACGTCCAGGGCTGGGTGGACGGCAAGCTGGCCTTTGAGGGTCGGATGATCGGGATGCCCGTTTGAGGGTTCAGGGATCGGGGTTCAGACTTCAGAGATGCGAGGAGAAGCCCGGCGGATTACCCGCGCGGGCTTCTCTTTTTTGTGCGCAGCGATGTCGGAAGGCTCTCCCGGGAGGATTCAGCCCTGGGCGAAGTCCTTCCAGAGCGCGTCCAGCTTGGCCTTCTCGATCCCGCCTTTCATGACCACCACCTGGTAGCGCAGCCGGATGGACTCGCCGGCCGGAAGACTCCACCCCTTCTCATCAATCCACAGGAACGGGGTCGGCGAGATGTTGCCATAGTCGCGCGTAAACCACGGGCAGTTCGGGGCCCAGGGGTTCCCGGGGTGGTCCAGCATGACGATCGATTCGGTCACGCCGAAGCGCGTCCCCTCGAATCCGCACCACTTGGCCGGCTTGCCGAAGGTGGCCTTCTCGCCGGACTGGCCCTCGCTGTTGATCAGCTTTCCGCCGCCGGTCGGCGCGAGATTCCAGGCACAACGGATCGCGAACAGCGAGTGGTTGGTCTTGGCCACGTGGATGTCAATCAGCGCCTTGAGGGTGATGTCCACATCGATAAGCCGCAGATCCGGCGAGGGCGCCCAGAGGGTAAATTGCCGACGATCTTCGATGATCGGATCCTTGCCCGGCGGCTGCCACCCGCACAGATCCGTGATGACGGCCTTATCCGCATCCTTCAGAGGAGACTCGACCTTCGGCCCCCGCGAGATGATCTGGCCCCGGTCGTTGCCCTCCTGCCAGAAGTTCCAGCCGTTGACCTTGTCGCAGCCGAAGAAGAGCGAGCGGTGATGCGGCCACGGCTCGTCGGATTCCTCGGTCATGGGCAGACCGGTCCCCGGTCCATAGAGCGGAAAGAAGTACGGCCCCTTCTGGTCGGGATTGGCCCGGTAACAGGTGAACAGACGACCGTTCACCCGCACCCAGACATTGTGGCCGAAGGCATATACTGTGAACTTCTGCGGTCCGCCCGCCGGGGCGGCGGCCGGGGTCTCCGCGCCCATGGCCGCGTTGTTCATCAACCAGGCCGATCCGGCGGCGCCGGCAGCCAGTCCCTTCAAAACGCTACGACGACTGCTGAGTTTGTTCATGGCCTTTCCTGTGGATGTTTCGTCTGATTCCAATCTCGTGAGGCTCTTGACTGATGAAGAAGGATGGGCCGCCTCATCAAGGCATAACCTCTAAACCCACCCGAAATCCGCTGGGTTGGGTCGGGTCGACTTCCAACGTGTAGATCAATAGAGCACCGCAGGGATACTCGACGCCCTGCTCGGTAACCACTTCGGGCGCCCGGCCGGCGGTGGCCTGGCCGGCCCCCGGATCATCCAACGGCTTGTCCGAGAAGGCGATACCCGGCTGGAGGGCCTCCTCGCGGAGATCAGCGGTCAATCCCGCGTCCTTAAGCCGGTCGATCAGTTCCGCCCCTCCCAGACTGAAGGCCCGGCCACAACGCGTGAAGGTGATGACCTCGCTCTCGCTGTCGCGTTCCAGACGCAGAGCGGGGTCCGCGTCGGCGCTGAACTGGCGGGCATCCGGCCGAAAACCCTTGTTGAGCGGGTCATAAGTGCCATAGGTGAAAATAGCCCGGAAAGGGGTATTGTTGATGAAGATCACCTGAAGGTTGGCCCGATCGCCGGGGTTGTTGCCTCCCAGCGAAGCGGCGTTAAAGATGCCGCCCCCGCCACAGGCCACCGACATCGTCAAGGCGGCCGCCAGAACCCCAACCGGCCATTTCACAAGCATCCACCAGCAACGCGTAAACATGAAATCCTCACATTAAGAGTCGGTCCCGGAAGCTGTGTGCCACCGCTCCTGAGCAGTGCCGGACCGTGCCGGTCGCTGCCGCAACGGTCCGAACGGTCCACCAGCAGCGGACGCCTGGCCAGCTCGGGGCCGCGAACTCCGGGAGCCGACACCCTCGCCGGCGCGGGCATCCGGCCCACCGGGCACACTGGCCGGATGCCCTTGTGACAAGACCATTAGACCCGAGCGCCCCCCGGCTTGCAATAAACGACGGCCTCAGGCTATCGTCCATCTTATGGCCAGCCAACCGGTGCGTGTCATCATCAACGATCGCTGCCTGCGGAATGCCCGCACCGGCGTAGGACACTACGTCTGTGAGCTGCTGGCCGCACTGCCCGGCGTCGATCCCGGTATCGAACTACTTCCGTTCTATCGGACATACCTCCGGCGCGGCAACAGCGACAAGGCCGCGGACGGGGGTGAATCGCCCCAGGGCGATCTGCACAAGAAGCGGGAGATCCGTCCCCCGATCCGGCCTCCCGACTGGCTCCGACGGCTGCTGCAGCGCGGTTATGAGACCGCCTTCGAGGCCATCGGAACCTGGAAACGCTTCCGCCTCTACCACGAGCCCAACCACATCCCCGGCCCCTGGAACGGCCCGGTGGTGACCACCATCCACGATCTGTCCGTCCTGCGCTACCCGGAGTGGCACCCTCTCGACCGGGTCCGCTGGTATGAGCGCGACTTCCTGGCCGCGCTGCCCAGAAGCGCCCATTTCATCAGCGTGTCGGAATTCACCAAACGCGAAATGATGCAGTTGCTGGGCATTAAGGAAGACCGGATCACGACCATCCCCCTGGGGCCGCGGGCCATCTTCCACCCCCGCCCGGCGGACGCGGTGCGGGCGTGGCTGGCCGCCCGGGGACTGCCGCCGGAATACCTGCTGTTCGTGGGCACGATGGAGCCGCGGAAAAACATCGGCGGACTGCTGGCCGCCTACGCCCGCCTCCCGAGGGAACAGCAGAGGCGGTTCCCATTGCTCATCGTCGGCGGAGGCGGCTGGGCCGGGAGAGCTGGCGCCTCACCCGTCTTGACCTTGGCGGAGTCGATTCGGCGCCTCGGCCTGACGCCAGACCCTCACGCCCGCTTCGAGCCGGTTCATGTGCTGGGGTATGTGTCGGATGAGGACCTCAGTTGGCTCTATGCCGGCGCCCGCGCGTTGGTCTGGCCCACGTTCTATGAGGGCTTCGGACTGCCGCCGCTGGAGTGCATGGCCACCGGGACGCCGGTGATTACCAGCCGGGCCGCCTCCCTGCCGGAAGTGGTCGGCAAAGCAGGGCTGCTGGTGGATCCGAACAATCCCGAAGAGATCGCCGAATCAATGCGCCGGATCATCGAGGACGACCATCTGGCGGAAGATCTCGCCCGGCGCGGAATCGCCCGCAGCAAAGAGTTCTCCTGGGCACGCTGCGCGGCAGCCCATGCGGCCATCTATCGGAAGTACGGCACCTGATGGATGCGTTCAACCGGGAAGATCACACCTCCAGGAAAAGCGCCGGGCTTACATTGAAGTGACGAGCCAGGATGCGGATATGCTCCTTGCTCAATTCCCTTTCGCCACGCAGAATGGCCCCGCCAACCTGCCGCGTGCCCAACAGACGCCCCAGATCGGAGCCGTTCATCCCATGCTCCTGCATAAGACTCTTCAAAACGTCCAGCGGCTTGACCGAACTGGTGTCGATGGCGTGGTGTTCCCTCTCGTAAGCCTCCATCAGCGCCAGCAGCGTCTCCAGATAGCGTTCCTGTCCCTCGGTGGGATGATCCAGGATCACCAGGGCATCGGCCACCACCTTGGCGTTCTCGTAGTCCGCCTCATCGTGGATGACGTAGAGCGGCCGGAGGCGATTCAGGGCCTCGAAGGACCGAGGCAGCTTCCGAGGATCGAGACGAGAGAGGGTAGTGCTCATAGGACGTTCTTCCATTGACCCCGGCTGTACTCCTCATGGGTCATGACCAGCAGGGTATAGACCAGATGGAGCTTGAATTTCACTGAGGCGACCAGGCGGTAATCGTTGCCGTGGATGTTGAACACGGTCACCGTATTCCCGCTGGCCACTTTCACCTGATCCGCGTGAGGAAACGTGACCCGCAACTCGACGAAGTTGCGCCAATGCGCCTTCGCCGTGATTCTAAACCACGTTTTCAAAGGAGCTTCAGCGTCCGGATGCTGCTCCCAGAAGAGCCGCAGGTTCTTCTGACTGATGATCCTCACGACTACATTATGTGGTCAACCTGGCGAAAAAGCAAATGAAATTCGAGGGAGACCATGCAAGATGGCGTCTGTGGCGCAACCATCTCGTCCGCCCCGAGAAGACGTGTACCTGTGCGAGTCCGCCAGCTCCCACCCACAATTCAGTTTCCGGCTGGTGCCGGCAAGCTGGAGCTTCCGGGAAGGTGTTGCGCGCCCCCGCTACCCGTGGAAGCCGTCCGTGCCGCGGCCCCAGCGGTGCGCCGCCGCGTAGTCGAACATGGTGAAGATCCGCTGCTTGTCGAGGACGGGAAACTCCAGGCCGATGGCCGCAGCCACCTCCCGGGCGTTCCGCACGTCGAAATGGGGCGTATGCACCACCCGCGGCGTGATCAATTCGTAACGATCCCAGAGCAGCGATTCGGCCTTGGAGCACTTTCCGACCACCTCGTCCGGGTCGGCGAAATAGCCTCCGTGCAGGCCGAAGTAGTCCTCGTAACAGCGTTTCATGAGATCGTTGGTGGGCGGTTCCGGATTGGTCAGATGGTAGATGCGCCCCTGGAACTCGGGCCGGAGAACGACCTCGGCAATCATCCGGGCCACGTAATCAACGGGCACGATGTTCTGGCGATCCTCAGGACGACCGGGGATGCGCAGCGGTATGTATGTCCTGTCCCCGTTGCCGTTGTGCGAGAATTGCTGCTTGAGCACGCTGACCAGCCGGGCAAACTGGTAGAAGCCGCCGAACTGGGTGGTATACCCGCTCTTCGAATCGCCGATCAGGAAGCTGGGGCGAAATACCGTCAGCACGTTGCCCGACCGCGCCGACCACTCCTGCAAGAGGCACTCGGCGATCCACTTGCTGCGCTCGTAGTCGGTCTGAAACTTCGGCTCGGGATGATGGAACTCCTCGCGGATGACGCCGCTGTTCCAACCACACGTGTAAGCGGTGCTTACGGCGAAAATCCGGCGGATACCGCGCCGCTCAACCCAGTCGATCATGGCCTGGGTGCCGGCCACGTTGGTCTTGAACGGATCGCCGTTGCCGTTGGAGAACAGTTGGATGCTGGCGGCACAATTGATCACCGAATCAATCGGTCCCAGATCCCCCTCGGGCAGGGAATCCGGCAGGGCGCCATCGACCAGTCTCAGTCGGCCCTGCTCGATGTATTCGTTAATGTCCACCCCAATGGGCAAAAGCAGGTTGCGCAGGCGAACCGTTGCATCCGACAACGAACCGCGCACAAGGGCTACGATCCGGTGCCCGCGGACCAGCAAGTCGCGAAGAACGAACTGACCCAGGAAACCCGTTGCGCCGGTGAAGAATGTCGCAGGTAGAAAATCAGCCCTCATATCGCCTCAAATACCCTATTTGCCTGATTCTAATATCCAAGTGGGTTAAACCGTTCATCATAATGGATACCGGGCCCGTGTCCAACGGGGCCTAGCGCGGCCCGGGAAAAGGAGGGCCGGTCATGTACAGGTCAGTCCGGATCACATGGCGGGCAATCCATTGGATGCTAAACAGCCGATCGCGCCGGGACTGGTAAGCCTCCCACTCGCTCCGGCGGACCCAGAGTACCTGCAAAGTGCGATCCCTCACCGAATCGCCCCACCATTGCCTGATCACAACCTGATCCTGCGGGTCCCAGGACGGTGATTTCAGGAGCTCCTGAATCGGCGAAGCCAGGGCCTGACTGACCGGAAGCGCAACCCGGCGAAATTCCGTCACAGCGACCGCTCGGACCTCCGCATCGTCCGAATTCATCGCCTCGAACAAGATATTCGCCGCCGCTGCTTCACCCGCGTGAAGCCGCTTGACGGCAGCCTGAACCTGCTCCACCGCGCCGTCCCCCGGTTGGGGCGACAACGCGGCGGCCGGCTCCTGCGATTCCCAGAAATGGACACGCACGGCGGCCTGCCTGTTTGTTGTCAGGTAGAAACAGTACTCCGGGCTGGCCAGGGGGCGATGGAACCTAAACTGCAATTCCTGCACACCTGCTTCGTCCGCCCGGACTACCTCGACATCGAATAATCGGCCATGAACGACCTCGCCCGCCTTGAACCGGCCGGACGGACGCATCGACTCGATCAGGTAGCGGCCGAGCGCTCCCTCGAAGTACCGGCCCTCGATGGTCAACCGGAACGTGTGGGCGTCAATCTGCTCAAGCCGACAGTCCTCCTCCATGCGCAGCACATTGGGCGCATAGGTCAGTACATGGCAGCGGAAATCGGGAACCGGTTTCTTTTCCGGCAAGTTTTCCGGGGGCGCAGCGCCGGCCAGAATGGCGGCGCTCGAAGCCCCCGCCTCGCTCGCGCCGCCGGCACCTTGAAGCTGCTCCGCCAGGTGCAGCCGGGTGTAAATGTTCACGAAAGGCAGATTGATCAAGAATATCTCGCGCGTCGCCGGACCCGGAGGATCCGCCGCCATCTGGGCAATGGTGAATTTCTCGGCTGACTGCACCGCGGACCAGAAGGTGTGATAGATGGGCATGTAGGTGGTGGTGGCAATGAGAAACCAGATGGCCACACCCGGGCACCATCGGCCAATAGACGCCGGCTGAATTTCGTGCCGCAGGGCCGGCCCGAGGATCATCGCCACCGCAAATCCGACGGCCGGCATGTACGCCGAATGGGGCGCAGCGAACACCGGCACTACCGGCAACAGCGACAGAAAAATCCACAGCGGCCAGATCCACCAGCCCCGGGCCCGGCGGCAGGCCAGCCAGTAGCCCAGAAACATCACGCCGATGATGCCGATCATCAGCAGGCAGTCGCCGGGCACCTCGCGGAAGGGGTTGAACCGGGCGCTCGGCCCGACCATCAGCGGCGAGAGCCACACCACGCCGGTCACGTAATGCAACAGCTTGGCCAGCCACCACCACAGGTACTCGGCCCCGTCATACCGGCGGACGTAAAAGTCGGGCATTGGATGGTAAAAGACGATCAGTCGCCAGAGCGCAAATGCGACTGCCAGCGCCCCCATGAGCGCATAGGCCGGAACCCGCCGCCGGATATGCCGCCATCCGCCGAACGCCAGATCGAACGCCGCCGCGAACACGGGGAACACCAGGGCGTTCTCGCGCGAAGCGAGGGCCAGAATCCAGAACCCCAGGCTCAGCAAAAACCAGGCTGGAGAGTTCCTCGCCGGGGCGCGGGCCTCCGGCTCCCGCACGCACTGATCAAGAGGCCGGGCCGCGCCGGCATACACGTCCAGTCCCGATGCACGGATGTAGCAGAGCAGCGCTGCCAGCGTCAGCACGGTCTGCAGCACGCAGTTCTGGGCCGCCAGCCAGCCCACTGCGTAGACGCTGTGCGAATGTACGACAAACAGCAGGGCCCCCACCAGCGACCAGCCTCGGCTGCGGGTCAGCCTGCAACAGAGGTAAAAAATCATCACCGCCCCCGCAAAATGCAGGGCCACGCTCAGTCCGTGGAGGGCCTTGACGCTCTCGCCGAAAAGGTGGTATACGGTCTGAGCCAGCAGCACCGAGAAGGGGCGGGCGTACTGCCAGCGGATGGATTGATCCTGCCACCAGGTTTCCATGAACTCCTCGGGCACAATGGTCGTTGCCTCCAGCCAATGGCGAAGCGACCATTCGTTGCTGCGAAACCGGACGATATGTAAATGGTCATCCAGAAAGAGTCCGTCTAAGATGCTCGCGCCGTGTGCGGCCAGGGTCGCCACGGCGATGAGCAGAATCGGCACGGGACCACGCACCCATGATCGGCGGGTTGGTGCTCCGGCGATCGGCCAGGACGGACCGGCAACGGGTTCTGTGCACTCGAGGGAAAGCTTGTTCATGGGTAGCTACGTTGACGAAGGTCGGTTGCGAACTTGCCCATCCCGGCTGCGTGCGGCGGCGCTGCGGGGTTTGAGACTGGCCGTTTCCAAGGCGGCCAACAGTGTTCTTGCCGGAACAAGCGGCATCCTGCGGCGGATCGACAGGGCCGGCTCCGGCCATCTGCGGTCGCCTGCGACCGACACGGCCGATCATTCTATGAGATACCCTTTCCTGCCGCCAGCGTATCCTGCCCGGAGCGCTTTTAACCGGTACACGCTCTCCTGGAATCGGCGGCCCCTTTCGGGCCATTACGGCTCGCCTTTCTCCGTGAGGCCGCCAACGCGGCATCAGCCGCGCGGTCTGGGCCGGTTCGTGCCCTGGGGTACGGTCGCGCTGTTGATCGTGGCGCTCACCAGTGGTTGCTTCAGCGAGCGATCCTTCCCCCTGCGCTCCCATGACCTGGTCCGCGTGGCCGACGAAAACCCCGGTCCCTCAGCCAACCTCGCCGCCAGCCCCGCCCCCCAGTCCACCCGGGCCTGGCTGAGAGAAGTCCATGCCCGGCTCCAGCCCCTGCTGCCCCGCCAGGACCGCCCTACCCTGCTCACCGAGCGAATGACCGACCCGGCCGGCCGGCCCATCGACGTGTACCGCTTTTTCGATCGTGACATCGACAAGATGCAGGGTCTGTTCAGCAACTGGTGGGCCCTCCAGCACACGGCCCAATCCATCGAAAAGGGTTATGCCATCGAGAACGCCCCCGCGCTCTGGCCGGGCTTCCAGTCGGTCTGGATCCCTGTGGCCCCCGGCGTGGAGTTGCACGGCTTTCTGGGCTTTGCAGAACGGAACGGCCGTCCCATCGAAGCCGACTGCATTGTGATCCTGCCGGGACTCTATGGCGACAACGGCGCCAAACGTAACCGCGACGTATCCTGCGCGCTGCGCGACAGCGGTTTCCATGTGCTCTCCCTGGAACTGCGCGGCCACGGGCAGGTCGAGGCGAAATATCCCCAGCACTATTACCACTACGGAGTTCTGGAAACCCAGGACCTCATGAACGTCTCCGAATGGCTGCAGAACAATTTTCCGCACGTTCGCGAAACGGGCCTGATCGGCTTCTGCTGGGGCGCCAACCAGGCCCTGCTGTGCGCCTGGTATGACGGCCGGTCGGAGAATGACCCGAGCATCAGCCCGGCGCTGGCCCGGTATCTCGGACCGCCGTCTCCGCGCGTGCATTTTGCGGCCGGGGTCATGGCCTTCTCGCCGGTGTTGCGTTGGGAGGAATTCCTGGACCGCATGGAGACGCCCAAGTCAGTCTGGACCGATCCCTCTCCGGCCCTCTTTCAGGAGTCGGTCAAGGATCGCATGCGGCGTAAACGCTTCCCCGAGGTCAGCGGCAACCTGCGCAACTGCATCGCGTACGAGTTCGAGTCCTCGGGGGTGCTGAACCATTTCGCACTTGCAGACGGCTATCAGTTCCTGCGGCTGATGGACTATAAAGGCTACCGGGCCGGCGACAAGCTCGAGTCCGCGCGCGTGCCGGCGCTGATCGTGCACTCGGTCAACGACCCGCTCCAGAACGCCCAGGACGTGGCTGACTTCATGGCCTTAACCTCGAACCCGCGGGTGGCCGCGGTGATTCTTCCGGGCGGCGGGCACATCGGCCTGCAGGCCTACTGCCGGGCGTACTTCTACAGCCTGATCATCAACTTCTTCGACCCGAAAACCGGAGCAGCCGCGGGAATGCCCATGGAGAGGGATACCGCGATCGAAGTGGACGACACAGGGCAACGTCCCAGTCCTATGGGAGCCGATGCCCTCAACGCGCCTTCCGCAGTTCATCGGCCAGGTTGATCCCGTCGATCTCGCCCAGGGCCGGGATCCGCTCGGCCTCGCCGATGAGGCCCAACACCGTGGGCGTCACGTCCACCAGGCGGGCGAAGTCGATGCTCGCCCCATGAGGCAGGCCTGGCCCGCTGAACATCATCGGCACGCGCATGTCACAGGCCAGACAGGAGCCGTGACCGCCGTGCTCCGCCGGACCGATGGCAAACCCCCACTCCGAGGCCGCAAAGACCACCACGTCGCCGGTATGCGTGGAGTCGAACATCTCCATGATCTGCGGCACGAGATCGGGATAACGCTCCTCGACCATGGCGACCAGCCACTCGCGGGAGGTGTGCCAGCCCTGTTGGATGAACGCGGCCAGCGCCGGCCGGTCGGCAACCTTCAGCAGATCGCCCTCCTGGTCGATCACCCGGTATTGCTTCACTCCCTCGTGGACCCGCCGTTCGACGACCAGGCTGCCCTCGCGCGACAGGGCGCGAACGCGGTCAGGACCGGCCCGCATGGTCACCATCTCAACGGCCGGAACCTCCAGCAACGACGGCTCCCGCGTGATCCATTCGCGAACGACCTCCTCCGGGGGCCGACAGGACCAGTCCGGCCCGTGGCGCAGATGGAACGAGGCGGTGCGTCCCGCGTCTACGCTGCCGACCGTGTCGTACCGCTGCATGAGCCGGAAGCGGTCCCGATAGCGGGCCTGCATCAGCGCTTGCGTGCGCAAGCGTGCGCCCCGATGTCGCACAGCCCATTTGAGAATATCCACGTGCTGATGAATCGGCGGGTGGCTATGGTCAGTGACCAGGGCGTAGTACATACAGTCGCTCAAGCCGGCCTCATCGATTTGACCGGTGACCCGCCCCACCGTCTGGTCGATGACTCGAAGGGCCTCCCCATACTGGGGCGTCGGCGAGCCGAAGCGGTGCCCAACCTCATCCACGCCGGGGAAGTAGGTCATGATGATCCGCGGCCAGCGCCCCTGGCGGTTGGCGGCCGCAATGGCATCGCTGACCGCCCTGCGGCACACCTGCTGATCAGCCAGGCTGTAGCGTCCCAGGACCCACGCCAGAGCGAAATTGTCCTTGTTATCGATGGTCATGGTCGCGCCCTTGCGGGTGTGATGCTGGAAGCTGAGCGTGAATTCATCGTGCAGAACGTCGTAAAGCGTCGGCGCTTCCAGATGCTGGTTGACCGTCCGGTAGGTGCCCAGCGTCATGTAATAAGGGGCGAAGAGCGAGGCGCGATCGAACCAGAAGTTGCCCATGATGCCATGATGCCCCGGGAACCGGCCGGTGATCATGGAGCTGCAGTTGGGATAGGTGATGGAAGGCAGGCTGCTGAAGGCATGCCGGACCCGCACGCCACCCTCCACGAACCGCTTCTGGATGTGGGGTAACTCGCCGGCCGCGAGCATCTGGTGGAGCCGCGCGTGGTCCATCCCGTCCACGAAGAACATAATGAGCGACGGCCGCGCGCAATCCACCTCGGGCGACAACCGCCGGCTTGAAGACATGCACCCGGTCGCCAGAACCAGGAGCCCTACGCAGAGCCATACGAGGTTACGAAGCAAGGCCGCCATCCCCTCCGGGGAGTGGCTCGCCTCCTCGGAGGCGAGTCCGTGATATCCAGGACGCGCAAGACGCCGCTCGCCTGAGCCGGCTGCGTCCACGGTTTCATTATTATGAAGTCGGGTCCGGAACCCCCGGACCTGGGCCACCAGTAAAAGGAGCAAAACACCAGAAAAGAGTGGGTACGGCGTCCCTCCGCACCTGATCCGGTCAGACCACCGCTTCCTGCTTCTCGGCATTCCACGTCACCTTGACGCCCCGGCGGTACGCGATGTTGGCCATCAGCGAGGGCACCAGCGAGCTGAAGCCCAGCTCCACCGGCGCATTGGGCGTCTTGCCGGTGCGAATGCACTCAAGCCAGTTGTGCTGGTGCGGCGCTCCCTCGGGCCCGAACTCCATGATCGGCTTCTGCCGATCACCGCCTTCCTCGTAGATGCGGACATAGGTTCCGCGAATATCGATGGTTCCCTTCGTCCCGTACAGGGTCACGCCGTCGCCCTCGTAGCCGTTGGTGAAATTGCTGGTGAAGACGACGGTATGCGTGCCGTAGTCCCACACCGCATTAACCACGTCCGGCGTGTGCCAGTATTTCAACCCGTAGACGCCGCCGTTGCACACCGCCGACTTGGGCGTGCTGTTGCCGGTCAGCCAGTGCACCAGGTCCATCACGTGCACGCCGACGTCGGTCACCAGGCCGCCGGCGTACTCCCAGAACCAGCGCCAGGCGAAGTAGCGCCATTCGTCGTAAGGCACCTTGTTCTCGCAGGGCTCCTGGAACTTGTCCCAGTCGATCTTGCCCCGTACCGGACGGGGGGCGAAGGGGTCCCGGCCGGTCAGGTAATTACGGCAGTCAAAGGCCCGCACGTACTTGATGTCGCCGATCTTGCCCTCTTCGATGAGTTGGCGAACCTTGTGGTTGTGGGTCTGGCTGCGGCGCTGGGTACCGATCTGGATCGTCGCGCCGGTGTTCTTTCGGGCGGCCGCTACCATCTGCTTGCCCAGCTCGATGGTGAAGCAAAAGGGCTTCTCCTGGTAAATGTGCTTGCCCGCCTCGCAGGCATAGATGAAAGGCTTTGCATGCCAGTGGTCGGGAGTGGCGATGATCACCGCGTCGATGTCTTTGCGATCCAGCACGCGGCGATAATCGTCATACCGATCGATCCGGACGCCGGCCGCCCCCGCCTTGTCCATTTCCGTGGAAACGGCCTTGGCGCTTTCGTCGAGTCGAAACTCGGCCACATCACACAGGGCCACACAGACCGCGTTGGGCGCCTGCACGCACACACGGGCATCGTGGGTGCCCTGTCCCCCGCTGCCGATGACGCCGAAATGGATACGATCATTCGCGCCCAGGGTGCGGCGTTGAGCAACCGCCGTCCGGGCGGCTGCGGAACCCACAGCCCAGGCCGCCGTGGCTGCGCCCGAAGCGGCCAGGAATGAGCGTCTGGTAAGTGATGTACGGCCGGTCATGCTGTGCTCCTGTTCCAGAACGAGCAAAAGAGAAACGCGGCAAGCGCGCGTTCGCTGTATCTTAACCGATCGCGCCTCGTTGTCACGCCCGGCCTGCAACTGTATCTGCAATACTTGATTAGGCCGGGGCCGCGCACTACATTACTTGCGGGTCTCCAAATCTCTATGGAAAGGACTGGTATGCTGAGCAAGACCGCAGAGTATGCGTTAAGGGCGGTAGCCGCGGTTGCCCGGGTCAGAGAAGACCGTCCCGTGCTGGCCAAAGAGATCGCCGCTCAGGGGCAGATCCCCACCAAGTATCTGTCCAAGGTCATGCGCGATCTCGTCCATGCGGGCGTTCTGTCCTCAACCCGCGGAATTGGAGGCGGTTTTCGCCTCAAACGCAAGCCCGAAACCATCAAACTCGTGGATGTGATCCGTCCGTTCGACGACGTCCAGGCCTCGCGCCGCTGCCCGTTCGGCAATGCCCGCTGCTCGGACGAAAATCCCTGCTCCATGCACGATCAGTGGCGGCCCGTGGCCGAAGCCTACCGCGTCCTGCTGGAACAAACCACCATCGCCGACATCATCCGCAAAGAGAAAGAGAATGCCACTGGCCGGTTGGCCAACGAGCGGCCTCGAGTGAGCATGTCCAGAAGCCGGGCCCGCAACGGCAAAATGAAAGCCTCTTCATAGGCGCCCTGGCTGACTTGCGTCCATCTCATACTTATGCCCGGGCGTTCCCGTTACTTGCGGCCACCTGTCCGAAGCCTCAAGCGGGGGATCGCGTTCCACAACTGCTCTACGGTAATCAGCTCCCAGGTACAGGGGAGCCCGGAAACGCCTGTCCAGAGCGACCGGCTCGCTGGTTGATCGACCTGTCTGCCCTGTGCAGGGGAACGGCACCCCCACTTCCCGCAGGCTGGCCCGCAGGTCCGCCATGCGGACATTCCCGGGCAGTTCGCCCTCCGTGGTCATGGCGAAGCCATAGGTACTCATGGGCCGCAGACTGCCGTGCACGCCAATAAGCGTGATCAAGTCGGTCTGCAGCTTGCTGCCGACGTGATACCCGTCGGCCAGCGACACCAGCACGTCCGGCACGTGCTCCACCAGGCCGTGAAAGGCCCGCCACAGCCGCGCCGCCACATCGGGGTAGGTGTGATCCACCGTGGCCGCGAACAACGCGTGATCGGAGACATATCCATCCGCATCCACTTCGCCGGCCTGGGCCAGGCGGGCCAGGATCGGCTGGAGTTCCAGTGGATCTCCCCGCTCAGGCTGGTAACGGAAGCCGGCAGCGGAACGACTCAGCCGCGCCAGGCCGTCCCGGCGGACCACCACCAGATCCGCGCCCTCCCGGTAGGCGGCCAGGTCAACGCCCTCGATCATCACCACGTCGCGCGCCACGCAAGCGGGCGCGTGTGTATAAATCGAGGCGCAGCTCACCATGGAAAATTCAGGCACCACGACATCGCCGGGCCGGCGCAGCCGCTCGCGAACGCGATACCCGCATTGGGCCAGTTTCCTGCGCAGGGGAATCCGCTTGCTCTCTCGACAGCCGAGGTAATGTCCGTGGTCCGAAAGCAGGGTAAACCGCACCCGGCCTCGCGTCTGATAGATCAACTCCCGGCAGAAGCGGTCCACCATGATCATGGCGTCCACATGCCCCTGCCGGCCGTAAACGGCCCCCATGCCGGAAGTGCCCACGCAGTAGCCGATCACCAGCGGCCGGTCGCTTTCGAGAAACAGTTTCTGGATTTTCCGCAGCTCGTGTGCAAACCACGGCCGGATGTCCAGGTAGGCGTTGCCGTGGTTAAGCTGGGGCATGTGGTAGTCGGTGCAGGCCGTCCAGGCGGAGTTCTCCTCGCGAATGTACACGCCGTAACCATCCCGCAGCCGCCTGCCGTCATAGTACTCCGACTCGACGCCGGGAGAGGGCGAGACGTGGAAAAACTCGGCGAAGCTCAGGTCGGTCATGACCGGGAAAGGGCTGATCACCCGGCTGAGGCCGCGAAAAAACTGGAAGCACCCCTCGCGCCGAAGCGCCTCCACGATCTCGTGGGGCACACTGTCCAGCAGCACGACCAGGTGCCGACGCTCGTTCTCGGGAACCTGTTCCAGGACGACGTTTTCCTCGACCTGGCCGTCCTGGTTCCGGTCATACCCGATGGCCACCAGGAGGCCGTCCGGCGAAACCTGCTCACGGTAATCCGGGCAGCCGTCGCGATTGGTGTCATACCAGCGTTCAACTGAGCCGTCGGGAAGAGTCTGTCGCTGTGCGGGGGCGGCCGGGAAAAGTTTGGGGCCCGGACCGGCACAGCCCAGGGAGCCCATCATCAGCGCCCCGGTCAGGATGGCCGGCAGAGCGCCGGTACGACGAATGGGGAGAGGCATCAGTCTCCTTTCAACCTGAAGAGCGGCCTTCAGCGGCGAATTCCTTTCCAAATCCTAAATATTTCCGCAGTGAAGTAAAGGCCATCGCCGTGGCGGCCAAGCTCCGCGCCGGCCTGTTAACACCACACCCCGTAGCGGCCGGGCTCCGTACCAACCCGTTGACACCACATCCCGTAGCGGCCGGGCTCTGTACCGGCCGTTTTCACCTTGGCGCCCTTCCTTTCGCTGGACCGGCCGTTCTCCCAACGGCACTCGCGGAACCGATGGCCATCGAAAGGGCGTTTGCACTGCTCAAAAGCAGTGGCACACATCCTTCAAGAGCAGCCGCAATACCTCCTTGAAGAGCAGGTGTATACACCCTTGGAGACCGGCTCTCAGTCGGCACCTCCGCTGATGGGTGTGGCAATTCTTTGTGGCGGGGTGGCGCGGGGCTCCGGAGGGCGTGCATCTTGCACACCTTTGAGGCGGGCAGGATGCCCGCCCCCCGATGCCCACGCAGCCTCCGCCATTGAACCCGCCGCCCCGCCTCGCTAGATTGTTGCGATGGCAAGACAACGACGCACCATTACTTACAAAGATGCCGGCGTGGACATCACGGCCAACGACCGGATGGTTGATCTCATCAAGCCCATCGTCCGGGCCACCCACGGCCCCCGGGTCTTGGGCAAGCACGGCGGCTTCGCCGGCCTGTTCCGCCTGGGCGGCAAGGGCCTGGCCGGCCGAGGCTACAAGGACCCGGTGCTGGTCGGCTGCACCGACGGCGTGGGCAGCAAGATCCTCCTCGCACACCAGGCCGGGCGCTACGACACCATCGGCATCGACCTGGTGGCCATGAACGTGAACGACATGCTCACCGGCGGAGCCGAACCGCTCTTTTTCCTGGATTACATCGCCTGCCACAAGCTGGTGCCCGAATGGATCGCCGAGGTGGTCAAGGGCATCGCTGCCGGCTGCAAGGACGCCGGCTGCGCCCTCATCGGCGGCGAGACGGCCGAAATGCCCGACCTCTACCGCCCAAATGACTTCGACCTGGCCGGTTTCGCCGTGGGGGTGGTCGAACGCAAAGCCATCCTCGACGGCTCCGGCGTGAAGGCCGGCGACGTGCTCATCGGCCTGGCCTCCAGCGGCCTGCATTCCAACGGCTATTCGCTGGCCCGCCGGGTGGTGTTCAAGGAAGCAAAGTTGAAGTACAAGTCGCGCGTGCCCGGGATCAAGGGAACCATCGGCGACGAGATGCTCAAGCCCACGCGCATCTACGTCAAGCCGGTGCTCAAGCTGCTGAAGAACACTCGACTGAAAAGTGCCGTTCAGGCCATGGCCCACATCACCGGCAGCGGCCTGCCCGGCAACGTCCCCCGCGTGATTCCGAAGGGCTTGACGGCGGTCATTGACACCGGGAGCTGGCAGCCGCCGGCTATCTTCGGCCTGCTGGAGTCACTGGGCGTCCCCCGCCGGGAGATGTTCGATGTCTTCAACATGGGCATCGGCTATGTGCTGGTAGTCCGCCCGAAGGCCCAGGCCGCGGTCCTGGCCCACTTCCGCCGCAGCGGCGTGGAAGCGCTGCCCATCGGGCAGGTCGTTAAGGGCAAAGGCGGAGTGGAACTGCGGTAGATCCTCAGGGAGAGAAGGTCTGCTGTGATTCTCCATAATTCGGAGCGTCAGCAGGCTGCGATTTGCGCCGGGGCACAGCCCAAGGCACAGCAGCCGCTCCGTGGCCTATTGTCTGGTGCAGACGTAGGTGGTGCGCATGACCTCCTGATCCAACGTAATGACGCAAGCGCCGACATTGGCCGCAACGCGAACGCGAGCACCGACCGGAATGTGTGCATCCGGCGGAAGGCGGACCATCCCGTTCTCCACTACGCCTTCAACAATCAGAGCGGCATCTCACAACGACATGATACGCAAAGCTGCGTCGCTTGACTTACTCGCCGCTGGCCTCAGACGATACTTTGCATCGCGTTGACGAACTCCCGGCCGGACATCGGCGCGGGAAGCGGCTTGCCGTCCTGTTCGTAGAGTTGGATCGTCTCTTCAACAATGTCGCAGAGCTGGGCAAAAACGGCCTTTGCGTCGGGGCCATGGCAACCCCCGTAAAACAGCTCCGGGCAACTGCCGATGAAGCAGTTGTCCTCCGGCGACCATTCCACAAGCTTCACATATCTGTCGCCTTTGCTCATTGCTTCGACTCCCGGATGGCCATCCCAACAGCCTTCTCTTGATAATGTAGGGCATCGTCACCCTCTTTTCCAGAAAGCGTTACTGGCTTCCGGACTCTCGGATGTACGAAGTTTCTATGGCTGCCTGTTCCGCCCCGATCCACAAAGCCGGCCTGTTTGAGGTCTCGTATGAGATCACGGACTTTTCTTGGCATTAGTTCATCTTACCCGATCTTGCGCAGATCCGCCCATCTCAGCGTTCTCCCATGCCTCTTAGCCATTCACGAGGCGCTTGACTTCCCGGCCAAGGGGCCTATCTTCGGCCCAATGAATCGGGTCCAGTCCATTGCGAGTAAGACCGGTTGGAGTCGCGAACTTGGCAAACAATGAGCCAGCCCCTCTCAGCTATGCCCCCGCCGACACGCAGCCTTCGCTCCTGCCCACCATGGGCTTCTGGACGCTGACCATCTACGGCGTCGGCGACATGCTCGGGGCCGGCATCTATGCCCTGATCGGCCGGGCCGCCGGCATCATGGGCAACGCCGTCTGGCTTGGCTTCCTGGTCAGCATGGTGGCCGCGATGCTCACCGGCCTGTCGTATGCCTGCCTGGGCTCGCGCTACCCGCGGGCGGCGGGCGCGGCCTACATCACCCAGCACGCCTTTCACCGGCCGTTCCTGTCCTATGTCGTCGGCCTGACGGTCATGGCCTCCGGCCTGACTTCCATGGCCACCGCCGCCCGGGCCTTCGCGGGCTACTCCTACAGCCTGATCCACGCCACCCCCGCCGCCACCCCGCCGGCTCCTCTCCTGTGGGCCGGCATCATCCTCTTCATCGCCGGCCTGACCTTCATCAACTACTGGGGCATCCGCGAGAGTGCCTGGTTCAACGTCCTCTGCACCGCCATCGAATTCGGCGGCCTGGCCTTCATCATCCTTATTGGCCTGCGCTACTGGGGCGGCGTGAACTACTTCGAGACGCCCCGCACCGGCCCGGATATGCCCAACCTCAGCGCCCACCTGGTGTTCCAGGGCGCCGTGCTGACCTTCTTCGCCTTTGTCGGCTTTGAGGACCTGCTCAACGTCGCCGAGGAGGTCAAGAACCCCCAGCGCACGCTGCCCTGGGCCCTGGTCACGGCGCTGGGTATTGTGACGCTCGTCTACATCGCCGTCAGCATCACGGCCATCTCCGTTGTCCCGCACGCCGAACTGGCCGCGTCGTCCGGCCCGCTGGTCGAGGTGGTGCGCCGAGCCGCTCCCTGGTTCCCGCCCAAGGCGTTTACCCTGGTGAGTCTGTTTGCGATCACCAACTCGGCCCTGGTCAACTACATCATGGGCTCCCGGCTGGTTTACGGCATGGCCGGGCAGGGCCTCGTGCCCAGGGTGCTCGGGCGAGTCCATCCGAAACGCCGGACGCCCCACGTGGCCATCTTCACCCTCATGATCATCGTGCTGGTGCTCGCCCTGGCCGGCGATATCTCCGCCCTGGGCAAGGCCACGGCCATCCTCCTGCTGGGTGTGTTCATCGTGATCAACGCCGCCCTGGTGGTGCTCAAGCTTCGGCCGGACGAGCCCAGGGGCCAGTTCGAGATCCCCCTCGTCATCCCGGCGGCGGCAATCATCGCCTGCACCGCCCTGCTGGCCCACGCCAAGGCCGACGAACTCAAGATCGCCATCGCCATCGGGGCCGGCATCGCCATCCTCTATCTGGCTGTCCGGCCCCAGTCGATCCCTGAAGCCGGGTAGAGCCCCCCATCCAAACGCCAATTTCTCGCTTTAGGGTGAAGACACCGGTTACGACGGGAGAACGGACGGTCCGGAGCCCGGGGGCGGGAACCGCCGGTACGAAGCCCGGCCACAACCGCGGGCGTTTTGCTCACTCGCCGAAAACGCCACTAGCCCGACCGGCTCGTCCGCCCTATCTTAATGGCACTATGGTTGCACTACTTTGGATCGGATTTCTTCTCTTTGTTCTGATTATGCTGGCCCTCGACCTGGGAGTCTTCAACCGCCAGGCCCATGTCATCAGCACGCGCGAAGCGCTGCGCTGGACCGGCCTGTGCGTCGCCCTGGCCCTGGTGTTCACCGGCGTAGTGTACTACATCTATCAGCACAACTGGTTTGACATCGCCGCCCTGGAAACCCTCGAAAAGGCCCAACAGCACAATACTACCCCCGGACGGCTGGCGGCACTCGAGTTCTTGCTGGGCTACATCATTGAGATGTCCCTGAGCCTGGACAATATTTTTGTCATTGCCCTGATTTTCTCCTACTTCGGCGTGCCCCGCATTTACCAGCATCGCGTGCTCTTCTGGGGCATCATGGGCGCCCTGGTCATGCGCGGCATCATGATCGGGGTGGGGGTGGCCCTCATTCTGAAATTCCATTGGATGATCTATGCCTTCGGCGCGCTGTTGATCTACACGGCCTTCAGAATGCTGTTTGCCGGCGAGGGCAAGGTCGAGCCGGAGCGCAACCCCCTGGTCCGGTTTGCCCGTCGGATCTACCCTGTGACCACCCATTTCGAGGACGAAAAATTCTTCACCCACCTGAACGGCCGACGGGCCATTACTCCCCTGTTCCTGTGCCTGCTGGTGATTGAGAGCACCGATGTGCTCTTCGCTGTGGACTCCATCCCCGCCATCTTCGGCATCACCAAGGACCCGTTCATCGTCTTTACATCGAACGTCTTTGCCATCCTCTGCCTGCGGTCCATGTATTTCGCACTGGCGGGCATGCTGGCCTATTTCCAGTATCTCAAGTACAGCTTGATCGCACTGCTGTTCTATGTGGGCGTCAAGATGCTCATATCCGACATCGCCCCCATCCCCCCGCTGCTCTCGTTGGCTATCATTGTGCTGTTGCTGGGCATCGGCATGGCTGCATCTCTGCTGCACCCGGCTCGACCGACCGTCACCCCGGCAGAACCGCAGCCGTCGGAGGACGACGTGGGACTTTGACCATGTTCTGGACCTGGAAGACCGCCAGACGGGCCGTAGTCGCGGTGATCGGCGGGACCGTCGTCCTGATCGGGGTGGTGTTTCTCGTCACGCCCGGGCCGGGCATCGGAGCCATAGTCCTGGGTCTGGCCATCCTGGCCACCGAGTTTGTCTGGGCCCAGCGGTTGCTTACCAGAGTGAAGCATCGGGCCCGGACGACCGCCACCTCCCTGGGTTGGGGCCGTTCAGCCGCTGACGTGCAGACCAATCCCCCGGCCGAGGCCCAACCCGATCAGCCCCCGCCGCCCTGCTCGAACCCATCACCGGAAGTAAGGCACGAGGTTCCCACCGCTATCGCCGATGGGCATTTGCCAGCGGGCTTGGTCGATTCGATCCAGCAGCCACCGTCCTCCCCGCCGGACGAAGTGTAACTGCCAGCGAGTGGGAAAGTCGTTCTGCACATCGCTTCCGTGACGAACATCGCAGAACGCCCCGAAAGTGACCACTGCCTCGTCACCTTCCACCTTCGTCTTCACGTCGAAGATGCGGGGTTCATCCACCTGGTAGACCTCCAGCGTCCGGCTGACCGATCCGAGAAATTCGTCCCGCCCGTCGTTGCCCAGCCGAAAACCGGTGTCAATGTATTCGCCGATGGTCCCCACATCGCCCTGATCCACCGCCCGGGCCATAGTCCGAACAACCTGCTCCAGTGCCTCATGGTCGGTGACGACGACCTTCTGCAGGACCACCAAGGCCGCGCAGACCGCCAGGGTAATCCAGATGCCCCGCCGGCTTGCACGGGTTCCCCGCGTCCGGTGGACAGCCACCGCTACCACAACGGCCACCCCGCAGAAGAACAGCAGCCAGGGAAGACTCTCAAACAATACGCGCGTCAGGAAGTTGATCATGCCACCATCTTAAAGCACAACTGCCATCTTGTCCCCAGGCCGGCATCGACATCCGGCCCATACAGAAAACAATAGCTGCCCACCCCGGAAACGCGGCGGCCATGGCACCACGTCCACTTCCCAACAAACGACTCTATCCCCTCCCCAGACCACCCTCTACCCCCTCTGCATCCCTAACCTCCATAACAGAAATCTCTGTGCCCCCTGTGCCCGCTGTGGCATGAATCTCTGTGGCCTCCGCGCCCCATTCCGCTGCGCCGTTTGAGCCACACCCCCCGTACGGCAAATCCCCCATTCCACCGCCCCGCCAACTTGCCACTCCTTTGCGGCTTGCGGCAAAATTGCCGCTGATTTACATTCTTTACTTGGCGCCGCGATGCGAGCGCGAACCCAGTCCCGGCACACCGCGTGGTTATGTCAGAGGAGGTTGTCGCCCATGTCTTATGTCCAGGATCATCTGAGCCGTCGTGATTTCCTGCGAAACACCGCCTGCACAGCGGCCGCCACCGGCGCGGCCCTGTCGTCCTCCGCCCTGGCCGCCGATGTGCCCGCCGGCAAGACTCCCGCGCTGCCCTACGGCGTGCTGGGTCGGACCAAATACCCGGTCACCCTGGTCAGCTTTGGAGCCATCCTCATCGCCGATTCCATCGGCACCCGCGTGGTCAAAGCCGGCATCGACGCCGGGATGAACCTGCTGCACACCTCCATGACCTACATGAAGGGCAAGAGCGTGCCGGCCATCGGCGAACTGTTCAAGGCCGATAAGCGATATCGCGAAAAAGTCTTCCTGTGCCTCAAGAGCTTCACGCCCGACAAGGACCAGGAGCTTAACGAGATGCTCGAAGCCCTGGGCACCGACTACACCGACGTGCTGCTGTCCACCATGGACAAGCCCGATCCGGCGCGTCTGGAAACCATCCAGAAAGCCCAGGAATCGCTCAAGAAACGCGGCAAGATTCGTCACACCGGTTTCGTCTGCCACGGCGACATGAACGGCGTCTGCGAGATGGTACTGGAGAAGGCGTCCGACTTCTTCGACGTCTGTCTGCTCTCCACCGCCCCGTTGGGCCTGGCCGGCGACCGGCGGTCACCCAAGGCCGACGAACAGACCCAGCGCTTCATCAAGAACCTCAAGGCCCTCCGGTCCAAAGGCGTCGGCATTCTGTCCATGAAGAGCGGGGCCAAAGAAGCCTCCCGGCGCGGGGCCGAGGTGTTCGGCCCGCATGTGAAGGCGGTGCTCGCGGCCGGCTGCGACAGCGTCCTGACCAGCATCAACACGCTCGACCAGGTCGGCATGATTCGCACCCTCAAGCTCCAGGCCTCGACCACGCCGGCCGACGAACAGGCCGCCGCTGAGTTCAGCCGCAGCCGCGGCAACGCCTGCATGATGTGCGGTCAGTGCAGCAAGGTCTGCCCGAACGGCGTGCCCGTGGCCGACCTGATGCGCATCCGGATGTACTATCGGGAGTACGGCTGGTGTGATCACGCCCGCTCCGAATTCCAGGCCCTGGGTCGGAACCTGCCGGCCCTCACCGCCCGGTGCAGCGACTGCACCGTCTGCGGTCGAGCCTGCCCAGCCGGCCTGGCTAACAGTCTGCTGGTTCAGGACATTGCCAGCCTGTTCGCATGAGCACCGGCCTCGGCACGCAGGACCGCATCAATCAGTTCCCCGGCACCATAGGGCTTCTGAATGAACTCGCAGGGGGCCAGATGTCTGGCCTGCCCCTTCAGGTCAGCGACAGGCAGGCCGGTGATGAACACGACGTGCATGTGGGGAAAAAATTCCTGCAAAAGGGCCACCAGCACCCCACCCGTGATTTTGTCCGGCAGCATCCAGTCCGCAACCAGCACGTGCGGTTCGTATTGGCGGGCGAGTACAAAAGCCTCATGAGCATCGGCCGCTGATTCGACCACCCAGCCTTGCTGGGAAAGGAGATCATGAACGAACTGGCAATGCCGGGGATCATCCTCAACCAACAGGATTCTGGTGCTTCCCATGCTCATGGTGGGCTGCCATTCCCTTTGGACGGCCATCGCCATCCCGTAAAGACTGCAAGCACAATGGCTTAAGGCTTCACCGGCTGGCTGGCCAAGTCCCCCGCCACCGATCACCAGACCGGGGGGTAACCGCCCCCAATTGTCGGCCAAGACGAGCCCTGACTCTTTAAATTTTTTTCGAATAACAGACCTAAATCAATCTCGGGCAACTTAATTTTCTGACTTTACGGTGCTTCTATCCGAAAGCGGAAAAGGCCCGCTCCCGCAGCCCTCCGTCGAGTCCCGTAGGTCCACGACCAGGGCCTCAGGCACCTTCGCGGCCACTACTTCCCGCCCCAGATTGAACCATCGTGCACAACGATCCAGCACCACACTGTCGGCAGTGGCGATAATTCCGGGAGTCTCGGAGAGTACGGGATCGGGGCTCAGAACCAGTTCGACCCGCCAGTTCCAGCCTTGCTCCTGGGCCAGCCTTGCCATAACTCCCTTGAGCCGACCGCTGTTGGACACCGGGCTATCCAGGTACCACACGCAGCCGCGCACGCCCAGTTCGTTCAGAAATGCCCCCGTCAGCCGGAGCGCGGGGGCCGTTTCCTCCACTATGCGGAACGTCCCGTGCATGCTGGCCATGTCCCGGTAACAACCGTCCCGCGCGAGCAGAATAATCCCCCCGGCCAGGGCCGCCTCCACCGTGGTCAGCACGTTGTAGCCATCCAGGAGCAGGACTTCGCCGCGCAGCGCCTCTCGATCCACCTGGTGAGCTCGCCGGCGCGCCAGAGCCTGGTCCGAGCAGGAGCAGCGCATGACGGCCGTCCGTTGTCGCTGGGTCAGCAGGAAACGATCACCCACCAGTTTGAGCGCCGAGGCCTCCGCATACCCGCGGCCCAGGAGCCACGAATAGTCGCGCACCGCCGCGCGCAGTCGGTCATGCACGGCCGGCGCAAACGACACCGCATCCTCAGGGTTCTGGCCGCGATGGGCTCGTTTATCAGGCAAGCAATTCCCCTTCTCCAGATACCTCTGTTGGCCATGTCGGCCCCGCATGACGCTGCGGGCAAACCATGGCGTGAGACTCACTTCCGCTCGTAGGTCCCGATCAGCTCACCCTCGGCCAGGATATGGCCATTCATCGCCTTGAGCAGTTCCTGCTTTTCGATTCCCGGCGGCAGGTTGAGCGGCACGTCCAGGGCGTAGAGCTTGAAATGGTAGTGATGCACGCCGTGGCCGCGGGGTGGTTCGGGACCGCCATAGCCGATCCGCCCCCAGGAGTTCTTGCCCTGGACAAAGCCGGCCGGCGCGGCCACCCGCTCCGTTTTGGGCACATCTTCAGAGAGCCCCTGGAGATGGACGGGAATGCCGTAGGCCAGCCAGTGCACCCAGGGCTGAGGCCGCGGAGCGTCGGGGTCATCCACGATCAGGGCCCACTCCTGGGTGCCGGGAGGCGCATCCGACCAGGACAGCGGCGGCGAGATGTTCTGCCCGTCGCCGGTATATTGCCGAGGAATCGCCTGCCCCTGGGCAAATGCGCTGCTTGTAACCATCAAGGTTCCGGTCGTAATAGCCATCACGGATCCTCCTGCTTGAGAAGCCAGATCCTGTGCGCCACGACTCTCGAGCTGTCAGCGGCTCGTGGCATGCGCCACTGCTCAAGAGCAATGGCACGCCGCCGGACCGCCCGGCCCCCTTCTCGCGTTTTTCCCAAGGCGGTCCCTCTGAGATTCTTTCCGGGTCACACGTGGATCTCGACCACATCCTTGTCGTGCAGAATATGGTCGTGGTGCACCTGCTGGCCGGGAAAGACGCCTTCGCCCCAGACGCGGGCATACTTGAAGCCGGCGGCGATGTCCTTGTGAATATGATTGGCCAGATCCAGAACCGTGCTGCCGATCGGCAGAATGAACGGGGCACTCTTGTCCGGCGGCTTGCCCGGCGGCTTGGCGTAGGCCCGCAGAACGTGCAGGAGATCAAACAGCAGCTTCATCAACTCGTTGAGGTTTTCGCCCGAGGCGGTTGAGACGGGCACAATCTGCACCTCCGGGTCGAGCAGCTCGCGCAGCAGGGCCACGTTGTCCGCGGCCCCCGGCACGTCCAGCCCGGTGGCGATGACCAGCCCGCGCTTGCACGGCGTTCCTTCGGACTCGGCCGGCGGAAGCACCGGCCGGGACATCAGCCGCAGGGGGCGGTCGCGCAACAGGCCCAGCACCAGATCGGCGTCCTCCAGAAGCGAGTCGGCCGCCAGGTTCACCACCACGGCCACGAGATCGGCGTTATGCACCGCTCCCAGGAACCCGGGGGGAACATGCTCGGCCGTAATCGGCGGCGTGTCCACAAGCTGGATGGGCACATCTTCGTAAAGGGCCATCCCGGGGACAGGCTCATGCGTGCTGAAGGGGAACTCCGCGATCTTGACCGGGGCCTTGGTCAGCGCGCCGACGATCGACGACTTGCCCACGTTGGGCGCGCCGGCCAGCAAGACCTGCCCGGCCCCCTGGCGCGGAATGTGAAACGGGTCCTTGCCCCCACCGCCCTTCTTCGAGGCCGTCACCGCCTCGCGGGCCGCGCTGATCTTGCGTTTGAGCTCGGCCTGCATCTTCTCCGTGCCCTTGTGCTTGGGCAGGGTGCGCAGCATCTCTTCGAGCGCGGCGAGCTTCTCGGCGGGCGTAGTCGCCTCGCGATAACGCTGATCGGCCTTCTGGTAATCAGGTGTCAGATTTGCCGGCATGATAGGTATTGGGCACGTCGGTCAATGGGCTTCCTGTACGCACTCGGGGCTGTCGCTTCTGCACTCCACGCCGGAGATATCGGCCTCGGGCGGGGCTGGTTCTGGAAATGGCTGCGTGATATATCTGCCAGGAAACGAGCGGGATACCTGCTGCAGCATCTCTGCATACCGATTCAGATCGCCACCGCATTCTTCGGACAAGCGCCGCCGGATCTCATAAAGCTCATCGAGGGTCGGTATCTCAAGCATAGTTGATCCCCAACAATTGGGCCGGCGAAACGAGTAATGGAGAAGCCAGCCCTCTCCGCCCATTCAGCACTTCAATACGGCGGAACTTGTTGGCATTTGCCAAATGCCTGTAGTTCCACGTCAGTAAATATTGTATGCGATACCAGGACGCAAACGCCAGATGCAGAGCATCCCCGGGATCGCCTGATGGCATAATGCGCTCTTGAATGTAGTATCCTGCCAAGTCGAGTATCTCAGCATTTACAGCGAGACGAGGCACACCCGCAACAAGAGCGAGACAACGTGCCCGTTTGTCCTCAGGATATCCCGGATCCTGGAGCTCGCGAATGGTCTCATCGCTGGTCAACATAGTAGAATGAGGGGATTGTCGCATCCAGGTAAACGGTTGGCAGGCCCGGTGACACGGATTACCCCTCCATCCACTTGTACTGCTGCTCGATGGTATCGTGCGGGCGGTACTTCCGGGCGAGCTGCGCGACTTTCTCGCCGAGGATCTCCAGCTTCTCCAGGTCGGCCTGGCCCATGCCGGCCTTAGCGCAGAAGGTGAGGTAGCCAACCTTCGCGAAGTCGAAGCCCATCAGTTCCACACCCACCCGGTCGGCGGCCAGCCAGTCGGTGCTGGCCACCGCGACCCGGTGGTCCACCGGCGTGCCGTTCACCGGGCCGTTGCCCTCCATGCCCTGGAAGCCATCCAGGACGGCCAGATCCGGCCGGAGCCGCCTGGCCAGCGAGAACAGGTTGTAGTGGATGCCCTCGTTCTTCCGGCCGCCATGAACCAGATGCTTGTCGGAGACACCCTTGCTGCCCTTACCCCAGCGAAAGCCAGGGTCTTTGCCGATCGCGCCCACCACCAGATTCTTGAGCGAGAGTGTGACCACGGCCCGGTCGTGCTTCTTGAGCATCGCGGCGGAGACCACGTAGGCCTCCGGATCCATCAGCATCTTGCAGAGCCGCAGCGGCGTGGGACGGTAACGCTCATTGACGATATGCTCGGTCACGACCGGTTCGTGGTCCAGGTCGACCAGCCGGGCCTTGTACTTGTCGGCCACGGCCACGTACTTGTAATGATCATAGCCCTCGCCGGCGGGGCCGTTGGCGGATGATTCCGCGATAAGAATCTCACCCTTGAAAACGGACGAGAAGTATTCCAGCATCCCCTCGATGCAGTCGGCATGAGTCGCGGCCAGTTGGTTGGTCGTCACCACCATGTTGGGCTTGATGATGATTCGCTTCTTGCCGGCCAGCCCGCGGCGGATATCAGCCTCGATGCGCTTGAGGGCGTCGAAGATGATGGCCGGACGGGACTCGCCCTGCACCAGCGCCACCCGGCTGGGCGCAGCGCCGGCCGGAGCAACGGCCGGAGACTGGGCGAACAGCGGAGTCACCAGTTTCAGTGGACCGGCCGCCGCGATGCCGCCCGCCGCCGCCAGGAATCCCCGTCGGGTCATGTGATCCAGCCTGCTCATATCCGCACCTCCTGTCAGGAACCGCCTTCGCAACTGAGGGACGATTATAGAGCCGCATCTGGCGGGCGCGAAGGTATAGCGGGTATGATCAGCGTGCCGGGCTTGGAGCAGGAGCGGGCGCGGCCTGACTGGGCAAAGCGCCAGCCAGGGGGATGCCTGCACAAGAATCCCTCGCTCGCGATTCGGGCTCAGGGCGCGAAACGATGGAGTGGGCAATGGACAAGATCGCTCCGGACAAGCTTCTGGAGTTCTGCCCGCGGTGCGACTACTCGCTGGAAACAATGCCGGTCGAATGCCGCTGCCCCGAATGCGGCACGCAGTTGGACCGCCGATGGCAAGTCATTGCACCACGTGGTAAGACTGCCCAGCCGAACGTTTTTCCACGACGGCCAAGAGGCCTTACAGTGCATCAGGAGCATGGAAGAATTCCAGCGGAGTTTGGTGAAGCATGAGCAAGAGAGTTGATGCCTTGACACGACGTGGTTTGTTGCAGGCGGCGGGTACTTCCGTCGCGGGGTTGATCCTCAGCCGGCGGGCCGCGGCCCAGACCACCCCTTCGACGAGTATCATCGACTTCGAAGAGCGGCTCCTGGCCATGCGCATGGAACGTTACCGCAACCGCAAGGTGGATCTGAAGATCGGCTTCCGGCCGGTGGGCGGCAGCGTGGCCGACTTCGCCGTGGCCGAACGCGAGAGTCGCTACCACTTCTTCTACATTGAGCGCCGGCTGCAGGAGGGGACGCCCTTCTACCCCGGCCACGAGACCTACTTCGGCCATGCATCCACGGCGAACTTCGTGGACTGGACCGTACACGACCCGGCCTTGATGGTACGGCCGGACAGTTGGGAAGACGGGCACCTGTGGGCGCCGTCCATATTGAAACGTGGCGACGAGTACGTGATGGCCTACACGGGCGTCAACCGGCATCTCTCCCAGAACATCGGCTTGGCCTCCAGCCAGGACCTGTTCACCTGGAAGCGATGGGAGAGCAACCCGATCTACCCGTTCCGCGGGGGCGACTGGTGCTTCTGGCGGGAAGATCGCATCTCGAGCTGCCGCGATCCGTACCTGGTCGAACACGAGGGCCGTATCTGGATGACCTACACGGCCAACACAAAAGAAGGCGCATCCTGCATCGCACTGGCCAGCACGGCCGACCTGAAAACCTGGCGCGACCACGGCCCGATCATCGCCGGCCCGAACACCGGCTACGAGCCCCGACTGGAGGGCGGCCACAAGCAAGGCAGCCTCGAATCCGCCTGCCCGGTATACCGGCGCGGACGCTGGCATCTCATTTTCAAAGCGGTTATCCAGGACAAACCGATCCGGCAATGGATCCTCACCAGCGACCGGCTGGACCGCTTCGACTGGTCCACCGGGCGGGAATTCTGGCCGGATGCGACCGGAGTGGAAGTCGTCAAGGACAAGGGCGACCGCTCGCTGCTGGCAGCGTTCTCCGGTGGACATATCCGCCTGGGCGTGGCGGACTGGTCCAAAGACACGCCAACGGCCACGTTCATCGAGAATGAACAGGGGCTCGCCGAATGGCTGAAGTAAACGAGATTGGCTGCTGCAATGGCGCCCACGGGGTGATGATTCGCTGCGGGGCCTTCCGGTCGAGCACCGCTGCCCCGGCGGGAAGTTCTTGCATAGCCGCAGTCCTGAGTTGAAGGACTGCCTGGTGCGCCTCCCGCTTGTATCATCAGCAGCAGTTGCGGCTGGCGGCAAATTGGGCCTCAGAAATCGTGAACCCACCTCCGAAGAGGTGGGCCACCCGGAAGGGGTGAGGTCCGTCCCCTCTCTGGAGAGATGGGCCACCCATTATTGCTCAAGCCGGGTGACCCAGGTTCTCCGAACCTGGGCTCGCGATTTTGGAGAGTCATGGGTTGGGCGGATAATCGACGTAATCCGCTTCCCTTAATGCTGAAAAAATCGAGAACCTACCTCAAAAGAGGTGGGCCACCCTCACTTCTCAATGCGCACCGCCCGGCCCCTGGCCGTCGGAAGCGTGATGGCCTTGCCGGCGATGTTCAATGATAACGGCTTCTCGACCCAGGCGGGGTCCGTCGCCCATCGTTCTTCGCCGATGCGCAACGTCATGCAGCCGCGATCGGCCTGCAGATCGCCGGCTTGACCGGCCGTCCACAGGACCACCGACTCCACCTGCCCGTCACTGGTGCGCACGATGTGCGGTCCATCCGTGCTCGTCGCATAGCGTTGCAGGGCCGCATCAGCCTGCTTCGGCCAGTTGGCCGGCTCTACGTTGGGCAGCATCACGTAGCAGTAGTCCCGCGCCTCGGGGCCGTGCTCGATCACCACGGTCAGGTAGTGGTGCGTAACGGTCTTGCCCCGCTCGTGACGCTTGGGGTCGCGGATAGAGCTCCAGTCGGAGCTCCGCGGCCCGCGCAGCACGCGCACCTTCGCCCCGCCGGGAAATACGTAACCGACATTCTGGAACCAGATGCTTCGGACGTTTATCACCCTGTCGAACGGCTCCGCGGGCGCGGGCTGGTTGTCCAGGAGCAGCAAGGCCCTTGTATCGGACTCCCTCGCTTGCGCTTCGGGCTCAATCGCGTCCCTCGCTGGCGCTTCGGGCTCAGTTGTGTTCCTCCCTGGGGCTTCGGGCTGGTTGATCACCGTCGTTTCCACCCGGCCGGGGCCGTCGATCCCGCTGCCCAGGCACACGATGGCATCGCCGTCCACCAGCCACGACTTGCGCGCGGTGAAGCCCTCGCACTTCATCTCCATGGCGGCCAGCGTCACCTGACTGGAACCGCGCAGCACGCCGACAAAGGGCGACTGATTCTGCCCTTTGACTTCCGTGCAGACGGTTGTTCCCGGCAGTCGGGTCCAGTCCAGCGTCGGCCAGCAGCCGTCCCATTCGTCGCCGCGAAGATAGTAGAAGGTCGAGCCGTGGCTCAGAAACCAGCCCTGGAGATTCTCACCGTTGATGGACTCATAGCCGGCGTTCCGGCGGGAGTGCAGCTTGATGCCCACCGCCCAGTCCGGCCGGGTCACCTGGAGGAAATCGCTGTCCGGATAGGCAAACACGTCGTTTACCGGCGGCGCGGGGTCAACGGCCGGCACGCCGGCCACATGGGCTGCCACGTGCCACAGACGGAGATTCTCCGCCTCCGACTTGCGCGGACTCGAATCCGAGCCGGGGTCGATCAGCCGCCTCTCGCGGTGAAACCGGCGGGCGAAATCTTCGGCCCGCGGGTGCTTGCTTCGGGCCATGATCGCCAGCGAAGCCAGGATATAAGCGTTCTCCTGCATGCGCGGTCCGCGCGAGATCTCCCGTCCGATCATGGCCGGGCAAATCCGACCGCGATAGAGAAAGCCGTCCACGAAGTGCTCCAGCATGCCCGCGTACCACTCCATCTGTTCCGCCGAAGGCCCCAGGTAGGTGCCTTCGTAGCGTCCGATGAGCAGCGCATATTCGAGCAGAAAGGCGCGTCCATAGGCCCACATGGGATTGGCGCCATGGAACTTGTAGCTCCAGTCGGCCTGGAGGGCCTCGCTGCCAGGCGGCCCCATCTCGCCAAACGCCGCATGCGCCCATTTGCCCGCCGCGGCCGGGTTCTCCACCAGAACCGCAAATTCCAGCCGTAGCCGGTGATGCCAGAGCTTGTTCATGTCCGTCCCGGCGGCGGCCGGCTTCTCGGGCCGGATGAAACCACCGCTCAGCTTGACGTCATCCTGCATCTTGAGCAGGTATTCGACGGTTTCGATCTCGCGACGCAGCAGCTCCGGATCGAGATCCTTTTCCAGCATCATGCAGAGAGGAATCAGGCTCATGGGCATACCGATCTGCCAGGCCCACCAGTTGCCCGGCTGTGGGCAGCCCGGATACGCGAAGGTCTGCAGATATTTAAGGCCATCCTCGATCGCCGTGCGCACCTGAGGACTGCGATGATGCCGGCTGGCGGGCATGGTATATACCCGGGCCAGCTCTTTGGGAACCGCAAAGGCCGCCGCGGTCAGCGTGATCTCCGGATGACCGATCTCCTTCCATCTCGACCAGTAGCCGCCTTCGGCCGCCAGCCATTTATCCACACGGGCGTCCAGCCACTTCACCTGGTCGTGCAGAAGCGGCGAATCCGGCAGGTTGCGATAGGTCCATTCGTCCACCATCCGGCGCTTGATCTGTTGAAGTTCATCCCTCTGTATGTGGTAGAGGTCGTCTGCGCGGAGTATTGAGGTCGTCACAAGGGATGAAATACACAGGGCAATCAACTTGGCTTGCATGAGTGATTAGTTCTCAGTTCTCAGTTTTCAGTTCTCAGTTTTTGGTTCTCAATGACGGCCACGGGAAAGGATTCCCCCCAGAGCCAGGGCGAGCAAGGATTCTCGCCTCAACGGCACCAACGCTTTCTCACTTCTCACCTCTCACTTCTCACTTCGCACACTTGCGTTTTCCGGCTCAGTACACTTCCACCCGCGGCCTGGGCATTCCCAGCGCCTCCAGCGTCCTATGGATCTGCAGGCAATTGGCTTCGGGTTGAGCGTAGTCGAGATGATACTGAAACTCCAGCTCGCCCCCGCCATTTTCTTCGACGCTGCGTCGCACCCAGGCGTCCACCTCCGCCGGCGTGCCGAAGGTGAGCAACTGGATGTCCGGCAGCAGTTCGATCCGCAAGGGGCCGAAACGTGCCCGGATCCCGGCCACGCTGGTGTTGCCGCCCACGTTCAGCGAACAGAGATTCTTTACCTGCGCGAATACATCCAGCAGATGGTCGGAGTGTCCGCAGGAATGCAACCGCAGCGGGCCCACCCGATCGGCAAACATGTTCAAGTGCGGCAGAACGAACTCGGTGAACTGGCCCGGATCGATCATGCACAGCGCACAATCGCCGACGTGCAGGCCGCTCACGGGCATAGCGGCCGCATCCGCGAACAGATGGATCAGCTTTACGTACGCGTCCGCGATCCAGGCGAAGAACTCGTGTGCAAATGCCGGATGGTCGGTCATCTCCAGAAAAATGCGCTCGCCCATGAGCTTCTGGGCGGTGGTGATGATCCCGTGGATCGTGGCCCGCCCGGTGGTGTCCCAGAAAAACGGCGGGACGATCGTGCGGTCGCTGCCTGCGGCTTCGCGCAGGCGGGCGATCTGCTCCAGGAAGAGGCTGATGGGCCAGGTCCTCGCCCAGTCGATGTTCCACAGGGCCGAGAGGTCCTGAATCTCCGCCAGCGGCGTAGGCGTCATGTCCGGGTCTTTGTCGCCGTAGAAGACCCATTTCGCCCCCACGGCCGCACCGAGGATCAGGTTCGGCTGCAAGCCCCCCACCAGCATCACCGGCCGGCGGCGGCCCTCGACCTGCACGAGGCACGCCTCCATGTTGTAGATCGGGTCGTTCGGAAAGCGACGGGCGACAAAAGCATTGATCTCCCGCTCGCGCTGCATCCGCACGCGCGGATCCATGAAGAACGCCTCGTCAAACACGAACCCGCCCTGCGCATGCAGCCACCCGAAGCTGACACTGCCGAGAACACTGACTGCGGGCACAGGCGCCATCGGAGACTCCTACGGAATTGAATTGAACCGCAAAGACGCAGAGGCCGCAAAGAAGACAACTTATTATTCTTTGCGGCCTTTGCGCCTTTGCGGTTCAGATTCCTTTTGTTTACAGGGGCGGTTTCACCGGCAGGCGACCATGAAGCTCTCCCCGCAGCGCCGCCAATGCTCGTTCCTTGCCAGTCATCCCCAACGCTCCTTCCATGCCAGTCATGCGACCTCCAAGCTCGCCACCGTTGTTCGCACAACTGACAAGAGGACGACTGACCCGACAACTGACAACTGCCTACGGACAACTGACCCCGATCACGCCTCCACCGCAAACGTCGGCTTGCGCGTCTTCCACTTACCCCGCGTGAAGTCCGGGCATTTTACCGGGGCGCTGCCCCTGGCGATGGACTGCTCGGACAGCGGGATAATCACACTCATCAGCACCGACTCGTACACGTCGATGGGCGTCTGTGTGCGATTGCGCACCGCCTGCACGAACAGGGCCAGCTCCAGATAATCCGTTCCCGCGTGCGAGGCGGACGCGGCTTCTTTCCGGAACTGCCGGTACCAGGCGTGGTCGTACTTCTCCTGGTACGGCTTGAACGGCTCCCAGGTATTGACCTTCGGGCTCTTGCCGTGGATGTAAACCGACTCCCGCACCTCATCGTAGAGCCCCAGTGTCCCCTGGATCAACCAGCGGTTGTCATACGGCCGGGGAAGCTGCATATCGTTATTGATGACGATGGTCCGGCCCTTGTGCGTCCTGACCACCGTGGTCACGATGTCGCCCTGGGGATATTCCTTTTTGGCCCTGGGATGATCCGGCCCCAGCAGCCGGGCGAAGTGGGCGTTGATGCCCCGTGAAGCGGTGGCCGTGGCCGTCGCGTAGTCAAACATGTCGCCGCAGGGAATGTCCATCCAGCTTAACACCGGCCCCAGCGAGTGCATGGGGTACTGATCGCGGTTGTACGTTTCAAGATATTTGGCCGGCCACCGCGGGTTGCCCTGCTGATCCCAATACCAGTGGTCGATGCAGTTGTGCGAATGGGCGCAATGGCAGTGGACAATCTCCCCGAACAGCCCCTGGCGAATCATGTTCAGCACCGCGAGGTTGTCCTGCCGAAAGCTCCAGTTCTCCAGCATCATGCAGGGCACGCCGGTGGCCTCATGGGTGTTCACCAGTTCCCAGCACTGTTCCATGGTGATGGCGCAAGGCACCTCCACGGCCGTGTACTTGCCGGCCTTCATGGACTCGACGGCCATCGGCGCGTGCCATTCCCAGGGGGTGGCGATCACCACCGCATCGAGATCCTCCCGCGCCAGCAGCTTGCGGTAGGCCAACTCGTCGCCGGTGTAGCCTTCCGGGCGAGGCTGGCCGGCTCGTTCTACCATGTCCTGGGCCGCTTTGGCCTGGGCCGGGTCCACGTCACAGACGGCCGGCACCTGAACCCCCTTCAGGCTCAGCAACAGCCCCAGCAGGCCGCTGCCGCGCCGCCCGGGACCGATCAAACCCACGCGCACCGGACGGTCCTCAGCCGAAGCCGTCTGTCCGAAGCCCGACCCGGCCACGGCCAAGCCCGCTCCCGCCACCGCACCGGCCTTGAGGAATTCTCTGCGATCCATGGGGCTGTTCATCGCGCATCTCCTTCCGGCTTAGAAAGATACCCCTCTGACCATCGGCCGTCAGTGTACCACGCCCGGGCCGGTCAGGCAGCAGGCGCCCGGGCCGCTTCCGCCTGAAACAGCCAGGGCGCGTTTTGCAGGATTTTCCAAACCACTCCTCTGCCGCTATCATGCCCCACCGGACCCTAAAGGAGCATCGCAAAGAAATGAAAACCACCCCAGATCAGAACTGGCAGCCCGAAACCCAGGCCGTCCACACCGGCGTGTACAAGGATTCGACCTTTAACTCGGTCACCACACCCATCTATCCGAGTTCCACCTTTGCCTTTGAAAAACTGGGCGTCAACAAGGGGTTCGACTACACCCGCTCGGGCAACCCCACCCGGGCGGCGCTGGAGCAAAACCTCGCCGCGCTGGAGGGCGGCGTCCAAGCCTGGGCCACCTGCACCGGCATGGCCGCCATCACCACGCTCGGGTTCCTGTTCAAGCCGGGCGACCACATCGTCACCGGCCACGACATCTACGGCGGCACCTTCCGGCTGCTCGACCAAGTCTTCCGCGGCATGGGCGTCGAGACCTCGTTCGTGCGCATGGGTTCGCCCGACGAGGTCCGCCGGGCGATCAAGCCGGCCACCAAAGCCCTGCTGATCGAAACCCCCTCCAACCCCCTGCTCAACCTGGTGGACATCGCCGCCATGACCGCCATCGCCCGCGAGCACGGCCTGTTCACCATCGCGGACAATACTTTCATGAGCCCTTATTTCCAGAAGCCCTTCGAGTTCGGCGTGGACATCGTTTTCCACTCGACCACCAAGTACATCAACGGCCACAGCGACGTGGTGGGCGGGGCCATCGTCGCCCGCGATAATACGTTCCGCGAACGGATCGCCTTCCTGGTCAACGCCCTGGGCACCGCCTGCTCGCCGTTTGACGCCTGGCTGGTCCTGCGCGGCGTTAAGACCCTGGGCTACCGGATGGAGGCCCACCAGCGCAACGCCATGGCCGTGGCTCGCTGGCTATCCCAACAGCCGGTCGTCAAGCGCGTTTACTACCCCGGCCTCGAAAGCCACCCGCAGCATACCCTCGCCAAGCGACAGATGCGCGGCTTCGGCGGCATGCTGAGCATCGATGTGGACCTGGAACGTCTCAACCTGGATCAATTCCTGGCCAGCCTGCGACTGTTCTCATTGGCCGAATCACTGGGCGGCGTCGAGTCGCTCATCGAACAGCCCTGGACCATGAGCCACGCCTCGATGAGCGAACCGGCCCGCCGGGCGGCCGGCATCTCGCCCGGAACCCTCAGGATATCCATCGGTATCGAGCATCCGGACGACCTGATCGCGGACCTGGACGGGGCCTTTAAAGCCGCCCTCAACAGCCGGTAATCAGCCGCCACGTGCAAGCTTGCGGGTGCGAAAACATCCGGCGGGAGAAACCCCTGGCCACGTCGTGCAGCGTCGGCGCCGATGGTGTGAAATCGCTGGCTCTCCCCCATTCTCAAGATCGAAATGAGATCAAGGTGGGGGCGCAGTTGGTTGCTACCGTTTCGCTCCCACCACGTCTCACGCTTATCTGCGGCGGGCCCCATGCCGGAAAGCAAGAACTTCAACAAGATGCTGTGTCTGGTCCACGCGATAGAAAAGCAGGTGCTGCCCGTAAATTGCTTTGCGCACCTCAAAGCCCATCGCTCTACTCTCCGGCTCGGCTACCGGATAACGGAGCGGCCACAGATACAGGCTATCGACCAGATCGAAAAGCCCGACAAACCAGTTCTCGATGATCTCTGAGGAGACCTGCTGATCCTGAAGATATCTGACGTGAGCGGCGATGTCGGCCCGAACGTTATCCGTGTAAAGGACGCGATAGGTCATCGAGGTAACCTGATGCCCGCTTCGGCGGCGATGCTGCGCATGGCTTCGCGGGCGTCCTGAACACGGCCAGCCCGGATATCATCCAAGCTGCGTTCAATGGCCATGAGGTTATCAAACATCGCAGCCTTCTCTGCCAGCTCATCATAGACTTTCGGCGACATGACCACGCCCTTGGCTTCGCCATTAACTGTCAACACCTCGACGCCTCCCGTTTCGGCGAGTCGATCAAGATGAGCCGTCGCATTCTGGCGGAAATCGCTCAGCTTGCGGATGTCGCCCGTTCGGATCATCGCCATCTCCTTACCAAATAAATACCATATTTAGTATCGCACGATCAAGAGGCGATGTCCAGTCCAATTTATTTACTCAAACTCCGCTGGCAGCAGGCCTTCGGCCACGTCTTGGAGTGCTTCGGTATTCAGAATGCGGATCTGCCCACCGTCGCCCATCTCGATCAGTCCCGTGTCGGCCAGTCGCCGGAGCGTTCGCGAGAGCGTCTCGCTGGTCAGGTTGAGGTGGCTGGCGAGATCTTTCTTGAGGGTCGGCAGCGTGAATTCCCCCTGCCCGCCGGTCGGATCGGCCCGCAGCAGGTATTGGGCCACCCGCCCGCTGGCGTCGCGGAGCACGATATCCTCCAGCAATCCCACCAGTTGCCGCACCCACAACGACATGCCGGTAAGCAACTGCAAACACAGGGCGTGGTTAGTCCGCAACAGGCTCATGAAGCGATGCGTGGGAATCATCGCACAGACGGTGTCTTCGACCGCGTCGGCGAAGGCCGGGCAACGGAACCCGCCCATGGCCGCCACCTCGGCAAAGGTCCGGCCAGGCCCGGCAAAGTGCAGCACATGCGTCTTGCCGCTGGGCGCGATCTGGTAAATTCGCACCTGCCCCTCCCCGACCACGAACAGGCCGGGGCACTCGTCCCCCGCCAAAAAGATCATCTGCCCGCGGGCAAACCGCCGGGTTACCGCTTCCCGGGTCAGAAGCGCCAAGGACGCCTCATCTAACCCCATGAATAATCCGCACTTACGCAGAATTTCGCCGGCCGTTGTCCCCATACCGCGCTCCCGTAGGGTCTTTTTCCACCATCCCACTTGATCCAGATCAAGGTCTGTTCGCCAGGCTTGTTCAAGAATTCACAAAACCCGGGAGCGCAGATTATCACCTGCGAATCCCTTTGACGAGTTTAGTGCTTCGAATGGATGAAGGAGTCAGGATGTTCTGCAACCAGTGTGAACAGGCAGCGGGCGGTACGGCATGTGTTCAGATCGGCGTGTGCGGCAAGGACGCGGATGTGCAGTCCCTACAGGACACCCTGCTTTACGGAGTCAAGGGCCTGGCCGCGTATGCCCATCATGCCCGCCGGCTGGGCATGGTCGATGAGGCGGTGGACGCCTTTGTCGAGGAAGCTCTCTTTGCCACTTTAACCAACGTCAATTTCGACATGGGCAGCCTGTTCGAGTTGGTGCTTGAGTGCGGCCGACACAATCTCCGGGTCATGCAGATGCTCGATGAGGGCCACGTGAAGCGGTTCGGCGCCCCACAGCCGACCCCCGTCTACGAGGGCACCAGAGCTGGCCCGGGCATCCTCATCACCGGCCACGACATGCTCGATCTGTACAACCTGCTGGAGCAGACCAAAGGTACCGGCATCAACGTCTACACCCATGGCGAGATGCTCCCCGCCCACATGTATCCGGAACTCAAAAAGTATCCGCACCTGGCCGGCCACTTCGGCGATGCCTGGCAGAAGCAGCGGCGGGAGTTCGCTGAATTCACCGGTCCGATCCTGGCCACCACCAATTGCGTGCTCATCCCGCCGGAGTCATACCGCGACCGGCTGTTCACCACGCGCGTGACGGCCGTGCCGGGAGGCCGGCGCCTTAAGGGCGACGACTTCTCCGAGGTCATCGCCTGCGCCAAGGCCTCTCAACCGCTGCCAGAGCATAAGGTTCGCGAATCGACCATCGGCTTCCACCACACCGTCATCACGAGCCTGGCCGACAAGATCCTGGCCGCGGTCAAGGCTGGTAAGCTGAGCCACTTCTTTGTGATCGGCGGCTGCGACGGGGCTGAGGCCGGGCGCAACTATTTCGCCCGATATGCCGCCGCCACGCCTAAAGATTCATTCATTCTCACCGTCGGCTGCGGCAAATACCGCATCCGCAACGAGGACCTGGGCACGATCACCCTCGACGGCATCGGCGAGATCCCCCGGCTGTTGGACATGGGCCAGTGCAACGACAGCTACGGCGCCATCCAGGTGGCGGTCGCGCTGGCCGGGGCCCTGGGATGTGGAGTCAACGATCTGCCGCTGACCATCGTCCTGAGCTGGTTCGAGCAGAAAGCGGTTTCGGTTCTGCTCACGCTGCTGCACCTGGGCGTCAAGGGCATCAGCATCGGGCCCAATCCGCCGGCATTTCTGACTCCCGGCGTATTCCGCGTTCTGCAAGACAAGTACGATCTCAAGCTCATTGGTTCCGACCCGCTGGCGGATCTAGTGGCCGCCCTGAAGAAGGGCTGATGATCTCTCATCCAGAATGACCGGGTTCCGGGAGGCGGGCATGGCGTCCGCCTCCCGGACACCATTCGTAATCAGCGCTGCTCATCTCATTTCATTCCGTTCATTCAGTTACTCATGCTCGCTCCGCGCATTTGATTTCACGATTCGATCCGCGCTTCCTCACCTTCACACTTTTTCATTCCCATATTGAGGCCGGCCACACCGCGTTCACTCGGCTTCGTCCATGCAGACAAAAGCGGCCCTCGACGGTCGTAATTCGTTTTAACATTGAGAACGCCTTATCCGCTCAGATAACCAGGGCACATCTTCGTCCAGTGCGGCGAGGATAGTTGATACTTGTTCGATTCAACTTAGTGACTTCGGCTCCGGTCTGTGCATTAAATGAGAAGCTACGACGCGTGGTTTGGGTCAGGCATACGGGCGAGGTTTTTCAAGTGGCGCATGTATGGTTCAGGCAGACGGGGGGGGCTTCCCATTGGACAGCGGGTCTGCTGGAGACAGCCGCTTGCCGCCTGTCGGGCAACCAGGACGGCAGCGTACGAATTGACCCGGCCCAACTCGTGGAAGAGCCGTCCGTTCGGCCGGAACGAGCGCGACGCACGGAGCCCCAGACGACGTCGGCCTGGCTGACCCGCCACGATGATCTCGGCCGCGAGGAGCGATGGATTCTGCTGGCAGCTACCCATGCAGGCGAGACGGTGCGATGTAACGGTATGCCGTTGACGGCCGGCCTGCGCATCCTGCGGGATCGGGACGAGATACGCTTGCCTGGCTGCGAACCCGTGTACTTCAGTACGGAGAGGCTCTGTCGCGTTGTGCCATACCCGGCCCATGAGAAACCTGTAATCTGCCCGCGCTGCCGGCAGCCATTGGCCGGCACCGCGGTTCAGTGTCCCAATGTGCATTGCGGGGCCTGGCACCACCAGTCAGCCGAACTTCCGTGCTGGACCGGATATGTCGATGAGGGCCGGCCGTTCGCGACCTGCGCCTTGTGCAATCGGCCGACCACCCTCTACCCGGAGGCGGAGTTTGTTTGGACGCCGGAGGGACTTTGATGCACGAATATTCGCCGCATCTTGCCACAACAGCGCTAGGATTTTCGTTGACGCCCTCGAGGCTACGGCACGGCGACGTTTCAGCATTCCTGCGCCTTTCTCCAGCCGTGCGACCGGCCTGTTCCGAGGCGGGGGTGAGAAACGGCTAATGAGTTGTTCGCGCCCCGCTGGGCCAGGGGAGGAAGACCGGGGTACATGATGAAGAATGCATCACTAAGCTCTGTGATCGTGAACGGCCTCGAAACCCACTTGGCCGGCGTTCGACGCATCGGACCGGCAAGCTGGTTCTGCACATCCGGATCGGCGCCGGACGCCTTGCGGGTCAGCCTGCAGGGCGACTGGCTGATATTCGAGGCACAAGTCGACAGACCCGATCTCAACGAGCCCGGGCTCGAACTGTTGGCCTGGAATGCCTGCCTGTCGCCCCTGGTGAAGTGGGTACGACTTCCCGGCGGCGCTGCGCAGCTCAGGGCGGAAGTCCCCCTGGAACCCGCTGAACGTCTGTGGGAGCGCATGGGGAGCGCCTGCACGGCCATCCAGGAGGCGGCCGCGCTCTCAGCGGGCCGGTCATCCTTCCCGCCTGTGCCCGGCCCCGAGGCCGACGAGTTGGACGCCGCTCTCGATTCGGTCTTGCGCGAAACGATTCGCCTCCGCTGCGAGGAGTTGGGCTGGCGATTCCACCGGCGCGCCAGCGGCCGGACATTCATCGATCTGGAGGTTCCCGGCGAGTTCTACCAGGCGCAACTGGGCGCGACCCCTGACGGAACGGGCGCAAGCCTGTTTGTCGAGCTGGTTCCGGCCATGGAAGACCTGAGCCCGGTCAGTTGCAGCGCGGTCACCACCGCGCTGCTGCTCTGCGGCGGAGAATTCCTTGGCGCGCGCACCGTGGCCCGGGGGCCGGAAGGCAGCGGCGCCGCCGGGCTGGAAAGCGCGTTGAGCCCGCATCCGGACGGGCGCGAACTCGAATCGGTCTTTTCATGCCTGTCGGTCGCGTGTGCGACCTGCGGCAGGGAGATCTCCGCCCTGCAGGAAACGGCTGTGGCCCGGCAGTACCTCGCCGTTCAGGGCATCGACGTGGCCGTCATGCGGGAGATGACGCGGGCCGCGCAGGATTGAACGGCCGGTCACCGGCAATGTCGGCAATACGGCCAAGGTTGAAGGTCGCGTAGTAGTCAGGTGCATCGGAGTCAGGTACATGCAAAGCGAATACCAGTACGTTGCAAGCTTCCATCGGGCCGGGCAGTGCAGCGCGCTGACCCAGGTTCCGCTGGAGGTGGACTGGGTTCCGGCCAAAGAGTGCGTGCGCCTGGCCGGCCTGCGCGGCGGTCGCGGATCGCAGCAGACGCTTTCTGCCGACGACATCGTCGCTGAGCCCATCTGGCACCGGGAGGCCGGCGAACCCTACCTGGCGGGCCTGCGCATCCGCCTGCGGACGGGGAGCGAACAGATCGTCGAAGAGTTAGACGATGAGTACTTTGTGCCGGCGGTCGCGCAGGCCGCCGCCCGTCTGGTGCAGGCCGGCGCGCTGCGGAACGGCGAGGAGTTTGCCTATCTGGTACTTGCATTCCGCCACGAGGGTTCGATCCCTCCAACCGGCGGATCGGCAGACCCGGAGGTTGAAGACGCCCCGGTGACGCTGCCCATCCATGCCGCCGACTTCGAGAAGCTGTTGAGAACATCAACCCCGCTGGGCATCAACGATCCCGACGACATACCGGTATTCGTCCCCGCGGCCGTGCTGGATGAGATCGTGGAACATACGCGAAACACAGGCCCGGAGGAGGCCGGCGGCATTCTTCTCGGCCGCATGCACCGCGACCCGCTCGATCCTCAGATGCTCTTCTTCTGTGTGACGGCCCAGGTGCCCGGAAGCCGTCGCGCGGTCGGACAGGGCCGGTTCATTCTCTCCGAGGAGTTATGGAAGGCGGCCGACGCGGCCATCCGGCTTCGCAACAAGGGTGAGATTTGCGCCGGCTGGTGGCACTCGCATTCAGCGCCGGCCGCGTGCGCGGACTGCCCGCCGCCCCAGCGCGAACACTGCCCGCTGGGTGATCCGAACGGCTTTTTCAGCGACGCGGATTGCGCCCTCCACCGCAGCGCTTTCCCGCGCGCCTACAACGTGGGCATGGTGGCCACCCATCTTGACGGAGAGGTGTGGCTGGCCGCCTTCGGCTGGCGAAAGGGACGAATCGTTCGACGGGGTCTGCGTGTCATCGGGGCCAGCCGGGCCTATAAGCCCACCGGGACCTGTGGATGCCTGGTTTCAGGAGATGTGCGGAATGCCACGCCGTGCAAGTGACGATTACATCACCGCGATCGGCACCCTGCTGACCACCGTCGGCGAGGGGGCGCCCAGCTTGGAGCAGAAGCTGCAGATGCTCCAGCTTGCCCGCGCCCGCGCCAACGGCGAGGGCGTGCGCATCGACCGGTGCCTGGTGGAGTTGATTGATCGACTGGCCACCGGACTCAAGGATGCCGAGGAACAGCTTGGAAAGCTTGAGGCCATCCTGGAGGCCGTGAAGACCTCACCCTGGCATCCGGCGACGTTCCTGCGGACCGTCTCTGTGGGCGACCAGCTCAAGGCCCTGGTCACTCGCGCCCGGCAGGTGTCGCTGGTGAGCCTGGCCCAGGATGTGGATCCCGATGCGCTGGCCAAGGGCGACGCCGTCTTCCTGGACAAGGAACTCGCCTTGATCGTGGCCGCCGCCCCCGGCGACGTGAACCGTTGCGGCGAGGTGCTGCCCTTCGAGCGTCTCACCCATGACGGGCGAATGGTGCTCAGGAGCATGGAGTCGGAAGTGGTCGTGGAGCCGTCGGCCTCCCTGGCAGTGGCTACCCTGCGCAAGGGCGATCCGGTCCGCTGGGATCGCGACGCACAGATCGCCTGTGAGAAACTGGAACGCAGTGCCGGCGAACACATCCTGCTGGAGGAAACGCCGACCGACACCTTCGCACAGCTTGGCGGCCTTGACGAGCAGATCGAGCAGATCCAGCGAACCTTCCTCCTGCATCGCATGCACGCCGACGTGGTGCAGCGATACCGGCTGCGTCGCAAGGGGTCCGTCCTGCTGTACGGACCTGTAGGCACCGGAAAAACCGCCCTGGCCCGGGCCACCGCCAACTGGATCGCCGGCCTTTCGCCCACCGGCCGCTGCCGGTTCGCCAACATCAAGCCCGGAAGCATGAACTCCATGTGGTTCGGCCAGACCGAGGCTAACTACCGCGAACTGTTCCGCATGGCCGGACAACTCGGCGAGAAGGAACCCGACGTGCCCATGGTCCTGTTCTTTGACGAGCTGGAAGCCATCGGCATGGCCCGCGGCGGCCTGGACGGTCACGATACCGTCGGCCGGGTGGACGACCGCGTACAGACCGCGTTTCTGGCCGAGCTGGATGGGCTGGTGGCCCGGGGCAACATCCTGGTGATGGGGGCGACCAACCGGCCCGAGGTGCTGGATCCGGCCCTGCTGCGGCCCGGCCGGTTCGGAGACCTGATGCTGGAGATCCGCCGCCCGAACCGCACCGCGGCCATACAGATCTTCGAAAAGCATCTGCCGGCCGACATTCCTTACCACGGGTCCGACGACAGCGACTCGGCCGACATCCGAAAAGAGATCATCAACACCGTCGTCTCCCGGCTCTACGCGCCCAACGGCGACGGCACGCTGGCCACCATCACGTTCCGCGACGGGCAGCAGCGTGCACTGGGGCCTGTGGATCTGCTCAACGGCGCGATCGTGGCTCATGTCTGTCGTAAAGCCATCGAGCAGGCCTGCGTCCGCGAGCTTCAGACCGGCCAGGTGGGCCTGCGCGTTACCGATGTTCTGAACGCCGCCACCGAGGAACTGCGGGCGGCGGCCGCGCGGTTGAGTCCGGCCAATTGCGCCAAGCATCTGACGGGCTTGCCGCAGGACAACCCCGTCGTTCGCATCGAGATGGTCCAGCGCAAGACCGCCCGGCCTTACCAGTTCCTCCGTCTGGCCGGCGCAGGGGAGGTGGCCTGACATGAAGCGACGTCGTCACGCACATCTTCCGCCCTGCCGGTCGCACACCGCGACCCCGGTGCTCTACGGCTTCGACGCCGAGTTCGGAAACTCGGTGATCGGGCTGGAGTATGTGCGCTGCACGAGTGGCGAGGCCGCCCGGGCCCTGCTGGCTGAGATCAGCGGCTATCCCAGTGACGGGTTCAGAAACGAGTGGTATCCCTGGTGGGCCTGGAATGAGCACGGCGAGAGATGCATCCCCACCGAATACGGGCGGAAATACCAGACCAACGGCGACTGCGTCTACGTGGACATGGAACACCTCGAAATCTGCCTGGCCGAGCGACTGGATTGCTTCCAGTTCCCGGCGGCCCTGCACGCTGCCATCGCCCGCGTGGAACATGCCCGCCAGATGGCCAACGCCAAACTCCCCGCCGGCCGTGAGATCGTGGTGTTCGCCAACAATTCCGACGGGCAGGGCAACTCGTACGGCAGCCACATGAATTTCCTGCTGCCGCGCACGCCGCGCGCGCTGTGGGATGACATCTTCCATCTGAAATCGCTGTACCTGCCGTACCTGGCCAGCCTGCAAGCCGCGATGGTGGTGCTGACCGGCCAGGGCAAGGTCGGCTCCGAGAACGGCCAGGCGCCCGTGGATTACCAGATTGCCCAGCGGCCGGACTTCTTCGTCACCCTCTCTTCGCTGGAAACCACCAGCCGTAGAGGACTGGTGAATTCCCGCCGGGAGAGCCTGTGCGGTCCGGAGCACGTCCGGCGAGGTCTCGCATATCCTTCGCCGGAACAGCTCTATGCGTGTTTCGCACAAAAAGAACCCGACTTGTTCTCTCCGCGCTACGATCGGCTGCATGTGATCTTCTTCGACTGGAATCTCATGCCGGTGGCGGCAATCCTCAAATGCGGGGTCATGCAGCTTGTTCTCGCCGGCATGCAGCGCGGGCTGGTGAAGCCCGGCCTGATCCTCGATTCGCCGGTGGACGCGGCCGTTAGGTTCAGCCACGACCCAAACCTGGGCGCCAAGGCCCTCACCGTGGATGGGCGGGAACTCACGGCCGTGGAACTGCTCAGCTATTTCGCCGAAGAGGTGGCGCCCCTGGTCCGCGCGGGCGAGCTGGATGAAATCGTGCCCCGGGCCGCGGACATTCTGCGGCTCCTGGAAGACACGCTCGCCAAGCTCAGGGCCCGGGACTTCGTGGCCCTGGCCGCGCGGCTGGACTGGGTGCTCAAGCGCGTCCTGCTCCAGCAGGAGCTGGACCGGGCCCCGCACCTGAACTGGCGTTCGCCGGAGATCAAGCATCTCGACCAGATGTACTCCAGCACGGGTCCCGACGGGCTGTTCAACGCCTGTGCCCGCGCCGGCCTGATTGAACGGCTGCCCACGCCGTCCGCCATCACTCGCGCCCAGATCCATCCGCCGGAGGATACGCGGGCCTGGACCCGTGGCCATCTGCTGCGCACGGCCGGCCGCTGGGCCGTGCAAATCAACTGGGATGCCGTGGCCTTCCAGGCGTGGGAAGACTCCATGACGTGCCGGTACTGGCGCGTCGATCTCTCCGACCCGCTCGGCTTCACACGCCGGGAGGCGGAGCCCATTTTCCAACAGGCCTCAAACCTCGACGAACTGTTTCGCGGCCTTAATCAGTTGCGGGCGGCGCCGGCCGAGCCGGCGGAAGCCCACGACGGGAACGCTGAACGTTCTGACAATCGTCCAAGTGTTTGCGATCAGCCTGAGCCGGGCGGAACCGAGCGGCAGGCCGATCCTTGTTCAACCACCTTCAATGTTGGAGGCGATTACCATGCGTGAACGCACGATTCCGAGCTTTCGGGACAATGATGGCGGCGTCGCCGTGCTGGAAGCGCCGCCCCGCCGCTCAGCAGTGTCCGAATCGGCCAAGGCTGACGAGTTCGCTGCCGCGGCCCGCCAGGCCATCGCCAAGGCCCTGTCGGCGGACAGCGAGACGTTCCTGCAGGCCACCCGGCAGACCTCAGGGGAGTAACGCCCCCTGGGACCTTCGAGGGGCGGACCTCGCGGCCGCCTCTTCAACAGGGTGGCCTGGGTAGGCGGAGCCTTCAGGTCGCGCCTGCGCACGGTGGGAGCTTCAAGCCTCCGGCCGCGGCGGGCGCCACCCCATGCGGCGACGCTTTGCCATGGTGCGTCTACCTGGAGACAGATCCCTGCTTGCCCCTCTTGCGAAGGGTAAGCGAGGGTCTGCGCCTGCCCAGGCCACCCACCAAGCCCCACCCGTCCCAAGGGTGGGGAAGCAAGAGCCGCCTCAGCGCGGCCCTCGCTTCCTCACCCTTTGGATCGGGAGGCGGTCCGCCGAATCGCGACGGCGGCCGCGGATGTGTGCGCGGGCCGATCTCTGCCCGAAATCTGGCGAAACTGAAGAATTGACCACTGCGCCCGGCTGGGCGGAGACACTCAGGATCACCCCATGAGCAGCCAGATTCTCGGTGGAAGCGAAACTGAATACGCCTTCTGGTCCATTGAGGAGCGCAGTCGCGCCGACTGGCGCGCCCGCGAGCAGGCCTGCGGCCGGTTGATCCGCCGGGCCCAGCAGGTCATGCCTTCGCTGCCGGGCCATATTTCCTCGGGGCTCTTCCTCTGCAACGGAGGCCGGCTCTACTCCGACCAGGGCCACCCCGAATATGCCACCCCCGAAGTCAGCGATCCATGGCAACTGGTTCAATATATCCAGGCGGGTGATCGGCTGGTGGCCGAACTCGCCGCCGGCGTGGGCGCGGCCGCCGCGCGCGGCAATGTGGACTACAGCGGCACGCTGGCCACGTACGGCGATCACGAATCGTACCTCTACTATCGAACCGACATCGGCCGGTTGGCTGACCAGATCATCCCTCACCTGGTGTCACGCATCATCTACACCGGAGCCGGAGGCCTGAACGCAGCCCACCCGGGCATCGAGTTCACCCTTTCGCCGCGCGGCACCTGTCACATTCACGACCGCGTGTCCTCTTCCTCCACCGCCGGACGGGCCCTCGTGCACACGCGGGACGAGCCGCTGTGCGGCGGCTCCTACAAGCGTCTGCATCTCATCTGCGGCGAAGGGCTGATGTCGCAGCACGGCCCCTTTCTGCGCTTCGGGGTCACTGTGCTGGTGCTGGTCATGGCCGACAACGGCGTGCCGGTCGGCGCCGGGATTCAGCTCAAGGACCCGGTCAAGGCGTTGCACCTGTTCGCTTCGGACCCGTCGTGCCGGGTCGCGGCGGATACGACCGACGGCCGGCAACTCACCGCGCTGGCCATCCAGCGGCACATTCTCGGGACCATCCGCACGCATCTGGGACGCGGCTTCATGCCCGATTGGGCCCCCCCGCTTGCCGACGCCTTCGAACAGATGCTCAATCGGCTGGAAAACGGGGCGGCCGGCGTGAATCGAATGCTGGACTGGGCCATCAAGTGGAGCATCTACACCGACTTCCTGCATTCACAGGGTTTGCCCTGGGAGCGCGTCGAACAGCTCAACAAAACGCTTCAGCGGATCGGAGTGCGGGGCATCGGGCCGGCGGGGCGCATGCTGCGCCGCTCCACGCTGCGCGATCCGGTGCTGGCCGCCATGCTGATGGCCGAACAGCCTCCGGAACCCGCGCCTCAGGCCGACGTCATCCAGGCCCTCTCGCACCAGGGGATCAGCCGGGAGGAGGCGGAACGGTTCCTGGCCGCCCGCTCGCGGCTCTGTGAGCTGGATTTCCGATTCGGGGAGCTGGATCCATCGGGGATCTTCAACACGCTGGTCAAGGAGGGGGTGCTTGACCACTGCGTTGAAGGGGTGGGAGACATCGCCAAGGCCATGACCGAGCCACCCGCCGGGCGCCCCGCGCTGCGCGGTCAGTGGATTCGCGAGCTGGCCGGCCCGCGCTGCCGGGCGGCCTGCGAGTGGGATCGCATCCTCGATCTGCGGTCCAACCGCTGGCTCGATCTGCGCGATCCCTTCGGCCGGGGCGCCGAATGGGTGGCCATCGCCGCGTCGGAAGAGGCCCAGTCCGAACCTCTGACGCGCGCCCGCCAGCTTCGCGATCTGCACGAGTTGTACCGCGAAGGCAACTTCGGGGCGGCGGCCACGCTGCTGGAATCGCTTCGCATGCACCAGCATCGCCTCAGCCCGAATTCCCTGCTGGAGTTCCGCCGGCACATGTCCTGGATCCAGGCCCGCCGGGGCTACCTCGACTCACTGCCGCTGCTGGATGCCCTCTATCACGACGGCACCTTCACGCTCTCGGCCTGCACCGACTACATGCAGGCGCTGCGTTTCCGCGGACTGCGTCCCCATCCGGACATCGCCGCCTGGATCGACCGGGGCCGCCGGCTGCTGGCGGACAACGGCTACTCGCGTACTGGAGATGCGGTCCTGTTCCGCGAATACTGGGCCCACTATCTCATGGCCGAAGGCCAGGCCGACCAAGCCCGCGACCTGCTGACCCGGGCCTACCGCGACGAGCGCAATGACGAGGCCGATCCGCGCATCCTGGCCCGGCTGCTGTGCGGCTGGGCGGAAGCCAACCGGCGGCTGGGCAACTCGCAGCGGGCGCTGCTCCAGCTTCGCCGGGCGGAGCACATCCAGCTCGCGGGCGAGTTCCGGGGCGACTGGGCGGACTTCAACCTCACCTGCCGGGCCAAAATCGAACCCGATCTCCGGGCGGCCGGCCACCTGCTTCGCAAGGCCAAATCCATCCAGACGGAATACGACGATCGCGTGGGCTTGTGCCGGACCCTGCTGCTGGAGGCCCGCCTGACTACCCGCCCGCTGGTGGCCTCGCTGCGCCGGACCAGCGTGTTGCGTCTGCGCGATGAACTGCCGGCCCTGGCCGCCTGCCCGCTGTTGACCAAGATCCTCGACAACTGGCGGGACTGGGCCCGCGGCAACACCCCCGATGAGCATGGCGACCGGTTCTGGGGTCTGTAGCCGGCAACGAGCCGAATGACGCCTGTTGATGAGGGGCACCATCCTATTACGACCGTGCGCGATGGTGAGACAACAAGCAGCGCGATTTGTGTGCCACGGCTCTTGAGCCGTGCTGTCTCGCCCCAGCGTCCTGCCTTTGCAGAACCAGTGTGGCACCGGCGTCCCGCCGATGCAGGGGGGGCGGGCATCCTGCCCGCCTTCATGGATCCGAACGGGGGACGGGCATCTTGTCCGGACAACGATCGGCACAGAAGGATGGAGAACGGCCGGTACAGAGCCCAGCCGCCACAAGGAAAACGGTCGGCACCCAGCGTTCGCCGGGGGGCCACCCCAGCCGCGACGGCGAGAACGGCCGGTACGGAGCCCGGCCGTTGCAAGGGGAATGGCCGGTCACTCACCTTCGGGGACCTGTCCGACCGCCACAGGACCGCGAAGCTCGCCAACTGGAAGGAGCGCTGGCAATGGAATGGGGGACACCATCCTCAAGGGATGATGTCCCCCTTAATCGCGACAGACCTGCTCACGGCAAACGCCGGAAACCACACTCGAATTGCGGGGCTATGGCCCCATCCGAGCCGCCCCGGCGGTCGCCGGGCCGTTGATTAACTCCCGCAAGCCGGATCGGACGGAATATCCTCACCGCTGATGCAGCGCTGGAAGAGGCCGAAGTCGGACTGATCCACATCGCTGTCGTCATCCAGGTCCACCTTCGCGCACTGCGGATCGGAGAAGGGGATAGCAGGCCCGGTGGCACAGAGCTCAAACAGGATGATGTCGTCCTGGTCCACATCGCAGTCGCGATCCAGATCCAGCACGCTGCTTTCGTTAACGACCAGGGTCACTTCATTCGAGATCGGGTTACCGCACTCACTGGTCACCAGGCAGCGGTAGACGCCGGCGTCAGCCAGGGACACCTGATTAATGATCAGGGCGGCGGTATCGGCTCCAGTCACCCTGTCATCACTGACCAGGTCCACGCCATCCTTCTGCCACTGATAGGAGATAGCGCCGTCGCCCTCGACAATGACCGTGAAGCCGGCGGGCGCTCCCGTGCAGGCTGTTCGCGGCTCGGGTTGCTCGGTGATGACGGTACTGGACTGGACCGTCAACTGAGCGTCATCCGAAGTGGCCGAGCCGCAACTGCCGGTCACGACGCAGCGATAGCTGCCGATATCGCCGGCGGCGACCTGGGTGATGGTCAGCGTTGCGGTGGTGACACCGGTAAAGTGGCCATCATCGGTCAGGTCGACCTCATCCTTCTGCCACTGGTAGGCCAGTTCCCCACCCTGGGCGGCCACGGTGAAAGAGGCCTCCTGGCCCTCGCAGGCGAGGACGCTGACGGGGGAAGTGGTGACGGTCGTGGCCGGGTTGACGGTGATGGGCGCGGCGTAGGTTCCATTGGCCACGTCCTCTCCGTTGAAGCCCTGGATGTGGAGGTACCAGTCGCCCGGCGCGGTGGCCTGGGTCTCAATGGTTCCGGCCGACCAGATAGCCTCCGACCCGTCGAAGGTGTGGGTGGGGTTCTGGTTCCAGGCGTACTTGTAGTACTGGACCTTGCCAGGCCCAAAGCCCTGCGTCGCCGTCCAGGTGATCGTACCGCCGAGGCAGACAGAGCTGCTGCTGGGCGTCACGCTGCCGGACGTCGGCGGAGCCGACAGGGTCCAGGCCGTGGCAGTCGCGGACCAGATCGCACTATTAAGTGTGCCGTTCCAGGCCCGAACCTTGCGGGTGTACTGGGTGTTGGGGGTCAGGCCGGTTTCGGTCCAGGTGTTGTCGTTATGACCGATCCAGCCGGCCGCCGGCCAATTCGGAGAGACCACCGTTCCGGCGGCATCGGCCACGTCAAATCCGAAGACGTTGTTGTCGACGGGGCTGAAAGCCCAGCGGATCTCGGTGGCCGACAGCACGGTCGGTTGGCCCATGACCGGCACGCCCGGAGGCGTGGCCTCGAAGGAGATATCATCCCAGTAGCCCTCAGCGACCGAAGAGTTACCCAGCCCCAGGGTGATGCGGCCCACGCCCCAGTTGAAGAAGTCGGGGGGCAGGTTGACGGTCACGGTGCCGGTACCAGCGCGATCGGTCACCTTGAACTGCGCGGTTCCGGTCGTGCCCGCGCCGGGCGCGCCCGGGGTGACGATGGTCTCAAAGCGGACCCAGGTACCGGTGCAATCCGTGTTCGGATCGCGGGTGGCGTAGGCGGTATGCCCGACGCCGCCGCTTTGGGCGACTACGCGATAGTAATACTTGCCGTTATCCGGAGCGTTGTAGAACTCATTATCGAGGAACATGGCCGCGGCATTGTCCTTGTCGCGCAGGGACAGCGCCTGGCGATAGGAATTGCCGCACACGCTCGCCTTCCAACCGCCCTTGCTGTCATAGAAGTAGCCGGAGGCCTTGGCCTGGGCAAAGGGGCGGGTAAAGGTGTGATACATCTGGTCCGAGCCACCGGCATTGAGATAGGCGGCGCCGGCGCCAGTGAGGCCGCCGCGGTTCATAGCGGTGCTGTAATCGAAGTTCTGCACCTGCTGGGTCCAGTTATTGAGATTGCCGTTGAAGCCATCGGAGAAGACGACCTGCGGCGAAGGCGGATTCGGTGGCGTGGTCACGGTAACCGGGCTGCTCCAGGCGGAGTAGTTGGGCACGGCGTCCTTGGCCCGGACCTCGTAGGTATAGGTGGTGTTGGCGCTGGCCGTGCTGTCCGTGTAGCTGGTGCTCGAGCTGGAGCCGATGACCGAACCGTTCCGGCGGATGTCATAGCCGGTGACGCCCACGTTATCCGTGGAGGCGGTCCAGCTCAGTTGAACCGTGGTCTGCGACGCCGCATTGGCGGTCAGGCCGGTCGGGGCCGTCGGCGCCTGGGTGTCGGTCGGCGTAAGGGCGAAGTCCTTGGTCGCGGTCCCCCCGGCACTGATGGTCACGCTGCTGCTGGCCGGGCTGAAACTCGTCGCGCTGACCGAAACGGTGTAAGTTCCAGCGTTGACGTTGCTAAAGGTGTAATTGCCCGAGCTGTTGGTGGTGGTGGAACCCACGCCGGACAGGGTAACGGTGGCCCCGGCAATGGCCGCGGAAGTAGAGGCATTGGTCACCTTGCCGCTGAGATTGCCTTTGCTGGCGGTCACGGTGATGGTCCAGGTGATTTCCGGACCGAACCAGGTCACGCCTTCGCGGACCAGCTTGAACTTCTCAGTGTACGTGCCCGGGGTGGACGGCGCGGTCAGGATAAAGGTAAATCGACCAACGTTGCCCTTGGTGACTTCCCACTGGTCCACGTCCGTGGGTCGGTTGCAACCGGGTTTGCTGCCATCGGCACACGCCCAGTTATTAGGCGTGCAGAAGGGGCTGGAACGGTCCTGCGGACTGGAGGTGCCCAAGCGGACCTCACAATGATGCCAGGCACTGGTACCGTCGTTGCGGAACTCCGCCCAAGCGACGGCCGTAGAGCCGGCCTCCATGGTGGCGGGATAGGAATGGTTCGTGTACGTGGCGGCCCAGGCGGGCTCCGACGGGGTGCCATTGATCTGGTTGATGAAGTAGGTCCAGTTCCACCCCGAGCCGGGATCCCAATGGGTACCACCGCAGTGGCAATTATTGACGTCGTTGTGCCCGAGAATACCGGGGGCGCAACTCCGGTGGGCTTTGGGAATGCCGCGACGATTGCACATATCACGGCACAGGAGCGCGGAAGCGTTATAGAGAGCGGTCGGATGGCTGGACGAGGAGGCATACCCCTCGTGCTCGATACCAATGGAACGGTTGTTCAGGCAGCCCGCGTGCCAGGCCCCGTAGGACTCGCGCACGCACTGCCACACCCCGCCGGCCTCGCTGACCACGTACTGGGACGAGACCTTGGCATTGCAGTTCTTGAACCACGAGCGGCAGCCGGCCGCGGTGCCCTCGATGGTGTGAATGACAATGGTGTCCTTGGTATAGGAGGTAGCGGTGTAGTTACAGGAGGCGGCGGGATCCCAGACGGCCGGGCCATAGTCTGGACCGGGTTGGGGGCCATCGGCGGGGGTGACGTCGGTGGGGGCGACGAACAGCTTCGCCATGGTGTTCAGTTCGACGCTGATCCCCTGGGGCTTAAAACTGAACGTTTCTCCCCAGGTGTTGGTGACATCCAACCCCTCACGCAGGCGGTTGAAGACGCCATCGGCAAACAAACGGCTGTCTTCCTCGTCGAGTCCGGCATACATGACCACCGGCTGGTACCAGGCATCCAACCCGCCCGAGCGATCCACGTTGGCCTGGGCGGCATAGGCATCCAGCACCGCCGCGGCGCCGATAATATTCAGCCGCGGGTCCGACTTAACGAGGTCAACGGATACCCCCAGGAGGCCGGCGGCCAGTTCCAGGGAGTTTCCCCCGAGATTATTCTGACGCAGGGCCATGACCCCGTAGCCGTACTCGATGGTGGGCTGACTGCCGCGGTTTTCGAAGGCGCTGCCAAACCAGCCCAAGGTCAGCAGCAGTTCACGCGGCACGTTGTACTGGGCAGCGGCCTGCTCGAAGATCGGACCGAGCGGCTCGGAGAATGGGCCGTAGCCCCCTCGCTTAAACACCTGCGGATCAAGCGAGGCCCGGAAGCCCTGAAGGGAACCTCCCGGGTTCTGCGCAAAGGCCGGGGCGACCACGCCGCATAGCGTCACCGCCAAGACCGATAATATCAACAACTGCAGTAACACAGGCGACCCGGACGATGGGATCATGGCACGCCACAAACGCATGGTTTCTCCTCCACGCATGAAGAAATGGATACCAAGGGCGGTACGGATCACTTCGAAGGGAAACAATCCGGTCTTGCCGCCTCGTGCCGGGGGTCCAGCCGAGGGCGCTTCCGAAGGTGCGCTCTTATCAGCCGGTGAGACCATCCCGGCGAATGGCCCGCGACTCAAGGGCCACATGGTGGCTTCTCGCCCTAACCAGTCAACAGAACTTTATCATATCAAACGAGGGGTGAGAGTCAACATTATTTTAAATAGACTTTTTCCTTCCGAATCGGGCATGTCGACGTTACCCTGACGGGCCTGTTTATTTCGCGCCTGGGCGCGGAAAGGAGAAGACCGTGAGGAGTCCTCGTACATTGCGTTGGTCGGCCGTTTCAGCCCTCATTTTAACCGCCTGCCTGACGGCAATCTGCGCCGCTCAGACTGCGGCCCCCGCCCAACTGGCCACGGGACTTAACGCCATTCTGGACCGCCTCTCCTCCACCGGCGCGGTGATTCATGCCCGCGTCGTGGAGCTGCCCTCCGGGCGCGAACTCTACGCCCGCCGGGCCGACGAAGCCTGCATTCCCGCGAGCAATTTCAAGCTGCTGGTCACCGCCGCGGGGCTGGATATGTTCGGGCCCCACCACACCTTCAAGACGTACCTGGCCCAGGACGGCGAAGATCTGTGGTTGATCGGCACGGGCGATCCCGGCACCGGCGACTACCGCCTGGCCAAGGCCGCCGGGGAGACCCCGGTGACCATGCTGGAGCGATGGGCCCTCGAACTGGAGCGTCGCGGCATCCGCCGCATCGCCGGCGACCTGGTCTACTATGACGGCGCATTTGATCGCCAGCTTGTTCACCCGGCCTGGTACAAGCACTTCCTCGTCGATTGGTACGCCGCGCCTGTGGCCGGCCTTAACTTTAACGATAACACCATCGACATCACCGTCTTCCCCGGCGAGCCGGGAAAGCCGGCCCGCTACGAAGTGATGCCCCCGGTGGACAACATCAAGGTGATCAACAACTGCATCACCGGCGACAAGAAGGCTCCATCGATCCAAAAATCACCCGGCGAACACGTCTATACCCTGAGCGGCGGATGCACCGAACGCAAGGAGCTGATCAGCAAACCGATCGATGATCCGGGCGCGTTCTTCGCGGAAGCGTTGCGCGTGCAGCTCGCCAAGCGCGGCATACAAATCGCCGGGCAGGTCCGCCGATCGGAAACCCCGCTGGACGGCGTCATGCCTCCGCCGGCCGCCAAGATCATCGCCACCCACGAGACGAAGATCACCGACGTCCTGGCGCGGATCAACAAAAACAGCCAGAACATGTTCGCCGAATGCATGTCCAAGCTGACCGGGCAGGCTTTCGAGGCCCAACAAGGCCGCCGGGTTCCCGGCTCATGGGAGAGCGGCGCGGCAGCCCTGCACGCCTTCCTGAAGAAATGCGGCATCGACGATGCACAACTGTCCGCCATCGACGGCTCCGGCTTGAGCGACCGCAACCGCGTCACCACGCGGATGCTCACCGAGCTGCTGACCGTCATGTTCTCCCGGCCGGACAGCCAGGTCTATCGCGACAGCCTGACCATCGCCGGTGTGGATGGCTCGCTGCTCAGTCGCATGCCGGGCCTCAAAGGCAAGGTGTACGGCAAGACCGGCTACATCGGCGGCGTCTGCTCCACCAGCGGATATCTCCAGACCCGCAAAGGCCAATGGCTGGCCTTTTCGTTCATCTACAATAAAGTTCCGAGAAAAGCCGGCAGTTCATCCGATATCGCGGAATTCCAGAAGCTCCACGACGAAACCTGCACGGTGCTGTATGAGTGGCCGGAGGTGAAACTGCCTGTGGAGACAAAGCCTGCCGAGTGATGAAATTGTCAGTAGTCAGTGGTCAGTTGTCAGTAGTTGGGTTCTTTGTCCTTTGGTCAGTTGCAGGATACCTGCCCTGGCTCACCAGGCGCGGACGCCAACACATCTGACAAAAGGACGACTGACCCAGCAACTGACCACTGACTACTGACTACTGACTCTTCCTGTACCCCGGTCCGCGCACCACGCGGCCGGGCTTGGCCCCGGTGTGCTCTCCGTCGCAGAGTACCTGTACGCCGTTTACCAGCACGTGCTGAACGCCCGTCGCGTATTGATGCGGCTTGTCGAACGTCGCGTTGTCGCGGATGGTGGCCGGATCGAATACTACCACGTCCGCGAAACAGCCCGCCTGGAGTCGTCCGCGATGCTGAATCCGTAGATTGCCGGCCGGCAATGAGGTGAGTCGCCGCACCGCCTCTTCCAGCGGGATCAGCCCCTCGTCACGCACATACTTGCCCAACAGCCGGGCAAAGGCTCCGTATGTCCGCGGGTGGCGGTTGCGCTTCAGGAACACGCCCTCCGCGGAGATGGACCCGCCATCCGAACAGAAACTCATCCACGGCTGCCGGATCTGCCGGCGAATGTTGTCCTCGGACATGGAGAAGAACACCGCCTGCACCCGGCTGTCATCTTCGATCACAAGATCCATGGCCGTCTCTTCCGGCGGTTGCCCGCGCAGCGCCGCCACCTCGGCCAGCGACTTGCCGGCAAGATGCCGAAGCTGCTCGTTCTTGAACCCAATCAGCAGGATGCCGGCCGGCGAGCCCGCCGAAAGATAGCCGTTGTCCCACGCGATGCTCTTCTCGTTCATCTCGCGCTTGACCCGGGCGCGAATGGCCGGGTCCTTGAGTCGCTCCACCCAGGCGCGATGGCCGCCCTCCTGGACCCACGGCGGCATGACCGAATCCAGCCCCGTGGAGCTGGCGTGATACGTATACATGTCCGCGGTGACGGCCAGCCCGGCCCGCCGTACCTCGTTGATGCGGGCGATCAATTCATCGAGCTTGTGCCAGTTGTCCTGTCCGGAGGCCTTCAGGTGATACACCTCGGCCCGCACGTTGGCCTGCCGGGCGATGCTGACCAGCTCCTCGAAAGCCTCAATGAGGCTGTCGGCCTCGTTGCGGATGTGCGAGATGTACATGCCGCCGTACTCACCCGCGGCCCGGGCCAGGGCCACCAGTTCGGCGGTGTCGGCAAAGGCCGCCGGCGTGTAGATCAGCGACGAGGCCACCCCCACCGCCCCCTCCTCCATCGCCTGGCGGACCAGCGCGCACATGCGCTCCAGCTCGGCGGGCGTGGGCCGGCGATCGGCATAACCCAGTTCGTGCACGCGCACGGTGGTCGCGCCCACGAAGGAGGCCACGTTGCAGGACACGCCCCGGGCCACGAGGTGATCGAGATATTCTCCCAGGGTGGTCCAGGCGATGTCGTACCGGATGTCGCCCTGCTGCTCGAGGTCGGCCTGTTTCATGGCCTCGTTCCAGGGCCCCATGGAGCTGCCCTCGCCCATCACCTCCAGCGTGACCCCCTGGCGGATGTCGCTCTGCGAGCGGCCATCAACCAGCAGGTCGTCGCAGGCCCAACTGAGCATGTTGATGAAACCGGGCGCCACCGCCAGGCCGGTCGCGTCGATCTCCCTGGCTCCCCGGCCCGCCCCGCCGGGCCCCACATACGCGATTTTCTCCCCCACGATCCCGACGTCGCCCACGTATGGCCGGAGCCCTGTCCCGTCGTAAATCGTTCCGTTGCGAATCAGCACATCGTATTCGGCTGCCATGATCCCAGACACCTCCGCCCGGAGAGCAATTCCGGTGTTGCCTCCTATCCTACATCGATCCTCCGGTCCATGAAACCGGGGCTTATTTCGCCGGCACATGACGGGGTGGACGCGCTCCGACCCCTTGCAAACAGGCGCAATTCCACTTACTGTGCGCCGCGGGACGAGTGTGGTACCGGCGTCTTGCCGGTGGGATTTCCGGTTTTCGGTATGCGCTCTCAAACACGCCTTGAGTTCGCGCGGGCGCTCCACCTCTCCAGGGGCGGGGCTGCGATCCCCCTGGCCAATGAAAGAGGAAGGAACCCCAATGAATCACCATCAGTATCTCGGTGTATCACTGTTGATCGCCCTGTGCGGTGGCGGAACCGTTCTGGCACAGAAGCCGCTCATGAGCGCCAACCCCGGCGTCGTCTGGCCGGCAGTGGACGCACTCGGCCGGAAGCTTCCTACGCCCGGGGAAGTCGGCCCTCCGCGCCCGAACCGCTTCGTGGGCATCTTCTATTTCCTCTGGCTCAACGAGCGCCACAACCGCAGCCCCCACTGGGAGGGCCCCTACGACATCGCGCGTATCCTCGCCGCCGACCCCGACGCGCTCCAGAAACCAGAATCGCCGCTGTGGGGCAAGATCGGCCAGTCCCACTACTGGGGCGAGCCGCTCTACGGCTACTATCTCACCCCCGACCCCTGGGTGCTTCGCCGGCACGCCAATCTCCTGGCCGACGCGGGCATTGACACCCTCATCTTCGACACCACCAACGCCCTCACCTATCACGAGCAGTACATGGCCCTCTGCAAAGTCTTCCGCCAGATCCGCCAGGAGGGCGGCTGGACCCCGCAGTTCGCCTTTATGGTCAACACCCAGGCCGGAAAGACAGCCCGGAAGATCTATGACGAACTGTACAAGCCGGGCCTCTATCCGGAACTATGGTTCCACTGGCAGGGCAAGCCGCTCATGATCTGCGACCCCAAGGAGGCGGATGAGGAACTGAAGGCCTTCTTCACCCTCCGCCGCGCTCACTGGCCGTTCGAGATCGCCAATACGCAGAACGCCTGGCACTGGGAAGCCGTCTACCCCCAGGTTTACGGCTACACGGACGACCCCGACAAGCCCGAGCAGGTCAACGTGTCCGTGGCCCAGAACCTCCGCGTTTCCGATGGTTATCCCACGGCCATGAGTTATGGCGACGCCCGCGGCCGGAGTTTCCACAAAGGCAAGAAAGATCCCGCCCCTGACGCGATCCAGCACGGCCACAACTTCGCCGAACAGTGGCAACGGGCCCATGAACTAAACCCGCCCTTCGTGATGGTCACCGGCTGGAACGAATGGATTGCCGGGCGCTGGGGGGATCCCAAGGGACGCTTCTATTTCGTAGACCAGTACGACCAGGAGCACAGCCGTGACATCGAGCCCATGAAGGGCGGCCACAACGACAACTACTACTGGCAGATGGTGGCCCACATCCGCCGGTACAAAGGCGCCCCGCCGATGCCGAAGGCCTCGGCCCCGACCACCATCAAGCTCGACGGCCGGTTTGAGCAGTGGAAAGATGTCGACCCCACATTCTCCGACCACATTAACGAGACCCTGCCCCGGGACTTTGACGGCGCCGGCGGCCTGCGCTACGAGAATAAGACCGGCCGGAATGACATCGTGGCCTGCAAGGTCGCCCGCGACGCGAAAAACGTCTACTTTTACGTCCGAACACGCGAGCCCCTCACGCCGCGCAGCGACCCGAACTGGATGTGGCTGTTCATCGATGCCGACCAGAACCCGGCCACCGGCTGGGCGGGCTACGATTTCATCGTCAACCGGACAGGCAAACGGGCGGCTGGCTCACCTGAAGGCGAAAAGGGCGCCGTCCTGGTCGAAAAGAACGCCGGCGGATGGAACTGGCAGGAGGCCGGGACGGCAAGCTGCCGGGTGGAAGGAAACCAGCTTCACCTGGCCATTCCGCGATCCGTGCTCGGCCTGCCGGAGAATACCACGAAGCTGGCTCTGGATTTCAAATGGGCCGACAACCTGCAAAAGCCCGGCGACGTCATGGACTTCTACCTGAGCGGCGACGTGGCCCCGGAGGCCCGATTCAACTACCGCTATCTTGCTGATTGAGCAGGAATGATTAACCGCAGATGAACGCAGATAAACGCGGATGATTTGAATCTGCGTCCACCTGCGTGCATCTGCGGTTTCATCATCATCCCGGCCGGCTGCTCGCTGACTTCGCGAGTTTCTCCCGCAGCGGCTTGACGAGGTCCTCGCGCGTATCTCCCAGTTCCCGGATCCAGATGTTCCGGAACCGCACCGGGTGCCTGTGGTAAGCCAGCAAGAGCGGCTGCTTGGCCGGATGCGGCAGGTACATCGGGGGCTTGCGGTACGCGGTCTGGCCCAGCAGCTCGAAATGGTCCTGGATCAGCACGCCGTTGTGTAACACGGTGATGAACGCCGGACGGAGCAGCTTGCCGGTCTGGTCAAAGCGCGGGGCGCGAAAGATGATGTCGTACGTCTGCCACTCGCCCGGCTTGCGACAGGCGTTCACCAGCGGCGGGCGTTGCTTGTAGATGGCCCCGGCCTGGCCGTCGTAATAGGTTTCGTTGTCATACGAATCAAGGATCTGCACCTCGTAGCAGCCCATCAGCTTGACGCCGCTGTTGCCCCGGTTCTGGCCGTCACCCTTGATCTCGGTCGGAGCGGCCCATTCGATGTGGAGCTGACAATCGCCGAAGGCCCGCCGGGTGGTGATGGTGCCCCCGGCAATCCCGTAGCCGTCCTGGAGCTTCCATTTGTCTACCTCACCGGCCCACTCCGACAGGTCCTTGCCGTCAAAGAGCACGATAGCGTCCGACGGCGGCCCGCCCACCGGTCCCGGATCAACCACCTCCGGCCGTGGCCACTGGATCCCGCTCAACCAGGGCGGGTCCAACTGGGGAGCAGCGAACACGATAGTCGCAAAGGCAACCATCCCGACAAGAATCGCGTCTCGCCGACAGGATCGGCAACCTGGTTTCGAGTTGACCATGGGCAGTTCCTCCGGCCGGCAAAGTAGTCGCAAAAGCAGATTCGCTCAAGCCGGCCGCAGGCTTCGCCCGGGGGTTTTCAGTTCTCAGTTCTCAGTTTTCAGTTTTGAGTCCTCAGTTGCCAGTACCCACTTCTCACTTCTCACTTCTCAGTTCTCATTTCAGAGCAGTGTAATGCCCTTGGCCTTCAGCTCCGTGCGCATCTCCTCGGGCCACACGCTGCACTGCACCTCGCCGACGTGCGCCTTGCGCAGGAAGAACATGCACAGCCGCGACTGCCCGATACCGCCGCCGATGGTCTGCGGCAGCTCGCCGGCCAGCAGCCGTTGATGGAACAGCAGCTTGAGCCGTGCCTCCTGGCCGGTCAGAGCAAGCTGACGTTTCAACGCCTCGGCGTCCACGCGAATGCCCATGCTGGACAGTTCGAAGCCGCGTTCCAGCACCGGGTTCCACACGAAGATGTCGCCGTTGAGCCCCTTGCCCCCGGGCGTCGGGGTGGTCCAGTCATCGTAGTCCGGGGCCCGTCCGTCGTGGGGCCGGCCATCGGCCAGGGGCGCGCCGATGCCGATGATGAACACCGCGCCCTTTTCCCGGCAGATGCGGTCCTCCCGCTCACGCGGCGAGAGGTCCGGATAACGCTGTTGAAGTTCTTCGGAATGAATGAAGTGAATCCGTTCCGGCAGGCATGGCCGGAGCCGCGCATCGAAGCCGGCCATGTGCGCTTCCGTGGCCCGGATGACCGCGTAGATCCGCTCCACGATCTCGCGGAGGAAGGCCACGTTCCGCTCTTCCGGCCGCATGATCCGCTCCCAGTCCCACTGGTCCACGTAGATCGAATGCGTCGCGTCCAACACTTCATCCGGACGGATGGCGTTCATGTCCGTATACAGGCCTTCGCCGGGCTCGAAGCCGTAGTCGGCCAGGGCCATCCGCTTCCACTTGGCCAGCGACTGGACCAGCTCGGCCCGCCGTCCGCCCATGCCCTTGATGGCAAAAGAGGCCGGCTGCTCGATCCCGTTGAGGTTGTCGTTGATCCCCGTATCCGCCAGCACAAAGAGAGGTGCGCTGACCCGGACCAGGTTCAGGGCCTCGGCCAGGTGGGTCTGAAAGTATTCCTTGACAATGCGGATGGCGCGTTCGGTCTGCCGCAGGTTCAGAATGGGCTGATACGACATGGGATCTCCTGAAATACCGGGCCCCGACAGGGTTCCTGATTCCGCAGCATGGTAACAAGAGGACGGCTTAGGGAGAAGGGTGCTCCGGACGGGCCGGCGGCTGATGTCGCCCCACGACTTCGCCCAAAGCATTTAAAGATCCAACCAAATCAAAAAGAATATCCAAAAGGCCAGAAGATTACTTGACAAATATACAAAGAGCTTTAGATTTTCGAGCTGCTCGCACTCTCAGGCAGCAAGGCGGCAGTCTGCGAGGATCGAGCAACAGTTGGCTTTACGAGTCAACTGTTGTGGTCTCTCTTTGACGCGGATCATGGGTCTAGTTCGGTTTGGCACTGCTGCTTGTCTCTTGACCTGTTACTTTCCCTCTGCGGCCTTTAGGGCAGGTACCTCATTCATGCTGACAGTGGTTCCCCGCATTATCGGTCCCAAGGTCCGACCCGAGGGTTGCATTGGTCTGAACGCGGAATCCCTTCCGCCGAGCCCCCGTACAGACAATCCGGGTATGCGTTGCGTGTTGTCGGTCCGCATCGGCGGGAGCGAAGCGCCCCGGCGGGCGGTAAATGTGCTGCAGTTGACGTGAGGAGACTTCGCATGAATTGGAACAAATGGTATCGGTGGCTTGTTCCCATCGGTGGGATGCTGGCGATAGCCGCCATGGTCGGCTGCACCGGCGAGACCAAGCGCGTGGACCCCGATTCCCTTTCTGACCAGGAGGTGGGCACGGGCCTGAGCAGCCAGGATTTCCGGTCTGTGTGTGAGAGAATGGCCCGCTCGCTGGTACAGATCCGGCCGATCCAGAACGCGTCAACGCCACCGAAGGTGGCCTTGCACGATGTCCAGAACGAGACCGACGATTACATCAAGGAGAACGAGTTCACCCATAAGATCCGCACGATTCTCATCAAGCATGCCGAAGGCAAAATCGTCTTCCTGGATCGCGAGGAGAGCGTGGACGAGGCCAGCAAGAGGGAGACCCGCGACAAGGAGCAGGGCCGGGCTACCAGCGCGGGCCCGAAGGACCGCCTGGGTGCCGATTACTGGCTGACCGGCCGCATCGGATCCATCGACCGGGTTGCAGGTAAAGGCAGCACCACGTACTACCGGCTCAGCTTCCGTCTCACCGACGCGGCCACTCAGGCCATCGTCTGGGAGGATGAGTACGAGATCAAGAAGGCTTCGACGCTCAGCCCCGTTTACCGCTAAACACAGAGAGGCAGGTTGCAGATGAGACACGTGCAAGCATTCCAGTTTCCGCGGAGCTGGCGAGGCGGTCTGCTCGTGACGAGCATCATTGCCGCCCTGGTCGGCGGGTGCGGACCGTCTAAGGAGCAGATCCGCTTGGCCCGGGCCATGAGCGGTGGACGATGCGAGGTGTGCCCGGACTGCCGGGACGCCCTCGTCATTCTTGAGAAGTACCGAAACGACGACAGGCACAAGGACGAGTACGTCCAGTACGGCATGTGCCAGACGACCGCGGCCGTGCTGGGCGGTAATATCCTGGACGCCGACAGGGTGGCCAAGGAGACGACGGAGGCCGTCGCCAAGTACCACGACGCCACTACCGAGACGCTGGCAGCGCTGGGCAACGAAGGTGTCAAGTTCTTCAAAGGCGAGCCCCACGAGCGGGCCTTACTTGACTATTACGCCGGCCTCGCGTGCTACCTGCGCGGCGAGTACAACAATGCGCGGATCTTCTTCGCCCAGTCGCTGCACGCCACCGCCACGCGCGACGACGACATGAAGCAGTTCAGGGACGATTTTCAACTGGGCCACTTCTGGCTGGGCCGGGCCTATCTCAAGCTTGGCAGCCAGGATAATGCCCGCGTTGCGTTCAAAAAAGCCGGCGTCGTTGTGCCGCACCAAGGCCAGGAACGCGAACTCGAACAAATGAAGGCCCAGCGGGCCAAGGCCTACAAGGCTGAACTCCAGGCCGAGGCCGCTTCCTACAAGCAGTACGGCACGGGCGAGGAGGCCGTCCCGGGCGCCCTGGACCTGTCCAAGCCGCTCACCCGAAACCAGGCCCCCGAACAGTTGCCAGGCGCCAGTCAGACAGACCCTATCCAGCGACGCGCCGCCAACTTTGAGGATTTCCTGAGCCCGGAGTTTCAGCAGGAAGCTAACTTGATTATCGTCGTGGAGATGGGCGTGGGCCCTGTCAAAGTTCCTTCCCAGGTGTCAAGCTCATTCGATGACATCAAGGCGGTCTCCTACCGCGAAAAGGGCGTAGACGTCTACGTGGACGGGCATCTGGGCGGGCCTGGCTTCCGTCTGCTGGACACCTATCACCAGGCCGTCACCCGGGGCGTTCAGACGAGGCGCGGCCGGCAACTCACCAAGACCATCGCCAAGGAGGTGCTTAAGCGGACGCCGTTCGTCGGCACGTTTGCGGGCCTCTGGAACATTAACGCCGATTTCCGGTTCTGGCCGAGCCTGCCTGGAGAGTATCACGTCTACGCCGCCCGGGTGAGCCCCGGCGTACACGACCTGCACTTCAAGTTCTACGACGTCAACGACAACTACCTGCCCCGGTACGACGTGACCCGCCACTTCATTTCGGTCCCGGAAAAGGGCGAGCGCGTCATGGTGATTCATGCTCTCGAAAACAAGGACAACGCTTATGTGCTTACGCAAAACATCTCGAAGAAGTAGCCTCCTCATCGCGGCAGGGCTATGGATGGGACCGTTCCTGCTGACCGGTTGTGCCAAGCCGCCGCCGCCCTACGTCCTGCTTCATCAGGAGCCGCCGAAGCTGGCGCACTGCTTCGATGGCATTCCTCACATCAAACAAAGCAAACCGTGGGTGCTGGGCGGCCAGTGTTGCTGCACCCCCACCGATGAGTTGATGGCCAAGTACCATGCGGACGGAGTCTGCACGGACCTCGATACCGCCGGCCTTATCGATTTGTATCGCCAGAAAGGTATCACGTTGGCGATAGACCACAAGGATTGCAACGGCTTGTGCGAGAACGGCCCCCACGTGGTGAAAGGGGGCCGGTGCATGGCGCCGCCCACCCCCGGCACCCGGGAATACGAGGAGATCGTTACGGGTGCGATCCTGGCCGGGGTTCCTTCAGACGCGAAACAGTAGACCAGCCTCCACGTTGGAGAGGAGTACACGATGAGATCGGGTTTGAGTTTTCTCGCCGTCCTGCCGCTCCTTCTGAGCGGCTGCGCGTCGACGCACCAAGCCAAAGACAAGGGCATCGATGACCCTTATCACCAGAAGGGTCGTATCCAGTGGAACAGCTCGAATATCAGGGCGGTTCTGCAGGTGGACAAAGTTGTGTCCGAACGTACCGAGACCGGGCTCTTGCGTGTGCGGATGATCATTCGCAACAAGACCCGCGACGACATCTGGGTGGACATACGCACGCTCTTCACCGACGAGCAGGGCTTTGAGAAAGAAAAGACCAACTGGGAACCGATCTGTTGCACGGCCAGGACCCAGACCACCTACGAGGCGGTCAGTCTGGGAGCCCAGGTGTGCGACTACCAAGTGATCATCCGAGACCCGAAGACGCATGACGCCATGCCATGAGTAACCGTTAAGGAGAAAGCATATGAGCAGGCTCTGTTGGGCTGTGCCGATCATCATCGGGGTGGCGTTCCTGGGCTGGGCCGGTTGCTCACAGGACACCTGCGAGTCCGAAATCGCACCTCCGCCTCCCCCGCCCCCGCGAGACACGGCGGCACTGACTTACGACTACACCCATTCTATTCAACCTAAGCGTCGGCCCGGCCTGCGCCGTAAGCTGGTGCTCGCCCTCGTCCGCTTCGCGGAGGACAAACCGCTTGACGATGCGGAGGTCCCCTTCGGGCCCGAGACATCGGATACGCCCGCCGCAGGGTCCACAAACATCTCGGTCAACATCCAAACCAGCGGCGTCCAGGCGGGCAAGCCAACCCGCCAGCCCTTGGGCATAAACGCCCGTGCCCGCGAGATCCTCAAACACGAGTTGATGAAAACCGGCGACTTTGTAGTCGTCGAACGCGAGCGGATCCTGGACATTCTCCGGGAACAGAAGTTCAGCCAGAGCCGACACGTCAACCCTGCAACGCGGACAGAGTCGGGTGAACTCATGGGCGTTCAGTACCTGCTGGAGGGCTCCATCGGCCTGAACGAGGACATGACGTTCAAAAACACTACAGATGCGCCCCGGAGCTACAAAGATGGGGACTCCCCGCTGTACGACCGGATTTTCAGCCCGTCCCCTTCCGACCGACAGCGCAGGCTCCGCGCCCTCGCGGCCCGGCAGCGCGACATGATGAAAAGGCACCAGAAGCAGGTTGAGAATGCCGTCGGCGCCTATCTGAGCCTCTATGACGTGCGTACCGGTCAACTTGTCGCCGAGGCCTTCGGGATCGGCGGCAACGGCCTTGCAGCCATCCAGGACGCCGTTGAGGATCTGGTGGACAAGTGCCGGAACATCCCCAACCCCGTGTGCGTGGCGGCCATCCACGGCGAACGGATCTTTCTGGACATCGGGTCAGAGGATCGCGTCCAGCCCGGCCAGAAGTTCCGCTATGTCATCCCGGGCAAGGAAATCCGCAACAGTACCGGCCAGATCATCGGCACAGCCGACGAGGAGGGCGGTGAATTCGAGGTGGTGCAGGTGGAACCACTGATGTGCATCGCCAAGGTTACCCGCCAGGTAGCGGCACCGGTTGTGGGCGCGCGCGTCGAGCCGATCGAGTGATGGTCGGGAGAGCAGCCGATCCGAAGCGATTGGCTGTCCGGCCATACGCGCCAGCCTCAAACCGATACACGGACACAGGCAGAGCGATCCAGCAATGGACCGCTCTGTTTTGCTCTTGATGACTGACTCTACTATTCTTCTGCGGGTTGTGCCCCCAGCCGCCGGCCCAGGGAATGTTCCACTACGTTGCGCGGCAGAACCACCGCCAGCCCCTTAAGCTGGATGTAATCCTCGCGATAAAACATGTACCCCCCGAGATGGCCGTTCCGCGGCAGGTTGCCGGAATCCTTGACCAAGTACCAGTACACCCCGTCGCGCTCCTGGTAGCCCACGATGTGCACGACGTGGTCGTCCGTGGTGCTCTCATTGGAGAAACGCATCTGGCGGGCGCTGTCGTCGATGAATTCCCGCGGGATGTCGAAGCGAGGCACAAACGCCACGTCCTCCCGGAAATAAAAACCCGGCTCGTGGCAATCCATGACCAAACACACGCTCACGCCCCCGCGAACGGCGTCGCGAATCAGATGCACGAACTCATCCAGCGGCACGTTGTAATAAGCCCGGCTGCCCCACCAGTTGTCGGGGACGGGGTATTGCGCCCATTGATTCCACGGCTCCTGCATGAGCGACATCACGCTGACGTACTCGCCGACATCCAGCCCCAGCGTCACCCGGCAGTACACCCGCGGAAGCACGCGCTTCCCGTCCACCTCCACCATCGTCGGCGGCGCGCCCAGATGACGATCCAGGATGGCGCGAATGTCGGTCACCGCCCGTGATTCATCCCAATCGCCGCGCTCCTTGATGGCCTTGAGATACGCGTTCATCTCCGCGTACAACTTACGGTCATCGTAGATCCGCTGCCCCGGCGGAAACCCGGGATAAGCCTCGGCCGGCACCACCCCGTACCGCGCCCAGATGCGTATCGCGGCGTTGGGCTCCGAGCCACGCGGAAACTTCGATTCGCCGCGCGTGCGTACGAACCCCCGGGCCTTCTCCACAAACTCCCAGTAGACCGTCCACATCTCCGACAGCCGTACTTGCCGCCCGGAAAGCCGCTGTATCTCCGACTCGAAAAAGGAGGTGGCCGCAAAGGCCCAGCATTGCCCGGTCAGCCCCTGGCAGACGAGCGGATGATGGAAAATCCGCCGGAACTCATCCGGGGACTCAGGCCGATCCATCCCCGTCAGGTCCGGCCGGAGCACCCGGCGGGCCGGAGGCGCTTTCTGACCGCCCTCTCCGACTTCCGCCTCCAGCCGGGCCCTGTATGCGTTGGTTTCCTCAACCATTATCCCCTTGTCGCGTACCGGCTCCGCCCCCTGCAAGACGGACGCAGGCCACCAGCCAGACAGCACAACCGTTATCAGAACAGCAGCATACCGCATAAACACCCTCGCCTTCTGAAGATCCGAAAAGGAGCACGTCTCGCAAGAAGGCATGGTACCGGCATCGAGCCGCTACGAGAAGGCCCCTGCCGAAAGCCCTATATTGCGCTTTTTTGTTGGCGATTCAGGACCAGTATGTTAACATGAAGGAGGCAGAGTTATCAGCATCAGTTCTATTGGAGCGGAAGGAAGACATGCCATTTGCCGCGCGATGCTTCCTCACGGTCGCGGTCCTTGCCGTTGTTGGGCTCTCCTTGCCAGCGTGGGCCGATGCCCCCCGACTCCAGGCGTCTCAGGAGGCAGCATCGGCCGAGGAAACTTCCGAAATGCTGGTGTTCCTGGAACCCGGCACTGACGCGGAACAGTTCGCCAAAGAGCACGGTCTGATCGTCAAACGGTTTCTCAAGAGCGATCCGAATGCCTGTGTTATGGCCGTGCCCTCCGCACCCTCCGTGCTCGCCGCACCTTCCGCGCCCTCAGCACCTTCCGCGCGCTCCGCGCTCACCGCGCAGGAAGTCAGGAGGAGAGCCGAAGTCGACCGGCGCGTCCGTTCCCTTCATCCCAACGGGCGAAGCCCCCACGTGCGTATGGCCTTCGTGCCCAATGATCCTTATTTCCACAGGAACACGCCCTCCGGTGGCTGGCCCGGCCAGTGGCACCTGATCAACGAGATCACCCCCGGCCTCGACGTCCGCGTCCAGGGCGCCTGGAACCGCGATATTACCGGCAACGGCGTGGTGATCGGCATCGTAGACGACTGCCTGCAGACCACCCACCCCGACCTGGCGCCCAACTACAGCGCGGCGGACAGTTGGGATTTTGGCCAGAACGACAGCAATCCGAACCCCGTCTATGCCAGTGACGCCCACGGCGTGTCCACGGCAGGCGTGGCGGCGGCCCGTGGCGGCAACGGCCTCGGCGTGACCGGCGCCGCCCCCCTGGCCAAGCTGGCCGGCCTGCGTTGCGACTTCAACACCGGCACCACCGACATGTTTGTGGACGCCACCCTGTACCACAGCAGCGGCAGCAACACGCAAATCAAGGTCAAGAACCACAGCTACGGCGCGATTACGACCTTCGTGTTGACTGCGGCCGAAGAGACCGCTTTACGCACCTCCACGGCGGCCGGCACGATCCACTGCTTCGCGGCCGGCAACTCGGGGGATGACGCCAACAAGTGGGACCTGCAAAACAGCCCTGACGCCATCTGCGTAGCCGCCCTGGGCAGCGACGGCACCTACGCCAGCTACAGCAACTATGGCGCCTGCGTGTTCGTGACCTGCCCGTCCAGCAGCTCCAACGGATGGTCCATCACCACCACCGACCGCGCCGGCGAAGGCTACGGCTACAATGGCGGAGGGGACTCGTTCCCGGACGCCGACTACACGAGCGTCTTCGGCGGGACATCCTCGGCCTCGCCTCTGGCGGCCGGCGTTCTGGCCCTGGTCAAGCAGGTCCAACCCAACCTGAACGTGCGCTTCGCCAAACACCTGCTGGCCATGACCAGCGATATCGTGGACCCCAACGACAGCAGCGTGCGCAGTGCCGGCGGATGGAAGACCAACGCGGCCGGCTACCACTTCAATCCAAACTATGGTTTCGGCCTGATCGACGCGGATGAACTGACCCAGATGGCCGTTCAATTCACCGGCGTCACTCCCGAGACCATTCACGACACCGGCACCATCACCGTCAGTACGCCTATACCCGACAACAACCCGGTTGGCATCAGCCGCACCTACACCGTCAACGCCAGCGCCCCCACGGAAGTGGTCGAAGTCCACCTGAGCTATCAGGCGACGGACTGTACCGAGTTGGAGGCCTGGTTGACCTCGCCCAGCGGGACGCGCAGTCGCCTGCTGGCCCGGGTGTGGCCAGGCTACTGCAAGAACACCTCGTGGTGGTTCACCAGCAACGAGTTCTGGGGCGAGAACCCGAGCGGTACCTGGACGCTCACCCTGATCGACTGGGCCGGAATAGGAACCGCCACCTGGAACAGTTTCCGCGTGAAAACGCACATGGGCGCTCTGGAGACGGCGGGCCCGCCAGCCATCATCACCCAGCCGGTCGCCCAGGAGGTCCCCACCGGCGGCACGGCCACCTTCACCGTGACGGCCACCGGTCAGCAACCGCTTTCCTACCAGTGGCTGAAGAACGGAATCGACCTGAGCGACGGACCGACCATTACCGGGGCCACTACCCCCACCCTGCGTATTCTCAATTGTCAGCTTTCAGACGCAGGCGGCTATGCGTGCCGGATCAGTAACGCCCAGGGCAGCGCCCTCTCCTACATCGTCCAGCTCAATGTCGTGGTCATGTTCATCGTCGAGAGTCGGGCAGGCGGCCACAACCATGACCACTATTCAGAGGTAGGCGCCTTCTCAGACAGCACCGCCAAGAGCCAGGCGCCCCTGTGCACCCCGGACATCGGCAGCCGCTGGGCCTACATGGACCACGCCACCTACGGCATCAACAAGGCCATCTACAGCTTCACACCCGCCGTGGCCGGCACGTATGAGGTATCCGTCACCTGGCCGGCCTCCACCAACGCCAGCGAGCAGGTCGAACATATCGTGACCCATGCCGGCGGATCGACCAGCGTCCTGCTCGATCAGGACAACGTCTCCTACCCTGACGGAGCCAATAACTGGAACTCGTTGGGGCAGTACAGCTTCAATGCCGGCGCAACTTACACCGTGACCCAGACCAACGAGACCTACACCGACCCGGGCGAGATCTTCCGCGCCGACGCGGTCCGGTGGCGGCTGATCAGCAGCGACTGCGCGAACCCGCCGACGGTGGCCGCCATCACGCCCACGATCGGCTACGACGATCAGGTCGTTCAGGATGCGATAATCACCGGCACTAACTTCGTGCCGGGCCAGACCACGGTCACGCTCGCCCGCGCCGGCTTTACCAACATCCCGGCCAGCGGCGTGAATGTCACCAGTGCCACCAGCCTGACCTGCGACTTCGATCTCACTGGGGCCGATCCTGGCGACTGGGACGTGGTGGTCAGCACCCCCGGCTGCGTGCCGGCCCGGCTGATCGGCGCCTTCCAGATCGCGCCAGCCGTTTACACGATTGCCGATTTTGATTTCGATCATGATGTGGACGAGCTGGACCTCGCGCACTTCGAGAGCTGCTTCAGCGGCCCTGCGGTTTTGGTCATCCCGCCGACCTGCCAGCCGCTGCCGCCCGCCCCCGCCAGGACCACCCGCCCGGCCGTACTGAATTCCGGGGCGCTGGCCTACCTCGACCAGTGGGATACCTACGCACTCGGAACGGGGGATACGAATTACAACACCATCTGGTCCACGGTGTCCGGAGCCAGCCGCTACTCCGTGACCAACATCCAGTCCTTGTCGCCTTCCAAATCGCTGCGGATTGAGTACAACCCCGGCGGGCCATTTGGGATCTCCAACGATCTGACTGCGGAACTGCAGGCGGTGGTCCCAGGGGCCACGCATGTGGAGGCCACCGATGCCAACCCGCTGGAAGCGGTCATGTCCGTATGGATGAACGCCGCCAGCACCCAGCTTAAATACGGCGACGTGTTCATCGAACTGTCCATGGGCGACGTGCATGCGCCTTCGACCAACAGCCCGACCGTGTTGCCCGTGCTGGCCTTCGGCATCACCAACGGAATCAACGGGTCGGTCAAATACCCCTGGTATTTCGACGGGCAGAACTGGGTCGCCATCACCGGCGCCACCTCGGTGATCGAGTGGAACACCTTCAAGATGCGCGTCCTGGGCAGCCAATGTGAGCTGAGCCAGTCGGTGGACAGCACCTACGTGGCCAACCGTCCCCGCGCGTACCTGGGCGGCTTCAACCGCATCTCGCTGCGGACGGTTAACAATCAGGGGGCATACCGGGTCGTGGACGACGTGCGTCTGACGGGCGGCGTGGTCGTGGCCCCGCCCTGCCTCAACCCGCCGACGGTTACGTCCGTCAGCCCGAACATCGGCACCGCCGGACAGCTCATCAACAACGTCGTCGTGCAAGGTTCCAACTTCGTTGCCGGCCAGACGACCGTGGCCCTGGTCGCCAACGGCCAACCTGACATCCTCGCCACCAACGTCAACGTCACCAGTGGAACGAGCCTGACGTGCGACTTCAACCTGAACGGGGCTGCATCCGGCGTCCGGGACGTGGTCGTGACCACCGCGAACTGTGCCCCCGCCACGCTGGCCGCGGCGTTTACCGTCTTCTCCGACACCTATGTGGACGCGGACCTCGATCGCGACGGCGACGTAGACCAGGATGATTTCGGCATCTTCCAGGCATGTTTCAACGGGGCCAATCGGCCGCCGCCGCAGACGTGCCCTCTGCGCTGACCGGGCCGTTTCCAGTCCCGGGCTTCTACTTGGGCGGCGACTCCGCGATCGTCAGTTCATGCGCACCTGATGCGCGACACGGGCGATACGCCCCTCCGTGATCGACCCCGGCGCCAGCCGCTCGGCATACGACATCATGCCCCAGGTCATCACTTCCCAGATCATCAGTTGGGACACCTGCGGCTCCCCTTCCCGCAGCAGCAGGTCGGCCACGTAGCGCAACTCCGCGTCGGCCGGCTCGACCAGCCCACCGAAACGCTCCGGCCACTTGCGGGCAAACGCGTACATCAGCGACGGCATCGCGGCCATGTCCACGTTCTTCCGCGTGTAATCCGGCACCGCCGCTCCGCGCGTCTTCTGGTTCTGGGCCAGCCATGCGGCGGCATCTTCAAACTGCCGGCACACCGCCTCGCGAACCGGCGAATCCGCCGGGAAACGATCCAGCCCGGTGATGTAAAAATCGAAACAGTAAAAAATGATGCCCGAGGGCCGCTGCTCGAAAGTGATCGGCTTGACCTCTTTGAAGTGTTCGCGGGACAGCCACTCGATCCCTCTGAGGCCCACCCGCTGGTACTGCGCGTCGCCCGTGGCCTTGTGCATGAGCAGGGCCAGCTTGCCCACCGTGGCCGTCGAGCACCACCACGGGCCGGCATACTCCGGCCAGAGCCCGTTGCAGATCCCCCCGCTTTCATCAACCCACCAGTCCATCATCAGCTTCAGGAACGCCCGCACCGAGGCGAGATACCGCTCCCGTCCGGCCGCATCCGGACAACGCAGCGCGGCAGCCAGCACCCCCATGCCCACGGTGCCGGAGTCCGCCGCATTCCACTGCCCCCGATCCTCGCCGGGGGCCCGCGAATGGTTCATGTAATACGCCCCCGGCGGAATCATCCGCGCCTGGTGCTCGACGGCCCAGTCCGCCCACCGCCGGCAGGCCTCCAGGTACTTCGGCTCGCCGGTCAGGTCGAAGGCCACCGCCAGCGCCCGCACGGCATGGGCGTCCTCGAAGGCCGGCATGTGGTGCGTGGCCGTCTCCGCGTAGCTGCGATCATAGACCCGGAACGGCTCCATGGGCTTGCACAGCTCCGCGGCGGCCAGATCGCAGAACTTCAGGAACGTCGCTCGAAATTCCTCCGGAGCGCCCTCCGCGACAGACTCATTCCGCGGCATCGACGCACAACCGGCCGCCAACCCCAGACAACAGAACGCCAGGCCCCACACAGCCCTGGACCACATCTCAGGATTCACTGCACACTTCTCACTTTCCTGCCCCGAAGCATCGCGGGACACATAGACATTATCGCCGGTCGCGAGTATACCAGAGCCAGCCATGTGCTTGAAACGCAGGCTAGAGCCCGGACCATCCTGGCCATCTCTCGCCTGCGTCTCGGATCCTGTCGCGCTGGCCGCGGACACTGACACACAAGGGAATACGAGCAGGAGGCTTGACCGGTGATCACCCGAATCCACCCCGCACAACTTGTCTTGACCTGTGGCATCCTTGCCATTCTCGCCGGATGTTCGCTGAATCGTCCGGGCCTCGAAGCCGCCCGAACGCCCTTTTTCGAGCAGCAGGAGCTGTTTGTCAGTGGGACCGACGGCTATCACACCTACCGCATCCCCGCCCTGATCGTCACCGCGCGCGGCACGCTCCTGGCTTTCTGCGAAGGCCGCAAAAACAGCGGGGCCGACTCCGGGGACATTGATATTCTTTTCAAGCGAAGCACCGACGCCGGCCGAACCTGGGAGGAAACCCGGCTCATCGCCGATCACGGCCCGCACACCATCGGCAATCCCTGCCCCGTGGTGGACCGCAAAACCGGCACCATCTGGCTGCTGCTGACCGGCAACCTCGCCCAGGACGTGGAAGGCAAGATCCTTTCCGGGGCCAGCATCGGCACCCGCACCGTCTGGGTCTGCCGCAGCGATGACGACGGCATCACCTGGACCACGCCCGTAGAAATTACCTCCAGCGTCAAAGACCCCGCGTGGACCTGGTACGCCACCGGACCGGGCTGCGGCATTCAGCTCCGCTCCGGCCGGATGGTCATCCCCTGCGACCACAATCTGGCCGACCAGGCCCGGACGCGCCGTTCCCACGTGATTTACAGCGACGATCACGGCCAGACCTGGAAGCTGGGCGGCGTGGCCGGCCCGGATACGAACGAATGCCAGGTGGTCGAACTGGCCGACGGCACGTTGATGCTCAACATGCGCAACTATGCCAAGGGCACCGGGCGGCAATCCCTGCGGGCCATCTCCACCAGTACAGACGCCGGCCAGACCTGGACGCCCCCCACTTATTCCGCCGAGTTGGTCGAGCCTGTCTGTCAGGCGGCCTTCGTTCGTTTCGCCGATCCGCTCTCCCCGCCTGCCGGCCCCGCCCCGCTGCTCTTCTCCAATCCGGCCAGCACGAAACGGGCCAACATGACCGTCCGCGTCAGCTACGACGAAGGCCGGACCTGGCCCATCGCCCGCCAGATCAACCCCGGCCCCAGCGCCTATTCGGCCCTGGCGGTCCTGCCCGACCGGACTATCGCCCTGTTCTATGAGCGCGGCGAGAAGAACCCCTACGAGAAAATCACCCTTGCGCGGTTCTCATTCGAGTGGCTGACCAGCGCCCCGCCGCTCGCTGCCCAGGCTGGAAACTGATTACCGCCTACTCGACACACAACGACAGGAACGTCTTCCGGATGGCCGTGCTCAGCTCCTCGGTATCATCCGAGAATACCCATCCGTGGATGCCGAAGATCACCCCGTCACGTTCCACGAACACCTGCGTCTCCCCAACCGGAATGGAAGTGGTCGAATTGATCCAGGCCAAAATCATCCCCCGCCGGCCGGTCTCGGTGGTAATCTCCTCCGCGCCTATCAACCTGGCCTCGGCGGACCGCTCCTTGACCCACTGCGTCACCCAGGCGTCCAAGTCCAGCCCCACGTCGGTGACGTCAAAATACAACGGCCGGTTGTCGTCGGTGGCCAGCACGAAATACTGGTCCAGCAGCCGTCCGGTCCCCCCGCCCCCCGGACTGACGAACGGCCCGCGCGCGTCTGCCGGCGGATCGAACCCGAAACGCAGCGAAGCGTTGTAATATTCCCGCTCCTCGCAGGCCGAAGCCGTCGAACCCCCATTCTGTCCGCCCGCCGGCTGAGTCGTCGGCTGCGTGGTCGTCCGCCGGCTCGGAGCCGGGCACCCCTGCCCCATGCACGCAACCAAACCCGCAACCACCAGCAGCTTCAGCAGTGACGAGGTCGTTGATCGTCCAGCGTCAGCCGCTGTCGGCCGCTTGCCTCGAAGAGGTGTGTCGCGCCTCGCAATTCTCTCACTTCTCACTTCTCACCTCTCACTTCGAATCGGCTTGCCGCCGAAACTCCGCATCCAGCCGCTCCCAGATGGCCGCCATTTCCCTGACCCGTTCCGGGTGCTGACTGGCGAGATTATTCGACTCGCCGCGATCGTGGTCCACGTGGTAGAGTTCCCAGGTCCCGCCATTCTCCCGCTCGGAGACGATCTTCCATTCGCCGACGCGAAGCGCCCGGTTGCCCTCGTGATGCCAGTACAGGTACTCGCGCGGAATCTCCACGTCGCGCTCGAAGATCGGCACCAGGCTCCGGCCGGGCAGCGGTGGACGGGCCTGGCCTTTCCAGGTATCCGGCGGCGTCACCCCCGCCAGTTCCAGCACGGTTGGCACGATGTCGATCACGTGTCCCGGCGTGCGGCGCAGGGCCCCGCCGGAGCGGATCATCGCCGGCCAGTGCAGGATGCACGGCGTGGAGATGCCGCCCTCATGCAGCCAAATCTTGTGCCGCCGGAAGGGCGTGTTGGCGGCACTGGCCCAGCCGGGCCCCAGACACAGGAACGACCGCGCCGAGCCCGGCTCCGCCGAACGATCGTGCCCCTCGCCGCGCACCAGGATCGACGCGTCGGCCCCGTTGTCGGACAGAAAAATGATCAGCGTATTGTCCCACGCATCCATTTTGCGAAGCTGCTCGAACACCCGGCCAATCTCGCGGTCCATGCGATCGACCATGGCCGCGTGAATGGCCATCTTAGTGGCCTGGAAGCGCTGTTGCTCGGGCGTCAGTTCGCTCCAATGGACGGCGTGCGCGATCTCGCCCGGCCCCAGCGCCTCCATCGCCTTGGGCTTCAGATAGCGCGGGGTGAACTTCGGATCCAGCGCCGACAGCGGGCCGTCCACGATGCCCAATTGCGTGAGCCGCCGCCAGCGCTGCTCGCGCACGGCGTCCCACCCCTCGAGATACCGATCGCGGTAACGGGCGATGTCCTCCGGCAAGGCGTGCAGCGGAAAGTGCGGGGCGATGAACGCCAGGTACAAAAAGAAGGGCCGATCGGCGTGATTGGCGGCATGTTCGTCGAGGAAGTTGATGGCCTGCTGGGCGAAGGCGGTGGTGGCGTAGTAGCCTTCCTCCGGCTTGACCTGCGGCTGTTTGCGGTCGTCGAGGAAATGCTTGCTGGGCGTGAAGTACCGGTCCCAATCCTCGAAGTGATACGAGCGATCAAACCCGCCGGCCAGCACCGGACCGTCGATGTGCCACTTGCCGGAGTGATAACTGCGGTAGCCGCCCGACCTGAGCAACTCTGGCAGCAATGCCGCCCACGCCGGCCGCTTCCCGGCCGGATCGCGGTTGATCTGCTGGGCATAGTAGCCGCTCAGCAGCGCCCCCCGCGTCGGCCAGCAGCGGGCGGTGTTATACATCTGGGTCATGCGCAACCCGCCGGCGGCCAGCCGATCGAGGTTGGGAGTGGCGATTTCTCCGCCGTAACAACCGAGATCGGAAAACCCGAGATCGTCGGCGAGGATCAGCACCACATTGGGCCGCGACCCCGCCCGCCCCGCCCCCGCCGGCTGGGCGTCAGCGGCAGAGGCGGTCGAGACAAACGCGTGTGCGGCCAAGGCGGCAACCAACGCCGCCGGGCAAAGCTTCCGGAAGCGCAAATCCTGAGATTGCAAATCGTTCTCCCTTATCCTCGAACAGCAATCGCCCGCGGCCGGTGAGTATACCCGAGATCTTCCAGGAGGGATAACCACGCGCCCCGGCCGGGGTATACCAGGGTCTGGCAAAGGACTATGGCGAAGCGGCCGGGCGCATCAGGGGGGCGGGCATCCTGCCCGCCTCAAAGTCGTGCAAGCTGCACGCCCTCCGGGGTCCGGCATCCCCCCCCACAAAGAATTGCCACACCCGTGTACTATCTGCAACCGTGGATCTACCATTTACTACAGCGCAAACGGATCGTTGCCGGCGTGGTACCAGCCGTATGATCCACCCGTAGCGGCCGGGCTCCGTACCGGCCGTTCTGCCCTGTATCTGATTTCGCGGGAGGAGCACCTGCGTCACCCTCCGGCCGGAGACTGTCATCATGAGCGAATACCAGTACTACGAATTCCTGGCCGTGGACAAGCCGCTCACGGACTACCAGATCCAGCAGGTCCGCCGCTATTCGTCCCGCGCGGACATCACCTCCACTCGCTTCGTGAATGTCTACGACTGGGGCGACTTCCGCGGCGATGTCGAGGACTTCCTGAAGCGTTTCTTTGACCTTCACGTGTACGTGGCCAACTGGGGTACGCGCCACTTCGCCTTCCGGATACCCAAAGAGTTCATCAGCGTGGCGTCCGTCGAGGATTACGTGACCCAGGAGAGCCTGACCGTCATACCAACCGACGAGCACGTCATCTTCTACCTCAGCTCTGATACCGAGGATTACGAGGAGTGGGATGACATGGATGACGGCAGCGGCTGGATGGCCTCGCTGGCCCCGGTGCGCGAGGAGGTCATCTCGGGCGATTACCGGGCCCTCTATTTGGCCTGGCTGGCCGATGCGCAGTGGAGCGAACCGGAATTGGAGCCTCCCGTTCCTGCCGGGCTGCAGAGTCTTTCGGCGGCGCAGAAGGCGCTGGCCGACTTCCTGCGCCTGGATGAGGATGTGCTATCTGTGGCCATGCAGGCCAGCCCGCCCCTGGGGGCAGACCGCTCCGATATGGCCGAGTGGATCGCCGCCCTTCCGGAGGCGGAGAAGAACCAGATTCTGCTGGCCCTCTGCGATGGCAGCGACCCGCAAGCGGCCGTCAAACTGCGCCGCCGCTTCAACGTCGCCCAAGCCCAGACGCGCGGACAGCCGGCCGCTGACTCGCGCAGAACGGTCGGCTCCATCCTGGCCGCCGCCCGCCGGCTCACCGAAGAACGCGAGCGACAGGAGGCCAGCCGAAGGGCCGAGGCTCAAGCCCGCCGCGAGGCCGAAGCCGCCAAGGCCCGCGCGGAGTACCTGGCCGGCCTGGCCAAGCGCGAACCGGCCATCTGGCGTCAGGTGGAAGAACTGATCGAGATGAAGCAGCGCAAACGATATGACGAAGCCGTCACCCTGCTGAGTGATCTATCGGATCTGGCCCGGCAGTCCGGCACCGAGGCTCAATTCGCCGACCGAATCGCCGACCTGAAGAACCGCTACGCCAGCCGCCGTGTTCTGCTGCAACTCTTGACCCAGGCGGGGTTGATTTCGAAGTAAACGGGAGGGCGGGCATCCTGTCCGCAAGTTCGGGGGGCAGGCATCTTGTATACTTGGATTCCGGAGGGCGGGCATCTTGCCCGCCTCTGGAGGGTTCAGGGTTCAGGGGGCGCATCTTGCATGCCTGCGTTTCGGAGGGCGTGCATCCTGCACGCCTTTGCAAGATTCTGAAATCAGTGCGGCACCAGCGCCTCGCCGGTGGTCACCCGACTTGACAGGCCCAACAACCGTCCTGTCAGGGGGGACAGGAACCTATGCCTATCGTCCCATCCGATTCTTGCATGGCAAGTCTGCTCTTCTCCTGCGGAACCTGAAGCCATCCGTCGCAGATGCACACCGGCCGGCCGCGGGGCGACAAGGCATTCGTGGCTTGGAACGAACATCAGACAGACTGTCCAACGCGCCCATCTGATTGCGACCTGCTCGAATTAGCTGTAATTTGTCAAAACATGAAGGACCAGCAGACCGCCAATAGAGCGCCATCTCGGCCAGTGCGAAAGAGTGAGGCGCCAGCCCCTGCAGGTGCGTCAGCGTGGAAGGATGATGAGCCTCCCGCCATGTCCCCCCGCACCTACGCCGGTCTGCTGGCCATGCTAGCAGTCGCGGCGGTCGGCTTCGTGTATTGGCGGGCGTGGCTCTGCGATGACGCTTACATCACCTTCCGGCACGTGGCCAACTGTCTGGGCGGCAACGGCCCGGTGTTCAACGTCGGCGAACGCGTCCAGGGCTATACGCATCCGCTCTGGCTTCTGTTGCTCCTGGGGCCCACCTTGCTCATCGGTCCGGGCGCAACCGCAATAGCGGCGGGGCTCATATCCGCCGCCGCTATCCTCCTGATCGTCGGGCTCTATCTCAAACGGGACGCTGATGCCGCCCGCCGCTGGCCGGTGCTGCTGATCGGCGCAGTGGCGCTACTGGGCTCGCATACTTTTGTCGAGTTCCAGACCTCGGGCCTGGAAACGCCGCTGACCAGCCTGCTGATCGTGGCGTTCTGGACCTGGCTGTTCCGCCACAGCCGGCAAGGAACCATCCCGGCCGGGCGCACCGTGCTGGGCTGCTCACTGTTGATTCTGACCCGCCCCGATCACGCCCTACTTTGCCTGCCGCTGCTGATCTGGCTGGTCGCAGGGCTGTGGACCCGTCGCGAGGGACGCGCGTTTCTCCGACTGCTGGCCGGTTTCGTCCCGGTCGTGCTCTGGGGCGGCTTTGCCACCATCTACTACGGGACCCCCTTCCCGAACACGGCCTATGCCAAGCTGGCCCTGCCGGCCGGCGTGGCCTGGACGAAGGGGGCGCTCTACCTGTGGGATTACGCCCAGTGGGAGCCGGTCCACGCCGTGCTGATCGTGGCGGTGCTGGCCGTCGAGCTGCGCGACGCCGTGAGGAGCTTTTGGTGGCACGTGCCAGAGCGGGCCGTGCCGGCCTGCCTGGCCTTGGGCCTGGTGCTTACGCTTCTGTATGTCACGGCCATCGGCGGCGACTGCATGCGCGGGCGGATGTTGCTGCCGGCCGTTGTAGGGGCGGTGGTGCTGGGTGTCCGCCGCCTCGCTCAATCGCAATCACAGAAGCTTTTCACTCTTTCCGCCACCGCGGTCATGGCCGCGGGCCTGCTGCTGGCCGTTTGCGTGGCCACGGGTCGCTTCTGGCCGTGGAAGGGCTTCTGGACGGGTTGGGCGATGCTGCGGGGACGGGCCGGCGACGTGCCCGCGCTGACTATCGCCATCCCCGCCGTTTATGCTTTTGTGGTGATGATGGGCATGCGCAGCCTGGAGCTGAAGACTTCCAGCCGCCGGGGGTCACGGCTGTTCGAAGCGCTTGCGGTTCTCCACATTTACCTCTTTGTCGCGGTGATCGGATCCTTTGACCCGCCCTGGGCGATCCTCCTGGTGATGACCACTTGCGTTTTGACGGGCGCCTATCTTTGCGGCCTGACCCTCTGCGGCGGGCAGGTGCGCCGGCCTTGGGCGCAAGGGCTGCTGGGCGTGTTGATAGCGGCCATGCTGTCGCTTTGCGATGTTCAACTGCGCCGGACTCCGATCATTGTCGGTGATATTTGGGACACGTACGCCTGGCACCGCACGCGGTGGTACGATAACCGCTTTGCCGAGACGTCGGCCGGCCTTCATCCGACCGTGCAGGAGTGGATCTGGCTGGGGGTGCAGGCCGGCCGGTATGCCGACAGGTTCGGTCCGATCAGCATGTACGCGGAAACGATGGGTTACCTGCCCTACTGTGCCGGACCCGGCGTGCACGTCATTGACATGTTGGGACTCACTGATGCTTTCGTCGCCCGGCTGCCGGCCCGGCCGGACTCGCGCGTCGGGCACATCCGGCACGACGTCCCGCTTGCCTACCTGCGGTCCAAGGGGGCGATCAATCTCCTGCCCGACTGGCGCGAGCGTCTCGAAAAGCTCGACCCCACCCTGCGCGAAGAGGCCCAGGCCATGATGCGCGATCCGGGCTGGGAGGATGAGGCGGCCTATCAGAAATGGCAGGCGATTCAGCAGATGATTTCGGGAGAGCTGCTGTCGCCGGAACGAGTGCGGATGATCCCGCGCTATGCCCTCAAGCAGGGGCTGTAGCGATGGCAGGTTTTTGCGTCCCGTTATAGTGCTATGCTACTGGACCAACCCGGTAGCTGAAGAAGAGGCCACGGCGACGGCACGCTGCAGAGTGGCGAATTCCATACATTTCCCTTTCCAATATGGGACCGAATGGAAGTATGCCAGATTACTCGTGCACCAACACACCGCCCGTCTGTTCCGACGACAGAGTGGAGCCGGTCGGTTCATACTGCTCTCGGTTCATCCTCTCAGCTATTCGCCGCAGGATGTCCACCTCCTTGAATTTGTTAACACCGAAGTTCCTCGCAACATCCAGCAAGTTTGCCAAGGCATAGATCAGTACAGCCAAAAGGAGAACCCCGAGGATCCAGGGAGCAACGAAAAGAACGCCGAAGGAGTCCCTGCTCCAGAGGACGATTATGCTCAGGATACACGCAGAGATGATCTGAATGACGGCAAGGGCCTTGAGCAGCATCGAGGTCAATTTCAAGCCTGGATACCGGTGTTCATGCAGTGATCCTGCCTCCTCCTGCTCGCGGCGTGCGCGCTCGGCGGCTCGCCTCTGGAATTCCAGATGTTCCCGCCGAAGCCGCTGTTGCTCAGCCGCCACTCTCGCCTTTGCCTCATGGGCCCGGCGTTTCTCTTCCTCTCTGGTCTGTTTTTCCCTCGCCTCCTCCCGTTGGCGTCTTTGGACCTCCTCCTGCCCCGGAACCGTGAAGGTCGCTTGGCACATCGGGCATCTGTCGGTCGCACCCGCCTCGCTCATCTTTGACTCCAAGTCTATCCCGCAGCCCGGACAGTTGTAGAGGATTTTCTCTTCTCCGATGAGCGGCTTGTGGATCTGGTACTTCATCCCGCATTCTCCCCTGCATCGACAGGTTATTTGCATCAGACGACATGTAGTTTGGCTATGTTAACGGCCATGGGGGAAACCCGCAACGCAAGGACGGCGACTATGACAACCGTCCGCATATCCTGCCGCGGTGAGTCAGAGGCATCGAAAATCTCGCCGATGGACTGGTCTACACCACGAAAAAGCCACGGATAGGTGGCATGGCAATGTTGATGGCGAGAATCGCACGACTTGGGTTGCACCTCCGGAGCTTGATCCATCCAACTGCGGAAGACACACAGCGAGATGTTTAGCGAGGCACTCGTCCGCCTTGTTGGCCGTTTCCCTTCTGGCCGCCTTCGCTCTTCACCGATTCGTCATTCGGATTTCGTCATTCGTCATTGATTGGGCATTGGGATTTGGTCATTGGTCATTGAATCGACATTCTGGTTTCGTCATTCGTCATTTCCCCCGTGCCAGCTCCCGGTTCCCCAGTTGCCCGCAGGCCGCCAGCAGGTCCCGCCCTTTGGTCAGCCGGCGTTTGCACACCTGTCCGGCTGACTGGAGCCAGCCCAGGAAGCGGACCACGGACTCCTCCGCCGGCGCCGGCCAGGGCGAGTCCCGCCGGGGGTTGTAGGGAATCACGTTCACCACCGACTTGAGCGGCCGGAGGTATTCGACCAGCTCCGCCGCATGTTCGCGGGCGTCGTTGACCCCGGGGATGAGCACGTACTCGATCATGAAAAACTGGCACTTGCGCAGCGGGTAGGCCAGCAGGGCCTCGCGCAGCCTGGCCATGGGCTCAAGCCGGTTGACGGGCATGAGCCGCGAGCGGATCTCGTCGTTGGGGGCGTTGAGCGACACAGCGAGGTTCAGGCGCCGCCAGCCCAGCGCGGCCAGCCGGCGGATGCCTTCCGTCCGGCCGACCGTGGAGATGGTGACCCGGTCCCACTTGAGCGACAGGCCGTTGGGGTCGGTCAGCACGCGGACCGCCCGGACGACGGCGTCGAAATTGTCGAACGGCTCGCCCATGCCCATGAAGACCACGTTGCGGATGGGCTCACCCAGCCGCCGGGCGGCCACCACCTGCCCGATGATCTCCGGCACGCTCAGGTTGCGCAGCAGGCCGAGCTGGGCCGTCTCGCAGAACGCGCAGCCCCGCGCACAGCCCACCTGCGACGAGACGCACAGCGTCTTCCAGGCCTGCCCGCGCCGCTGCATGGGCACGACCACGCTCTCGATCTCAAGCCCGTCGGCCGTCCGCTGAATGAACTTGCTGACCACCCCGTCTTCGACCCGCCGGACCACCGGCAGCGGCTCGGCCCGTAAGTCCCAACTGCCGCCGGGCTGTCCCGCAGGGCCGTCCCCGTCCGGCACGGAGGGATCGCGGGCGGCCCCCTCGTCGGAAGCCATCTTGCCCCCCATCAGCCGGCGGTATTCGGCTCGCAACCGCTTGAGCTGATGAGGCCCCGCCCCCACCGCCTCGCACAGCTCATCAAATCTCAGCCCCAGTATGTCCAAGGAACCACGCACTCCGCATCCCAGGCCCACGCCGGCCGGCCCAGGTCAACCCATGCTCCTGCCGGGCCGCCGGAAACCAGAGATCATAGGAAACGCCTCGCCCCCGGGAAAGAGCCCGGCCCCCGGCACGGCCGTCTTGGATCCAGCAAAGGAATATGGTGAAGCGGCCGGGCGCATCGGGGAGGGCAGGCATCCTGCCCGCCTCCAAGGCGTGCAAGATGTACGCCCTCCAGGGCCCAGTGGTTGTCCCGCCGGCATACGGCGGTGGGTGGCGGTGGATTAAGGGTCAGCAGCACAGTGAAACGAAAGCCGCTAATGCGTAGGCAGCGCAGCAGCCGGCGATCATGACCACTCTCAGCGATCCGCGTGAAACCGGCAGTCTGGCTTGAACCCATGCGTCAATCACAGGCCCGTAGGCTGCATAGCAGAAGACCAGAATATGCACGACCGGCAGTACCAAGAGCCGAAATCGAGTCGAGGCTCCGATGCCATTGCCAGCCTCCAGACGAACCGTTCTCACGGCGAGAGCATCGATCAGCATAATGGCCCCGCCGACACCGGGGAAAAAAACAGGGCCAGTCGCCATGTGCGGCATCCTCTGAGCCCAGGCACAAGTGAAGAATGTTGTTCAGGCCTGCTGCCCATGTGCGTTCCTCGGGTCGGCGACCCGCGCCGCCGCTGACAGCAGCCGGTGGCAAGCGTCGCCTCTTCACCCATGCAGTATAACAGAACCGGCAATGAGCGGTATGCGTCGGATGCACCCGCGGAGAGGGTCAAGAGTATCGACGCGCTCTGCACGTAACCGGGGCTGAGGCCGGCTTGAGATCGAAAGCGATGACCGCCGACCACGAGGTGCCACCTTGGCACAGGTTTTTGAGTGGGGTCCGCACGGTTCGAAGGAATCAGCAAGGGAAGCGGCTCTGGGCATTCCCCTGAAGGCAAGATGAAGGCCGGGTGCCATGCTCAAACACGGCCGCCTGTGGCCCTGCTCATGCTGTTCGGTTTCATGGCCGCGGCTGAGCATGCCCGATGCTGTTTGACTTCCACATGCCTACCCGCCCGGGTACAGGCGTATGGGCATGCCACCCGGCCGCCAAGGGATCTGATACTTTTTCCGTCCCATGCTCTACCGTCCGAGCCGTGTGGCCACGACAGCAAACACCACGAACACGATCACTCCCACGGAGCCTGCACTTAGGAGACCGACGACTCGGGGAAGGTCCGTGTGTTTTGCCACAAGATACCCTCCCGCACCGGCCATGACAGTCGACAAACCCGACGCAAGCCACAGCAGCCGCTCACCTCGAATCATTTGCCACCCGGCCTTTTTATCTCCCCATCCAATCCTTTAGGTACTCGCGTACAGCCTCATGAATCGCCGCACTCCTCTCGTCGGGCGTCGTTGCATGCCAAGCCTTGTGGGTAACATGTGGGAGTACCCATTCTTGAGGAGGCGACGCCCAATCCCAACTTGCCATTGTCCGGGACCCGCAACTCGGACATCGAGGTAACAAACCAATCCTGAACAGCTCTCCCTGTGGACTAGGATCGCAAGCGATCGAGAAGACAGCCTGCGTCAGTGTGGCCCGTTGCTCCACATTCAGGCAAGCAACGCTGACATCTTGATCAACTAAATCGCGCACCTCTTGAAACGTGTCGTCCTGGCAGGCGTCCAGGTAAGCAGCCCGTCAGTGCCCTCAGTCCTCATCACAAAGAATCCATACGCGAAGTCCGGCACCCCCGGAGCAGTAAATTGAGCACGGCAGTTTTCACATCGGAAATCAAATGTTGCTATAACACTCATGGCGCAGGCACTATCATCTGTGGTTTCAGAAGCTCGTCGAAGTCACCCAATACCACATAGTTGATCCCAGGTCCTCGCAGTGAGCGGTATTTGATTACGTTAAACCCTTTCTCCGTTGCACGAGTTCCTATTGCCCGCGTTTCTCGTGTAATGTCTCCTGCGGCATAGCCCCAGGTACGCGATATTGCGGGATTCATCAAGTCTGAAATATGTGCCTTATTAAGGTTTAAGTCAAATCGTATAGCATGAGTACCTATCGCCAAATAATGAGCCAGCTCTGCCAACGTAGTGGGCGCATCATCCGAGAGGTAGAGGGCCTGCCGGGTACCATGCTCAGACGCGGCTGCCTGTGGCCCTGCTCATGCTGTTCGCTTTCATGCCGCGGCTGAGCATGCCTGACGCTGTTTGACTTCCCCATGCCCACCCGCCCGAGTGCAGGCCTGGGGGCATCTCACCCGGCCCCTGCCGGAGGTCAGCAAGAAGAGAGCGAAGAAATCGGCATGAGGAAATCGGCGGATGCCCCCGGAGAGTTTACACAGGAGTTGACACTACCTCGCCATGCTGTCGATGGAGGGCCGATTCACCTTCGTCCACGAGCCCCAGATCCACCCCCAGACTCTCCAGCGGCAGAATGTCACGCCACTGCTCGACCAGTGTCCGGTACATCTCTCCCACGGGACGAATCTTGCGGTCCAGGTCGTACAAGCCCAGCGGATTCACGTTCCCGTTGTCCTCCCGAAGAGCCGTATCCCAGTCCACCTGGTCAATCAGGCTGTACCAAGTGAACCCGATGATCGGAACGCCGTCCTGCTTGAGCCGCAGCATCTGCGACCATTCCTTCCACAGCCACGCGGGGGCACGCTTCTCATCCTGGATGTTGGTCTCGGTGTGCATGACCGGCAGGTGATAACGCTGGAAGTACTGATGGGTAATGATGTAGTAGCCGAAGATCTCGCCCGAGGGCTCCAGAGGAGCGTCGCCGGCCGGCACGGTGTGCTCGTTGGTCTGGTAATAGTCGTTGCCCATGACGCAGTACGGCTTGATATTCGAGCCGTGCTGCATGAACCAGACGTACTCCTCGCGGGACAGTCCGTTGTCCGTGAGATACTGATATGCACTGCCACGCACGTCATTGCCGTAGCAAAGATCCAGAGAGAGGAATCGTTCTTCGTTAAACTCAACCGCCCGGGCGAGTGCGGCCGGCTCTTTCGCGTGGAAGTATTCGGTGGACTCGCTCTGGATGAACAGTGCCCGAGGCTGGATATTCAGGATGGCCTCTTCAGCCAACAGATTGGCCCGCACGGCGTTCTTCAGAGCTGTGACAAATGCCTGGTCCGAACAGAGCTGCTCGTTCCACCAGCCGATCCTGGCGGAGAAGCGGGCAGTGATGAAGATCTCGTTGACGGGGGTATAGAACCGCACCCAGGGAAACCGCTTCGCAAACGCACTGGCGTACTGCGCGAAGAGCTCCGGCCAGTCAGTGTTCTGGTAAAAACCGGCCCAGTCCGGAAGCCCGAAGTGGCACAGGTCAACGATGGGGACAATCTCCAGCCGGCGCAATTCAGCCAGCGTTTCATCGGCGAAGGACCAGTCATACCGATCCGGCCCCTGATGAACCCGATAGTATGGCGGCCCGTAGCGCAGGAATTGCACCTCCAGATCCCTGACCAGCCGAAAGTCCTCGCGCCAGCGCTCGTAGAAGCCCGTCTTCTCGAGCTCATCGACACGCTTGCGCCGGCCGTTCCGGTCGGTGATGACCGGATAGCTGTTCTCGATTCCGGTGGCAAAAAGGAACGGATGGGTCGTTGGGTTTCGTCTCAGACTGGGAAGGTAGTACTGCATGTGGATCTCCGGCGAAGTATGCCGACACGTCATGCCGGCCGGCCGATGCTCAGCAAAAGTGGCAAGCCCGCATGAGGATACGTAAACGGCTGCTTATTCACGTTGAACTGACCGTGATGTGCCTGCAGCATCCGTTAGTACCCACGCCACGGTGCAACGGACAATATGAGAATAATCCGGCCTCCGCCAGGGACTCGTGTTTTTCATGCCGATACGTAGCTCTCGGCCATCTCCTTGAACGATTGCTTGATCATGTGCCACTTGCCGGGGTCGCCCTTGAACACGGATTTCCAGAAGTTGACCGCCTGCTCGAAGGTGATATGCGGCGGCAATGGCGGCACCTCCGGATCGGTGATCGCCTCCAGCACGGCCGGACGGTCCGCGCTCAGCACGTCGTCCCAGGCGGAGCCAAGGTGCTTGGGCCTGGCCACCCGCACGCCCATCAAGCCCAACGACTCGGCATATTCCGCGTAGGGAAAATCCGGCAAGTGCTGCGAGGCGTCGAAACGCACATCGCCGGTCATGACCCGCTGCTCCCAGGTGACCTGGTTGAGATCGTGGTTGTTGAGCACCAGCACGACGAAACGCGGGTCCGACCATTCCCGCCAGTACTTCTCGACCGTGATGAGCGTGTTGATGCCGTTCATCTGCATGGCCCCGTCGCCCACCAGGGCGATCACCGGCCGGTCGGGATAGGCGAACTTGGCCGCCACCGCGTACGGACAGCCCGGTCCCATGGTCGCAAGATTGCCGGACAATGAAGCCATCATGCCCTGACGGATCTTCAGGTCGCGGGCGAACCAGTTCGCGGCCGAGCCGGAGTCGGAAGTGAGAATGCAGCTATCGGGGAGCCTGGGCGAGAGCTCCCAGAAAACCCTCTGCGGGTTGATGGGGTTAGCTTCATTCATCGCCCGCCCTTCCAGGACTTCCCACCAGTCGCGGATGCCTTCCTCGATCCGCTGCCGCCACGAGCGGTCCCGCTTGTACTCCAGGTACGGCATGAGGGCCCGCAGCGTGATTTTGCTGTCACCCTGCAGCGGCACCTCCATCGGATAGCGCAGGCTCAGCATCCGCGCCTCGATATCGATCTGAACGCCCCGGGCCTGCCCCTCCCGGGGGAGGAATTCGGAGTATGGGAAGCTCGACCCGACCATCAGGAACGTATCGCAGTCCATCATCATGTCCCAGCTTGGGCGGGTGCCCAGCAGGCCGATAGAGCCGGTGACGAACGGCAGGTCGTCCGGCACCGCCGCCTTGCCCAGTAGCGCCTTGGCAATACCCGCGCCAAGGATATCCGCCACCTCGATAACCTCATCGGTGGCATGCAAGGCTCCCGCCCCGACCAGCATGGCCACCTTTGAGCCGGCGTTCAGCACATCCGCCGCCCGACGGATATCCTCCTCGGCCGGTACGATGTGAGGAACGCAGTAGCCGACGCCCGAGAAGGTCGCGCCATGTACCCGTTCCGGTGACTCGACGGCTTCCTCCTCCTGGAGATCGTTAGGCAGGATCAGGCAGGTCACCGTTTTGCGGGACAAGGCCACGCGAATGGCAGTATCCAGCGCATGGCGCACTTGGTCAGGGACGGAAAGCTGCTGGACATATTCGCTGGCCACGTCTTTGAAGAGCGAGACCAGGTCCACTTCCTGCTGGTAAAAGGCACCCAGGCCGCTGCGCCTCTGCTGGCCGACGATGGCCAGCACGGGCTGATGGTCCATGCGGGCGTCGTAAAGGCCATTGAGCAGGTGAATGGCCCCGGGGCCGGACGTGGCCAGGCACACGCCAAGCCGCCCGGTGAACTTGGCATGCGCACAGGCCATGAACGCGGCCATCTCCTCGTGGCGCACCTGGATGAACTGCGGATCGCCCTCCGCCCGGTTGAGCGCGCCCATGATTCCGTTGATACCATCGCCCGGATAGCCGAACAGGCGATGAATGCCCCAGGCCTTCAATCGCCCAATGAGGAAATCGCTGACGTTCTCGCCCATGAGATGGTCCTCTCAAACGGTGTGCATCCGGAAACCGGCCCCTGTCCAATTCTATGAACCCCCACGACCTGCAAAGTGCCTGTCTTGATTTTTCTCCTGATGGGGCATGGCCGTCGCCCGGTTGAGGCGCCATGCAGCACAACTGGGGCCCGCTGTCTGGCATGGGCATCATGCTGGGGGCGTGGCTTCTTTTCAGGATTGCGTCGAGGAATCCGTGTCCTGCCGACGCCGACCTCGCCAGGTGCATAGGATTGACTTTACGCAAGGAGCGGCGGTCATGAACGTCGATTTCCCCTATCCCGGCTACCGGGGCATTGCTCCCGTCGAAATCCCGGATGATCGACTGATGGGCATCTACGCGCCTAAGGCCTTGCCGGATACTGATGAAGAGAAGATCCTCCAGGAAGGCCTGACCCGACCATATGAAGCCCCCCGGCTCCGGCATATGCTCGGCCCCGGCAGCCGTGTGCTCATCCTCTTTGATGACGGGACGCGCGTCACGCCGATTCACCGCCTTCTGCCTTACATTGTACACGAGTTGGCGGCAGCCGGGGTGCCTGACAGCCAGGTGAAGCTGCTCAGTGCGCTGGGCACTCATCGGCCAATGAGCGAGGCAGAGTTGCAACAGAAGCTCGGCCTCTTTCGAGATCGGTTCGAGGTGCATCAGCATGAATGGCTCAACGACTCGCAACTGCACGAGTTCGGCCGGACCAGCGACGGTACGCGCGTGACCGCCAACCGGCTGATGGCCGAGTGTAACTTCGTACTGGGTCTGGGGGCTATCGTCCCCCACCGCGTCAAAGGGCTCAGCGGTGGTGCGAAAATCGCATTTCCGGGGGTCTCCGGCAAGGAGATGATGTTCCGCAACCAGTGGGAAGCCTCCATGCAGATGTCCGAGACGGTCATGGGCGTAGCCGAGAATTCCATGCGCCTGCGCATGGAGGAGGCTGCCCGGATCGCCGGACTGAAATACATCGTTAACCTCGTTCAGGACCGCGATGACCGGATCGTGGGCTGTTTCGCCGGAGAGCCGGTCCGCGCCCATCGCGAAGGCGGGAAGCTGGCCCGAGAGATCTGCGGCGTGCGCATGCCTGAGCGAGCGGATATCGTCATCATCGACGCCTATCCGGCCGACCGGGATTTCTGGCAATCCGCCAAGGGAGCGTATGCCGGCACCATGGCCGTCCGGGACGGCGGCACGCTCATTCTGGTGGCTCCCAACCCGGAAGGCGTAGCCAACAACCATCCCAATCTGATGGCCATCGGCTACCGGCCCCACGCCGAGATCGTCCGGATGGTGCAATCGGGCCAGATCGAGGACCTCGTCGGCATCGCCATCCTCGCCGATATTGCCCAGATTGTGGACAAGGCCGAGTGCATTATGGTTTCGCCGGGCGTGAGCCGCGAAGACGCCGAGCGCCTCGGTTTTCGTTACGCGGATACCTGCGACGACGCGCTGCAGATGGGCTTCGAGCGGCAGAATCTGGATGCCAAAGTGGCCGTATTCCGGCATGGGGGACATATCCTGCCGCTGGCCGACGAGCGGGCGGTAGCGGCCTGCATGGCAGTTGAGGAGCATACACCCTCCGCGTCGTGATCGCTTCAGTGGACAGCACGATCTGCTCGATCGGCCGGCAGGCCACCATCAAGGAGATGCTTATCATGGCCCATTTCGTAGATCTGTCTGTGGGTGCGAAGGGCGGTACGGCCGGCGTACGCTATCCGATTGACGTCAATGCCAGAGCGATCGAGGAGGCCCTGCGTCAATCCATTCAGGGCGAAGTACGCTTCGACAACGCCAGCCGGGCCCTCTATGCCACCGACGGATCCAATTACCGCCAGGTGCCCATCGGCGTGGTTATCCCCAAGACAATCGACGACGTCGTGCAGACGGTGGCCCTCTGCCGCAAGCACGCAGCGCCGATCTTCTCGCGCGGAGGCGGCACCAGCCTGGCCGGTCAGTGCTGCAACGTGGCCGTAGTAATGGATTTCTCCAAGTACATGCACCACGTGCTGCGCATCGACCCCGACCGCAAACTCGGCACCGTCCAGCCGGGCTGTGTCTGCGACGACCTCCGGAACGCGGCCGAGAAGTACAACCTCACCTTCGGCCCCGACCCGGCCACGCACCGCTGGTGCACGCTGGGCGGGATGATCGGCAACAACTCCTGCGGTACGCATTCGCAGATGGCCGGGCGCACGTCCGACAACGTGCATGAGCTGGAGATCCTGACCTATGACGGGACGCGCATGCGGGTCGGCCAGACCGGTGATGCGGAGCTGGAGCGCATCATCCGCGCGGGCGGCCGGCGTGGCGAGATCTACACGAAGCTGCGCGCGTTCCGCGACAGGTACGCGGATCTGATCCGCCAGCGCTTTCCCGATATCCCTCGCCGCATTTCGGGATACAACCTCCCCGCGCTGCTGCCGGAGAACGGCTTCCACGTAGCCCGCGCCCTGGTCGGTTCGGAGAGCACGCTGGTGACCGTGCTGGAGGCCACGCTGAACCTGGTGCACAGTCCGCCCGTGCGCACGCTGGTGGTGCTGGGCTATCCGGATGTTTTTGCAGCCGCCGACCACATCATGGAGGTGACGGAGTTCGGGCCCATCGGCCTGGAAGGGCTGGACCATAAATTCGTCGCTGACCTGGAAAAAAAGCACCTTCAACAGGGCAACATCGATCTGTTTCCCCCGGGCGGCGGGTTTCTGCTCGTGGAGTTCGGCGGTGACACGCGCGAAGAGAGTAATGCGAATGCCCGCCGCATGATGGACGCACTCCAGCACAAACGCGATACGCCGTCCATGAAACTGTTCGATGACAAGGCCGAGGAACAGCGGATTTGGAGAGTTCGAGAGTCCGGACTCGGCGCCACGGCCCACGTTCCCGGCCGGAAGGAGAACTGGGAAGGCTGGGAGGACTCGGCGGTCGAACCCGCTCAGTTGGGCCAGTATCTTCGCGAGTTCAAGAAGCTGCTCGACAAGTATCACTACACCGGGGCGCTCTACGGCCACTTCGGCCAGGGTTGCCTGCACACCCGGATCGATTTCGATCTCAAGACCGCCCAAGGCGTGCGGATCTTCCGCTCCTTCATCGAAGAGGCCGCCAACCTGGTGGTCAAACATCACGGTTCCTTCTCGGGAGAGCATGGCGACGGCCAGTCCCGGGCCGAGTTGTTGCCCAAAATGTACGGCCACGACATGGTCCGGGCATTCGACGAGTTCAAGAACATCTGGGATCCCGACTGGAAGATGAACCCCGGGAAGGTCGTCAAACCCTACCGGCTGGATGAGAACCTGCGTTACGGCCCCACGTACAATCCGCCGGAGCCAAGGACACATTTCAAGTACGCCGACGACAGCTTTAGTTTCCGCCAGGCCACGAAGCGCTGCGTGGGCGTAGGCGAGTGCCGCCGGGAGCACGCCGGGACCATGTGTCCCAGCTACCGCGTCACCCGCGAGGAGAAGCATACCACCCGCGGGCGCGCCCACCTGCTCTTCGAGATGCTCCGGGGCGAAGTCATCCGCGAAGGCTGGCAAAGCGAGGCGGTGAAGGACTCGCTGGACTTGTGCCTGTCCTGCAAGGGGTGCAAGGGCGACTGCCCCGTCCACGTGGACCTGGCCACGTACAAGGCGGAATTCCTTTCGCACTACTACAAAGGACGTCTGCGGCCCCGGCATGCCTACGCATTTGGCCTGATCCACGTATGGGCCAGGATGGCCGGGCACTTTCCGAGGCTGGCGAACTTCTTTACCCATGCCCGCGGCCTGCGGCGGATCTCGAAGTGGCTGGCCGGCATGGCTCCGCAACGGACGGTTCCGGCGTTTGCCCGCGAGACCTTCAAACACTGGTGGATGCGCCGCGAGCCCCGCAACCAGGACAAGCCGACGGTCCTGCTCTTCGCCGACACCTTCAATAACCATTTCCACCCCGACGTGGCCCAGGCAGCCGTGGAGGTGCTGGAAGCCGCGGGCTGGCGCGTGGCGGTACCCATGCAGGACCTGTGTTGCGGTCGGCCTCTCTATGACTACGGCATGCTCGATCGGGCCGAGAAATGGCTGCGGCAGATTCTGGAGACCCTCCGGCCGTACATCCAGGCCGGAACGCCAATGGTCGTGCTGGAGCCCAGTTGCTGCGCCGTTTTCCGTGACGAGATGGTCAACCTGTTCCCTCACGACCTGGACGCCCAACGGCTCAGGAGCCAGACCTTTCTGCTCAGCGAGTTCTTCCAGAGGAAGGCATCCGATTTCCGTCTTCCCAAGTTGCACCGCATGGCCCTGGTGCACGCCCATTGCCACCATCGGGCGATCATGGGACCGGCCGACGAGCAGGCCCTGCTGGACCGGCTGGGATTGGACTACAAGCTGCTCGACTCGGGCTGTTGCGGCATGGCCGGGGCCTTCGGATTCGAGGCCGGAGACCACTATGACGTGTCGGTCAAGTGCGGCGAGCTGGTGCTGCTGCCGGCCGTGCGCCAGGCCCCTTACGACCAACTGATTATCACCAACGGCTTCAGTTGCCACGAGCAGATCGCCCAGGGCACCGACCGGCAGGCCCTGCACCTGGCCCAGGTACTCCGCATGGCCCTGCATGAAGGGGTCATCGAGCCCGAACCCCGGGCGCCCGAGATACCTGCCGCTCAAGAGGCTGACCGGCAGCAACGAGAACCTCCTCAGGTGATGCCACACGATCAAGCAGCGCCGGCCCGCGTGGATCCGGATGACAGACGCTCATCTGTATCGGCCAGCGAGGCGGCTGTGTGGGTGGGCGGGAGCCTGCTCGCAGGGCTAATGGTCTACATGATCGCCAGAAACGCATGGCGCACAAAGGAGCTCTCATGAGTACACAGAAACGCGCCGTCGTGTCTATCGCCCACACGAACGAAAAACACCGTTCTCAGGAACGGGTACTGTCAGTCGTGCAGGAAGCCCTTGACCATCTCGGCGGCATGTCCCGCTTTGTCCGGCCGGGCAACACCGTTCTGATTAAACCCAACCAGACCGTGTTCTACTCGGCCGAGGAAGGCTGTACGACGGATCCACTGATGGTGGGCGCCCTGATCCGCCTGGCGAGAGAGGCTGGCGCCGGGCGCGTGCAGGTGGGCGAATCCAGCGGCGGCTTCTTCAACTCGATGGACTGCATGCGGATTACCGGCATGGCGGCCGTAGCGGAGAGGGAAGGCGCCGAGTTGATCAACCTTGGCAGTGACGAGGTGCCTAATCGAACTGTGCAGATCCCACAGGGCCTTTACATCAAGGAAGCGCCGTTGCCGGTCCCCATCCTTGAGGCGGATGTGATCATCGACACACCCAAGGCCAAGAATCACCACATTGAACCGATCTCCGGCGCGCTCAAGAATTGGATGGGCGTCCTCAATCAGCGCTGGCGCAATGACCACCACGGCAAGCCTGAGCACGTCCGGCAGTTCATGGACATCATGAGCGCCCGGCCGCCGGATCTGGTGGTAGTCGATGCCCTGATCGCCGGAGAAGGCGACGGACCCATTGCCAACCTGCCCCGCTGGTGCGGCTGCATCCTGGCCTCCACCGATCCTGTGGCCACTGATGTTACCATTGCGAAGCTGCTCATGCGGGATTGGACGAAACTGAATTACGCCATCGAGGCCGAGAAACGCGGCCTGGGCATACGCGAGCCGATCGACTACATCGGCACGCCGCTGGAGCAGGTCGCATTTCCGGCGTGGCCGGGGCACGAAGGTTTCGATTATCTGCCGATCAACTTCCTGGTCGGCAACGGCGTCACGTTGGACGGCACCATCGGGCATGTGAAAAGCGTCCTGGACAGCATGCTTCGGCGCGGCAATCTCAGAGACGTTATCTGGCTGCGCGGCACCCCCACCATCATGGTCGGCGAAATCGACGACCCGAACTTCGAGCAGCACCTCAAGGAAGGTCCCTATGTTGTCTTTGATGACGCTGCCAGGCCTCGGTACAAGAACGATCCGCGCGTGCACTTCGTGCCCGGCCACCCCGTGCTGCGTACGGCCATGCCCGAGCTGTTCAAAGGCATGGGCGTGAGTCTGCCCGGCAGCGCCGTGATGGAGCTCCAGGAATACCAGCGCGAGTTCATGCACAATATGCGCTACGGCACGCCGGCGCGCAAGGCCAAGACGCTCCTCAAGCCGCTGGCGGCAGTCGGACTGGTGGTGGCCGGTATCGTCGTTCTCAAGAGCCTGGCAAGCCGGACTGGACGCAACGGACGGTGGAACGAAGCGATGTCTGGCCGGTCGGCGGCTATAAAACACTACCAGAACTCATGATTGCAGCGGCCGGTGCGGAGATCCCTTCGCGATATCGCGTTGATGCTTGTTGGATGGTGTCCGCGTACCGCGCCCGGGGCAAATAGAGTTTGGGTGCAGGACCCGCATGTTGTGGGCTTGTTTCCGGGCGCGATTTGCGGATCCAAAACCCAGAGGAGAATTCAACATGAGAAAGATAAGCCCCGGGAAACTGGCGCTGCTGGCCGCGGGCGTATTCATGTTCCAGATGGGCGGCTGTGCCATTACGGACGCCATCGCCGGCCTGTTTGACTTCCTCGTTCCGGCGGCTTGAGCCGCTGCAACGGTGGAGGCACTGGCGACGGACTCGTCCAGTGCCTCTCTTTTTCTTGACGTACTGCAACTTGAGCGAGGGAAGTCACCATGCTGGCTGCCCCCCTGAAGTCATTGTGCAAGCAGGCGGAGTTGTTTGAACAAGCCGCCCGGTACGAGGGTCGGCCCCGTGAGAGGGTGGTGGCGTTGGGCGAGGCGAAAGAACTGTGCTTCCGCCTCTCCCCCCACCATCAACGGGCCCTTCAGACCATCCGAAGCAGCTCGTGACTGAGCCGGATTGAAACGGGCCGGGGCGACCCGGCAGCACGGGATCGACAATGGGTTCAGAGTGGCCCGCGAGGCATCTGACCTGCTGCTGGATGCGCTCCGGTAGAAGCCCCTCTCGCAAGAGAAGGATTACACCACTGTTCGCGAGCAGATTCGCCAGCGGCTGTTTGCGGGGGAATACGAGTCTTTGCAAGGCTGGCCGGCCAGTGCAGAGTTGTGAAAAGCGCGATGGCACCGTCAGGAACACTGCGGAGTTCTGCTTATTTCATCGCGTTGAACAGGGAAGGGAAAAGACGTGGCGTCGAGAGGCGGCAGCTCGACTTGGCGCCACGTGGGTCCGTCGGCGCCGGCCGCGGCCATCCCTTGCCCGCAATCGCCCAGGCAAGCCGGGGAGTTCCCGGCGGGTTGCCCAGATTAGGGAAACTGCGGTCTTCCGAACCGTAACATTCGGCGTTCTGGGAAACACACGCCTGGGCCAATGGTTCTTCAGGACAGGAGAATAACGATGTTCGATTTGCAGGGTTTCGTCGTCGCACTGTTCGGCGGCATTCAGGAGTTGCTGGTCAACGGCATCCTGGGCTTCCTCACGGACCTGCTCGGGTCTGTCTTCCCAACAGCCTGAACGGAAAACACAGGTAATTAAGGCTCACAGATCTCTTCCCGTGTCACCCGGGCAGGATCCGGCCATTGCTCACGGCCCGCCTCGTTTCATGGCGGCCCTGTGGCACCGGGTTCTCCCGGTTTTTTGCGTCCCATTGCGGGCGGCACGTGTGCAAACCGCCGCCGGCAGGAAGGACGCCGAGAGCCTGAGCCCCAATCCGGTCGCGCCAATCAGACAGGAACTACGCCATGCCTGATGGCAAAGTGAACCAGCTCCGCACCCTTCTGCAGATGCAGTAACTTCATCAGCCGGTATTTGTGGAACTCCACGGTGCGGGCGAAGATCCCCAGCTCGTGAGCGATCTCCTTCGCCGAGCGCCGGCTGCACGGTGCAGCGAGCTCTGTCCGGCGCCAACCTCAAAGCATCTCTTTTTTACGGCAAATAGATGGCCGAGCGGGGCTTATGTTCGTCCGCAAGCGGGAATCTCAATGCCATTGGCAAGACTGGACTGAAGCCTGCGCTCAATATCTGAAGAGGGCCGAGGCTAGTACCCAATCAATGGACCCGGTACACTGAGCAGCCGGTCGGTCTGGGCTCGGCTCCACCGGTTCCGGAGCAATGCTGCAGGCCATCCTTGATGTCTTTATCCTGAAGGTGAAGATGCACGGTCGCAATCTTAACTGGATGGGAGAGAATCGTCTGAGGAGCAGTTGTTCAATGAGAGTCCGTGACGTACTGAGGAGAGGGATTAACGTACCGAGGAGAGGAATTATTGTCGCTGGTCTGCTTGCGGGGGTACTGGGACCGCTGGGGTGCCAACCTGAGGCTCTGCTGATTCTGCTGCCGGAAGACGGCGTCGAGGTACCCAAGCAGACGCCACCGTTCATGCTGGCCACGGGAGACACACTTCAGGTCTATCTGCTCCTCGGCTACAACGACGTCTACTCGACCGGCCTCATGGATCTTGCGGCCAAGATGAATTCCCAAGGCATTCCCGCCAGGTGGTTGAGTAATGCGGACTGGCCTACCTTGCTCTCAGAAATTCAGGAGTCTCACGCCAAGGGCACGCTGCAGGGTGATCTGGTCTTCGTCGGACACAGCTTCGGGGGCGATGATGCAGTCAACCTGGCCCGCAAATTGAATGCTCTCGATATTCCCGTTCGTCTGATCGTGTTGGTGGATGGAACCTCTCCCGCCCCAATCCCCCCGAACGTGGACTACTGCTATAACCTGTACAAACCCACCGTTGCGGGCGCCCTGTTCCCCAATTCGTTCGCCGGTAATCCGATAGAGGCCGAACCGGGCAACACTCATACAGTCATCATCAACGAGCCCGTCACGAAAGAAACGTTCGGGCCTGACGCCGTATACATGAGCCACTTCACGATTGACTCTGAGCCATTAATCCACCAGGCAGTCATCGACAAGGTCCGCGAAATCGAAGCCATGAGAATATCCCAGAAGGCAACGGCAATGGAATAGCGGCCGGGTTGAGCAACGACGCCAGGGCAAGTTGGGTCTCCTTGTGGCGCAAGCCAACTGATCAGGCCCGGTGAGACGATTCTAACGAGACACGGGGCAGCCAGGCGTGAGGTATTCCTGAAACACCGTTTGACCCGCCAGCACTGCCGCACAATCATTGTCAGGCAGCATCCAAGGATCCTGGCATGCGAATACTCGCTTTGGCCGCTACCGTTCTCATACTCGCCGGCTGCCCCTCATCGCCATTCGGCCCTGCGCAGCAAAACGCTTCACAGGACATTCCTCGCACGCTGATCGTGGGCGGCGTCGAACGCACATTCCTCCTTTATGTCCCGCCACAAGCCGAAAATGCCACTGCCGCGAACCCACTGCCGGTCGTTTTCGCCTTCCACTGGGCGCAGGGCACGGCCGCGGGTATGAGCAATGTGACCGGCTTCGACGATATCGCCGCTCGCGAAGGGTTTATCGTGGTCTACCCGGAGGCCATTGACGGCCTCTGGAGCGATCTGCGTCCGGGAGCCAATCCTGACACGGACAACGTCGCCTTCATCCGCGCGATCCTGAACGACTTGCGAGGTGCGTATCCGATCGATGCTCGCCGGATCTATGCGACCGGCCTGTCCGCCGGAGGCCACATGTGCAGCTTCCTGGCCTTTCGCACCCACCACGAGATCGCGGCGATCGCTCCGGTGGCCGCGTTGCTGGCCCAACCGCTGGCCGTGCTGGGCGCCGTGGTGCCGCCGGATTCGATGCCGATCCTGACCATCGCCGGTACGGAAGACCCCATCCAGTTCTATGACGGCGGAGTCGTTCTGAGCCGCGGCGTCACCCTGTCTGCCGATGACACAGTGGCCTTCTGGGTGAACGTCAACAACGCCACCACCCCACCCGACACTTTTGACCTGCCGGACAGTGATCCGGCTGACGGGACGATCACCCATGTCCGCCACTACCCGCCCCCTGCGGCCGGGTCCGGGGCCGAGGTCAGATTCTTCAGCGTCGAAGGTGGTGGGCACACTTGGCCGGGAGGGCCTCAATACCTGCCCTTGAGCGTTGTAGGTCCTGTCAGTCGTGATTTCTCCGCCAGCGAAGAGATATGGTCTTTCTTTTCCAGGCATTCGCTGCCTTGACGGCGGGTGGACCACATCACCGCCAGGGACGGGTCTCATGCCACCCGAGGGGCGGACCGATCTCGGACGGCAGAGGCGTAGATGCCGAAAGCCAGCAGGGCGAGCACCAACCCGACCGTGAAGGCGGTCTCGCCGGCGCACCAGGAGTAGGGATCTGGGGTCAAGGGGTTGCTGAGCATAAACCGCACCACAAAGCTGCTCACCACCAAAGCGAGGAAGCCGGCGCGGACGAGTACGATCGTTGCACCACCGGCAACGATCGCGCTCAGGATCCAGGTGGAGAGTCCCGCCGATTCACCCGTCAGGGCATAAGCCACCGTCACCAGGAAAAAGAACAGCACCGCCGAGAGCCAGGGGATCTTTACCGCCAGGCGGATCAGCAACATCAGGACCAGGAGCACGATGCCGCGGCCGACCACCGTGCCCAGGGCCCGCATGGACGCCGTGAGGGTGTGCCGTAAACCGAGTAGTTGTCCCAATGCATTGTCAGTATCGGGAAGCAGCGTCAGCGGAGGCGTGTGGATTATCTGCGCACTCAACAGCACCTGAAGCTGCTGCAGCAGCAGGACACCCGTGGCAATGGCAACCCCCACCACAAGGTCACGCCCAACGAGAGGATCGGTTAAGCGGCCTTGCAGCAAGCGACTCCAGGAAATAATCGACTGCGGCCAAAACCGCCGGACGTAAGGCTCCAAGCCCAGGTACAAAATCCACGTGACCACCGCGGTGAACGCCGCCGCCTCAACCGCTCTCAGCGCTTGTTGGGCCTCCGCAGTCAGATCCAGCGTCCAATCATGCCCAACCACCCGGAAAGCCAGGCTGAGTAGCAGCATGAATACCGCCAACCGCCTCGCGCCTCGCCGGTCGCCGCGCCCGATCTGGAGATTCCGCCAAGCCAGGACACACCCGCCGGCCAGCGCGATCAACTGGAGCACTATCAGCAGAGTGCGGCTGAAAGACGCGTCACCACCCGAATACGTTTTCGGAAGCGCCGACGAGCCGGCATCCGCCACCGTGTAGTAAACAATCCGCCCGCCCAGTGCCGCCCCTTCAATTTGCACCACTGACTGCGGCTCGTCCTTAAGAACCCCCTTGCCGGCGTGCAGCGTGTCCGCATACAGCGGCGGCGCGATCCACGGCGGGATAGATTGGAGAGAGCGAGGTTCGAGCCCCGCCCACCCGGCCGGAATGGACCAGTCCGGTTCTTTCGATCCAGCCTCGCCCGAGGCCAACACTCCCTCCGAACTGTACAGCAGCAAACGGCCTCCAGGATCAAGTCGAACTGCGGTGCCATGTGCTGGTCTGGTGGCAGTGCTTCCCTCCGAAGAGCCGGCGCCCTGCGTTGAAGAAAACAAGCCAACCGGCCAGCGGCATTCGAACCAGATTGTTCCCCGCAACGGCTGAACCGTTTTATCCTCAGTGATGGCACCACCGCCCATGATCCCATGACGCCTGAGCGCCTGCCGATCGAGAAAGAAGCCGGAGCGAGCGTCACGTCCGGCGACTGGCGCCCCCAGACCCCGTGCAATCTGCCGGGCCTTCTCCTCGAGGACATGTGGAGAGACCGGCAGGTGTTTGCCGGACAGCAGCATGGTGCGGTCCACCAGCAGAATCGAAACCGCCAACCCGACGAGGGTCACCGCACCCAGAATGGTCAGTGCCCGGATGCTCAACCGCCTGCGGCTTCCGGCCGCCGCCACCATCTCCGGCGGAGGCGTTTCACCGGCTTCCAGCACCGCAGCAAGCGCATCCCCGCCCGGCAGCACGGCCATGACGGCATACGCCGAGGATGGCCGGTCGGCGGGATCTTCTTCGATGCACTGCAGAATTACCTGTTCAACCCGCGGATCAAGATCTCCGTTGAGGTGCGAGGGCGGTTCCGGGCGGGTCCGCCGGCCCTGTTCAGCCAGTCCGCCCTGGAAAGCCGGCCGGCCAGTGACCATCTCGTACAGCACCAACCCCAGAGCATACAGGTCGGTACGGAGTGTCGCCGGCTTTCCGGCCAGGGTTTCCGGAGCCATGTAAGCCGGCGTGCCGACAATCGGATGCCCATCCGCGGCCGTAACCGCCAGGGTCGAGATCCCGAAGTCAGTGACGCGCACCCTCCCCCTGCCATCGATCATGACGTTGGCCGGCTTCAGGTCCCGATGGAGCACCCCCTGGGCATGCGCCGAGGCCAGCGCGGCGCAAAGCTGCCACCCAATCTCCATCGCCTTGTCAACCGACAACCGCCCGATTCGCCGCAGCAGACACCCCAGATCCTCGCCGTCCACGTACTCCATTGAGATGAAGGCTTCTCCATTCGCCTCGCCAAGGTCATACACGCGGCACACGTTCGGGTGTGTAATGCTCAGCGCGAGGCGCGCCTCGTTGAAGAACCGGGCCAGCCAGACGGCATCGTGCACCCGCCCGGGAGCAATGAACTTCAACGCGACCGCCCGCTGAAGTTTGAGATCATCTGCGCGGTACACCTCGCCCATCCCCCCGCGCCCCAGCAGATTCACGATCCGGTAACGGTCGGCAATGATGGTGCCGGGAAGAAACCGCGCCTGTGCATCGGAAGCCGCTCCCGGGCTGCTGGCCGATTCCTGAACGGGGACGTCAGCGGTGACCTCTTCCAGGATGGTGGCGGGATGATGGAAGGCCAACAGCGATTCCACCTCGGCCTGCAGTTCCGGATCGCCGGCACAGGCTTGCTCAAGAAATGCCGAACGGGCTGGCGGCTCCAACTCACACGACGCCAGAAAGAGCTTTTTGATCTGCTCGTGACGTTGCGGGCTCATGGCGCGGTTTTCTGCTGGCTTAGTTCCCGTCGCAGCCAGGCGCGAATGGCGGTCCACTCGCTCTCAATGGTACGTTTTGACACCCGGAGCACCTCGGCCACCTCCGCGACGCTCATCCCGGCGAAGAATCGCAACTCGACAATAGCCGCCTGGCGAGGATCGACCCTGGCCAGCTTCTCCAGGGCCTCGTCCACGGCAAGGAGATCTGCGTCGCGTTGGGGGGAGAGAGCCACTTGCTCGTTCAGCTCGATGCGGATTCTGCCGCCTCCCCGCTTCATTCGCTGCCGTTGGCGGGCATGATCCACCAGAACCCGTCGCATAATCTGAGCGCCGACGGCAAAGAAGTGCGTCTTGCCGCGCCAGTTCACCCGGCTCTGCTCGATCAGCTTCAGGTAAGCTTCGTGAACCAGAGCGGTCGGCGAGAAGGTGTGACCGGGCTTTTCAGAAGCAAGATAACGGGCTGCCAGATCATGAAAAGAATCATACAGGACCGGAAAGAGCTGCCTGGCCGCCTCCTGGTCGTTCGACGGCAGATCGGCAATGATCCGCGATGCCCGAGTTGTTCGCCTATCGGCCATAATGCTTCCACCGCAGGCTCAATATCAGTACTGCATTATTCTACCAGGGGTACGCCCCAGCAAGCGGCATCGTCATCACCACCCGTGTTGTGAGCTGACCGTCCATATCGTTCCACCTGATCAATAACGCTCTGGACCACGACCAGCGGGTCCATACCATGTCAGGGTCGCGCACGCGCACGCCAACCGGGATAGGCTCCAAGCCGAAGCTTCAGCGGCCTCCTCTCCCGCATTACCTTGGCCGTTAGATGATGATGATACGGAGCCGCCTTGATCGGCGATCTCCGTTTTGACCGCTTCGCCGAAAAAATGGGCTTCTTTTTTTTGAACGGCCTCCTCAACTGCCGGGGGAACCACACCCGCGTACCGCCGCCACATTTTGGGGCTGGCGTGGCCCAGCAGCATTTCAATCGTGACCTCATTCGCCCCCGCGATCGCAGCCACCGTTGTGGCCGACTTGTGAAGGTTCCGGAACTGGCCGTCATTCAAAACCTTGGCTGCGGTCTTGATCTTAGCGAACTCCTGGATGAGCGAATCCTTTTGCGGCCGGACCCACTCCTGGCCGTGATGGGTGGAGACGGACAGTCGTCAGCGCGGCCCCATCCGCCTCCTGATCAGCCCGGTTTTTCCCCGAGGGGTGGAGCTGTTATAATGCCCTGTCAGCCATGCGGTGTACTGTTTCTGAGTCTCTTCCGGGTCTCTGGAGAAGTACTTGGACGAGCCGCCTGGCAGTGTAACGGAACAAACGCCCGAGGCCTTATGAAGCCGAGGTCCAATTTTTCGGGCGCGAGGCATGGAATCGATTCGGGTATTCGCCACAGAAACCAGTGCTGGCCATCACAGCGAATCCGGATCGTTTCTTGTAATCGAAACTTGTAGTATGGCTTTGCCACTGTAGCTCAGCCGGTAGAGCAGCGGTTTTGTAAACCGCAGGTCGCGGGTTCGAATCCCGCCGGTGGCTTTTTTAGACCGGTGGCTTTCAGAAACGGTCTCCATCCCTCCGACCCAGCATCCGCAAGACGAGCTTCTACACTGCAGCGCAAGATCGTGGCGGCCGGGCCGGGTACCCGGCGAAAGCTGGGTGCCGGCCGCTTCACGGGCAAAACGGCCGGTACGGAGCCCGGCCGCTACAGAAATCAGCCTGCTTTGCGCTGTGGGGTTCTGTATCCCCAGCGTGGGGTTCTATATCCTCGGCGTAGCGTTCTATATCCCCGGCGCCCACAGGTACAGAAACTGCGGTTCCGTCCCCAGCAGGCTCTGGGGGATCTGGATGTTGAGCAGGTTCACCTGCGGGGGGCCGGCCGGCCCCTGGGCATAGATGTTGGGCTTGTAATCGGACGGACGCTTGTAGGCCACCACGCGCACGCGCCGGGCCCCAATCCGCCCCTTGAGGCAGCCCAGGGCTTCGCGCAGCGTGCCGACCTGATCCACCAGCCCCAGGTCGAGGGCCTGCCGGCCGGAGTACACCCGCCCGTCCGCCAGCTCGCGCACCCGGGCCTCATCCAGCTTCGGCCGGCCGGTCAGGACCACCTTCACGAACCGTTCGTGATATTCATCGATCAAGCGCTGGAAGATGGCCCGCTCTTCGTCGCGCATTCGCCGGAAGGGCGAGCCGGCGTCTTTCATCTCGCCCGACTTGATGACATTGGCCTCCACGCCGATTTTGCTCATGGTGCCGCTGAAGTTCGCGCTGAGCATAAGCACGCCGATGCTGCCGGTCACGGTGGTGGGATGGGCGAAGATTTCGTCGGCCCCGCAGGCAATGTAATAGCCTCCACTGGCGGCCACATCCATCATCACGGCCACCACGGGTCGCTTGCCGCCGGTGCGCCGTTTGAAGCACTGCAGCTCCTCATACATGATGTCCGCCGCGGTGACCGCTCCCCCCGGCGAGTTGATCCGCAGCACCACGCCCTGCACGGACGGATCACGGGCGGCCTTGTCCAGTTTCTCGACGAACAGCGACACGGGGTTCTCTCCCGTGCCGAGCAGGGAGAACCGCTCGGCGTTCATGATCATGCCGCTGACGTCGATCAACGCGATCTTGGCGGGCGACAGGCCGCCCTCGTCGATCAGCGTCTCCTCTTCGAGGCTGCGATCGGCCGGAATCGGTTCGATCCGGTAGGCCGTCCGACCACAGCCGGCCACGCAGATGATCGCCAGAACCCCTATCCATCCGCCTGTGTGCACATGTTTTCGAGCGGTCACGCGAGTCCTCCTGACTGCCCCGGGCCGGGGGCGTTGCGCCCATTTTTTTAGGTGCGAGATCGTCCTGTCGGTCATGGCACTGCCCGGACCCGCATTCTACCCCCTCGCGGCTCAGCCGCAACTCGGGCAGACCGCCCTCGACCGGCCATGTGAATGACTGTGCGCGATGACGAGACAGTGAGGCGCACGATGGGTGGGTCACGGCATTTGAGCCGTGCTGTATGGCAGCGGCATCCCGCCGGTAAAGAATTAGTGTGGCACCGGCGTCTTGTCGGTGTTGGAGGGGGGCGGGCATCTTGCCCGCCTTCCTGAGATCCGAACGGGGCGCAGGCGTTTTGTCCGGAGAACGGCCGGTACTCAGCTCTCGCCGGGTACCCGGTCCGGCCGCAACACGAGAAACGGCCGGTACGGAGCCCGGCCGCTACAAGGGGCGGGCGTTTGGCCCGCGAAACGGCCGGTCCAGAGCCCGGCCGCTACAGGTGGAGCGAGGCAACAAAAAGCGCGATTTGTGTGCCACGGCTCTTGAGCCGTGCCGGGACGACTCTGATGTTCCGCACCGCTCAAGCGCGGTGGGCCATATCGCGGGCGGTGAGCCGCCGGGCGGGTCGCGGGATCGCGCGCGGTCATATAAAATGTGGGATGGTTCGGAACAACACCGCTACCTTGCCGGCCGACCTTGCCCCCGGCCGTCGGCTACCCGGCCGGCGCCAGCCGGGCGAAACCCGCGAGGGGCGGTCATTCCGGCCCGGGAAGGCTGCCAAACCACCGGCCGTAAACCGTCTTACGTGCCCGGGAGGCCGGACCTCGCCCGCGGGACGGCCGGACCCGGCGGACGAAAGCCATACAGGGGCCGCAAGTGAAAGAACCGGAGGAAACAGGGGTGGCTGGCCCAAAAGCCAACCGCGGCCAGCGCGGATACGATGGAACCTCCCTGCCTCCTTTGGACGCTGCCGTGAAGGGCACATGCTCGGTGAGGGCCGGATATGCACCTGTCGGATGAAGAGTTCGAGCTGGTGGTCGAGGAGGCGATCGCCTCGATCCCGGAAGGTTTCCAGCGGTACCTCGAAGATCTCGTGGTGGACATCGAGGACATGCCCGACAAAACCACCTGCCAGGACGTGGGCGTGCGCGACCCTCGCGGCCTGCTGGGGCTCTACCGCGGTGTGCCATTGACCAAGCGCCACGTCGAGGATCCCTACCGTTACCCCGAGCGGATCGTCATTTACCAGCGCAACATCGAGCGCATCTGCCGCACCCGCGAGCAGATGGTCAACCAGATCCGCAAGACCGTTCTCCACGAAATCGGCCACCATTTCGGCCTCAGCGAGCGCCAACTCCGCGAACTCGGCTACGGCTGATCCGCAGATTTCCCTTGACGCGGCCCTCCCCAGCCTGTTTACTGCTCATACAGGTCCTTTCGTCACTGTGCAGGTTGCACGAAGTCAAGAGGTGTATTCATGAAGACCACGGCAGGAATGATCCTGGTTACGCTGATCTGTTCCTCGTTGCTGCTGGGCGATCAGCCTGGTTCCCCCTCGTCGGCGACAGACAAGCCCCAAGCCACGTATCCCGTGGGCGTAGCCCGGGTTGACATTACGCCGGAGTATCCCATTCGTCTCACCGGGTATGGTGGCCGAAGAAATGAGTCTGATGGCATCTTGCAGCGGCTCTGGGCCAAAGCCCTCGCCATCGGCAGCGACGAGACCGGCCCGGCCGTGCTGGTCACCGTTGAAAACTGCGGCGTGCCGGCCAATGTCACCGAGGAGGTGGCCAAACGCCTCGGGAAGAAGGCCCGTATCCCGCGCGAGCGGTTCGTCGTCTGCTCCAGCCACATCCACACCGGGCCCTGCCTGTTCGGCACCCTGCCGACCATGTTCGGCGAGCCCTACCCGCCCGATCACAAGGAACGTATCGACCGTTACACCCGGGAAATCACCGACCACATCGAGCGAGTCGCCCTGGCCGCGCTCGCCGACCGCCGGCCCGCACACCTGGCCTGGGCCCAGGGCCGTGTCGAGTTCGCCGTCAACCGCCGGGCGATTCAGGACAACAAGTACGCCGGATTCGGCGTGAATCCAGCCGGCCCCGTGGATCACGCTATGCCCATGCTGCGAGTCACCGATACCAATGGAAAACTGCGGGCCATCCTGGTGAACTACGCCTGCCATTGCACCACCTTCGGACCCGAGACGAACAAGCTTAGCGGCGATTGGGCCGGCTTCGCCCAGGAATATGTCGAACGCGATCATCCCGGCGCCGTCTGCCTGGTCAGCATCGGGTGCGGCGCCGATGCCAATCCCCATCCGCGTGTCGGCATCGACCCCGATCCGCTCAAAGTGGCCAAACAGCACGGCCAAGCGATTGCTGCCGAAGTGAATCGCCTACTCAAGGGGTCGCTCAGGCCGATTTCCAGTCTTCCGATCTGCCGGCTTGAGCGCATCAATCTGCCTTTCGACCGGATCCCCACCCGCCAGGAGTGGGAAAAACTCGCCAAGGATCCCCGGCATGACGTCGCCTACCATGCCCAACACCAGATCGCGAAGCTCGACCGCGGCGAGAGCCTTCCCACGGAACTGAGCTACCCCGTGCAGACCTGGGCGTTCGGCAATGAACTGGCCATGGTGTTCATGGCCGGCGAAGTGGTCGTGGATTACTCCCTGACCCTCAAGAAGAAATTCGATCCCGATCGCCTCTGGGTGACCGGTTACGCCAACGACGTCCCATGCTACATTCCCTCACGGCGGATCCTGGCCGAAGGCGGTTACGAGGCCGAGGGAGCCATGATTTACTACGACCAACCGACGCGCCTCAAGCCGGAGGTTGAAAACCTGATCCTCGATACGGTCCGGCGGCAGATGCCGGCTGGCTTTGCAGCGGGAGAAACAAAATGAGCAAACTTGCGATCGAAGGCGGCGCCCCCGTTCATGACGGCCATGCTCGCCCCTGGCCCCAGTGGCCGCCGTCAACGCCCGAAAGCTGGAAACGCCAGGAGGGCGCCATCCGGGAGGTCTACCTCAGTACGGTTGAAGGCCTGCCCCAGTGGCGGGGCCGGCAGTTCGCCAAGGCCTACTGCGAGTACCTCAAGGCCAAACATGGTCTGCTCGTTCCCTCCGGCACGCAGGCGCTCAAGATCGCCCTCTGCGCGGCCACCGACACCGACGGGCTCGGCTACAACGGTGAATGCATCGTGCCTGCCTACACCTTCATTGCCTCCGCCCACGCAGCCTGGGAGGTAGGCTTCTCGGTCCGTTTCGTGGATGTGGATCCCGAAACCGGCTGCCTCGACCCCGCAGCGCTCGAAGCCGCCATCAATTCGAAAACGCGGGCCATCATGCCCGTGGACATTCTGGGCCATCCGGCCGACATGGACGCGATCATGGCCATCGCCCGCAAGCACAACCTCAAGGTCGTCGAAGACGCTTGCCAGGCCCACGGAGCCAGCTACAAGGGCCGTAAATGCGGCACGCTCGGCGACGCCGGCGGCTTCTCCTTTCAATCCACCAAGAACCTGTGTTGCGGCGAGGGCGGATTCGTGGCCACCAACTCGCCCGAGATCTACGCCCGGGCCTACGCCATTCACCACTGCGGCCAGCCGCCAGAGGGCATGAGCTTCTCCGAACCGCGGGCCGGATACAGCTACCGGGCGTCAGAGTACATGGCCGTGCTGCTGGAGGAGCGTCTCAAAGATCTGGACGCCCAGTGTGAACGACGAAACCGGGCCGCGAGATACCTGAACAACGAACTCAAGGGCATCACCGGTATCCGGCCGGCCAAACTGCCCGATTACGTCACCAATCATGCTTGGCACCTGTATATGATGCGTTACATCCCCTCGGCGTTCGGTGGCCGCTCGCGCAGCGAGTTCATCCACGCCATGAACGCCGAAGGTATCCCGATCTCGGCCGGCTACACCCAGTCGCTTTCGGAACACCCCGTGACCAAGGCCGTCCAGAAGCGTCATCCGGAACTGGTCGCCGCCGAGCCTTGCCCGAACACGGAGCACATCTGTGGGGAGAGTCTCTGGCTTACCCAGAACGTGCTCCTGGCCGACGAGCGGGATCTCGCCGACATTCCGGAGGCCATTCGCAAAGTGCAGAAGGCTTTTCATGCATAGCTGTTGTGGGCCACTGCTCTGTGAGCCATGCTGTCGCGCAAGAGTCTGCGGGACCGAAGGGCTTCAAGCAGTAAGAGGGCAATGACATGAACACCCCAAAGAATACCTCGAGCCGTACCCGCCGGCAGGTCCTGCAGGCCGGATTCGCCTGGGCCGCGGGCTCCTCCCTCGTCAGCATGGTCAAGGCGAACGCGCCCCGCTCGGACGAGCAGCCGACCTGGATTCTGCTGCACCTCTCCGGCGGCAACGACGGCCTCAATACCGTCATCCCGTACCGGGACCCGGTTTACCATGAGCTCCGTCCGCGCCTGGGCCGCGTGGCTCGCGAAGCCCTGCCCATTGACCAACAGGTAGCGCTGCATCCTTCCCTGCCGGACCTGGCTCGCCTCTACCGGCGCGGGCACGTCGCCATCCTGCAAGGCGTCGGCTCGGCTGAGCCCGACTATTCGCATCGTGGTGCCTGCCGCCTCTGGGCCACCAACGCTAACGACGCGACCTCCAGCCCTGGTTGGTGCGACCGCGCTCTGGCCGGGCAGTCCAATGCCCCAGCCGCCATCATGGTGGTTGCGGATCACGAACCCCCGGCCAGGATGGTCTCAGGCCGGGTGCCGCAAATCCGACTGAACCGGCCCAATCGCCCCTCGCCCGCCGTGAATCCGCTGCCCTTCCGCCAAGGCGAAACGCAGCAGGTTTTGGCCGAGGCCGCCGGCTTAGCCAGTGCAAAACGACCCCCGCGCCTCATCCTCGCCAGCGTCGGCGGGTACGACACGCACGAGGATCAACTGGAGGCCCACGCCCAGGTCCTGCGCGATCTGAACGATGCAGTGGCCGGCTTCCACCGCGAACTGGCCGCCCGGGGAATTGCCCATCGCGTTCTGCTGCTGGTCTGGTCGGAGTTCGGCCGCCGCCCCGCGGAAAACGCATCCGGCGGCACGGACCACGGCTGGGCCGGCCCGGTCTTCCTCGTCGGCCGCAACGTGCGCGGCGGGCTCTACGGACGGATGCCTTCTCTGGTGGACACTGATTTCGGAAACCTGATCCCGACGGTCAGTCTCCACAAGGTCCAGACCACCCTGGCCAGACGCTGGCTCGGCTCCGAAGCCAATCCGTTTGTGTAAAGCCGCTGTGGCGACGGTAAGACCTTGTAGATCATGGCGTATCGAATAATCTCCTCCGCTCTCCTGACGGCCGTCTGCGTGATCTTCTGCGCCAGGTCCTGCCTAGCTGCGGACCTGGCGCCCGCACGTCAAAGGGAAGCGCCCATCCAGCCACTCCTCGTCTTCCTCGAACCTGACGATGCGCGCGATCCGGTCGGCCTTCTGAGCTTCCAGGCCAATCCCCTGAAGCTGCTGGGCAACATCGGCAGCCCCACACACTTGCCCGAGAATCGGCTCAGGCTCGTTCCACCGTCACGCACCCTCCTGAGCCTGCCGCAGCCGGACGGAAGCCGCCTCATCTTCGGCTGCACCCACCAACCGGCCACGCCCGACGGTAAAACTTACCAGTGGACTATCTACCGCGGCCGAACCCCTGACGGATACCGCCTGACCGAGATTGAGGAGGTCTACCGCAACCCAGCCGGCCCCTGGCTCATCGAATCCAGCATGGCCCGCCAGGGCCGCGACGGGCCACTTTTCTTCTTTACCTGGAGCCGGAGCGTCCCCGCGGAACTCGGCCACGCCCTGTGGGTCTTCTCCAGCGAGGACGGGCGGGATTGGAAGCCGCTCTCGGAAAAGCCCGTGTATCACGATCACGACGCCTTCGGCCTCATGTGGGACATGCGAACCGATCGTTTTCTCACCTGCCAAGTCACTTACCAGGCCTGGCGCAAGCCCTTCAGCGATAATCTGGGCCAGGACCAGCGTCGTGTCCTGTCTATTCGAACCAGCCCCGACGGCCTGAACTGGCAAAAACACACCGACATCGGCCAGGAGGGCCTGGTGATTCCCGACGCCCAGGACCCGCCGGAGCTCGAGTTCTACCGCATGCAACCCTTCCACTATGCCGATCGCTACATCGCCATGGCCGACCTCTACGCCGCCTCGCCGCTCACGCCGGCCAGGCACGGCCCGCATCTGGGCTGCGAGTGGTGGGTCAGCAGCGATGCGATCCGCTGGCGACGCCCGTGGCGGACGCTCAACGCCCAGGGTGAAGCTCCCTATCCGGTCAAGATGGAGCCCATGTGGTTCGACGGCCACATGCTCTTCTGGATCGAGGACACGGTCTGGGGTCTGCCCGAGTTCCGCATCGCCTCCATCGGCGCCCGGGCCAACGCCGCCTTCTCCACGCGTCCGTTCAAAATGCCCGGCACGCCGCTGCTCCTGAACGCCTCGATCCCCGCGGGCGCCGGCCTGTTCCGCCAGGCCTATGTTCAGGCCGAGCTGCGTGACGCCGCCGGCCAGACCATTCCCGGCTATGAACGCGAGCACTGTCTCCTGCAAAACGCCGACGGCACGCGCATCCCTCTGCGCTGGAACGGACGCGACGCCACCGAAAGGGCGGGCGAAGAAGTCTCTCTCCGGTTATACTTCCGCGACGCCCGGATCTACGGCCTGGCGTGCCAGGGGCCCGACCCGGCGAAAGGCCGGTGAGCACCCGCGGAAATGAAGCGCGAAACCGCGAAGAAAGAAAACTCGACACGTTTGAGGACTGATTCCGTCCTTGTGCGCTTTGCTCCGTGCTTTCTTGTGCGCATTCGTGTTTTCGTGCTTTCGTGATAGAGAAAAGTGGAGGCATACAGTGCGAGATTTCATCCACCCCCTCGCGGTCACTCTCGCGATCGCCACGCTCGCCAACGCCGGCGAAACGCTGCCCAACGGAATCGTCCTCCCTGACAACTGGCCCCCGCGCATCGAAGCGCTCAGCCGCGAGCCAATGCCCGTGCCCTATCTCGACCAGAAACCGGACGTCGTCCCCATCGACCTCGGCCGGCAGCTTTTCGTCGACGACTTCCTCATCGAAACGACCACTCTCACCCGCACGCATCACAGCACGCGCTACCACCCCGCCTCGCCCCTGCTGGTGCCCGACAAACCCTGGGAAGAGGAGTTCATGAAGGGCAAGTATCGCAAGGCCACCTCCATCGTCTTCGGCGACGGCGTGTGGTACGACCCCGCCGATAAGCTGTTCAAGATGTGGTACATGGGAGGCTTCCTCAAGAACACCTGCTATGCCATCAGCAAGGACGGCCTTTGCTGGGAAAAGCCTCAACTGGACATTGTGCCCGGAACCAACCTCCTCCTGCACCAGGAGCGCGACTCCGCCACTATCTACCTCGATCATTATGAGAAAGACCCCAGCCGTCGCTTCAAGATGTTCACCACCGTGCCCCGCCCGGAAGGCGACGGCTTCAAGCCGGCCATCTACTACTCCGCCGACGGCATCCACTGGGGAGAACCGCTCATCATCGGTGGCGGCATCGGTGACCGCTCCACCATCTTCTACAACCCCTTCCGCAACCGATGGGTCTACAGCATCCGCAGCCTCATCGAGCCCTGGGGCCGCTCGCGGAAATACATGGAATGCACCGACCTGGTGGAGGGCCTCCGGAACATTGCCGAGCAAAGCTGCCTGTGGCTGACTGCCGATCGGCTGGACCCCCGCCATCCCAACCCCGCGCTGAGCGACAAAGAGCCCCAGTTGTACAACCTCGACGTCTTCCCCTACGAGAGTCTGCTGGTCGGTCTCTTCTCCATCTGGCAAAGCCAACAGAGCGGCATCGAAAAACGCAACGAGATTCTGGTGGGCTATACCCGCGACGGCTTCCACTGGCACCGGCCGTACCGCCGGCCTTTCGCCGGGGTTAACGAAGTCGAAGGCGCGTGGAACTGGGCCAATGTCCAATCCTGCAGCAGCGGTTGCCTGGTGATGGGCGATACTCTGTACTTCTACGTCTCCGGCCGGGGCCGCACCGGCGAGCCCGCCTCCACCGGCCTGGCGCTGCTGCGCCGGGACGGCTTCGTCTCCATGGACGCCGGCGTCCAGGAAGGCACGCTGACCACCCGCCGTGTAACCTTCTCCGGCCGGCACCTCTTCGTGAACGTGGATTGTCCCGCCGGCCTGCTGCGGGCCGAAGTGCTCGATGCCGATGGAGCAGTGATCTCCCCCTTCACCAAGGAGAATTGCGTCCCCACGATCGCGGACAGTACCCTGCATCGAATCGGCTGGAAGGGTGCGGAGGATCTCTCCGCGCTGGCCGGCAAGCCGGTCCGCTTCCGCTTCCACCTGACCCACGGCCGGCTCTATTCCTTCTGGGTCGCTCCCGACGTCTCCGGCGCCAGCCACGGCTACGTCGCCGCCGGCGGCCCCGGTTACACCACCCCCCGGGATACCGTGGGCCAAGCCGCCTACAAGGCCGCCGCCCCGCTGGTGCGCGGCACACTTTGTCCTGATGTCGGTGCCGCGCCTCGTTGAGCGTCTGTCCTCCGAGAGCGTGTGCTGCAGCCCTTGAATCGTATTGGACCGCAAAGGATGTGTGCCACGGCTCTCGAGCCGTGCTGGACCGGAAAGCTCTCGAACCTCCCAAGTGCAGGTGCCCGTCCAGAGCCGGGGCCTCCCGCAAGACACGCTCGAAAGCCGGCAAACGCTGCAGCCTGCCGATGATGAGAGTATTCTTAACTCGCGATGTCCTGATCCGAAAGTCGTTTGAACTGAAAAACATCAGGGATTCACCCTACGGAGGTTGGTTATGAGTGAAACACCTGTTCTCGATAATTGCCCCGCACCGGTGAAGCGCTTGCGTAAGCGGCGGCTCCTGCTCGCCGCCCTTATCGTCGTGGTCCTCGCACTGAGCCTGCCGGTGTCGAACCTGTTTATTCCACACCAGTCCGGTACGGCGTTGGCCCGTTTCGCCGCCGGCGACTCGCAGCGTCTGGAGGTAGTCAGCCTGCTGGAACGCAACTGCCTGGATTGCCACGCGCGGGAGACCAAACTGCCCTTCTATGCCCGGCTGCCGATCGCCGGCTCGTTGATCGAACGCGACCGGGCCGACGGCCTCAAGTACATGGACATGTTCGAGGAGCTGGCCACCATGGAAGGCCAGCCCGTTTCCGAGGTGGCCCTGGCCAAGCTCGAATATGTTGTTGAGTCCGGCACGATGCCGCCCACGCGCTACACGATCATGCACTGGGACCGCTGGCTGTCTGATGCCGAAAAAGACACGATTCTCACCTGGATACGTTCGGTGCGCAAGGCGCACTATGCGACGGGGAACGCCGCGAAGGAATTCGAAACCGACCCGCTCCAGCCGTTGCCCACTGAAGTCAAGGTCGATCCCCAAAAGGTGGCCCTCGGCAATAAGCTCTTCCACGACGTTCGGTTGTCCGGCGACAACACCCTGTCCTGCACCTCCTGCCACGCCCTGGACAAGGGCGGCACGGACCAGGCCCGGACTTCCACCGGCATCCGAGGCCAGATCGGGCCGATCAACGCGCCCACCGTCTACAACGCCGTCTTCAACTTCAAGCAGTTCTGGGATGGCCGGGCCGAAGATCTCCAGGACCAGGCTGCCGGCCCCGTGGCCAACCCCATCGAGATGGGCGCCAATTGGGACGAGGTCGTCGAGAAATTGCGCCAAGACACCGCTCTGGTTGAGGAATTCAAGGCCCTCTATCCGGACGGGATTACCCAAACCACCATCTGCAACGCCATCGCCGAATTCGAGGCGACACTGGTGACCCCCAACTCGCGCTTTGACCAGTACCTGATGGGCAAGGCCGACGCGCTCACCGCGGAGGAACTGGAAGGCCTCAAGCTCTTCCGCGAGAACGGGTGCGCCACCTGCCACACCGGCCGGGCCCTCGGCGGACAATCCTTTGAACTCATGGGCCGCCGGGCCGACTATTTTGCCGACCGCGGCAACCTCACCGATGCGGACAACGGCCGGTTCAGCGTGACCCAGCGCGAGCAGGACCGCTTCCGGTTCAAGGTCCCCACGCTCCGCAACGTCGCTCTGACCTTCCCCTACTTCCATGACGGTTCGCAGGAAACGCTCGAACAGGCCGTCAGAAGCATGGCCAAGTACCAGACCCGCCGGCCTTTCACCGACCAGGAGGTCGAGAAAGTCGTAAAATTCCTGCACACGCTAACCGGAGAGTATCAGGGCAAGCCGCTGCAGTAAGACGCGCGGCTCAAGCCGGCCACATCAGATCCTGGAAACCGCAGGTACGGGAGATGTGACGCGTTGCTCCGCTGATTTCGATACGCCAGGCCCGGGTTCGGGGACCCGGGCCTGGTCATCGTGAATACTACGGAAGCGGCCGACTGCCGGGCGCGAATGCGGGGCGGAACGCGAAGACGCGTCACGTGGGGGAATCATACAGTTTCCGCTGCAAACTTGGGCAGGTTCCTGCCTGGCGGTTGGTCGCAGCACTGCTGATCGCCTGAAATCTTCGCGCCCCACCTCTGAGAGGCGGGGTACCCAACGCACAAGATTCACTGGGGATCTTTATCAGGCCGAAGCCAGAACCGGCGCGGGTTGCTGGTTCGGCACTGACGGCGTGTACTCAGGCACGACCTTCTGCAGCTCCGCGCGGATCTCCTCGGGGGTGGCGGTGTCTGCAATCGAGACGAGCCGCTCGATGCCTTCGCACACGCGATCGAAATCCTCCGGCCGCTTCTTGATGATGCCGATCTTCGGATGGGCTGTCCGGCTGGCGTCCTCGCCATCGATGGACAGCTCCTCGAACAGCTTCTCGCCGGGGCGCATGCCGGTGATCTGAATGTCGATATCCACACCCGGCCGCAGGCCACTCAACGTGATGAGATCCACGGCCAGATCGTAGATCTTGACCGGCTCGCCCATGTCCAGCAGGAAGATCTCGCCGCCCACGCCCATCGCCCCGGCCTGGAGCACGAGTTGCGCGGCCTCAGGGATGGTCATGAAGTACCGGGTCATCTCCCGGTGCGTCACCGTCACCGGACCGCCGCGGGCGATCTGCTCCTTGAAGATCGGCACCACGCTGCCGCTGGAGCCCAGCACATTGCCGAACCGCACGGTGACGAACTCGGTGCGGCTTCCCCCGTGGCTGCCAAGTTGCTGCACGTACATCTCCGCGACCCGCTTGGTGCAGCCCATGACGCTGGTCGGGTTGACCGCCTTGTCCGTGGAGATCATCACAAACTTGGCCACGCCCGCCTCGGACGCGGCGTCCGCCAGGTTGCGCGTGCCGACCACGTTGTTCTTGATCGCCTCGCCCGGGTTCCACTCCATCATGGGCACGTGCTTGTGGGCGGCGGCGTGAAAGATGGCCGTCGGATGCTCGGTCAACAGGATCTGGCGGATTCGGTTCTTGTCGGCGATGTCGGCCACCAGCGGCTTGCGGGCCAGTTCGGGGAACTCGCGGGCCAGCGACCGGTCGATCTCGAACAACGCGTTCTCCATCCGCTCCACCAGCAGCAGCCGCTTGGGTTTGAACCGCGCGATCTGCCGGCACATCTCCGAGCCGATGGAGCCTCCTGCCCCGGTCACCATGATGACCTTGCCTTCGATGTACCGGCCGATGGCCTCGCTGTCGAGCTGTACGGGCTCCCGGCCCAGCAGATCTTCGATGTCCACCGGACGAATCTGACTGACCTGGACCCGCCCTTCGATCACGTCGGTTACCGCCGGCACCGTGTGGAACCGCAGGTTCAAGCCGTGGCAGGTTTCGATAAGTTTGCGAATGTCGCGTTGCGACATGGCCGGGTCCGCCAGCAGCACTTCGTCCACATTGTGCTGCTCGCAGATGCGGCGAATGTCGTCCGGCTTACCCAATACTTCGATGCCCCGGATCCGGCCACCCTGCTTGGCTTCGCTCACGTCGAGAAAGCCCACTACCAGGTAGCGATCCTCGCTGGTGCGGATAATGTCCCGCAGGATGGTGTCACCGACATCGCCGGCACCTATGATCAGCAACCGATGCTGAGTGACAGCGCTGAGCGGCCGCAACTCCTCGTGGTAGAAACGAAATCCCACCCGGGCAGTGGAGACTACCGCAATGGTCAGCACCCAGTCCAGCAGAAAGACGGCGCTGGGGACCCAGTAACCCTTCTCACCCAACAGGTAGGTCCAGGTCTGCTGAGACAGGAAATAGACAATGATGAAGTAGAAAACCACACACAGAAAGATGCTGATGTGGGAGGCCTTGATAATCGAAAACAGGTCGCGCAGGCCCACATACCGCCAGGAATCGCGATACAGGCCCATGACCCCGAAGACCACCAGTTTCACCAGCAGCGTCAGCGGCAGATAAGTGAGGTACTCATGGACGAGCCACGGCTCACGAAACCGGAAATCGTAACGCAGGGCAAAGGCCACAAACAGGCCGAAAGCAAATAACAGCGCGTGCGCGCCAATGGATGCCAGCACCCGCCGACGCATCAGCCAATTCCCTGGACTGTTGTGGTCCGTATTACTCATCCATTTTCCACAAAGATCGGCGGCCGCCACTCCGCGACCTGCCGGGTATCAATCAAACCGACAAGGAATCCATCAACCCCCCAGGCTATCCCGCGGAATCATCGTTCACGGACCATCGAGTACTTGCGGGGGCGTCTCCTGAAAAAGATTGAACGGGAACTCGACGACCGGCCGGGCGGCTGGCGCCGCCGCTTCCAGGGAAGCATTTCCACCCTCTGGAGCACCGCGAAGAAACTGGCCCAAGCTGTTCCACGGCGAAGGAGCATTCACCAAACCAGCGACGTCATACAGGGCGCGCGAGCGAGCCTCGGGGATCGCATATTCAACCATCAGCAGCAAAGCCTTCGATTCGATCAGCGCTTTGTTGAGCCGGGGAACATCGTCACGTGCATCCGAACTATTGGCCGCCGTCCGGAGCGCTGCCTCACAACTGGCAGTGTGGATTCGAAGAGCGTCCAGATGGCTGTCTAGTTCGCTTCGTCGAGCGTAGCGGGAGGGCAGATCCGGCACCAGGCCGGCGAATGAGCGATGCGCCCCCAGCGTTCCTCGTTGGTGATTCTCCAGCAGCCATTCCAGGACCCCACCCGCCTCGGTGAACTGCTGCAGAGCCACCAAGGCATACATCAACGCGACCCGCGCTTCTGCTCGCTCCGCCGGGCTGGTTGAACCATAACCATCGGCCAGGGAGAACTCCCGGCAGGCCGCCTGGTAGTTCGCCGCGCGAAACGCCGCCCAGCCCTGCTCCAGGTGCATCTTCCACCGACTGCTGAGTTGGCTCGCAACCAGGGTTTCCAATGGAACGACAGCCTTTTTATCGGCTATCTCGCGGTCAGACGCGGCTCCCCCCTCGGGCGCCTCTGCCCCGGCCGGCTCCGTGGCGGAAACACTCCCGGTGTTGTGCTTAGCCACGACATTAGGATTAGCAAACGAACGTACGTTCGGGATGTTTCCCCTGGAACTCAGGCTGGGGGCACCGCCCACCGCCCAATTGCCTGAAAGCCAATCGCCATAGGATCGTGCCAGCGCGGTGCTGCCGCCCCCGGGGACTCCACTGAAGCCCTGATACGTCCCTCTGGAACTCAGTGAAGAGCCCCCCAGAAGCGAGCCGGAACCCAAACGAGAGGCCATCCCCGAGGTGGCCGATGAACGGGCCTGCTGAAACAAACCGCCCTGAGAAAAACGATAATCCGGCCGCCCTGCATTTCGCCGCTTCAGCGAGGAAGGCAGCTTGTTTGAAGGGCTCCAAGCCGCAGGCGTCCGGGTCACTGTGGGGAGAGGTGTCGCCCCAGGAGCCAAGTATCCTTCGTTAGAGTATCGCCCTACCCCTGCTACCCCCTGCAGGCGCGCAGGAGAAGACACTGAAGGTCGATATGCTCTGGACGAATACCGCGTGTTATAACCATACTGCCCCAGGCCGGGGCGAGCAGAGCTTGCAACCACCAGAAAAACCAGCAGAGCCGCACGAAGTGCTGAGCCAAAGGTCAACCGCCCGGCGAGACTCGCCGGTAGTAAAGCCGAAACGCAATACCAAGTTGAACCTGATTGCATACCAACCCATTTATCGGCGGACGCCCGTACTCTAATCGCTATTGATTGCACATTCAAGGGTCATGGGCGGCAAAGCGTTGAGAATCAAAGAGATAAGCATTTGGCTGGGCCACCTGACTCTAAGTTGTATACGTTCAACGGCAGACGGCGTTCGATTACAGCCTCGCTTCAGGCCCGATAATCGGCATCCGCCTCTGGAAACTGCGGCCGGATCGGACATTCAATTGGGGCAGACAACGGCAGCTCCTGGCAGGAGAAGGCCTCATGTACATCGAGCAGAGCCCCAATACGGGTTGGAGCGGAGAGCCCGATTCACCGGATCGCGCCCCCGAATCCGGTGAGCCCCTCGAATCAATGCCCGTCAGCCGTGATCCCGATATCGGCTCCGAAGATGGCGATCGGGAGGATTTAGCCCCCGAATCCGGCGGTCGGGCGGACCTGAGTCAATTACCGACCGGCATCACCCGATGGCATTCCAGCGGGTTGGGCGATGAGCGGGAGATGCCTGCCCCGGCCCCGAAAGCCGGGCGAGGCTGGCTGGTTAAGGCACTGGGGGCGGCCGGTCTGGTGGTGGCGGTCGGGGCATTGGCTTCCGCGCTGGCGCGCCGGAGCCGGTACACCTTCACGGACAAGACGGTGGTCGTCACCGGCGGTTCGCGCGGACTGGGGCTGCTGCTGGCTCGGCGGCTGGCGGCGGAGGGCGCCCGGCTGGTTCTGCTGGCCCGCGATGCGGATGAGCTCCAACGGGCCAGTCGCGAGCTTGGCGAGGCGGGCGGCAACGTGCTGCCCATTCCCTGCGACATCACCCAGCGGGATCAGGTCGAATCCGCCATCCAACAGGCGGCCGCGCGCTTCGGGGGCATCGACGTACTGATCAACAATGCCGGCGTCATCCAGGTCGGGCCCATCGAGCACATGCGGATTGAGGACTTCGAGGAGGCCATGAAGGTTCACCTGTGGGGCCCGCTGTACGCAACGATGGCCGTCCTGCCCCACCTGCGCCAGAGAGGCGAAGGCCGCATCGTCAACATCAGCTCCATCGGCGGGAAGGTCGCCTTCCCCCACTTGGGGCCTTATGCGACCAGCAAATTCGCCCTCACCGGCCTGTCGGACGCCCTCCGGGCCGAACTCCGCCGGGAGAACATCTACGTCACCACTGTCTGTCCTGGACTGATGCGCACCGGCTCGCCGCCCAATATCACCACCAAGGGCCGGCACGAGGCGGAGTACGCGTGGTTTGCCATCAGCGATTCCCTCCCCCTGTTATCCGTTAATGCCAATCGAGCCGCGGCCCGTATCCTCGAGGCCTGTCGACGTGGAGCCCCCCGGCTGGTCATTGGCGCCCAGGCCAAGGCCGTCGTCATGCTCAATGAATTGATGCCGGGGTTGAGCGCCCGGATGTTGGCTATTGCGAATCGCCTGCTGCCGTCTCCCGCCCCAGGCGGTTCTCCCGAGGAACGCACCGGCTGGGAGAGTCAATCGAAATGGGCGCCCTCCCGGCTGACGAGCCTGACGTACAAAGCCGCCGAACGCAACAACGAGGTGAAGGCGGCGGATGTCGAAGGCTGACGGGCCTCCACTAAAAGACAGCCCGCCCGGACGAAACCCCCTCGCCCGCTCCACCACAACGCCGGTAGAACCGGCCTGTTGCGAAAGCCCCCCGCGAAGACAGGGCCCAGCGAATGCGGCCCCGATGAGCCGGCCAACGGGACACCATCGTTGGCGCAGTCTTTGCAGTCTCATGCCATGGCCAGTTGGAATGGTCCACGCTCCGGCAACGGCCGGAGCGCTGCTGCTGCCGAAAATTTCTGGCCACTGAGACTTGTGAACATTGATGAAACATGGATAATAGCCGCCGCATCAGGAATCGCCTGGCAATCAGGCGGGGGTAAGAGGTTCACTGAGGCAGCCTGCAGTCATCATACGCACGGAGACCATGAGGATAACCGGGCAGACTGGAAGAACTGAGATTAACCTGTGGAACGATAGCACCCGCCCTATGCGAGAGGCGGCTGAAGCCCGGCATAAAGTGGCAGAGAGGATGCCTTAATGAATGAAGTCTACATCCTCGGCCCCCTGATTCTCATTGCGGTCGTGCTCGTGGCGGCCTTTCTGGATCGCTGGAGCGTTCCAGTCATTCTCATCGCGCTGGGGGCGGGCATCCTCTTCGGCAGTGATGTACTCCGCCTCTGGGACTTCAGCGACGTCATCCTGACCAACCAGATAGCCAATGCGGCCCTGGTCTTCATTCTCTTTCAGGGTGGTTTCAGCACCCGGCGGGATGCATTCAGATCCGTCGCTTTAGTCTCAGGTGGATTGGCTACCTGGGGCGTTATTCTTACCGCGGCGGTGACGTTCTTGGCCCTCTGGGGCGTACTGGGCTGGCCGCTGGAAAAATCCGTACTGTTGGCGGTTATCATCTCGTCCACCGACGCGGCGGCCACGTTCTCGATTCTGCGCCGTCAGGCCTTGCCCCCCCGGTTGTCCGCCACGCTCGAGATCGAAAGCGCCGCCAACGACCCGATGGCCATCCTCCTGACACTGGCCGCCGTTGGGGCGTTCACCGGCGGAGAGGCTCGCTGGTCTATCGTGGGGCTGGAATTCATCTGGAAATTCGCCGCCGGGATTGGCATCGGTTTCCTGCTCGGACACGCCACGATCCGGCTGTTCAACACTCTTCGGCCGCAGGATCGGGGTCACTACTACGTGCTGTCGCTGGGCATCGTGCTGCTCATTTACGGGCTGGCCGAGCTGGCCAGGTCCAGCGGCATGCTGGCGGTGTTCATCGCCGGATACGTCATGGGCAACAAGCCCTTTGTCCACAAGCAGGGCGTGGCCAATTTCGTGTCGGCCCTCTCCACCGTCGCGGACATCAGCATGTTCGTTCTGATGGGGCTGCTGGTCTCCCCCCGGCAATGGTCCAACCTGTGGCTCGATGGGGTGGTACTGTTCCTTGTGCTGACCTTTGTGGCCAGGCCCGTGGCCGTGTGGCTGGGCACACTGGGCATGAGGCTCAGTACCAAGAAGCGGGTGTTCATTGCCTGGGCCGGGCTTCGCGGAGCGGTGCCCATCATTCTGGCCACCTACCCGGTTGCGGCCGGTATGAGCGTCGGGCAGGACGTGTTCAATCTCGTCTTCTTCGCGGTCATCCTCTCGGTGGCTATTCAGGGTTCCACCATCGGCATGGTGACAAAGTGGCTCAAGTTGGCCACCCGATCGCGTCCCCGTCCGCTGTATAACCTCGAACTCGTCACCATGGCCAAGAGCGACATGGACCTGATAGTGGTGGACATACCCGGGCCGCGTGGCAAGCCGGGGCCCAGAATCTCTGACCTGGAGCTGCCGGCCGGGTCGGTCATCACCCTGATCACGCGCGGCGAGGAAGTCGTTGTGCCCAAGGGCGGGACGCGCCTCCAGGGCTGGGACCAGGTGACCGTCCTGGCCCACGTGAAAGACGAGGCCGCCGTGCGGGCCGCCCTGCTGAGCAGCTACGGCGAACGCGCCGCGAGCCGCGCCCACGCACATAAAGACGACCACTCACATCAAGATGATAAAGAACAAGCGACGGTGATAGACACAGCGGCCCTGCCAGCGCCGGATCACGGTGCGAATGCCTGATAGCGGCTGATGGCACACGAGTTGGGTCTGCCGCATGGTCTTGTCCATCCCAAACCATTCGGCTGAACAGCAGATGCAGCGCATCGCCCTGCTCCGCAAGAACGCCCGGTTCGCGGCCGCCCCGCGGGGCGGTCAGACTGTGACCATCCTCAGCAGCAGCACCAGCACCCGCCAGCGGCACAGCATCGATCCGCAGATGTACCTCACCCAACTGCTGACCGGCCTGCAGAGTACGCCGGCCAGCCACCTGGATGAGTGGCTGCCGGATCGGCGGAAGAAAGCCCAGTCGACCGCGACGGCCACTCCACCTCCGCCCATCCGCTGAACCACACCCGGTCCAACTCCCAATCAGCCATGCAATTCATTCAAGGCTGAAAATCCATGTGTCACCAGTTCGAATCTGGTCCTGCCCAATACCCCACTAGGACTTACGATACCACATCAACCCTGCGCAACGCATTCGTAACCTCAATTATTCAGGGCAGCCTTCTTAGTATCCTATGTGGGGCTCGAAGGTAATGAGGGTCGGACAAGGTCGTCCGCCCGCCGCACACCCGTCTGCCCATGCTGCGACCGGAGAGGGCCTGGGGTGCAGGACAGAATGGTCGGTCCGATGACTGCGCAGGTGGTCCCGGACAGCCTGGATCACCTCCTCAGGCCCCCTGGCGGACGCCTTCGCAGCCGCCTCCGCAGCCGCAGCCACCGTCGGAGCCTTCGTCTTCGACCGGGACCGCGCCTTGGACCGGGACTTGGGTTTGGCCTTGGAGCGGGGCTTAGGCGCATCCTCCCCGGCCAGCGCCTCGTGCATGTTCAGAAACGCATCCCGCGAGAAATCCACCGCCATCGGTCTTCCCCCCGAACGTCCCCCCTAGTCACTGTATACTTGGTGGACGATTGCCGTGTAACAGTTCAGGCAGGCCCAGTACTTGTCCCGGTCATCCCACTGAGAACAACCCTCCTGAACAGTCTTCAGTTCGGCCTGCTTGCTGATCCCGGCCTGCCGGTCCGAGTCCGTGCCGATCAGGATGGTTCGCATCACCGCATCAGGCATGTCCCCGCAGGCGGATCGGAGCGAGTCGTTGGGCTCCAGGCGGTCCGGCTTCGCTTCGACGCCCGTACACATCTGGCCCGCACACAGCAGCAGGACCGCGACGACAAACAGCAGCTTACGCATGGCAACTCCTCCTCACGTTACATCAGCCGACATTTCCCATTTGACCTTGCCCGGCTACGCCGCCGGGCTGTGTTCCGCCATTGTACAGCGCTCCCCCCGTTGCGCCTGCCCCGTTTTCGAGGTATTTTCGGTCTTCCGGGCCGACGA